>Ga0209083_1000042_pt1 | contig 194368 bp, 186 predicted proteins | sample AM7aDNAmetaG_FD_184132 | JGI IMG/M metagenome (GOLD analysis project Ga0209083, IMG submission 184132) | Freshwater microbial communities from Finland to study Microbial Dark Matter (Phase II) - AM7a DNA metaG (SPAdes) (version 3) | ecosystem: Environmental > Aquatic > Freshwater > Lake ... | reverse complement strand
TCCCGGCCAAGACGAAAGACCTAAAACTGGCAGCGTAGGCAGTAGCCGATTTCGCCGCATCGTCAATTTTCAAATCAAAAACAAACACCTATGGCAGAATTGTGCCTATCGGCTGGGGGAACATCCGTCAGGGGGATTTCTTATGGATTTACGCCTTAAACAACTAGGTCTGCGAGATTATCGGGAGGTCTGGGTAGCCATGCGTGAATTCACCGAAACGCGGGGGGCCGAGACCGTCGATGAGCTTTGGTTGGTTGAGCATCCCCCGGTCTACACGCTAGGACGTAATGGCGACCCAGCGCATATTCTATTTTCAGAATCTGAAAAAGCCCCTCCCTCCGTGGGAGACAATGCAATTGAATTAGGGCGTCATTCCGGCAGGGATCGCCGGAATCCAGATTCCATGGATGGCTCGGACCTACAACATCCCTGTAGCCTAGATTCCGGCGATCCCTGCCGGAATGACGAGCAACAACCTGTGTCAACAGCATCGAAGGTAGGATGCGTAGGTAAAATTCCCATAGTGGAATCCGACCGAGGTGGACAAGTGACCTACCACGGCCCTGGGCAACTCATCGCCTACACCCTTTTCGACCTTAACCGGCTTGGCATCGGCATCCGCAGTTTGGTGTCCGGCTTGGAAAACGCCGTCATCAACACGCTCTCCCAATATGGCATCAAGGCCGAAGCCCGCCGCGATGCGCCAGGGGTTTATGTGGATGGCAAAAAAATAGCATCACTTGGACTACGCATCCGCAAGGGATGCAGCTACCACGGCCTGAGTTTGAATGTGAACATGGATTTAACCCCTTTTTCCGCCATCAACCCTTGCGGATATCCGGGGTTGGAGATTACCCAATTGGTGGACTTGGGCGTTCCGGTCAAAACCTATGAAGTCGCCGTGCCGTTGGTGGGGGCGATTATGCGGGAGTTTGGGTATGATGGGTTTGCGGTGGGTTGATATTGTGAACCGCGGTAGTCAATCAACATTAAACTCCCTGTAGGATGTGCAAGGTTGGTAGGGTACTTATCGTGCATCATCATTCGGAGAATTGCAACACACTACATATTGAGGTGAGTTATGGGCGCAACCCATGTGACGGTGACAATAAGAAACCCGGCAAGCCCAGAAAAATCATGGGAGGGGCTGTTTCTCGTCGATACGGGTGCGACGGATTCTCTCGTTGCAAGGGATTGCCTTGAGTCTATCGGGCTAAAGCCCAAGGCACAGCGTATTTACGAACTTGCCGACGGTAGCGAAATCAAGATGGACATCACAACGGGCGACATTGAGTTTATGGGAGAGATTGTAGGGGGAACAATTATAATTGGAGAACCTGGAACGGTACCGATCTTGGGAGTCACTGCCTTGGAATCCGTTGGTATTGATGTTGATCCACGCAATCAAACATTAAAACGTCTGCCTGCGACCCGGCTAAAGAAACTCAAGCCAAAAACGGGTATGACCGTATGATGGACACAGGGCGTAAGGGCGCAATAGCGGCTTGCCGCTTATTGCGCCGTATGTGGATGGTATGAACATCCGGCTCATACACGGTGTTCCGCTAATGCGTCCGGCCCTTTCAATCAATGGAGTCTGACCTATTTGATTTTACAAATTGAATTTTTTCAATTCAACAAAGCCCGCTTCGATCAAATCTTTTATTAATTTTTCTGCCAACTTGGGAAGCGGTGTTTGTTGGTTTAGTGTAGGTTGCGTTTCAAAAGGAGGGACATACGCCTGTTGGACAAAAGGATCAAAAATTGTTGGGTTAGCCTTTCTCTCATACGCTGTTAATATACGTATTGGGAGGAACATTTTTTTAGAACTCTCCTTTGAATACTGATAAGCTTCCATATCTTGAGTCAACCCTTGAAAAGCAGACCCTGAGAAGTTTAAATTTACTGTATAAGGCGAATTACTTTTAGGGTCACAAAAAAGTTGAAACATTTTCAAGGCTTTCTTTTTGTTAGGGTTACATCTGTATAATTTAACAAGATAATGTACAAAAAAATCAGTATAACACATATATTTAACAAGCCAAATAGCAACCTCAATATCACCAAGTTCATCTTTGGGTTTTTTTTTGAAATCTTTATATTCTTCAATTTTCATCGACTTACTCCCTATATAATTGCGGTATATGCCTATCGAACGACGACAGGCAAAGCCCTAAGCTTGAAAAACTTCAAACATCGCCAACTGGCGTACAGGCCTTGAAACGCAAGGCGTAGGCTAAAATATGAATTCCCGCAAAAAGGATACCCCAAATTCCTTGATTGTCAATGCGTGTAATGCGAAAAATGAACTCTCAGATAAAAATATTATGGATAGCCGTACAGTATAAAGTTTTAGCTATAACCACTTGATCTCTATGGGTTCGGCTTTGCCCTGTCTGACCGGGTGCAGTTTAACGAACATGTCGAAAGCGAACCATAGAAACAGCCAGCCAGGCACTGCCTCGATCATCAGTCCGCGTCGGGCGATGGACCATGCGCCGGCACCGACGAAGGTCAGCGGAAGTACCAGCTTTAGGTCAATGGGTAGGCCGGTCGCCGATTGGATGCGCCGGTTTAAATCCTCGATGGCAAATATAAAACTTGGGGATAGTTCTCCGTGGTCTGGAACCACTCCCTCTAATTTAGGTGCTAGTCCAATCGACTCCACTAACACATCGACATCTTCCAGCAGCCCCATGATGCCTTTCGGGGTGTAGCGGCCCCGGTCGAATTGCATGGTCAGACTGCCGTTGGCCGGGTTGACCTTGACTTCTTGCACGCCCTCCTGTGCTTGCAGGTCGGTTTGTATGACTTGCAAGGTTGCCTCATCCCTGTGTTGCGGATGCATTTTGATGCGCAAGCGACCCGGTGTCAGGCTGGCGACATGGGCGCGATGCTGCGGTTTTGGTTTGTTTTGGTTCATGGTGTCAACCCTGCTTGGAACGATTTGGCTTGGAACATACAGTTTATCTGAAAAGGGATGACATCGCTCAGGCGGTGTCATCCCTAAATGCTCAATCGCGCATCCATCCCTGTCTTGCGAATTTCCGCCGCGAAGGCTTCCATCCATTCGCTGGGCAGGGCGGCAAGCCTTGGGGCTTCGGTTTGCATTGAAGGGCGGGCAAGCCCATAAAGCAGAACGCCCGATAAAGGGATGTCTTGGTTTTGGAAAGCCACCAATAAATCCAGATAGGCCTTACGCTCCTCCAATGAGGGCGGGTGTCCGTCAACGGCAAACAAGCAAGTTTGCAGCCAAGTTGGGCATAGGTGCGCAACAGATTCAAGATTACACCGCACAGTTTCTAGCGCATGGTGTACGCCATTGATGCGCTGGATGCCGGCTTCCGTGGCACTATCTAGCTTGAACCAGACCTCCCCGCCCAATTCGCCCCAATGCGCCAGCCCTTTTTGGACGGGTTCCCTACGGACCAAGCTGCCATTGGTGATAAGCACCAGCTTAATCTTGCCGAGTAAATCGTAGTCGCCAGCCGCCGCACCTATCAATCCAACAACCTGGTCGAATTCCGCCGAACTAGTGGGTTCGCCATTGCCGGAAATGGCAATGTCGCGGATGGTTTGCTGTTCCGGGGCGATGTCAAAACGCCGGAAAAAATCGCCATGTATCACATCGTCCAGAAAATCGCGTAGTTCGGTTTCCAGCAGACCCAGATCACAAGTCGGGGCACTGCCACGCGTCAGGCCCGGCACCTGGCAATACATACAATGCCAGTTGCAGGCATTGTTAGGGTTGAGGTTGACGCCAATGGACAGCCCCTTGCTGCGACGGGAAATGACAGGATATATGTAGGTCAGGCCGACACTGTCACGGCTGTGGTTGGTGGTTGTGAGCATGGAAGGGTTGGATGATTTTTTCAGTCACTATTACATTAAGACCGACTCGGTTTTTAAAACCGAGTCGGTCTATTTTATTCAGGGTCACTAAAAGCCAAGGCTATCCGCGTAGCGATGCACCCCCTCTATCAACAAGACCCCGGCAAGGATGAGCACCATTTGTTGCACCACCGCCTCAGTGTGGGTTTTTTTGTGCAGAGTGGGGATAAGATCGGCAACGGCGATATAGATAAAGCTGGACGCCGCCAAGGCGAGGAAATAGGGGAGCGATTCATGCACATGCCCCAGGCTAAAATAGGCCAGCACACCACCCGCCACGGTACCTAGGCTGGACAGTAGATTGTAGAATAAAGCCCTTGCCTTCGAATATCCGCTTTGCAGCAGGATGGCAAAATCTCCCACTTCCTGTGGAATCTCATGGGCGGCGACGGCTAGGCTGGTGACTATGCCCAAATGCAAGTCGGTCAGGAAGGCAGCCGCAATCAAGACCCCATCGACGAAATTGTGGATGCCGTCGCCCATGACTATCAGTGTACCAGCCGGCTGGTGGTAATGTTCTTCGCCATCGTTGTGGGCTTCGCAATCGTGGGTATGGCAGTGCCGCCACAACAGCAGCTTTTCCAGCAGAAAAAAAACTAGAATGCCGATAAGGACGGTGGCAAAGAGGCTCTGTACATGATCAACCCCGGCGTTTTCCACTGCATGGGGCAACAAGTCCAAAAACGCAACGCTGAGCAGCGCACCCAGCGCAAAGCTGACCCCGTGCGGCAGAACGCTTGAATAGTGCCTATCAGGGACCAGTAAGAACAAAGACGCGGCCATAACGCTTAACACGCCGCCAATGAGGGTGAACAGGATGATCCAGATGAGTAAATGCATGTTACAGCTTTACTAAACTCAAAACGTCGGTGCCCGCTTGCCCATCATGGCTTTCGCGCCGCGCATCATCGAGGAAATATCGCCACCTTTCTTGAACTTCTTCATCATCTTCTGCATCTGCTCGAATTGTTTGAGCATTTTGTTGATCTCAGGCACTTCAGTTCCAGAACCCTTGGCGATGCGGTTCTTGCGCGAGCCGTTGAGGACATCGGGAGTCAAGCGTTCCTTCTTCGTCATCGAGTCGATCATGGCGAGTTGTTGGAACAATTCCTTCTCGTTGACTTTATCTTTGATATGCTGCGGCATGTTGGAGACACCGGGCAGCTTGTCCAGCATGGCCATCACGCCGCCCATGTTTTTCAATTGGGTCAACTGGTCGCGATAGTCTTCCAAATTGAAATCCTTGCCCTTGTGGATTTTTTTCGCCAGCTTCTCGGCCTTTTCCTTGTCCATTTTGCGCTCCACCTCCTCGATCAAGGTGAGCATGTCACCCATTCCCAAAATCCTAGAGGCAAGGCGGTCGGGGTGGAACAATTCCAAGGCGGCGGTCTTTTCGCCTATTCCAAGGAATTTAATGGGCTTACCGGTGATATGACGGATGGACAATGCCGCCCCGCCTCGGGCATCACCGTCGGTCTTAGTCAAAACAATGCCCGTCAAGGGCAGCGCGTCATGAAAAGCTTTGGCGGTGTTGGCGGCATCTTGGCCGGTCATGCTATCGACCACAAACAGGGTTTCGATAGGCTTGATGGCGGCATGGACCTCTTTGATTTCTGACATCATTTCCTCGTCGATATGCAAACGGCCTGCGGTATCGACGATGACTACATCAAAGTATTTCTTGCGTGCAAAGATAATGGCATTTTTGGCGATGTCCACGGGTTTTTGCGTAATGTCGCTGGGGAAGAACTCAGCCTTGACCTCGGTGGCAAGGGTTTTTAATTGCTCTATGGCAGCCGGGCGATAGATGTCGGCAGAGACCACCAAAACCGACTTGCGCTCGTTTTCCTTCAGCCAGCGCGCCAGCTTTGCAACAGTGGTGGTCTTGCCTGCACCTTGCAAGCCGGCCATGAGGATTACCGCCGGTGGCTGGCAAGCTAGGCTGAGCTTCTCATGGGCTGTACCCATGATGGCCTTCAACTCTTCGTGGACGATTTTTACCAGCGATTGTCCAGGGCTGAGGCTTTTCTCGACCTCTTGACCGAGCGCCCGTGTTTTCACATGCTCGATGAAGTCTTTCACCACGGGCAATGCCACGTCGGCTTCTAGCAGAGCCGCCCGAACATCGCGCAGGGTTTCTTGGATGTTGGTTTCGGTCAGGCGACCCTGACCGCGAATTTTTTTGAGCGATTCGTTAAATCGTTGGGTTAGGTTATCGAACATGTAAATATTACCTTTAAGCTTGGCTACGGAGGATTGTCGGTTCCGATTGGCAATGTTTGCCTAGTCTTAGACGTTGGTGCCGATGTGCAATCAGTAATTTTACATCGACAGACGGAAGAATTACTCATTTTTCTAAAAATTGGATATGGTTGAGTGTGATTATGGGGTAATGCGCAAGGCCATTTCATCCGCCGCGCTCACGACGGCATCAATCATATCCGCGCCCCCCGCAATATGACCCGCGTTGGGCAATATTCTCAGCCTCGAGAACGGCAAATGTTTGTGCAATAGACAAGCGGACTCAACCGGGCAAACTAGGTCGCGCCTTCCATGGATCAAAATGACCGGAACATTGGGTATCAATCGGCAATCGAGTAGAATTTGGTTTTCGCTTATAAAATAGCCATGGATGCCATAATGCACTTCTATCCGCGCTTGCTGGAGCACTAGGGACGAAACGTGGCCTTCGGAGTCTGGGGGGATGAATTCATTCCCTAACGCCACTTGCCCCCCCCAAATCGACCAAGCCCTCGCAATGCGGCGTTGGGCCAACTCGTCTTCGCCATGCAACAATGTGTGAATTGCTGCAATATAATCGCCGTTTCCTTCACCATGAAGGGCTGCGATTAGATCGTTCCAAAGTTCCGGGTAGATACGGTTGGCTCCGTCTTTGATATACCAATCCAAATCCCGTTGCCGTGCCAAGAAGGTGCCTCGCAATACCAGTCCATTAACCCGGTGAGGGAAAGATTCGGCGTAAAGCAGGGCCAAGGTTGCGCCCCAAGACCCGCCGAACAACAGCCAACTTTTTATTCCCAAATGCTTGCGGATCAGCTCCATATCTGCCAACAAATGGGATGTGGTGTTACCCTCCAGCCGACCATGGGGGGTGGATCGTCCCGAGCCACGCTGATCGAACAAAATGGCACGGTATTTGTCTGGATCGAAAAAACTACGATGATAGGTTTTGCAACCAGAGCCCGGTCCGCCATGCAGAAAAACCACGGGGATGCCCTCCGGGTTGCCACATTCCTCGACATATAGACTGTGACCATTGCCCACCTTCAAAATATGCACGGCATAGGGAACAATGGGCGGGTAGAGTTCTTTCATAGAGCAAATTCCAGGGTAGTACAGGGCCTTCAGGTCGATTCAACACGCTATTATCATGCGGCCCGAAACATCATAAGCGGACAATTTTCCGTCATGGGTAATCAAGCGCATAGGTTCGGCAAAAGCCTGACATGGCTTTAAGCAAAGCGAAATCCATCGTCCAAGGTTGGCAAACTGTGGGGTACAAGAGATGCCCTCGTATCCACGCACGATAAACTAAGGCAAGACAAGTCGCCTGAATCAATCACTTGCACAACCTACTGATTACCGTCCATGGCCTGGATTTCGGCATCCCTGCCGAAATGACGGCTTTTCCCGATTTTCCTGACTTGTGTATAAAGGCAAGGGCAGGAGCTTGGGAACGAGCAAGCAAAAAGTGATGCGGGAGGCAAGCCTTGCACTCCCGTCTTAATGCAAAAAAGGAAGGGGGATTACTCCCCCTTCCTCTCTGACTAACTGATGTTACGCAACCCTGTAGGCTGTAGCCCGGATGGAGCCGCTTGCGGCGCAATCCGGGTTTGTGACCACCAGGTTCTCCCGGATTACGCCGCAAGCGGCTCCGTCCGGGCTACGTCACTATCAGAACTTGAAGCCGAAATAGCCGCCCGCAGTCAGGCCGTCAGTGCTTACGCCCTTAAGCTGAACAAGGGGGAGGCCATTGAGTCCAACTTGGTTGTGGTAGCTCAAATCGCCGCCAGTGAAGTTGTAACGGAAATCAACACCTGCGATTAGCGCTTTCCAGATGGCAAACTCGCCACCCACGCCCAACATCAAACCGGGGTTCAACACCGTAACGCCGCTGGATGGCGGGGAGATGACGTTCACGGACAGACCGAACGGAATGACCCACGGGGTGAAAATCGTACCCGTGTTGAACTTGACCTTCGGCGAAGCTGAAAGGGTGAATTGGGTCACTTGATTTTGAATGGTCCCCAAAGCCCCAACCTTGCCAACGGCAGTGCTTGCAGCCGCCACCAGAGTGTTCGTAGCGGTGCCGAAGTTCATGTATTGGAACATCAATTCGGCATCAACCGCGACCAGATCGGTAAAGCCCCACAGGTCGTTGGTCAAACGGTGGTCAAAGCCGGCACCGACATACCAGCCAGCACCGCCATTGCTTTCATTTTGGATAGGCGCACCCGTCAAAACGGAGTTGCTGACCAGCAATTCATCGTTGCGGTTGTGGGTCATGCCCGCATAACCGCCACGGAAGAACACGGTGTTATTATTTTCTTTGGACTGCTTTTCGTGTTCGATCAATTTGGCTTCAACCGCTTGTTCGGCAGTTGCGGTCTGCTGAGAGGTGGCAACAGCCGTTTTGGCCTCGGAGTGGGTTCTGCCCAGTTCGCCGCGCAACGCTTGAACTTCCGCTTCCAAAGCGCGTAATCTGGCTTCTGAACTGGATGTGGATACTACAGAGCTACTAGAACTTGTGGCTACTGATCTATTGGTGTGCTTTTTTGCATTTTTATGGGCAAAAGCCGCCGATGGTGCTACGGCAAGCGCAGAAGCGACTGCCAAGCTAATTAAAGTCGTTTTAGTGATGGTTTTCATACGATCTACCCTACCTTAAAGCATTTAATTGGAATTTAATCCGTTGTTTAAAAGCAACAGATAGTTGCTCTGCGTGAAATCGTAACAAAGATTTTTCATTTTTACAACAACTTTGTGGCATTAGTTATACAGCATTGATCGGGTGGCCTTGGTTTTGGCGCCTATCATTAGCAAGAAAGGGTCGTTGGTCACCGAAACCCCCCAGCCGCCTGAATGACGAAAATTTAGAATCGCTGCGTCAGGGGTGTTACGATCTCATTCGGTAATGAAATATCTGGGTTTCACTTATTAGATGGTTTGACCCGAAGCGTTGAAGTTCCCTTGCGCTTAGGCAATTCCATAAGCGTCAAATGGGTACACAAACAAGCCATTGACTAAAAAACAACCTGTAAAACGACAATAGCACCCTAGTAATTTTTATGATGTTGAAAACGCGGTAAATATGTCCGACCTAAACGACCCCCGTGTATTGTTTGCCGCCGAACGCACCCTGCTGGCTTGGAATCGTACTTGCCTTGCACTAATGGCTTTTGGCTTTATGATCGAACGCTTCGGGCTATTTCTAAGGATACTCGAACCCAATAGCCGACACTTGCCCACCCATAATGTCTCAGCCTGGATCGGCCTAGCCTTCATCATTCTTGGCGGGATTCTTTGCCTGTTGTCTTCAATTCAATATTGGCGATTCCTGCGCACACTAAAAACTGTCGAGATTCCCGAAAGGTATTGGACGTTTCTTCCGATATTCAACAATTTGGTGTTGATGTTGATATCGGTTATGTTGATTGCTTACATGCTTTATACAGTGTTTGCGGTTTGATTACTTTTAAAATCAATCATTACCGTAAGGGCGGGTTCCAAACCCACCCTTACTAGGCTGGCATTTTTTAAGGCGGGTTTAGAACCCGCCCTACCGAAATACGGACAAAAGCTTGTTCTTCAACTTGAGTGCAAACATGACCAACTTCCACGAGCGAGAATTAAGTATGGCATTGTAGTTCACCATGTGTCCAGATCCGTCCATTTCTTGTTTGATGTTCATAAACCGCCGCAAACGGTCTTCCTTTTCCACCAACAGCTTTTGATACATTTCAAGCAAGCCGTCTCGCTGGGTAAACAAGTTGCGCAAATTCCGTACATCCTCTTCGCTCAGGGTTTTACCTGCTTGGATGTCTTTGGGAAAGGGTCTGCACAAGTAGAAGGTGGTGTGCGGTGCAACAGCGTCTTCAACCGGGCGGTCCTTGGTGTAAAGATAGATGGCGAAGGATTTGCGCGACAGGTGTTTACGGTCTTCGGGCAAATGGATGGTTTCGAAGCCGTGCCAAGAATATTCACTGGTTTCAAAAATCACGCACCGGTTGAACAAAGGCAGAATACTTTCGATCTCGTCAACTTCGGGGTGGCGCGGGTCGGAATGCAGTTCGATCAGACCGCCCCAATTGTCCTCCCATTCCTTGTTAAGGTAAACCAACAAGTTCAATCGGCGGTGCAACATGCGGCGTTCGTCGATATTGAAATCGACATGAATATCCAGAGCCTGTCCATCAAGGTTTTCATGGGTGCCCCCCCCAAACAAGGTTCCGTCGGCAATCAAGTCGGGTATGCCAGTGATGGCTGAAACGGCATCAAGGAATTCTTTCGAGTTGATGTATTGATAAAACTGCTTGTAGAAAGGGCTGATATCGGACACCACTTCATGCACCGACTTGCCACCAACCTCGCCCATCTCGTTGATTGCTTTGCTGGGATCAAAACTTGGGAAGTCCCGCAACAAGGATTCGCAAAACTCAGGTTGCAAAAATCCGTCGATACACACATGGCGGAATGGTAGGGCCGCTTGGAAAGTTTTCTGTATCTCGTCTGCCCGGTTGATGATTTCTGGATTGATCATGGGTTGAATTCTGGAAAATGTTAAGATAAACGGCTTAATGCAATTATCCCTATTATGTTTGATGCCTTGATCTTTTTCAATGTTAAGGCATAGTTCAAACCATTTTTTAATCGTGGAGCAATGCGATGAGTTTTCAAGGGGCAGGTGGTACGCCGGGGGGGGTGGGGTCTTTCATCATTGGTTTTGTGATGATGTGTTCAGGGTTTTATTTACTCTTGCATTCCATCCACGTCAGCAATTCTTTCAGTTTTGGCGCGAGTTTGTACCAAATTCCGATGTTCGGATATTCAGCCTCAATCACTGGCGGCACCTTGTTGATACCGTTTGTTTTTGGCATCGGGATGATTTTTTATAATGCCCGAAATCTGATTGGCTGGGCGCTGGTCGTGGGTGCGGTCAGTGCGATGGTAATCGGTGTATTGTCCGGCCTGCGTTTTACTCTCCATGATATGACGCTATTTGATTTACTCACCATCCTTGTGCTGTCCATCGGCGGGCTAGGCTTGTTTCTCAGTTCATTGCGGTCTACTTGACAATAACCGGAAACTCGACCCGATTCGCCGGTGCCACGGCTTGCTCCCAAGGGCGGCGATATTCCAAGCGGAGGGTTTCCGTTCCTGGCTTCACTGCACGGAATGTCCAATGTTCAATGCCGCCACCCCCCATCAACCCCTTGTCGGGATTGTCGGCAGCGTAGACAGGCTTTCCTTCTTGAACGACAATGCCGCTCGATTGCCCATCAAATACCCAACGATAGCCGGTCGTCGGGTTCGACCCTAGTGTTAGCTGAAAGGCTTGCCCGACTTGTAATTCAATGGTGCGTCCATTGTCGGCATCGGTCGCCTTCTGCGGTTTTGCATGGAGTGGGTTCGTTATCATTAGGGATGCGAGTAATACGAGCGGGGCGGTTTTGCGGTTCATAGTGGTTCCTGATTAGCAAGATTGTTCAGCCAATTTGTAAACCTAGCCGTATTCGTCATTCCGGCAGGGATTGCCGGAATCCAGAACACAGGGAGGTGAATCTAGTTTGCCCTCCATGGCTACTGGATGCATTCGGGACATCCGTGTCCCGAACCCTTCGGGCGGCTAAGCCGTGCAAATCGGCTATCCTGCCGATTTGTCCGGCAATCCCTGCCGGAATGACGGCGTTTTGGGTTTAGCTGAAACATCTTCCTAATCAGGTCAGTTTATACTATCCACAATAGACTCTATAGAGAAAAACAGGATGGATTTGAAAGTTTTCCAAGATATGGGCCAGACTGTTTGGCGCTGGTTGCATGATGACGAGAACAACCGGGACACGCTTTCCTGAATTGCCGCGGGAGTGGTTGCCGTTGTTGGGGCTTGTGGAAATTTTGGAATCAAAACCTGCGTAGGGGCGGGTTCCAAACCCGCCCTTTTGCCCCATCTGGCTGAATCAACACTAAAGGAGCGAATCCCTTATGTCCAAAGCCGGTTTGAAACAACGTACAATAGTGGGCCACCTAGATGAAAAGGGCTTGGGTATAGGGCCTATCGGGTTACGGCGCAAGCGGCTAACCTGACCTATAGCCCATAGGCATTTTGGTAAAAAATGTAGGATGTGCCGAGGAACGAGGCGCATCATTCGCGTTTTCAGACCTGCACGGTTGATGGGCTTCGCAAGCTCAGCCCATCCTACGTCACATAGATATTTTTCGAGTGAAATGGGAGTAATTCAGATTGTTTTCAATGATTATAATAAGGTAATATTATGTTTATTTGGTCAGACACATTTAATACAAATATAGAGCTTGTTGATTTACAGCACAAGAACCTTTTTCAGTTGCTTAACAAGCTGAGCTTAAACATTAAACAAGACAATATAAGCTATGAAGATGTGAATAACTCTATTAAACTGTTAATCCATTATACAGAAAATCATTTACGCGATGAAGAACTCCTGATGATGGAAAGTCGCATTGATAAGCGGCATTTAACTAAACACCGTATGGAGCATAATTCTTTTTTGTATGATGTTGGCCTTTTTAGCGATATAACTTCTTCCGATGATCGCCGCATCACTAGAAAAGCGACAAATCTGGTGCGCTTCATAACCTATTGGCTAATATTCCATATCTTAGGGACGGACATGCTTATGTCTGCACAATTGACTAATATTAAAGCAGGAATGAGTCCTCAGCAAGCGTTTGATATGTTGAAAGACCATAAGATTGACCCTGCTACAGTCAACTTAATGCTGGATGCAATCATTAACCTATGGCTTGATGCCAAAGAGCGCTGCAATCAGATGGAGATAAAAGTGACTGAATTGCAAAAGACAATAGAGTCTCTCCAATCCAAACAGGAACCTTCTACCATAAACCAATCTGAGGATTCGGCCTTGGAAATGGATTGGTTCATCAAATAGATAGTTCAGCAGAGTTGGTGCTTATGATGATAAAATCACTGTAAGGATGTTTAAATGCTTTTGTGGTCGGGTAGTTTTGAGACAAAAATCGACTTTGTCGATAGGCATCATAAAGAGATATTTCAACTGCTGAATAATCTTATAAACAAAATGCAACAGGGAAATATAAGCCATGAAGATATTGATAGTGCCGTACATCTATTGATCCACCATACTAAAAACAATTTCCATAATGAAGAACTATTAATGCTAGAAAGCCATGTCGATCAAAGGCATTCGGCTATGCATCACATGGAACATCAATCCTTCATCTATGATATTGATAATTTTAGTGAAATATCAGGTTCTTATGATCGTAGAATTACCGGAAAGGTAGATAAACTCGTGCGCTTCATGACCTTTTGGCTAACCTATCATACCTTGGGTACGGATAAGCTTATGGCCGCGCAAATTGCCAATATTAAGTCGGGCATGACACCTCAACAAGCCTACGATTCATTGAAAGATCAAAAACAGGATCCTGTCACCGTCAAAATGATACAAGATTCATTGCTTAACTTATGGCTTGAGAGTAAGGAGAGATGCGCACAGTTGGAAAAAAAGTGCGGCGAATTTGAAAAAAACATAGAAGAACTCAAGGTAGAATTGCAAATAATGACCTTCACACACCATAATTAACTATTTTAAGATCGAGTACCCTACATGGACTTAACGGTTTTAAAATCACGCATACCCCATTCATTTTGGCGTTTTGCGTTGGTGGGCATCGGCGGTTTGTTAGTCGATTTGACCGTCCTCTATGTTGGCCTTTGGGGTTTGGGCTTGCCATGGTTTTTAGCGAAGGTGTTTTCCTTTTTTACCGCCGCAACATTCACTTGGTGGATGAACAGGCAATATAACTTTGGCAAAAGCGACAAATCCATCATTATTGAATGGGGAAGCTTTTTAGCAACCAATGCTTTTGGCGGCTTTGTCAATTTATCCATTTACACCGCCGCTGTCACACAGTTTCCCCCTTACGTTTGGATGCCTGCCGTGGCGACTGGATTAGGCTCGTTGGGTGGCCTATTTTTTAATTATTTGCTGTCCAAACATATCGTTTTTAGCAAAATCTCCAAGCAGGAAATCATTGCCAAGTACGCTGAGATAGCGGATGTCCCTCCTTTTCCCCGCATACTTTATTTAATCACTTTTCTTGTTTGCTTGACCTTTGGCTTGGTGGCACTTTGGTTTGGCATGGACACCCGTTGGGATTTAACAACTTACCCACTGTACAACGATTGGGCATTTGTCAACGGACTGGCCGACAGCAATTGGCTGCTAAGCCAGATAGCCAATTTATACAATCCACTGCTGGCAGCGCCTTATACAATGGCGACCGAACGTCTGCCCGCACAGGCCATCGGATTCGCATTGGGTACGCTTCATGGTTTTAACTTTCTGCCCTTGTCTGCCATCGCCTGGCATCTTTTGACTTTAACCCACCCGCGCCATCGCCTTTATGCTTCTGCTATTTTGGCCTTGGTTGGGTTGTGTGGTGCCGGAGGGCTTTCCGAAATTGGCATCATGTTTTATGACAATGTGTTAAGTTTGGGGGTGTTGGCCTCAATTCTGTTGGTGGTGTCAAACTGGAACAAAATCATCCATGGATCTAAGCTTACAAGCATTGCCTGGACGGCCGTAGCCGGCGTTCCTGTAGGAATGGTTTTTGGGTTGAAACAATCCATGGTGATATATTGTGTTGGGCTGACGGTGGCTTTTCTTGTTGCCGACATGGCCCCACTGCGCCGGGTACGCACGAGTTTTTGCTTTGGCATCGGGGTTTTGATTGGATTCGCCTTGAGCGGGGGTTATTGGGCCGTGCATTTGTGGAAAACCGTTGGCAATCCCTTCTTCCCTTATTTTAATCAAACATTCCGCACGCTATTGGTTCTGCCCGTTCCTTACCGGGCTCCCGATTTTATTCCGCAGGGTCTCGTTGAAAAAATTTTGTTCGTTTTTCGTTTTAGCTTCAATAGCCACTTGTGCGGAGAAACCGGCTTTCGTGATTTTCGTATTTTGGCACTACTAATCCTACTTCTGCTGGCTGCACTGGCGAGGATTTGGCGCAAGCAGCCCCATCCTTTTACCCATCCCGGGCCTACTGTTTGGATTTTGGTGGCGGGTTTAGTGACCTATGCCATTTGGGTTCCTTGGCTTGCCATTTACCGCTATATTGTACCCTTGGAAATACTTGCCCCATTGTTGTCAATAGCCGCCATTGGGCTATTACCACTGGGAAAAAGAACACGCCTAGGCGCTGCGGTCAGCTTAATAGCTTTTTTAACTGTTTCAACGATACCAAGCCACTGGTTACAGACACCTTGGGAGGACAGCAATTCTCATTTTGGCAAAAACGCCGTCATTCCGGCTAGGATGCCGGAATCCAGTGCCATGGATCACTGCCATTATGTTAAGGATTTTCCGTTCGCACTGAGCCTGTCGAAGGGTGGACGGAAAATCCCCAGATTATTGATCGTTAAGCCGTTCATGGTTCGACAGGCTCACCACGAACGGCTTAACTTAATGGCAGTGAGTGCCATGGATGGTAACGAGTCGGTTGAGTAGGGGATTGATTAATCGTCGATTGCGGATTCTAGTTCAACGGCTACTCAGGTTGCCTCTTTCGCTTCGACAAGGATTTCGACAGCTTCTTTCAGTACATATAATCCGATTAATAACCCGATTATCAAATCCACAATGCTCAACCCGGTCACTGCGACAATGCCCCCTGAAGCGAAAACAGCAAGGTTGGCAATCACATCAGCCCTTGTGCAGATGTAGCTCGCCCGCAGGTGGACCTCGCCGCGATGGAATTTTGCAACTTGCGTCAGTACGTAAAGATTGACTGCAAACGAAACGGTGGAATAAACCATCATTACCGACCCGACCGGCTCGCTGCCAAAAAACCATCGCCTCACCACATCCAAGATGATGCCGATGCCGAGTAAAACCAAAATTCCGCCACTCCAACGAGCGGCATTTTTTTTGAACGCCAGTCCACGCGAGATGGCCATGAGGGACAACCCATAGGTTATCGCGTCGGTCAGCATGTCAAGCGCGTCGGCTAGTAGGCCGGTTGATTCCGCCAAAAGGCCCGCAATTGTGCCGATGGCGAACATCGTCAAATTCAAAGCAAGCGCAACACGCAGCGTTTTGCGCTCCGCTGATGTGTTGGCGCATGCCTTTGCGCAGTCACAACTCATTCTAGTTTGAACGCGCCGGAATGGTTTGGAAAACCCCGTCTTTCCCCATCATTTCGTAAAAATCATGGATCATGGTTTCCCAGCGTTCGGTCTGATCGGTATTCCGCAAATAGGTCAGCGGCGGCAGCATCGTTATGCCTTCGGCGGCTTCCGCCACTTGATAGGTCTTGAGGGTCTTGCTGTTGCCGTCCCTGAGGGTGGCTTCCAAAAAGTCTTCGTCGCCTTTCACCACGCAGGGTGTGATGGCTAGGCCACCAAAGGCCGCACCTGCCACGCAGTCGGTGATGGCATTGGCGGTGTTGTCATCAAATGGCTGGAAGTTATAACGGGACAGGATGCGCGTGGTCCGGATCGTCATGATCCAATCGGCTTTCTGGATTTCCTTGTCGTGAATCGTGCCATCGTCGGTAAAGATGACGAAACCGGGGAATGCATCAAGGCTGCGCCGTTGGAACAAGGCGACGAATTCCGCTGGCAAGCGCTTATCCTGTTGGATGTGGATGTACATCATGGGCTTTTGGCCCAATTTGGACGAGTCCGGGCCTTTTATGGGGGTAATGGCGGTCTGCTGCGTCGCACAGCCGAGGAGGGCCGCTGCGCACAGGCAGAATGCGATTCGTTTAAGCCATTGTGTCATGGTCATATCTGGTCTCTTGTTCATTCGGCGGGTGCCGGTGCTTGATCGACCGTGCTGATGGTGCGCAGCCGGTCTGATCTGATTTTCTGCGGTTCGTCGGTTTGGGCCATGAGATCGGCTTTGGGCTCGACTCCAAGGGATTTTGCCAGTTCATAGTAGGCATTCACCCGGTTGATGGCTGCTGTGTAATAGTCTAGCATGACGGATTTGTAGGTGCGCTGGGCATCAATGAAATCCAGCACGGTGGCGGCCCCGTGCCTATAAGCCAGTTCCATCCTGTCACGGGTTTGTGTGGCGTGATTGAGCAACTCCGCTTCAAAGCGCTTAACCACCGCGTTGGTGCTGACCCAGTTGGCATAGGCGTTCACCACGTCGTTGCGCACACCCAGCTCGGTTTGCTCCGCCGCCAGCCGCGTCTGGTTGAGGTTGACAGCCGCCTTACTGACCTCGCCTTGGTATTGGTAGAACAAAGGTAGAGGCAAACTAATGCCCACAAATCCAGTATTTAAATTCGTGTTGCCTGGGTCTAAGGCATAGCCCGCGTCCAACGTGATATCAGGAATTTTGAGGCGGCGCGCCAATTCCAAGTCCTTTTCGGCCTGGTCCGCCCGGCGTTTGTCCCCTTCCAAGTCCGGCCTAAGCGACAGTGCCTTGTTGATCATGGCATCCCGCGACAGATCCTGTCCGATGTCCTTCAACTGCGGAAAGCGGTCTTCCGCCACGAACTGCATGCTTTTGTCCGGCCAGTTCAGGATGACTGCCAGGGTGCCTTGGGCTTGCTCCACCGCCGCCTGGGCGTTGTCGAGGTCTGAACTGGCCCGAAGACTCTCGGATTCGACGCGAAGGAGGTCAGACTCAGAGATATCCCCGCTTTGCAGACGCAAACGGTTGCTGGCGAGGATCTCCACGTAATGGTTGACCATTTCCTGGGCCAGCCAGCGCACCTTTTGTGCCTGCAACAGGCCGAAATAGGCATCCCTTACCACGTTGGTGAAGATGCGGATGGCATCGCGGAAATCGCTTTCGGCGGCCTGGGCGGCGATGGCACTGCTTTGCATGCGCAAGCCCCGCTTGCCCGCCATTTCGATCAACTGGGAAAGCGTGGCCCACATGCCGGGCCCGCAGTTTTGAGGGTTGGTTTGGGTGCCTATGGGGCAGCCAGCCGAAGGAGCGTTTGTGTTGGGATTCTTACTCAACTCCCACACTTGGACACTGATATTCGGGTTGGGTATGGCGGCGGCGATGATTTCCTGGGCTTGGGCGGATTCAAGGTTGTACCGGGCGGCCAGCAGATTAAGATTGCGCTGGTAAAACAACTGGATGGCTTGTTCTTCGCTCAAGCTGACAGTTTCTGCATGCAAGCGCGGGGAAAAGGCAAAAATCCACATCACCGCAAACACAAACAAGCATTGAATAAGCAAAGATCGGGCAAAGGATGTGTTAACCCAGATGTTTTTTTCAACGGATGACATTAGATGCCTAACTGTCATTCTACGGATACCGGCCGGTTTGCCGAGTTGATTGTGCGCAAACGTCCGGCATCGATTTTCTGCGGATCATCGGCATGGGCAGTGAGATCGGCATTGGGTTCGACCGCTAGGGATTTGGCCAAGTCATAGTAAGCATTCACCCGGTTGATGGACGCTGTGTAATAGTCCAGCATCACGGACTTGTAGGTGCGCTGGGCATCGATGAAATCCAGCACGGTGGTGGCCCCGTGCCTATAAGCCAGTTCCATCCTTTCCCGGATTTGCGTGGCGTGTTTGAGCAACTCCGCTTCATAACGTTTAACAACCTTGTTGGTGCTGACCCAGTTGGCATAGGCGCTCACCACGTCGTTGCGCACACCCAGCTCGGTTTGCTCCGCTGCCAGACGCATCTGGCTAAGGTTGACTGCCGCTTGGCCGGCCTCGCCTTGGTACTGGTAGAACACGGGAACTTCAAGGCTGACCCCCGCAAAACCAGTGTCCTTTACAACGTTACTGGGATCCCTCGCATAGCCCGCGTTTACCGTCACATCGGGGTATTTCAGGCGGTGCGCCAAAACTAAATTCTTTGCGGCCTGGTCCGCCCGCTGTTTGTCCCCTTCCAAGTCCGGCCTAAGCGACAGCGCCTTGTTGATCATGGCTTCCCGCGACAGGTCCTGCCCGACGTCCTTGAACTGCGGCTGGCGGTCCTCCGCCACGAACTGCATGCTTTTGTCCGGCCAGTTCAGGATGGTCGCCAGGCTGCCTTGGGCTTGCTCCACCGCCGCCTGGGCGTTGTCGAGGTCTGAATTGGCCCTGAGACTCTCAGTCTCTATGCGGATGAAATCCGATTCGGCGATATCGCCGGCCTGAAAGCGCAAACGGTTGCTGGCGACGATATCCTTGTAATAATTGACAATTTCCTGCATCAGCCCACGCACCTGCTGTGCCTGCGCCAGACCGTAATAGGCATCCCTTACCATGTTGGAGAAGATGCGGACGGCATCGCGGAAATCGCTTTCGGCGGCTTGGGTGGCGATGGCGCTGCTTTGCATGCGCAAGCCCCGCTTGCCCGCCATTTCGATCAATTGGCTGAACGTGGCATACATGGCAGGTCCGCAGTTTATATTCCCGCCCGTGGCGCTTGTTGGGCAACCTTGCGCTGTGGCGTTTTGGTTGGGATTCCTGCTCAACTCCAACACTTGGACGCTGATGGTCGGGTTGGGGATGGCGGCGGCGATGACCTCTTGGGCCCGGTAGTTGTCGATGTTGTAACGCGCCGCCAGCAGATTTAGGTTGCGTTGGTAGAACAGCGCAATCGCCTGGCCTTCCGATAGTTTGACGGGTTCCGCCGCCAGGGCCAGCGAGGATGACAAGGAAATCAAAACCAAACCGGCAAGCCAAAACCTGAGAATTGCTGAATATCCAAAACAATGACAGGGCTTTGGCGTGTAGTTGTCGGGGGCATGGCCCATTCTTACATAGCCATTTATAGGGTTGGTTTTGTTCATGGGGATGTTAAAATGGTTCATTCCGGCCATAATAGTGCGCGGCATCTATTCCTTGAAGGCTTCCGCAGGCCTGGGCAGACGTTCATCCTTAGGATTGGCAATCCAGACATACAGTGTCGGCAGCAGCAATGCGCTCATGATGAGATCGACTATGAGTCCGCCGACGATGACGATAGCGAACGGGCGTTGCGAATCGGAGCCGATGCCATGGGACATGGCGGCAGGCAATAGGCCCAGCGTGGCCACCAGCATGGTCATCATGATGGGGCGCAACCTGAGCACGGCACCTTCCACAGCGGCTTCCATGATGGTCATTCCCCTGACACGAAGCTGGTTGATGTATTCCACCATAATGATGCCGATTTGCACAGAGACACCGAACAGTGCCAGGAACCCCACCCCGGAGGACACGCTAAAATGGGTGCCGGTGACATAAAGGGCCAGCAATCCACCGATGGGGGCAAGGACGATATTTACCATGACCAAGAGTGCCCACTTGATTGAATTGAATACCGAAAACAGGATGAAAAAAATCATCAGGATGGTGAACGGGACGATGACCAACAGCCGCGCATTCGCCCGCTTTTGGCTCTCATATTCGCCTGCCCAGTCGATACGGTAGCCATCAGGTAGTTTCACTTGCTCGTTCACCCCCTTGATGGCTTCCTGCACGGTGGACCCAAGATCGCGCCCACGCACACTATATTTGATGGCGATAAATCGCTGGCTGCCCTCACGGTAGATCATCGATGCGCCGTCCTCGACGTTGATGGTGGCCAGTTGGCCCAAGGACACCCGTTCACCGCTGGGTGCGAGCAGACGGACACTGGCGATGTCCTCCAGGGTGTTGCGGAACGGCTCCTGATAACGGACCACCAGATCAAAGCGGCGTTCCCCTTGCAAGACTTGGCTGACAGCGCGGCCACCGAGGGCGGTCTCCACAGCATCCTGCACGTCGGACATGTTGAATCCGAAACGGTCGGTTTTTGCGCGGTCTACTTTGACATTGACGTTGGGTTGGCCGACGACGCGGAACACCCCTAGGTCGGCAACACCCTTGATCTTGCGCATCACCGCGACAATGTCGTCGGCGGTATGTTCAAGCTGTTTTAGATCCCCGCCATAGAGCTTGACCGCAAGCTGCCCCTTGACACCACTGACTGCCTCTTCCATGTTATCGGCGATAGGCTGCGAAAAATTCCAAATGGCACCCGGAATTTTTAGCAATTCTGTGTTCATCGCATTGATCAGGTCATCCTTGCCATTAAACTGCTGACGCCATTGCTTATGCTGCTTCAAATCCACGAAATATTCGGTATTGAAAAAGCCAGTGACATCCGTGCCGTCATCCGGGCGTCCAAACTGAGAGACGACTTGCTTTACCTCCGGAAAACTCGCGAGTGTCTGGCGTGCCTGCTGTGCGACGCGTCCGGCCTCGGTGGGACCAGTACTCGAAGGCAGGGTGCCGCGCACCCAGACGGCACCCTCGTCGAGATGGGGCAGGAATTCCGAGCCAATGGCCCCGCCCGCCCAAAGCCAAATGCTACCACTCAAAGAGGCGACGGCTAATCCGAGTGTGATCCAACGGTGCTGGATGCACCAAGTGAGCACCCGGCGGTAGATTCCGGTTATTAATTCCATGACCGGGTTATGCCATTCCTTGGCACCTTTGCGCAGTACAACGCTGGCGATTACAGGGATCATGACCATGGAAAAGATCAATGCGCCGAGCAAGGCGAAAGAAACTGTCCAAGCCATCGGGTGGAACAGTTTCCCTTCGACACGCTGCAAGGTGAAAATAGGCAAATAGGCGGTGATGATGACACCGATGGCATAGAACACCGGGCGCTGCACTTCGTGGGCCGCATGGGAGATGACCTCGCTGATGGGCTTTTTTTGCTCCCTGCGCATTTGCAAATGCCGGGAGATATTCTCCACCATCACCACTGCGCCATCGACGACCATGCCGAAATCCAGCGCACCCAGTGATAACAAATTGGCCGGAATATGATTGAAATTCAAAAGGATCGAGGCGAACAGGAGTGAAAACGGGATGGTCATCGCCACTATCAGCGCACTGCGGAAATTGCCCAAGAACAAGAATAAAATCGCGACAACCAGCAACATGCCTTCCGTCAGGTTGTACAGAACGGTATGCGAGGTATACTTGACCAGATCGCCGCGGTCGAGATGGGGAACGATCTTTACACCCGGCGGCAGGAAATGCCCGTTGAGTTCCTTGACTTTCGCTTCAATTGCTTTGATGGTGGTATTAAATTCTGCGCCTTTTCTCAGCAGCACAATGCCTTCGACGACATCGTCATTGTCGATGACCCGCCCGTCCTCGCGATGAATCGCTTTGCCAGCCTGCCCCAGGCGGATCTTGGGCCCCTGGGTCACCGTGGCGACATCACGGACCCGAATCGGCGTGATACCCTGGACCTTGACGACCGTGGCAGCAATGTCGGCGACATCCCGCACTAAGCCCACCGCGCGGATATTGATCTGCTGGTTGCCACGTTCTATGAAGCTGCCGCCGGCATTGATGTTGTTGGCCGCCAGGGCGTTGTTGACATCGGTGATGCTTAGCCCATAGCTCATCAATTTGTTTGGATCGACCCGCACCTGATATTCCCGCGTCAAGCCGCCGAAACCGGAAACATCCACAACATTGGGTACGCTTTTGAACCGTTTGGGCAGTTCCCAGTCTTGGATCGCCTTGAGTTCCATCAGGTCGAATTGCGGGTTGCTGCTGGCGAGGGTGTACCAGTAAATCTGTCCGACCGGGCTGAAATCCGGTCCCATCACAGGATTCAGGTTAGAAGGCAGGCTCACTTGCGAGAGTTTCTCCAGAACCCGCTGCCGATTCATGAAGTCATCCGAATCGTCATCGAAAATCAGCGTGACGACAGAAAGGCCAAAGATCGAAATCGAGCGCAGGTTGGTTAAATGTGGCAAACCAGCGGTTTGAATCTCAATGGGCACGCTGACCTGTTGTTCGACCTCCTCGGCGGCGCGGCCAGGCCACTGGGTGATGATCTGCACCCAGTTGTTGGCGACATCCGGGTAGGCTTCGATGGGCAATTCATGGAAGGCGAAGCCACCCCCCAACATCAACACAAGACCGATAAAAGCAACCAGCAGTTTCTCGCGTAGCGCGAAATCGACAATCCCTTCGATCATTGATTATCCCTCTTCTCGTCCTCCTCGAACGCCGTCGGGTTCTCCGTCCTGGCGGCGGCGGAAAGTTGCAAGGCATTGCTGACCACTTGATCCCCAACCTGCACCCCTGTAATGATCATATGGGTTCCATCCGCGTTCGTGGCTCCGGTCTGGACTTCGGAACGGCGGAATTTTTTTCCACCCTGCGGAAAGAATACCCAGTCTTTGTCATGCAGCCGAAAAATGGCCGTTGCCGGAACAGCAACCACAGATATTTTGTCTTGTGAAACGAAGATCGCGGTGGCAAACATGCCAGGGCGCAGAATGCCTTGGGCGTTGTCCAGTTCAATACGGACCTTGGTGCTTCGGGTGGCGGGGTCGAGCAAGCCAAATATGTTCACCACCTTGCCCTGTAATGCAAGCTTGGGGTAGGCGTTTAAACGGATTTTAGCGGTGTCGCCCAAGTGGACATCGGCAAGATTGTTTTCGAAGACATCGCACAACAGCCAGACCCGGCTGAGGTCGGCAATCGTAAACAGGTTGGGCGTGGCATCCAAAGATTTGGCGGCGGTGCCTAGGGCAACATTTTGTTCCACGATGATTCCGCTGACCGGTGCCCGCAATTCGACAAAGGACGACGGATTCTTGGTGTCCGCATTCAACAATTGCACTTGGGTGATGGCGTTTTCGGTGTTGGCCTTGGCGTCGGTCAAGACATTTTCCGATGCCTGAAGATCCTTCAGGGCCACGACGGCACCCCGCTCGTATAGAAACTTGTTGCGGTCATAATTGCGTTGGGCCAATAGCTCGTCAGATCTAGCCTGCTTCAAAGCGGCAATGGCGTTCGCAAGGTCGGGGCTGTGAATCTTCAGCAACAATTGCCCTTTTTTGACCGTATCGCCGAGCCGGGCATGGATTTCTACGATACGACCCCCGGACAGGCCATTCACGCCAACGGTGCGGCTGACATCCGGGGCAATCGAGCCATTCACCGACAGTTCTTTCGAAACCGAACGGGTTCCGGCCTTTACCAAGGGGAATTCATCGGGTCGGGGAACCTCGATAACATTATTATCGGTAATGACATCGACTTGGGCAGTTGGAGCCGTCGGTAAAGTGGTCGCCTGTACATTAGTTTCTTTCTGCTGCTCGCAGCCTGCCAGCAATAGAAAGGCGCACAAATAAACAAGGCATCTCATAATCTGCGGAAAATTCATGTCATGGCCTATCTTGGGATCTTTCCTTGGTGCTGATCCGTATGCCTTCCTGCACATCCAGGATAAAAATCCTGCCATCCCCAGGGTTTCCGGTATGGGCATGCTCGATCAGTATCGAAACAATCGTTTCGACAAGTTCGTCGGGTACAATCATTTCAATGCGTTTTCTCAGAAAAAATGGCTCAAATTGATGGCTGGTGCTCAGTCTCTCTGTGCCTATGCCACTGCAATCTGACACGCTAATCCCCGGGAAGCCGGGTAAATCGAGCAATTTTGAAATTAAATCATGAAGCACATAAGGTTGTATGTAGGCGCGTATTTCTTTCATAATTTTATTATTTGGAAGTAGGGCGGCAAACCTTTGCCGGCAACAACCACGAATATTATTGGTTATTTAAGCAATATCTGTGCCGCGTGTATTATAGGCCAAGAGGAATGCCAATAGGCAGGCATTATCAATCGTCTTGAACTGTGGGCGACGATTCGGGCTGTAACTTCTTTACAAAGTATGGTTTCTATCAACCCATGGCGGCGTGAAAAAAACCACCGTTTCCGGATTCCCCCAGCGGTCCATGCCGGGGTAGGCGCTGCCGGAACGCGATGGCTTATTCTTTAACTGAATAGGATTGTGCCGGAATGATGGGAATGTCCCCATCATTCACGGCACAATTTGGGCTATCCCTCCAGCAATACAGCGTGTGCCGCCGCCAGACGTGCCACCGGGACTCTGGGGCCGGAACAGGATACATAGGTCAGGCCAGCCTTGTGACAGAAGAAAATTGACTCGGGATGACCGCCCGCCTCGCCGCAGATACCGACCTTGAGTTCTGGCTTGGTCTGGCGTCCCTTGGTCACGGCGATTTCCATCAGTGGGCCTACACCGTTAATATCCAAAGCCTCAAAGGGGTTGTCGCTGATGATACCCTGCTCAATGTAAAGCGGTAGGAACTTATTCTCAGCATCTTCTCGTGAGAACGACAGGGCCGCCTGAGTCAGATCGTTGGTGCCGAACGAGAAGAATTCAGCCACTTCTGCCACCTCGCTGGCTCTGACACAAGCGCTAACAGTCTCAATCATGCTTCCGAACTTAACATTCAGCTTAATGCCGGACTTGGCTTCGACCTCTGCTGTGATTTCATCCACCCATATTTTCACCTGCTTCAATTCGGCGAGATTGATGACTTGGGGCACCATGATTTCGGGATGTACATCCACACCCGCTTTTAAACAGGCAGCGGTTGCTTCCAACACGCCGCGAATCTGCATCTTGTAGATTTCAGGATAGGTGATGCCCAGACGGACGCCGCGATGGCCGAGCATCGGGTTGACTTCGTACAGTTCGCGGACTTTGCGCAGCATCCGTTCCTTTTTAGACAGGGAGGCGTTGATTTCATCCGGTGTCAAATCCCCACCGAGCAAAGAGCCGCCAGCGGCCAAGTGACCCTTGACGACTTTTTGATAATGCAAAATATCGTCAATGTCTTCGACCAATTGATGCTCATTGGGCAGGAATTCGTGCATCGGCGGGTCAAGCAGGCGTACCGTCACCGGGCGAGGTGCCATCGCAGTGAAGATTTGTATGAAATCATCGCGCTGAATGGGCAGCAATTTGTTCAAGGCTTCCACCCGTTCTTCGACGCTGCGCGCCAAAATCATGTCAACCACCAGAGGCAACCTTTCTGACGCATTGAACATGCGTTCTGTGCGACACAAGCCAATGCCCACCGCACCAAACTCCACGGCCTTTTTTGCGGCATCTGGGGTATCGGCGTTGGCCATGACTTTCAAACGTGCGAAATCGTCCGCCCAACCGAGCAGCGTCTTCAGTTCTTCTGAGAACACCGAAGGGATAGTCGGGATTTCGCCCAGATAGACATTGCCAGTGCCGCCGTCTATGGTAATGATATCGCCCTCTTGCAGGATAATGTCGCCTATGGTCGCCAAGCGGGCGCGGGTGTCAACATGGATGCCCTCGGCACCTGCAACGCAAGCTTTGCCCATGCCGCGCGCAACAACGGCGGCGTGGGAGGTTTTGCCGCCACGGCTGGTCAAAATACCTTGGGCAGCGAAGAATCCATGAATGTCCTCGGGTTTGGTCTCTTCACGCACTAGGATGACTTTTTCACCCGCACGGCCCCGAATTTCTGCGTTGTCGGCATCGAACACCACGATGCCGCTAGCTGCGCCGGGTGAAGCTGGCAGACCTTGAGCCAATGGTTTTTGAACGTGTTTGGGGTCCAGGGTCGGATGCAGCAATTGTTCCAAGTCATTAGGTTTGACGCGCAGCAGAGCCTTGGTCTTGTCTATCAACCCTGCTTTTTCCATTTCCACTGAGGTGCGCACCAAGGAATGGGCATTCATTTTGCCATTGCGCGTTTGTAGGCAATAGAGCACACCCTTTTCGATGGTATATTCGTAATCTTGCACTTCCGCATAATGCTCTTCCAAGTTGTCGCGCAATTCCACCAACTGGCGATACAAGTCAGGCATTTCATTCTTCAATTCCTGCACTGGCTTAGGCGTGCGGATGCCGGCAACCACATCCTCGCCTTGGGCGTTGACCAGGTATTCACCATACATTTCGTTGACACCCGTGGCGGGGTTGCGGGTGAAGCCCACACCGGTGGCGCAATCGTTGCCCAAGTTGCCGAACACCATCGTCACAACATTGACGGCGGTTCCGTTTGCCATAGCCGGGGTAATTTTAAATTCGCGGCGATAATCGACGGCGCGTTTGCCCATCCATGAGTTGAACACCGCCTTGATGGCGATTTCCAGTTGTTCGTAAACATCTTCCGGGAATGGCTTACCGATGTGGCTGCGGACGACATTCAGGAAACGCTCGCTAACATCTTTCAGGTGTTCCGCATTTAAGCCAATATCCGCCTTGACACCGGCTTGGCGTTTCACCTCATCAAACTGTTCGTCGAACAATTCGTCTGGCACTCCCAAAGCCACTTTGCCAAACAGTTGGATGAATCGGCGGTAGGCATCATAACCGAAGCGTTCGTTCTGCGTCTGCGCAATCAGACCTGGCAGAGTCGATGCGTTCAGCCCAAGGTTGAGGATGGTGTCCATCATGCCTGGCATGGACATCGCCGAACCCGAACGCACTGAAACCAATAAAGGGTTTTCAGCACCGCCAAAACTTTTTCCCGTGGCTTGTTCCAAGGCTTGGACGTGACCATTGACTTCATCCATCAAACCTTCTGGCAAACCTTGCAAATCTTGATATTCCAAGCAGGCCTCCGTGGTGATGACGAAGCCCGGCGGCACATTCAGGCCAAACTGGGTCATCTCGCAAAGGTTGGCGCCCTTGCCGCCGAGAAGATGCTTGTTTTTGCCATCACCTTCCGCAAATGAAAAAACGTATTTCTTACTCATAATAATCTCCTTGGGTTGAAAAAAGGCAAAGTGTATGGGCCAAAAAAACGTATCAAGCCATTATTTGCGTTTACCGTTTAATTTAGCCATTTCGATATGTTCGAGCACCCGCAACTGGGCGAGTGCCTTGAGTAATTCCAACTTAGCGACATCTCGCACACTGTCGATGGCGCTAGTCTTGAGTACTTGTTCGGCATTGGCCTTCGCGTCCACGGCGGACTCCCGGTCAATTTCGTTTGAACGCAGCATTTGATCGGCAAGAACTGTCACATTGGAGTTTTTCACCTCCAAGTAACCGCCTGAAACATAATAGATGAGGCGTTCGTTTTGGACGGTTTCCAGACGGATTTCACCGGGCTGGAGCTTGCTTAGAAAAGGCGCGTGGCGAGGCAAAATACAGACTTCCCCAAAGGCAGCAGGCGCAACCAAGCTGAAGCAAGACCCCATAAATATCTGTTGCCCTACATCGGCGATTTCCACCTGTAGAGTGCTACGAGTATCGGAGTTTATGCCTTGCACAAAGGAATCTCCTTGAACAGGCCCGCCTCTCGCATAGCCAGCAAGATCACCGCAGAGGCCCCTTCTGCTGGAATGTGGTCGGTATTAAGCACCAGATCGAAGTTCTTGGCGAACTCCAAAGAACAATGCTCAATCCTGTCACTGTAAAGATCGACGACTGCTTTGTGCCGTTTGTTATTGATCTCAAATACCTTATGTTCGGCCTTCTGCAACGGGATGTCGAACTCTTCAGCGATGCGATGCGCACAAACAACTTTAGAACCCACGACGCGGACCCGGAATATCGGTTTGCCTGAAAGAATCAAGTGCGCACCCCGACCCATGATGATGCAGTTGTTGCGCGAAAGCTCATCCACTACGTTGCAAAGGTGGCGACGGTAATCATTCAGCGTGGCCGGGTTGCCGCTGATTAAGCTGTACAGGAAAGCACTGAGACCCGCGCTAGACTGTTCGTCGTGAGGCTCGAAATGGTATTTTTCCGTCTTGGCATTTTTGGCAACCCTATCGAGGATTTCCTGGTCATATACCGGTATGCCCAAGGAATGCGAAAGCTTTTCCGCGATTAGCTCACCCAACGCCCCGTAATCACGGGATATGGTAATCACCAGGGAATGGGGTTCTTCTTCGTGTCTTCGATGGAGGTGGGTTTTGGCTTCAAAATCTTTGGCAAGGACGCTTTTCAAATAAGTCAAAGGGTCGATGATGGGCATGGATGGGGTTCCTATTGAGTTTTCTTAAGTCTCGTAATCAAGAGTCCCGCGCCGACCGGACTGGCCCGGAGGCAAGGCTTCGGAGGATTTGCATTGATTCCTATCGCGATGTCGGTTCATGATGGCGACCACTTCGTAAGGGTCGTCTGTGATGGAGATCAATCCCAGTTCATCGGGATCAATCATTTTGTCGGCTAGAGCCTTGGTCTTGATCCATTCCACAAGCCCTGACCAGTATTCGGAGCCAAATAAGATCAACGGCATCCTACGGGTCTTGTGCGTTTGCATTAGAGTAAGTGCCTCGAAAAACTCGTCCATGGTGCCAAACCCGCCCGGTAAACAAACATAACCGATTGAATATTTGATGAACATGACTTTACGGACAAAAAAATAGCGAAACTCCAACTCCAAACTCTGGTAGGGGTTGGGTTTTTGTTCGGCAGGCAATTCGATGTTCAGTCCGATGGACGTGCTGTTTTTGAGCCAAGCACCCTTATTGGCTGCCTCCATGATGCCAGACCCTCCACCGGTTATTATTGTATAACCCTCGGAGGCAAGCAGACTAGCGATACTTTGCGCAGCGTTGTAGTACACTGAACCCGGCTCGACGCGGGCTGACCCGAATATCGAAACTGCAAATTGTACTTGCGCCAATTTATCGAATCCTTCGATGAATTCACTCATGATGCGGAACATCCGCCAGGATTCGTCGCCTTTTAGGTCTTCAATCATACAGATAAAGCGTTTTCCACATCTAATAATTACTTGTTGAATCTCATGGTCCTACAAACCCCCTAAATCAACGGCTTGTTCCTATAGTCGTCATTCGTAGGGGCGGGTTCCAAACCCGCCCATATTAATCTTTACCAAAATGTAAATTCCTAGCCAGCACCCGCAACGCCTGACCCCGATGGCTCAGTCTATTCTTAACTTCCGGCGGCAATTCGGCGGAGGCGCAACCCTGTTCTGGCACGAAAAATAGTGGGTCGTAGCCGAAACCATTTTTGCCCCGTGTTTTCCGTAAGATTCTGCCTTCCCAAGCAGCATCGGCTACTATTGGATCAGTGTCTTCGGCATCCCGCACATACACCATCACACAACGAAAACGCGCTGACCGTTTGTCATCCTCCACCCCCGCCAATTCCCTTAACAACTTCGCATTATTTTCTTGATCGCCCACACCCACACCGGCATAACGGGCTGAAAACACACCCGGTGCTCCTCCTAAAGCATCCACCTCCAGGCCGGAATCGTCGGCGATGGCAGGCAACCCGCCCAACCTCGCCGCATGGCGAGCCTTAATCAGGGCATTTTCCAAAAAAGTCTGCCCGGTTTCCTCGGCTTCTTCATTAGTAAACAACGCTTGTGGCAGGATTTCAATGTTTAGCTCATCTAACAGCGATTGGATTTCGCGGATTTTACCGGGGTTGTTGGAGGCGAGGATGATTTTTTTCAGAATTTTCAGCATCTGATAATTAAATAGTAGAACTCAGTTGTGCCAACTTTGTCTTTTAAAAATTGGCTTGGTTGGGTATTCATTATTATATTGATTTATTAAGAAGAAAATTCTGTACAAAGTAACCGATGCTTTAGGTCTTAAACACCATCGCTCGTTGTTAGAAGTCCCACTGGGCTAGGAATCGCCGTCATTCCGGCCGGGATGCCGGACAAATCGGCAGGATAGCCGATTTGCACGGCTTCGCCGCCCGAAGGGTAAGGGACATGGATGTCCCTTATGCATCCAGTGCCATGGATGGTAACTAGCCGTTTGCACGAGTGTTTGGTTTTTTACTGTTGCTGGTTCCCAAGCTCCAGCTCTTATCGTTATACACAAGTCCGGGCAAGTCCGAAAAACCGTCATTTCGGCAGGGATGCCGAAATCCAGGCCAAGGACGGTAACCACTCGGCTGTGCAAGTGCTTGATTCAGATAGCTTGCCAGTCCGTAGTTGAACTGGTTCCCAAGCACCGGCTCTCGCCGTTATACACAAGTCCGACCGAGCAAGAAACGTCGTCATTCCGGCAGGGATTGCCGGAATCCAGAAGCCATGGAGGGCAACTCGTCGTTTAGCAAGTGTTTGATTTTGTTAATTCCAAATCAACAACTTCACCTCCCTGTGGACTGGATGCATGAGAGACATCCATGTCTCTCACCCTTCGGGCGGCGAAGCCGTGCAAATCGGCTGTCCTGCCGATTTGTCCGGCAATTCCTGCCTTAATGACATACCCCCCAACACTTTTGTATAACGACGAGATATCCAGCTTGAGAAAACCTTTGCCTCGCAAGTTCTATGTTATTTAACACCGGAAGCAGGAGCTTCCAATGCCGCATTCCCAAGCTGGAGCTTGGGAACGAGCAGAATCGCTCGTAGTTAGTAACCGTTCACTCCCTCTGCCTTTTGTGCTGGTTCCCAAGTTCCAGTTCCCATCGGCATACACAAGTCCGGCTAAGCCAGAAAAGCCGTCATTTCGGCAGGGATGCCGAAATCCAGGCCATGGACGGTAGCCAGCCAGTTGTGCAAGTGCTTGATTAAGATTACTTGCCAGCCAGTAGTTTCACGTCCTTGGACACCGGGACATCTATCGTGGTCCGTAGTTTGCCATCCGTGAACGCTGGACTTCGGCATCCGTGCCGAAATGACGAGTCTCCAACATTTGTGTATCACGATGAGAGATGGTACTTGGGAGCTAGTAGAAGTTAAATTGGAGAGCGTATTAGACTTTATCGGAAACCTAGTTAGTGGTCTCGCCGCTGCTGGATTAGTGGAAGGTTTCCGATGAAGTCTATTCTTCAAGGATTTTGTGAATTTCTTCAACGATTGGGGCTTACCACATGATTACACCTTAAGTAGTTCCTGCGGAGTACAGATTTTAGGCGGTTTAAAAAAATGGAGGCCGGTCTAGCCTTTTACCTATAGTGTAAAATTTAAATAAAAAAAACAGGGCCTTACCTCTTTCTTCCTCAACGCACCCAACTAACCATCATAATGAAAGCGGCAGGCAATAATCACCAACTCATTATCCGTTGCCCGGTATACAAGTCGGTGAGTATCGTCGATACGTCTTGACCAATAACCGGACAGATTGCTGCGTAAAGGCTCAGGCTTGCCGATGCCTTCAAACGGCTCTCGCGCCGCCGCCGAAATTAAAGAGTTAATACGCTTGAGTGTTTTTCTGTCTTGCTCCTGCCAGTATAAATACGCTTCCCATGCGTCTGGTACAAAACGAATGCAACGCACGATTAACCATCATCGGAAGTCAGTTTATGGACTTGAGACAATCCAGCCTTGTCTTGGCGAATCGCCCGCGCCAATGCATCTGCGTTGGCTGGGGTGGAAAGCAAATGCAAGGTTTCCATCATGCTATTGTAATAATCAAGGGACATGACTACGGCATCGCCTTCGTTGTCTCGGCGGCTGATAACGGTGACATCGGCATCTTTCTGCACGTCATCCAATATAGATTTAAGTGTTTGGCGTGCATGGGAGTAAGTAACAACTCTCATATTATCAACTCATTATTCTGAAGGTTTCCGATAAAGTCTATTCTACTCCGCCTTATGCCTCATGCCTTGGAAAAGTCTGTTTCAGCTTGAACCACACTTTCTTTGTCAATTTGACTATCCGGTCTATCATCACGCCCGCTTGCGCCATGCCTTCCGTGGCAGGTTCTTCTTGTAAGACTTCGGCAACCGTCACCAGTGCGTTGGCTTGCACAGGCTGTTCTTCAGCGATTGTCTCTGGTTCCTCCTCATCAAACGGCAATTCCGTCCAATCAAGCTGTTCGTACTGTTCCTTAACGACCTCAGGTTGAACCGGAAAATCGCTTAGCTCAATAGCATCGGCATCAAGTGTGGCCGGTTGGAGTAGAAAGCCCTGCACCAGCAAGGCCAAAGGTTCCCGCTTAAGCCGCAAGGATGCTTCCACGGCTTGCAGGGCCAGTACCTCGTCGCCTGTTGCCAGAAGCGCGATAGACCGCTTAAGCCAGGCAACCGCATCAGACTCGATAGCCATTAATCGTGTAAGGTCGGTCTTACAACGAGGACACACAGGGTCTTGCCGCAATCTGGCCTGGCAGGTGGGGCAGCGTTCCATCAGGCATCCAAGTAGTACACAATATCGGCCAACTTGTCTGTGGCAACCTCGACCGCATCAAAATCTTTACCGGCCAGGCCATCCTTGATTTGCTCTATCAGATCAATCATGTCCACCCGGTCTTCATCGGAGGCTTTTTCGAGCAAGCTTTGCGCTTTTTCTGCCAAAGCGCGGCCCTTGACTTGAACGTGGTGTTCCTCTGTCTCGCTATCGGCTGCCGTTTCCGGCTCAAACCCGGCATCATCATCCCCGAACAGGGCTCTGACCCGCGCCTTGGCCACGTCAATTTCCCCTTCTTGAAAACGGGCAATGGCGTTATTGATGGTGATGGATTTTTCTAGGCCGGTATCCTTTTCGCGGGCCGAAACGTGCAGAATACCGTTGAGGTCCAAATCCAGCTTGATAGTGATTAAATTCCCGGCAGGCACATTGCGTAGTCCTTTGACTAAGAACTCGCCAATTTCAATGTTGTTCAGTGCGTCAATATCCTCCCCTTGGAAAACCTTGACCTCCACTATTTCCTGGCCATCGACGGCGGTATAGAACGCTTCAGTCTTGCTGACGGGCAGCGGGCTGTTCTTGCGTATGATGGGAACGTATTTAAACGGGTAATAATAATCCCCATCGCCAATGTCCCCTATCGCGCTAGTGCCATAGGTGTAAGGTGTCACATCCACCAGTACGGCAGACACCGACTCACCGGCAATCATTCCGGCTTGGATGGCCGCGCCCATGGCAACGCAAAGGTCGGGGTCGATGTTGCGTTGCGGTTCCACGCCAAATTCCGCGAACAGCCGCTCGCCGACCACGGGTGTGCGGGTGCTGCCGCCAACCAGCAAAATCTCGTCAATGTCCGAAGCGGTCAAATTGGCCCCGCTCAGGGCGATATGCACCGCCTCCAGAGTTTCGTCAATGTACTCGGCGATCATCGCTTCATATTCGTAGCGGGACAGTTCCAGTGACAAATGGACTGGCGCACCTTCCTTCTCGATGAGGTATTCTTCGTCAATGCGCACGAAAGGCTCGTCGGACAGTCCGCGTTTAGCGGTTTCCGCAGCCCGATTGACGCGGGCCATGACTTGGCGCGATTCGCCAATGTCAATGCCATGCTGCCCGTGGATATGATCGACGATGTGTTTGACAATCTTGGCATCAAAATCGTCGCCGCCCAACTTGTTGTTGCCATGGCTGGCTAAGACTTCGACGACATCATCCTCGATGCTGACCACCGACACGTCAAAGGTTCCACCGCCCAAGTCGTAAACCAAGATGCGTTTGCGCCCTTCATGCCGGGCCTCATAAGCCAAGGCGGCAGCAGTGGGTTCGTTGATAATCCGCACAACGTCGAGTCCGGCGATCTCGCCCGCTTCCCGTGTGGCTTGGCGCTGGGCATCTGAAAAATAGGCCGGTACGGTGATGACGGCTTTGTGGACAGGCTTTCTGAGGTAGTCTTCGGCGACGGCTTTCAGATGTTTCAAAATGACGGCGGAGATTTCCTGCGGACTGTAATGCTTTCCCGCCATCTCCACTTGGATGTCCTCTCCCATGCGCCGCTTGATGGATTTGATGGTGCGTTCAGGGTAGAGGATGTATTGGTTACGGGCCGGTTCGCCGACCAGTATTTGCCCGTTTTCGCCAATGCCGACGAAAGAGGGCAGCATTTTCCGGCCTTCTCCGTCCACAATCACGGTCACTATACCATTTTCCACAATGGCCACTTCCGAGTTGGTCGTGCCCAGATCAATACCGATGATGATTTCACTCATAATTTGTTTGCCTTGACTTCAGCGAGTCGTAATGTTTCTTCACCCCACTGGAAACCTTTACGCAGTTCCGCCGTAACCACGCCGTTTTCCAAATCGGACCTGTGGTCCAATTCCACGACTTTCATCGTGTGGGGATCGACGGGCCGACCTAGGGTTTCCAAGGGACGAACTTGATGGCGGGCTAAGGTTTCCTCCAAGCGGCGCAGGGTCATCGCTTGACCTTCACGAATACTTTGGATGAAATTCCTATCCTGCCGTAATGATTTGAAACTAAACCAGCCTTTGATGGGCCGGTAATTATTGAGCGCCGCCTGCCCTGCCGAAAGGCGGTCGTAAAAATCGAGCAATTCAACCAATAAACTCCGCAACACAGCCCTACGGGTTGCAGCTAAATTTAGGCGGGACTGCTCCAATTCCTTTTCCAACTGCACATGGCTAGTGTGCAAAAGCTCTTGGGCCTCCTTTAATTGGCTTGAGACGTTGCCAAACTGGCGCGCTTCAGTCTTGACCTCGGTACGCAAGGCCGAAAGCTCCGCGAGCAGGGAAAATAAGTCAGTCTGCCCGTCAGGTTCCAAAGATTCTGAATCAAGTTTGTCCAGATATCCGCTGAATACCGCCAACAGTTCGGTTTTGCGGTTTTCGTCCATCATGTAGATGCTTTTGTTTTCAATAGATCGTCAAGTGCGGACTCGGCCAAAGCACCAACGAACAAGTCGGCATCAGGCCGCTGAATATCCTTAAGGCTCAAAGCGGAACGCAGCAGACAGTCAAGGTCCACTTTTTCGCGGTGGAAAAGACGGTGATTGCTGCGCTGCTTTTCGTTTTGAATCTGCTCGAAGGCATTACGAAAACGTTGGAAAGCCTCGACATTATGCTCGGGCGGATATTCCTTTACTTTTTTTAAGTAAGCTTTCTTAATGGACTCGTCGCTGGCATCCTCGGCGACCTCTAGTATTTCATAAGGAGTTTGCATACTGTGTTGTCTTATCGGGATTTAGGCAATTTCTTAGCCGGACCAAATGGAGATGCCCCGCCAAGCAAACTGCCCAAATCGACGCCTAACTCCCCCATTACCATCACCGCAGCTATATCCATCAGTTCCTGATGGGACATGTTTTTCAGCGGCAGACTGACCGGTAATGCTTTGGCAAGCATGGCGATTAATTCAGCACGTGGCATATCCTCCAATTCATCCATACGTTTCATCATGGCAGGTGCCATACTTGGGCTGAAATCTTCAAGACCGGGGGGTAAATCTTCGTCAAACCCGAAGTCCAGCGGATCGTCTAGCTCGCGGAAGAATTTCCCGATCATCATAGATGTACGGATATCCTTGTCCCGATGGGCGCGTTCCATGGCTTGGTCCAAGCGGCTTTCATCCGCAGGGGTCATTCGATTCGCCATGCCTTTGCATTTGGCGTAAACCTGAAAATACACGGCAGCGGCCATTACGGGGAAATGCCTCAATGCTTCCGTGCCACAAATATATAATTGTTCAAACAGGGCGCTACTAACTAAAGCCTGTCCCAAATTGAAAAAATCATCTTGGGTAAACCCCGGTTGTTTGAGGCTTCTTGTTAGGATGGGGCTTAATGGCTTCAAGGCATCGGGCAAACGTCGCTTTTCCCCGATGTTATAATGCTCAATTAGTTTGACCAACCCCGACAATTCTGCCCGATTGGCTGTGTATTTCTTGTCCAAGCCAGGAACCAATCCTGCCACTGCGCTGAGTGGCTGGTCCAAGCTTAACACCTCAATATTCAACTGAAACTGTGCCGACAGTCCACCGCCGCCGAGACGCCAAGCTTCCGCCAGTAATCCTGCGGCATGCTGGCGGTCTTTTTTCCGCAGAGCCAACAGCCCTTCAACAATGCATAGGGAGACGTTGCGCCTGTGGGTGTCCAAGGCGCGCGCTTGGTCCAATTCCTGTTGAGCTAGATCAAACTTTCCGGCCCGAAACTGTTTTCTTGCATGGCCGATATGGGCACCAATAAGCAACTGGCGTGCCGAACTGTTAATGGGGTCTATTTTGAGCAAGGTTTTAGCCAAACCGGCGGCTTTCTTGAAAGCTTTACGCCGATTGGCGTTATGCATCGCCAAAGTCAGCAATTCCACATCTTTGGGAAAGCGCTTTAACGCCCTTTCCAGCCATTCTTGGGCTTCTTTTGGTTCTTCTATCCTCTCATAAAGGCCAACCAAAGCCACATAGGTCATTTGGTCGCCAGGATCCACCTCCAAACTTTTTTCCAAGGCACCAACGGCGATTTCGGGAACTTCATGTTCCGCTAATTTGGCGATGTGGCGAAGAATTAAAGCCTCGTCCATTCTGTCTCGCCCTGGTTCCGGCATCCGGGCAAGTTCTTCAATGGCTTTGTACCAATGAGTTGCCGCTTGGGGATATTGGCCTTGAGCCTCCTCATGCAGTGCGCGTATGCGTTGGCGTTCGAATGCGGATAGAAAGCCGAATGCCTTCTGGAAAGAGTCCATGCCTTCCGGGAAATCCACCAGCATGGCAAGGCAGAAACGGCGGCAGTTTGATTCGCCCAAGATTTTACGGTTGCTTAGCACCGTGTTGAAAACCAGCCTGTGGTTTGAACTGTTGGCTATTTTTTTCGCATCACGCAACAGGTTGAGTTGCTCTTTGCCGTAACCGTTGAGTTTCTGGATGAGTGCCTGCTGCTTGGGAGGAAGTTCAGAAAGGGCGACCAAATCTGGCCCAGTGGCACGGGCTAGACCTTGCAACGCATGAGCCAAACGTCGGCACGCCGAACCCTCTTCAACCCGGCCCAGCATTTCCAAGCCGGCTGAACGGTCGCTCCCCATCAACAACAATGCCTTCAACACGGTGCGAACGTTCCGGTAGGGCGAACGGGACGGAATTTGCCTTAACGCCTCCTCGGACTCTTCGTCTCGACCCGCACAATAAGCTTTGATTGCCCGTTTGACAACAGAATGGTGTTTGGCAATGGGGTGCTCCTGGGGGAATGCTGCCAGCAGTTTTTCATTCTGCAAGGCCAATACCGCCAAGGTTTCCGGCAGCTTCCGACCAACCGGGCCTTGCTCCGTGACCGAGCCTGCTTCTGCCAGCAGCTTTGCCAGCTTAGGAAACTGACCGGCATGGACCAGCCAGCCCAGATAAGCATCGGAAAGCAGGGACTTTGGTTCCAGTTTGGTGTAGTTGTCCCATAGGATGATAGCCTCCTGCCACATGCCTTTGTCAGCAATCTGCAATGCACGTTGCCGATAGGCTTCAGCCAACCCTTGCTCCCAATCTGGGCGATGTTCCAGCTTTAGCAAATTCTTGAAATGGACAATCGCCTCCTTGTAACGGCGATGTTGCATAGCAAAACTGGCTTCGGCCTGAAGGTCGTCGATTTTAGTTTTTGGGGGGGTAACGGCTTTCATGGCATTTAAAGAAAATATTTTGCAGCAAGCTTTTTTTAAAAAGCCAAGATTCTGCATAAAATTAGGCATTTAGCGGATAATGTAAGCATTTTGACAGTGCAATAATAGCACAGCAATTATTACAAGGCTAGAACGTCGTCTTTCCATCAGCAATTCTTATTTTGGCAAAGACTTTAAGTGCAGGTTTTGAACCCGCCCCTACGCAGACACTAATTTTGAATTATCAATGTATGGTAGTGTTCCAATACTGGATATGGCGACGAAAAACCTAGCCCATAGTGGCAACGCCGCCAAACTTTCAATTTGAAACGTTATCCTCCTCACTACCGCTTTTACGTTGCGTCGTTGCGCCGTTGCGTGAGAAAAAATCTTTGCCAGACTCCACAGCGGTACTGCGAGGAAGCAAAAAGAAGGTCTCACGCAACGGCGCAACGGCGCAACGTTAAGAGCAAAACATTGTGGGCTGTAAACGATAAGGCGATAACGATTTACAGCCGAGCCGCGCTTGTAGCGGTTGCAGTTCGCATTCGATACGGAGATTGCCTTGCCGTCTGCGGCATGTCAGGGTGGGCGCGTATCGAACCCGAGTGTGAACCGCTAAAACGAGCCGATCTATCTTTTTAACGCACTACCTCATCTCCACGTCTGAATCACTACCTGTCGATTCGTAGGGCGGGTTCCAAACCCGCCCGACTTTCCTCAAAATGGGAATAGCTGCCTTAATAAGGCCAGCGCCAATTGACAATCTCCGGCATGTCAATGCCGTGCTCGTAGGCATAATGACGGCATGCTATTTGCTTATTCCTGAACTTCTCCTTGGCATGGGCACCGGCGACATGCAAACTAGGCACCCGGTCGATCACGTCGATTGCCAGGCTGAAACGGTCAATCTGGTTTTGGATGGCCAACTCCAGTGGCGTATTGATGTTGCCCTTTTCCTTGTAGCCTCGCACATGCAAGTTGGCGTGGTTGGTTCGGCGGTAAGCTAGGCGGTGGATCAGCCAAGGGTAGCCATGGAAGTTGAAGATGATTGGCTTGTCCACAGTAAACAAGCTATCAAAATCCCGATTGCTAAGCCCATGCGGATGTTCATGCTCGGGTTGCAGCTTGAACAGGTCAACCACATTGATGAAGCGGAGCTTCAGTTCCGGGAATTCCTCCCGCAACATGGCTGTGGCCGCCAAGGCCTCCTTAGTGGGGATGTCGCCGCAGCCGACCATGACAGCGTCAGGTTCGGTGCCTTGGTCATTGCTGGCCCAATCCCAGATTCCCAAACCCTTCGTGCAATGGATGACGGCGGACTCCATATCCATATATTGGGTGTGCATTTGCTTGTCGGATACGATGACGTTGACGTAGTTCTCGCTGCGTAGGCAGTGGTCGGCCACCGACAGCAAGCTATTGACATCAGGTGGGAGGTAAATCCGCGTGACCGCCGCACTTTTGTTGACCACCACGTCGAGGAAGCCGGGATCCTGATGGGTGAAGCCGTTGTGGTCCTGCCGCCAAACCGTGGAGGTGATGAGCAGGTTGAGCGAGGCGATCTCCTCGCGCCAGCTTAGATTATTGCAGATTGACAGCCATTTTGCATGTTGGTTAAACATTGAGTCGATGACATGCACGAACGACTCGTAAGTCGAGAAAAAGCCGTGCCGACCGCTCAACAAATAGCCTTCTAGCATCCCTTCCATGGTGTGTTCGCTGAGCATTTCGATGACCCGCCCGTCGGTTGCCAGTTCTGTGCCGTCGCTGTCTTCAGGAAAGTACTCGGCTATCCAGAATTTCTTGCTTACCTCGTAAATCGCCCCGAGTTTGTTGGAAGTGTTCTCGTCAGGTCCGAATACGCGGAAATTGCGCATATTGCCCTTCATGATGTCGCGCAAAAAACGCCCCAGCGGCGGGGTGTTTTCGGCATCAATTTGTCCGGGCTTTTCGATGGCAATGCCATAGTCGCGGAAATCCGGCATGCGCAGTGCTTTTTTCAGGCTCCCCCCGTTGGCGTGGGGGTTGCGGCCCATACGGTAGCTGCCGACAGGGGCAAGCGAGCGGATTTCGGCCACAGGCGCACCTGCATCGTCAAACAGTTCCTCTGGCTTGTAGCTACGCATCCAATCTTCCAACAGTTGCAAATGAGCGGGGTTCTTCTGCACATCCGACACTGGCACTTGGTGCGACCTCCAGAAGCCCTCGACCTTGTGCCCATCGATTTCAGCAGGGGCACCCCAACCTTTGGGAGTGCGCAAGACGATCATCGGCCAGCGTGGGCGCTTTGCGACGCCAGTTTCCCTAGCTTCCCGTTGAGCCTCTCTGATATCGGCAATGGCGCGGTCCAGCGTTGCAGCCATCGCTTGGTGCATGGTCTCATGATCCGAGCCTTCGACGAAGTAAGGGGTCCACCCGTAGCCTTGGAACAACTGCCCCAACTCTTCGTGGGAAATTCTCGCCAGAAGGGTCGGGTTGTTGATCTTGTAGCCGTTCAGGTTCAGGATCGGCAGCACCGCACCGTCGCGAATGGGGTTGAGGAACTTGCTGATGTGCCAAGAGGTTGCCAACGGTCCGGTTTCTGCCTCGCCGTCGCCGACCACTGCTGCGACAATCAGATCAGGATTGTCGAACGCAGCCCCGCAGGCATGGGACAATACATAACCCAATTCGCCCCCTTCATGGATGGAACCCGGCGTTTCCGGTGTGCAATGGCTACCGATGCCGCCGGGAAAGGAGAATTGCTTGAAAAACGCCAGCAAGCCTTCCTCGTCCAGGCTTTTTTCGGGGTAGACTTCCGAATAGGACCCTTCCAAATAAACGGGTGCCAATACGCCCGGTGCGCCATGCCCAGGGCCAGCCATGAAAATCATGTCGATATCTTGCGCCTTAATGACCCGGTTCAAATGGGTGTAGGCAAACGATAATGCAGGACTGGCACCCCAGTGGCCCAACAGGCGGTTCTTGATATGCTCGGGTTTTAACGGTTCCTTCAGCAGCGCATTGTCGCGCAGGTAAATCATGCCCAAGGCCAGATAATTGCACGCATTCCAAAAGGCATCAGTCTTGCGCACCTCCTCCGCACTGAGCGGCGCACCATTGACTGTAGAGCGTGCTTCACCAAATGCGCTCAATTTGTTTCCTACAAGTGTTTTTTCCGATACTGTTGTCATAAATAACGTTCTCCAGTAGATTAAACAATGTAAATCTAATTATTTTACCTCCTATTGATACCACGTTATGATTGCAATATTATTAATTTGTAATTTCAATTAGGACTCTTCATGTTTTTGATATCAAAGTTTACCTCCTTGCTTTTAGTTATTTTCTTGGTCTCTTGCGCGAGTTTACAGCAACAGCAATCTACACCTAGTCTGCTGGACACGGAGTGGCTTCTGGAAGATTTGGGTGGCAAGGGTGTGCTGGACCGAATCCAGGCGACACTGGCCTTTCCTGCCCCTAATAAAGCCGCTGGAAATGGTTCCTGTAACCGGTTCTTTGGAGGGGTGGAAATTAAAGGCGAGACAATCAAATTCGACCAATTGGCTACGACCCTCATGGCCTGCCCTAGCGAAGCAATCTCAAATCAGGAATCAAATTATTTGCTAGCACTCCAGAAGGCTGAAAGGGTTGTCATTGATGGCCCATTTCTATTGATCTACGCGAAGGAACTCGATAAGCCATTACGGTTTACTCGGATCAGCCATACAGGAAAGCCACAATAAGGTGATTTCCAATAATGAATCCACCAAAACCGAAATGAATTGTCCACGAAAATCACCAACAATTCCTCCACAAATCACCTTGCCAAGCTGGAGCTTGGCGTTCCTTCTGGGAGCGCCAAGCCCCAGCTTGGCCTTTGGATGGGATGTTCTTTATTGGATATCACCTAAGACGATATGCTAGGATTGGCACGGACAAGCCTAACAACAATTCTCAGTTTGGCTAGAACGCTGTCATTCCGGCCTGGATGACGAGCTATTTTTCATGGCTTCGGCTCAAAATGAGAATTGCTGGAAACTTAACTACCTGCCCGGATTGGCGCGGAGTTTCGTGTATAATAAAGGGTTTGCAATTGATAGCAACCTTGCGCCGTCCTTGTGTCTAGCCTCACCCCCGTCATCGTTCAGGCAGAAAACCTAACGAAACATTACGGCAAGCAATGTGTCGTCAATAATATTTCCTTCCAGATCATCAAGGGGGAATTTTGCGGCATTCTCGGGCCTAACGGTGCCGGCAAAACCACGACATTGAAAATGCTGGTAGGCAACACCCCCGCCAGCGCAGGCATGCTTAGCGTACTGGGTTTTCCCATTCCACAACAGGCCCGCGCCATGCGTAGCCGCATCGGTGTAGTGCCGCAGTCGGATAACTTGGATCTAGACTTTACCGTAAAGGAAAACCTGCATGTTTATGGCCGTTATTTTGGCCTTAAACGCGCCGAAGTCGAACGACGCATTGCAGAACTCTTAGCATTCGTCGCGCTGGAGGAAAAAACCGACTCGTGCATCAAGCAGTTGTCTGGGGGCATGAAGCGCAGGCTTTCCATCGCCCGTGCGTTGATTAACCGGCCAGAATTGTTGATTCTTGACGAACCCACTACCGGGCTGGACCCGCAAATACGCCAGAACATTTGGCAATTGCTCCGCCAGTTACAGAAAGACGGCCTCACCATTATTCTTACCACCCATTACATGGATGAAGCGGAACGGCTGTGTGGACGTATTATTCTGATGGATCGTGGACGCATACTTGCCGACAGCACCCCGGAAGAACTGGTGCGCGAACGAATAGAACCCCATGTGCTCGAAGTGTTCGGCACTGGCGTTTCTGCCTGGAAGAATGCCAACCCGTTGACCGGGCCTATCCGCTGCGAACAAGTGGGGGAAACCTGTTTTTATTACGGCGCGGATTTATCGGAGTTGGTCCAAACCTTGGACGGTTGGCCTGGCCTTCGCTACGGTTACCGGCCAGCCAATCTGGAGGATGTGTTCCTCAAATTGACAGGCCGGGAGTTGCGGGATGCCTAAGTTTCCGCTTCGTTGGCTGGCTGTATGGAGCCGTAATGCATTGGCTTGGCGCAAGTCTATCAAGACGGCGTTGTTGGGTGGCCTTGCCGAACCCTTGTTCAATTTGTTCGCATTGGGCTATGGCCTAGGCAGCTTTATCGGCAGGGTGGATGGCATTTCTTATGTCGCCTTCCTGACTGCCGGTATGATTTCAGTCAGCGCAATGAACGCCGCAACCTTCGAAGGGCTGTATCTGGCCTACACCCGAATGGCCGTGGCAAATACCTGGGACGGTATGATGGCCAGCCCCTTGAACGTCTCCGATGTGGTGATGGGCGAACTGCTGTGGATGGCCACCAAAAGCCTGATTAGCTCAAGCCTGATTTTGCTGGTGGCTTCAAGCTTCGGACTGATCGCCAGTTGGCAGGTGTTATGGGTGTTGCCGGTCGCCTTCCTATCCGGTTTATGCTTCGGCAGCATGGCATTGGTGGTAACCTCCTACGCGCAAGGTTACGATTTTTTCGTATATTACATTTCCTTAGGGGTGACGCCGATGATTATGCTCGGCGGCGTTTTCTTCCCGACCGCCGCCCTGCCCGATATTGTCCGCCAAAGCAGCGGCTGCCTGCCCTTATACCATGTGGTGGAGTTGGTGCGTCCCTTGGTTGCCGGCCGCTTCGATTGGCCTTTGTTGCCTCACCTCCTAGTTCCACTGGCCTACGCACTGGTTTCGACCTTGTTTGCGATTTGGCGGTTTAAGCGGAGGTTGTTGCGCTAATTTCGCTTATGACCCAGTCAGCCGGAATTCAGCTTCCCGGTACTTGGCGGCGGTCTTCGCCAGTACCTCCGGGGGAAGCCTTGGACCCGGAGGGGTTTTTTCCCAATCCAGTGTTTCCAGATAGTCGCGGACGATTTGCTTGTCGAAGCTTGGTGGGCTTATGCCTACCCGGTATTCGTCCACCGGCCAGAAACGTGAGGAATCAGGAGTCAAGACCTCGTCAATAAGGTATAATTGGCCTTTGGCATCAAGGCCAAACTCAAACTTGGTGTCGGCGATGATGATGCCCCGCTCCAAGGCGAAGTCCGCCGCTTCACGGTAAATGTGCAGGCTGGCATCACGGACTTGTTCGGCCAACGCCTGTCCGAGCAACCCGACCGCCTTGGCAAAGTCTATGTTCTCGTCGTGGGCGCCCTGTTCCGCCTTGGTGGAAGGAGTGAATACCGGTTCCGGCAATTTTTGCGCCATTTGCAGACCCTCGGGCAGCGAAATTCCGCACACTGCCCCAATCTTTTGGTAATCTTTCCAACCTGAACCGGTCAAATAACCGCGTACCACTGCTTCCACCGGCAGTGGGCGCAGTTTTCTCACTACCATGGCCCTGCCATCCAGCAGTGCGCATTCCTCGGTATTATTGACAACGTCCTCCAGTTTAAGGCCGGATAAATGATTGGGAATGATATGCTGCATTCTGTCGAACCAGAAATTGGAGACGGCAGTGAGTACACGGCCTTTGCCGGGAATGGGGTCGGGCAGGATGACATCAAAGGCGGAAAGCCGGTCAGTAGTGACGATGAGCATGTGCTCGTCGTCAATGTTGTAAATATCGCGCACCTTGCCACGCGCTTTCAAAGAAAGGCTGGTCAAGGCGGTTTCGTACAAAGTTATTGGAGGTTTCATGTTTTGTTTCGTGGGCTGTTTAAATGAAATGCGGGTTATGATGTAGTTTGTCATGCATGTTGGCAAGAGAGAATTAGATCAGCGACTGTTTCCATGAGTTGGCTCGGGAAGTTTATCGGCGGAACGTTTGGATTCCTAATGGGTGGCCCTATGGGCGCACTGTTTGGAGCGGCTGTTGGGCATCAATTTGACCAAGGTGAGGGTCAAGGTCCGTTTCAAGCAGAGGTCGGTTCAGTAGAACAATACAAAGCCCAGATGGCTTTCTTCACTGCTGTATTCTCGGTCATGGGACATATCGCCAAGGCTGACGGGCGGGTGAACGAAGCGGAGATAGAGTTTACCCGCAAAGCCATGACACGAATGCAATTAAACGAAGATATGCGAAAAACAGCCATGCGGTTGTTCAACGAGGGCAAGCGTGTCGATTTTCCATTAGATGACGTGTTGCGGCAGTTTCGCTCCGAGTGTCAAAACCGGTTCAACTTGCTGCGTTATTTTGTCGAGCTTCAGCTTGAACTTGCTTTGTCGGATAGTGTACTCCATGCTGCCGAAGAAAGGCTTTTGTCTCATATCTGCGAACGGCTACATTTTTCCCGCTTTGAGCTTCATGCCTTGAAAACCATGTTCGAGGCCCAATTTAGACTAGGGGGGTGGCAGCAGCAGCAAAATTATGGGAGAGTGCAGTCCGGGCGCAGGGAACCCTCCTTGGCAGATTCCTACGTTGTATTGGGATTGGACCCTTCGGCAAGCGACCAGGATATCCGCCGCGCTTACCGTCGGCTTCTGAGCCGCCACCATCCCGACAAGTTGGCAGCGCTAGGGGCGAATGAGGAAAAAGTCCGGCTTGCCAACGAGAAGACCCATGAGATTCGACAAGCCTGGGATATCATACGCAAAGTCCGCAATCTATGAATTTTTGAGGAAAAACTGAATGCCTTCATTCGACATTGTTTCAGAAGTCAACTTGCATGAAGCCGCCAACGCAGTGGATCAAGCCAGTCGCGAGGTGAATACACGTTTTGACTTTAAGGGTTCGGGGGCAAAGTACGAACTGACTGAATCCGTGATTACTTTAACCGCTGAAAACGACTTCCAGCTACAGCAAATGATGGATATCCTCCATCTGAAACTTGCCAAACGCGATGTTGATATCGCAAGCCTCAAAGCCGACGATCCGCAGATTAGCGGCAGACAGGCTAAACAGACGGTCACGCTAATTCAAGGTATAGACACCACTTTGGCTAGAAAAGTTGTTAAACTCATCAAAGACAACAAAATGAAAGTGCAGGCTGCAATAAATGGCGACAAAATAAGGGTGAGCGGCAAGAAACGGGACGATTTGCAGGAATGCATGTCCATGTTGCGCACAGGAGAATTTGAACAGCCGTTGCAGTTCAATAATTTCAGGGATTAGACTTTATGTGACCACGTTTTATTGGATTACGCTCGCCAAGCGGTTTCATCTGGGCTACAGCGGGATTCAACGGCACGGAACGTTACATCAGTTACAGCGTTATATATATATTAATTGCTTAATGTACATCCATGTCGGCAAAGGGTTGCCGACCTACTGCGTGAAGGGCCGTAGGGCGGCAACCCTTTGCCGCCAACGATAAACAAAGTAATCAATCGACATTAAAAACGCTGTATTTGAAAAAATATTTAATATAAATAGAGATATCAATGACATTTAGTAAATCAAAATTGACACGCATAGGCGTTTTTTATGATGGTAATTATTTCTTTCATGTCAGCAATTACTACCAATACCAACATGAGCGGAAGGCCAGAATTAGTATTGATGGGTTGCATGAATTCATCAGGCATCAAGTAGCCGAGGCCGAAGGGGAAGATGTAAAATACTGCCAAATCGTCGATGCGCATTATTTCCGAGGGCGACCTCGCGCACAAGAGGCAGAAGCTCGGGGCTTGTTACTTCGCGAACGCCAATTCGATGACATACTGATGCGGGAAGGTGTTATCACCCATTATTTGCCTTTGGGACCGGATGGCGAGAAAGGCATTGATGTGTGGCTTGCCTTGGAAACATATGAACTGGCTATTTACAAGCGTTTCGACGTTATCGTATTAATTGCCTGCGACGGAGACTTCCTGCCACTGGTACGAAAACTAAACGCACTCGGTGCAAGGGTAATGTTGCTTGGATGGGGGTTTTCGTATATCGACCAAAGCGGGAAGGATAGGGAGACGCGGACTGCCCAAGTACTTCTGGAAGAGGTCACATACCCGGTATTGATGCACCATATCATTGATGACCGCTCACGCAAGGGGGATCAAAGGATCGATCAATTATTTGTGCCGCACAAGGAAACTGGCTCTTACCAAAAGCCGATGGAAATGAAAAAATCCCAGGCCCTGGTCGCGCCAGCTTTGTCTGCCGGTCCGTCTAATGGCATGGCACCAATCAATGTCAGGACAACAGTAGATGCCCAGACTGTGGCTGAAGCCCCTGCCGCAGCCGATATTACAGCTACAGCCGATACTTTGGCTAGAGACGATGGACCGCCCTCGTCCGATTCAGAAGCCAGCCCCGGTAATTTATCCACAGCCAATGGCCCGACATCAACCCTCAGTATTACGCCTACTCTGACTGGCACTCTATCAAATGGTGTTTTGGTGGGGAAAATTCAGGCTTTGCGGGAAGGATTTGGCTTTATTACCCCTAACGACGGAAGTGGAAACCTTTTCTTTTTCCATGCTTCAGTATTAAATGCGGACTTCAACGAACTGCGCGTGGGCGACGAAGTGACCTACAAAATCGGCAATAACGACAAAGGGATTTGCGCGGTGGATGTTGAGATTATGGTCTAGTACCGCGTTTTCAATAGCAAATTTTTGCTCGTTCCCAAGCTCCTGCTTGGGAATAGGGTTTTTGAAGCTCCCGCTTCTCTAAGAACAGCCAAGCTGGAGTTTGCAAGAAAAGAGTTCCCAAGCCGGAAAAGTCGTCGTTTCGGCAGGGATGCCGAAATCCAGGCAATGGACGGTAACTAAGTAGGTGACCATATATTTTTTAACTTTTTGGCTGGCAGGTAGTTGAGCCGTTCGTGGTGAGCTTGTCGAACCATGAACGGTTTAACCGACCATCCTTCGACAGGCTCAGGACGAACGGTTAAGCCTTATTTCCTAGTTGTTAAAAAACTTATGAACATCTACTTAGTCGGTTGTGCAAATGCTTGATTCAGGTAACATGCCATCCTGTAGCTTCATGTTCGCGGTTTCTGGGGCATCTGTCGTGGCCCCGGTTTTGCCATCCTTGGACGCTGGATTTCGGCATCCCTGCCGAAATGACGGGACTCCAATACTTGTGTATAAGGATGAGAGCCGGAGCTTCACTGCCTTTAAGTTAAGCCGTCATACCGGCATGGATTGCCGGTATCCAGAACACAGGGAGGTGAATCTAGCCCGCCATCCATGGCCTTTGGGTTCCGGCATTCCCTGCCGGAACGACGGGTTTTTCCTTAACTTAATGGCAGTGAGCCGGAGCTTGGGAACCAGCCTGACTTCTTTCGGGAAGTTGTTTTTGACCAAATCCTAACCATAAAGATGCCCGACCATCACAAGGACACCCTGTTAGCCGACTGGCGACAGCGCGCAATCGATTTCGAGCAGGAAATCAAGCAAATCGTACTCGGTTTGGACTGCGCGGTTCGCCACATCACCTTGGCGATTTTCGCCCGTGGACATGTGCTGCTGGAAGGCGATGTCGGCGTAGGCAAGACGACCTTATTGCGCGCCGTGGCCTGTGGACTGGGCGGTGCGTATGAGCGCATCGAGGGGACCATCGACTTGATGCCGACTGATCTGGTCTATCACACCTATATTAACGAATCCGGCAAACCGCAAGTCGATCCCGGACCCATCCTAAAGCACGGCGAAGCCTTGTCGGTGTTTTTTTTCAACGAGGTCAACCGCGCCCGCCCACAAGTCCACTCCCTATTGCTGCGGGTCATGGCCGAGCGTAGCGTCACTGCTTTCAACCGGGAGTATTTTTTTCCGCATTTGCTGGTGTTCGCCGACCGCAACCGGGTGGAAAAAGAGGAAACCTTTGAGATTCCGTCAGCGGCCCGAGACCGCTTCACGATGGAATTGCACATAGAGACTCCAAACGACCCGGCCTTGCAACGCCAACTAATGTTTAACCCGAAATTCCACGACGTGGACCGGTTGATTGATTCCATCCGTCCCGGTATATTGCCTTATGCCCAAATCAGCGACATAGCCCAGGCCATCCAGCATGAGATTCAAGCCAGCCCCACACTACAAGACTACGCCTTGGCACTGTGGCAGGCGACCCGCAAGCCGAAGGATTTCGGTGTCAAGCTGGACGGCGTGGACATGGGCCGGCTGATCTTGGCCGGTGCCAGCGCCCGCGGCATGAGCCTGATGATGCGCACCGCCCGCGCCAACGCCTGGTTTTCCGGGCGCGGTTATTTGACACCGGAAGACATCCATTCGGTATTCCGTGAAACCGTCGCCCACCGGGTGTTCTTCACGCCGGTTTATGAAATGCGGCGGGAGGCGATAGCCGGGGAGTTGATAGGGCAGATTTTTGAAAAAGTGGCGGTGCCTTGATTGATTGCTCCATTTTCCACCCATACACGCGACATGCCCAGCACAAGGGTAAAACGCCGATCCAACGCAGCCAACACAATGCAGCCGAAGCCCCGGAGAGTCTATGCATGGCTCAACTTGAAAACCAGGAAACCGGGACATACCACGGCTATCCAATGCCTGAATCAGACCCTATGGCTGCTGAAATCGTTAAGATATGGAATAAGGAAAAAATTTCCTTTTTCATTCCACATTTGGCTTGTCTGTTTGTTCCACTTGCAAACGTTCATAGATGCTACGGGCCTCGTGTGGCATATCCTGTTGTTCATATTCTTCTGCAAGCTCCATCAATCGGCAACGGGCTTCTTGTCCCTCAATGGAATCCGCATTTCGTTCGGCTAACTCATAATACAGTTCAATGGCCTGATGCGGTGATCCGTTGCCTCGGTAGTCATTGGCCATCTGAAGCAGATTGCTTAACAGCGGCAGGACGACCTCCGATTCGCTGTTTACTTCGTATACGGTACTCATGGTTTTCTCTCCGGTCAAGATTTAGCGGTAAATTTGATTGTATGGATTCGATTCTCTGAAGGCAAAAAAAGCTGATGCGGTTCACCGCGTTTACACTATTCTGCTGCTCAATCACCAAAAAAAGCCGGATGGCGGTCCATCCGGCAATCGAGGGCAGGGTAGGCAGGAACTATATAAGTAATGATAAAGCAAAAAACACTCCATCGTCTGTGCGCTAACGCACAAAGATTGTTTTTATCGGCTACCAAACCGAAGCGATTGTGCATGTCCATTCACTCCAAATAAGCCAAATACAATTACCCCCAAGACAAAGATAGCAGCTTGGGCTAATTCTAGGCCTTTTGGTACCGGGATGACGCTCAGCAGTAACGCCAACACGACGAGCGACGGCACCAAGCCAAACACGATAATCAACGCGATGATAAAGACGGGTTGTTCCGCTCCGGTTGGTTTGGTATGTGCAAAACCGGAAACAACTTTAATGATGGTTTGACCAAATAGAACTGCCGAACCAAACGATAATTCTGGAGATTCAATAATCGCGAATAGCGATCTGCCGACGCTCACGTCTACGATTGAAATCACCACCAAGGGAAGCACAATGAACAGCAAATCCCCCAATATGGCGTACATTGCAGCTTTTCGATGAACCTTATGAGTTTCATCAACGATGACAGCTGCGGGTGCGGAGGGTTCCTTAGTCATTCAACCCCGTCATCATGGCTAATAAATCCGCTAGATTTCCAACCGTTTTTTTCGTTGGCATGGCGTGTTCATGAACCACTAAAATGGGTACTCCAGAGTCATGCAGAATGGCTTTGGTGACACTGGGATGAATCAATTGAGCAAATCCCATACGACCATGGGAACTCATCGCGATAAGCTGTGGCTTATGGGTTTTCACGTAATCCAGAATTCCAGCTTCCACATTTGTAGCTTTAGATTTAACCGTGATTAGCCGGATTCCCAAGGAACGAAACGCCATTTCCAGCCCATCAAGCGCATCGGAAGCCTTAAGGTGGTGTTCAAATGTCGTCTCCACCGTCAGAACCGTAATGTTGGGTTTGGCAGTTTGTAGGATATCCTTGAGAACGAGGAATACTGGAAGGGATTCCGGGCTGAAATCCGTCGTGATTAAAATCTCCTTTGGCAAACTGGGTTCGGCTTTTGGTTCACACACCACGATCACAGGCGTTCGTGAGGCATGAAGCAGCGTTTCGGTAAATGAACCATTAATCAACCTAGCCGATAAGGATTGTTTGTGTGCGACCAACACAATCAACTTAGCAGAGATAGCCTCGCTTAACTGGACGATTTGCTTAACGGGGTCGCCATGCAGAACATGAAACTCCACATGTTCCCTGTTAGCAATGGGTATGATTTGCATTAGCCTGGCAAACTCGTTGAACGCCCAACGTTCGACAATTTCCATTGCAAGCGGCAGAACCGCTATCCATGGCAATTGGCTCCAGTGGTAAGCGGTTTTTATGCTGATGTTCTCAAAAGCCGGATGCACCGCAATCAAATCCGACGGTGTCAGAGATTCTGGAGGGAATGCATTTTCCAAATCCATGCAATAAACAAGCTTTAGCCTGTCATTGGGTTTTGTCCACACCAAAGCCAAACGGAGTGTCAACTCTGAATTGGAAGAAAAATCGACAGGTACGACGATATTTCTACCCATTGCCGAAGCAGGGACTAAATTGCCCCTGGTTGCCAGCTTCACCCTAGCCAGTTTTGTTGCTGCCAATTTCGCCGCTACCACGAGCTCCGACGCGATTAGCTCCGACGCGACTAACTCCTTCGCTGCCAGCTCTGCCACGGCCGGATCCGGAGCACTTCTCATCGGCGATTTTATTTCGCTGGATTCTGTATCTTTCGTTGCGGGAAGTGATTGGCGGTTTTTTTTCCTAAAGAAAGCAAATGCCAAAAGAATCACGGCAAGCCCTACGGCTATATAGCGATCATTGAACGAAAGATCATCTGCGGCTAACACGACAGTAGTGCCTGACCAGAAAACTGTCAACACTGCCCATATCTGCATCGATTTCTGTCTAAACATGGTTTTTCACCTTAACTCAATGGGTTTCCGTTTATCTCAAGTGTAAAAAGAAGCCGACATAGCCAGCTTCTTTTTGAGTGCAAACCACTATTCGTTCACTTGCCCTGCGGGGCCTTCCAAGGCAGGTATCCGGGTGGATAGGCCGCAGGCGATGCTGCCGGGGCGGCAACTGCTGCTGGTACGGCGGCTACAGGTTGGGCTACATCGGGTACTGCCGTCGGCACTACGGATGCAGCAGCGATGGGTGGCGCGGCTTCCGCGGCAGCCGGCTTTTCTTCGGCCAAACCGGCTAACGGCAAAGACAAGAGCAAAATAAATCCAACAACTAATTTCCGCATGATCGAACTCCTTAAGTAATGAGTATTTCTAGGATGGTTATTGCCAACGATTATGGCACTATCTTTATACTACTTCCCCATTAAGGAAGTCTGTTCGATACCGCACAGAAACCACGGCTATCAGCTTAAGGCGGGACAGACCCAAAGCTTAACCGTTCGCCCTGAGCTGCGAGCCTGTCGAGCAGTCGAAGATTGGACGGTTAAGCCGTTCATGCTTCGATCCTTCGACAAGCTCAGGACTCACCACGAACGGCCTTAAGGTGATTTCCAATAATGAATCCACCAAAACCGAAATGAATTGTCCACGAAAATCACCAACAATTCCTCCACAAATCACCTTGCCAAGCTGGAGCTTGGCGTTCCTTCTGGGAGCGCCAAGCCCCAGCTTGGCCTTTGGATGGGATGTTCTTTATTGGATATCACCTAAACTGTCCCGCCTTAAGTTAATAGCCGAAACCACCGATAGCCACATTACAGCATTTTTGCCGAATTCCTTGTCGCATTAACTTATGGCTCTGTATAAACCCCAAAGAACCTAACTTATTTCAACTTTGCCTGTGGGCTTCGGGCTCGAATAGCGTGAACACGACCATGATGTAAGCGATAACCATGGTCATTCAAGTAAACCCGCGTACTAATATAGGCCATGAAACCAAAGCCGGTCACAGTCCAGAGCGTAATCAAGATGATCATCTTGTTTTGAAACATGTTATTTCTCCTTAAGGTATTATTTTTTATTTCCAGAATGACTATTGCCAGTGAGGACTTGGTCATAGTTCAGCCCGATGGGTGCGTTTGTGGAGTGCGGCGACTCGTCGCCCATGGTTCGGAAAGCGGCGACGAGTCGCCGCACTCCACATTTGGTTGGCTGAACGATGACCAAGGCCAATTAAACAATGTAATCAATTGAAATTAAAAACGCTGTAAATATGGTTTTGATGGCTATTTGACATCTTTGACAGAAAAGGGGTTGTCCGCATTTTTAGCCGCTAATACAGTTTTTTGAACTGCCTTTTCGTCTGCGGCCATCCGTTGTTGGCAATCGAATAGCCCTAGCCCGACCATGATGGACATGCCGGTTATGTAAACACTATCTGAAAGATCTATTGGCTGGTGTCTGATTTTCGTTTGCATGGTGTGCTCCTTATTAGTGGGGAAAAAGGCTTTCGGCAGGGTGGAAAGGGTCTTGATAAAATTGCCCCTAAGGCGATACCCAGCGCAGGAACATCGGGTTAGGGTGCGGGCAAGTTAAATCAGAGGCTTCGCTGCCTTTTTCTTGCACCCATCCCGAAGCCCCTTTCGCTTCGCTCCTTCCCCTTTGAGGGGAAGGAGCCAACTCAACAACATTGGTCATTGTGCCTGGGTATCCAGAGCTCACTTGAATTTGGCAACAGCGCTGGCCAAGCCGGTCCTAAGGTCATCCCAAACTTCAATGGCAGTCTCTTTGAGCGTCCCCCAAGCATCGCCGCTGGCTTCCTCCAGCTCTTTGATCTTCGCCGTTGCCGCATGCTGTTTGGTGCGCAACACATCGACTTCTCCGGCGTATCTGATTTGCAGATCCGCAGTTGCGTTCTCCGCCTTGATTGACAAAAGGTCGATCTGGGCGCTCCACTCTTTAAGTTCCGATGCCAGACTTTCTATGTACTCGTCTTTGGTTTTCATGGGGTTTACCTTGTTTGTTGATGGGAATGTTTAACGGTGACTTGTCGTCACGGAGACAGGTTAGCCACAAAGTTAGGCATCGTCGGTACGATGGCACACATAGTGCATTTCTGTCGAAGACAAGTGAGGGAATGCAGGAAGTTTGGTGAAGGAATGCGATTGGGTACGGCAATCGGATGTCGATATCCTGAACCCCGCTTCTGCCCCACTGCCATTAAGTTAAGCGTTCCATCAAAGGCTGATTTCACGCTTAATACATCTTAACTTAATGGCATTGAGTCAAAGGGGGGGAGCGAAGCGAGGGGGCCAAAACGATGATTGTGGATCGTCATCCCGACCGGAATGCCGGCGTTCTTGCCAAAATGAGAATTGCTATCAAAAATCCCCCTTGCCCCTCTTTTTGCAAAGGGGGACAATAGTGATGCTATGTGCGATACAGCACATACCTAAAGCCGAAAATCTGCTATGATTTTTTGCCAAGAGGCCAAGAGGCCAAGAGGCCAAGAGGCCAAGAGGCCAAGAGGCCAAGAGGCCAAGAGGCCAAGAGGCCAAAAGTACACCGAATGTCAGCATTTTGTTGGCCTGCAACCTAAATATTTTTTTTATGAACACAGTTCCCCATAGTCCACGGCAAAACCATCTGATCGATGCCCTACCCAACGCCGAATATGAGCACCTATCGCCTAACCTGGAATTGATCCCGATGCCGCTCGGCAAGGTCATTTACGAGTCAGGGGACATCTTGTGTTACGCTTATTTCCCGACGACCTGCATCATTTCACTACTTTATGTGATGGAGAATGGCTCATCGGCCGAAATTGCCGTGGTCGGCAACGAAGGCATTGTCGGTGTCGCCCTGTTCATGGGAGGGCAAACCATGCCCAATCGGGCTATTGTGCAGAGCGCCGGCCACGCTTATCGGCTGCGGGCGACTCATCTGATGCTGGAGTTCAACCATGCCGAAGGGGGTCGCGTAGGGATATTCCACAATTTGTTGCTGCGCTACACCCAGGCGCTGATTACCCAAATGGCGCAGACAGCGGTCTGCAACCGGCATCATTCGGTGGACCAGCAACTCTGTCGCTGGCTGTTGTTGAGCCTCGACCGGCTCGCCGCGTCCGAATTGACCATGACCCAGGAATTGATCGCCAACATGCTCGGTGTGCGCCGCGAAGGGGTCACGGATGCAGCCGGGAAATTGCAGAAAGCGGGGTTGATTGAATATCGCCGTGGCCACATCACCGTGCTCGACCGGCCGGGATTGGAGGAACGGGTTTGCGAGTGCTACCAAGTGGTCAAAACAGAATTCGAGCGCCTGCTCCCCGACCTCCACGGCAAGGCACACTGATTTTGTCATCTGTTATGGAATGACATTGCCACTGAACGGGTTAAGGTGCGGTAACGCACAGACGGCGGCAAGCTCTTGCGGTAGCTTGGCCTATTGCTTAGCGGGTGCATAGCCCCAGGCAGCCTTCGGTATTGGGATTGACCTTAATCCTTGTGCCCCCGTTGAATTTGCCAGAATATAGCAGGAGAGCACCGTGTCATCCGTCCAAGCTGTACCCGTCACCAATCGTCTGCTATCCGCCCTGCCCCGCAAGGAGCGCGAATTGCTGCTTAGTCATTGCGAACCCGTCGAACTTGTCATTGCCGAGACGCTGCACCGTGCTGGAGAACCCATCCCGCATGTTTACTTCCCCACCGGAGGCTTCATTTCATTAGTGATGCCCATTGATGCCAGCGAATATTTGGAAGTGGGCCTAGTTGGCAATGAAGGCATGCTGGGCATTACCCTGATATTAGGCGTTGATGCCGCGCCATTCCATGCCTTGGTGCAGGGGGCAGGCACTGCGTTGCGGATCACGGCGGCTGAGTTTCTCCAGCTACTGGAACAAAGTCCGGCACTACGGCCGGAGTTGCAGCGCTACCTCTACGTATTGATGAGCCAGATCGGACAAACAGCCGCATGCAACCGCTACCATGTGGTGGAGGCGCGCCTTGCCCGTTGGTTGTTGATGACGCAGGATAGGGCGAACTGCGACACGTTCCATATCACGCATCTATTCATGGCCTTCATGCTGGGGGTGCGGCGTGTCGGCATTACCAAAGCGGCAAATTTGCTTCAACAGCAAAAAATCATCAGCTACCACCGTGGCGACATCACCATCCTCGACCGCGCAGGCTTGGAAGCCGCCTCTTGCGGGTGTTACCGGGCAGGGAAGGAAACCTACGAGCGGATACTGGGTTAATGGAACCTGATTAGGAAGATTCATCAGCTAGCGGCAAAAGCATCGTCATACCGGGACGGGCATGTGATCACAGAGGAAGTCCCAGCCTCCACCAAGCATGGGGCAGCCGTTGTGTTTAACCTCCCTGTCGAAAAGGGCGACGAGCACTATGAGCGTTAACGCACCGACTAGGCTGGGCAGTTGGTGTAATCTTGATCTGTCCCGTTAGCCTAACTAAAGAGAATCATCATGAAACATTCGAAACTATTTATCGTATTATTGGCCTCCGTCGCGATTGGCGGATGTGTGCTTCCTGCCGGTCCTCCCGGACCATCAGGTGCAACCGGTGCGACCGGATACACCGGCGCAACCGGTAGTACAGGCGCGACAGGCTATACCGGACATACCGGGGCAACTGGCGCGACCGGTGCTTCAGGTGACACGGGGGCGACTGGAGATACAGGCGCAACGGGAAACACGGGCGCAACAGGAAGGACAGGTCCAAAAAGAAACCCGGACGGCAGCACCGTCGTGATCGTACCGGGCCAGTAAGCCCTTGGAGTGCAAGGCTTGCCTTGTCCATTAGCAATTCTGATTTTGGCTCAGAGTGAGAATTGCTGTTTGCCCAAAGCACTCTTGCAAGGCAAGCCTTGCACTCCCGGCATCAACCAAATACCGCATAGTTCGTGTACATCACTTTTAATAGCACCCACTAAACTACCCATCACCACTGCTTGCAAGGCTCACTATGAAAATCCGGGTTGGCTACGAATTCATCTACGACTGTCCCCAACCGACGCCGATGATATTGACGTTGAACATTCATTTTACCCGCGCATCCGATATCATCACGGCCGACCACCTCATCACCAACCCGTCGGTCCCCATCACCGCCTATCGCGATGCCTTCGGCAATTGGTGCAGCCGGATCGTTGCGCCAAAGGGTCGGCTCCGACTTTCGTCCGATGCGCTCGTCAACGATTCGGGCAGGACAGACATTGTCAACGCTTCGGCCCAGCAGTATCCTGTGCAAGACCTGCCCGAGGAAACACTAGTCTTCCTGTTGGGAAGCCGGTATTGCGATACCGATCACCTGTCTCAGAAGGCTTGGGATCTGTTTGGCAAATCGCCTGTTGGTTGGTGGCGTGTCCAAGCCATCTGCGACTTCGTCCATCGCCATGTCACCTTTGGTTACGAACACGCGCGGTCTACGCGGACAGCCGGGGAGACTTTCCTTGAGCAGAAAGGTGTCTGCCGCGATTTTGCGCACCTAGCGATCACCTTCTGCCGCTGCATGAATATCCCGGCTCGTTACTGCACCGGCTATCTGAGTGACATCGGCCTGCCGCCACCTTACAGCACTATGGATTTCGCCGCTTGGTTCGAGGTCTTCCTTGGTGGGCACTGGTACACCTTTGATCCACGCAACAACGCGCCGCGCTTCGGTCGTGTGCTGATCGCAAGGGGACGGGATGCGGCCGATGTACCGATGATCCATACGTTTGGACCCAATACATTGGCAAGCTTCAAAGTCTGGACAGACGAGGTGCAGTAAGAGGGTATGGTCAAAAACAACTTCCCGAAAGAAGTCTGGCTGTTTACCAGGCTCCGGCTTCACTGCCATTAAGTTAAGCGTTTAATCGGAACGCCAAGCCCCCATCAGGGTGTACCGCGCCAAACTGGGGCTTGGCGTTCCGTCAAAGGCTGATTTCACGCTTAATGCATCTTTAACTCAATGGCAGTGAGGCTCCGGCTCTCATCGTTACACACAAATGTTTGAGGCCCGTCATCCCGGCCGGAATGACGGATTTTCCAGTTTGGCTGGACTCGTGTATTATGAGTCGAGCTAGAGCTTGGGAATGAACAAAATATCTATTCTATCGTTTTCCTTTTGGAGAAAGAAATGTCGACCGTTACAATTGTAGACTCAGAAGAAGCAAGAAAAGAAGCAGAAATGGCTGAAATTCGCGCCCGTGAGGCTGAAGCTAACGCTCTTGAAGCTGAAGCCCGCGCACGTGAAGCCGAAGCTCATGCAAGAGAGGAAGCCGCAAACAGTGGCACTAGGGGGAATGGGAATTCTTAATACCCGATGGTAGGTGATTTCCAATAATGAATCCACCAAAACCGAAATGAATTGTCCACGAAAATCACGAACAATTCCTCCGCAAAACCTTGCCAAGCTGGGGCTTGGCGTTCCTTCTGGGAGCGCCAAGCCCCAGCTTGGCCTTTGGATGTGGACATCACCTTACGCAGCACCCACCTATAGGCCGTAGCCTCCATACGGGCTACCACTATTCAAAGTCTGGACAGACGAAGTGCGGTTAGCCCATCACCCATCAGCAATTTTCGCGGGCTGAAGCCCACTCCTACTGCTAAAATAACTTCTCAAACTCTTCCGCCGACACGGGTTTGGAAAACAAATACCCTTGCCCATAATCGCAACCGGCCAGCAACAGTAAGTCGCGCTGTTCCAGCGTTTCTATCCCCTCGGCGATAACCTTCATGCCCAGTTTGTGCGCCATCAGGATGATGGCCTCGCACAACGCCAAATCGGTGGAGTTGCCAGTCAGATTGCAGACAAAGTTCTGGTCTATCTTCAAGTAATCAATGTCAAATTTTTTCAGGTAGGCCAGCGACGAATAGCCGGTGCCGAAATCGTCGAGCGACACTTGCATGCCTGTGTCCCTAAAGGCAATCAATTTTGCTGCCACTATGGGGGAAATGTCCAGCAACAAGCTTTCGGTGATTTCCACTACAATACACGACCCAGGCAGGCCCAAGCGCTGTAAATACTTGAACCAATCACCATGGTCGACGCCTTTGTCATGAAACTGCACGGGGGATTTGTTGACGCTAATTTGGAAAAGAGGGTAATGATTCGTGCGCCATTTTCCCACCTGATTGGCCGCCTGTTGGAATACCCATTCGCCTATCTCAATAATCATTCCGGTATCTTCTGCGACCGGGATGAATACGGCAGGGCTGATTAGCCCAAGCGTGGGATGTTGCCAGCGGACCAGTGCTTCGGCTTTGTGGATGTCGCCGGTCGCCAATTCCACAATGGGTTGGTAAGCCACCCAGAATTGATGGTCGGCCAATGCGCTGTGCAAGTCATTTACCAGCCGCAACCGGGTCTCTGCCGCTTGCTGCATGCCCAACGTGAAATAACAAAAACGGTTGCGCCCCTGCTGTTTGGCGGCGTACATGGCCTGGTCGGCTTTTTTGAGCAGATCGTCCACGTCAATGGCATCATCTGGATACAGCACAATGCCGATGCTGAACGAAACATAGCAGCTTTCATTTTTTAATTGGAACGGTGCCGCCATACTGTTTAGAATGCTCTGGGCAACACGGGCAATGCTTCGCGGATCGTCCAGTTCGCCCAAAATGAGGGTGAATTCATCGCCGCCCAAGCGCGCCAGCGTGTCGATCTCGCGTATGCAGCCTTGCAGGCGTTGCGCGATTTCCTTTAGTAACCTATCCCCGATGTCATGACCGAGTATGTCGTTGATGTCTTTGAAATGGTCAAGGTCGAGAAACATGAGTGCAAACTTCTGGTCTGCCCGATGTGATTTTTTGATGGCCTGCTGTAGCCTGTCAAGAAACATTCGACGGTTTGGAAGCCCGGTAAGCGAATCAATGTAGGCTTGATGGTGAATGACTTCCTCCGACCGCTTTTTATCCGTGATGTCTAATACCGCCACAAGACAGCTTTGCCGGGTTTTGTCGGCAATCGCTTCAATAGTCACCCAGCGGAGGTTGCCATTCGCCTGTAGGCTTATCTCGCAGCACAGTGTGCTACCACAAGCAAACACATTTCCCAGAAATTGGTTGAAAATAGCCTGGTATTCGCTGGATACGGAATTTGTAAAGTGTTTCCCGGATAAATTGGATCGCTCGAAACCTAGTAAATCTTCCCCGCGGAAATTCGTCTGCTTGATGATGCCCCCAGACCCCAAAATAAAATAGGCAATCGGGGCAAAATCGAACAGTTCGGCATAGCGTTCCAGTGCTATTTCAGCCATTGAGCGGGATTCGCGCAATGCCTCGTTCTGCATCTCCAACTCAATCTGATAGACTTGCAATTCATGCACAAGCTTGTGTGCGGCGGTCTTCTGTGAAACCATCAGGTGGCCTGCCGCGGCCTTCTGTGCGTCGGCTAGTTTTCCTGCTGCGGTCTTCTGTGCATCGGCTAGTTTTTCTGCCGTGGCCTTCTGTGCATCGGCCAGTTTGACCGCCACGGCTCGCTGTGCATCGGCCAATTGGCTAGCCGTAATATGGTCGTCGGCGAGCAGCCGTTCTGCTCGTTGGCGCAGTTCAGCGATTTGGCGCAGTTCAGCCGCATTCTGAATAGGGTTAAGTTTCTTTCTCATTATTGACACTTAATTCCGCCTCTAATTTCTTGCTTGTGGACAAATCATCCACTTTGACCTGTAGTTCTGCGTTCACGGTTTGCAGTTCCTCGTTTAACGACTGCATCTCTTCCTTGGAAGTCATCAATTCCTCATTGGAGGACTGCAATTCTTCATTGGTCGATTGCAACTCCTCATTGGACGACCTAAGTTCTTCCTGCCAGGTTTGCATTGCTTCACGCATCGTCTGTAGTTCGTCGCGGGCTTCTTGCAATTCGGCCTGCAAAAACTGCTGTGCCGCGTTGGGTGACTTGCGGACGGGTGGCTTCGCGACATCGGTAAATACGATGATCAGCAAACCCTTTAAGGTTAGGGGTTTGGTGATTGCCTGCACCGTGAGGTTGATGGATTGTGTCCCGCCATTAGTATCCACCGTCAAACCTAGCAGGTGAACGGCGTCGATTTGGTGTTGCGCTTTCTTCAAAGCACTGGCAAGTTCATGGCGCAGCCCCTCGCGCGCCATGGCGTAAATATTCCAATTGGCCTTGCCTGCGGCCGGCTCCAGATATTTGCCGGTGCGGCCACTGGTGTAAAGAATGTCGCCATCGGCATTGGTCAATACTGCCGCCGGAGAGAAATGTTGCAACAGCAACTGGTCTGCCAGCGTTTCCAGATTGGCGATAGGCTTGGGTCGGCTGTCCTCGTCTTGGGCTATGGATGCCACTGGAAAATATTTTGCCGGGAAATCAATTTCATTGATCGGCAAAAGGTGTTCAATACGCTGATAAATCCTTGATTTATTGTCAATAAGATGAAATAGATGGGGAAAGCCGCCTATCGTTTCGGCATTGCCGAGCAGCAAAACACCCTGTTTGACCAAACTATAGTGGAACAGCGGAATCAGCTTTTTCTGCAATTCAACCCCGAGATAAATCAGCAAATTTCGACAGGAGATGATGTCCAGCCTAGTAAACGGCGGGTCCATGATGACATTCTGGGGGGCAAAGATAATCATGTCACGAATTTCTTTGTTGATGCGATAGCCAGCCCCATCGGCGCTAAAAAAACGGGCAAGGCGTTCTACCGAAACATCAACGACACTATGGGATGGGTAGAAACCAATGCGCGCCAAGTCAATCGCATCTTGATCGATATCTGTGGCAAAAATTTGTAAAGTGAACCGTTGCTTGAGTTGGTTTTGTGCCAAGACTTCTTTGAAGATGATGGCAAGGGAATAGGCTTCTTCCCCCGTCGAGCAGGCCGGTATCCAAGCACGCAATGCCTTGCCCAACGGATAACCGGCCAATAGCGCGGGAAAGACATCGTCCTTCAGAAATTCCCAGACAGCGGGATCGCGAAAGAAATGGGTGACACCGATCAGCAGTTCCTTGAACAGTAATGCAATCTCCTGTGGATTTTCCCGCAGATAGCGCACGTATTGGGCAATGACATTGATTTGGTGCAGTTCCATGCGCCGTTCGATGCGGCGGTAGAGGGTATGCTTTTTGTAAAGTGAGAAGTCATTGCCAGTCCTTTCCCGCAACAGGATGGCGATTTGTTCTAGGGCACTTTGCGATTTCAGTTCCAGGATCGGTTCCGTGACGGTGCGGAGTCCGCGCCTGTTGTAGTTGAGATAGGCGAATATCCGCCCCCACAGTTCTTCCGGTGGTGCAACGATGTCTATGAGTCCTTCAGCAATCGCACTGCGCGGCATGGAATCGAATTTGGCCGAATCAGAGGATTGCGCCACGGCCAGCCCGGCATTCTCCTTGATGGCACGCAGACCCAAGGTACCGTCGGAACCCATCCCGGAGAGTACGACTCCGACGGCCCGTTCATGTTGGTCGTCGGCCAGTGCCCGGAAAAATGAATCAATCGGCAGGCGCAACCCCCTGGGTGCGACGGGATCCAGCAGGTGAAGCTTGCCATGCAAGATGGACAGGTCTTTGTTGGGCGGAATCACATACACGCAATTCGGTTTGACTTGCATGCTGTTGGCGGCCTGGGACACCGTCATCTGAGTGGCCCGTTGCAACAATTCTGGCAGCATGCCTTTGTAAGCCGGGTCCAAGTGCTGAATGACGATGAATGCCGCACCACAGGTAACCGGGATAGGGCTAAAAAATTGTTCCAAGGCTTCCAGGCCCCCGGCTGACGCGCCTATGGCGATGATGGATGGCGCACTTTCCACTGTGACGATTTCATGGTCTTTCGGCGTGGTTGCGGACTCATTGCCGATGCCGACTGGCTTTAAGGAAGCATGCGCTGGCTTGACGGGACGGGATTTGACCATATGAGCGTGATTTGATTTAGGCAAGGAATGTCTCCCTTTATTGACAGCATATAGCATCCTACCCTGAAGTTCTGTTCGATGCCGCACAAAAAAATGTATCACGGACCCTGCCTTTAGGGGTGCGATTAAAAGTGATACACACGAAGTAGGCAATACTTGAAATTACGCCGGGAGTGCAAGGCTTGCCTTGCTTGCACACCCCATCGCAAGGCAAGCCTTGCACTCCCGCATCGCTTTTAATCGCACCCGCCTTTAGGTGTTTTTAGACTATGTGCGAAGGCGCACTGACTGCGGTCGGATTTAGGGATAATCTTTTTAACAGATCGTTATCGCAGTGCCTCATTTAACTTGATAGCCCCATTAATTCTAAAACTATTCATGTGGCTAAATCGTTAATTATGCCCCTCTTTATAATGGGTTTCCGCACTACATGCGATAGCGACATCAAACCGTCATTTTTTTAGGATAGTCCCCATGGGCAAATATGTGATTGGATGGCTGTTAGGCATTCCGGCAATTGTGCTGGTTTTTATTTACCTCGTATTCGGAAAATAAAGGATATCACCATGCAAAGTTTAGGAAAAGTAAACTTTACCGAAGAATCGGCTGTTAAAGTGGTTGTGAGAAACTTTAATTTAAAGGCTATCACAATACCCTACCAAATAGGCTTGTCAACGTTAGTTTTGGCAGCAGGACTAATGCTGGCAACTGGCGCAATCCGCGCCGAAGGCACTACCCCCGCCCACCCGCAACTCGAAAACACCGCACGGAATTCCCGTGATAATGGCAGTGCCACCCTCACGCCTGAAGATCAAAAGGAAACTCGCGGTGACATCAATCTCACGGCTGCCATCCGCCGGGCTGTCGTCAGGAGAAAATCGCTGTCAATTGACGCACAAAACGCCAAGATCATCACCCGCAACGGTGTTGTGACCCTGCGCGGACCCGTCGAAAACGCTGCGGAAAAAATCAAACTGCAAAAAATCGCCCAAAAAACACGGGGAGTCAAGCAGGTTGATAATCAACTCGAAATCAAAACGCCTTAATCGGCTCAACGGAGAAACATCATGAATAAAGCAGTTTTTTGCATCGCCAAAAATATCGATCAGGCCGAGCATATTGTCAATAGTTTGAAGTTTGCCGGCTTCTCGAATAACGATATTTCCGTCCTATTGCCGGATAAATCCGGCACCAAGGACTTCGCCCATGAAAAGCACACTAAGGCACCGGAAGGTGCTGCCATCGGGGGCGCAGCGGGCCTTGGCGTGGGTGCCGTGTTGGGTTTGCTGGCGGGCATCGGTAGCCTGGCCATTCCCGGCGTCGGCCCATTGATTGCCGCCGGTCCGATCATGGGTGCCTTGGGCGGCGCGGCGGTGGGCGCTGCCACCGGTAGCCTGACCGGGGCATTGATCGGTTTGGGCATTCCTGAATACGAAGCCAAGCAATATGAAGGAAAGATTAAAGGCGGAAGCGCTTTGATTTCCGTGCATACGGAAAGCTCCGAGGCGCGTTCGAATGTGAAAGATATCTTCGAGCAGGCCCATGCGGAAGATATCTCATCGACTGGCGAAGCCAGCGTATAAGCGATTAGAAGCGCTGACGGTTATAAGGCAGAACCTGATTGTCAAGCGAACTCAATTGCGTTTGTATTTAAATCTATCGTGGTAGGCCGTTAGCCCCAAGCCATCGAATGGTAACCGTTCATTTCCCTTGGGAGCGTGGGCGTCTCGCCCGCTGGGAGCGGCCAAGATGGCCGCGTTCCCAGGAAAAGGCAGGGGAGTGAACGCTTACATCGAATGGGTTTCCCAGCCTACCGGGATAGGCACTCAACTGGAGATTTAGTCATGAAACACCTTAGTAGAATTTTTACCGCATTTTTTTTATCGCTGCTGTTACTGACAGCCGCAGGTTGCGCGTCGACACCCAAACAAGAGGGAACAGGGGAGTATGTCGACGATGCTGTCATCTCCAACAAGGTTAGGGCGGCCATGTTAAATGAGCCTGGCTTGAGTTCCTCCAATGTCAGCGTTGAAACCTTCAAGGGCGTGGTGCAATTGAGCGGATTCATGAATTCCCGTACCGAAATCAACAAAGCGGTTGCTGCGGCGCACACTGTCAGCGGCGTAAAGTCGGTCAAGAATGACATGCGAATCAAATCATAAAGGACATCATCATGGAAACGTTAGACAAAGCATTGAATTCCGCGCATGAAGCGGTCGATAAGATTTCCTGTGCGGGTAGTCAGGCAGCGGAAGCGCTTGGCGAAAAAGGGCAGCAACTAAAAAATGCCGAAAAACGATTGCTGGAGAATTGCAGCGGTTATGTCCGCGACAACCCCGTCACATCGTTAGGTATCGCGGTGGCGGCAGGCTTTCTATTGAGTCGTTTGTTGAGTGGCCGTTAGCCTCAAACAACATGGATTCAGACACTGTAGAGGATGATATGCCTGGGCAAACTGCATCACACACTGATCCGGTGCATGGGATCGGTGTGCTGGAGGATGCCCAGACGTTATGGCATGAGCTGCACGGGCTGGCCCATGATCGCTTCCGGCTCGCTGCGCTAGAGACGCAACGGGCGGGCGAGAGTCTAGTCGCCATGGTCGTGGCGGGCGTGATGGTTGGCGTTTTGCTAAGCAGCGCGTGGCTAGGTCTCATGGCAGCCGCTGTGCTGTGGCTGGTCGAAAATGGCATCATGGCAAGCAGTGCGATATTGCTAGCCGCCGCTTTCAATGTGCTGTTCGCGCTGATCCTGTGTGGCATCATCCGCAGTAAGAGCCGTTATCTACAGTTTCCCGCGACCCTCAGCAGTCTAAAACCCATGCCAAAAGATGCGGAGAAACAATAATGGCAGCCTACCTTCCATTCCAATTGAAACCTAAGTCTTTGGCGACCCAAATCAGAGAGGCTGAGCGCCAAGTGTCGAATCGACAGAGGAATGTCAGTGCCAGCGGTGCTACGCTGGCCCGTCAGATACACCAACAGATGACCACGCCGGCAAGCTTGATGCTTGCAGGCGGTGTCGGATTTATCCTTGGCGAACTCACCAAACGCCATACATTCAAAGCCCAAGGCGCTGCCGACAAGACTCGCTCTTCTGCGGTCACCATCCCCCTGACTACTGCGATTAATTTCATCACCTCGGCTTACACGTTATACACTGCCGTGCTGCCATTAGCCTGGATGGTGAAGCCCCCCCGTCAACCTTGTGAGCAGGAGCCGATACCTGCACACCAGCCAGTTGCGGATGCTTCCGGCTAGACAAAAAAAACAGCGGGCTAATTGCCCGCTGCCCCTCTTGCGAAACCGAAGCCGGCGGTTGTTAATTGCGCGGCATTGAAATGTTTTACGCCTTCTTCGGCTGGTTTCTTCGCTAAGCTGATTTACTGATGTTACCCGCAGACCTCGGTACTGTTGTCGGCAATGGGTTGCCGACCTACGGCGATTTGTTTTGGAGTGTCAAGGCTCGCCTTGACAGGCAAAGCGAGCTTTGCCACTCCATGCGTAACGTCACTTAAAAGTATCTAGTCCAGTTTCTAATTTTCCAAAGCGATGCGCTCCATTATCTCCTTTTCGGCTTCAAGCCAGTCGCCAAGATCATTACCGACCGAAAAACCTCGTTGATTAGCGCGGTAATAAGCTGCTTCTGCGACCATGCTTTCCAATATTTCAGGATTCGGCATCTGTATTACTGATGGATGCTTGGCGGTAAAACCGAAGAAAAATTGCGATATACTGTAAAAAAATGGCATGTGTGTAGCTCGTCGCTGAATTCCCAAAGAACAAAAAATAAACGTAGGAGCGGCTTTTAGGCTGCGGTTTTCGCGGGCTAAAGCCTGCTCCTACAAGCGTGTGCGGTAAACCGATAGGCACCACAAGGTTTAATTTCAGACCAAACCACGCCAATAAAAACGGCTGAATAGACCTGAAATAGCATCGCCGGTGCTTATTATTACATCGACGATTGCGGCTATTACAATGGTAATCCCATTAGCGACATCACTTGCCACCTTGCTTATAGAATTGCCAATAACATTGATTAAGCTCATAACTGCATCTCCAAAGTTTCAACATCACACGAAATTGCAGCTTATTACAGAGGGCTTCTTCCTTGGATGACCCGCAACACGACCACGATGACCGCAATGACCAAGAGAATGTGAATGAATCCGCCTAGTGTGTATGAGGAAACCAAACCCAGTATCCAGAGTATAACTAGGACGACAGCAATAGTTTCAAGCATGTGTGCTTCTCCAAAAAAGGCCATCAATTGACGGCAAGATAAACCACGAATTTAAAAGCCGGTAGATGTCGAAAACGCTGTGGCTCATATCGGCAAATTGGTGAAGCCGGACTTGTGTTGGCCGTGGGAGCGGTTTTTAACCGCGATTTTAGGCACTTGTCGCGGTTAAAAACCGCTCCCACGGATGTGTTTCACCTATTTGCCGATATGAGCCAACGCTGTAATAGAAACGTCCGTCATTAAAGCTTCCCGACCTGAATCCTCGGGAGTCCGCTCAAAATTCCAAAAGCACTCAGCAGCCACAAGACCACCGCGATAATGACCACGATGTTCAATATCTGTTTGATGCGTCCGTCCATCGGTATGTAACTGTTCACTAGCCATAACAGCAATCCGACGACGATCAGGGACACCACCACCGAAACTAATGCCCTAGGGAGCACCCCCAAAATACCGACCGTATTTAGCAGCCATAGAATCACCGCAATGATTACGACGATGTTCAGTATCTGCTTGATGCGGGCTTCCATCGGTATGTAGTTGTTGACCATCCACAACAGTAAACCGACAACAATCAGAACCACTACCAACGAAATTAAATCCATCTCAATTCTCCAATGACGACTCTATGCAAACACGTTGCTGCCGTGCAGCGGGCCAGCTTGTCTGGATTAGGCTGCACGACTGAACAGCGTCCGTTTTAGCTGTTTTCCCTAATTTCATCCTTGATATCCTCCTTGAGATCGCCAAGGCCAGCTTGGACCTTGCCAACGTGCTTTTGGACATTCCCTTCTGCTTCCAATTCATCGTCGTCCAGTATCTCGCCGGCGACTTCCTTGGCTTTACCTTTTACTTCTTCGATTCGGCCTTTTACTTGTTCTTTGTTCATGACAGTCTCCTGATGTGTTAAACATAACCAGAGCGTGGAATAAGGTTTCCAATCGCTTGGTTATGACAATACTGGAAAAATTGAATGACTTCTGTTCGATAACGAACATAAAACGATTTTAATGTCGATTGATTACTTTGTTTATCTTTGGCGGCAAGGGGTTGCCGCCCTACGACCCTTGTTACACAATAGGTCGGCAACCCTTTGCCGACATGGATGTACATTAAGTAAGTAACTAATAGATATAGAAAACGCTGTAGATTAAAGGCACTGCAAGTATCACGTTCAGCAATTCTCGTTTTGGCGAAAGCCGAAGGGCGGGGAAAACCGAGTCGGTCTTGGAGGCAGTGCCAGGGGCTGGGATATAAGTCGAGACCGACTCGGTTTGACCGCCCAGTCCACCAAAATGCGCCAATCATGCCAAAATGAGAATTGCTGTATCACGTTCGACTGTACAACAGGCCAGGCTGACTGGAGCTAAGCTGCACAGCCTAACGGTGACAGTGTTAGCTGTGTTTCTTTATATCAGACTTAAGATCACCAATGCCTGCCCTTGCCTTGCCAACGTTCTTTTGGGCATTTCCTTCCAGTTCCATACCTGCATCGTCCAGTATTTTGCCAGTGACTTCCTTGACTTTACCTTTGGCTTCTTCGACTCGGCCTTTTACTTGTTCTTTGTTCATGACGGTCTCCTAATTGGTTAGCCATGACTAGAGGGCCATGACCTGAGCGTGGAATGGGTTTCCCCATCGCTCGGTTAAAACAATACACGCAGAACAAAATGCGTTCGGTGCGGCAACGAACAATAGAGATATATAGGATAAAGACTGCTGCGGAAATCTCCTTATGGGTATCCTCCCTATCTGTGCGACAGCGTACTGACTGCGGCTGGTTTTGCGGCTAGAGTGTTTTACTAGGTTCAACTCAGCAGTTCTCGTTTCCATCATCGTCTTTGCGAACTCTGTGCTGAAATTTGCGAAGCATGCGCGGTGGATTGCAGCCTAAACAATTGCGTAACCAATACCTTCGCCAATCACTTTGCCAAGCTGGTGCTTGGCGTTCCCACTGGAGGTGCCAAGCACAAGTTTGGCCCTTGGATAGCCTGTTCTATGCCAAGTTGGGGACTCACAAAATTAGCGAAGGTATTGGTAACATCCGTGAATAAAGTTCTACAACTATGCTTTAAAGAGAAATTTGTAATCTTTGTCTCGCTTACTTTTACATTATCCGGTTGTCCGCTCAATGTGAACTTGAATCTTTCAACAGACAAACCAATTTCCCTTTACGTCGTTGTTGATAAGCCGATTGAGGTAAAGCTGGCTGCCGATATTGCAGTCACCAAGCTACCGCCCATAAAAGCTGATGCTAATATTGCCGTCACCAAGCTGCCTCCCATACAAGCTGATGCTAATATTGCCGTCACCAAGCTGCCACCTATACAAGCAGATGCCAAGATCGGCTTCACTAGTAGGCCACCACCCATAAAAACAGACCCATAAGGATTTTCCATGAGTGACCACAAAAAACTGACCACCAACGCCGGCTGTCCGGTCGTCGACAACCAGAACGTGCTGACCGCCGGCCCGCGAGGACCGCAATTGCTTCAAGATGTCTGGTTCCTAGAAAAACTCGCCCACTTTGACCGCGAGGTCATCCCCGAACGGCGCATGCATGCGAAAGGCTCAGGTGCTTATGGTACCTTTACAGTAACGCATGACATCACCCAATACACGCGAGCCAAGATTTTCTCCGCAGTCGGCAAGCAAACCGATTTGTTTGTGCGCTTCAGCACCGTGGCCGGTGAGCGCGGCGCAGCCGATGCCGAGCGCGATATTCGCGGTTTTGCACTGAAATTCTATACCGAGGAAGGCAACTGGGACCTGGTCGGCAACAACACGCCGGTTTTCTTCATGCGCGATCCGTTGAAATTCCCCGACCTCAACCATGCTGTGAAACGCGATCCGCGCACCAATCTGCGCAGCTCGAAGATCAACTGGGATTTTTGGACCTCATTGCCAGAAGCCTTGCACCAAATCACCATCGTCATGAGTGACCGGGGCATTCCCGCCAGCTACCGCCACATGCATGGCTTCGGCAGCCACACCTTCAGTTTCATTAATGCGAATAGCGAGCGACATTGGGTCAAGTTCCACTGGGTATCGCAACAGGGGATTCGCAACCTTACCGATGCCGAGGCCGAGTCCATCATCGGCAAGGATCGCGAAAGCCACCAGCGCGACCTCTATGAAAGCCTAGAAAAAGGCGATTTCCCCAAGTGGACGCTGCATGTGCAGATCATGCCGGAAACCGACGCAGCCAAAGTCCCTTATCATCCGTTTGACCTCACCAAGATTTGGCCGCACAAGGATTACCCGCTGCTTGAGGTGGGCGTGATGGAGTTGAACCGCAACCCGGAAAACTATTTCGCAGAGGTGGAACAGGCCGCCTTCAATCCCGCCAATATCGTCCCCGGCATCGGCTTCTCCCCCGACAAAATGTTGCAAGGGCGCCTGTTCTCCTACGGCGATGCCCAGCGCTACCGTTTGGGTGTGAACCACCACCTGATTCCGGTCAATGCACCGCACTGTCCGGCACACAGTTACCACCGTGACGGTGCCATGCGTGTGGACGGCAACTTTGGTGGCACACTGGGCTATGAACCGAACAGCGTGGGTGAATGGAAGGAGCAGCCGGATTTTGCCGAGCCGCCGTTAAGCTTGGAGGGCGCGGCTGATCATTGGAACCACCACGAAGACACGGATTACTACTCTCAGCCCGGTGCGCTGTTCCGCCTGATGACACCGGCGCAGCAACAAGCATTGTTCGACAACACAGCACGCTCCCTCGGTGAAGCACCGCATGAGATTCAAATCCGCCACATCAGTAACTGCCTGATGGCTGAACCTGCTTATGGCAAGGGCGTTGCCGATGCCTTGGGAATCGCATTGGGCGATCTTTCCGCGCATGCGGCCTTTTGACCGCCGTTCTGGTCGAATCTGGCGCAACAGCCGGGACATAAAAAAGTTGCCATACGGATTCGGCGTAGTTGCAGTGCGTCGTTTCGTTGTGCCGACGGGTTTCTGATCGGAAACCCGCACGGTGCTTGCAGCCTAAAAAGACCAAAGTCGAGCGGTAAGGTGATATCCAATAAAGAACATCCCATCCAAAGGCCAAGCAGGGGCTTGGCGCTCCCAAAAGGAACGCCAAGCCCCTGCTTGGCAGGTTGATTTGCGGAGAAATTGTTCCTGATTTTGTGGACAATTCATTTCGGTTTTGGTCGATTCATTATTGGAAATCACCTAAGCGTTAGAACCTCCCTTCCGGATTCCATCCAATCGTGCACTTCAAAACTTGGTTCAAAGCCTCTCTTCATGTGCGATACCGTACCGACTGAATTGGATGTTTTGTTTAAGCTTTGTTCAGGTTTTTAAAAAAGGATTTCGGTAAGACCATCAGTAGTTCTTTTGTTTTGTATTTAACTGGAGTATTTAATATGTCACTTGGCACAATTTTACTTATCCTTCTGATCCTGTTACTAGTAGGCGCTTTTCCCACTTGGCCCCATAGCCAGAGTTGGGGCTATGCACCTAGTGGTGGACTTGGATTGGTTCTTATCATCGTATTGATTCTGTTTTTAATGGGCAGAATCTAGTTGAGAAGTTAAAATTTAAAATACGGAGTAACCCATGAAAATGCAAGAAGAACTCAAGCCGCATAATCTTTCAGATAAAGTATTTTGTGTTGCCCTTATGTCAGCCATTTTTGGACTGACCGGTTGTCAAAAAGAGGGTGCAGCCGAAAAAGCAGGTCAAAAAATTGATCAAGCAACTGAAAATGCGGGAAAAAGGCTTGAAGATGTCAAGCAGTCGTTGAGTGGGAAAGCCGAGAAAACCGGAGAATATTTGGATGATTCGGCGATCACTGCGAAAATCAAGGCGGATATTATAAGCGACTCCTTGCTTAATGCCTCTCAGATTAACGTGACTACCACCAATGGCGTGGTGAATCTAAGTGGTATTGTCGATTCCAAACAAAGTATCGACAGGGCATTGGAGATAGCACGTGCCAATCAGAACGCGAAATCGGTGGAAAACAGCCTTACCGTTAAAACATCCAATAACTAAAGGATGCTAGGCAACTGTATAGGCCGTTGCCCTGACGAAGCCTATCTTGAGCAGGGTCGAAAGGCGCAGTGTAATCCGGGTTGCCATGAAAGTATGGATAACATCCCTGTGAGGGATGTTATCCGTGGGTTGCCGTATGGCAATTCATCGTCAGGGGCATCGATACGCATCGACATGAATGTTTCTGGCCACGTTATCCCGGATTGCGCCGCAAGCGGCTCCATCCGGGCTACAACACGGGCAATGCTAGCGGCAAAGGGTTGCCCCGCCCTTGGCGATTCATTTTGGAATGTCAAGGCTTGCCTTCACAGGCAAAGCGAGCTTTGCCATTCAACATGTAACATCAATGAAGAAATCTAAGCTAAAACCCAAGGCCACGCTTGGCTGCTCGGTTTGGACGATGAAACCTCAGGTAGTGATTCTGGTATTGTTGGCATCAATGTTTGTTAGTCCCGAACCGTTAAGCGCCGCATTGGTCCCAAATTTGTTTTCGGCCAACGATACCAATAAGCCACTGGCGAATATACCAGCAGTGGCAACACCCGAGGAAAACCTGTCCGATCTCAAGGGAAAACTCGACGGGCTTGAAACCCTGCGTGACCGCCTAGATAAAGAAACTAATGACACCAAGGCGCCTGAGGGGGTCAAGCCGGAAGAGGTAAGCGAGCAGCGGCGATTAATCGAATCCTTGATCTTTTTTTATCAGGAAGGGCTTAATAGTTTGACCGCCAAGGAGACCGAGCAGGAAAATTTGAAGGTCACCCAAGCGGAGTCGGGGAAATGGACGGGGTTTAGTAGTCCCCCACCGTATTCAATGCTGATGCTTTATGGTTTGCAAGAAGAGGCTGATGCGTTGCGCGGCAAGCAAGCGGTGCTGGAGTCTTCGTTGGCTGGTGGGCAGGGCGATTCTGCCAGTCTACAAACGGAAGTTACGCGAGCGCATGTGGCTTCAGGGGTGGCATCCGAGAATGTGGGACGCGATGCCAGTTCCGACGGGAGTGCAAGTACCGCTTGGCGGCGGGAGTTTGCCGAATTGCGCGTTCGCACCGCCGAGCGTAATGTTTGGTTTAGAGAAATCCAGACTGGGCTAGTCAATGCCAAATTAGCGGGGGTCCGGGCCAAATTAGCCTTGCTGGACAAGCAGATTGCATTGGCGCGGCAGCATGCAGTCCTTAGTGAGTCGGACATGGGCAAAATCCGTGAAGGCTTGAAGACCTCCACACGGAATATAGAACAAGATCAACAAAAGGCTGTCTCGGAAAACATCCGCTGGACCAAGGAACACGAAGCCGTCACTCGGGATCTGATGGCTGCGCGGGCCTTACTACAGAAAGGGACAGCGACCGGCGACCCTGTACAAATGGCGACGCTTGAGGCACAGTCGAACGCCGCCGATGCCTGGGTTGCAGTGACCAGACAGGAAACCGAAACCTTGGGTACCCTAGCGGTTTTCAACAACAATATTGAGGGGTTTTGGAATTACCAATACACCTTGCAAAACAGCCCCGACCCCAAGCTACGACAAGATGCTTTAAATCAGTTGGTGCGGGAAGCCGCGCGTTTGCAACAGTGGGGGGCTTACAGCCAAGACAACCTCAGTTTGGCGGTCAGCGAAGAACAAAACCAACAAGCCAAACTCAACAGTATAAGCATTGATTCGCCGATTCGCCGCTATGAAACACAGACGCTTGATGCTTATCGGCTCAATCGGCAAATTGCGGAACGAATCCGGCTCCTTGCGGATCGAACCGGGCAGATGTTGGATCGTTGGCTGCAAGATTACCGTCAAGCCTCTGCAAACAGGCCGGTTGCAGAACGTTTTCATGATGGCATCAGGGATGCGGCCAATATCATGCTGCAAGTTTTCAGCTTTGAGTTGTTCACAGTGGATGACGAAGTTGATTTGGAAGGTAAGAAGCTTAATATTACCCGTGGGGTGACTCTAGGCAAGTCAATCAAGTCCCTCGTTGTGTTCGTGATCGGTTTTTGGATTGCAAAAAAGCTTGCGCGGCGTTTCCAGCGGATGTTGGTGGAGCATTTCGCTATTGATGAGGCCCAATCGAACGTGCTGCGACGTTGGGTTTTAATGGGTTTGTCCTCCATCCTGTTGGTCATAGTGCTTACCTTGGCTAGGATTCCATTGACGGTCTTTGCGTTTCTGGGCGGGGCACTGGCAATTGGTGTCGGTTTCGGAACCCAAACCATGCTGAAAAATTTGATTAGCGGGGTGATGATCCTTGTGGAGCGGAAAATCCAAATAGGCGACATTATCGAAGTTGACGGCATCGTCGGCACGGTTACCGAGATCGATATCCGCTCCTCCACGGTGCGCGGTTTTGACGGGGTGGAAACGATGATTCCGAACTCGACTTTCCTCGAAAACAAAGTGACCAACTGGACTTATACCAACCTGAAAATCCGCCGTTCGGTTCGTGTCGGCGTAGCCTACGGTTCCCCCACGCGTGAAGTGATCCAACTACTGCTGGATTGCGCGCAACGGCACGGCCAAGTGTTGGATGACCCGAAACCGTATGTCTGGTTAGAGGACTTTGGCGACAATTCGCTGGTCTTTGGCTTATACTTCTGGCTAGAGATGGGTCCTAAAGTCAGTTCCCTGCAAATGATGAGCGATTTGCGCCTGATGATGATCGACGCGCTGGGCAAGGCTGGAATCGCCATTCCCTTTCCGCAGCGGGACATTCATTTTATTCCGATCCAGCCCTTGCCCGTATCTGTCGTAGCGTGCGAAACGGCGGTAATCGACCCGAAGCCGGGTTCCGCCGCCAACGGGAAAACTAATCCCTCTCAATCAACTCCGGCCTTGGTCATCGTTCAGCCCGATGGATGAGTTTGTGGAGTGCGGCGAACCGGTGGCGAGCCTGGTTTTGGTTTCCGAGCCGGAATCAAACATATTACCTGTACATCGTTTTGAGTGCATTCAATAGCACACCGACATCATGTTGTCCTTTGAATACAGGTGGTATATCCTTGTCTATTCCAAGAAGCGCATAAACGGCCATTTGCGCAGACCTGACGGAATATTCAACGGTAAACACCACATCATCAGGAATTTCGCAGAACTGCCCGATAAATGCGAAATTCTTCGCCCCAAATGGCACTACTTCTGGCCTGTCCCCTTTGATCCTAGGCATGAATTGGCTCGTGATAAACGGCATCATGCAAGGAATGCAGATTGCAGCATCAATAATGGGTTGCGCCTTGTTGCCCAGTTTGAGGTGCTGGAATAGTTCAATCAGAATTTCCTTGCCCGTACACTCGGACATGGGTTTCTTGACAAAGTCGCCGATTCTGTCCGGTGCCAAGGCATAGCCCCAGAACACGAATATATTCTCGGGTTGGTTGATGAAATGGGGCTGATGCGCCAGTACGACACTCATGAACCAATTGGAATCTGCTAAAGTGACCAATCCGCCCGTACCCGCCGCATTTCCGGTGAACTCTTCCATGAATGCGAAGAACGCAGGATCGTTTAGCGTCACGGTGAACGACTGCCACTTGGTCTGTTCGATGTGGTTGGAAAATACACCAGGGTGTCCGAACCCTGGGCGGCCATTGGCAATGTCTTCCCATAACCTCCACGAACCGCCGGATTCTTTCGAGTTCAGAATGGCGGGCGTTGACATAGACCCAAGGCTGGAACCCTCCGTCATACACCCCAGTGTAACGAACACCAAATCATGTTCAGCGATCGCAATGTTTTTATTCCCACCATCGCACTGATAGCGAATGTTCTTCACCGCCCTCCCGCTGCCACCTATGTCAAAATCAAGTCCGGTAACTTCGGTGTTGAGCAAGAATTGCACTCCTTCCCCCTTGAGCCAAGCGAAAAGAGGCAATACCATCGAGTCATACTGGTTATAAGGGGTGCGCCAAACTCCGCCCATCGTGTTGAAATCGGGGAACAATTGAATGAATCGCAAGAGGTAGCGTTTCAGTTCGACTGCGCTATGCCATGGTTGGAACGCGAACATCGTTGCCCACATCAGCCAGAAATTATTCTCGAAAAACGAAGTTGAGAACCATTCTTCGATACTTTTATCGCCAAGCGAATCTTCGGAATGGATAATCAGTGCGAGTAAATCCAAGCGATCCTTCTCATTCAGCTCAAACGACGAAACATCGACTTTCTTGCCATCTCTAACCAAGCGACATCGAGAGGATGAAACGTACTTTTGGCTAAATTCAACAATCTCGTCTTTAACACTTTTGGCTATGTCTGTCGGTGAAGGAATGCTTGCAAAAAGACCGTAAGTGCAGGCGTAGTGCTGTTCGAGCATCCTACCACCACGGATGACATAGCCTGTTTCCGCCGAACCCGCCCCATCCAAACTGCCGCCAGCACTCTTAAGTTCCTCGAAAATATGAATGGACTTGCCAGGGAAAAGACCATCCCTTATAAGGAAAGCCGCACCAGCGAGGGAGGCGATTCCGCTGCCGATAAAATAAGCCTTAATCTGGTTGTCATGCGTAGTATCGGCATCGACTGTAATATCCGTTGTATTCGTTTTTTGTGTGTACTGCATGCTGAAACCTCTGGTTTAAGTTGGATGCGGTGGGCAAAACTAATCTGTGCATTCGTAAGCGTTCACTCCCCCCTGGGAGCGCGGGCGTCTCGCCCGCTGAAATGGCGGCTAAGATGGCCTCGCTCCCAGGAAAAGATAGGGGGAGTGAACACTTACGTGCATCCGGTCCGCCCCGTGTTCCTGTGCGCTTTTCCTGTTGGCAGTGCTTCAAAGCCGGAGATCACGTCGAAGAGTTCCTCGTCGATGCTACTCTGGCGCAGACGGTGGAACTCCCCGTTGAGACCATCCAGCAGTTCGTCAATATTCTTTTCAGCGCGTTGCATCGCCGCCAAACGGCTCGCATTCTCGCTCGCGAGGGATTCGGCACAGGCCCTGAAGATCGACACGAAAAGGTATTCGTGGATGAGCGCCCGCAAAGTTGCTGTGCTGCCCCCCATGACCTCTGGCAAGTTTCCCGTAGGCCATGTACGTTCGACCAGCTTGCGTTGCCAGTTGTGGTCCAGCGGCAGCAGTCGCTGGCTGACTGGCGCATAAACCGCCCCGGACGTGGGGCGGTTGTAGAAGAGGTGGAGTTCAGTGACTTGCCCATGGTCTGTCCTAGGCGTTGCCGCAAGGCGGCTGCGTGTCTCGCTCTCAATGAGAATTTGCCCTATAAGCGGGGTAATGGCCTTGACCGAGTTCGGCACGGTGAAGAGACCCATCAGCGGCAGGCCCGCGTCAGCCAGACGCGCATGAACGCGCTCACCAACGGCCCAGACTTGAGGTTTGTCGGCCAAGTCTGCGAGGGTCTTAATCGCATAATCGACCACCACATCATTAAACTGGCCTACCAATCCTTGGTCGGAGCCAAACACGACTGCGCCAGTCGCACCCGCGTCCTTTTGTCTTATCTTTCCTGTCATCAATGCCTCCGGGCCTGCGCCTCGGAAACAGATGCCCAGCCCCAGTTCCACGGTGCGATAGTAGTCACCCAACGCACACACCGATTGCTCGTATTGGCTGATACTTGAAGCGGCCATGGCCTTCATGGTGCGGACGACAGATTGAAGATCGCCGGCGCTGTTGATCTTTCGGCAAAGGTTCGCCTGAGTGTCGCTCATGGTTTTTCATCGGGTGGGGCTTTGAGTTCAGGATTGGACTCACCCGGCTTGGCTTGGGCTTTGGGTTGAGTGTCCTCTTTGGCCTGCTGATTCTGTTCTGGCTTAGGTTGAAACTCTTTTAAAGTTTGGTGGGCAATTTCGATGATCGTATCGCGATCATCATCGCTCAATGTGCCTGCTGTTTCCAGTCGACCGACAACCTCCGCGGGGATATCCTCCGCCGCTTTGCGCACGGCCTGCTCCGCGTCTGTCATCAGGGCTAACGGCACGTCCTCGAAAAGCTTCGCTATCAATGCCAGCAGGATGGCGATTTGTGCCGGCATGGACACTGGGGCGAATTCCGGCTGCTTCAAGCATGCGCGGATTCGATGTCCATGTTCGATAATGTTGCGGGTATTTTCATCTAGGTGTGCGCCGAACCGGGCAAATGTTTCCAACTCCTCAAACTGGGCATAGGCAAGCTTGAGATCGCCTGCAACCGTGCGATAGGCTGCACATTGCGCCTTGCCGCCAACACGCGAAACAGATTTTCCGACATCGACTGCGGGCAGTACGCCCAATTCGTATAGCGACGGCGAAAGGTAGATCTGCCCGTCTGTAATGGAAATCAGGTTAGTCGGAATATAGGCGGAGATGTTCTGCGCTTCGGTCTCAATGATAGGCAGGGCGGTGAGCGAACCGCCGCCGAGTTCTTTGCACAGGTGGGTGGCGCGTTCAAGCAGTCGTGAATGGATATAGAAGATGTCGCCAGGGAAGGCTTCGCGTCCGGGTGGGCGGCGGAGCAGGAGGGAAAGTTCGCGATAGGCGCGGGCATGCTGCGTAAGGTCATCGTAAACGACCAGCACATCGCGACCCGTCTCCATAAAATACTCTGCGATGCTGGTTGCTGCATAAGGGGCTATGTAGGCGAGACCCGGCGGGTCGTTGCCCTCGGTCACGACCACGGCGGTGTATTCCATTGCCCCCTTCTCCCGCAAATTGGCCACGGCCTTCGCCACGGCGGAAGCGCGCTGACCAATGGCGCAGTAGACGCACACGACATTCTGACCGCGCTGGTTGAGGATGGTTTCGATTGCAATGGCCGTTTTGCCCGTCTGCCGGTCGCCCAGAATCAACTCGCGCTGGCCTCGCCCGATGGGAATCAGTGCGTCAATGACTTTGATGCCAGTCTGTAGCGGAACGGTGACCGGTGCGCGGTTCATGATCGAAGGGGCGGGCCGTTCGATGGGTAGCCGCTCGCTTGCTGTCACCGGCCCGTTGCCATCCAGTGGATGCCCGAGCGGGTCGATGACGCGCCCCAACAATCCGTCGCCTACAGCCACATCCATCACCCTGCCCGTGCGTTCGACTTCATCGCCTGTATGCAGATGCCAGTATTCGCCAAGCAGCACCACGCCGATTTCGTCCTCATCCACGTTGAACGCGATACCTGACACATCGCCGGGAAATTTGACCAACTCCTCAAAGCCCACTCCCGGAAGCCCAGAGACTTTAGCAATGCCGGTAAAGACACTGATGACCTTACCTACCTCATGCGGCTTCAGTTGCGGCGTGAAGGCTTCCCTCGTCTGGCTGATGCCGGCGAGCGCACAGTCTAAGACGCTCTGCAAGCTTTCCGTTTCGGTATTCATTGGCTGTGAGCTTCGGGCTGAGGCACTTCTGGTTTAGTCTCTGGTTTGACTTGTAACTTGGGTTCGGAACTAGGCTTGGATTCGCCTTTGTCGTTATCTTGCAGAAGTTCGTCAACACCCTTTTGCAGCGATGCCAAATAATCCGCGATACTCCAAGCCACCTTTTGTCCATTCGTGGTAAGTTCAATACCGCAGACCAAATCCGGTGCAGTCTCAAACCGGACAGGGATGCTTGTTCCGTGCGGAGTCGAAGGGTCTGTGGGGAATATTTCATTGAGCGTCTGTTGTATCGCCGTGCGTTGCTCGACAGGCAGGTCAAACGCACTGCGCATGAGCGCGGGGCTAGACGCTGTCTTAAGTGCTTCGGCGAGGCATTCTTTCGCTTGGACGTCCATTTCCCGTAAACGGCGAATGAACACCTCGGCTAGGCGTTCTTCCAAACTTGTCGTGGCGAGATCCATCAGTGCCTTTCGAGTGATCGCAAAAACTTCCTGCTGGATTTGGCGACTGATGGCTTGATTGAGATTTTTGGCATCGTTTCTCAGCGTATCCTGTCGTTTGGCACTTAATGCGTCGGCTGCCTGCCGCGCTTCGGCTAGGAGCCGTTGGCGTTCGGCTTTCGCCTCGTCCGTGGCCTTGCTTAGGAGGCTGGCTCGCTGTTGGTCGAACAACTCGTTCTTGTGCTGGAAATCGTCGCGATCCTTTTGGGCTTCAGCCTTTTTTGTGCCGGCATCAGCCAGTTCATTGACAATCCGCTGCTCACGCCCGTCAATGGCTTGGAGGATAGGCTGGTAAAGAAAGCGCTTCAGCAACCACACTAGAATCAGAAAGTTAAGCGCCTGTGCAGCAACGGTGAACCAATCAATGAGCATCGCTTACTTTCCCGCAGTTTGGGCGATGACGTGATTCCAGAACGGATTGGCGAAAATGAGAATCATCGAGACCACGAAGCAGTAGATGGCTGTGGACTCTATCATCGCCAGGCCGACAAACAGGGTCCGGGTGATGGTGGCAGATGCGTCGGGCTGCTGCGCCAGCGCAGTAAGTGCGGTCGCGACCGCCTTACCTTCGCCCAGCGCAGGACCCAGGCATCCGAAACCAGTGGTGAGGCCGGCAGTGACAATGGATGCCACCGCGATAATCGTCATGCTATCCATAATGTATCCTTTGGTTGATTCGTTGTTGTTTCAAGTTTTGGCCGCTGGCTTTGGCTCACTTGTGCGCGTGGCGGCAGCGATGTAAACCGTGGCTAGGATGAAGAAAATATACGCCTGTACCATGCCAGTGAGCAGACCAAGCGCCATCATGACAAGCGGAAAGATGAACGGCGTGATGGTAATCAAAATGCCGATGATCATCGCTCCGCTCATCATATTGCCGAACAGGCGGACAGCTAGGGCCAGTGTACGCGAAAGCTCACTGATGATGTTGAACGGCAGCATGATGACTGTTGGCTCCACATAGGACTTGAGGTAGCCACCCAGCCCCTGCTCCTCAATGCCGAACAGCGGCACGGCCACCCACACGCTCAGCGCAAGTGCCGTGGTGGTGGACAGCGAACTAGTCGGCGGCTCGTAGCCGGGAATCACGGTGCAGAGGCTGGCCGAGGCGACAAACAGGAAAAGCGTACCCAGAAAACCGAGATATTGCCTTGGATGGTGGATGCCCACTTCTTCGATTTGTGTCTCGATCCCAGTGACGATGATTTCCAGAAGGTTCTGCCAGCGGGACCGCTGCAATTCCGTGGAAAGTTTGCGCGTAATGAGTTTTGAGCCGACTGCCAGCATGAGCATCAGCCCCCAAGTGAAAGCGATGGTCGCGTTGAGCTTGAAAAAGCCATATTGCCAGAAGACCGTCTCATCGGGACTCAGTTGCATGGTTGGTTTTCCTGTGCCGGGCGGGTTTGGCTTTCACCTGCCGGACGAGGCAGTCGCAATGCTGTTGAATTAAGGGGATCCCCGTCGTTCCGGCATGGATCGCCGGAACCTAGGCTCCATGGATGGCGTAGATTGTTGGCCTCCCTGCAATCTGGATTCCGGCGATCCATGCCGGAATGACGGTTTATTTCAACAGTATTGCGAGGCAGCCGCGCCTGTCTTGAGCGCAGACGAAGGGTCACGACCCAGCGAGCCATGACAAAACCGAGGAGACAAAGCAGCAGCCGCTCCCAATGACCATCGGAAACAAAGTAAAAGCCGACCAGGGCAATGCCCGTCCTCAACAATTGGCTACCGAGAAACAACAACGCCGGCCGTTTCGATGAAACGCCCCTGCTCACCGTCCACCAAAGGCCGCCGAAGAAAATCGCACCGAGCACCACCCCCGACAACCACACCAGAATCAGTGTCACAGTTTCATTCATCGTTACTCTCCTGTTCGTCCCGCATTGCCTGGTCTTCCTTGGCGACCCAATGCCAGGCATTCCAACAGCCAATCAAGAGACCGGCTACCAACAGTGCCAACGTCCAGGAATGGGGGCTTGGATGGTGTTCGTCCAGCCAGATACCGAGTGCCGCGCCGAGCAGCGTCGGCACCGTCACCGACCAGCCGATCAGCCCCATCATGCCCAAACCAAACCATACGCCGGGAGTGGCGTTACGACCCGCTTTGAGCTTGCGTGTTGCTTTCGCACCGACCTGTGCGGCGAAAAGCGCCCCTTCTCCAGAAGTTTTCCTAGGTTCTTTCATGTTGAAGGCCTGCAAAGCGGCGTAAAAATCCGGCTTCCAATTTCGCCATGACCGAACGCATGCTTTGCTCGTGCTCGTCTAAGCTTAGAAACTCCTGCTCCACCGCATCGCGCAATCGTCCGAGGTCCGTTCCTCCCAGTGCCTGACGCACGGAAACTAGTACGTCCGGGCCGGCCTTGACCAACACGCCTTCATCCACGGCCAAGAAGACCTCGCCCTCCGTGTCGGTTTCGTAGAGCAAAATTCCCGGCGCGAGCGCCGCCACACAATCGAGCCGGTGCGGCAGGAGTCCGAAAGAACCCTCGCGTGTCTCAGCCACAATGCGCGATACGCCGGTTTTCTCGGCGAATATTTTGAACGGTAGGAGAACTTTAAGATTCATGCGTGCCGGTTGCATGTTCGACCTCCAGTTTAAGTTTGGGTTTGGGCTGCGGTTCGGGCTTGGCTTCGGAATTGGAATCGGCAGCAAGCCCTTGGCTGTCCTTTGCCGCTGGTTTGGTTTCGAGTTTGCTTTTGTCACCTGGTTTTTCGAGCGGGGCATTTTTCTTCGCTTCGCCAACCGTCCCTATCATGTAGAGCGCACTCTCCGGGTAGTCTTTGAATTCATCGTGCAGGATTCGCTCACAGCCATCCAGTGCGTCCTTGAGGCTGACCTGCTTGCCTTTGAGCCCCGTGAATTGCTCGGTGGTGAAAAATGGCTGGGTGAGGAAACGCTCCAAGCGGCGGGCACGGGCGACCACGTTGCGGTCCTCCGGCGAAAGCTGCTCCAGGCCGAGCATGGCAATGATATCCTTGAGGTCGGCGTATTGCGCGAGCGTCCGCCGTATTTCCTGAGCCAATAGGTAATGCCGTTCTCCGACAATACCCGGCGTAACCATTTTAGAACTAGATTGCAATGGGTCAATGGCAGGGAAAAGCCCTTCGCTTGCCCGTTTGCGCGATAGCACGATGGACGCGGAAAGATGCGAAAATGTATGCGCAGCCGCAGGGTCAGTCAAATCGTCGGCCGGCACGTAGACAGCCTGAATTGAGGTGATCGCGCCGCTATCCGTGTTGGCGATGCGCTCTTCCAACCCCGCCAGTTCGGTGCCCATCGTGGGCTGATAGCCAAGGCGGGACGGCATTTGGCCCATTAAGCCGGATATCTCCATGCCGGCTTGGATGAAGCGGAAGATATTGTCGATGAGCAACAGCACATCTCGGTGTTCGTCGTCGCGGAAATACTCGGCCATTGTCAGCGCAGCGTGGCCCACGCGAAACCGGCTGCCCGGCGGCTCGTTCATCTGCCCGAAGACCATCACCATGCCCGGCAACACGCCAGCTTCCTTCATGTTACGATAAAGTTCCTCGCCTTCGCGACAACGTTCGCCAATGCCGCAAAAAATACTCACGCCCTCTTGATGCCCTATCATGTTGTGAATCATTTCGGTAAGCAACACCGTCTTGCCTACGCCCGCCCCGCCAAAAAGTCCTGCCTTGCCGCCGCGCTCCAGCGGCACAAGCACATCGATGACCTTGATGCCCGTCGCAAAGATATCAGACTGGGTGGATCGCCGTGCCAGTGGCGGTGGCGCCCGATGCACGGAACGCCATTGGACATCGGACAACGCCGCATCGCCGTCGATGGCGTTGCCAAACACATCGAACATGCGTGAAAGAATCCCTTTGCCCACAGGTGCTTTTAACGGCCCTCCCGTGTCCTCCACCATCATGCCGCGAGCAAGTCCTTGTGTGGGTGTCAGCGCAATTCCGCGCACCCGATGTGCATCAAGTTGGGATAAAACCTCAATGACAATTTCCCCTTCTTTTGCGCGCAACAATGAGTAGATGGGCGGCAAATGCCCGTCGAAGCGCACATCCACGACGCTGCCATGCACCGAGACCACCGCGCCGTGGTTAGCAGAATTGCTATGGTTGCCACTGAGCATTGCCGCGGAAGGCGTTTTGGAGTTCCCTTTTGTTGGAGCACATAAAGTCTTGTCGGCATTAACGGCGATGGGCAAAGCACTTGCCACCGCATGCTCATTCATTGGGGGTTGCCCCATTTCCAGTTGCGAATTTCTGGCATATCTTGACCGTACCTTTCGATGTAGTGCTTATGCTTGATGAGCTTATCCTGCACCATCTGTTTCAAGTAAGCTCCCTTGGTACCCAACTGCGGCAGGCGGTCAACCACGTCTTGCACTAGGTGGAAGCGGTCCAAGTCGTTCTGAACCCTTATATCAAAGGCTGTCGTAATAGTGCCTTCTTCCTTATAGCCACGGACGTGCAGGTTGCGGTTGGTCCGGCGATAGGTCAACCGATGGACCAGCCAAGGGTATCCATGGAAACCAAAAACGATGTGTTTGTCCTTGGTGAACAGCGAATCGTAATCCGCTTCGCTCAGTCCGTGCGGGTGTTCGCTCGCAGACTGGAGCTTCATTAGGTCGACAACGTTGACCACCCGTATCTTCAAATTGGGCAGGTGCTCGCGAAGAATGGAAACGGCGGCCAGAATCTCTAAGGTGGGCGTGTCTCCGCAACAAGCCATCACCACATCCGGTTCACCGTCTTGGTCGTTGCTGGCCCATTGCCAGATTCCGATCCCTTCTGTGCAATGTATAACGGCGGCATCCATATCCAGCCATTGCGGGAGGGCATGCTTGCCTGCAACCACGACATTGACGTAATGGCGACTGCGCAAGCAGTGATCAAAAACCGACAGCAGACAATTGGCATCGGGCGGCAGGTAAACTCGCACGATATCGGCCTTTTTGTTGATGACGTGGTCCAGGAAGCCTGGGTCTTGGTGCGTGAAGCCGTTGTGATCCTGCTGCCAGACGTGTGACGCAAGCAGATAGTTCAGCGATGCAATTTCGCGACGCCAAGGTAGTTCAGACGTTACCTTCAACCATTTGGCATGCTGGCTGAACATCGAATCGACGATGCGGATGAATGCCTCATAGCTGTTGAATAGCCCGTGACGCCCAGTCAGCAGATAGCCTTCCAACCAACCCTCGCACTGGTGTTCGCTGAGCATCGAGTCCAGTACTTGTCCGGCGGGTGCGAGGAATTCATCATTATCAGCTTCCATTGCATCCCACTGTCGGTTGGTGACTTCAAATACCGCGCCTAGGAGATTCGAGAGCGTCTCATCGGGTCCGAAGATGCGGAAATTTCGCTGTTCCTGATTCAACAGGACCACATCCCGCAGGAACTTGCCCAGCACGAGCGTATCCTGGCCATCAACGGCACCGGGCGAAGGCACATTCACCGCATGGACGTGGAAATCCGGCATACGCAAATCGCGCAGCAGAATGCCGCCATTGGTGTGTGGATTGGCACCCATTCGCCGGTCGCCTTGCGGTGCCAGCACGGCCAATTCCGTTATGAGACGGCCATTCTCGTCGAACAGTTCTTCGGCCCGGTAGCTTTTCATCCAACGTTCGAGTTGCTGGACATGGTCGGGATGCTCTGCATCAACCAAAAGCGGCACTTGGTGCGCCCGGAATGTACCCTCGACGGGTAGGCCGTCGACATCTTTGGGTCCTGTCCAGCCTTTGGGTGATTTGAGCACGATCATCGGCCAGCGCGGGCGGGTGGGGTCGGTCTTTTCCCATGCGTTGCTTTGTATGTGACGAATTTCTTGGATGGCTTTTTCCATGGCTGTGGCCATGAGTTCATGCATTGCTTCCGGCTCGTCCCCTTCCACAAAATGAGGCTTCCAGCCGCAGCCGCGGAAAAATTGCTCCAATTCTTCATGCCCGATGCGGGCTAAAACGGTTGGGTTGCTGATTTTATAGCCATTGAGGTGCAGGATCGGCAGCACGGCTCCGTCGGAAATTGGATCGAGAAACTTGTTGGACTGCCACGCAGTCGCCAACGGCCCGGTTTCCGCCTCACCGTCGCCGACGACGCAGGCCACAATTAAATTAGGGTTGTCGAACGCGGCTCCGAAGGCATGGCTGAGCGAATAACCCAACTCGCCGCCTTCGTGAATAGAACCCGGTGTCGTCGGCGCAACATGGCTGGAAATCCCGCCAGGGAATGAAAATTGCTTGAACAGCTTCTTCATCCCAGCCTCATCCTGTGAGATGTCGGGATAAATTTCGCTGTAGCTGCCTTCAAGGTAGGTGTTGGCTAGCAATGCCGGACCACCATGACCGGGTCCGGCGATGTAGAACATATCCAAGTCGTACTGTTTGATCACCCGGTTCAAATGCACATAGATGAAGTTCTGCCCTGGGGTCGTGCCCCAGTGCCCGACCACCAGCGGTTTCACATGAGACAGCTTTAGCGGCTCCTTCAGCAAGGGGTTGTCGTAAAGATAAATCTGGCCGACCGACAAATAGTTTGCGGCCCGCCAGTAGGCATCCATCTGCTGGAGCAGTTCCGGCGTGAGAGTGTTGGTTTTCATGGTCTAAGTTCGTTGTCCTGTCGTTCTTTTAGTTTCGTTTTTGGTTCGCTGGCTTCAATCTGTACAGCAAGAGCGTCGTTGACGATTATCTGTGCCTCATCCAATATCTGGGGCAAAGGATGCGCTTGCGCTCTCTTCGCCACAGAAGCCAAGCGAGCCGTCCCCAATAATGAACGCCAGCGCCGCCAAGGGGATCAACGCCCATTCTGAGCTTCACACTACGAATGGCATCCATGTCCAGCACGTTGGCGAGATCGTCAATGTAAGCATTGAGGTAATCGTGACTATGTGTTGTGGAGGCAGAAGAGCCTTACCGTAAGGCATTCTTTGCACACCCTGCATGCCGTTTTTCAGAAACTCATTGGCCCTAGCTTCGACCTCGCCGGTCATGCCAAAATTTGCTGGGCCACCGTTAGGCAGATTGTGCCTTCATGCGAAGTTGCCTCTTCGGCATCTTGGTGGTTACAAAAAAGTCCAACGGCTGAGCTGTTTTTTTCAAGCACGATGTATTTCCTTAAGGTTAGGGTAAAAAAGTGCGGTGTTGTCTACTCAAATTCTGCCGATTTCAATTTTGTCGCTTTATGGATTCAATCGCTTGTATCCGAGCCAAATCGAACGGATTCATCTTAGCGACTATTGTTTCTGTTCCTCGCCAAGCAGTCTGTTCGTCATCGCACACTCAGTGGAAAATGTTTTGCAGTGGACGATGTTTTTGCCTGAGGACTCTGTCAAAGTGATGGTCGAAAAATGTAGGAGCCGCGCCCTCGCGGCGATTGGGATTAAGGCTGCTTTTCCAAGTATTCAGTCGCCGTGAGGGCACGGCTCCCACGAATCCCTTTCAAGTGACCATACCAAGCGAAAGTCATGAAGACATTCGAACAAAACAGTAGCAGGATGGTGTTCAAGGGGTCGGATTTAGAAATTGTTTATCCTATGTTTTCGGCATGACGTAGAGGGCAAACGATTCGCTCAGCCTCAACGGATAACCCGTGGCAGTTTTGCATGCAGGTCGCGAACTTCCGATTCAAGCGCGTGGATACGTTCTAGCAGGGTGACCACCAAGGCAACACCGTGGGGTTCGAGTTCAAAGTCTTTGCGTAGGCGGCAAGCCAGTTGCACGGTAACTAAGCGATCCAAGCCGAAGGACCATTGCGGAGCCTGGGGATTGGTGGGCATGAGTACGCCCTCGTCCACCCATTGGCGCAGATCCGCTTCCGGCAAGCCCGACAACTCGGCCAGTTCCGCCAAGGAGAATTCGTAGCGCTCATGTAGCCAGAACCCTTCAGTTTGTTCAATTTGCATAGTTTAACTCCTTTCGAGATACTCGCGGGGATTGAAAGTCGAGATATCGGCAAGTGCCTTAAACAGGGTCCGCTCCTGCTCCTCAGGCATGGGCGGCACGACGATCTGCATAATTGCGAACAGATCGCCTGCCCCCTCACGAGGCTTGGGCAATCCACGACCGGCAATTCGCAGTTGCTGCCCTGAACGGGTTCCAGGCGGCACCTTAAGACGCACTTTACCACCCAAGGTCGGTACTTGCACCGTGGCCCCCAGCACGGCTTCCCAAGGTGTCAGTGGCAAATCCAAGAACAAGTCGTGGTTACTGACGCGAAACAACGGGTGCGGGTGCAGCGTGATATTGATATACAGATTGCCATCTCGACCGCCCATCAAACCTTTGCCGCCTCTGCCAGAAAGGCGCAGTCGTTGTCCATCCGTGGCACCTTTGGGGATGCGTGCTTTTATTGTCCGTTGCACCCGATGTGGGAAGCCGCTCTCGTCGTATTCTGACACGCTTAGATTGAGTTCCAACTCGGTACCACGGTACGCTTCCTCCAGGCTAATCTGTGCATTGGCTTCGTAGTCCTGGCCGGGTATTGGGGCTTTTACGCCATTCCGCCCTGTGTGTTGCCGACTGCCCGAGAAGGCCGAGAAGAGATCGGACAAGTCGATGTCGTCAAACGAAAAGCCGGGGCTACTGTGCGCCTTTTCCCAGTCCGGGGGAGGCCGGAAGTCTTGGCCCGGAGAATGGCTGCCCAATTGATCGTAGGCTACACGTTTATCCGTATCCTTGAGCGTTTCGTAAGCCTCGGCAACTTCCTTGAATTTTTCTTCGCCATCGGGTTCCTTGGTCACATCCGGGTGGTACTTCCGCGCTAGTTTGCGATAGGACTTCTTGATTTCCTCGGCGGTGGCATTTCGCTCAAGACCCAAGGTGGCATAATAATCTTTATATTTCATTGGGAGGCATACATTCTCTAATCATAAATCCAGCAAAACTGCTGCCCATACGCCAATATCTCCAGTTTCACAGAGGTGTAGGACAGCAATGCCACCATAGTCGCATACCCCTCGATCCAAGATACCCAGTGTGACCGATTTTGGATTAATATAACGAGTGCCGCTGACCTTGCTGATATCCTGGGAAACGGCTGTTACCAAAAAGTCACCGTCTTTAAGGATAGGCGGTAATAGCGAAGAAAGAGTATCTGCACCCGTTCCTAAAATGGAAAAATAAGAAACTGTGCTTGGGAGTGGATGCGCCTGTAAGTTGTTTAGCGTATTCAGGGCTGCGCTCCTTGGTCGAAGTTCCGAGATGATGGCGTTTGAGGGATCATAGCCTAGCAATTTACAAACCACTGAATTCGTTGAACATATTTCTGCCATATAACTTCCCTGATGCGGTGTGCCAACTGTAATTAGTTTATAAACATCGCCACGGTAAGGGATTCCTCGCAGGGTACCATAATCTGTAGAAAGACCTTGCAAATATTCACGGGCAGCCAACCCACCCATACTATGGGCTACCAGAATCACCTTACTCATTCCCGGATTTGCCGATAATACCGCTTGTATGATAGCAGAAAGTTCGCTTCCATTTACATCAAAACCAGAATAGGGATTGTTAGAAAAATTTAGGGTATAAAAATCACCGCTACCAAGTATTCCATTCACTCGTTTTGTATTGGAATCATAGGTAGGGGAGCCACCAAAAATCCAACCACCGTTTTTTATTAGGAAGTCCTTGAGGGAGGAACCTAGTTCCGCCCATGCAAGGGCAGATGAGTTTAGGCCGTGAATGAAGATGACGGGATACGACGGCGCTGGAAATGCATTCTGGCAACCGGCCATGGGCAACCAATCAGATATTGGACCTTCATCCACCAAGTTGCCATTCGGCTCCTGGTAATAGACATGATTATTGACCGATGAAACAGCCAAGTTGGTACCGGTTGCCGAATAATGACGATAAGTGTAGAAGGTACCAACCGTCGTAATAGAATTAGCCGGGCCAAACAGAATGGGAAATGTGCCTTCCGCCCAATTGAACAGGCAATCGATCAGTGGAGGGGCGGGAACAGGGCAACCGGCCTTGGCCAACCAATCAGATACCGGACCTTCATTCTGCATGTTGCCATCCGGCCCCAGGTAATAGACATTATGATTGACCGATGAAACGCCTAGGTAGGCGTTGGTTGCCGGGTAGTAGCGATAAGTGTAGACGGTCCCGACCACTGTGGCAGAACCCGTCGGAACAAACAGGCTGGGATAATTGCTTTCTGCCCAATTGAACAAACAATTATCGGCAGGAAGCTGCGCGGCGTGTGCGTTAATTCCGAATAGCAAGCCTGCAATAACCAAGACGCATGATGCAAATCCACTGCCGCAAGGAGGCTCGCTTATCCACTGCCTGAAACGGGGCAACCCTTCAGTGGGAGGGGAAATGATATTGGCAATGGGCGTTTGCATGGGTTTAATTCCTGTCGTTGTTTCCGTGTGGGTACACACCACCTGCTGCCGCCACACTATAGAATTAAAGTTTACGGCATATCACTGATCGAATCTGTGCGTTGGCGCACAAACTATCTAGCAGAGTGTTCGTATCTTTGCAGGATGTTTGGCTGGACATTTCAGGATATTAAAGCGGGTGGGATAGGGTACGCCGAGGCATTTCTCGACGGACATCCCGTCGCAGGCGGGTAGTAGGGGTTGACTTCTCTATAACAGCCCGGATAGGCGACATAACCGTCGTACCCGTCGATTGGGCCGCAAACCTCCGCTAACTGAACGACCGGTCCGTGTTCTGTCCGCTTGTGAGTACCGGCATAAGTATCAGTTTTAGCCAAAATGAGAATTGCTGGTTTATAATTGCAAATTTGGTGCAAGGTTGAGGAAACTGAGATAGTCGTAAAAAACCGTTTACACCGCAGCGAACTGGCGATTCCGGTTGTCGGCTTCGTCGCGGGAATCAGCGCCCCGCCCGGTCGCCGCATGGGTCACGCAACCCTGCCCACATCGGCCAAACCGTACTAAGGGCGATGCAGGAACACGGCATTAAATTTTAAAACTTTTCCAACCACAAACACGGAGCAATCATGAACATTAAACGACTGTCTAGCCTTATTCTGATAGCCTTTTTGGGTCTTAGCGCCTGCCAGATGCCTGGAGGAAAATCGGATGCCACCTCTGCGGTTCAGATTGACCGTGACGTTGACACCGCCTTGAAAAATCTTTACGACAGCACCCCCGCAGCCCGAAAGCTGGCGAAAACGGCCAAGGCTATTTTAGTATTTCCTGGCATCGTCAAGGCAGGATTCATCGGCGGGGCGCAGTATGGCAAGGGCGCTTTGATTAAAAACGGAAGGACGGCAGGTTATTACAATATGGTCGCCGGTTCTTATGGACTGCAAGCCGGTGTTCAAACCTTCGACTATGCCATGTTTTTCATGACCAATAGTGCGCTTGACTATCTAGACCGCAGCGAGGGCTTTGAGGTGGGTGTCGGGCCGAGCATTGTCGTCGTGGACGCAGGTGTCGCCAAATCGCTCACCACAACCACAGGCAAAAACGATGTTTATGCGTTCATTTTCGGCCAGAAAGGATTAATGGCGGGGCTGGGCTTGCAGGGTTCGAAAATCACCCGAATAAACCCGTGACTGGCTGTTTATCAACCTAGGCGTACCGTATTGCCCATCACTTGCGCTTTTACGTTGTGTCGTTGCGCCGTTGCATGAAACCTTCTTTTGCCTTTCTCGCAATGCGGAGCCGCTTGCGGAGTAATCGGGGAGAAAGTGACCAACACAACCCGGATTGCGCCATCCATAAGGCGGAATATGCCGGAGTACCGGCTATTCCGCCCTTGCCGATTGATCCTGTGTTGCGTAACATCAGTTAGTCAATACATTGCGAAGCTTATCCTTATCTATGATATGGATAGACTTGGCGTTGACGGTGACAAACCCCATGCCCTCAAAGTTTTTTAAAATACGGCTGACAGATTCTAGTGTCAGCCCCAAATATTTCCCTATTTCGAGGCGTGACAGGGTTAGTTTAATTTCTGTGCCTGAAAGCCCCCGACGACTCAAACGGTCGGAAAGATCAAGCAGAAAGCCTACAACACGCTCTTCCGCCCCTCGCTGGCTTAGCAGATGGTGGCTGGTCTCCGCTGTCAGGGCTTGGCCGACATGGCGGAATAGTTCCCTCATCAAATTCGGCACCTCAAGGCACAGGCTGTCTATCTGTTCGGCGGGAATCTCGCAATAGGTCAAGGTTTCCAGGGCCAGCGCCGAGCAAGCATGCCGTTCATCGGCAAGGCCGTCAAAACCGAGCAGTTCGCCGGGTAAATAATAACCGGTAAGAAACTCATTGCCGTCCAGGTCCAAGCTCACCAGTTTGGCCGTGCCTGCCTTGATGGCGAGGATGCCACGAAACTTGTCACCCTGCCGATACAGGTAATCGCCCTTATGCAGGATTTTCCTGCGGGTGACGATATTGCTGATGCGCTCGACATCTTTTTGGCTGAGTCCGCGCGGGATGCATAAGTCGCTTAAGTTGCAATTCTGGCAGGTAATCTGCAGTTTAGTTTTGATTTCGCTGGAAACAAATGGAGTCATGACAAACCGGATGGTTAAATTTGTTACCTATTCTACCCTGCTTGGGCTTTGGTTTCGATGTCGGCAACGGCATCCTGTAGCCTTATCATCCAAGGCTCTTTCGCACCGGGATCGACATGGAAAGCCAGCGAGGCATGTTTGTGCAACAAACCTTCCTCGCCCGATGCATTGGGGTTTAATTGCCGTTTGACAACAAAATCCACCATGCGCCGGGTGTTATAGATTGCCAAAACCCGGTTTCCGTATTTGCCGGGGTAGATTTGATACGCCACATTGGTTTCGTCAAAGGCAGGGTTTCTATCCATTAGAGCTTCAATTTTCTCCCTATCCCCATTGGCCAAAATCTTCAAGATCGAATCGGCATGATGTCTGATCAATGATTTCAGGTACACCGTAAGCGTTTCGCTTTTCTGTGTTTCATGCAATGCCCTGACTTCGCTGTCGGCAAGGCCAAAACTTTCCGCCACAAGGTAATGTTTATCCCGCTCCCCGTCATTGGCAAACAGCGATATTTTATCCAACGCCTCATGCTCCAAGGCATCCAAAAACGACCAGGGCGAACGTATGTGTTTATCAACCGTGACTACCCAAGGCAAAGCCCGCCCGGTTCTTTCAAACCGGTCCTTGACACTACAGATGACCCCGGAACGGGATAATTCATTTTCCCGGCCTTCGGGCTTGACGATGAACGCATCAATGGCGGCAATTTGGGTGTGAAAATCGGCTTCCGAATAGGCATTGATCACATTAAAGTAGCGCGGTTTATAGGGAATGCCCGTGCCGTCATAGAGTATGTTGATACGGGCTTCTTTGGCCCGATTGGCCACCAAGTCGCGTAGCCGATTGGCGAATGGTTCTATGAATATATAATCGTCGCTATGATGATTCGCTGCCGTCATCACCGTATACAGGTCGCTACATTTGCGGAACTCATCCAATGAGGCAATGACAAAATTGTCACCGCATTGCGCGGCAGCGATTTCTTCCACTGCTGTTTTACCCGATCCGGCCCCACCCATGGACATAAACAGCTTTGGGTAAGGGTCAGGCGTTTTACCTTTGAAGATTGCCTCTTGGAGTTCATCCAGTTTTTTGCTCATTTTACTGAGCCTTTCGTAGCCTATTTCAACGGTGCGGGCCAACCTCTCATCTTCGCTCGCGGTGGCCAGCAGTTTATTTTTAAGATCTGGATTGTTGGCCAGCATGAATATCGTGGCATTGTCACCTTCGCATTGCTTGATTAACTCCTTTAATTCCGTCTGGCTGGCAGAACGCAAACCGGTCAACATATTGACATCAAGGCAGAACAGCGGCGCTTCGCCATGTTCTCCGATGCTGATGCCATCTATCTCATCTTTCTCCGCCACACGGAGATTTTCCGTACCCGGCAAATAACCAATGACTTTTGCCGACAAACTAAGCGGCAAATCTGCCAATTGCAAACCGGCCACAAATAAATCCTTATTGATGCTGGCAAGAGGCACCAAGCCGCCATTGACCGTGACTAGGCAATCTATTCCGTCCCCCGTCGTGTGCGATAAAAACGGTATGCTCGAAACAAACCGTTTGTTTTCAGGCCATTTTCCATACCCGTTGGGCCTGTTTTGCAAACATTTCGTGCGCGTGGGGTCAAGGGCATGTTTAAAGGCTAGGGTTATTTCCTCCACCGTGCTATCCAAATTATGCAGAACCACGGCATCGACCGCTTCTAACCGCCTAAAATCAATCCCCTGCTCATAAACACCTTTGAATGCCGGCAAGTTGGCAAGGGCCATGACAAAAACATCCAAAGTAAGCCGGTTGCCATAGTCAAATGGCCGCACTATGCGCATTCTTTGGTAAAAATTAGCCACCCGTTCGGCAATATTTCCCGTTTTGATCACAAAACCATTGCTGTCAAATAGTTCCGTACCCAGATTGCCCCCTCCATTCAAGACCAGACCCTCTATAATCATACGGAATCCCTTTCTTCTGTCTGCGTCTGGCATGGTTCCAGGCCTATGGTTTACGGTGGCTTGTTCCTTCCAGTCATGGAAAATTTCGCGATGGATGCGCGAAAATAGTTCGGTCAGGTAGGTGACCCGTTTGGCTTGGTCATGCGAAATGGTCGTCTCCGCCTCTTGTTGGAGGGTTGATAACAGCTTTCTAGCCCGTGCAATTGCAAGCGCGTTGCGTAATTTTTTAAGTTTTACCGCGCCAGGAATTTTTGGGATGGCAATTTTTATCATGATTCCAACCTTTTAAGCATAGTTTAACTTTTCGCCTTACCCATTTTACCGCCAAAAACCAACAGTTACCCATTCTGATTTGCAGAACATCATGAAGACAAAACTTTCACTCGCCGATGATAGGCAAAACCTAGGCTGGTTGCTTGGGGCAGTCGTATTTGTAGCCGCACCCCATGTGTTTAATTTAGCACCGATTGTCATGGCCTACTTTGGCCTATTGGCAGTTTGGTTCTTTGCTGCCCTCTATTTTAAATTCAGCCTACCCGGTAAGGCATTGCTTTTTCTGCTCACACTGGGCGGAGCCGGCATCGTGCTTATGACTTATCATCGAGTTTGGGGTCAAGAAGCCGGCTCCAGTCTGTTCATTGTTGGCTTAGGCTTGAAGCTATTGGAGACAAAAAGCCAACGGGATGCCTATTTATTGGCATACCTCGCCATTTTTGTCGCCCTCACCCAATACTTGTTCTCGCAAAGCATCCCAATGGCCGGCTATACCTTGATTGCAGTCATATTGCTGGTGGCCGCTATGATTGGGTTAAATAGTAATAATGCATTTCCGGCCAAGGCGCGCTTAACTCTGGCAATTCAGATGGTTACCCAAGCCATGCCGTTGATGCTGCTTCTGTTTGTATTCTTCCCGCGTATCCAAGGTCCGTTATGGGAATTGCCAGATGACAGCCATGCTGCAAAAACCGGCTTGGTCGACACCATCTCCCTTGGTTCATTCAATCATCTGGCACTTTCCCAAGAAACTGCCTTCCGCGTGGACTTCGGGGCCGATCTTCCACCAGCTAAAATGCGCTATTGGCGGGGTCCGGTATTTTGGTTCACCAATGGCGATAAATGGACATTATTGCCTACGATGCCTATCCTGTCAGGAACTGAACCACGGTTAAATGGCGGCTTCCACAGTTACCTCATCACCATAGAACCCCATCAACAGCGTTGGGTTTTCGCACTAGACCTGCCTGATTCAATTCCTGACGAATTGGAAAAAACCACCGATTATCAATTATTAGCCAAAACAGACATCACCGAGCGCAAACAGTACCGACTATCCTCAGGAACGGTTTACACAACTGGCCCATTAAACAACAGGGAGACTAAAAGGGCTCTGCAACTGCCACCTAACATAGGCAGCCGACTGCAAACATTGGTAAAAGGCTGGAAGGAAGAAAACCCTAGTCCAAAAAGTTTGGTGGATAGAGCCTTGCGTTATTTTCGAGAGGAGAAATTTTACTACACACTGAATCCGCCACTTCTTCATGACAATCCGGTGGAAACTTTCCTATTCGTGACGCGACGCGGCTTTTGTGAACACTTCGCGACCTCTTTCGTAATTTTGATGCGAATCGGTGGTGTTCCTGCCCGTGTGGTCACTGGCTACCAAGGTGGTCAATGGAACAGTGTGGGCCGCTTTTTGGAGGTCAAACAAGCCGATGCCCATGCATGGGCCGAAGTCTGGCTACCAGAGTCTGGCTGGACACGCGTCGATCCCACTGCGGCGGTAGCCCCGGAACGGATTGAACATGGCGTGGATGTGGAAACCCAAGTTGCCTTTGGTGAAATCCGCTTCAACCTGATGGGTGATTTGGCGGCATCTCGTGGCTTGGGCTTTAGAAACCTCTCGAGACGGGCCAGAATGATTGCTGCAAGCATAGATCATGGCTGGAATAGCTGGGTTCTCGCCTATGGCACAGAAAACCAAGGACGATTTTTTCAATGGCTGGGAGTATTTGACTGGCGGATGATAGCCGCCTGGGTGTCTAACGGTTTAATCTTTTCCCTTCTGGCAGTAGCTTGGTTTATCTTGCCGAAACGAAGCGCCAACAACGACCCGGCAAAACGCATTTATCAAAAGTTTCTGAAAAAAATCGCGGATCATGGGGTCATCCCGCATATAGGGGAAGGCCCAGTCCATTTTTCTGAGCGCGTAGTCAAGAACAAGCCTGAACTGGCAAAATCAGTCAAATGCATCACACAACTTTATGTTCGAATTCGATATGAGCCATTTCACGATGCCAATGATTTGAACACCCTAGCTGGCATGGTAAAGCGTCTTCCTAAACCCCGGCATTATCTATTCCCACCTTTTAAAGGTTGATACAGCGTTTTTAATGTCTATTGATTACTTTGTTTATCGTTGGCGGCAAAGGCTTGCCGCCCTACAGCCCTTGATACGCAGTAGGTCGGCAACCCTTTGCCGACATGGGGGCATATATATGTAAGTAACTAGTAGATATAGAACACGCTGTATTTACATTATTTTATGTGGTTTATTAAGTCTATCCCTGTGGAAAACAATGCCATGAAGCTTGTGGACAAGCTGCCGGCAGAAAGTGTAAAAGTTTATAAGTCCAATTTATCCACAGGATTAGGCAAGACGGTTTACTCTTTGTCCACATAGTTTAGAATAACGCATCTTTATGTTTCTAAACTGGATTCATTGGTTTTGCGCAAAAATCGTCAATACTAATAGTAATTAAAGATATTTTTATATATCTTTTTTATCATTGCGGGATGCATTGGAGCGTCAAGGTAAGCCTTGATAGCTAAAATGATTTCCAATAATGAATCCACTAAAACCGAAACAAATTGCCCACGAAAATCACAAACAAATCCTTCGCAAATCACCCTGCCAAGCTGGAGCTTGGCGCTCCCAGAAGGAACGCCGAGCTGGAGCTTGGCGCTCCCAGAAGGAACGCCGAGCTGGAGCTTGGCGCTCCCAGAAGGAACGCCGAGCTGGAGCTTGGCGCTCCCAGAAGGAACGCCGAGCTGGAGCTTGGCGCTCCCAGAAGGAACGCCGAGCTGGAGCTTGGCGCTCCCAGAAGGAACGCCGAGCTGGAGCTTGGCGCTCCCAGAAGGAACGCCGAGCTGGAGCTTGGCGCTCCCAGAAGGAACGCCAAGCTCCAGCTTGGCCTTTGGATGGGATATTCTTTATTGGATATCACCTAAAGCGAGCTTTGCCACTCCATGCGTAACAACAGTTATTTAATGCTAGTGTAACTTTTCAACAATTAACACTACACTATCCGCCCCGACCACTTTGACCTTAGAACCAACAGTGCAATCCTCGCCTCTGATTTTCCAGGTGGAATCATCTAACTTGATTTTGCCTTGACCGTTGATGATTGGCTGGTCCAATGTGAACACACGTCCAATATATTGCGCCGTGCGCCGGTTCAGCAAGGGTTGGTCGCTTTCGGTCGGGTGACGTTTAAAAAATCGGCGTGCGGCGACAATCCCTAGCACGGAAAACACCGAGAAAATGAATAACTGGATTTCCCAACCCATGCTAGGAAATAAAAACAGCAATACGCCTGTAACGACTGCGGCCTGGGACATCCACAGAAAAAACATTCCAGGTGCAAGGACTTCCACAATCAATAGAAAAACAGCGAACGCCAGCCAGTGCCAAAAAACGATGTCCCACGGCATGGTTCAAGCTTCCGTTTTCTTTTTGTCAAACAGGTTCTTGCTTATTTCGCCTATGCCTCCCAATGCGCCTATGACACTAGCGGCCTCTAGCGGCATCAATACAATTTTACTGTTCGGTGCCGAGGCGATGTGTTGCAGGGCATCAACATATCTTTGCGCTATGAAATAATTGATGGCTTGAATATCCCCTTTGCTTATAGCTTCGGAAACCATCAGCGTTGCCCTAGCCTCGGCCTGGGCAAGCCGTTCGCGGGCATCGGCATCGCGGAATGATGCTTCTTTCCGTCCTTCGGCCTCCAATACCCTGGCTTGTTTTTGGCCTTCGGCCTTAAGGATTTCAGATTGACGCAAGCCTTCAGCTTCAAGGATGACCGCCCGCTTTTCCCGTTCGGCTTTCATCTGCCGCCCCATGGATTCAACCAAATCTCTAGGCGGGGCAATATCTTTGATTTCAATGCGCGTCACCTTCACACCCCATGGGGTCGTGGCATCATCGACAACTGTAAGCAACCGGGTGTTGATTTCGTCACGCTTGGACAATAGTTCGTCCAAATCCATGGAACCCATGACGGTGCGGATGTTAGTCATGGTCAATTGGATGATGGCTAAATGCAGGTTACTCACTTCATAGGCCGCCTTTGCCGAATCTATCACTTGAAAAAATATCACCCCATCGACACGCACCATGGCATTGTCACGGGTGATGATTTCCTGTGAAGGGACATCCATCACCTGTTCCATCAGGTTCATTTTGGCACCAATCAAGTCAATGATAGGCACAATCACGTTGAGACCGGGAGTCAAAACATTGGTGAATTTGCCGAAACGCAGCACAGTGTATTCCATTCCCTGTGGGACGGTCTTCACGCTGAGAACCACCAGCGCGATGGACAAACCGAGTAGAAACAAAACAAAGGTACCCATGATGGAATCCTCCAATCGGTAAAAGAGGTAGAGTTAAAGATTTGAATAAACCCCTCCCTTTTCAAAAGGGGTAGGGGGATTTCCTTGATTTGATAACAGCATAACCCATAATGAGCCTTATGAAAGGCCACTTTGGGATTTTTCCACTGCTTTTATGATAAAAATGTTTAAAAAGATCTAAAGCAATTACTATTAGACAGCCCTTATTCAGTTAATAAGTCGAATTTTACTATAAAAACAATGCCTTGTTGATAACAAAACATGTGTGAACCCTATCGGATAATAGATTACAATTTGTGGATAACTTTTGCATCGCAAGTTATCCCATCTTGGGATTGGATTTTCCACAGAACAATACACAGGGTGCGATTAAAAGTGATGCACACGAAATCGGTAATCCTTTAAATTACGCCTGGAGTGCAAGGCTTGCCTTGCTATGGGGTGTGCAAGCAAGGCAAGCCTTGCACTCCCGCATTACTTTTAATAGCACCCCAATACACCCAAAAACGGGAATTCCCTATGTTTGAAGTGGCTGAATTAAAAAATAAAGTTTCCAAGGCGGAATACGACGCTGAAGTTTCCGTCATTCGTGAACAATTGCTGGACGTGCAGCAGAAATTAGAATCGGCAGGCGTGCCGGTTTTGATTATGATTGCCGGGCTTGACAGTGCCGGCAAGGGTGATTTGATAGGCAAGCTTAACGAGTGGTTCGATCCACGGTTTATGAGCACCCATGCTTTCGGCTATCCATCCGACGAAGAAAAGGAGAGGCCCCACCATTGGCGTTATTGGATGAGCCTTCCCCCACGGGGCCGCATTGCTATCTATGCCATGGGGTGGTACGGGCAAGTTCTGTCTGATCGTCTCAATGACCGCATAGGCACTGGAAAATTAGAAAAGGAATTGGCCCACATCAATAAATTGGAAAAGGAACTGACCGATGATGGGGCTTTGATCATCAAGTTTTGGCTGCATTTAAGCAAAAAGCAACAGAAGAAAATTGTCGCCAAGCTGGAGGAAAACCCTGAAACCCGGTGGCGTGTTACCGAAACGGAAAAAAGACACCTCAAACTTTACGACCCGTTTGTCGAAATTTGCGAACAAGTGCTACGCCATACCAGTACGCCGGAAGCGCCTTGGATTATTATCAATGGCTACGATGCTGGGTACCGGCGCCTGACGGCGGCACAGCACATTATTCAACGCTGTATGCTGCGTATGGAAACCTTGCCGGGCAGTGTCCTGGTGTCGGTCGGCGAAAGCATCGCCCATGTGCAATCCGGTGTGAGCCTATTGAGTTCGCTGGATATGACGAAAAAACTCGAAAAGGCTGATTACCAAGAGAAACTGGCGCGTTGCCAAGGCCACATCAGCCAACTGAGCCACAAGGCGCGGCAACAGAAAAGATCGACCTTGTTATTGTTCGAAGGTTGGGATGCAGCCGGCAAAGGCGGCGTGATACGGCGCATCACCCATGCGATGGATGCACGCAACTATCGGGTGATCCCCGTTGCCGCCCCGACTGACGAGGAAAAGGCGCACCATTATTTATGGCGTTTCTGGCGGCATTTACCCCGCGATGGCAAGGTGACGCTGTATGACCGCAGTTGGTACGGGCGGGTATTGGTGGAGCGTGTGGAGAAGTTTGCCAGCACGGCGGAATGGATGCGAGCCTATTCGGAAATCAATGATTTCGAAGAGGAGCTTACCGAACACGGTATCATCCTGCTTAAGTTCTGGATGCATATTGACAAGGATGAGCAATTGCGGCGTTTCAAACAGCGCGAGGATACCATTTACAAACGCTATAAAATTACGGCGGATGATTATCGCAACCGGGATAAATGGGATTTTTACGAGTCGGCGGTGAATGAAATGATCACCCGCACCAGCACAGAATACGCGCCTTGGCATGTGATCGAAGCCAATGATAAATATTACGCACGGGTTAAGGTCTTGTCTGAACTGTGCAAGGCGTATGAAAAGGCGTTGGATTGAAAATGTTCCACGTGGAACATATTCTGCGTGTTTCCTAGCCAGTTTTTCAAGGCTATTAAAGTAACATAAATCCGTAGGGTGTGCTGACTAAGGATGCGCATCGAACGCGAATGATGCGCTTCGTAAGCTCAGCACATCCTACGAACTCGGACGTAGCCGGACGGGATTTGTAATCCCGTCCGAAACGGTTTGTAATTTAGTAGGCATGGTTGTAGACACAAAATGTAACCGAAGGGGTTGCAAACCCCTTCGCACTTCGGGATTAAATTTCCTGGGTAGGGGGTCACTGCCATTAAGTTAAGGAAAAACCCGTCGTTCCGGCAGGGAATGCCGGAACCCAGAGGCCATGGAGGGCGGACTAGATTCACCTCCCTGTGTTCTGGATACCGGCAATCCCTGCCGGTATGACGGCTTAACTTAATGGCAGTGGGGTAGGGGGTGGGTTCCAAACCCGCCCTTGTTAATATTTGCCAAAATGAGAAAGGACAACGTCATAGACATGCTCACAGCAACACAATTGGCGGCTTATCTGGCACCGGCTTTGCCGTTTTTGACCAAGGGCGGCGAGGATGCGGTTAAGGAGGCTGGGAAGAAACTCGGTGCGGCGGTTTGGGAACAGGTTTCTGGCCTATGGAAGCTCTTAAAGCCTAAAGTGGACGATCGCCCAACATTCATGCAAATTGGTTTGCGCCCCTGAAGATAAAAGCCATACCAAGTAGGGTACGCTGTGCGTACCTTCAAGGGCTTACAATGGTACGCACAGCGTACCCTACTTGGATACCGTACTTTCATGGCAACCGCGTTGGAAGCGGTGGAGGATTTGGCGCGTGACCCGGAATTGGAACCCGCCCGTCATGTGTTGGCTTGGCAATTGGAGAAAATTCTCCAGGCCGATCCGGGCTTGCAGGCCGAGTTGACAAAACTGCTTCAGGCCAGTGGCGGAACGCAAACTTACCAAGCGTTTTTACACGGCGACGATGCCATTGCCCAAGGCGGCGGAGTCGCGGCGGGCAAGGGAGGCATTGCGATTGGTGGGGTGGAATCGCCATTGGCGGGGATTTGTATATGGGCAAATCGCCCAAGGACGGGCAACAGGCATTAGAGAAGTATCTAACTTATTTGGTAGGGTCGTTGGGTTTGCTATCTTTGCGCGGCCTTGATTTCGGCTCAGCGGATGCCAGCCAAGGCAAAAAACCCTTGGACCTCGTCGGCGTGTATGTCGATTTGGACACCCGTTCGCAGAAAGAGGTCAAGGCGAAGGATAAGGATTTGCAGCGTGTCCCCCTGCCTGCATTGGAAGCCGTGGCGGCGAATCGTGGCATGGTATTGCTAGGCGACCCTGGCAGCGGCAAAAGCACGTTTGTCAATCATCTGGCACATTGCTTGGCCCAACATGCCCTAGAATCAAAACAAGCAGAACCAAAACAAGCTTGGTTGTTGCGGTTGCCCGGCTGGCCCGAGTCCGAGGGTGGGCTGTTGCCGGTGGTGGTGATCCTGCGTGATTACGCCCGTTACATATTAAAGAAACCGAAGAACCCGACCCTGTGCATTTATGGAAGTTTATCGCCGCCCAATTAGAAGCACAAAACCTAACAGCGGCAATCAAACCCATCTTGGCTAAATTGGAGGATGGCAAAGCCTTGGTGTTGTTGGATGGCTTGGACGAGGTGACCACGGCAGCGCAACGGCGGTTTGTCCGCGATGTCGTGTCGGCCTTCATGCGTCGCTACCCCGACAACCGCTACTTGTTGACTTGCCGGATACTGTCTTACCAAGCCCCGTCCGAACCTAATGGCGAAGATTTGCGCATTCCGGCTCTGCCAGCCTACACTTTGGCCCCGCTAGATGAACCCAAACAAGACCGCTTTGTGGCTGCGTGGTATGCCGAGTTGGCTGAAAAAGGCCAAGTGCGACGTGAAGAGCAAGTGGACAAATCGCATAGTTTGCAAACGGCAGTCCGCCGCCATGATTTGCAAACCATGGCCGGCAATCCGCTGCTGCTGACGGTGATGGCGGTGGTGCATACCCATAAAGGCGAATTGCCCGATGCGCGTGCGATTTTGTACGGGGATACCGTGGATTTATTGCTGTCGCGGTGGGAAGCGCAAAAAGCCGGGACGGGTGAGGCAGCCGATGGCATACTTTCGCTGTTGCGTCAGGCGGGCCGTTCCGAGATTGACCTTAAAAGTGTGCTGCGCAAGTTGGCGTATGACGCCCAAGCCCAAACGGGCGAGGGTCTACTGGCTGATATAGCCGAACTTGATTTGCTTCACGCACTCGCAGATTTGAAAAAAGACAGCGAGGGTATGGGCGATCTGTATTGGGCGCAGAAAGTCACGCTGGCAATGAAGCTACGCGCCGGGTTGTTGATCGAGCTCTCGCCTGGGGTGTTTGCGTTTCCGCACCGCACTTTTCAAGAATACTTGGCCGGGGTGCATCTGACCAGTGCAGGGGATTTTGCTAGCCTTGCTATAAAATTAGCGGATGATAGGACGCGCTGGCGCGAGGCACTGTTACTAGCCGTCGGTCATTTGGTTTATGTCAATGTAGAGACCAGCCGTCCCTTGTTTTTGGCGGGGGAACTTTGCCCCTCCCGGTTGACTGACGATGAAACAGCCTGGCGCAAGGTGTGGCTTGCCGGTGAAGTGTTGGTCGAAATAGGCTTGCTGCGGGTGACTGACAGCGATTTTGGGCAGCAATTGATGGACCGGGTGCGTCAGCGTTTGTGCGAGTTAATCATCGGAGGCAAGCTGACAGCAGCGGAGCGAGTTTATGCTGGTGATACCTTGGCACAACTCGGCGACCCTAGGCAGTCGGTGTTAAGTGTCGATGCGATGGAATTCTGTTGGGTGCCGCCGGGTCCTTTTTTATTGGGGAGTGGGAAAGAAGATGCAGATGCCGGTAAAAATGAAAAGCCCCAGCGTGAATTTACGCTTAATTATGGCTATTGGATTGCCCGGTATCCGGTCAGTGTCGCCCAATTCCGCCAGTATGTAGAAGATATCGGGGAACAACCGGCTGATCCCGATTGCCTAAGCGGCAAGCCGAATCATCCGGTGGTTTACGTCAGTTGGGATGAGTCCAAGGCGTTTTGTGCTTGGCTTACGCAACGCTTGCAGCAACAGGGCTTTATCCCTTAAAGCTGGTCTGTGGATTTGCCCAATGAGCCGGAATGGGAAAAGGCGGCACGAGGTGGCTTGCAGATTCCGCAACAGCCTTTGATCCTGCAAATCCCCCCTAACCCCCTTTTTGCAAAGGGGGGGACCGGACAGGTGACCGGCGGGTTTGTACCGGGATGCCACGATGCCCCTAATCCCCTTTTTGCAAAAGGTGGGGCCGGACCCAAAGCTGTTGACACAGTCGTCATTGCAGAAGATTTAATGGATCGCCGGAATCCAGATTGCAGGGATGCCGCCAATCCATGTCATCCATGGGGCCTAGATTCCGGCGATCCCTGCCGGAATGACGATAAAATCTTTTTTCATAATCCCTCCCCAAGCCGGATTTATCCTTGGGGGGATAAAGCCGATGTGGAACGGATGAATTATGCTGATACCGGTGTCAATCAAACCAGTGCCAACGGTTGTTTCCCCGGCGGGACTAGCCCCTATGGCGCGGAGGAAATGGCCGGCAATGTTTTGGAATGGACCCGCAGTGTTTACCGACCCTATCCTTATCAGCCCGGCGATGGGCGGGAAGAACCCGCTTCCCGTCATCCCCGTGTGTTGCGGGGCGGCGCGTTCTCCTCGATTCTTGGTACGCCCGCTGCTCCGCCCGCTTCGACGCCGACCCCGACCTCCCCAGCTACTCTTTCGGTTTTCGGGTGGTGGTGTCCCCATTCACATTCTCTGACCGATGATATCTCTGACCTCTGAAAAAATGTTCCACGTGGAACATTTTTAGTTCGTTCCCAAGCTCCAGATCTCATCCTTATACACAAGAGTGGCGATACCTGTCAGAACACATGAATGTTCGACAATTCCAAAGTGCAAGTTTCACGCAAAGACGCAAAGAAAATCGCTCTTCTTTGCGCCTTTGCGAGCTTTGCGTGAGACTTCTTTTCCCAGCGGCAGGCCCACTGCCATCAAGTTAAGCCGTCATTTCGGCAGGGATGCCGAAAACCAGGCCATGGACGGTAACCAGATGGTTGTGCAAGTGCTTGATTCAGGTTACTTGCCTGCCCTTAGGTGATTTCCAATAATGAATCCACCAAAACCGAAATGAATTGTCCACGAAAATCACGAACGATTTCTCCGCAAATCACCTTGCAAAGCTGGGGCTTGGCGTTCCTTCTAGGAGCGCCAAGCTCCAGCTTGGCCTTTGGATGGGATGTTCTTTATTGGATATCACCTTAGTATCATGGACATGGATACAAGGACATCTGTCGTGGCCCCGAGCTTGCCATCCTTGGACGCTGGATTTCGGCATCCATGCCGAAATGACGGGCCTTAAACACTTGTTTATAACGGCGAGAACTGGAGCTTGGGAACCAGCCAAATAGAACAGGGTGGGTTTGTAACGGGCGGGTTTAGAACCCGCCTCTACGAAATGATGTCCCGTATCCTGTATATAAAGCAATGATAATTTGGAATTAAATATCCTGCGTAGGGGCGGGTTCCAAACCCGCCCTTATTAATCTTTGCCAAAATGAGAATTGCTGGGTGCATGCCGCTTAGTTGTCAGCAATTCTTAGGAATCACCTAAGCTGTCCCTTATGGCGTAGCCTACTTTGTCACGGTGGCAATCCTCTCTCTTACCTTGATATTGTGAGCATCAAGCCCTGGTTTCTGCCCATGCAGGTCAAACTCTAGATTCACTTCGGGTCTAAAGATAAGGCAATGGGTGGAACCGCCAAAGTGGAACATGCCCAATTCATCGCCCTTTTTTATGTGTTGCCCTTCATAAACCGTGATCTCGCAGGTGGAGACTTCGGCCATGCCCACGGCCATAAAGCACATCAAGCCGATATCGGGGTTGTCTGCTTTGATAAAGATTAATGCGCGAGTGGCTAATTCGGTGATATAGCCCTGTGAATCATTGGGGCCAGCAGGATCAAAGCGTTCTTCCCAAGATTCTGAATAATAGGTGCCATCAATAACATAGGCACTTTCCACAATGCCGCTTACCGGGCTGTGCCAGCGGTGATAACTCAACGCGCTGAGGAATGCCTGGTAAATGGTGCCATCCACGAAGGTATCGACAAAGCTGTCATTGGCGAGCATGTGTTGCAAGGAATAGGGTTGTGACTTGATCCAGAAAGTGTCGCTCTTTTCGATTTTTCGGGCGATCTTATAGGGGCCCGACTCACAGGCATTGACGATTACCGCCGGGTCATCGGGATAGGCAACGGGACGACGGCCATCCCTGAACTGGCGGGTGAAGAAGTCATCCCATGAGGTAAAGCCATAGTGGGGCAGTTCGGGGTTGCAGATGAAATCATCGACAAAGTCAGGCATGTCCTCCATGGCATCGGCTCCAAACCAGCCGGTTTTTGGGTCCTTATTAAGGACGAAGGTGGAGTCTTTTGAACCGAGATACCTAGCCCATTCGTTGAGAACCGCCTTGAGATGAAAGTTTACCTTATCGTTTAAAAAGGCAGCGTAACCGCTGGGTGTGCCCATGGACCAGTCTAAAATCGCGTTAATTGGAAAGCCGACCAAGCCATTTCTGGCATATTTCGGTGCCCTAGTCATGATTGCATTCAGCAGTTGTAGCATTTGCAGGTAGCTTTTTACCTGGGGGTTGCCAGATGGGTCTTTCTTGTGATTAACCTGCGTAAACATCAGGCTGAACAACATATAGACTTCTGCATCGTTTTCAATGAAGTCCTTAAACTTCTGGATCACTGGGTGCAGACTTTGTTCGCCCTTTAAACTAAGCTCTTGGATCAGTTCTTCTAGCCAATTGTTCAGTATTTCATGGTCGGATGGCAACCATTGACCGACACGGAATGGGGTATTAATCTTAGCAACAGCGTTCATAGTATGACCTCGTTAGGGTTAATGATGGGTGTTAGGCAATTTCCGAATGTAGGATTGGGCTTTAGCCCACGACCAGATACACAACACATCGCGGCGCAATCCGGGTTTGTGGCCACGCTCTCCCGGATTACGCCTCAAGCGGCTGCATCCGGGCCACAATGCCGAAATGAGCATACGCCTACCAAACGGTCTTGAATATAGGAAAAAATCTGATTTTTTTGATAATAGTGTTTCAGCACGTCTGTTATTTGGTTGCCTAAAATTGAACACAAAACTTACAATAGCAACAAAATAAAATCTTATGCTTCAAAAATGTTCCACGTGGAACATTTTTACTCAAGCCTCCGGGCTTTCCATACAGGCCAAACAGGAGCCACTGATGACCGCCAACGCCAATCTCGCCGATTACCAAGCCGCACTTGCAAATTTCCCTCGTTATCTTGCCAACGCTTGGCATGACTTAGGAGATGGGCGCGGGTATTTTGGCGATCCCTCACATCTAGAAGCTGGCATGAGGTCAACTGGCAACGTAATCTTCACGGCCGCGTTGCTAACTTCAGACCCAGAATACCATCCTATTGATGACGAAGGCAGCCGAGTAGGGCTGTTGATCAAGGCCCGCGCTGGTTTGGCTTATATGACGCATGCGCATATCACCGGGGGCGGAGTTTGTGCCGACGGTCAGCCTTGGGGCGGGGTTTGGCAATCATCATGGTGGACGACAAGAATGGCTCTGGGTGCAAAGCTTATTTGGGATCATTTGACCGAGGACGAGCGTTGCTCAGTCGAACGGGTCGTGGTGTTTGAGGCGGATTTGCAACTTCCACGCCTTATCCCCACTGGTTTGGCCGAAGATACGAAGGCCGAGGAAAATGCTTGGGACACCGAAATCCTCGCCACTGCGATGGCGATGTTTCCAGATCATCCGCATTGGGCATTGTGGGAGCGAAAACTCTGCGCCTTTGCCTACAACACCTTTTCCATCGCTCAAGACCATCAAGAAGACCGGCTGACGGACGGTAAGCCCTTGTGCGATTGGGTGCATACGGTCAATTTGCATAGCGACTTCACGCTGGAAAACCACGGTGCTTACCATTTTTGCTATGTCGCCAGTCCATTGCATTCGCTGGCTTGGGCGGATTACGCCTTGCGCAGCCAAGGCATCAAGTCGCCTGATGCGCTCTACCATCACGTTGCCGATGTTTGGGCGCGGGTCAAGTCGACGTTCCTGACCAAGCGTTTCGCTTATGTCAGTGGACAGGATTGGGCGCGTTACACCTATGGTGCTTATTTCATTGTCCCGGCGCTGGTTTGGCTACAAAGCCGCCTAGCAGACTCTGATGCCCGAGCCATTGAACTGGCCCGCTTGCAATCCTTACGCGAGGAACAATATGAAAATGCCGACGGCTCATGGTTTGGTCGGCGTTTCACCCAACCGCATTACACCGGGCAAACCGCCAAGTACGAAACTGATTGCTATGCCAACATTGGCTTGGCCTATGCGCTGCACCGTTTATTGCAGCCGCATACTGAGGCTACACCCGCCAAAGAATTGCCTAGCCATTTGAACGGCTGTCATGTTAGTCCCGAATGCGGCATTGCTTTTGTTCGCACTGACCGTTTGTTTGCGTCTTTTTCCTGGCGTACACTGACCGAACCACACCCTTTGGCCTTGTTCGTACCCCTTGCCGATGAAAGCCTTGCTGAATGGCAGGCTAACAACCTCTGTGGACGGGTTGTGTTGGCGTTCGAAGACCCCAGTGCGGTATGGGTACGCGGTATGGAGCCAACAGACAACGGCTTTAAGGTTGTTGGCAAGGTGATTTACCGGGGTCATGGAGGGCGCATCCTGTATGTACATGAATTGCGTTATGAGGTGGATGCCAAGACCCAGACCGCCCTTATCCGGTCGCGCTTTGTCGCACATGCAAAAATTTTTGTACGCCGAGCCGAAGGTTTGTGTTTGGCTATCCCAAATGACCGCTTCAACGGCTACACGCGGACGGTCAGTTCATTGTCTGGGAAAATTGAAGCGCGGTTCAACCCTGCCGAACGCCCTTTTTGGCTACGCGGCCGTAGCCTCATCCAGAGGCTTTTCCGTCGTCTGTTGCGCGAATTTCAGCGAGATGGACACCGCCATCCCATGAAAGGCCCTTGGGTGAACATTGACGGAAAACTTGGAATTGTTGCTACTAACGATAATCCCGGGTTTTTGTTGCGCCGCCCCTACGGTCGTAACTTGCCCGATGGCAGCTTGCATTACGATTTATTGTATGCTCCGCTGCTCCCGCTGAACCGCTATTACAGGCCCGGAGAAGAAATCTTCAGAACCGAGTATACACTCCTTGTGGGCGATTCGGTGGCTACCCAAGCGTTTGCGGAGTCTTTAGGGAAGCCTATGCTTTGAGTGTTCAACGTGGAATAATGTTGCCTTTAAGGTGTATCCTTGTAGCATGTAAATCTGCGTTATTAACTGATGAGGTTTCCGCATGTCCGATGACTCCAGCATTTCAGTAGAATCAATTCTATTTCCTGGCAATCGCACCGCGCAGGCAATTAGGCTCTCGGAATTTCAAAAAGCTGAGTCCATTGCCGAGCGACTCGCGCTGAAACCGTATAAGGCTGTCATTCTGATCTTGGGAGGCACATGCCAGATTGAGGAGAGCTTAATCCCACGGCTCACCCAATTGTTTGTGCGCGGCATTGCCCGTGCCGCTTCTGAAGCAGGGGCGTTGATCATTGATTCGGGCGGACAAGGCGGGGTCTCGGCTTTAATGGGCAAAGGGGTAGCCAGCCGAGGAATTGAATCCAATTTAATTGCAGTCGCTCCAGCCAACAAACTCATTTTTCCTGAGAGTCAGACTGGGGAAATTGCGGCAGAACCCAATCACTCAAGCTTCTTGCTGGTGAAAGGAGACGATTGGGGTTGCGAGACAACCACGCTATTTGACCTTGCCGGCGTACTGGCCGGTTCATCAATATCGGGCAGACTGGATTCTCAGGAAAAAAAGCTTGGTGTTCCCGTGCTAGCTATACTTGCCAATGGGGGGCAGGTTTCAATAAACGAAGTATTAAATACGGTAAGGAAAAATCTTCCGTTGATCGTCGTTGAAGGTAGCGGCGGCATGGCTGACCAGATTGCTGCTGCTTGGAAGCAGAAGGATAGTTTGCCCGAAGACCCAGACATGGCGGAGATCATTGCCGACGGTAATATCCAAGTCCACTCACTGGACCATCCGGTCAATGCCATCCAACGGCTGGTTCAAAGGGAAATAGGGGGGGACCAGGTATTGATGCAGGCTTGGGAAACGTTTGCGGATTATGACAGTAATGCGAATAGCCAGCAGAAAAAGTCTAGAAATATGCAACTCTGGATTTTGGGTGTGGGCGTTCTTGCAACCGCGCTAGCCATTATTCAAACCATGGGTCCTAAACCGGATGCGGCAGGGCCACATCATGATATCTGGAAGCTAATTTTTTATCTATTGCTTAGCTTGCCGATTGTGCTGACAATGCTGGTAACGGCATCCAACCGCTTCAAGGAGGGCAACAAGTGGCTGCTATTGCGCGCCGGAGCGGAATCAATCAAGCGTGAAATTTACCGTTATCGCACTAGGGCTTTAAACTACAATAAGGAACCGGAACACGAGTTGTCAAAAAAGATAGAGGAAATAACACGCCGAACCATGCGGACAGAAGTGAACTCGACTGCGCTAGTGCGTTATGACAAAAGCAAAGGCTTCCCGCCCCTCTACTTAAACAAGGCACAAGGTGGAGATGACGGTTTTAGCTTTCTGACACCTGACCGTTATCTTAAATTCAGGTTAGCCGATCAGCTAATGTTCTTCAGGGAAAAATCTGTGCGGCTTGAATGGGAAATAAAACTCCTTTATTGGTTGACCTTTGGCATAGGCGGCTTGGGAACCTACTTGGCGGCCATTGATGAACAGGCTTGGATAGCATTGACGACTGCTTTGGTCGCAGCCATCGGAACCTACTTGTCATATAATCAAACCGAAAGCACCTTGACGAAGTATAACCAAGCGGCAACTGACCTCGAAAATATCAATCTGTGGTGGAACGCCCTGTCTCCCAATGCGCAGTCGGAAAAAGTCAATATTGATTCGTTAGTTGAACACACCGAGCAGGTGCTTCAATCGGAATTGGACGGATGGGTTCAACAAATGCGAGATGCTTTGTCATCCTTGCGAAAGGAGCCTATGGATGGGAAGGGCGACGCAAAGGACGATGCGGGCGATGTCTCAAAGGGTGATGCAAATGATGATGCGGGTGACGTGGCAACGGAGAAGGAAAAGGACACGGAACTCCGTCCTGATTTGCAAGAAGTTTCAGCTAAGTAGGGTGCGTTGAAAAGTGATGCGAACGAGCTGGCTGTATTTGAATTTATGCAAGAAGTGCAAGGCTAGCCTTGCTTTCATACGGCATCGCAAGGCAGGCATTGCTTTCCTTGTACCCATGATGGCTGGGTGCGGGGCGGCTTTAGCCCAGCAAATCACGCCGCCTGACCTGTTCGTGCCTGTTGCCTCAAGCTCGTGGGTGGGTGCTTCCGCGACAACCGGCGGTTCGGCGAATCATCAGCCTGTTAAGTTCAACGCTGGGGAATTATTAGGTTTACCCAATGGAAAGGTAGCCCGTATAACGCTTCCTAGGCTTGGAACCCTCACTATTATCCATGATCGCACGGAATATCATGTAAACGGCGATGTCACGTGGGTCGGATATTTCAAGGATTACGGCACCGACTACCGGGTTATCATAACATCCGGGGTCAATGGGTCATCGGGGCGGGTACTAAGCCCTGACGGCGAATTTTCTTTAATACCCGGAGCCGGGAATGACTGGCTCGTTGACCGGAAGCAAGCTGGCTTTCAAGGCGTTTCGCAATCTGCTGACGATGCAGTGGCCCAGCCTTTGACATTGCCGACAACTGCGGCAAGCACGGAGACACCTTTGACAGCCGCTGCTGTGCCAGCCGGAAACTCCTCCATCGACCTGATGATTGTCTATACGGCTGGCATGGTCAAGCGTTATGGCAGTGGCTTGCAAACCCGGTTGAACAACCTTGTGCAAATTGCCAACCAAGCCTATATCGACAGCGGCATCGCCATTACCTTGAACTTGGTATATTCCGTTGAAATCGACTACAGCGATACCGTTGCCATCAGCACGGCACTCCATGATTTGACTAATGGGGCAGGTTTATTTTCAGGTATCCCGGCACTACGCGGCCTATACGGTGCAGACTTGGTGCAATTAATACGCCCATTTTATTATTCCCAGAGCTATTGTGGACTTGCTTGGATCAACAGTGCCAATCCTACTGCTAATTTTGGCTATTCAGTCGCTGAGGACGGTTCTGACGTGGGAGGCAAACCCTATTACTGTTATGATTTCGCGTCTGTCCATGAACTTGGACACAACATGGGAGCCGCCCATGATAGGGCTCACGCCAACATTCCAGGGGCTTTCTCTTATTCCTACGGCTACGGGGTTGATGGGGTGTTTGCTACGATCATGGCGGCTGGATACATCAATGCAACGCCAGTGTCGAAGTTCTCTAGCCCCAACCTCAGGTGTGGACCCAACAGCACCCCCTGTGGCATCGCCGACAATTCCCCAAATTCTGCGGACAATGTGCAAACACTCAACAATACACGGGCTGCTGTGGCCGCATTTGCCTCCCCTTTACTGGTAACGTTGACAGCTTCGGCTAATCCAATCAATTATATGGGTTCTACGACTTTGAATTGGTCGTCTGCCAACGCGAATTCATGCAGCGCCACCACTAGTTACGGCTGGTCAGGGTCAGTGCCGCTTTCTGGCAATGCGACGGTAACGCCAACCAGCAGTTCAACCTATACTTTGACCTGCGTCGGTAGCGGCGGCGCCAGTCTCAGCAAGTCTGTAACGGTGACGGTCAACCTCAACAGCCTAGCTTGTTTGTTCAATTGGGCGGAAATTAATTATTCCACTTTATTTGCGCCATCCGGTGCCCCTATGCAAACTTGGGATGTATACACCTATCGCCATTATTCGGCAACCAATGCTTATTTGGGGATTTCTTCAACTAACAATGATGTCTATTACGAGGGGCCTAACGGCAATCTCCAAGATGTAGGTGCCTTATCGTATTGGTTGTCAAAAGCGGGGTGCCAATAACATGGCACGGAAAAGCCAGCAATTCTCATTTTGGCAAAGATTAATTAAGGGAGGGTTTGGAACCCGCCCTTACGCAGGTAGCCCCTACGCAGGTAGTTAATTCCAAATTATCAATGCATTAAAACAAGATACGGGACATTGATTCGTAGTGGCGGGTTCCAACCCCGCCCGGTTCTGTTCAGAATGATAATTGCTGCGGAAAAGCAGGAAATAGTTTGGATTGGCAGGATTTGTGTTAAGCTATTAGCCATTTTATCCAAGGCTAGAGAGTTCATGAAAGCGCGTGTATTATGGGTTGAGAACTCAAAGTTCGTTGCAGAATCCGGTAGCGGTCATAGTATTGTGATGGATGGGCCACCCGAAAGCGGTGGGCAAAATTTAGGTGTCAGGCCAATGGAAATGCTACTGATGGGAATGGGTGGCTGTACGGCATTTGATGTCATCCACATCCTTAAAAAGGGCCGACACGACATAAGGGATTGCGAACTTCAACTAGATGCCGAACGGTCAGAAACCGATCCCAAGGTTTTCACCCGGATTCACATACATTATCTGGTTAAAGGTAAAAACTTATCCGATACGGCGGTGAAAAGGGCTATTGAACTATCGGCGGAAAAATACTGTTCCGCATCGATCATGTTGGGAAAAACCGCCGAGATTACCCACGACTATGAAATCGTCGAGGATTGATCGCAGAACGTTAACAATCATGGGGTATGTAGTAGAAGTTTCTTCGTAAATACCACCAAGCCAATAAAGGGTGATCCGAAATTGATGGAAAAGTTGCAGCTACACGGTTTTAACAACTTAACCAAGTCACTTAGTTTTAATATATACGACATATGCTATGCCAAATCAGAACAACAGCAGCGTCGTTATATAGAGTACATAGACGAAGCCTACAGTGCTAAACGCCTGACACAAATTCTTACCGATGTGACCCATATCATCGGTGCGGAAATTCTGAACATAGCTCGCCAGGATTACGAGCCTCAAGGGGCAAGTGTAACTATGCTGATATCCGAGGGTGATTTTACCGCCAACGCCATCAGCAATACTGAAGCCCCGGGGCCATTGCCTGAGGCCGTGGTGGCGCATTTGGACAAAAGCCATATTACCGTCCACACTTACCCTGAAAGCCACCCTTACAACGGCTTAAGCACTTTTCGCGCTGACATTGATGTATCAACCTGCGGCCGCATCTCGCCATTGAAGGCATTGAATTATTTGATCCGTAGTTTTGAATCCGACATCGTCATCATGGATTACCGGGTGCGGGGCTTTACCCGTGATATCAGTGGGCAAAAGCATTATATCGACCATGAGATCACGTCGATCCAGAACTATATTGCCGATGTCACTGCCGACCGTTATCAGATGATTGATGTCAATGTCTACCAAGAAAAGATTTTTCACACCAAGATGATCTTGAAGGATTTCCATCTCGACAATTACCTGTTCGAGACCGATAAGGACGCCTTAGCCGATGAAGAAAGGCAGTCTATTCAAAAGCGGCTAAAACAGGAATTGGCGGAAATATTCTATGGGCGCAATTATAAGCTGCGACGTTGAGCATTGTAGCCCGGATGTGGCCGCTTGCGGCGTAATCCGGGAGAGCGTGGATATACCCGGATTACGCCGCAAGCGGCTACATCCGGGCTACGCCTAGTATCGTAGTGCTTACATACCGCTGTCACGGACTAATTGCTTTATCTCTTCACCGCTCACCACTTCTTTCTCCTGCAAGCGCACGGCAATGGCATCCAAGGCACTACGTTGTTGGTTGAGTATTTCTTCCGCTTTGCGCTGGCCTTCCTCAATGAGCCCCCTGACTTCTGCGTCAATGATCCGGGCAGTTTCTTCGCTGAAGTTGCGCTCTTCCGCCCCTTCCACCCCCAAGTAAGCGAGCCGCTGCCGTTTCCCATAAGCGATTGGACCCAGCTTCGTGCTCATGCCCAGTTCGCAAACCATCGCGCGGGCGATTTCCGAGGCCCGCTCCAAATCGTTTTGCGCACCACTGGACACGGAACCTAAGACTATCTGTTCGGCGGTCCGTCCACCCAATAAAATAGCAATTTGGTCTCGAAGCTCAGGTTCTGTCGAAAGAAATTTCTCTTGCACAGGCAATTGCAAGGTATAGCCCAAAGCTGCCGCGCCACGCGGTATGATGGACACTTTATGCACCGGTTCGCCAGTGGGGACAGTGTCCGCCACCAAAGCATGACCGGCTTCGTGGTAGGCCACCCGGCGCTTTTCTGCTTCGCTCAAAGCCCGGTTCTTTTTTTCTGGTCCGGCCAGCACCCGATCTATGGCGGCCTCAAAATCCTGCATGCCAACACTGTCACGGTTTTCACGAACCGCAATAATGGCGGCTTCGTTGGCAACATTGGCCAGATCGGCCCCCACAAACCCCGGTGTGCGCTGGGCGACGACACGCAGGTTGATGTCCGGCCCAAGCGTCATAGCTTTGGTGTGTAGCTTGAGAATTTCGATACGGTCATCCAAGCTGGGTTTGTCCACCACAATCTGGCGGTCAAAACGCCCCGAACGCAATAAAGCCTTGTCGAGGATTTCAGGGCGGTTGGTCGCGGCCATCACCACTACACCAACGGATGGATCAAAGCCATCCATTTCGGTTAGCAATTGGTTTAAGGTTTGTTCGCGTTCGTCATGGCCGCCCATGACGACGGGACCGCCACGGGAACGCCCAATCGCGTCCAGTTCGTCAATAAAAATGATACAAGGGGCTTTCTGCCTGGCTTGCTCGAACAAATCCCGAACCCGTGAAGCCCCAAGGCCGACGAACATCTCGATGAATTCGGAACCGCTGATGTTGAAAAATGGAACACCGGCTTCACCGGATACTGCGCGGGCCAACAGCGTCTTACCCGTGCCAGGTTGCCCGACCAGCAACACCCCTTTGGGCATGCGTCCGCCCAAACGCTGGATGCGCCTTGGGTCTTGCAAGAACTCGATGGTTTCCTTCAATTCTTGTTTGGCATCCTCCGCCCCTGCCACGTCATTAAAAGTGACTTTGGGCAGTGAGTCGGGGTGTATATGCACACGGTTTTTGCCTAGGCTGAGAATGCCACCCCCGCCGCCGCCAAACCGGCGAGCCAGCCAACCCCATAATAGGAACATCAAGCCCAAGGGCAGCAGCCAGTTCATGATGAAGTTGCCTAGCCAGTTGCTGCCATAACGGACGGTATAATTGACCCCCTGTTTTTGCAAAGCTTCTGCCAATGGTTGGTTCCATAAGGGAATGGTGGCATAGGGTTTGGGGGTTTGGTTGGGGGCTTCCGGTTTAAGCTGCCCCGTGATGGCCTGCTCGGTCACAATGGCACTGTCGATCTTTTTTTCCCCCACATACTTAAGAAAGTCGCTGTAGGGAATCTCATTCTGTTTGATTTCGTTAATTGCCTGCCAAAGCCAGATGGCAGTAATCAGCAGCAGCAAGTAGGCTATAAACTCTCGTTTGCCCTTATTCTCCTGGCCTTTGGGTGGGTTGACCTCCATGTCGGGTTTATTTGCCAAACCTAGGCTAGTTGACAATTTTTGCCAAAGTTCAGCCACCTTTTTGCGAATTGAATCCAGTTGGGGGGGGATTTTCATAATTGCTCCAAAATAATTATAAATGTTAACATTTTATAAAAATGCATCTATTGCTTATCATTGCGCCGACTGTTGGACGATGCCCATCCGGCGCAATACGCGGTGTACCGCTATTGCACCTTACGGACCTGTAAATTACGAGCGTTTTTCACCAATGGTGGTGCAAAATAAAGGCTGAATGATACCGAGTTCAGTCAGTGATTTGTCTAAAAAAGTGAGAAAGTTAATTTTCTTCTTTTCAACTGAGGTTAAAGGTTCAGGAAAATTGCCCCCCAAACCTTCAAGGGCAGGATACAAAATGCCACCGTAAACGACTTTTAAGAGAGGGCGAAAATATTTCTCGTACTCAGGCATGATTTGCCTCGAATTACAGGCTTCGCTTGGGTCAAATTCGCTAGGATCATACTGTAACCAAAAGCCTTTCACTTTTCCCATATGGGTAGTGCGCTTTTCGACAGGGAACAAACCCAAAAGTAACGCAGTCGTCACACAACGGTTCCGTAGTGGGATCTGAAGGTATTCAGGTCCAATCCATTCGGTAAAGGTGATCAAGCCATTGGATCGAAGCGCTTTATGGGTTTGTTGAAAAAGGTTTTTAATGTTTTTAATATGATGCAAGCCATGACTTCCCACCACCAAATCGAAAGATTCGGGTTTTAGCTCAATTTGGTTGACATCTTCGCAAACACCATTGAATGGAAAATCAACCTGAACCCGCGAAAGCGAAACACTACTAATGTCATATCCGGTAACCTCGGCAAAACGAACAGGACTGGTGGGGTAATAAAAATAATGCTTTTCGGAAGCCATGTCTCCACAAACCAAAGCCAACCCCTTTAAGCCACTATGTTCGTCAGAGGGGTAGCGTTTTGCCAGTAATTCGTGGCAAGTCACCACACTAGTCCCCTCTGGCCCAAATAGCGAAGCCAAGTGTTCCGACACACCGGGGACAGCCATCCAACTTACATCTCGAACTTGGTTGATATTAATAGTGTCCCAAGTTTCGGTGGCTTTTTGGATATCATTTGCTTCATTATGTTCTGCATTTGTCATATGGAGTGGCTTTTAGAATAAATCACAATGTGTTTATTGGATTCCTTTCGAGGATAACACTCTTCAGGACCGTAAGGGTACAATAGGCGAAGCCCTATTGCGCCGACTGTTGGACGATTCCCATCCGGCGCAATACGCGGAGTACCGTTATTGTGCCCTTCGGACCTATTGTCTAGATTGTTTTGCTTTTATCCAGGCATAAAACTTGCGCGAACAAAAATAGATAGCCGCAAAAGTAGCAGCGGCGATGGCAAGTCCTTTGATATCACTAGAAGAATATGGCCGATCAGTTAAAGCTGCCATTAAACTGAATGTTGCTACAAAAATAATTATACTATGGTAAACAATGCTCGGTTTGGCTTTTCCAACCGGAGTACCTAGTGAATTTGTTTTGTCAGGTGATGGAACAACAGGCTCTGCCCGTTTCGGTGCATCAAGCAACTCGTCAATCTCCTCGGCGATACTTGCTAGAAGGTCGCGCCGCTTGCGTAGCTTCCCCAACAAGACACGGGCATCTTGCGAAGTTTCGTGATCGCGCAAGCTTCTTTTCAGGTCAATCAACAAACCGCTTTGTTTCTCATAATCCAATGGCGAAGCTGTTTCGACCATTGCGGCCAGTCCTCCAAGATAAGAGAGTGGAACATCAGGGGGTGGAGGTAGGGGGTTCGGCAAGGGACGGGGAGGCGGAACCGATGCAATGGCTTTTGCCAAGCGTATGCCGACTTTGCGATCTTGGTCACGGTAATCTACAAATTGAATTTGTGATAATTCATCCGGCAATAGATTAGTTGAAATGCCATCGGTGACTAACACAGGCAAGATTGGTTTGCCAAGATGATTGGCATAGTCCAGTTCACGCTTACAAGCCATGGAATCCAGCGATTCCGGGCTTAAAATGAAGATAAACACATCGCATAAGCTTATCTGTTTGAGGATTTCCCCCCACCACTGATGACCCCCACTCAATTCCTGATCAAACCAAGGGTTGTGGCCTAAAGCTTCGATATCATCGACCAAATTTTTGACGATGGCTTCGCTCTTACGGTTATAGCTGATGAAAATAGTTGACATGAGCCTATGTTCCTAGGGCATTGCTAGTGTGTCGGTAAAGTGTACCATTTATTCTATTTTCAAAAACAACAAGACTTTTGCCGGCAGCAGTTCTCATTTTTAACAGAACCGGGCGGGTTTGGAACCCGCCCCTACGAATCAATGTCCCGTATCCTGTTTATAATGCATTGATAAATATTAATTAAATTTCCTGCGTGGGGGCGGGTTCCAAACCCGCCCTTATTAATCTTTGCCAAAATGAGAATGACCGTCACCCCAACCGTTCCAGCACCCCTTCAAGCTGTTCCAAAGTGTCATAACTAATAATCAGCTTGCCAGAACCCTTTTCACTGTGCTTGATTTGCGCCTGTGCGCCGATGGAAAGTGTTACTCGCTCTTGCAGGCTGGCAATATCGGGGTCTAGGGTCGTCTTGGCCTGTTGTTGGGGCTTGCTGCTGGCTTCTTCCTGATGTTTGCGGACTAATGCTTCGGTCTCGCGGACGTTTAGATTTTTCGCCACAATCCTATTGGCCATTTCTCCCTGTTGCCCTTGGTCTAGCGATAGTATTGCCCTAGCGTGTCCCATCTCAATTTTACGCTGTAACAATAATTCTTTGGCCTCTTGATTCAATTCATTAAGGCGTAGCAAATTGGTGACGGTTGCACGAGACTTGCTGACGGCATCGGCAATCTGTTGATGGGTCAGTGCAAACTCCTCCTGCAAACGCTTGAGTGCTTCGGCCTCCTCCAAAGGGTTAAGGTCTTCGCGCTGGATATTTTCAATGAGTGCGATGGCTAATGCCGACTGGTCGGAAATATCCCGCACCACCACCGGAATATCATGCAGTCGCGCCAGTTGGGCCGCCCGCCAACGGCGTTCGCCAGCGACAATTTCATAGCGATTTTCGCCAATGGGCCGCACTACTAAAGGTTGCAAAACGCCTTGGGCGGTAATCGAGTCCGCCAACTCCTGCAGCCGCACCGGGTCAAAATCCTTCCGTGGCTGGAAGCGGCTGCTTTTCATATACTCGATAGGCAGGGTATGCAGCTTTTCCTTGTCAGTTAATACGACTTCGTCGTCCGAAACACCGATGTTGCCCAACAAGGCATCCAAGCCCCGGCCCAAACCTCTTTTTTTCATATTCATATTGTAGGTTCCTTAGGATGGCCTAAACGGTTGGCGCGGTACTGTTGCGGCTTGCGATTTCCCCTGCCAGAGCCAGATAAGCCAGTGCCCCGCTGGATGACTTGTCGTATTGCAACACCGGAAGGCCATGGCTAGGCGCTTCTGCCAAGCGGATATTCCGGGGAATGATGGTGGCCAATAATTTGTCTGCAAAATGTTTGGTCAATTGGTCTGAAACCTCGTTGGTCAGGCGGTTGCGAGGATCGAACATAGTGCGCAGCAGCCCTTCTATCGCCAAATGCGGGTTGACTGTGTTGCGTATGTTCATGACGGTATCCATCAAGTCAGACAAACCTTCCAGCGCGTAATATTCACATTGCATGGGAATCAACACACTGTCGGCAGCCACCAAGGCGTTCAAGGTCAACATGTTCAGGGAAGGAGGGCAGTCGATGATGATATAGTGGTAATCCTCCCGGCAGGCTTCCAAGGCATCAGCCAAGGCATGTTCGCGGTCAGCCATTTTAAGCAATTCCACTTGGGCGGCGGTCAAGTCGCTATTGCCTGGAATGATATGGAAATTCAGTTCGGCCAGGGAAACAGTCGCATCCCTCGCAGTGGACTGTCTGGTCAAAATATCATAGGAAGAAAGACTCAATTGCTTCTTTTCCACTCCGCATCCCATTGTTGCGTTGCCCTGCGGATCAATGTCCACCAGCAACACGCGGTGGCGGGTGGAAGCCAAGGAGGCGGTGAGGTTGACGCTAGTGGTAGTTTTTCCGACCCCACCTTTCTGGTTGGCGACCGCTATGATTTTGCCCATCTTAAGTTCGGACCTTAATTGCAATGAGATGCCTCTCGGCATCAATTCCGGGGATGTCCAACGAAAAGACCTCGACAACCGCGTTTTCCAATAATTTTAACTCTTCTTGGGGTAGTTTGCCTTTTTGGGCCAATATGACCCCCCCAGGGTTTAGTAGACGAAAGGATTGCCCGGTTAATTCGGGCAGGTTCGCAAAAGCCCGTGCCAATATGCTATCAAAACCGTTTGACGTCCTAAATGACTCGATCCGCTCATGTACAACATTGACGTTGGCAAGCCCAAGCTCAATGGTGGCCTGCCTGACAAAACGGGTCTTTTTGGCATTACTGTCCAATAAAGTAAATTTCCTGTCAGGCGAAAACAACGCCAGAGGCAAGCCCGGCAGGCCGGCCCCCGTGCCTACATCCAAGACGCTTGTCCCCTGCAAGTATGGCAGGACGGCCAAGCTATCGAGCAGGTGCAAGCGTACCCTCTCCACTGGGCTGTCAATCGAAGTAAGATTATAGACCCGATTCCATTTCTGTAGTAATCCAAGAAATTCCAGCAAGCGAGTAAGCTGCTTTGCAGAGTATGCAATGTTCATTGCCTCCAGGCCTTCGGATAGTATTCGTTCTAAGTGATCCACTTAAGTGTTTCCCTTGTTAGCAGGCTGTTTCAGTCAAGCTCAAAACGTCGTCGTTCCGGCATGGATCGCCGGAACCTAGGCTCCATGGACGGCTGAGTTTGGTGGCATCCCTGCAATCTGGATTCCGGCGGTCCATGCCGGAATGACGGAATAGCTGAAACAACTTGCTAATTCGGAGAGGCTTTCTTCTTCATATGAACCAGCAATAAGGAAATAGCCGCAGGGGTCACGCCTTGTATCCGGGCCGCTTGTCCTAGTGTCTCTGGCCGAGTTCTACAAAGCTTCTCCCTGACTTCATTGGAAAGTCCGACGACGTTGATATAATCAAAATTCTCCGGTAGGCTCCAATTATCGTAGCGCCGAGTGCGGTCAATCTCGGTTTGTTGACGCTCAATATAACCTGAATACTTGGCTTGGATTTCAACTTGTTCTAGGATTTGTCCATCGGACTGATTGACAATGTCAGCCGAAATTAGGGCGAGATGGCAGATTTTCACTTCAGGGCGCCGGAGCAGATCGGCCAAGGTCGCTTCTTGTTGTAAAGGTGTTGATAAGATGCCGTCAATTTTCAAAGCTTCGGGGGAATTCGGTTTGACCATACTTGCGGAAATTTCCGCTTGCAGCCGGACAATCCCGTTCCTCTTTGCCTCGAAGGCTCCCCATCGTTGATCGTCAACCATGCCCAATGTCCTGCCTGTTTCCGTCAAACGCAGGTCTGCATTATCCTCGCGAAGCAATAGCCGGTATTCTGCCCGACTGGTGAACATACGGTAAGGTTCCGTTGTGCCTTGGGTGACTAGGTCGTCGATCATGACTCCGATATAAGCTTCGTCACGCCGTGGCGACCACCCTTCAAAACCTTTAGCCTTGCGTGCTGCGTTGAGTCCAGCAATCAGCCCTTGGGCAGCCGCTTCTTCATAGCCTGTGGTCCCATTGATTTGGCCGGCGAAGAACAAATTCTCCATGGGTTTGGTTTCAAGCGTTGATTTCAAATCACGGGGGTCAAAAAAATCATATTCAATGGCGTAGCCAGGGCGGGTAATATGGGCGTTTTCAAACCCTCGCATTGAACGCACCAAGGCCAATTGCACATCGAAGGGCAAGCTAGTGGATATGCCGTTCGGGTACAGTTCCCCGCAGTCCAGTCCTTCCGGTTCGACGAAAATCTGATGGGAATCCTTGGCGGCAAAACGTACTACCTTATCTTCAATGGATGGGCAGTAGCGTGGGCCTACGCCCTGAATAACGCCTGCATAGAGTGGCGAACGGTCCAGCCCTGAGCGGATAATATCGTGGGTTTTGCTGTTGGTGCGGGTTATATGGCAGCATACTTGGCGTGGATGTTCTTCCTTGCGACCTAAAAAAGAAAAAACCGGGGTTGGGATATCGCCACACTGTACCTCCATTACACTGAAATCCACCGAGCGGCTGTCAATGCGCGGCGGGGTACCAGTCTTCAGCCGACTGACGCGGAAAGGCAGTTCCCGCAAGCGGGCGGACAGGGCATTGGACGGAGGGTCGCCAGCCCTTCCTCCCTCGTAATTTTGTAGGCCGATGTGGATGCGACCAGCTAGAAAAGTGCCAACCGTCAAAACCACAGTGCGCGACTCGAAGCTTAACCCCATTTGAGTCACCACCCCCGAAACGATGCCGTTTTGCACTAGCAAATCTGCCGCTGATTGCTGGAAAAGCCACAGATTAGGTTGGTTTTCCAGCACATTACGTACAAACTTCTTGTAAAGTTGACGGTCTGCCTGGGCGCGGGTGGCCCGCACGGCCGGGCCCTTACTGGCATTGAGTATGCGAAAATGGATGCCAGCATGGTCTATGGCCCGTGCCATCAGACCGCCTAAGGCATCAATCTCTTTCACTAAATGCCCTTTGCCGATGCCGCCTATCGCTGGGTTGCAACTCATTTGCCCCAGTGTCTCGATATTTTGCGTCAATAACAGGGTTTTAGCCCCAGAACGGGCGGCTGCCAAAGCCGCTTCGGTCCCGGCGTGGCCGCCGCCAACCACGATGACATCGAATTGGGTAGGAAATTGCATTGCTGGTGTTTTAAAAAAATGAAGATAAATAGTAAATATACTTTATTTTACACGATTTGAAGAACAATTCAGGCATTCGGGCGGCGAAGGACCGTAGATGGCGCATTACGCTTTATAGCTATTGCGCCTTATGAATTGAACCTGAGCGTTACGGGATTTTAACAGGATGATCAGTATTGACGGGATGATCAGTATTGACAGGATGGTTCATTGAGGCATTTCTCTTACCTGTCCATCCTGTAAAACCTGTAAAACCTGTGTAGGGTTGTCGCCGGGGCAATACTGTTGAATTAAGCTTCACTGTTCCCTCCACCATCGGGGGAGGGTTAGAGTGGGGGCGAGTTAAATCAGAGGCTTCGCTGCCATTTGATCGCCCCCATCCCGGCCTTCCCCCGTGGAGGGAAGGTGTGTGTCAACAGCATTGTGTCGCCGGGGCAGGCAACGGATGATGAGGTTGTGAAAGACGGATTACAGTGCTGCAACTTTGAATGTGTTTCACTATACCGACATAAGCCAAACTTTTTTGCTTTTACGTTGCGTCGTTGCGCCGTTGCGTGAGATTTTCTTTTTGCTTACTCGCCGTGCTGCTTTGCTGTGCAGTCGGGATACGATTTTTTTACTCACGCAACGGCGCAACGACGCAACGCTAACAGCAACGCATTGTGGGTATTGACCTATACGGCGATTTTGAGGTCAATGAGGCTTGCTTGACGCGCCTAGCCACAAGCCCCAACCGCGCCGCAAGCCGAACAAAAATCACAACCGTCCTTGCGGATGACGGCATAGTTGCCACATTCCAAACAACGTTTGCCGGGATGGACTTCCAACGCACCGACCGAGCGCGACTTCAAACGAATGACATTGTCGGCCTCGTATTCCACCATAATCCCCATGTCATCGACTGGGAAACCGTCCTCGTCCAAAATTCCAAGCATGGAATAACGGTGCAAAATTAACCGGCACAGGTAGGCGATGGTTGAGGGGTAGGATATTTTCCGCTTTTCACCCGGCACCCAAGCCAAGAAATCGCCTCGGGGTTCTGGGAAATCCAGCAGTTGGCGCAGCTTAGCACCGACCCAAGCCGGGTCAACCACGCGCATATCGAAGGACAGGCTTTTGCATAATCCATCCAATACCCTTGGGTATTCCCCTGATAGCCAAACTGAGTAAGGACGGCGTTGTCCATTGGGAAGGGTAAGTTCTTTCAAGCCCATGACAAAATCGTCATTAGTGGCCGGATTAAGGATATCCACGGTCCATGAAAGAGTGCCGTCCGTGCCGGTTTTAGGCTCTTTTGGTGACATCAGTGCGTCTAGAACTGGCGTATCCCCTTCGCTATCGAAGGCATACAATTCCGTGCAACGGTAATGCACTAACTTTGCAAACCCCGCCACCAAGCTAGGCACGCGGATCGGTTCGCCATCGGGAGGCATGGCAAGTAAAAAGCCATCATCGCCCTGGGCTCTCATTAGGCTTTTTAATTTGGTCTCCAACCAGCCACGGTCATTCGAACGCATATCCATCGACAATGACTTGGCTAATGCCGCCAACCCGCGAGGTTGTTCCGCACCGTTGACCCACACTTCAAAAGGCCGCCTTCCTTTTTGCGAGTCTTCTTTGGTTTTACCTGTTTGGCTTGTTTCCAAGTGGCCCACAAAAACAGCAAAACTACCCAGACTGTGTTCGACGAAATAGGTCCAACACGGATTGCCGCCTGACGGTCTGGGTCTGCGACGCCAACGCAGGGAAGCCAAGGCCGGCTCGGGGATTTTTTCCAATCGCAAACGCCGGTCAGGGTCGGTTTCGTCAAACTCCTGCGCCGCCACTTCTTCTGTTTTGGCCGGGTCGGCAATCAACACTTGACCGACAATACTGTTGGGCCTATAGGTTGCCAAGCCCTTTAGCCCTGCCTTCCAGGCTTCCAAATATAAATGCTGGAAATCCTCAAAGGGGTATTCCGCCGGTACATTGACTGTCTTAGATATTGAGGAATCGACAAAGGGCTGCACCGCCTCTAACATGCGCATGTGGTCCAACGCGGAGATTTCCAGCGCGGTGACAAAGCTTTCAGGCAAATTGTCAACGTCGCCGCCGCGTTCGCGGTACAAGCGCCAAGCGTGATCTTCCACCGAGTATTCCTTCACAGTGCCGTCGGCTTGACGTTTGCGCCGGGTGTAGGTCCAAGAAAACGGCGGTTCGATGCCGTTGCTGGCGTTGTCGGCAAAAGCCAGGGAAATGGTTCCGGTTGGCGCTATGCTTAGCAAATGACTATTGCGTAGGCCGTGTTGAGCAATGGCGGCTTTAACGTCCTCGGGCAATCGGGAGGCAAAACCCGAAGCCAAGAATTTATCAGCATCGAATAGTGGAAAACGCCCCTTTTCCCGAGCTAGTTCGGCAGAAGCCAGGTAAGCGGAATTACGCATGGATTCCGCGATACGGGCTCCGAATTCCCTAGCCTCGGCGGTGTCGTAGCGCAAACCTAGCATGGCGAGCGCGTCTCCTAAACCGGTGAAACCCAGCCCAATGCGCCGTTTCGCCATGGCTTCTTGATGCTGTTTTTCCAGAGGCCAATAAGTCACATCTAGCACATTGTCCAGCAGGCGCACGGCAACTCCCGTCGCTGCGGATAAGTGTTCAAAATCAAAACGCGCTTCGGCTGCAAACGGAGACAGAACGAAGCGGGTCAAGTCGATACTACCCAAGCAGCAGCAGCCGTAGGGGGGGAGCCATTGCTCGGCGCAGTTATGCACATACAAACCATTCGCGTCGAAAGCGTGGACGGACGAAACTGTCACGTCAAACACTGGTTCCGCATCCTCTGGCAGAATTTCTGCCACTTCATCGACAAAGCGGCAGCGGTTGAGTGTGCGCCGATACGCAAGCAGCGCGGAGCCCAAACGTTGGGCCTTGTCGGAATCAGCAAACCCAATCCGCTCGGCAAATACGGGTAGATTGTCGCCGGACACGACCAATTCGTGCCTAGCTTGGGTAAGATAAGCTTTCTGTCCGCCTCGACCATCAGGCAATAGGGTTTCGCCGGCAGCGTGACGCTGAGTGTAAATTTTGCTGTCTATACCCAACCGTGCCAGCATCCGTTGGACGGCCTCCAAGTTTCCCAAATCGACTTGGGTCAGACGAATACTCACACCTTTTTCTTGCGTTCCTTGCACCGAGCCGTCCGCGTCGAAAAATCCGCGCAAAAAACCACGGTAAAACTCGCTAGATGTGGCTTCCATTGCCGCCGTAATTTTTTTGTGGCCTTGCTGGAGTCCGAAACGGTGGGCAAGGTCACGCAAAGGGGCAGATTTTAAGCGCCATTCATTGCGCCCGTCGATTTTAGAAAAACCCTGAAAATCAGACCGGTGGCGAAGCGTTTTAGCTGCTGCCAATGCGCTGTCCATCACGCTATGGGCCGCTGATCCGACAACATCAGAACCGCTGGCTTGTTTCAGATCATTATCCCAAACACTTAACACTGCACACTCGGTTTTGAGTGTGCCATCACCAATCAACAAGCCCAGTAAATACCCTTCTGCTTCGGTATGTGCGCCCGCCCAAGACAGGTTTGCCCGATGATTATGCAGCTTGATTGTGTCACCGACGCGCAACTGGCCTGCTTCGACCCATTCATAGGTTTGTGTCCAACGGGTTTGCTCACTGACTCGGCGTACCCAATGATTTTCAGTCAAACGGATCTGGCGACCTGCCGCCGTGCGGATACGCAAAACTGGCTTGATGCCAGTCGGGAAAAAACCATCGCTCACGGTAGGATACGCTTGACCATCAACCAAGGCTGAAAATGGCTTGCCGATCAGTTCATGAACCTGATGAGGACCGTCGGTGGTCATGACCCAGGTATCCGACGTGACGCACGGGTTTGTGGCCTCAAAAGTTTCGCAATAATATAGGTTGTTGTCGGCATTGGCCCGATCCACGAACAACACACCCGGCTCGGCATGATCGTAAGTGGAAGCCGTGATCTTGTCCCAAATCTCCTTAGCCCGAACGGTGCGGTATACCCAAAGCCCGTCTTCGCGTCGATAGGCCCCTTGGTTTTTGCATTCCTCGCCGGGTTCGGCGGGATGCACCAATTCCCATGCCTCATCGGCTTCTACCGCCCGCATTAAACCGTCGGTCACGCCCACGCTGATATTGAAATTGGACAGTTCGCCTGCTTTATCCTTGGCATTGATGAAATCCAGCACATCGGGGTGGTCGCAACGCAACACGCCCATTTGTGCGCCACGCCTAGCACCAGCTGACTCGACGGTTTCGCAGGAGCGGTCAAACACGCGCATATAGGAAACCGGACCCGATGCGCGGGAGGCCGTACCCTTGACGTTGGCGCCTTTGGGCCGGATCGCGGAAAAGTCATATCCCACCCCGCCGCCGCGCCGCATGGTTTCGGCGGCTTCGGAAAGTGCCGCGTAAATGCTGGGTTTGCCGTCCACCGTTTCGGACACCGAATCGCCCACTGGTTGCACAAAGCAGTTGATTAGCGTTGCTTGGATGCCTGTGCCTGCGGCGGACATAATGCGTCCGGCGGGAATGAAGCCCATTTGCAAGGCGTTTAGGAATTTTTTCTCCCAATGTTTAGTGTCTTTCTCCACGGTGGCTAAGGCGCGGGCGACCCGGGTGAAAATGGCATCGGCATTGCGTTCGTCGCCCTTGGCGTATTTTTCCAACAGGACTTCTTCGGAAACCGGCTGGGTCGGCAAGTTTTGGCTGGCTTGGAATTGTGTGGCTTGTTTCATGGTTGTTCGGCTGATGCGTTTGATAATGTAGTAAACGGGTTGGTTTATATTTTAACTGTTATTGCCAAGAGCGTGGTATCAGCGAATCATACAATATTATATCGTTCTAACGCTCTGCGTCACTGCATTAAGTTAAGCGTTTAATCGGAACGCCAAGCCCCAGCTTGGCATCAGGGTGTACCGCGCCAAGCTGAGGCTTGGGTTCCGTCAAAGGCTGATTTCACGCTTAATACATCTTAACTTAATGCCCGTGACGCTCTGCGTGGGAATGATACGGCGACGCTTCAGCGTCGGAGGTATCGAACCGAAGTAGAGTGTAAAGGCTGCATTACCACGCGGGAGCGCTCATCGTTATACACAAGTGTTGGAGTCCCGTCATTTCGGCGGGGATGCCGAAATCCAGCGTCCAGGGATGGCAAACTTGGGGTCACAACAGGTGTCCCTGTATCCACGGACGGTAAACTGCGGGTTGGTAAGTCACTTTGCATCAAGCACTTGTAAAGCCGACTGGTTACCGTCCATGGCCTGGATTTCGGCATCCCTGCCGAAATGACGGCTTTTCCGGCTTGCCCTGACTTGTGTATAACAGCGAGCGCGGGAGCGTGGGAACGATAAAAGCTTGCAAAAGAAGCTGCATGACGGTATCGACGGTCTTTTGCCAAAATGAGAAATGCTGCATCAGTTAAGCGGTAACGATTCTGGGGGGGCAGGGGATGCTATAATCGTGCAACGTTTTGATGCAAAAATGTTTAAATTTCAAATCATGAATGAAGTCACCGTCTTCATCAGCTACAGCCACGATTCGGATGCTCATCGTGAACGGGTGCTGGGATTGTCCGAACGCCTCCGTCAGGATGGCATCCCCACCCTGCTTTTTATCGTTCCCACGCTCCCGCGTGGGAATGCAGCCTTTACCGCTCCTGCGGTTCGATACCTCCGACGCTGGAGCGTCGCTGGAGGCATTCCCACGCAGAGCGTCACTGCCATTAAGTTAAGCCGTCATTCCGGCATGGACCGCCGGAATCCAGATTGCAGGGACACCAACAATCTATGCCATCCATGGAGCCTAGGTTCCGGCGATCCCTGCCGGAACGACGAGTTTTTTCTTAACTTAATGGCAGTGACGCAGAGCGTGGGAACGATACATATTTATAAAGAGTTTTTTATCGTTCCCACGCTCCCGCGTGGGAATGCAGCCTTTACCGCTCCTGCGGTTCGATACCTCCGACGCTGGAGCGTCGCTGGAGGCATTCCCACGCAGAGCGTGGGAACGATACAATCCACCAAAACCGAATTGAATAGTCCACGAAAATCACGAACAATTCCTTCGCAAATCACCTTGCCAAGCACCAGCTTGGCCTTTGGTATGAGATGTTCTTTATTGGGTTTCACCTAAGGCTTGGCAAGTTGCCTGGATCAAGCACTGCACAACCGACTGGTTACCGTCCATGGCCTGGATTTAGGCATCCCTGCCGAAATGACGGCTTTTCCGGTTTAGCTGGACTTGTGTATAACGATGAGAGCTGGAGCTTGGGAACAAGCAGAGCATGAAAGTTGCAGGTGTATAGCGGCATTTTATCAAGTAGATGCAGATATTTGGTGTCGAGCAGATACAGCGGTTTCATCTTTAAAATATAACTAAATAATGGATATTAAGTTAACCCTTCCAGTTAACCGAATGTCCTGCGCTATCATGCCAGCTATCAAGTAACTCTTTGATGTTGAAAACGCTGTAGAGGTTGAAAGCGCTGTGGCATCACCACACCGCTGGGGTGAAATCTTCATCGTTGCGGATTGCCATATCTTCGCCGCTTTGACCGATGACAAACAAACCTTTGCTGGCAGCGTAACTAGCTACATTATCGGGGATTACCATCGCCGCCACTGCCCCCATGACTTTGAAGCCGGCATAGCGGGGCAGTAGCCTTTTCAGCTTGGCGAGCCGATCCAGATGTTCGTTCACATCGTCAATCTTCAAATTGCTCTTGCATTCCACCGCCACCGCCTCGCTGTCGTTGACCACCATCAGGTCGATTTCCAAGCCTTCCTCGCCGCGCTGCACGGTGACGTTCTGCTGAACTTCGTGGACGACAATCCCCCGCCCTTGGAACAGGCGCACGGCAGCGGGTCTTACTGCATCTTCAATGAAGTCACCTAAGCGGTTGCCAAGCCTGCCGATGCTGGCAGACACTTCTTTGATTTTGCGGTCGGTAGCCATAGACGATTCCCTCATCATCCGTTTAGACTCCTCGAACTCTATATCGCGTTTCTTGAATTTTTCGTCGGTTTCCTTGAATCTTTCGTCGGTTTCCTTGAATCTTTCGGCATTATCCTTGAAAAGTCGCAAAATGTCGTCATACGTGGGTTGTGTCGTGGACATAGGTCAAATCCTCTGGTTTTTTCATATATAAAATTCCCCTCTCCGCCAGGAGCGGGGAATTTTATGGATTGATACACCGATAAACCTTAAACGCTTGCTCGCCTTCGATTAATGGGCCGATGGCAACCACGGAGTCTCCACCCATATCGGCGGCATTGTTGCGGGCTAGGCGATAGACTTCTTCCTGAACCGTGTCTTTTCCCCGTGCGATGAACCCGACTTTTGCGGCAGTGACAGCGGAAACACGGCCCAGTTCATGGCATCGGCCCACTTCTTGCGCCGCCAATATGCGGACTTTGTCCGCCTGCGGCTTCAAGTCCACCCACGCGCAACCCGATAGCAAGCCAGCGGATAACAGCCCTGCGGCAATGAATTTAACGATTGTGTTCATAATTCCTTAACCCTGATGATTGAAAATCTGAAACTATATTATAGAAGTGTGGCGCATTGTAAAAGCGATGACGCAAGGGGCGATTAAAAGTGATGCAAACTAGTTGGGCAGTGCTTGAAATTACGTCGGGAGTGCAAGGCTTGCCTTGCCTGCACATGCCCTCGCAAGGCAAGCCTTGCACTCCAGCATCACTTTTTATCGCACCCCACCTAATCACTTTACTTGTTGTCAATTCGCCCAGTGCTATATTACCCATCACTTGCGCTATTACGTTGCGTCGTTGTGCCTTTGCGTGAGACCTTCTTTTGCCGTTCTCCCAATGTGGCATGTTCATTCAATGGGCGAAAATCTTGCTATGTAACCAAGCCCAGGAAATCCCCCCTAGCCCCCCTTTTGCAAAGGGGGGTACAAGATCCCCCTAGCCCCTCTTTTGCAAAGGGGGTTACAATACCGGACTAAATCCTATGCACAACCATAACCCATGACCAAATACATTTTTATCACCGGCGGTGTCGTTTCCTCGCTAGGCAAAGGCATTGCCGCTTCATCCTTGGCTGCCATCCTTGAAGCACGCGGGCTTAAAGTCAGCATGACCAAACTCGACCCCTACATCAACGTCGATCCGGGGACGATGAGTCCTTTTCAACATGGAGAAGTGTTCGTTACAGAGGACGGGGCGGAAACCGATCTGGATTTGGGCCATTACGAGCGGTTTCTGAAATCCACCATGCGCAAGGTCAACAATTTTACCACTGGACAGGTTTACGAAAACGTAATTCGGAAAGAACGCAGGGGCGAATACTTGGGGGCTACGGTACAGGTCATCCCCCATATCACCGATGAAATCAAACGGCTTATCCTGCTCGGTGCAGAAGGCTATGATGTTGCCCTAGTCGAAATCGGCGGCACGGTTGGCGACATCGAGTCACAACCGTTCATGGAAGCCATACGTCAAATGCGGGTGGAAAAGGGGGAGGACAAAACCCTGTTCATCCACTTGACCCTGGTTCCTTACATTGCCAGCGCGGGCGAGCTAAAAACCAAGCCTACCCAGCATTCGGTCAAAGAATTGCGCACCATCGGCATTCAGCCGGACATTTTGATTTGCCGCTCTGACCGCGTGATTCCTAAAGCTGAACGTCGGAAGATTGCGCTGTTCACCAATGTGCATGAAGATGCCGTCTTCTCCGCCGAAGATGCCGATTCCATTTACCGCATCCCGTTACTGTTCCATGAGCAGGGGCTGGACGGGCTGGTCGTGAAAAAGTTTCGCTTCGATGTGCCGCCCGCTGATTTGACCGAATGGACAAACGTCGTCAACGAACTGACACACTCGGAGCGGGAAACGACCATCGCCATGGTTGGCAAATATGTCAACCATTCCGACTCTTATAAGTCCTTGACCGAAGCTTTGATACACGCGGGCATCCACACCCGTACCAAGGTCAACGTCAAATTAATCGAATCGGAAGAAATCGAGGACAAGGGCACGGGAAGCTTGGTTGGTGTGGATGCCATCTTAGTGCCGGGCGGTTTTGGCGAGCGCGGCATTGAGGGTATGATTGCCACCGTCAAATATGCCCGAGAAAACAACATCCCCTATTTCGGCATTTGTTTGGGATTGCAGGTCGCCGTGATCGAGTTCGCCCGCGACGTGGCCGGTTTGGAGGGGGCGCACAGCACAGAGTTTCTGCCGACCACGCCGTATCCTGTCATCGCAATGATTACCGAATGGAAGGACGAAAACGGCGAACTTGAAAAACGCAGTGCCGATTCTGATCTGGGCGGAACCATGCGTCTGGGTGGGCAAAAATGTCGATTGTCAAATAACACATTGGCGCACTCGCTTTACGGCAAGGATGTCATCACTGAACGTCACCGTCATCGCTATGAGTTCAACAACGGCTATAAAAAGAAACTGGAAGAGGCGGGATTGCGCATTAGTGGAAAATCGCTGGATGGCCGCTTGGTGGAAGTGGTCGAGCTTCCCGGCCATCCCTGGTTCTTTGCCTGTCAGTTTCACCCCGAATTCACCTCGACACCGCGCCGTGGACATCCTGTCTTTACCGGTTTTGTGCGTGCCGCTGCCGAACACCGTCAAAATCAATCGTCTTCACTGCCTCCGGTAGAGGGAAAATAAATGAAACTATGCGGATTTGAAACCAGCCTTGAGCGTCCATTTTTCCTGATTGCCGGCCCTTGTGTCATTGAAAGCGAACAACTCGCATTGGACACCGCCGGTCAACTCAAGGAAATCACGACACGCCTCGGGATCAATTTCATCTACAAATCTTCCTATGACAAAGCCAACCGCTCTTCTTTGGGAAGCTTTCGCGGACTGGGCTTGGAGGAAGGGTTGCGGATATTGGAAAAGGTCAAGGAAACCATTGGCGTGCCTGTGTTGACCGATGTTCACGAATACACGCCTTTGAACGAAGTTGCCGCAGTTGTCGATGTGCTGCAAACCCCGGCTTTCCTGTGTCGTCAGACTGACTTCATCCAAGCCGTCGCCGCCACCGGCAAACCCGTCAATATCAAAAAAGGCCAGTTCATGGCGCCATGGGATATGAACAATGTCGTTGATAAAGCCAAGGCCACGGGTAACGACCAAATCATGGTGTGCGAGCGCGGCGCAAGCTTCGGCTATAACAATTTAGTCTCCGATATGCGTTCCCTAGTCGTCATGCGTAGCACGGGCTGCCCGGTGGTGTTTGATGCCACCCATTCGGTGCAACTGCCCGGTGGGCAGGGCAATGTTTCCGGCGGTCAACGCGAGCATGTGCCGACGTTGGCAAAAGCCGCCGTCGCCGTGGGCATCGCCGGTTTGTTCATGGAAACCCACCCCAAGCCCGAAGAAGCCTTAAGCGACGGCCCGAACTCCTGGCCTTTCCATCGGATGGAAGAATTGTTAGAAATGCTGATGGGGTTGGATAGGGTGGTTAAGGCGAGTGGGTTTTTGTGAGGCTGATCGAAGAGATTCAATTAAAAATCCAAAATGATCTTTGGGAGTTTTCCCGTCATGCCTTGGATAGAATGTTACTAAGAAACATCAAATTGCATGAAGTCAAGGAGGCATTGCTTGCTGGCGAAATTATTGAGGATAATCCGAACGATAAATACGGGCCAAGTTGCCTGATTTTTGGGTATTCCGGTACTGGACGGCCACTGCATGTACAATGCAGTTACCCAACACGACTCTTGGTCAAAGTAATTACAGTTTACGAACCCAACCCTTTGCAATGGATAAACTTTCGCAGTCGGAGAAAAAACTCATGAGAAACTATCCTGTCGAGTCATTTGAAGAGCGTATGATTAATTACACCGTTGAAGTCGATGGACAGTTGTATTTGATTGAGCATGTTCCGGCAAGAGTCTGCCTAGAGACTGGGGAGCAATTGTTTTCACTTGAAACTGTGGAACGGATTCAAGATATTATTGATCGGCAACCATGCCCTAACCGTATCATGGAAACTCCCGTATATGACTTTGCTGCGTGATTATTAAAGTTTATCTCCATGAAAAAAATACAGGAATTGGAAGAAGCGGCAATTCGTGTATGGATCGAAGGAAGAATGATTATGCTGGAATTGACCGATGGTAGAATCTTTGGATTTCCCGCTGATCGGTTTAAACTTCTCCGCAATGCCACGGATGAACAACTGCGGGAAGTGAGTTTGCGCTTGAATGGTTTCGCTTTGCGCTGGGAAACATTGGACGAAGATATTACCGTTCCTGGGGTCGTGGCGGGGGATTTTGAGTTGCCTTTATAAGCCTAGCCATGTGGTTGGGGCGTGGCTCTTTGCGCCCGACATACTACAAGGTTGTAAGGCCCATGGTAAGCGTTCACTTCCCCCTGGGAGCGCGGGCGTCTCGCCCGCTGAAATGGCGGCCAAGATGGCCGCGTTCCCAGGAAAAGGCAGGGGGGAGTGAACGCTTACGGTTCATGAGTCCTTTTTATTTTGCCGTTATGGAGGCATGCAATGAAAGAAATTATTGATGATGAAGATGGATATATTCAATGGCTAAAAGATAATCAAAATGGATATGTCATAAATTCACATAGAACTGTAGGGCACAATACGAGGAGTACCGCTATTGCGCCCTTGCCCTAAGTCCCTGTTTCTACGATCACGCAACTAAGATGGGTACAAAACCCCTTCACGGCAACGTCCAATGGGGTTATTGAAGGGCAAGGTAAGCTGCCATTTCGAAGAGGGTTTCCGGGTTTCAGATTAACTCGCTATAAAGCAGGGTCTGGTATATATGAATATTGATAAAATCCTAAAATCGACATTTTATGATGAGCTTTCAAATATTTCTAAGTACTATGTACTGTTAGAACATGAGTCTCCCGATAGTAGAAAAAATATTGTTAGCAAAGCGAACAAAGAGCTTAGCAATACAAAATCACTTATTGCAAGTACCCACATGCATAATGCCATTAACCAGCTATTAGAATTTCAATATGTAACGAGATTTAAACTTCCGATACGGGGTAAATATTACTCAAAATCAAAAGACTATTTTATCGATAAATTTGATCACATGTTAATCGGATGTTCATTAAAATATAATAGAGATCGTTATTATGGAGGCTATGACTCTCCAGAGATGGTCACTTATTCTAAAGTGCAATCTTTCGGATTGAAAACCCCTGCCTTTGATGACTTCTTGGAGGTCATATTGCCTTTTGTACTTAAGTCTAAGTTTTGTGAGCAAGCCGATTTTTGTTGTATGGAACTATATGGTTTACCTCTTCCTTGTGCATCCAAAATGACACTTGATGGTTGGATCAAAAATTCAAGTCTTTTAGATGAGAATTGGTCTAAAGAGTATACAAGTCAAATTGAAATTGAAAACTCCCGTTGGTTTAAAAGCAAAAAAAAGATTCAAGAAATTCAAAATATGTCGGAACAGCAACGAGTTGCTACCAGTGCATGTATTGATTATATTGCCTCATGTTATCCATCTATTTCAGATGCTGCAAATTTAATGCTTAGCATACAAGATAAACACTTAAAATTATCTGTAAATGTTAGCGATTTAAACGATGCTTATAAAGCAATCAATGAAGGGATAAAGCTAAAAAATCTATTGCTTGAAAGAGGCATTATTTGGGATAAAAGTTTAAATAATTTTTAAATTTACAGTTAAAACAGAAAATTAGCTCATTGTTACAGCGTTTTTAAAGTCACAAAATTACTTTTTTAAGTTTTGAAGTAGTTGGCGGGAAAGGGTTGCCGCCCTACAGACCTTGATACGCAGTAGGTGGGTAACCCTTTGCCGACATGGGCGTATATTTTTAAGTAACAAATAGATATAGAAAACGGTGTAGCTCAAAGGTTCTTTCAAATGCGTACACAACCCTCAAACCAATATATCTCATTTCGACTCAGGAATGATAATGAGTAAGTTATTGCCTATCCTTGCGGCTATATTTGTTCTTTTTTATTTTGGCGCTTGCATGAGCTATCCCACCATTGTCGAAGCTAAAGATGTGTGATTCTTTGAGATAAAAGATTACCAAACTACGGGCGGACGCTCGGTAAAGTTAAAAGGCTTGGTATTTCATAGTGCATTGGCCGTCAGCGGGGTTGATATCATCCCCGCTGGTGATACAGTCCATGTTTTAGTACGGCTGACACCAGCGAGAAAAGGCTTGAGTGGTAGCTTTCAAATTGACGTGCCGCTACCTATGTCAAATAGTCGTATTTTGTTTGGCCAGTCGAATGTTCAGATTTGGCCTTTGCTGCCTTGAAATGACTATCTCAGTTTTGATTCCGTGAACCAAACCATCCTCAAACTCCGTCAAACCGGCGAGCCAGTATTACGCCAACCGGCCCGGCCTTTGAGCGAAGAAGAAATCCACAGTCCCGAAATCCAGCGGTTGATTGTCTCCATGCGGGATACGCTGCGCGACGCGCCGGGTGTCGGCCTTGCCGCGCCGCAAGTGGGGTTCAGCTTGCAACTATTCATCGTCGAGGATAGGGCCGAATACCAGCAAGATGTTCCACAGGAACAACTGGCCGAACGGGGCAGGCTACCCTTGCCGTTCCAAGTGATCGTCAATCCGAAGCTCACCATCATCGACCCGATGCCAAAGCTTTTTTTCGAGGGGTGTCTCAGTGTGGCGGGCTTCAGTGCGCTGGTCCCGCGAGCAGCCAAGGTGAGGGTTGAAGGCTCGGACGAAAAAGGCGAGCAATTGCTGATTGAAGCCGAAGGTTGGCATGCCCGCATCCTTCAGCATGAAATCGACCATTTGCAAGGGAAGCTTTACCTGGACTCCATGCTTCCCCGCTCCTTCATGACTACAGCCAACCACGCACGTTTCTGGAGGGACAAACCGGTTTGCGAAGTCTGCGCGGCTTTGGGATTAAACTTTTCTCAAATCCTTAATCCTTCAAGTTACTGACATTAGCTTGTAATACAGCTTTGATTGAATCCGCTCTTGACTTTCCCCGCCACTAGGCAAAACCCATGTCAAAGAGCCATAACATGAATACAAAATTGAAGATAACGGCTGTTAGCGCAAGCATCAGCTTCGCGCTTGGGGCAGTCCTCGCCCTCCCTGTCCAAGCTGACAACTCTACAGCCACCGCTTCACCCATCAAGCATGTAGTCGTCATTTTTCAGGAAAACGTTTCCTTCGACCATTACTTCGCCACCTATCCGTACGCTGCAAATTTGGCGAACGAACCCAAATTCACAATGAGCCCTCTTTCCTCTTCTGTCAATGGGTTGGGAATACTGCTCAATGGACAGCCGACTGGCCCATTGTTGACCAATAATCCCAACGCAAGCAATTCTGCCAACGGTAGTAACGCGATAAACCCCTTCCGCCTTACCCGTAGCCAGGCATCGACTTGTGACCAAGACCACACGCCTGGAGACGAACAGCGCGCCTTTAATGGCGGGTTGATGGACTTGTTCCCGAGCACCGTCGGTGTGTCATCCTGCAATGCAACCTACTCTTGGGGCAAAGGCAATGGGGTTGTGATGGGCTATTATGATGGCAACACCGTCACCGCTTTGTGGAATTATGCGCAGAATTTCGCCATGAGTGACAACTTCTATGGAACGGTGTTCGGGCCATCGACACCTGGCGCACTGAACTTAATTGCCGGCAATACCTACCCAGCCTATCCTAGTGCAGCCACTTCAAATGTTGTTGCCTACAACGGAAGCTACGGAACACTGACCGGCGACCTACAACCCACTGGCGATGCATGTTCCACTAGCTCCACCACAGTAAAAATGGGCGGAAAAAACATAGGTGACCTACTCAACGCCAAAGGCATCAGTTGGGGGGCGTTCATGGGCGGTTTTGACCTTACCGTCGCCAATGCCGACGGCAGCACGGGCTGTAAGCGTCAGAGTACGGCATCAGCGGCCAATGGCGGGCCGAAATTGGACTACATCCCGCACCATGCTTGGTTCCAATACTATGCGTCCACTGCCAACCTAAGCCATGCGAGGCCGACAGTTCCCCCAAGCCAATATGGAACCAGCGCGGATACCGTCACCAACCACCAGTACGATATCCACGACTTTTTTGATGCGCTTAATGCTAATAACCTGCCTGCCGTCAGTTTCTTGAAAGCACCGGGTTACCAGGACGGTCATGCCGCCTATTCCGATCCCATACTGGAACAGCAATTCGTAGTCAATACCGTCAATGCCATCCAGCAATCGAGTTTCTGGGCAAATACCGCGATTATCATCGCCTATGACGATTCGGATGGTTGGTACGATCACCAGATGACTCCTATCGTCAATTCTTCATCAATCAATAATCCCCAAAGCGTTGCCTACAGCGATAATTTGAACGGTGCCGGTAAATGTGGCGGCGGCACTCCGTTGAAGGATGATAGCGGCAACCCGATCAATGGCCGTTGTGGTTACGGGCCGCGCATGCCTCTGCTGGTGATTTCGCCCTATGCCAAGAAGAACTACGTCGATCATTCGGTGACTGACCAAAGTTCTGTCCTGCGTTTGATTGAAGACAATTGGAACACCGGTCGCATAGGTGGCGGGTCTTTCGATACCTTGGCCGGCCCTTTGAACAACCTGTTCGATTTCTCGGCACCCCGAGGAACAGGGCCTTTACTATTGCTTGATCCCAGCACTGGCAATCCTGCCTCGCAAGTGTCTTGTTTGTTTGATTGGGCGCAATCGGCTTATGGCAACTTGTTTTCTTCACCTTCGGCCGTGATACCCACGCAGTTTTCCGCTCCCTACTCTTATCGCTACTACGGGAAAACCAATTCTTTTTTGGGTGTTTCCAGCACTGACACGCATGTCTATTACGAAGGTCCGAATGGTGTTATAAACGATGAGGGGGCCATAACTGGCTGGTTGGCTACGGCGGGTTGTCAATAAGCTGGTTTGAGTTAATAAAGGGATGCAACCGCCCCTAACTTTAGGGGCGGTCTTATAGGATTTATTTTCGGTCTGGTAAAAATCAATCAGTCTTCCAAGCCGACTTGTCACACGTCCACACTGGTTGCCATTAAAGTAAGGTATCCACTAGGAGTTATGCCGGGAGTGCAAGGCTTGCCTTGCCAACAAACGCGCTTGCAAGGCAAGCCTTGCACTCCCGCATCATTTTTAATTGCACCCGCTGCATCAGCATACGCCATCTCCCTGCATCCCATATGTTAAAATCATATCAAATTTGAACGTTATCCTCTGAGTAACCAGTCCTTAGAAACAGACCTGTATTCCCACACACTCTGTGCAAACGGTTAAAATAGCCCTCCCATTCCACAAACTACTTTGTAGAGACACACATGAGCAAAATCGTAGAAGTCAAAGCGCGCGAAGTACTCGATTCACGGGGCAACCCGACTGTCGAGGCCGACGTGATCCTCGAATCAGGCGTAGTCGGCTCCGCCATCGTGCCATCAGGTGCTTCCACGGGTGTCCGTGAAGCCATTGAATTGCGCGACGGCGACAAAGCCCGTTATTTGGGCAAGGGCGTGCTAAAGGCCGTGGAGAATGTAAAAACGGAAATCCGCAGCGCGGTCGTGGGGCTGGATGCCAACGATCAGGAAGGGTTGGACAATCGTTTGATAGAACTGGATGGCACCCACAACAAAGCCCGTCTTGGTGCCAATGCATTGCTTGCCGTCTCCCTCGCCAACGCCCACGCGGCGGCCAAGGACAACGCCAAGCCTTTGTATCAATATCTGAACAAAACCGGCCAGTTCATCCTGCCGGTTCCAATGATGAACATCATCAACGGCGGTGCCCATGCCGACAATAGCGTCGATTTGCAGGAGTTCATGATTCTACCTGTGGGTGCCCCGACATTCCGCGAAGCCCTGCGCTATGGCACGGAAGTTTTCCACAGCCTAAAGAAAGTGCTTAGTGGCAAAGGTCTTGCCACCACGGTCGGTGACGAGGGCGGTTTTGCCCCCAACCTGTCTTCCAACGAAGAAGCCCTTGGTGTCATATTGGAAGCCATCAAGAATGCCGGTTATGAGGCGGGCAAAGATATCTATTTGGGCTTGGATGTGGCCAGTTCCGAGTTTTATAAGGATGGCGCCTATGTGTTAGAGTCGGAAGGCGGAAAATCTTTTAATTCTACTGAATTCGCCGATTTTTTTGCCGGTTGGGTTGCCAAGTATCCCATCATCAGCATAGAAGACGGCATGGCCGAAGGCGATTGGGACGGTTGGAAAATACTGACCGAAAAGCTGGGCAGCAAAATTCAGTTGGTGGGTGACGATTTGTTTGTGACCAATCCGGCCATCTTGAAGGAAGGCATCGACAAGCATATTGCCAACTCCATTCTTATCAAGGTCAACCAAATCGGCACCCTGACCGAAACCTTGGCAGCGATCCAGATGGCCCAAGACGCTGGCTACACTGCTGTCGTTTCACATCGTTCCGGCGAAACCGAAGACACGACCATTGCCGATTTGGTTGTAGCGACAGGCGCGGGGCAAATCAAAACCGGATCGTTAAGCAGATCAGATCGTGTCGCCAAGTACAATCGCCTGTTGAGAATCGAGGAAGAACTGGGTGACAAGGCTATTTTTGCCGGTCGTAATGCGTTCAAGCTGGCAATCTAAACCTCAATAGCATTTGCGTTGTGAAAAAGGTCACTGCATTCTTATTACTGCTGATCGGCCTGCTTCAATACAAGCTATGGTACGGCGAAGGCAATGTGCGGGAATTGAGGCACTTGAATGACCGCATCGCCGAACTGAGGCAAGAGGGGGCGATGCGCCGCGAGCGCAACGCCGCCCTCGAAGCCGAGGTTATGGATCTCAAGCACGGTCTTGATGCAGTTGAGGAAAGGGCTCGGCATGAACTGGGGATGATTATGGTGGGCGAGGAATTTGTGCAGGTCATAGACCCCCAGCACGAACCCGAACCCTCGGCTTCCCCTTCACCTGAAAAACCTGCCGTTAAAGACGAGTCGCCCGATGCGGCGAAGAATTCTAAAAAAGAGAAAACCCACCAAAAACAGAAAAACCATCTGGCAGACACTCCCAAGCCTGCCGTATCCAAGCCACCGGCGAAAAAAACAGTTTCTGAAACAACCGGTAAGCCTTCAAATCAGCAAATGGAATCAAAGAAGACCCATCCCAAGCCTAAAGCGGTCCCCAAACCCATCAAGGCAGAGCCTCTAAGGCCGGAACCCGCGCCCGACAAATCCCCTGATGAGGTTGAACAATGAGCCTTAAACATGCTTTTTGGGGAGTGGTGCCGGCGGCCGGTGTGGGCAAGCGCATGGGGGCAAACATCCCAAAGCAATATCTTCCCGTGTCCGGCAAACCGGTTTTACAACATACGTTAGAACGTTTGCTCAGCGTCGAAGCCTTGTCTGCCGTGGTGGTGGCGTTAGGGCTTGAGGATGGGTTCTGGCCGGATCTGCCCTTTGCCGACAATCCGCGAATCCTCGTCGCTGATGGCGGAAAGGAAAGGGCTGACTCTGTGTTATCTGCATTGAATCGCTTGGAAGGGCTTGCCAGTGCCGACGATTGGGTGTTGGTGCATGATGCGGCAAGGCTTTGCATCACCCGCTCCGATGTTTTGAAATTGATTGAACAGTTGGAGCATGATCCGGTGGGCGGCATTCTTGCCCTGCCATCTTCCGATACACTGAAAGGCGTTACCGATGGCATAATCGTTGATACGGTGGACCGCAATCATGTCTGGCGGGCACTGACACCGCAGATGTTCCGTTATGGGTCACTGCACGATGCCCTCTCATCAGCCGCCGAATTGGGGCTGACGGTCACAGACGAAGCCAGTGCCTTGGAACTGAAAGGCCACACCCCGCGTATTGTCGAGGGCCGACCTGACAATATCAAAATCACCCGGCCAGAGGATTTGTCTTTGGCCGCATTCTACCTGGAGCAACAATGCTGCGAATAGGCCAAGGTTACGACGCCCATAAATTCAAAGAAGGCGATCATATCGTCATCGGCGGGGTTTCCATCCCGTATGAAAAAGGCATGGCCGCCCACTCCGACGGCGATGTGGCACTTCACGCCTTGTGCGATGCCCTGCTAGGCGCGGCTGCGCTCGGCGACATCGGCAAGCATTTTCCCGATACCGACAACGCCTTCAAAGGTATCGACAGCCGCATTTTATTGCGCGATGTCGTTGCCAAACTGAAAAGTTTGGGTTTCGGTATTGTCGATGTCGATGTCACCATCATCGCCCAAGCACCGAAAATGGCCCCGCATATTCCTTTGATGAGGGAATACATTGCTGCCGATTTGGGGATAGCTTTGGATTGCGTCAATGTCAAAGCCACCACCACCGAGAAAATGGGCTTCGAGGGGCGCGGCGAGGGGATATCGAGCATGGCTGTGGCTTTGTTGGAACTTTAATTGCTTGGCGTATTCCATTAGCAGACCAAGAGGAGCATTACTATGGATTACCGCATAATCAATATAGCATCTGATTTTTCGCGTTATCCCGGTGGACGGCTAATAACTGACGGACCCCATAGTGGTGAACGTTTTCGTAAAGAATATCTGTTGCCTGTACTCAAATCCGGCTATCAGCTTAAGGCGGGACAGGCGCAAAGCTTAACCGTTCGCCCTGAGCTGCGAGCCTGTCGAGCAGTCGAAGGGTGGATGTTTAAGCCGTTCATGGTTCGACCCTTCGACAAGCTCAGGACTCACCACGAACGGCCTTGAACTGTCCCGCCTTAAGTTGGTAGCCCTATTATTGAACCTGATATTTCTTGCGCTTGCGCCACAACGTAACCCGTGTCATGCCGAGCATCTCGGCGGCTGCGCCGATTTTGCCTTTTGTCAATTGCAAGGCTTCGACTATCTGGCTGGCTTCGTCGCGGGAATTAAGGTGGACGCCGGGTGCATTTGCCGGAAAAGTTGGAATAGCCGTGGGTTCCTGAAATTCGGGGGGCAAGTCGGCAAGCGTCAAATCTGGCCCCCGACCGACGGCAAACGCATATTCGACAACGTTTTGCAATTCCCTGATATTGCCAGGCCATGGGTAGTTCAATAAAAGCCTCATAGCATCCGGCTCGACCCGCTCGATCCGCCTTGGCCCATAAGGATTGTGGCGTGCAATGAAATGCCACAATAAAAAACTGATATCAAGACGGCGTTGCCGCAGCGGCGGCAGGAAAACCGGAACCACCCGCAGCCGATACATTAAATCTTCCCGAAACTTGCCCACTTTGACTTCTTCGCGCAAGGAACGATGCGTGGCGGCAATGATCCTCACGTCAACCGTCAAGGAACGGTCGCCGCCTACCGGTATGAAGCTGCGTTCCTGCAAAACCCGCAATAATTTCGACTGGAGTTCCAGCGGTAGTTCCGCGACCTCGTCCAAGAACAGGGTGCCGCCATTCGCTCGTTGAAACAAACCTGAGTGATCTCTGACCGCACCGGTAAAGGCGCCTCTGGCATGCCCGAACAATTCGCTTTCCAACAAACTGGGGGTCAATGCCGCACAATTGACGGCAAGGAAGGGTTTGTCACGGCGATGGCTTTCCATGTGTAGCGCATGGGCGACTAATTCCTTGCCCGTACCCGATTCACCGCGAATCAACACGGTCGTCTCTGTTTCGGCAACATTGCGGATGATCTTCAGTGCATTCTTCATGGCAGGGTCACGCGAAAAGATGCCGTGGAAATTCTCCACGTCTTCCTCGGGTGGGGAATAGGATTGCATCGGCGATTCTGGGCGAAGAACCTCGAAGGCCCCTGCAAATTTGCCTTCGGCATCGAAAAAAGCCCGTGCTGTCCTAAAAAAAGAATTACTGTTGCTTCCGGCACAGCGAATTTTTACGTACTGGTCCTTGATGATGCCTAATTCAGCAAGATTGCAAGGGTCTTTGCCTTGTTCGCAATGGATGGCTTCCGAACAGGGTTTTCCAATCACCTGTTCGCTGCTCAAACCAAGGATGCGTTCCGCTCCCCGGCTCCAAAAGAGGATTTTTGTCTCTGCATCGACAGCGAATATCACACCGTTGTCCAACAAATCGGAGAGGGCTTCAATGCCAGTGTCTGGGCCGATTTGACTAAGCCAGCGGTTGAATAAAGGGGAGGACTGGCTCATGGTTGTTCCTGATAACTGATGTTAAGCAACCACGTTGACCGTAGCTCGGATGGAGCCGCTTGGCGAGCGAAAATCTGGGAGAGTACCGTGGCCACAAACCCGGATTACGCTGCGCTTCACCCGGGCTACAATGCTGAGATTCAATGGTATGCTGCGTAACATCAGTTATTTAATGACAGTAAATGGAGCCGGAAGCGTCTAACAGCCGCTTCTGGGCGGCGAAGTGCTTATCAATATAGCCAAGTTCAAAGCGTTCATGGCGGGTCTGTTCGGCGACTTGCTTAATAAGTTCGGGTTTCAACAAAGCCATTGGCTTGCCTGAACCCATGGCGATGAGTTGGGTTTGGGCGGCCCGTTCGATAAAGTATAGGTCGTCCCAAGCCTGCGCCACGCTAGGTGCTGCCGTAATGATTCCATGATTGCCTAAAAACAGCACTTCCGCTTCACCAAGCATACCCGCCATCCGTTCGCCCACCGAGTCCGATAGAGCCACCCCATCGTAGTCGGTGTCGTAGGCGACCCGTTCGTAAAAGCGGCAGGTAGTGTGCAATGCCCATTCAAGATGCCCCCCTGCCAGCATGGTCAGTGCCGTCGCGTAGGGTTGGTGAGTATGCAAAAGCACCTTTGCACGGGGTACAAGCTTGTGGATGGGGGCATGGATGTGGTGCGCCGAGGCCGAAGGCTCGCCCTCGCCTTGCACTACCTTGCCGTCGAAGTCACAAACAATCAGGTTCGACGCGGTGATTTCCGAAAAATGCAAGCCGAAGGGATTGACTAGGAAGTGCCTATTATCGGGAAGGACGGCAGAAAAATGATTGGCGATGCCCTCATGGAGATTGTAGGCCACAGCCAAATGAAAGGCGGCAGCCAAGTCCACGCGAAGCTGTTGTTCGATTGTGTTAATGGTCATGATGTGGGCGATGCATAGGCTGCTAAAATTGGCTACCCCAAAACTCCAATGCATTCCCGTCAGGGTCGCGGCAAAACAAAGCACTGCGCCCTGACTTGCTCATGCTATACGGAATGCCGGCCTTTTCCAAGCGTGCTATCAATTCCTCAAAGTCACTGACAACCAGCGCCGTATGGCGGTCGATGCCGCCGTGTTCCGGTCGGACGACACCTGCGTCAGGATTGGGCACCGCCAATAGATGGATCATCTGTTCGCCGACATCATACCAAATGCCATCGTAAGCAAGCGTGGGGCGAGTAGGGTTGACCTCCAAACCCAGTACCCCTTCGTAAAAGGCGCGGGCGGTGGCGAGGTCGGATGTCACCAAGGAAGCATGATGTAAACGTTTGATGAGACTCATAAGTGTGACTTCATAAATGTTAAGTGAATTGACTTGTCGATAGCAGTATTTCCAAAATATTACACTGCGAAACCCACACTGTCACTCATAAGTTTTAGCTACTTTTACAGCGTTTTCTATATCTATTAGTTACTGGCTTAATTTACATCCATGTCGGCAAAGGGTTGCCGACCTACTGCGCATCAAGGACTGTAGGGCGGCAACCCTTTGCCGCCAATATTAAACAATGTAATCAATCAATATTAAAAACGCTGTAGAACTCTTCTTCCGTGTATTGCCCCACCTTGGTGAAAAACAGCATTACAAACAGTTCGCATCCCTTAATAGCCTGGTTGTATTCTTCTTGCAGCCGGGTTTTTGACACGGCATCGAGAAAATCTTCCCATACGACTAATTCAAGAAAAACCTCTTGCGCAACCCATTCCTTGTTTTTGCGGTTGATGAAAATCTCGAATTCCTTACGGTCGTTTTCTAATTCCGAAGAGGAAGCCAAAAATAGTTTTATTTTCTGCATTGTTTATAAATTATGCTTTTTGCAATTACAGCATTCTGCTCGTTCCCTAACTCCATATCTCGTCTTTATACACAAATGTTTGACGTTCCCACGCTCCGGCGTCACCGCCATTAAGTTAAGCCGTCATATCGGCATGGATTGCCGGTATCCAGAACACAGGGAGGTGAATCTAGCTCGCCCTCCATGGCCTCTGGGTTCCGGCATTCCCTGCCGGAACGACGGGTTTTTCCTTAACTTAATGGCAGTGGCCTTTATCCTGGGAGCGCGGCCATCTTGGCCGCTATTTCAGCGGGCGAGACGCCCTCGCTCCCAGGGGGGTGAACGCTTACCCTGAATCAAGCACTGCACAACCGACTTGTTACCATCCATGGCCTGGTTTTCGGCATCCATGCCGAAATGACGGATTTTCCGGTTTGGCTGGACTTGTGTGTAACGGCGATCCGGGGCTTGGAACTAGTATAAAACAACTTGCCTGCACTGGAGAAACCCTGCTGCATAGTTCCTACATTTGACTTCTTTCGGGAAATTATATTTGATCAAATCCTTATCGGTATATCATTGAACCCTAATCACACAACATATTTTTTTATACACCAACGCCATGCGCTTCATCAATCCCAAGACCGACTTGGCTTTTAAGAAGATATTCGGCTCCGATGCGAGCCATGAAATCTTGATCGACTTCCTTGATAGCCTGCTCTATGCAAGCCGGGGCATCATCGCCGATTTGGAAATCATCATCCAACATGCGCGTGACCTAACGGCGATCCCGACGGAGTTTGCAAACGTCGCTCCATTACGATGCGCCTTTGACCTAGCCAACACCGCCCAACTGACGCAGGAGGAGGAAGAAGAGTTGGAGAAACGGGAGATATTCATCCACGACCAGCGCAATGCCATCATCAAGGCGATGAAGCAAGGGATCGAACAAGGAATTGAACAAGGTGTTCAGGCAGAGAAAATCGCCATCGCACGAAATTTGTTGGATGTGCTAGACGATGCCACTATCTCGGCTAAGACTGGCATGGCGGAGGAAGAGGCGGCAAGTCTGCGTGGAAATTCCGGGTAACAAAAACGCTGTTTTTCCATCGCCCAGCCGGGGCGGGTTTGGAACCCGCCCCTACACACCCTCCATCACCCAGCCGCAATGCTGTTAAATTAAGCCATTCTTGTTTACACGGATAACATCCCCCAGGATGTTATCCGTGCTTAGTCCATCCTAACCAAATCCAACACATAGGGATGGCGCAGGTCGAAGATGGGGTTAGGGGGGGGTAATAGCTTTTCTCCGCTGCCATCCGGCAGAAACACACCGCCGACATTCCAATTTGGCATGATAATGGGCATTGATGGCGGTCTGTCCAATGGCCGACCGTCACCGCTTGGGTCCGGTGTCGGCACAACGCTGGCAAACCCTGAAACTGCCGGAAGCGGCGGATAATAGGTGCAGCCTACGACAACTTTTCCGGTCCAGATGTCCACTAGGTCAAATACCAGCGAAGCGACTGGTGGCTTGGTAGGGTGCAGCGTCGAAGGCGGGTTGAAGGCTTTGAAACGCACCCCGCAGACCAATTCCCCCGCAACACGGGTCTCTTGCAAAGGCACTCGGCGGCCATTGCATATCAGTGCGTAACGCGAGGGTGTCAAACCGGTGCACACGACTTCCACCCTGGCATTGGCCGAGTCGACAAAACGGGCGACACCCGATGCCGTCGTTTCCTCGGCAAGCACCGGCCAAGGTTCGTGTGCGTAGCGAAGCTGCAACCCAATCTCGCCCTTTTGGACCTGCCCCAAAACTGGAAAACGCAAATCCAAGAAAGGCTTGAACCAATCAGGCTGAAATGGAAACCCTGCTCCATCAAGTTCACGAAGTACGGTCTTTAGGTCTTCCCACAAAATCCGCGGCAACATGAAGCGGTCATGCAACGCTGGACCCCAGTCGGTCAAATCATGCGTTAGCGGTGTCTGAGCCATATGAGCCAGAATGCCCTTGACTAACAGAGATTGCAGCCCTGCCATCTGGGCATGAGGGGGGGCTTCAAATGACCGGATCACTATCCGTCCCAAGCGCACACCGGATCGTTCCGGGGGATACAAGCGGTCGATGCGTATCTCTGCCCGCTTCACATCGCCAGCCGCATCCGCGAGTAAATGGCGTAGCAGTCGGTCAGGCACCCAGGGTAGGGGATTCTCACCGGATGGAAAACGTTGCAAGGCCGTTGCCAACTCATACAATGCATCGTCGCGGCCTTCGTCAGGGCGCGGAGCCGCGCCCCCCGGACCAATCGAGCGGCCACTGAATAAATAAGACAGACTGGGATGCCGTTGCCAATATACGATAAGCGAACGAAGCAATTCAGGCCGTTGCAAAAACGGGCTTTGCGACGGTGTAATGCCGCCCAAGCGAATTTCAGAACGGCCACCGGGGGGTTCACGTTTGCCGTCAGTCAATATGCGCTCTGCCCTTAGCCCACACTGCTCGGCTTCGCGATAAGTGGCTGCGACCAGTTGCTGCTGTCGCTCGAATCCTTGGACGTCGGGTAGCGACAGCTTTAGTATCCCTGGTTCAGGTTGGGCTATGAGGCGGCATAAACGGTAATCCTCGGGCGGCTCGTATCCCTCAAGCATGATTGGAATGCGTATTTTTGTCGCGGTAGCCTCTATTGCCGCAACCAAGTCCAAATAATGTTCAAGATGCGTCAAAGGCGGCAGAAAAACAAACAACCGGCCTTGGCGGACTTGGATGCAAATAGCTGTCCTGGGTGGGCGCGATGAATCAATATCTTCGGCATCGGCCGCCTCGTTGTTTGGAACAGGATCGGTGGCAAATGACGAGAATCTGCCGCTCAGTTCCCCGCCAAGCGCTGCCAATGCTTGCCTTTCTTCAAAATGGCAGCGATCCGGGTCGGGTTCCACTGGGGACTGCGCACCCACCGGCAAGCTTTCCAAGGGCAGTCGATACCCTATCGAAGAATCACCCGGATTCAAATACAAACAATTGCGGCGGAATGCCCAGTTTCCGCTAGTCCAACGTGATGCCACACCGTCCCAGCGCAACGGCAATACAAAGCCTACCGGTTCGCCTTGGTTGTGTGAAAGAAGCTCTGCGAGTGCTTGCCTCCGCGCAGGTTCGAGCAAATCCTCCATGGCTGGCAGGTAGTCAAAGATGTCGCGATTCATCCACAGTTGATGCAAACCGTCTTCATGCGCCGAATGGATAAAACTCAGTGCAATACCCAACTCAGTAGCCAATAGTTCGGTAAAACGCTTCGTATCGGACGAGCTGATGGGGAAGGAAGCCTGGCGGAAACCGAGCAGTTCTTGGTTACGCCAGACCGGTACGCCGTCGGCACGGAAAAAACATCCCAAGCGCCAGCGCGGCAGGGCTTCGCCGGCGTACCAGTCACTTTGTCCCAAATGCAGCACCCCGCCAGGGGCTATGCCCTTGCTCAGGCGGTCCAACAGCCTATCCGCAACTATCCGCTTGTCTGGCCCTAACGCCGCCGTTGTCCATTCCTGTTCGCCCGAGTTATTCGTTGACACAAAAGAAAGATCCAACCCTAAAGACAGATTCACCGATTGGGCGTTCAAAGCAGCGTCAATTTTTCCGCCCATAGCCCTTATGTCGGCCCACTGGGTTTCACCGTAGGGCCAGGAAACGGGCTGCGGGACCAAACGGCTCAATGCTATGCTCTCGGTCTGGGTTTCATCGCATGCTTCAAAATAGCCGGCCATGGGTAGTGTCCGCAGAGGCTCGGGGGCCGAGGCCAAAGGAATGTGGCATTCTGCCGTATAGATGCCAATGGCAGGGTCCAAGCCAATCCAGCCTGCGCCCGGTAAATAAACTTCGGCCCAGGCATGTAACTTTGCCGTATCCAATCCGCCCTCGGGCGGGGATAACATAATCAGGTAGCCCGAGGTGAAACGGGCGGCCAGCCCCAAGCTACGAAGGCTTAATGTCAACAGCCAAGCCATGTCGCTAGATGAAGCGAGTCCTTTATCTAACATCGCCTCAAGGTCAACCCTGCCTAGGCTGGTTTCATGACGATCAGGAAATGCCTTGCAAAGCTTTAGATTAAGTTCGCCCAGGCGTTCTGTGATATTGCCCGGCGCCATCGCCAAACCGGACAGCCAAGCGGCAAGCCTAGGGCCAGTGAGGCCAACCTGCAAGTAAGGGGCGAGTTCTCTGGCAAGTTGCGCTGGATATTTAAACGGAAACTTGAACGCATAAGGTTCAACCAAAAAATTGAACGGATTGACCGGCGTCAGCGTGGCAATCACCTCGACCACCAAGCCAAACCGTGCAACAGGTTCGGGGAGGTCCAAGCGGGCAAGGTAATTCTCGTAAGGGTCGCGAACCCAGTTGAGGAAATTGGGCTCCGCCTCCACTTTAAGCGAGTATGCCTCAAGCATCGCTTTGGTGTGCGGAGCCGGGCGAAGACGCAACCAATGGGTGGATACTTGAACCTGCCGGTTGAACTGTAGGTCAATTCGATGGGTTAGTGCAATGCGTGTGCTCATGGCAGTGGCAGCCAGCGTAAGTCTAGCGTATAGGGATAAGCCGGATTGTCCCGCTCCGGCGGGGGTTCCCGCAGTGCGCTCCGGTCCTGTGTGGGTTGGTAAGCTTTAAGCGATTCTGCCCAAGCAGGCAGCGGGGCGGTGCCGGCCGTGTGCCCCCAGTCCCAAAAGCGCGAAACCCGCCGCGTTTCAGCCTCGTAGGCATTAATCGGGAAGGTCTCATAGGCAAGCCCACCGGGATGGGCAACGTGATAAACACACCCGCCAACGGACTTGCCCAGGCGGCGGTCGAACAAATCGAACACCAAGGGAGCATGGACCTCCACGGTCGGATGCAGTCCAAACACGGCCTTCCAAGCCTTGTAACGCACCCCGGCCACATAGTCACCATCAGCGCTTATAGGCTGGAGCGGCAGCCTGCGACCATTGCATGTCAAAAGAAAACGTTCTTTGTCAAACCCACTGACGGTGACTTGCAGCCTTTCCAATGCCGAATCAACCACCCGTGCTTGCCGATGGGCCACGGTTTCCTCTCCAAGCACCAGCCATGGCTCCAGCGCCATGCGCAGTTCCAACGCCACCCCTGCATAGTTGACCCGTCCAAACACTGGAAAGCGAAATTCATGGAAGGGTGCATACCAATCCAAACTTACCGGATAACCCGCTTCGTTAATATCCGCGATGACACCCGAAAAATCGGACCAGATATAATGGGGTAGCATGAAACGGTCATGCTTGGCCGTCTCCCAGCGAGCCAATGGTTGTCGGTAGGGCTGCTTCCAGAAACGCACAACGAGTGCTCGCAGCAATAGTATCTGAGCCAAGCTCATGTGTGCGTGGGGGGGCATCTCAAATCCGCGAAACTCCAGCAAGCCTTGCCTGCCCGATGCAGAATCCTGCGAATTAAGCTTGTCAATGGAAAATTCAGCGCGGTGGGTGTTGCCCGTAAGATCAACCAAAAAATTGCGCAAGGCACGATCAACCACCCATGGCGAATTCGTCCGGTCTATTTCGTTTAGGCTGACTTCCAGTTCATCCAGAATCCTGCTGCCTTGTTCGTCAATTCTAGGTGCCTGCGAAGTTGGGCCGATAAAAAGGCCCGAAAAAAGATAGGACAAGGAAGGGTGATGTTGCCAATATGTAACCAGTGAGCGCAGCAGGTCGGGCCTACGCAAAAAAGGACTGTCCTGAGGCTCTGCCGCGCCCAAGGTGACATGATTACCGCCGCCAGTTCCGGTGTGGCGTCCGTCGAGCATGAACTTTTCAGCACCCAACCGGGACAGACGCGCTTCCTCGTAGAGTTCAACTGTGCTGGCTTCGAGTTCGTTCCAAGTGGAGGCTGGATGGATGTTTACTTCGATTACGCCTGGGTCCGGTGTCACTTTTAAAACCCGCAATCCCGGTGCGTTTGGTGGTTCATAACCTTCAATCAAAACCGGAATATCAAGTTCTTCAGCAGTTTGTTCGATGGCTTGGAGCAGTAAAGCATAGCGCCAAAGCTCATTGATCGGTGGCATGAAGACGTACAGCCTTCCATTGCGGGGTTCCAAGCAAAGCGCGGTATGAGGAACACCGGTCCAATACTGGTAGCGTTTGCGGATAGCCTCTGGCTTGTCGTCAACAGCCAATGTCGAAAGCCTTGACCGAGGCTCGGCAGTTCCCGTAGTTGGGACAAGCGGCAAAAGCGGAGTTGGTGGTGTCAAATATTCGACAACTTCCTGCTCAACCGCCTGCGCCCAAGGCAGTTGCGAGATAGGCAAGCGCAACCCCATGGGCGAGCCACCCGGCATCAGGTACATCTGTTCCCGGCTAAAGGTCCAAGCCCCGGACCGCCATCCGCCTTTCACCCAGTCCCATCCTAGCGGAAGGGCATATCCTGTAGGCTTGTCTAACCCCCGTGAAAGCACTAAGCCCAAGCCATCACGCTTTATTGCGGCATCGGCAGTTTTGTCCAAATCGAGATTGACGGGCTGGTTAGCCTCCTGCCAGAGATAATAAATCCAGTCCTCAAAACCCGCAACCAGAAACCTAGGCCCAATGCCCAACCGGGTAGCCAAACTTTCAGCAAATCGGCAAGCCTGTTCGTGATTGATGCCGTAATCCTTTTGCTCATCGGCTATTAACTCGTCGTTTTTCCACAGCGGTTCTCCGTCAGTCCGCCAGTAACATCCCAAAGCCCAACGAGGCAAAGGCTCGCCCGGATACCATTTGCCTTGACCGTAGTGGAGTAATGCACCCGGCGCGAATTTCGATTTGAGCCGCTTTACCAACTCACCGGCCCGCTCGCGTTTATGTCCGCCCAAGGCATCAGTGTTCCATTGGGGGCTCTCCATGTCATCTATGGATACAAAAGTGGGTTCACCTCCCATGGTAAGGCGTATGTCCAGCGCTTCTATTTCAGCATCCATGGCCTGCCCTAAGACTTGGATATCCTTCCATTGTTCTTCCGTATAGGGCTTGGTGACGCGGGGGTCTTCCAACACTCGCCGCACCACATTGCTGTATTCGAACTCAACCTCGCATTTGTCGGTAAAGCCTGTGATCGGAGCGGCACTGACCGGGTCGGGTGTACAAGACAGGGGAATATGGCCCTCGCCTGCAAACAGCCCCGAGGTGGGATCTAGGCCGACCCAACCGGCACCGGGGATGTACACTTCGGCCCAGGCATGCAAGTCGGTAAAGTCTTCCTCTGGCCCGGAAGGCCCATCCAGCGCCTTCTGGTCCGCCGTTAGTTGCACCAGATAACCAGACACGAAGCGGGCAGCCAACCCCAAAGACCTGAGTATCTGCACTAATAGCCAGCCAGTGTCCCGACACGAGCCAAGAGACTTCTCAAGCGTTTCTTCGCAAGTCTGTATGCCTGGGTCCAGCCTGATGGTGTAATTGATATCGCCATTCAAACGGCTGTTTTGTTGTACCAGAAAATCGACAATACGACACTTCTTATGTGATACCTTGGCAAGCCAAGCTGTCAGCAACGGGCCTTTCTCAGTGATTTCGAAGTAGGGTTCAAGCTCCTGCCGAAGCAGAGCGTCATATTGAAACGGATATTGCTCGGCGTACTTTTCGACAAAAAAATCGAACGGGTTGATGACCGTCATTTCGGCAATCAGATGAACGCCGACTTTCAGTGTACGCACGGGCTTTGGAAGCACGACCCGCGCAACCCAGTTGCCAAAGGGGTCTTGCTGCCAGTAAATGCGGTGATCGGCAGGGCTAATGTCTAGCCGATATTCGTGTATCGGGGTACGCGAATGGGGAGCAGGTCTCAGGCGGATCAAGTGTGGCGACAACATGACGTCGCGATCAAAACGGTAGGTCGTTATATGGTCTATGCCAACATGTATTGCCATGTACTTTGATGCTCCATTACTTTTTCTGATTAGCTGATGTTACGCAAACGCGAAGGCCGTAGCCCGGATGGAGCCGCTTGCGGCGCAATCCGGGTTGAGTTGTCAACGTTCCCCCGGATTACGCCGCAAGCGGCTCCATCAGGGCTACAATGCTAAAATTCAATGGTACGGTGCGCAACATCAGTAATAAGTTTACTTTTTTAAACCGCAATCCGTTCAATCTCATCATAAGCTTTTTTTAGCCAGCATTTGACCCGTTGGCGCTCTAACAATCCAAGACCGTTTGCAGATTTCTCCACCGGGTTCAACGCAGCCCAAAAACTGGTCCCTTGCCCGTCAATTTTTTGCATGGCAGACTCCTGAAGCCGACCGATGGATATGAACTGTGCGCCAAAACCCTCTGCCCTAGCCCGTTCGCCCGAATTTGCAAGCAAATTGAATTTGTCGCTGCGGATTTCGTTCAAGACTACCACCAATTTGAACTTACCGCCGAACTGATTAAGCAAGTTGCGCAACAAATCTACAGAATCCTGGCCCGAATCCATGACATGCCAATAAACCAGTTCAGTTCCAAGCGCTTCTGAAAGCCCGAACAAATCAGAATCCTCAATCCATTTTGCTAAGAATTGATGGGTTTGGGCAGCGAGATCGACAAGAACCAGACTCTCAGGGTTTTCGACTGAGGCTTCCACCACCCGGTCAAGGCTTTCATAGCTATCAACGATGACTGGCGAGGCAAAGCCAGTATAAAACCGCAGCAATGAACCGTGAGATTTGTCGGTATCGAAACCGACAAATGGACGCTCATGGTCGATTAAATATTGCGCGACTAGCCTGCTCACCAGTGATTTGCCGACACCGCCCTTTTCGCCGCCGATAAAATGTATTTTTCCCATTAAGTGATTTCCTGTGTATAAGCAAAATGCGCTCCAAGGAATGAAGCAATAAGTAAGCCAATTTTAAGACTTAACCAGTTCAGAGTGCAATATTTAATTATACCCTCGTGTCCCTAGGTGCGGGGTCAATGCCATTAAGTTAAGCCGTCATTCCGGCATGGACCGCCGGAATCCAGATTGCAGGGATGCCAACAATCTATGCCATCCATGGAGCCTAGGATCCGGCGATCCCTGCCGGAACGACGAGCTTTTTCTTAACTTAATTGCAGCGAGGTGCAGGGTAGCTTCTGATGCGATAGAGAAGCTTTCATCTATGTCCAGCATTGGTGCATAAAATTCATATTGGTGCATAACAGCTTACCCTCTGCGACTAACTCCGACTCGCCGAACCGCTTCCGCTGCCGTGACGATGGGCATTTCTGAAAAAAGCAATTTAGGCCCAGGATTTAATTGAATATGATTTGACTCACGTTCTTTTTGCCTCAGTGCTTCCACAATTCGGTTTAGATGCGCTTTATCAGATTGGAGGTTACACCAATATAAAGCGTTCCAAGGCGGTGACTGGCAGGAAGATATACGCAAGGTTGTTTTTCCATTCTGGCATGGTAGCACATCCCTGCAATCTGGATTCCGGCGATCCATGCCGGAATGACGGCGTTTTGGGTTTAGCTGAAACAACTTCTAATCAGGTGCGCTTTTACGTTGCGTCGTTGCGCCGTTGCGTGAGACCTTCTTTTACCTTTCTCGCAATACGACATGTCATTTAATTGGGCTAAGATTTTTTATCTCACGCAACGGCGCAACGTTAAGATCAATACGGAATCTACAGGCCCGCCGTAAACTGAAGCTTGCCATCCCCTTCGACAAGCCCCAAGTAGCTTGGACGCTGGATACATTCGGCGCATCCTTGTCCTACGGTTTACGCCTAGTGGTAATTGCTACCTATAGCGGTCTGCAGAAGGTAAGCTTCATTTGATTTGCCCCCACCCCAACCCTCCCCCGATGATGGAGGGAGTTTTGTGTAGCTTTACCACCGCAGACCTCTATTCCAACGCGCATAAAATCAGCTATTTCAGCCTTAAATTCGGGATTCCAGCCGCCCCATTGCGACAAGGATGCCATAGATGATAGCCTCCGGGCGTGGAGGGCAACCGGGGATATAGACATCGACTGGATGCACTTGATCGACACCGCCAAGGTTGGCGTAGCCCTCCCCAAAAATGCCACCTGTTGCACAAGCCCCCACGGCGATCACGATACGCGGGGCGGGGACGGCGTCGATGGTGCGACGGACGGCAGTTTCAAGGTTACGCGTGATCGGGCCAGTGATCACAACCCCGTCCGCATGGCGCGGGGAAGCAACAAAATCAATGCCGAGGCGACGGACATCGTACACCGGGTTCAACAAGGCGGTGAGTTCCCAGTCACAGGCGTTACAGGAGCCAGCGTCGAGATGGCGAAGATGCAGCGAACGGCCCAACACCCGGTGAATCTCGGCAGAGGCACGGGCAGCTTCGGCTTCCGAGTTTGCAGCCAGCCCCGCCGCTGGGAAGGCAGTGCCGTCATCAGCAATTTCAATCCGCAGGTCTGCACGGTGACGCGCCGCGAGTTCGAAGTCCCTTCCTGCGGCAACCGCGCCGGCCCATTGATCTTCGGTGCAGCGACCACAGAAGACACAACGTGCAAGGTCTAGGGCTAGGTGGCGGCGACCCTTGGCATCAAGATGTTCCGATAAAGCAGCCGTCGGACAGACTTCGGGCGGAGGCAAGCCATTGCTTGAGCTAAATAGAGGTTGCCCACGAAAACGTTCAGGCGGTACATTCGGCACTGCGGGATAGTTGGTCGTGACCACACCGGTGCGCAAAGCGTTAAAAAGTATTCTCAACATGTCAGCGATCCGTACACGAATAGCACAGTTCAAAGCTCTTGTTGACGAGCGGAAAATCCGGGACTATAGATGTCTCGGCGGCTAGTGCCACTGCGGGCCAGTTATGGTAGCTAGGCGAGCGGAGATGGTAGCGGTCAACGCGGCCTTCTGCATCGGTGCGCAGCCAGTGGACCGCCTCGCCGCGTGGCGACTCGATGGCCGAAATCCCGATGCGCCAACTCGGCAGCGGTTCATTCATGCATACCTTTAACGGTCCCGGCGTTAATCGTCTGGCAAATTCGCCAACCAGCCTTATCGACTCCCTGACTTCTTGGGCGCGAACCGTCACCCTGGCCATCGCGTCTCCTGCCATGGCTGTCACTACGTTCAGTTTGGGCGGATTAGACTCTAAAAACGCCGCATGGGGATGGTCGCGACGGGCATCGCGGTTCACGCCGCTCGCCCGCGCTGCAACACCGGCGACGGCGAGGTCCTGCGCGGCTTGGTTTTGCAGGATGCCGGTATCGTCGAAGCGATCTACGACGGACGGATTGGCTTCAATGCGCCCCATCAAACTATCAAACTCGACAAGCACTTCCTGTAGGGTGACTGAAATAACTTCAAGAAGGTGGCTCGGAATTTCCAAGCGTACCCCACCGGGGATCACAATGCCGCGAAGGAAACGATTGCCGGCAAGCCGCTCGTTCATCTGCTGTAGGCGTTCCTTCAATCGCATTCCGTTGGCGGTGCCATAGTGGAATGCCGCACCGGCGCAGATATTGCCAATATCACCAATGTGATTGTAGAGCCTTTCCAATTCCAGCGCGATGCTTCTGATTAGCCGTGCCCGTTTAGGCACATCGACACCGGCAATCTGTTCAAGGGCTTCGCAGTAACCTAAGCCATGAGCGACCGAGCAGACTCCACAGATACGCTCGGCGATGTAGAATGCATCAAGCGGAGAAATGCCTTCCATCCGCTTCTCCAACCCACGGTGCGTGTAAAACAGGCGTGCGTCAAGAAGAAGCACCGTCTCGCCGCACGAAGTGAAGCGGAAGTGTCCCGGTTCGATGATGCCAGCATGGATTGGGCCGACCGGTATTTCAAAAACTCCTTCGCCTTCGGCAACCATATGCGGAAACTCATCGGCGGGTTCAACGGGAACGCGTTGCGATCCATCAAAAGACTTGCGGAACGGGAAGATGCCTTGCGGCCATCCGTCATGTAAGACCAATGTGCGAGGGTCGGGATGCCCGACGGGAATAATCCCAAAGAGGTCTCGCATCTCGCGCTCATGCCAGTTTGCGGCCGGGACCGCTGTCGTCAGGGACGGCACTTCAGGGCTGGTGGCATCGACGGACACGACCAGCGTCACAAACTGGTCCGGGGCATCGGCTGTAGTATGCTCGAAGACATAACGTACCTTAAGATCGCCATCCGGCATCGCCGTCTCGTCCGTTGCCACGATGGTGGCCAGCGTCATGGTGAATTGCCCAGTCAGCATGGCAACTGCGCTGGCAAGATCGTTCTTTTCACCGAGACGAACGGTTATGTCCGAGGGCCGTGGCCCGGTTTCGGCATTGACTGAGCCAACCGAGCCGGCCCTCAGTACGTCTATTAGTAACCGTTCAACCCCCCTGCCTTTTCCTGGGAGCGAGGCCATCTTGGCCGCAATTTTGGCGGGCGGGACGCCCGCGCTCCCAGGGGGAGAGTGAACGGTTACGTCAATTAGGGGTTGGTCAGCCAATGACAATCTCCGTGGCACGTTGCAGATACCCGTCGAAGGTTGCGGGGATGGTCAGCCCAAATAAGATCATGATGGCTGCGAGTAGTAGCATGGCGAACAGCGGGGACCGCGCCTCGGGTTCACGGCTTGCCGTCACTGTCGGCTTTCCGAATACCATCGCACCGGCATGATGGAGCAGTCCGGCAAATATTATTACAGCCATGGCGAGGAAGATGGCGATGGATACCCAATTGCCGTGACCGATACCTGCTCGTAGCACCATCAATTCGCTGATGAAAATAGAGAACGGTGGCACACCTGCGAGCGACAAAAATGCAATCATGAGTAGTGTCGCGCAAGTCGGGGCGACAGTGAACAAACCCTTGATGGATTGCAAGTCACGTGAATCGTAACGGGCTATGGCCTTGCCGGCGGCCAAGAATGCGATGGCCTTGGTGATGCCGTGGTTCACTACATGCAGTAATGCACCGTAGGTACCGACCGCACCGCCAAAACCGAGACCGAGGGCTATGATGCCAACGTGTTCAACACTGCTATAACCTAAGAGGCGCTTAAGGTCACGCTGGGCCAAGATGAAGGGCATTGCCACAACGACCGAGATGACGCCGAAAACTAGCATCACCTGTTGCGGAAATGCCGCACCGCAAGCAGCAGCAGTAATCATTTGGAAGCGGATTATTGCGAGGATGGCACACTTGATTAGGATACCCGAGAGCAGTGCCGAAACAGGTGTCGGGGCTTGGCTATGGGCATCCGGCAACCATAAATGCATGGGTGCAAGCCCTGCCTTGGTCCCATAGCCGACCATCGCGAAAATAAAGCCGATTCTGACAATGCCGGGGTCGAGTCTATGGGCGACATTCATAATAGCCGACCAACTCATCGAACTCGCCGCCCCCATCACATTGGAGGCGGCGGCATAGATAATCACCGTGCCAAAAAGTCCAAAAGAGATGCCGATAGTGGTTACAATAATGTATTTCCACGCCGCTTCCAAGCCATGATGATGGCCGTGGTAGCCAATCAGCACGGCCGAGGTGATTGTCGTCCCTTCCATCGCAATCCACAGGATTCCGAGATTATCGGCGAGAATCGTCACGACGATGGTGGCGACAAAAGCCTGTACGAGGGGGAAGTAATAACGAAGCGTCTCGGCCTTCATATTGCCGACCTCCACTGCCTGTTTGAGCCATCCCACCGTGTAGATGGAAACCGCCAACGTAAGGACGACAAGAAGCAGGAGAAAAATGAGTCCTAGGTCGTCTATGCGGAATACCCCAAAAGCTTGTGGGCCACTAGCCGCCACCTCGTGAGCGAGGATGAAGGTAAGCACAACCAAAACTGACGAACCGCCGATATCCAGTCCTGATAAAATACGGCGGTTGCCCGTCGTGAGCATCAGTAATGCAGTTAAGGTCGGTACCAGGGGAATAACCCAGATTAGCATCTCAGCCATTCATCATCCCCTCAGCCTGTGTAGGTCCGCAATGTCGGCATCGACCGTCGAACGGACCCTAAGCACCATGATGGTCATAACCAACACGGCGAGTATGACATCAAGGATTACGCCAATTTCGATAATTAGCGGCATGCCTTTATTCACCGCCATGGCCGTGAAAAATATGCCGTTTTCCGAGGAAAACAGGCCAACCATCTGGCTCAGTGCCGTCTTCCGGGTTGCCATGACCAGTACGCCATTCAGGGTGAGGGCGATGCCGACCGGTAGCGCATTGCCGGTGATTGTCTGGCGCACAGTGTCTAGTGAGGCACTCAGATGGAATGACATCACCACGACGACCATGGCGAGAGCCAGTGTAGTCAGAGTGGGGATCACCGGTTCCACCTCGCGTTTGACATCCATGCGCCGAATCACCCACAACAGCAACCATGGCAACACCATGGCCTTGACAATAAGGGTAATGCCTGCGATTATCCAGAGATCCACATTCCCGGTGGCCGTAGCCAGCACTGCGCCTGCAATGGCGATGAACAGCGACTGCGCGGCCACGGCATAAATGGCACCGGATATCTGGTTCGCCGCGACGATGAGGATCATCGTGAACAGCAGCAGTGCGCCGAAGTCGTTGATGATCCTATGGACTATTTCGATGCTCATAGTATCCTCAGCGCCAATGACATTAGCGCGCACACGAAGCCGATGCCAAGATACTGCGGCACTTGGAAGAGCCTGAGTTTGGCGTAGGAGGACTCAATGACCGCAAGGTAGGCCGCGAGAACCAATATTTTCGCCACGAAAGATAAGGTGCCTAGAAGCAGTCCAATGACACCCGCATCCTCTAGCCCGATTGGAAAAAAGAGTGCCGCCGCAAGCCCGAGAGTTACAATCTGGCGCGTGTGCGAAGCAAGCATCATGCAGCCTAGCCCTGGGCCGGAATGTTCCAATAGCATTCCCTCGTGTAGCATCGTCAATTCTAGGTGGGTGTCCGGGTTGTCCACGGGAATCCTGCCCGTCTCAGCCGGGAGTAACACAAGCATGGCCGCAAAACCAAGGAAGTCTGCCGCGCGCCAAGTTAGAATCCAAGAGGCGCCGCGTTGTTCTGCGAGGATGCCCAGTTCGGTTGTACCGTGGGCCAGCGCGGTCGAGAAAACGACCATCATCAACACCGGCTCGACCAGCGGAGCTATGGTCATCTCCCGCGATGCACCCATGCCACCAAAAGCGCCGCCAGCATCCAATGCGCCAACCGCCGTTAAAAATCGTGCCAGGGAAAGCAACCCGAGTAACATTAATGCATCGCCCAGCGGAAAAGCCGGCGGACCGGCTTGTACGACTGGGACGAGGGCACCGGCAGCCACTGTGGTAGCCAGCACAAGAACTGGAATCGAACGGAAAAAACCAGAGGCGGTGTCCGCCTGCACCGACCCCTTGTTTAGCAGCTTGACGAGGTCACGGTAAGGCTGCAAGACACCCGCTCCTCGCCTAGACTGAAAGCGGGCTTTGAGTTTCTGGATGAAGCCTGTGACCAGCGGACCCAGCAGCACGAGGAGGAACATCTCCAATAGCACGATCTCGAGCGGTTTATCGCCAGTCATCTTTGCCCTCCTCCAAACACCAAGAGTGCCAAAAATAATGCCCCTAGCACAAACCCGATGTACCCATGGATGCGCCCAGTGCTATTGTCGCGGATGGCTTTCGAGAGGGCCGTAATGCCATGCTGGACACGGTGATAAATCTGGGTCTCAGCCAAGTCAACGACTTCGCCGGAATAATGAATGCGTTTTATTATATAAGGCGACCCCGCTGTCTCCCGGATTACTTCATGGCGTGGGCGGTAGAGTGTTGCAAAGACAAGGCTAAGCGGTTTGGCAAACGCGGTTGCCGTGTAGTCGAACCGTGCCGTCGGACTCATTCCACAAGTCCATGTAGGTTCCGTTCGCACCGGGTAAGGCCGCAATCCACGTCGCAGGAACCATGCGATAGGTAGCAGTGCTAACAACAGCAGGGCAAGCATCGTCATGGAAATGGCGGTGCCTTTCATCACCCCCGGCAAAGTCAATGCCGTCGAAAGCACCAGCGGCCCATGGGCTGTCACGACCGCACTTGCCCCGTAGCCATGGAGTATTCCCACCGTCGGCGCGTCGAGTAGGCGCATCGCATACCCCGGCGCGACACCGAGGAACACGCACAATACCGCTAACCATGCCATGCCAGCGATCATTGAGAAAGGAACCTCAGTGGCGTGTTCTGCATGGGGTGTGCGCGGGCGACCGAGAAAAGTGACCCCGAACGCCTTGACAAAACAAGCGGCGGCCAACCCTCCTGTCAGTGCCAGCAGTGCCGCTGAAACGACGATGACTAGACCGGATGGCCCGTGAAAAATGCTCGCACCACCGAGGATGGCTTGGAAAGTGAGCCACTCGCTGACAAAACCATTGAGCGGGGGCAAGGCCGAGATGGCGACGGCACCAAGCAGAAATAGCCCCGCCGTCCAAGGCATGTGCCGGGCAAGCCCTCCAAGTTCCTCCATGTTGCGTACATGGGTGCGGCAAAGGATGCTACCTGCACCTAGGAACAGAAGTCCTTTGAAAGCCGCATGGTTGACGGTGTGCAGGAGGGCCGCAGTGAGCGCAAGGGTCGCGAGTGTACCGCCGACTTCCTCCCTGCGCCATACGATCATCGCCAGCCCGACCCCGATCAGGATGATCCCAATATTTTCGACGCTGTGGAATGCCAGCAGGCGCTTAAGGTCATGCTGCTGTAGTGCGTAAAGCACACCGAGCACGGCAGAAGCGGTGCCTAAAACCAGTATCGTCCAGCCCCATGACGAAGGTAACGGCTCAAGCGCCGGAGCCAGAAGGTCGAAGCCAAAGCGCAATATTCCGTAGATGGCAACCTTGAGCATGACACCCGACATCAGTGCTGATACATGGCTCGGGGCCGCAGGATGTGCACGAGGGAGCCATACGTGGAGAGGAACCACACCCGCCTTGGTGGCAAAACCCACAAGAGCCATGAAGAACAAGGCCGTCCGAGCACTATCGTCAAGCCCACTTGCCGCAGTGCGCAGGGCTGCAAAGTCAAATGCCCCGGCCCGCTCGGTCAACGCTAAGAATGAAACTAAGAGCATGGCCGTCCCGGCATGGGTCATAATCATATAGAGTAGCCCCGCCCTTGCGTTCTCGCCATCCGTATCGTCAGAGACAACCAAGACATAGCTTGCCAGTGTCATACCTTCCCAGCACAAAATGAAGCTTAGCGCGTCACCGGCACAGCAAAGGAACACCATGCAAGCCAAGAACACGTTCAACGCCAGCACTTGTGTAGCCCGCCGCCCCGGCCCCGCTTCGGGCGAGTGGGCTTGGAGATAGGCAGGCCCGTAAAGGGTCGCGGCAACCGCAACAAGAGAGATGACGAGCAGGAAATAGGCCGAGAGTCCATCCACGGCCAGTGAAAGCCTAGCAAACGGGAAAAGGGTTGGAAGTTGCAAAGTCAGCGTTGGAACAGGATCGCCAAGAAGAATGCCTAGTGAAACGGCAATGCCCACCACAGCACCTGCGAAAGCGGCGATATGTCCTACCACCAACGCAAGCCGCCCCGACCAGGCTGCCAGCAGCGACGCAAATGCTCCTGCTGCGTAGCAGGTGGCCATCACAAGGGTACAGGTTAGCAGCGTTTCTTGGTTAGACGGCAATGGAATTATCAATCTGTATGAAAGGATGAACACAACAATATTTCTACGTTTTCAACATCAAACGGTTACTTGATGAAGAGCCATAACTCTACACCGAATTAGCACGAACAGGAGTAGACAGTCCATTGCTTGCCATAGAACAGCAATACCTTTTTCTGATGGCTTCCCGCCCTCCTTCAAAAGGGTCTTAGATAAAAACTTGAAGGCCACCGCGTTTTCAACATCAGATGGTTGCCAAGAAGGCACGGTATCCAGGTAGGGTACGCTGTGCGTACCTCCAGAATCTGAATGGTACGCACAGCGTACCCTACGGTTTGGCTCACTGCCATTAAGTTAAGGATTTTCCGTTCGCCCTGAGCCTGTCGAAGGGTGGACGGAAAATCCTCAGATCATTGATTGTTAAGCCGTTCATGGTTCGACAGGCTCACCACGAACGGCTTAACTTAATGTCAGTACCCCTTGACACTATTCTAGTGCGCGTTATAGCTAAGCCAGATTTTATTACATTTTTTAGTGGTTGCCTAGTCAAGCTGAATAAAACACATGCTACTGCTAAAGGATATTTGTGTCAAACTTTGGATGATTGAAATCAAAGCCGTAGCCGTCTTCTTTTGGTATTCAATAGTCATGCCATTTAATTGACATCTTGCAATCCGTCCAAGTCCAAGCTTAGCTTGGACAATTGTACTCTAAGCTGTGACATTTCCGGGTTGACATATTCAAGGGTTGTGGCTAGGTTAGTATGTCCTAACAAATATTGCAATGATTTCAGGTCCGGGTTTGGCCCTGATGCCAAGTCGGTGGCCATGGTATGGCGTAGCTTGTGGGGGGAGACTGCTATGCCCAAATGATCGGATAGCCTGCCGAATGCGTGAGTCAACTGAGTCGGGCTCAACTCACGGCCTACGTAACTGGTTTCGAACAGTTGCACCCAGAACACTTGGCATTTTTCCAGGCCAACATGCCTTGCTTCCGATTCGCGCTTGAGGTCGATCAGTTCCTTCTCGCATTGGGCGGGGATGGGTATCTCCCATTCGCGGGCGGTTTTACTGCCTTCCACCGAAAGCAGGATCGTTTTCCGGTCGAAATCAATGTCGCGCCAACGCAATGCACAAAGCTGTCGCCGCCGCATTCCGGTGTAATAGAGGGTTTTGAACACGGTCAACCAAAACCATCCGGGCAATATCGGACAACTGTCGCATTTCAACAACATTATGACTTCTTTCATCGCTTTCTTGGATAAGGTTTTTTTGCGCTTTATCAAGGTTGCCGGCTTGACACTCAGGAAAAGGTTTTCTTCCAGCCATTTGTTCCGTACCGCAAAATTGAAAAGTGTCTTCATTCCACGACGGTAGGTATTCCAAGTCATTAGGCTGGCTCGTTTTATCACGTTATCCCTCCAAAGTAGGATGGCTTCGTGGTTCACTTTTCGCGGGTCGGTTATGCCCGTATCCCGTTCAAAAACACGAACGGCGGTACCGTAGGTCTCTTTGCTTGCAGCCCTCAGGATGGTTTCATGACAATATCTTTCATAAAGTTCGACGATGGTTGAAGGCGGTCCTGTATCATTTGTTTTGGTTAACCTGGCTATATTGTTCAGGTTGATTTCCTGCGATTCTGTCATTGTGCATCTCCTTATGGTCGGGACTACATGTTTGAAATTGTTGTTGGCAAACTTGGCAAACTCTTTCTTAGGGAAGTGAACCCCACGCCTGTAAATTTTTCTGTCAATGCAAGCTCGCCACCTCACTGCCCGGCTATGCCGGGGGCGCTCCCGGTTTTGTCGGCAAAGGAGTTGCTGTCGGCCCGCCGGGAATATGTGAACAGGATCGAGGAACTGGCCAGCACGACACGCCCGCATTTTGAGCAATACTACCTTAGCATGCTATGGCGTTTCGCGGAATGGTCGCAGCAGTTGCCCGCGTCCGAGGTTCATCACCGTGCCTATCCCGGCGGGGCGCTGGACCATGGCCTAGGTGTGGCCGCTGCGGCCCTCCGCATCCGGCAAGGCCATTTGCTGCCGCCCGGTGCGCCCCCCGAGGAAGCGGTGCTAAAAAAAGCACTTTGGACTTACGCAATTTTCACGCTTGCCTTGCTGCATGATGCTGCAAATCCTGCCGTGGACTTGGCGGTCACGGTTTTTGGGGAGGATCACAGCGCTTGGGGCTGGAATCCCTGGTCGGGTGGGATTGGCTCCAATCCTAACGCACGCTGGTATAAGGTTGGATTTCACCACCATGGTGTCCATCGTTGCCAGCCTTGTGCGGGCTTGATGCTAGCCCCCTATCTCGTCGGCGGCGAAGGCTTGGCATGGTTGCAATCAGACCCCATCCTGTTTGCACATTGGCTTGCCTGCGCCTCCGGGGACGATGCCCAGGCCGGGGTGTTGGGCGAAATTGTCAACAAGGCCATCGGTGAATCGGTTGGACGCTGCTCGGACAGCGGGCAGCGAATCGCCAATGATGGGAATGGCGGGGTGGAGGTCGGCCTTTTCGTCAAAGACAAGCCCGAGGATGCAATCGCGACGATGCCCATCCCAGTTCAGCAGGGCATGGAACACCGGCAAGAGGTACTTGAAGGTAATGAGGCGGGAGACATCGGACAGCTACTTTCTGATTTGGATGCCTGTGCAAATTCCGTGGCGATGGTGGAGGAAGCCCCGTCCGCCAGTCAAAAACGCGCCAGTGCAGGCGGCCCAGGCGGGAAAGCCACAGCCAATCCGCTAGGCCGCGAGTTCCTGCATTGGCTGATGGCGGGGGTTCAATCCGGCCTGATCAAATACAATAGGCCGGAATCACGGGTTCATGTGGTAAGGGAAGGGGTTTTGCTGGCCAGCCCGATGATTTTCAGAGACTATGCAGAGCAGATGGGCTCGGCAGATTACTTGTCAATCCAGCGCTCGTTTATCAAGCTCAAATTGCACCAAGAGAACACCGCCGGCATGAACGTCTGCCAATATGTGTTTTCCGGCAGCAACTCCGTCATGACAGGTTTTTTGATCGCCAATCCGGGGATTGTGTTCGGCACGGATGTCCCCGTCCCGAATCCGCTTCTCAGCCGCCGTTAGTTGAAAAATCTTAATCCAGGTTTAATTAAATTTTGCCGGGAATCCCGCTAGTGCAAGCCCCTGGCCACCTGCCGCCGCATGCCATCCTCTTGGGCAAACGCATCCGGCGACAGGACAAATGAATTGTCGGCATCCAACTCGATGCTTATGGCGCTTGCGTAACTCAAAAGCCCCCGGCGGCGCAGCCGTTCCAGCGTCGCCAGCATGCACAACTGTTCGACATGCCTGCCGAGTTCGTCCGTGTTGAAAATGACTTCCCCGGCCTGGCGCTCGGCGGCAAGGGCATGCATGGCGACCAGCGCGAGGTCTTCCATCGCCATGCCCATGGCGGGCGAACCTTGTACCCCCATTTCGGCAAGCTGCGGTAAATGCCCAAGCATGTCCCAGTCCAAAGCCTGGAGCCAGTCGCCTAGGTGGAACCGCCCGCACTCCTTCCGGTTGGCCAGAAAGCCCATCAAGTTTGATGAAAACCGCAACTCGACCCCGTCAAGGCTGGTGCGGATTTCGATTGCATCGTCTGTGGTGTTTTGAATCATTGTTGCCTTCTACGCATTAAGCCCACGTCAGCCATTATAGCCCTTTGTAAGCGAGTCTGTGCTTGCGTTCCCTTGGCTGTCCTCTGGTTTTGTGAAATGGTCAATTGGTCAATTGGTCAAACGACATTCACTGCCGAAATCGAATGAATGCAACCGAAAAGACACGCGTCACTTTCCTGGCCTCATTAACATTTTTGACTTCAGCAGATTTCCGCCGAACCGGATGGCCCCGCCGGCCGCCTGGCCTATGCCCCTGGACATGTGGGCGATGCCCTCCCCGGCGGCCAGGTTATGGCCCGCCCACCCCAGTGCCATCATCCAGACGATGGGCAGCCCGACGTACATGAGCCCGCCGACCATCTGTGAAACCATTATGGCGATGCCGCCGTCCTGGCCCGGTATCAAGGCTTTCCACCATTGCATGCCCAGCCCCTCGACCAGGGCGCTGTCCAGCCAGGAGGCCAGTGCCCACAGCGCCGTCAGGAAGCGGAGTGCGAAGATGCCCACCGAGGCCATCAGCACGGTTTCAATCGAGTAGGACGAAAACACCAGCACGAATGGCAGGCTCATATAGAGGGCCATCAAGATCAGGGATTGGCCGACGGGCGCGGCCTGCTGGAGGGCGTAAAAGCTGGACCTCTGCTCGATTACATGCCAGTCGTTGCCTAGGTTGGCAAGCAGATGGACAGGGTTTAAGCTAGCCCAGAGCGCATCGCCTGCCCCGTGTGCTTGCCACCCCCCTGCCTTCACTTCCTGGACGAACAGGCGGTGGATTTCCTCGTTCTGTGCGTCCGCCGTGGTTTTGCCGCTGTAGGTTGCGGTGAACCAAGTGGAAAACTGCGATTGACTGCCCGGGTCGATTTGACTGAGCAACCGCTGCCTAAGGCCGACGGTCCCGTCAGTCCACCATTGTTTGCAAGTGGGTTTTCCTAGCCCCGATGCCGGGGCTGTGCCGCCGTACTCGAAATCCCGGTTGGTGTCGTAGGGGAAGCCGGGGATTTCCTCCTTGGCACGGGGGGCCAGGTTCGGGTTGGGGTCGCCGTAAAAACCGGCCGTGTCCTGAAAGTATTGCGAACCGGGCCAGTCGATGTCGTCCGGGCTGTAATGGGTGGGCAATACTGTGTGTTCGCGAAAGAATTTCGCCCTGGCCGGGCCGAAGCAGTCTGTTTGGAATAGCTGGAGTTGTTGCCGCAGGTCAGGGTCGGCTATTTTGGTGTTCGCCATCTGGTAGTTGAGTTGCGCCAGATTGGTCTTGCAGGGTGTCGCGGCGATGGCGACGTTGCTCAGCCCGCCGGAGACCGCCATCACCGCCCGCCACCAGACCGGGACCAACGGAGCTGTGCCGCCGCCGATGCCGCCGAACGCGGTGTCATAGCCGGTGCCGGTGCTGCCGCCGCTGACGGTCTGTGTGCCGCAGGCGGCGGTGTGGGACAGGTCGCCGACTTGGACTTGCATCACCGGTGCGCAGGCCAGTGCGGCGACGGTGAGCATGCCCGCCAATTCAAGCTCGATGCCGCGCACCGAGGCGGCGGCGCCCTCGTCGCTTGCCTCGCCCCAGTTGCGGCTGAAACTCTGGACGAACACCGCGAAGAACGGCAGCAAGGCGAGCCCTGTGTCCGACAGTGCCTGCCAAATCCGGTCGAACAGGGTCCACCCCAGCACGGTGGTGTAAATGTCGATGGTCGATGCGACTTCCATGATGCCTGACTCAATCAGAGATGAAATGTAAAAGCCGCGCCAAGCCATCTTGGGCGAAAACGGCCTCATACGCCAGAAGCCAGGCGGCAACCCGCCAGCGCAGGGCTTTCATGAATGCCGTTTGTGCGGGGTTCCAGCGATGCAGTTTGGCGGCTGCCGCAGTCCAACCAGGCCAGCCGCCGACGATGCCTGAATAAATGGCGATTCGCAGGAGCAGCAGCCACGGGCTTAACCTGGCGAGGTGGGCATCCACTGCGGCCATGCCGCCGGCGGCGGCCAAGCGTGCGACATGGCTGGCGGTCACCGCCGCACCGGCGGCAAACACCAGCAGCAAGATCAATGATAGGGTTAGCGTGGTCACGGGCTTCATGGCGGCGGTTTATTCTCCGTTGGCGTATTGCAGGATGTTTTGCAGGGATGACTTGCCGTCCAGGATGTCGCGGACCTTCCCGGCCACGCGCAAGGCGTAGCTGGCGGCCAGGCTGGGGTTGGGGGAGTGGTAGCGGCCCACGGCCTGCCAGATGTCGCTGTTTTTCCTGGCCTGCTCGTAGCGGACGATCCATGCGCCGACGGCGACGTTGTAGCAGCCATGGCGGAGCATATGGGACTCGCCGACCCCGTAATGGTGGAGGAATGGTAGCCAGAAGCTGTTGACTTGCATCGGTCCCATGTCATAGGTTCCGTTGCGGTTGGGCATTTTCTGGCCGAGTTGCCCGTGTTCCTGGGCTAGGATGCCCGCGATAATTTCAATCGGGACCCGGTAGCGCTGCGAGACCGCCACGACGCATTCCAGGGTGACTGGCTGGGTTTCAGGGGGAGGGGCCGCCGGCATCATGGCTTGGCCCCCCCGTCCACGACCGGTTTGGCATCGCCGGGGCGATAGGCGGGCATCCCTGCCCGGTTGCTGTCGGTCTGGGACGACAGGTCGAGTATCGCGGCAGCGGAACTGGACACTAGTTCTTTGCGGATGCGGGACTCGTAGAGCAATTGGTCAACTTCACGGTCGATGATGGCCACCAGCCGGTGGATGTCGTCGCCGACCCCCGCCGCGTAGATGTGGGGTTCGCCCCAACCAGCCAGGAGCAGACGGCGGAGCATCAACGCCCGTTCGACATTGGTCGCCACGGAGGCCTCGGAGGCCAGTTTGTTGACGGCAATGGCTTGGTCCTGCGGCGACATCTTGCGGATGGCGGCCAGCACGTCGCGAGTGAGGATGGTATGGGGCGTCGATGCCGTCACCAGGTTGTCGGGCGTGGGCTGGGTGTTGCCGCTGACCAGGCCAGTCAAGGCTGTTGTCATGGTGGCCCGGTCCTTGTCGATTTGCGGCAGCAGGCCGTGGCCTGGAGTCGCGACGGGCACCGCGCCGCCCTGCGTCGAAACCTGCATGTCGCCTAGCACACCTACCGCAAAATTGACCGCGTCCTGGGGCGACTTCCAAGTGTTTCCCACCAGGGTGGCGGCATCGCCCGGGTTGCTGCCCAACACGCTGCCTGCTTGGTTTTGTTCGATGTTGTAACCTGCCTGCACCACGTCCGAGACCAGTTTGACGGGCGGCTGGTTCTTGCCTCCGGCCTTGGCCCCGCCTGCCCATGGCACACCATTGTCGCCGCCGGTGCCTTCCACCACGCCCAGGGCCGAGAGCACGTCCACGCTTTGCTGGCCGGTTTGGGTCTTGCCCATCTGGTCTTTCCAGGTATAGCTTTTCGACAGCGTCAGCCATTTGTCGAACGGGTTGCGGCCTTGGTTGATGTCCGATTGCATTTGTTCGCAGGACTTGGTGGCCAGCGACACCGCCGCGTTGGCGTAAGAGACCACTTCTTGGTACAACTCGTAGAGGCTGGGGTTGGCGCGTTGCAGGATCAGCCCCGGTAATGCGGACACCGCCGAGGTCAGGGCATTGGTGCCCACCGCCTTAAGGTTGTTGACGATCTGGCCGATGGCCGTCGTCAGGCCCAGGGTCGGGTCAAATTTATGGCAGTTAAAGCCCGGCGACAGATTGAGCGAGCCGCTGATGCTCACGCTTTGGACGCTTGCGTTCAGCGGGCCCATGACCGCGTCGGCGCCGCCAATGTTGTAATACCAGCGGACGTTCACATCCGGGGATTGCGTGGCCTGGACCGGGGACGGCAGGGCCATAAGGGCGGCTGACACAAGGAGGGTCGCCAGCGTGCCACCCGCTTCGATGGTTGGTCGCCATGCCTTTCCAGTGCGCGGGGCGTCATGGCGTTGGACTTTGCCTTGGGCGGTTTGCATGGGTTTTCTCGCTAAGGGTAGGTGATGATGTCAATGTAGCCAATTAGAATGCCTTTCACTTCGCAGCAGGTGTAGGGCCGCCAAAGCGCCCAGGCGTAATTTCCGTCCGTTGCCAGATTCCCTCCTCCCCAGCCTGTTACAGACAGGGTGTCGTTGGTTCCAAACGCCTCGCACTGGACGCCAAAATTCGGGGCCAGCATCTGCCAGTCCCCGGTCTTATCGTCGCCTTCCATGATGGATGGCGGATTCCAGGCCATCATGTATTGCCCGGCTTGGTTAGTGCCGAAAAAGACCCCGTCGCTTGGCAGGCTGTAGTAGATGTGCGGCTGTCCAGGGCGGGTCACGATGTCTGCGGCCCGTTGCGCGGCGACAGCCGCCGCCTTCGGTTGCTCGGCCTGGGTCACCCATCCCGAGCGCGGGTAGACCGGACCCCAGGTGTTGGCGGGCCATGAGCCGATTTCCCGCAGACCCGGGACCAAGGCTTGCGGGTAGATGAGTTCGGGCAGTTGCCAGCGCCAGCCGACGGCATCCAGCCCGGAAAGGTAATAGGGCGTGAAAATCTTTGCCGACGAAGGGCAGTAAAACGCCCCCGCCCAAGGGTGGCCGATGGCTTGCGCCTCCCGGTAGCTCACATTGGGCTTGCGTCCGTAGCCTTGGTTTTTGGCAGGCGCACTGTTCGACCCGGTTTCAACCCCGCCCAAGTTCCCAACCAAGGTGCCACCCGATGCGGTGACCGCGATGGATGCGCCGGCCGCCTCGATCGGTGAATAAGCCAAGTTCGCCTCCGCCCAAGGGTTATTCCCCAAGCCATTGGTCGCGCTGACGACGAGATCGGGGTTGCGGTGGCCGATCTTGATGCTGTAGGTGATATCGACCAAGTCATACCAGATGCATACGCCAACCACCATCGGGCGCAGGCAGGAGGGCAGCGCGGCGGCGGTGCTGGCGGTGATGGTGCCTAAATTAACAACGCTGCCCGCTTGGGCTGCTTGGGTTGCCAGGCAAAGGATCAGGGCGAGTGCAGACGGTTTCATCTTTCCCCTTGCCTCCATTGCCGGTATAAACTGGCGGCCCGGGCCACGTCGGTCAGGCCATAAGCCACCGCCTCGCCGCGGTTGAAGACAATGGCGGGGATTTTGGCGATGCCGTACTGCACGGCAAGCGCATGCCCTCCGAAGGCGGCGGCAAGGCCTGGTTTGCCCGCATTGAAGCGCCCTGCGGCAATGGCCTTTGCTTGTTCGGGGTTCTTGGGCAACCCCAGGCCCATGGCATCCAGCAGCCGCTTCGGTGCCGACAGGTCGTAAACCGTCGCGCCTTGGGCGTTGGCCAGCCGGTACGCGGTGCTGTCCGTGAATACCTCGACGGCGATGAAGTCGTCGGCCTGCGCCGATGCCGGGCCGGACAGCATCAACAAGAGGGCGGCGGCTGGCCTCATTCCGCCCTCCTGGACGCGGCGATCCTGTCCGCGATCATCAAGGCCGCGTCGAGTTCGGTGCAGCCGTGCCGTCGCATGAGTTCTGCGCGGTCGGCCTTTTCATGCTGCTCGGTTTGCGCCAAGGCCAAGGCCAGCGCGGGGGGTACGTTGCGAAACAGGGCCTTTATCTGCGGGGTCAGCACCACGCCTTCGGTGTACTTGCCCGGTTCCTTGCCCGCCGCCAGCAGCAAGGCCCGTTCTTCAGTCGAAAGGTCGCGGAAGCGGGCAATTTGCTCGACCTCTTCGGCCGGCATGCTCATGCACAGCCACCATTCCATCATGTTCAGCAGGCGCTTGGCCGCATCTGGGAAGTCGCCCATGTTTTGCGTGGCAAGCCACAGCCACGCGCCGAGCTTCCGCCACATCTTGCCGATCTTGATCATGTAGGGGGCCAGCAGCGGGTTGGTGGTGATAATGTGAGCCTCATCGACCACGACCATCGTCGGCCTGTGTTCGTATTGGCAGCGTTCGACTAGGGCGTGGATGTGGTTCATGAGTCCGACGAACGCCACGTTAAGCTTGTCCTCGTAGCCCTCAGTCGCCAGTACGCCCATTTCAAAGATGGTCACGTCGGTTTCCGGCCAAGGCAAACCCGGTCGGTTGAAGAACCGGGCTTCAAGGCTGCCCGGCGAGCAAAACAGGGCTAAGGCATCGGCCATGTCGTAAATACGCGCCTTCCTGCGTTCGCCAGTGTCGGCTTGTTCCGCCAGTGCCTTCAGTGCCTCCATCACGTCCTCGGTCAACACATGGTTCCGGCCCATCCGCTTCGCCCGCTCCGCGCCTTCAATAATGGACCGCCTGATGACCAAGCGGTCGGCCCGTGTCATCCGCTCGTCCTCTTTCGGGTCGCCGCCGGTAATCATCAACCGGGCCGAGATTTCCATTTCGCCCAGTATGTCCCGCGCCTCGTCATCCTCGTTGAATACCTCGGCATCGTCGTCATTCCATGGAGTGGACGGTTCTGTCCCACTGTTTTGATGCCTCCGTGGCTCCAGCAGCTTGATGGCATTGGCAAACGGCGGCAGGCTTACGTCCGCGTTGGGCTTCATCACCACCGAATTAACCGAAATGCCTTGGGAGGCGAAAAACTGGCCGAGCAAACCGAAAGAGCCGCCTTTTTCTATGATGAACAGCCTTGGCCTGTGGATGGCCATCATCTGCATCAGGACATAGTTCAGCAGGGCCGACTTGCCAGACCCCGGGGGGCCGAGCACCAGCCCGTGGGCGTTGGACTTGCGGTCGGTCAACGGATCGAAAAGCACTGGCTCGCCGCCCCGGTTGTAGAACAGCAGGCCGGGGTTGCCGGTCCCGGTAGAGCGTCCGAACAGCGGCGACAGGTTGGCGATGTGGCGGCTGAAGGTGAGGCGGGAGCGGCGCGTGTGTCTGCGGTCAAACTCCCAGTCGAACCCCATGGGGAGGCTGCGGACATACACGTCCAGGCCAACAAGGTCGTCGCGTTCGTTGATGAATTTGAGGTTGTTGGCGTTGAACAATGCGTCCGCCGCACGCATGCGGGCGAACAGGTCGTCTTCGTTGGCATCCCAGTCGTCGAGGTCGCGGCCGCGCAGCATAAACACCGTCTGCACCGGGAACAGCTTGTTGCCCTTGGCGATTTCCAATTGTGCCGCGCGGGCGTCCTCGCCCGCCAGCCTGGCCTCGGCGTTTTCGCCGAAGCTGGCGCGTTCGATCTTGAGCAAGTGCTGGCGCACCTGGTCTTGCGGCCTCAGCGTGACGGTCAGGGACAAGGCCGTGTGTTCCGGCAGACGGTCGAACAAGGCGAAGAGGTTGTCGCCCATGCGCCGCTCCAGCGTGAACACCCCAAGCCCAGGCGGTTGCAGCATTTCTTGCAGGGTCATGGCGCGATGGGCCACGCCGTCAAAGAACCAGACCCCGCCCCGGTTCGGCTCGGCCACCGGCAACCCCGCCATCAGTGCCGTGCTGAAGTCGAAGCCGAACAGCCTGTTCTCGCGGTTCGGGCCGGGGTCGCCCGGATAGCGGAAGGTTTGCATCAATTCCTCGATGCCGCCGGGCATGCGGACCGGGGAGGGGTTCAGCCAGCGGGCCATCCAGTTCCACAGGTCTTCCCCGTCGCAGCGGCGGGCACTGACGCCCGTGGCCTGCAGGCCTGCGGCAAAGCGGACGGCCACGTCGTTGATTTCCTCCTCCGGGGTGCCAGGGCCCGAAAAGGTTCTGGGATAGGGTCTGGACAGGGTGGCGCGGACGCGGCGCAGCCTGCCGCGCCAGCGGCCGCCGCCGATCCTGTCCATAAACAGTCCGTTTGGGTTGGCGATGTCGTCCAAGTGTTCCGCCAAGACTTCCCGCCAACGGGCGGCGAAGGTTGAATCCCGCGCCTCGGCGTTGGCATAGCCCGCGATGCGGTCGGCCAAACCGCTTAAGCGTTCGTCCTGGACGAAGAATTGCAATATCCAAGGCGGGTCGGACTCGGGGAGGGAGCATAGCACACCCTGAATCTTGTCGCGCAACCCCATAAGCCACGCTTCGGGCCGGGCCTCGCACCCGGCGGCCTGCAATTCAAACAGGACACCCAGCCCCCTGCCGTCGGCCAGGACGAAAGTGCCTGTCTGTTCTTCGTAGTCGACCCACGGCAACAAATTGGTGAAGGACGGCGGGACATAGTACATGTCCTCGATGCGTTTCACGGTGGGGGGGCTGCCACCGCCGGGCGGCCCGTAGTTGTGCAGCCACTGCTTGGGCCGGTATTCGCGGGTCCCGTCCTCCTTGCGGGGGATTTCGGTTTCTGTCTTTAGGAAGGAAAACATCACCAGCCCTCCTTTTCAGCGTTTGCAAAGTAGTCCTCGATTACGAGGTGTTGGGGATGATCGGTGAGCAAGCCCAGATAATCGATCAAATTTACATCAGTTAAAGGTTTGGCAGGCAGGGTATGCAACACTGTCAAGGCATGGTCAGCAGGTAAGTGGGCTGTTTCCGGAAGATGGGTCGGAATGTAGGCGATATCTATCCATTGGCGCTTTTCGGCCATGACGTGGAACAAATGCTGCACCTCGACTTCCCGCGCCGCCCGTGCGATATTCAGAAGAGTTTTATCGGCGATGATCCTTAAAGGGGGCGCATCAATAACGACAACCATGGCGTAGCCGTTCAGGTGTTCCCTTCGCGCACCAAGCAAAACCCTCTTCGGTTCCAGTCTTTTAATCATAAAACACAGCCGTTGCATATCCCTGAAGGTCGAGGTCGATCTCAGCCGAAACGAGCCATTGATGGCAACCAAGTCAAAAAACTCTTCAGGCCGAATGAACGGCTCTGTTTCGAAGCTTTTTCTCAACCGGGCCACGATTTCGGCGTTAAGACTGCGTTTACTAGTGTCGACGGCGGTATCGAGAAGCTCTCGAAGGTCATCAGGCATTCGTAAACCGAACGGTGTTTTTGTGTCTTTACCCATGATGTTTTTATTCAATTGATGACTTCATTAGTGATGCTATATATTATAATAATGAAACCATTAATGAAGCTTTTTATTTGAGCAACTCACGACACAAAGCCTTCACCGCGTCCGCATAAACTACTGGAACCAAAATCGGCTCAATCCCACTCCCCGTCTCTTCCTTACTATCCTTCGTGCCTTCTTTGCCAATTTCCATAGCATTCCTATTCAAACTTATCACCGGACTGTCTTGCCTGACCGTCAGAAGCCAAACAATGCGAAGTGCTTCATCGACTCCTTGGGCGAGGATCAAACCGGCTTTCCCGGAATTTGCAACACCCAGAGGGAAATCCTCGCCGAATGACGAGACCGCCAGGCCTGCCTCGTCGATGACTAGAAGGCCGATGTCCGGGTTGCCCAAAATTCCCCGGAATACGCCGGGATCGCTTGCCACTGGAGGCTTCTCATACCCAAATACACGGGCCAACGGCATATCTCTGTATTCCTTGGGATGCCCGTGGATGGCGACACTCGGCCGGTTGAATAGGGCTGGCTGCGAGAGGACAAGATCGGTCTTGCCAGTCCCCGAAAGGCCGTAGACGATGACAATCGGTTGTTTGGGTTTATCGCTCATGTGTCTGTCTTCACTTCATCGGATGGTTGGAAGGAGTAGGGATAATGGGTCATTGCCAGCCTTCTTTTTCTCCCGGCATGGCATATTCGACGGTCTCGTACATCGGGATGACAGTCGAGTAGCCCGGCACCGGGTAGCCTGTGCCGGACAGGTGGGGGAACACATAGATGACTAGGTCCGGGTTGGGAAGCCTGGGAAACTGGCTGTTGATTTCGTCGGCGGCATCGCGTGTGTAGCCTTCCAGCCCCGCGCCGTCGGCCGCCCCGCGCCGCCCGGCAGGCCAGTTGGCAGGGTTCCCGGCTTGCGTTGAACTGCCCTTGCGGGCGAAATGGGCATTGTAGACCTCTTTCATCGTCGGGCCGTCCTGGGGCAGGATGTCCTCCTTGGTTTTGCTGGCGCAGCCGGTGGCAATGGGCAGGGTTAGCATGGCTAGGCTAATCCAGGCCGCCACGGCCAGGCTCGCGTGGGTTGGCGCGGGCATAGTCGAGTTTCCTCCCGTGGGTTTGGTAGTCGACGGGGATTTCCCGGTCGATGTGGACGGCGACCTCGGCCCCGGTGTCGACGTAGACCGCGTCGAACATCTGCGCCTGCCGCTCGGCGATGAACTGGGCCAGTTCGTTGGAACTGCCGGACAGGGTCTGGCCCAAGGCGTACTGGCCGGCGTTGTTGACGACGCTGGTGATTCCGCCCAGCGGTGTCGTGTTGATGGTCTGCTGGGCGCGGGCGAAGCCCTGGCCTGCCGCGCTGATGCCCGTCGCCAGCATCCGCCCGGCCAGGTAGTCGGTGGCGTTGCTGATGCGGACGCCGCTGACGCAGGGGATGCCGCGCCGGTCTGAAATCCAGCCCAGGCCCTTGTGGAGCGTGGTCGGCGAACCGGCATTCCCGGACGTGCCAAGGCCGGAGCCGGACAGCCCGCCGCCAGACGGCTGCGTGCCCAGGCCGGGGCTTGCCGCGCCGACACTGGCGCCGGCGGTTCCACCGCCCCCGCCTGCCCCGCCGCTGCTTTGCCCGCCCTGCCCCCCATCGGACGAAACGGTGCGGACCCGGCCGTCTTCGAACACGAACGTGACCGAATCGACATTGCCGCGCACACAGCCCAGCGTCCAATCCCCCATGGCCGTCCCCGAGAACACCATGCCGAACACGCCGGGGATTTCCAGTCCGTTGGCGGCAAGGTTGTCCTTACCCACCAGCACCTTGAAGGGGAACGGGTCCTCCACTGAGCCTTTGATCGGCACCCGCCCGACCAGTGCCGTCATGGCGGTGGAGCCGACCAGGGTGGCATTGCGCGGGACGGTGTAGGCCGGTTCGTCAGGCTTCGGTTTGGGCGGCAGTGGCTCGGACCCGTCGTGCAACAGGCTTTGGCCGGTCGCAGACGATGTGGCAAGCGCGGCGGGTGACAGTGCCGAAGTGCCTTGGCGGTCAAGCGGTTCGACCCACACTAGGCCTGCGACAGTGTTTCCCCCAGGATTGCCGCCAACCGGTACAACCGGTATTTCCCCTGTTTGAAACGGGGCCATGCCCGTTTGGGGTGTGCCGGGGACCAATCGTCTGGCTGCATCCTCCATACGCTGAACGAGTTCCCGGTTTTCCTTGTCGCGGCCCTCGCTGGCCTTTTGCGCGTTCTGTAGTTCCGACCGCACCCGGGCGGATTCCTCCGCCTGCTGCCTGCGCAACAGTTCGGCATCCTTCCTGGCCTGTTCGGCCTGGCTTTTCACTTCGTTCAGTTGGACGGCCATGGCCCGCAAGGTGTCGGCAGCGGTGTCGGCATCTGGGGCGGGGGCTGTGTGTGGCGCCTTGCCAACCTCCCCGGACTTGTTGCCGGGGCGCATGAACACCACCATCAGGAATAGCAGCGCCACGGCGGCGATGATCGGCATAAGCCGGTTGCCTTTACCGCCCATTGAGCGCCTCGGCGTAGGGTTGCAGGGAAACCAGGTACGCGGCACTGGTGTCGCGCAGGTCGCCGCGCCCGGCGAGGCGGCTGTGCTGGAAAGCGGCGGCCTGCCAGTTGCCCCGCAAGCGGCGCGGGTCCAGCACCGTCTCGCCGAAGTCCAGGTTGCGCAGTTTCACGGCGGTGACGTGCAGGGAGCCGGAACGCCATGCGGCGATGGGCGTTGCCTCAAGCGCCCCGCCCCGGTAGAGCAAGGTGCCGGGTTCCGCAACCGCCGCTTCCGCGTAAACGCCTTCCGGCATCCGGCGCAGGCGGGCCGGGGCATACATTTGTTGGGCCGCCATGCGGACCAGTGCCGCATAATCCTGCTCTTTGGGCTTGGGCGGCTCCGCAGGCGGCTGGGCCGCATCGGCCTGGGCCGGGGTTGCCAAGCCTGTGCGTGAGGGTGTCTGGGGTTTTTCCGGCACGGCGACCTCAATGGCTGACAGGGACTGCGAGGCCTTGTCGGCGGCGAGGTCGACTAGGTAGATGTTGCCGGATTCCACTGCCTGCACTTGGATGCGCTGGGGCGGGAATTCCTTTAGGGCGGTCAAGTAGAGGGTGCCGCCGACGATTTGCGTGCGCAACAATCCGCTGCCTAGCTCAGGCGGGAATCCGACCCGCACCGTCACGGGAAACATGACCAGCCGTTCGCGCCCCACCGGCAGGGAGATAAACAGGGGGCGCTTGTTCCAGACCAGCCGATCCACCGGCTCGGGCAGGGGCTTTCCAGTCATTGGGTCCGGCAACGGCGGAAGCTGGGGTAGCGGCGGCGGGGCCGCCATGGATTGGGGGTTCCAGGCCAACGCGGCCAGTGCCAGGCAGGTAGCGGCAAGGCGCTTCATTGCTTCTGTCCCATGCCGGCGGGCGGGGCCTTGCCGGACTCCGCTATCCGCTGCGGCCCGTCGCCCTGATAGCCGTCCAGTGCCAGCCCCCAGGGGTTTTGGTTGATATCGGAGCGCATCAACACCACCCGGATCGGGTACGACACCGCGACAGTCTTGACCGGCGTGCCGCGAACGAACTCGTGGACGCGGAAATCCAAGGTCACCACCCACGCGCCGTTGCCCAGCACCCGCACCCGGCCCTCCTCGTAGCCATGGCCGGGTATCTCTTGGATCGAACGCACCCTGGAGGCCAATTCCCCGGCCTTGCCGCGCTGGTCCAAATCCCGGTCCAACTCATCGCGGAAGCGCGGGGTGAGGTAGTAAGTGGCTTGGAAGATGGCCTTGCCATAATCGGCCTGGCCGTCTTCCGGCCAATAGTTGACCGTTTGGAAAACCATCTGGGCAAAGGCGTAGATGTTCTCGGGCCGGGGGTCGTCTGCCTTGAGCACGGCCCCGGAGCGGAGGTCGGGCGGGATATGGATGCGCAGGTCCCCCCCGGCGCGGTTCCAGCCGTAGGCCATGGCTAGGGTGATGAAGGCCAGGATGCCCACCACGGCCCGAAGGGTCGCAATGTGCGCACGCAGGTTTTCGTTTTCGGACCGGTAGCGCGAACCCATCATGGCCACCGCCGCTCCCGGCCCACGCTCATGACCGCACGGCGGCGGGCCAGCCGTGCGCCAGTCAGGCCCAGATCGACCAAGGCGATTGCCGCACGCTGTTGCAGCCAAAACAAGGGCCTGCCGCGCTTCCAATTCTGGTAGACGGACGCGCCAAGGACGACGAGGGCGATGGAGGATGCCATGGACAGGCCGATGCCGATGGCAATGCGGCCCAGCAGGATTCCGCCGAACAGCCCGGCAGGGAGGGACACGGACACTGCCAACACCATGGCCACGACGAATTCCGAATCGGTGTAGCCGCGGAAAATGACCGGCTCGTCGTTGAGGCGTTCGCCGGACGCTTCCGCCGTGATGCCGGTGGGTTCCATGGTGATTATGCGCCTTCGGTGCGGTTAGGTGAACACACCGGCGACCTGGCCCAGCAAATAGGTGATCCACATGAATACCGCTGCGCCGATGACGGCCATCAATCCCAAATCCCCCCATTCCTTGTCACCTTTTCTGACGGCGGAGAGGTCGGCGGCCATAAAGTAGCTCAACATGACGAACACGGCCACAGAGAGCACTAGCGTCAATAGGCTTGAGCCTGACTGGCTGTAGCCTTTCAATACGGCCAGCCAGTCGGATGACGCGGTGACGCCCGCTGGCAAGGCGGGGGCAGGGATGCCGGCGTAGGCAGTGCCTGCCATGGCCGATGCCGCCAATGCCAACGCCGCCATGACGGGCCATAGGTTGGTTTTGTTATAGTTTCTCATCGCTTATGCCTTCCCTCATTGAATGAAATAAATGACCAACAGGGCCAGAATGGTAGCCCTCACGGACCCCGCCACCAGCCCGAAGAAATCGACGTTGCCCACGCGCCACTGGCTGAACAGCCCGGTGATGACCCAGGCCGACCATAGCAAGGCCGCAACGGCGGCCAGTGCCTGAGCAAACAATTTAAGGGTGGCCGGGTCGACCCCGGCACCGGCCGCGAACCGGGCGGTTGCGACGGAATCCATCGCCTACCGCCTGCCATAACCGCCGTCCAGCGGCCTGGCGGCGTTGGGTTCGGTGCGCGGACGCTCAAGATGCTCGCGGATGCCGCCCTTGATGCGCTCCAGGTCTTGGCGGAACCAGTCGTAGGCAAAATGGCTGCGGTCGGACGGGTCGGCCTGTCGCTCGGCCTCTTGCGCCAGCGGTTCCAGCAAGTCGATTTCACGCACTAGGCGTACTAAAGCGGCCCTTTCGCCGTCCGCGTCGGCCGCGGCCGTGCCGTCCATGGCGGCTGCCAGCAGCACCAGCAGCGTGGCAAGCACCCTAGGCCGCAACGGGCGTTGACTGGGTGGCAATGCCGAAAAACCAGGCTGTCCCATGGTGGCTTTCCCCTACAGGTATTTTTTAAAGCTGCCGGTCATGACCAGAACCAGCCACCCGAACAAGGCCGCAAACGGCAGCACGAACAGGTTGGGATGCACGGTGTCGGGCCAGTCCAGGTAAAACACCCAGGGCAGGGTGAAGGCCGGAAAGACGAAGTTGCGGGCCAAGTGGTAAACATGCCCGCGTTCGCGCCCGCCGCCGAATCGGCGCAAGTCGCGCTGGCCCAGCCCGTCGACCGCCGCCGCCAGCCCCGCAAGCAGGAACACCGGCATCGCGCCAAGCATCACGCCCAGCCTGATCGCATACACCTGGGTGGCACAAATGGCGGCGATCAGATAATCGCGCCCGTCGCCCAATAAACGCCTGGCCCGGACATCCATGGGGTCGTTCGCCGTTTTTGGCTGTTGCGGCGACTGGAACAGTTCGCCCAGCCGCCAGTCCACATAGACGGTTTCATAGAGGCTTGCGGCCAGTTCCCGCGAGAACCGTGCGGGGTGCCTGATGAGGATGCCGTCGGGGAAGTCCGCGTCCAGGTAGCGGAGTTCGGCGATCAGGGTCTTGTAACTATGGCGCGGGCCTTCTTCCGGCCACACCCATTTCATGCCCATCCACTCCACGACGATGTTGCCCAATGCCCCCAGTATGATCCAAATGGCGAAGGCCAGCACGGCGTTGGCGGCCTTGCCAGCAGGCCCGCGCTTGGGCGGCGGGCTTGGGCGGCGTTGCGCGGCCATCAGGCGCCCGCACCCGCGCCGACCCACCAGTTGTCGGCGGTGGCGTATTTCTGGCCCATCCTCCGCGCCAGTTCGCCGATGCCGGACGGCATGGCGGGGTCGTCCGCCGTGCCGGGGAGGGGGAAGCGGACCTTCCACAGCTGTCCCCCTTCCAGCAGGCAGAACGCCTGGCCCTTGGGCAGGGCGATGATATCCGCAGGGGTCAGCATGGGGGCTGCTTCGACGTTCACGCGGTCTTCGTTGCGGGACTGGAAATCCACATCCAGGGTCATGTCGGAGGTGTCGGTTACGCCGGACACCAGCGTGAGGGTGTGGACCTGCACTTCCGGCAATTGCTCGGTGAGCAGTTCGGCGGTGGCCGGGGAGCGCACCCGCAGCATGATGAGGTTGTTGAAGTTGTCGACGACCTGCCCCGCCTTGGGGGCGCTGCCGAGGCGGGCCTCCAAGTCGGACAGGCTTTGCGTGTAGGCGGTGATCTGCACCCCGGCACCGCCGGACTTGTTCACCATCGGGATAAACTCGTTGCCGATGAGTTCGTTGAACTCGTCGGCGTGGATGCTGATCGGGTGGCGTCCGGGCTGTTTGACATCGTCCGGCAGGCCACCGTCGACACCGTGCTTGTAGATATGTCCGGCCACGGACACCAAGTCGGCAAACATGGAGTTGCCCACCGCGCCGGACACGGTGAAGTCGCTCAGCGCGTCCAGGCCCACATAGACGATGCCCTTGCGCTTGATGACGTCCAGCCAGTCGAAAATCGGCCGGGGGTCGTCGGTGTCGTAACGGGGGGATATCAACTCACCGATTTTCCCAGTGATGAGCTTCTCCATCAACGGCAGCAGGCTGGCGGTGATCTTGTCGAAATAGGTCTTGTCGTACTGGGTGGCGGACAGCAGCCCGTCGGCCACGTCGTCGTAGAGTTGGCGGTCGCGGATGAACTGAATCAAGGCGACCACTTCCTTGGCGCGTCCCCGCATCGCCATCGGCAAATCCTTGTCGTTGATCTTGGGGGCGCGGGCGGCGACCTCGGCTTCCCATCCCGGTGCCGCCTGGGCCAGCCATTGTTGGCAATATTCCATGAATAACTGGTCCATGTTCATCATGTAGCGGGTAATCAATTCATAGGTCGGCAAACGGCCCATGGCATAGAGGGCGCGGGCGACGATGTTCGAGAACCGCCAGGCGAACTCGCGGAACGCAGCGGAATTGCCCTCGGCCGGCAACTGGTTGGAAATCCGGGTGGCGACCTCGGTGATGCGCGAGAAGCTGCCGATGGGGTTGTAGCGGGCGGAAAACTCGGGAAAGCCCAAATGGAAGAGGTACAGGGCGTTTTCCCGCCCGGCCCGCCGGGCTTCGGCCACCACGCGCCGCATCAGGCCGGCGTCGCCCTTGGGGTCGAACACGATGGTCACATCGCCCCGGCGGATGTCTTGGGTGATCAGTATCTCCGCCAGCCGGGTCTTGCCGACGCGGGTGGTGCCGAGCACCAAGGTATGCCCCACCCGGTCGGCCAGTGGCATGTAGACCGGCACTTCCTGCGGCTCGACACCGTGCAGGGCGGGCTTGCCGCCCACAGGCGGCAGCGGACGGAGCGGATTCCACCGGGAGTCTGTAGCCAGCCATTCGGCGATGCGGTTGAGCAGTGGGCGGTGTTCCCAGGCGGTCTCGGCCCAGCGGGCGAAGCGGTACAGCCGCCCCGGCTCGACATAGCGCTTGGCCCAGGGCCGCTCGGTGTCGCGCAGCCGTTGGGTGTGTATTTGACTCCAGCGGAACCCCATCCCTAAAAAGAGCTTCTTGCGGCTGACCGGCACCTGCCCGGCATCCAAGGTGTAGGTTTTGAGCCGCCTGAGATTGCGCTGGTAGGCGATGACGGCCAGCCCTTGGCGGGCCCGGTAAAGGGCGAACAGGGCAAAGGCCGCGCCGACGGCTTGCCCAAGTCGTGTGGACATCAATAATTGGTGGGGTGCGCCAACGCAGATGGCGGCGACGCAGGCGGAGGTGAAGGCGGACCACAGTTCCACCGGGGGGCGCAACAAGGCTTCAATGGGATGTTCGCTCATCGGGCGCACCTCATTGTTCGACCCTGCCGGACGAGACTAGCGCCGGGTAATGGCTCAACCCTAAGATTCTGGCCAGTTCCTGGGCGTTGATGGCCGTCAGCGGCAGATTGCCCGCCAGCGACTTCATCGCGTTGTAGTCGTCAGGCCCTTGGGCCTGGACAAGCAGGCCGACGGCATTGATCTGGGCCAGGCGGCCTTGATGCCGCGCCAGCCAGTTGCGCGAGGACTCGTCGCTGCCGACGATGAATATCGGCCTGCCGGTTAGCTGTGGCAGGTTCACCGTGACCGGCGCGAACGCCCCGGCGCTCAGCCCCGGCGTATTGACCGGGTAGGCGGGCGCTGGGGCTGCCAAGTTGCCCCCAAGGGCTGGCGACGGGACAGGCTGGCTTGGCAGGGCGATGCGTGGGATGCCGTACTGTTCAATCGAAGTCGTCGGACCTTGGTCTTGCAATACGACAGGGGCGGCCATTGCGGCCCATGCGCAGCCTAGAAGTGACAGCCCTATTGCCGTCAACACGGCATTAGCCCGGAAGTTCGCCATACAGCCTCTCTTGCAACTGGGGCAGGATTTCCAGGATGAATTCGGCGATGAGCCACTGCCGCAGTTCCTTTTCCTGCCCGACATGGGCCAGGATGGTGAACGCGCCGCCTTTGCCGAGGGTGGCGGGGATGATCTTCCAGCCGTCCGGTTGCGATGCCAGCATGAACCAGTCCGCCGCATTGTCGCGCACCGTGTGGTCGGACAGTTCTTCCAGCAGCGCGAACGCACGGTCCTGCATCTCCACGGTTTTCAACCCGTTCCGTTCAAACGCCTGTTGGAGTTCCGCCAGATAAAAGTCGAACACGAGCAGCATGCCGGACTGGCGCTCGACGACCTGGCCCCACGGGAACGCATAGCCGTCTGCCTCGGTGGGCAGGAAGACCCGCCCCGCCGCGTAAGACTGGCCTATTTGCACCGTTTCGGGCTGTCCGCGCTCAAGCCGTATCATGGCTAGGTATTCGCTCGGGGGCGCGGGCAGTTTGTGGTTTCGCGTCATGTCTGTGTTCACTGTGTTGCGCCAGTTGATGATAGCAGGGAGAGTTGGTTGTTGCGGATCACCGCCAACACCGGGGGGGGTGCACCCGCGCCCGCCACCTGCGCAAGCTGGCCGCTGTCGTGGTTGAGGGTGGTCCGCTTGCGCCTGACATCCTCCGGGTCGATGTTGTGCTGCCGCGCCCATGACCGGATGCCGTCGTCCGAGGCCACACCGGTTATGTAGATGTCCAGTTGCGCCCCGGCGCGTTGGCCTGCCAGTGCCGTCGCGAGCAGGTTGTCGCAAGCGGGGCAGTCGCGGGTTTTGACGAACAAGAGCAGGCGGTCGCCGGTTTGGAAGCCTGCCGTGCTCTTGCCGGGCGAGGCGGGCAGCTTAGACGGGTCGACCATCAGGCCGGACGGGTTGAGTTCGGCCCATGCCTGTTGGTACTCGCGCTGAAAGGCTAAGACGCGCTCGGTGTCTTGCCGCATGGCCTCGGCAAACTGCCGGGCGTATTTCTTCCGTTCGGCCTCGTCACGGGCGTGGATGCCCAGCACTTCAAGCGGCGAGATCGCGGGTTGGCTGAGGCTGCCCCGGATGCCGGCCATCAAGGCTTGGTAGCGTTGCCATTCGGTTTCGTCCAGCCCCCACTGGTCGCGGCTTAAGCGGGCTTGGGCCGCCGCATCGTCATGGCCGGACACGGCAACCGCCGACGGGATGGCTTGGGCCGGTTGGCTAAAGGCCGCCCCGGCGGCGGTCGAGGCCTGGGGGATGCCCAAGGCAACCAAAAACAACACCGGCGGGACGGCTCTCCGGGTCATGGCCTGCCCCCTTCGCCCGCCATGACGGTGCGGGTGGAACCCGAAGGGTCGCTGAGGGTGACCGCCTGGCCGTCGGCGGAGTCGATGCGCCAGCCCGCGCGCCTTTCGCCGGGGCGCACATCGATGAGTTGTCCGTTTTGGCGGATGACGACGGTTTTCTGTCCGTCCCATACATCGACGGATTCCACCATAAAGGGCAACGGCTGGGCGGAGGGTTTCGTCCGCTGCGGCCGGCCGTCCGCCTGTCGCAGGGCCGTCCGCGGGCTGGCTGGCTTTCTTTTGGCCTTTTTGGGTTTTGCGGGCTGATTGCCGGTTGCGCCGGGGCTTTCCCCGTTCGCGTCGCTCGCCAGCGTCGCCCGGGGCTGCGCACTGACGAGTTCAAGCCCGTCCAAACGCGATGCTTGCACCCTTCCAGTCCTTTCCAGCCGTTCGACGAGGGCTTGTAGCACATCCAGCCGCCGGGTGATGTCCGCCATGGCCTTAGGGTCGGACGGGCTGTCCGCAGCGGGGGTTGGCTGGCTGTCTACGTTGGCGTCGAGGGTTTCCGGCTGGCCTGCGACGGGCTTGCCCTCTTCGGCAGGCGGGTTGATATCGGGTGTCCCCGGGAGGTTCCCTTGGGGCGGTTGCGCCTTTCCTTGACTGGCTTGAATTCCGTCGGGCTGGGCGTTGGCCGGGTTTGCGCGAGGGGCAGCATCGGGCTTGCCGGGCGGGGCCTTCGGTTCGCCAAAGGGTTCTAGCATTATGCGCGGGGGCGGGGTCAAAGGCGCAGCTTCGCCAATGGCGATGTTGGGCGGGTTGGTAGGTTGGCTTGCGCCATGCTCGGCTTCAAGTGCCACGCTTTTGTGCTCGGAATGGGGCTTTAAGGCGAAATAGGCCAATGCCGCCATTGCCAGCATGCCAAAGATAAACGGGATGCCCTTAGACGCTAAGCTTTTGGGTTTTTTGTTTGATAACGGACCCGTGTCGGATGCGGCGGCATCCGTTGGCTGGCCTTGGTTATTGGTGCCTTGGGGCAAAGTGGGTTCCTCGTCCAGCCAGTCCATGGAAGATTGGCGGTCCATTTGGACAGTCGAATCGGTTTCTTTGACGGTTGGGGTCTGGTTCACAACGTCCCTCCCGCCTGGGTCGCGGCCACCCGGTAGCCGACTTCGCGGTATACGTCATCCACCACCAACTCGTAAGCACGCCCGCCCAGCGCCAACAACGCATCGCGCAGGGTCATCGGGCCTAAATGCCGATGCACCGAGGGGATGGGCAGGCCGAATAAATGCTTCACCTCGCGGGTGGCGGGGTCCATCAGGCAGTAGCCGCTGCGCTTAAGCAGGTAGTCGGCGGCATCCTCCACGGTCGAAAGCGACGACGGCAAGCCCACGTCAATGATGACCAGCAAGGGGTCGGCCTGGGCGGCTTCGGTGCCGTTGACCAGAAAGGAGTAGCGCCCGGTCTGGGTCCGGTCCGGCACCGGGCTGGCTTTGCCAAGCCGGTAGACCTCCGGCGCCCGCGGCGGTGCGGCGGCGGACGGACCCGGCAAGGCAGCCGGGGGCGCGGCCTTGTCGGCGGCGCACCCGGCGGCAAGGGCCGTGGCGGTCAGGAGGGTGATGGCGATTCGGTGCATCGGTGTCCGGGTCGGTTGGTTCGATGCGACAGAGTTTGCCTAGAGTTGCAAGTTTTTTCTACATTTAACCGTTAATCCAAATTGAAGGGTTTTAATTTAAACGCAAATAATTGATTTGACTAGAGTGCCAATTAGTGCATTATTTTGGTTCTCTGGGAATTCGCATGGTGACCAGCGACGGGCAACTCACATGCCATTGTTTTTAAGGTGTATCGTAACTTGCCAAATGCCGTTTACCATGCGAATTCCCAAAGAACCATTATTTTACGCCCCGGCATTGTCGGCGGCATCCTCTTAGGTATAAGATAATCAAGCCTGAAACGTGTCGTTTTCCACCCACCAACTTTGACGGTGATATCACATGAACAGTTTGCAAGAAATATGGGAATCCTACGCGCTGGCGGTCTACGAAGGCTGGTCGGCTTATTGGAAGAGCAGCGAGGACTGGCCGTTGTTTTTCGCCTGGGGCTTGCCGGTTGGCTTGTTCGCAGCAGTGCGCTATTTTTTTTCGCTGCCGGTGTTCCTGGCGGTTTCACTTTTACTGCTTGGCCCCGTCATTTGGCTGTATGCGGGCATGTTCCATACCTTTTTCAAATCAAAGACAAAGAAAGCCAGACAATAACCGCAATTGACGAAAGAAACTTGCCTATCGAACAAGTCAGCGAAGAAGAAAGGAAAAGACGGATCGCAAAACTAAGGGGTTCCTTAAGTCATTTTTCCGCCGAGGCGAGACAACTCGGCTTAACCGATGAAATAGCCGAGGAAATTCTGCGTGGGGAGGGCTAACATTGTTGTCGATACCAATGTTTTTTTAAGCGCGGCAATTAACCCTGACGGACTCTCGGCAGAGGCGCTGTATCGGGCTTTGGAAGAATATCAACTTTTGCATAGCACACAGACGCTTGAAGAATTAGTGACAAGGCTAAATAGCGGGAAAATATGCAAATATTCAACAGAAAAAAGCAGAAATACCATTACTAGTGATGTGGAACAGGCAAGTAAGATTGTTGAAGTAGAGCATAGAACAACCGCTTGCCGCGACCCGAAGGATAACAAATTCCTTGAATTGGCGGTGTCTGGCGAAGCGAAATACATCCTGTCCGGCGACAAGGATTTGCTTGATATGGGGCAATGTCAAGGGATTGAGATTCTTTCGCCGAGGGGCTTCCTCGAAGCGGGAACAGGTTCGGGCGGTTGGCCGCAGGGCGGCGGAATGATCCAGCCCAAAAAGCTGACCGGCCGTGTGGCTGGGGGTTTCATTGGCGCTTGGCACTACTGTTTGGACCCCTTGTTTGGGAATGCGCGGGGTTTTTCCATGCCTTTTTCACGAAAGTATACTCAATCCGTGCTTCTGCACTATCGCTAATAGCTTAAGTGCCATTCCGCTTGGATGCTTTGCGCCCGTTTCCCATTTCTGTATCGTTGATTCACTGGTATTTAGATAACGAGCAAAAATAGGCTGGCTGACATTATTTTCTTCGCGGATAAGCTTTATCTGCTGCGGTCCAATGTCAGGCGGAACGGAAAGGCAGGATTCATCAAAATCACGCATTGTTGCCTTATCAATCGCCCCGGCTCGATATAAACCTTCAGCCGTGCTATGAATAGCTTCAAAAGCATCACTCTTAAATTTAAGTTTGTTTGCCATCGCAAATCTCCAATAAATCACCATTTTCTATCTCGGCATCAATAACAGAATTGGCTTGACGACTATATAATGTTGCCAACTTTTTAAACTCGGCAAGTTCATCTATGCCTATATTGTCTCTGTCTTTTTTGGCAAACAGAAAAACATAAACCCAATATTTACCGCCTTTTGCAATAATTATAGATCGGTGTCTGTTACCTTTTAGGCGTTTTTTGAATACCCCACCACCTAAATCGTCCGCTTGACCCTGCATGACCTGTCGAATTGCCGCGCAAAGCTCTTCATCACTGATACGCGCTTTTTTGGCTGCTTTGGCGAACCAAACAGTCTTAAAAATCCGTGATAAATTCTCAGCTTTGACGATCATAGCTAATTTATATCATCCGGTAACACTAGGTGCAATATAAAAATGCACCAAGCCGACAAAATCAGATATCTCGCCCGGTGCCTTCCTTGGCCGGGAAGTATCCCGGGGCTTGGCCGAGCGAGGCAGCGCGGGTGCGGCGGCGACCGCGGGCAGGCAAACAACAATATTCCCGCCGGAATCGTTGCCCCGGTTGACAGGCTGTACTATACTGTTAGCCATCATTAACGCCCAAGGACGGCACCCCGGCAAAACCTGCGGGGTAAAGTTTTGTTCCGCGAGGATTGCGGGGCACCGGCGGGGTCGGCCGGGCTAGCCAAATGCGGAACCCATTCACTTTTCCGGGCGCACGATGCCCATCCTCTGCGATTTGGGGGATTCCCATGCCTTCCGTTTTGTTTTTCTTCCGACATTTCCCGGCGGCGTTTGCGCTTGCCCTGGGCTTTTTCTTAGGCTTTTCCCCCTTGGCCTTCGGCGGTGGAGGCGGTTCGCCGCCGAATTTGCTGGTGTTTCCGGCGGCAATGGGGGCGGCCAATGCCAACGGGCTACCGCAAGGTTCCGGGGGCAACACGACCCTGGTGCAATTCGACGCAACGGCAGTGCTGGCTTTGCCTATCGGCGGGGAGGCGGCCATCACGCTGCCCCGGCTGGGGACGCTAACCGTCGTCCATGACCGCCAAGAGCAACACCCGAACGGCGACGTGACCTGGGTGGGGTATTTCAAGGGCTGGGGCGACAATTACCGCGTCGTCATTACAACCGGGCCTAATGGCACGGCGGGCCGCATTGTCAGCCCGGACGGGGAGTTTTCCCTGCTGCCCGGCGGCAGCAGCGGCGCGTGGCTGCGCGACAACAGCCAAGCGGGATTGAAGCCGGTGACTCAGGACAGTGACGACACCGTGCCGGTGCCGACGACAGCCCCGACCTCCTCCGTCCCGCCGGGTCTAGCGGAAATGGCGGCGATGGCCCCGGCCACCGCGTCGGGCCAGCCGACAGCGGCGGCGGCCCCAGCCACCGATCCCAACGCCCAAGCGACCATCGACTTGATGATCGTCTACACGGCGGGGATGGTCCAATATTACGGCAGCGGCCTGCAAACCCGGTTGAACAATCTGGTGGCCATCGCCAACCAAGCCTACATCGACAGCGGCATCCATATCACCTTGCGCTTGGTGTATAGCGTCGAGGTGGATTATGTCGAATCGGGCGGGTTGAGTCCGGCCCTCAAAGACCTTACCGCCGGCAATGGGCTGTTCTCCAATGTTTCGGCATTACGGAAGCAATATGGCGCGGATTTGGTAACCTTGATTATTAAGCCGACATCAATATTTTGCGGGGGTGAAGGATTAGCGTGGAGTTCATCGCCTATCAGTGTAGATTATGGTTATTCGGTGTTTCTCGATCTCGGGACTGTTAATGGCTGTAATAATAATGATTTGGTCATGGCTCACGAACTGGGCCACAACATGGGCGCAAACCATGACCGGGCGGCTTTATCCAATCCAGGCAATGATTATTCCTATGGCTATGGCATCACCGGCCTGTTTGCCGACATAATGTCATACAGTTATATAAGCGCACCGTCTGTGGCGAAGTTCTCCAACCCTAACATCACCTGCGATGCCAATAACGACCCGTGCGGCATCGCCCCCGGTCAGCCCAACGCGGCGGATTCCGCGCAAACGCTGAACGACAACCGCTTTGCAGTCGCTGCCTTGATGCCTGCCGTGGGCGTTGCGCCGCCCACCGCCACGCTAACCGCGTCCCCGTCCACGGTGGCCTATGGCGGGGCGACAGTCTTAGCTTGGTCATCGACCAATGCGGCCTCGTGCAGTGCCATCAGCAGCGACGGGCAGTCGTACAGCGCCATCCCGACGGCTGGCAACGCGACTGTCTCGCCGCCCGCGACGGTCACTTACACGCTGACCTGCGCCGGACCCGGAGGGACGGTGAGCGCGGCGGCGACGGTGACGGTCAGCCTGGACGCAGTGGCGTGTCTGTTCAATTGGGGCGAAAAAAACTATCCCGTGCTGTTTGCCCCGATTGGGGAGTCCATGCAGGCTTGGAGCGTCTACACCTACCGCCACTACACGGGCACCAACTCGTACCTGGGGGTTTCCTCGGCTGACAAGCACGTTTATTACTTAGGCCCGGACGGCATCATGCAGGACGAGGGGGCGCTGTCCCATTGGCTACCGATTGCGGGTTGCCAGTAGGGGCTAATGAAAATCTCAAAAACTAGCGAATATTTTTTATGCACATTGAAATTGACCTTGACACTGCACATACAGAACGCTTGCACCGCTTGCAGAAATGCTGGAGCCAGCCCTTGGATCAAGTCATTGCCCGCTTGATCGACATCGACCACACACTGGAACCCGAGGACTCCGCCAAGGCCACCCTGCTTGCCTCGGAAGCCGTGCTGCGCCGCGACTGGGACACACAGGAAGAGGATGCTGCATGGGCGAATTTGTAAAAGGCGATATCGTATAGAAAGCGTCTAAGCTGGATGGCCGCCACTGGCTGCCATAGCGGCCAACCCCTTCGTTCGTTCACTGATACGAATACGTATACACATTGATGTATCCGCCGGTCGCGCAATACGCATTGACCCCGTAACCCACGCCGGGCGGGACGGCAAACGCGATGCTGTTGATGTTCGCGCCGGACGAGCTGGGGTTTTCCTGCTCCGCAACAACCATCCCGTTGACGTTGCCGAAGATGCTTGTGGCGCCATTCAGGCAATACGAATAGGCGTAGACATTTTGCGTCGCACCGGTGTTGTTGCTGCCGTTGTAGGCATTCGCGGCATTGCTGGCAACCTGGGTATAGTACCCGGAAGCCCCGAGCGCACCCACGCCAGACGCAGACACACACATCGGGTTGCCGTTGTTGTCGATGCCCTGCATCACCAGCCCGGTGGGGCAGGATAGTTGGCTGCTCGTACGAGGGTCTACGCACTGTGGCTGTCCATTGTTGATGCTTTGCATCACTTGACCGACGGGGCAGGTGGCGGTCACCGGGACGCATACCGGGTATCCGAGCGACTCGCCTTGCGAGAGTTGCCCTGGCTGGCAAACCCTCGGCCCGGTGTTTCTCGGCGGTATGACGGTCAGCGAGGTTAAATCCCCCGCCAGGGCGGGTGGGCTGCATAGGCAGGCGAATACCAAGGCCGCAAGGAATGAAGGCAGAATGTCGAGTGTTTTGTTCATGGGTTTTACTCCGGTTGGTTTGAATATTATCCGCACGTCACGCTGACCATGGCCGACGAGGACGGGTCGGCTGGCTGGCCTGCGGGGTTTGACGCGGTGAATACGGTGATGAACACTTGCCAGCCGGTCCCCACATCCGTGTAGCTGAGTTGGACGCTGGTGATGGGGTCCTGCGCATTACCCGAACTGAATGGGCCTTGGCTGGCAAATATCCTGGGGGTTGGCTTGTCGGGGGGGCATTGCGGCTTGGCGACGAATCCGCCGTTGTTGACATAGCTGGACCCTTGGATGCTTTCAGCCAGCGTGATGCTGGTGCCCATGATTTGCACGTTGCCGCCCACGCCCGAGGCGTTGGCGTTGACATTCCGCCCGGCGTTCAGGTCGGTCGTGGCGTTGACCGTGCCGCCGTTGACCGCGCTGGAGGCGTTCATGGTGCTGGCGTTGACGGCGTTGGTGGCGTTCATTGTGCTTGTATTGACGGAATTCGCGGCGTTGACCGTGTTTGACGCATTGACCGTGGCGGAATTGACCGCATTGGCGTTGTTGAGGCTGTTGTTGCCCATGTTGAGGTTGCCGGTCATCTGGTTGGTGCCGTCGGTCCTCAGGAACGGCTGGCCGAGGATGGCGGTGTCCACATAGGCGAACAGGATGCCGGTGTCCGGGTCGATGGCGTAGCGGGTGAACCCGATGGACTGCTCCAGGTTTGCCGTGTAGCTGCCCGCAAAGGCATTGGCGGCATTGACGATGGCCCCGCCCATGGCCCGGTCCACGCCGATCCCGGTGACGGCCGGACCCAAGATGGTGGTCGCCAGGATGTACTGGCCGTTTTGGGCGACCGTGGTGTCGAAGGTCAGGCCGACCGTCGAGAACGGGTCGAAGCCGCACGGCAGGTACATCACCGCACCGGCCGCGCCCGCGCAGGGCGGGGTTTGCAGCCAGCCGATGCCGCTGTAGGAGCCGAACGGGAATGGCTGCGGCGGGTTTAGGTTGGACAGCCTGGCCGGTTCGTTGGTGACGTAGGAGGCCACGGCAGAGTTGTATTTCGCCACCTTGTTGCCTTGCGCCGATGCAATTTGGTAATTGGCCCACGCCTGGAACAACTGGGCGGCGGACACCATGTACCAC
>Ga0209083_1000040_pt1 | contig 199363 bp, 137 predicted proteins | sample AM7aDNAmetaG_FD_184132 | JGI IMG/M metagenome (GOLD analysis project Ga0209083, IMG submission 184132) | Freshwater microbial communities from Finland to study Microbial Dark Matter (Phase II) - AM7a DNA metaG (SPAdes) (version 3) | ecosystem: Environmental > Aquatic > Freshwater > Lake ... | reverse complement strand
TCTGGGAGTTGGAAAAAGAAAACGATTCGAAGGCAGCGGATCATGATCCGCTGCCTTCGAACACTCCCCGGAGTGTCAAACAGTTAACCGTGGCTTAATTATTTTACAGAAAAAAAGTTGCACATCTCATTTTATACTGGATTTACTTCAGTTTAAACAAAGATAGGGTATAAATCCGATTAATGAAACCCGTTTACTTATCGCGGGAAAATTCTCATGAACGGGCGAGGCAGCCGAGGGAACGCATTGCTGCCATCGTTTATTGACGATAATATTGCGTTTATCCGGGAAAAGGTTACGGAGAATAAATCGGGTTGAATTTTTCGATTTCTATCACCATATTTGTTATCAAAAGAGAGTCATGAGAAAGCTCAGAAACATCATTAACGAATAAGCTTTATGAACAGCAGATGCATCCAGATTGAAATCAGGAAAGACAATACCGAAACGGATCAGGCATTGATAGTAAGTCCTGGAAAAAACTTGGAGATCCTGAAAATCAAATCCGAAAGCATCATTAAGAAAGTCAATATTCAAAATCTGATCGGAAAAGAGGAAATTGAAAAGCCGGTTAATGATCATGTTATCACCCTTGATTTTTCTTCCAATGGGAGCGATATGCATCTTATAACAATAACACTTGAACAGGATGAACAGACCCGTTCGATTTTAATTTTATAAGTTTATGAATACGACACAAGTCCTGATTGACCCCGATATCATGGCCCTGCCTGAAACTGCGGCAGTATTCGCGATCTTTTCCTCCTCCATCTGTCGTTTTGTAGGGGAAACCGAAAATTTAAAGCATGCCATGATGGACCTGCAAAAACCTGATTTGCCAAATATCCCTTTACGGCACCTGATGTTATCTAATAAAGTCAAGATCCTTCAGTACCTTCTGCTTGAGGGTTCTACCAAAACGTTCAGGATAGTCAGGAAAGAAGAATGGATCAGTATATACGAGCCATCCGACAGCCTGCATTCATTATCCAAGAGTAACAATCTGTCGCAGATTGCGGGATGAGGGCGCTTCGCGCCGATGCGGGATGCGGATTATTTTTCTCTTTCGGTAGTATAGATCACCAGTTCATGCAATGCCCGGCGATAATCATTTTCGTGAAAACCCAAAAGGATCTCAAGAGCTTTGGAGCGGTAGTCCAGCATTTTTTCGCGGGCATACTGCAATCCACCAGCTTTACTCACCTGTTCAATCAGTTCAGCGACCCTTGCATGATCGTTATGATGATTTTTAACTGTGCTGATGATATGCCGTTTTTCGGTCCGTCCTGATTTATTCAGCAGGTAAATCAGGGGAAGGGTCATTTTTTGTTCCCTGATATCTGCAGCTCCGGGCTTGCCTGTGGCATTATGCTTCTGGTAATCGAAAAGGTCGTCCTTGATCTGAAATGCGGTACCGGCAAACTCTCCGAATTGCCACATCTTATCCTGAATTTCGCGGTCATCGGTGGTGCTCGCACAGCCGGTAGCGCAGCAGGAAGCTATGAGCGAGGCCGTCTTCTTACGTATAATCTCAAAATAAACGTTTTCTTCAATATCCAGCCTGCGGGCCTTTTCAATCTGAAGGAGCTCGCCTTCGCTCATTTCCCTAACGGCATTCGAAACGATTTTCAGGAGGCGGAATTCATCTTTTTCAAGGGAGACCAGCAGTCCCTTCGAAAGCAGGTAATCGCCCACCAGCACTGCTATTTTATTTTTCCACAGGGCATTGATGGAAAAGAAGCCCCGGCGAAGATTTGAATCGTCCACCACATCGTCGTGTACCAGGGTGGCGGTATGCAGCAGCTCGATCATGGAAGCGGCAGTATAGGTGCTTTCATTGATCTGCCCATGAAGCCCGGCCGAAAGGAAGACAAACATCGGGCGCATCTGTTTGCCTTTACGTTTCAAAATATATCTCGTGACCGTATCGAGCAGGGGCACCGAGCTCTTCATCGAAGCCATAAAGCTCTTCTCAAAGCTATCAAGCTCCTCCTTTATCGGTTTTTTTATTTCACTTAATCCGGTCAATTTTCATGTTTTTTCATACTGCATCCTGCATCTGGCGCGAAGCGCCATCATCGGCGCGAAGCGCTTCATCCGGCCAATAAAAGTAATCATTTTCTGTGTTGCGTGGAATGTCGATAGAAAATACGAATTTTGCAATTCGAACCACATACCATGCCATTCCTGTTTCATGACGTTATTTTCGGGCCTTTACGCAGCCGCCGTCTTGGCCTCTCCCTGGGGATCAACCTTCTTCCCCTTAACAATAAATACTGCTCGTTCAATTGTATTTATTGTGAATGCGGATGGACCCCTGCCAAAGCCCGGGAAGGTATGGAGTTGCCCACACGTGAGGAGGTTGCCTCATTTCTGGAACAAAAACTCAAAGAACTTGTGCTGGAGGACTACCTGCCCGATGCGATCACCTTTGCAGGGAACGGGGAACCAACCCTTCATCCTGAGTTCGGCGGGATCGTGGACGACACCATTAGGCTTCGAAACCAATATTCGCCCCATTCCAGGGTGACGGTGCTCAGCAATGCCAGCCGTATTCATGATCCCCTGGTATTTAAGGCCCTCCTGAAACTCGATAATAATATCCTGAAGCTGGATGCGGGCACCGAAGAGACTTTCACTGCCATGAACAATCCTGTTGAGGACCTTGATTTTAACAAGATGATCAGCGGCCTTATGCAATTCAAAGGGAACCTGATCATTCAGACCATGTTCCTCAAAGGTTATGTGAACGGCAGGCTGATCGACAACACCACCGATCTTGAAGTTTCGGCCTGGATAGAGCAACTGCTGAAAATCCGACCCAAAGCAACCATGATTTACCCTATCGCAAGACATACCCCGGCTAAGGACCTGGAAAAGATCAGCAGGAGCACCCTGGAAGAAATTGCATTGGAGGCCGGGAAGGAAGGGATAGAGGTGAAAGTCTATGAATGAAAGATGTACATGATAATCTATCCTCCAAAAATATGGCTGGCCTTTGGCGAAACGATCAGGGGAAACAAAGAAATCCTTGAATGGCTGCTTAAAAACGGGTATCCCGAACTGGCGGTTTTATCGAGCGCGGTAAAGGGAAGCGAAGAAGCCACTGGATGGCTGATCAAAAACGGGTATCCCCAGATTGCCGCCCTTGACGCTGCCATTGATGAAGACGATAAAGCTTACCAGTGGCTTCACGCGAACAATTATGACTTTTTTATAGTTTTTGCAGATGCCTGTCACGGAGCAACCGCTGCAATACAGTGGTTCCGGCAGAACAAGCTCGAAGCCATCCTGGTGATTGCCTTAAAGATCAAGGAACTCAGGGATAATACCACCTACGATTACCATAAGATGCATTTTTAATTGTAATAAGCGAAGCACATCGCTAATAGGTAATTCCTGTAATCCTGAATTCCGTGCGGCGGTTGGCCTGGTGTTCGGCTTCGGTACAACCAATACCGGCTTCGCAGTTGCAGTGATTGATCAACTGTGATTTGCCGTAACCTCTGGCTGTCAGCCTTGAAGGATCTATGCCCTGTTTTATCAAATAATTCACCACCGATTCGGCCCTTCTCTGCGAAAGAAGTTCATTGTATTCAACAGAGCCCCGGCAGTCGGTATGGGATCCGATCTCAACACTTACAGGGTATTCCTTAAGGATGCTGATGAGGCTGTCGAGGGAATGCTCAGCGTCCTTGCGGATGTTCCATTTGTCGAAATCATAATAGATATTTTCAATGCGGTAGGTTTTCCCGACAGCCAGGGAAGGGGGAATGGGTTTTGGCAATTCGGCAGCGATGGGAGGAGGCTTTGGGGGTTCAGCTTCAGGCGGCTTTACCACGAAACAATAAATATCATCACTGCCTGAACCTCCCGGCCGGTTTGAGCTGAAGGTCCCTGAAAGCCCTCCGGGCCATTGCATGAATGCAAAATCATCGCAGGATGAATTCAGTGGCTGCCCCAGGTTAACAGGCGGCTCCCATTTTCCCCCGGTCTTTTTTGCCAAAAAAATATCCAGCCCGCCAAAACCGGGATGACCGTCGGAGGCAAAATAAAGATCCCCGTTCTCAGCTAAAAAAGGGAACATCTCATTGCCTTCGGTATTTACCGGTTTCCCAAGGTTAACAGGTGAACTCCAGCCATTCGCCACGCGGGTGCATGAACAGATATCGGTGCCCCCGCATCCGCCTTCCATATCAGAAACAAAATAAAGTGTATTGCCATCAGCCGAAAGTGCAGGGTGCCCAACAGAATATTTATCGCTGTTGAGGAAAAAGGGTTCCGGCCTTGTCCATTTCCCGTCTTTTTTCACAGCATGATAGATTTTGAGCAGGTGGGTGCGGATAAGCCCTGAATCGTGACGACCTATGTCGTTCATTTCGATGGTCCTGTTTATAAAGACTTCATCCATTGTTTTATTAAAGCAGAGAGGCCCGTCGTGGTACGACTGGTTAAAAACCTGAGGGCCTTCGGAAGCTTTGCCGAATTCAAAGGAGTTGCTGCCGGATTGAAGAACCGGGGCAGTGTAAATCCTCAGGTAACTGTTGCCCGTCCAGCCGTAAGCCTGTTCCACGGTTCCGGCAATCCTGTCGCTTGCAAAAAACAACTGTCCCCCGGCAAGCGTGGCTGCAAAATCCGACTGGGGCGAATTGAGTTCCCCTGCATTCCTGATTTCAAAACCAGGTTTCCGTTTTTGCCAGGCCGTGGCCGAATCGCAAAAAGCCGCATTGATCCTGCCGCGGGGGTTCAGAGGTTCGAGTGAATCGAATTTTAAAAATGCTGCCTTAGCCCGGGTATAATCCCCGCAGGATCTCCGGCAGCAGGCCAGGTAAAACCAATCCATGGGGTCTTTGCTGCCGAGGCTGATGGTTTTCAAATACCAGTCCATGGCTTCTTCCAGCCGATTCTGCCTGCGGTAACATTCGGCCAGCAACTGGGATGCCTCCCTGCGGCTGGAGGAATCAGCTTTTGCAAAAGATTTATCAAGCAGGATAATGGCATGGGCGTAATTATACAACAGCATCTCCTGCCGGGCCTGCCTGATCTGGCCTGAGAGATCGAGGCAGATCATAAGAGATAATATGGCAAGAAGAATATTTTTCATACTAATATTTAAAAATATCTCGGGCTCAGCATCCGTGTTTTAAACAGTCCAATATCGTACCCGATCCGGATTTCATGCGAGCCCCGGTTATTTCCCCTGAGGGCATTGAACCATATGTCGTAGCTGTAGCCCAGCGACAGGCCTTTGTAAACCACCAGTTCCATCAGCAGGCAAAAGGCATTATCGGTGCGGTATGAAGCGCCTAAAGTGATTATGTCGATGAAACGGATACGGGCGCTGAAGTCGGCCTGAAGGGGGGAATTTTTAACATATTTCAGAAGCACCGAGGGCATTAATTGTACATTCCCCGAAAGCGGGATCATCCCTCCCCCTATAAAATAATAGGTTCTCAGCAGTCGGGTGAAGCTGTCCTGCCCGCCGGGGGCTGAACTTGAAACAAGCATCTGGTTTTGCAGAAGATGTTTTGCCGACACCCCTGCATAATAGTTTTTTGCATAATAATAGATCCCGAAATCAGCATCGGGGACGACCTTATTTACCGCCTGGCCCGAAAGTGCGGGATCTGCTGCATCCTTGGGATTAAGGGCATTCCAGTTGACATCGTAATACTTGATCCCGGCCGAGATGCCAAACGAGAGTTTTGAAGCCGGGAAAAGGATACGATAGGCAAAGGTACCCATCAGGTTGTAATCGACCGTAGGCCCAAGTTGGTCCATATACACATACATCCCCAGCCCGAGGTGCTGGTTCGGCAAAGGAGTATGGGCGGTAAGACAAAGTGTTTTGGGCGCTCCCTGCACTCCCACCCACTGAAACCTGCCAAGCATGTCAATGGAAAGTCCATCATGGCTGCCGGCGTAAGCGGGGTTAAACTCAAGCTTGGTATACATATACTGTGTGAACAGCGCATCCTGCTGGGCGAACAGAAGCGCCGGGAAAAAAACAAGAAACAGTATGAGCGCTTTTTTCAAGATTCCGTTATTATTAATTGCATTCAGCTTCATTTTGAACTGTCGCGGATAAACACCCATCCGCTGCGGCTGCCAAGGTCTTTAATGTTGAGTATATAATAGTAAGTGCCTTCGGGCAGGTGCTCGCCTTTATCGTTGGTCCCGTCCCAGGATACTGCTGCATTATCGTACCGTTCAAAACTTCTCACCCTCACCCCCCATCGTGTGAAGATCTGAACCGAGTTATCAGGATAATTCTCTATGCAATCAATGATGAATTTATCGTTAAGCCCGTCACCATTGGGTGTTATGACATTATGCACGAGGATGCACTCTTCGGTCGGAGGAGGTGGTGGTGGCGGGGGTGGAGGCGGAGGCGGAGACTTTTTCACCCTGACCCTCACACTGTCGGTACCTTTGCATATTGTTTTGTTGTCGCTTATCCTCAAAATAAAAACAGTATCGGCTGTAAGCATGGTTGTTTCGGGGCTGATCACTGCCGGATTAACAAGCAGGGTCGAAGGTTCCCAGCTGTAGGAATAGTCTCCTGAGCCGCCCAGGGCCGTTCCCGTAAGGGTGGTGGATGTGCTGTCGGGGATCAGCTGGTCGGGGCCGGCATCAACACTTATTCCGGTATAAACATTGATGGTAAGGCTGCTCACAATCGTTGAGTCCTGGCAGGGAGGATTACCTTTGACCTCAAGGCTCAGTATCACATTGCCGCTCTCGTCGGGGGCGGGGGTATAGGTGGGATTAAGGCCTGTTTCCCCTGTAAGAATGCCTTTCCCGTTGCCGGTCCAAAAGATTTGTGAATAATTAAGTGCACTGGCATCACTTACCGTGAAAGGGGTTCCGCCACAAATGACTCCTCCTGTTCCCGCCGAAGCCGAAGGTCCTTTGCCCAGGGTCAGTACCATTGAATCTTCAGCAGCTTCGCAGGGAGCCAGCGGTGATGCAAACAGGAACAGCACGACCTGCCCATTCAGGATGTCATCCGCCGAAGGCGAATATACAGGATGCAATACATAGCTATCGCTGAAAGTGCCGCTGCCGCTGGTAGTCCATTGCAATCCATTATAATTGACTGCGGATGAGGTGCTGAGAAGATAGCTGGCTCCCCCGCAAATACTACCGTTGTTCCCTGCATCGGCTCGGGGTTTTGCATTATATACCAGGGTGAGCTCAGAGCTGTCGTCGGCACAGGGAGAAAAAGCATGTGCCACAAGAGTTAAGCGCAGCAAGCCCGTATCTGCTGCAGCCGGATAATAAACAGGGTCCAGGGCAGCAGGATCCGAGAAAGTTCCCTGCCCTCCTGAATGCCATTGCAGGCTGCTGTAATTCACCGCGGTCGTTCCTTTTATTGTAAATGGAGAACCCTCGCAAAGTGTATCGCCAGGTCCGGCATTAACGCTTACAGCCTGATGCAGAGTAAGGAGAAAAGGCGGTGAGGACGCTCCCGGGCCGCAACCGTTTTCAGTGTAAACGCTGAATGTTCCGGAAGATGTGCCAGGGGGGATGTCAACAATAATTGCATGGGTCCCAAGACCTGTTTCAACAAGTATTCCCGGCGGAATTCTCCAGGTATAGGTATCAGCTCCGCTCACCGGGGCAATGCTGTACTGAACCCCGTATATTCCGCTGCATAAAGGTGAAGGTCCGGCAATCGGCCCTGCAGGACCGGGAGTACCTGTAACATTGACATCGATGGTACCGTAGCCCCCCGGTAAACAGCCGTCCTCGTTTGTGAATGTAACACTAACCGTATTATTGCCAAGGGCGATCCAGTTTATAAAAACCGAGCTGCTGCCCTGGCCCGAGATGATAAGGCCCCCGGGGCTCACAACCCAATGGTAATTGAGCATTCCCGGCTGAGTAGTATAATTATGCAAACCCGAATTCTCACATACGTAGGCAGGACCGCTCACTTCGGGAAGCACCACAGGCTTGATCGTAGCGACTACCGGCGTGCGGGAGGGGCTGTAGCAGGCTCCCGAACTGTCCCTGGCCTGGGCATAATAGGTCTTTGTTGCGTAAAGGAAAGGGGTAATAAAGCTTGTGCTGCCGCTGAGCAGAAGAGTACCTCCGCTTATGGAGTCGTACCAGTCGGCAGTGCCTCCTGCCTGAACTATGGCACGCAATAAAACTTCCCCGGGGCCGCAACGGCTTGAATCAATCCCTACGGCATCGGGGATTCCTGTATGAAATACCGCGGTGAACAAGGCCGAACTGGTACTGCTGTACCACCAGGTGTTGATCATTTTATCGTGACAGTCGGCCTGGTTATATCCCCAGGGATGACAGCCCGGGTAGCCGGGCATAGTTCCGGGAGTGCAGCCGCTGAGGTTCACCGACTGGGGGGCAACAGGACACAAGCCCGAGATTAAAAGCTGCGAATCATCCCAGTAGGTATCGGGGACCATGGTGGAGCTGCCGGCCGGCCTTATCAGAGAAATAACGTAACCGTCGGGGTTTCTTTCCTGGTCCCAGATGGGCAGGTTGGTAAGCCCGTTCACGTAATTCAGGGTAACGGTGACCATTGTAAGATCAGGCACCTGGTTTCCCTGTCCGTCGAGTCCGCTCCAGGGTATATCATTGGTTCCGGCCGCAACCGGGACATAGAAATCAAGCGTGGTTGCGGGCGCCCCGTAAGGAAGGGAGATGGTTACTTCAAGAGTTCCTGCCTTGTTTACGTTTACCACGATCTGTTTCTCAGGACTGCATGGAGGATAGGCAGGATCTTCGATCATATAGGGTGAACCTGTGATCTGCCCGTAAACTCCGTTGGGATATACCGGGATGTCGGGGTTATTAAGGAACACCTTGTACTTTGCAATACCCGGAAATGTAGTATACGTATTCAGGTTGACGGACCTCCTGTCGTTGATGAAATTCCCTGTATTGAAACATCCCCAGGGGTTACAGAAGATCGTGACAGCGCCCACATGGGCATTGCTGAAAGCCAGTTTCGTCACTATCCCGTCATCGGAATACACAAAAAACTTCCCGTTGAAAGGCTGAAAAACGATATTGCCAAGATCAGCATAGAGCTGCCAGGCCGAAGACCATACCCTTCCGTTCAAAGTATCGGACGGCAGGGCAGGCGTATGTGCACCTGTTACTACCTGGAAATCCCAGAGATTGATTGTAAGATCTGAGTAGGGAAAAGAAAACTCAAAATAATAATCCCCGGTATCGGCTGCATTTAGTATCCTGTACGAAAGAGGCGAATACCCGCTGGACATGGGGAAAGGGCCCTGTACCGCCTGTTTGTAATACCTTATAAAACCTGTCTGACCCACGGCATAGGGGCATGTTCCGGTCATAACAATATCGCCATTGGGTTTTCTCAGGTTATAAGTAACGCCTGAATAAGGCGTCTCCAGCCCGAAAAGAATAGTCTCACCGGCATTCTGGATATGAATATTCAGCCTGTAATTAGAGGCACAGTTGACCTTTGCGAAATCGGTATAAGCGCTTCCCGAGTTATAAATATATAATCCTGAAGCTGACACATTGGAATCGGGCATTAACTGTTTAATGCCTTCTGAGAATCCCTTCAAACCCGGGAACAGGAAAAGAAAAAGTAAGAGGAACGGCAGTTTATGCCTGGTCCTAATAAAATTCGGGACATTCCAGATGATCATACCCTTTTTTACCGCCATAGCTGGATGAGGTGTTGCTCCTTCCGAAAAGTTGGATGTTGTTGAATTCCAAGGCAATGCTTATTTCATGGGCCCCACCCGTCCCCATCATTGCCCCTGAGATCGGAATATCATAACTGTACATGAAGCGAACGCTCATACCTTCGGCAAATTTATAGTTATATCCTGCAAGTAAGGCAAAAACATTGGAAACCGCGCCGGTCATAGTGGTTTTATACCATCCGCCCAGATAGACATTAAATTTCATCGCGTTAAGTCCGACTTCAAGGGTATTAAAACGCCCCTGGCTGATAAACATCACCCCCGGATTTAACTTTAAGGCGTCGCTAAACCCGGCGGAACTCAAACTTGAGGTTGAGCCGCTCTCTCCGATTTGAAAAACGCCGTCAACATTCACAATCCACTTTCGTGGCAGTGGTGAACTGGATGTTTGTAAAAATGATTCATCCGGTTGAAATAAATGATCCACAGCAAACCCAAAGTTCCCTGTGAAGGAACCTGATTCATTCGAGGTTTTCAAAATACCACCGGCAGCAAAATCTGGAAAGGTTTTTTTATTCGCATCGGGGTGAATTAACGCAGTCTGATAAATGTTGCCGTATTTTTCATTAAGCTGGTCGGTAACGACGAAATCATTCCAGTTGATGGTCTTCTGCATAAGGCTTGCCTTGACTCCTACCTGTGCGACCATGAACTCGGTAATCGGCACCCTCACTGCAATATCCAATGCCAGTTCCAGGTCATGAATAAAACCCACACCTTCATTGTCCGAATTAACCATCAGCCCGATACCTCCGGCTCCCGGCAGGTTCCTGTCGCCAAGATCTGCCGAGAAATAATACGATTTGTAATTGACTGGCAGGTTTGGCCATTGATCCCTGTAATCAAACCTCGCCCTCAGTCCTGGCGAACTCCCGGTATTTGCCGGATTGTAATAAATCGGCGTACTGAAATACTGAGTATATAACGGGTCCTGTGCCAAAACACGATCAGCGGCGCAAATGCAGATACCCCCGATAATCATGTACAAAACAATCTTTCTTTTCATTTTGTCAAGAATATGATTTATCTCACCAAAGTTACCGTTCCCATTGTCGAAGTTGATCCTTTACCTGTATTGGAACCTTCCCAGACCTTGCCGTCCTTGAACATGGCGGAGATCTTCCAAGTATAAGTTCCCTGTGGCATCAGGTTCCCGTTTACAGTTCCGTCCCATCCTTCAAGTGGTCTGCCAAAATCATCAAGTGCCGATGATTCCCATAATTTATGACCTGCAATATCATATACCGCGATATTATAGCTGGCAAGGTTAATGCCTGCAGGTTTAAAGAACCTCACCTGGTAAACCATATCGGTCGGGGCAAAAAGGTTAGGAACATACAGTCCATGGAATATAAACTCGTATTTCAAACTGGTTGAGTCCTCGCAGGAATTCGTGCTTGTAACGGCCAGTGTGATAACATAGCTTCCATCCTGATCATATGCGACCTCAGGATTCTCTTCCACGGAAGTCTTCCCATTCCCAAAATCCCAGTTATAAGTGATGGCATTCTGGGATTTATTGGTGAACTGTAACTTCCCTGAAATACCGTCAACATTATCCCTGTATGTAAATGCACTCAGAGGTGATTGCAGCACATTGACTGAATCTCTTAGCGTGTCCTTGCAACCATAGTAATCTTTAACCATCAGGGAAGTAAAATATTTACCGGCCTGATGATACTTATGGGAAGGATTCCGCTGAGTCGAGGAGTCCTGATTATTAACAGGGTCCCCAAACGCCCAGTTCCAGTTAGTGATTATCGTATCTCCTGCTTTACTTTTATCGGTAAAGAAGACCTCTTGCCGTGAACATGAAACAGGGCTCAGGAATAATGCCTGAGGAAGCTTGTAAACCTTCACATCCCGCTTCAGAGTATCCCGGCAGCCAAGGCTGTTCTGCACAACAAGCATGGAATGATATTTACCATACCTGGGATACTTGTATGCAGGATTGACAAGGTTGCTTGTGTCGGTAATCCCGGGACCGGAATCACCGAATTTCCAATAATTCCTTACTATAGAATAGCCATTGCTGTCGGAAAGATTGATGAATTTCGTGGAATCGCCGAGACAAACAGCAGGGGCAGTAAACGCAGCGATTGGTGTGGATTTTACATGGATGGTCAGGCGGTTCGTATCGGTGATCGTTATATTGTTATTCGTCATTGAAACGACCAGTGTTACCGTGTAGGTTCCCACAGTGTCGAACTGGTGCCTGATAGTCCTTGTAAACTTGGTGTAATTGGTATCAAGCCCGTCTCCAAAATTCCAGTACCATCGTTTTATTAAACTAACGGGACCTGAACTGTCATTGAACATCACCTTTTCGCGTTCACACTTCAAGGTGTCAATTTCGGTAATTAATGCAGTGAGGCATGAAACGAGCACGGTCTTGGAGCTCACATCGCTGCATCCGTTTGAATTAATCGTTTTAAGTTGTACTGTAAATGACCCGTAATCAAGGTACTTGTGAATAACAGTAAGCGGAACCGGCTTGGTTTGAATTGTAGTATCTCCGTCTCCAAAGATCCAGATAAGCGAATCAATTGCAGCAGCATTCCCAACCGACAGGTTATGGAAGGTAACCGTGCTGTCGCAGTATGGAATGGTATCGAATGAGAAATGAGAGACCGGGTGCTGAAATACAATAACCGGGTTATAAATGCTGTCCCTGCAATTATCAGAATTATAGGCATTTAAAGTCACTGTGTAAATACCCGGGCTTGTAAACAGGTGGGTGGGGTTGTAGGATGTGGATTGATTATTAACACCGCTGTTTGGATCCCCGAAGTTCCAGTGCAGGTCATGCAGGGTATCACCCTGGGCAAGGTTAACTGCATGAAACTGTGTAATCTTCCCAAAACAAACAGAGTCGGAGGTAAATGTGAAGTCGAGGCTGGGAACAACATTAACAGACTGGTTTATAGTATCCATGCACCCGTTTGAGTCGGTAATGACAAGTCTTACAAGATAGGTTGTATCAGTAACTGGAAAGATATAGGTCGGATCCTGGGATGAAGAGTTGGCCCCCGGTTCAAAAGTCCAGAGCCATGAAACTATGGGTGCACCTGTAGTCGTTGAATGGTCGAAGAAAGCCACTTTACCCTTCGGGCAGTGTTTGCTGAAGTAGGTAAAACTGGCAGACGGTCTCACAAAAACACTTACCGACATCGAGAAATCCGCCGAGCAGTTCTGGGTGTTCGTTACTGTCAGCACAACAATATATATTCCAAAGTTCGTATACACATGCGAAGGGTTCTGAAGGTTTGAAGTGTCGCCGTCTCCAAAATCCCAATGCCATCTGTTGATCGCACCGAACTGGGTCGAAGAAAGGTCATGGAACTGGGTGGCTGAACCGCTGCAGGCATTATCATAGTTAAATAAAGCTACCGGCGGAGTTTTCACAAGGACCTGACCCGTGGTATCACTCTGACAGTTATACGAATTCTGCACAACCAATGAAACATTATACACTCCTTCGGAGGAATAAGTATGCGTGGGATTTTGCATGGCCGAGGTAGTTCCGTCCCCGAAGTCCCAGTTCCATGAAATCAGTGTTCCTGAATGCGCCACAGACTGGTCGGTAAAATGGGTTAACTCTCCCCTGCATACAGTATCGGCCTTGTAATGTGCCGATGGTTTCTTGTTTATATCTACAGATTTGGAGACAGTATCGTTACAGTTATTAATGTTCGTAACGCTAAGAACAACCTGGTAAGTTCCGCCCGCTGAATAAATATGCGAGGGATTTGGCAAGGCAGAGTAGTTATTAACTCCCGAACCGGGATCCCCAAAATTCCAATACCAGCTGATGATCGGCCCTCCACCGTTCAGCTGTGAAAGATCCTGGAAGCTCACAGGTGATGACTGGCAGCGTGTTGCAGCAAAGGTAAAATTTGCTACAGGGCTTGCCCCGACAGAGACCTGGTGTGTAACCGAATTGGCACAGCTGTCGCTTGTTTTGATAGCCAGGACAACATTATAACTGCCCCCGTTCAGATAAATATGAGAAACATTTTGATTACCCGGGAAGTGTATAATGGTATCGTGGCCGTCACCAAAGGTCCAATGCCAGGTCACAATGTATCCCTGGGGAGTGAAACTCAGATCATTATATGTAACCGGAGCCCCTGCACAATTAACAGCTGCATATGAGAATGCAGCAACAGGCAGGGCGTTTACCTTAACCTGTTTGGAAACCGAATTTGTGCAACCGCTTATATTGGTTACCGTAAGGCTTGCATTCAAAGTTCCCGAAGTCAAATACAGATGCTGGGCGTTCTGGGTATGTACATGAGGTGAACCATCTCCGAAATCCCAATCCCAGGTGGTAATTGTTCCGGTGGATGTCGACTGGTCGGTAAAACTGGTCGCCGAACCAAAACAAGCAGTATCGGCATGGAAGTTCGCGACCGGCTTTTGTCCGATTACAATAGGTTTTATCACTGTATCCCGGCAGGATACTGCATTTATCACAATCAGTTGAACATTGAAGTTCCCTGATGAAGTAAACGAATGAACCGGATTTTGAAGACTTGAAAGGTTTGCTGTCCCTGAAAGAGGATCTCCGAAATTCCATAGCCACTGATCAATAATTGCTCCCCCGTTAGTCTGGCTCTGGTCGTTGAATTGAACCGGGCTTCCTTCGCATTGGACTGCAGAATGACCGAAATCGGCAATCGGCGATGAGCCTATCACAATCGTATGAACTATGGTTTTTTGACAGCTATCCGAAGTTTTAACAGTTAAGCTCACCGAATAAACTCCTCCTGAAGAATATGAATGAGGTACGAGATTGCTTGAAGGATTCGTAATTATGGTATCATGTCCATCGCCGAATAGCCACGTCCGCCTTACAATAAACCCATGTAAAGCGTGCGATTCGTCGGTGAATTCAACCGGAGTGTTTGAGCAATTCTGGGTTGAAGCGGTAAATTCCGCAACAGGAGGTGGATATACAACAACCGTTTTAGTAACCGATTGGCTGCATCCGTTACTGTTTATTACAGTCAGAACTACCTGGTAAGAACCGGCATATGAATAAGGATGCGTTACCGTAGGCGGAGCGGGAGAGTATAGGATGATCTGGTTACCATCTCCGAAATCCCATTCCCAGGAAACAATTGATGGGGCATTGGGCAGCGAAAGGTCAGTAAACGTTGTTGCAGCGCCCTCACAGGCATTGTCGTTCGAAAAGTTTGTCACCGGGGAATCATTGATTGTAACGGTCTGAATAACAGTATCCTTGCAATTCAGATCATTTGTGATAATAAGCCGTACGCTAAATGGTCCTGCAGCTGTAAAACTATGGGTCGGGTTCTGCAAAGCTGAAGTGTTTGAGGATCCTGAAGTCGGATCTCCAAAATTCCAGCTCCAGGCAACGATGTTTACGCCTCCTGTAGCTTGCGAGAGATCAGTAAATGCAATATCCTGGCCTTTGCAAAGCAGTGAAGGATAACTAAAGTTTGCAAGCGGTTTCGGATTGCTGATCACGGTATGCTCCTTAAAAGAAGTACAACCATGGTCTGTTATCACTGTCAGGCGAACCACATGCTGCAGGCTGGTGCCTGTAAAGATGTGGGAAACATCCGGCGAATTTGGGAATAATATAGTTTGGGTTGTACCGTCCCCGAAATCCCATATATATGTTGTTATGATCCCGAACTGGTTAGTGGACAGGTCGGTGTAGTATACCGGGGATCCGAAGCAGTTAGGGGCATTGGATGAAAAATCGGCCAGGGGAGGTATAACTACCTGTATTGGTTTGGTTAAGGAATGAGTGCACCCATGGCTGTTTGTTACCGTCAATGACACCTGGAATGTCCCGCTGGAACCATATGTATGAGTCGGATTCTGCAGGCTTGAATGTGTGCTTCCATCGCCAAAATCCCAGTTCCAGCTAATAATTGTTCCGGTGGGTGTAGAATTGTCCGTAAATGTTGTAACGGATCCCAGGCAGGCTGAATCGGCCGTAAAGTTTGCTACCGGCAGGCTGAAGATCTCTATTACCTTACTGGTTGTATTTGTGCAGCTGTTGATGTTTGTAACAGTCAGCAGCACCGTATGGAACCCGGCAGTAGTAAAACTATGGGAGGGGTTCGGCTGTGATGAAGTATTGCTGGCCCCGGAACCTGGATCGCCAAAATTCCATTGCCATAAGGATATCGGTCCTGCCCCATTGGTCTGACTCTGGTCGGTAAACTGAACCGGCAGGCCCACACATAGAGTTGTTCCATAGGTATAATCAGCTATTGGTCCTGAAGTGACAGTAACTGTATGAGTAACACTTGACGAGCAGTTTTCAGATGTCAAAACTGTAAGTTTTACAATATATGTGCCCAGCAGGGTGTATGAATGAAGTATATTAGCCGGGCCCGGATAATTAATTGTGACAGGCGTGGTGCCATCGCCAAAATCCCAGGTCCATGTTAATATGTAGCCGAATGAGGTTGAGGACTGATCGGTGAAATCAACCGGGGCTCCAACGCAATTCTGGACACTCGAAATAAATGCGGCATTTGGCAAAGAACTCACCTGGACCGATTTCACAACGGTATCAGTACATCCGTTACTGTTTATAATGATAAGTGTAGCGTTAAAGATGCCGGCCCCCGGGTATGTATGGCTTGGATTCTGAAGTGCCGAATGCGTACTTCCATCCCCAAAATCCCAATCCCAGCTGGCTATGGCATTAGCATTGGCAACTGATTGATCAGTAAATTGGGTGGGGCTTCCTGAACAGGAAGGTGTTGCAGTAAAATCAGCAAGCGGAAGTGCATAACTTTGGACTACATGCGTTATTGTACTTGAACAGTTGTTGACATTAGTAATAGTCAGTGCTACTGTATGGGCTCCTGAAGAAACAAAGATATGAACAGGGCTTGGGAGAGTGGAAGTATTTCCCGATCCTGAAGCCGGATCCCCGAAACTCCACTGCCATGAATTAATAGCTCCTCCCCCTTTTTGCAGGCTCTGATCAATAAACTGGACTGATTGTCCCACACAGAGATTGTTTGAGAACTGGAATTCCGCATCAGGACTTATATCAACTGTAACCAGGTAAGGATTTGAAACTGTACCTGAGCCACAGGAATTTGTTCCCTGAACTGTTATAAAACCACTGGAGGCCCCTGAAGAATAAGCAACCAGGATACTGCTGGTATTTGAGCCTGCAAGAATACTCGCACCTGCAGGTAAGGTCCAGTTATAGCCTGTTGCCCCGGCAATAGTTTGTACCGAATAGGAAAGCCCAGACTGGCCCTGGCAAACGACAGGTGTACCGGTAATCTGACCGGCTGGTGTAGGAAGCAAGTTTACTGTAACCGGGAAAGGTGTGGATGACAATCCATTCCCGCATAAGTTCGTCCCGGCGACTGTAATGTTCCCATCGATTGAACCAATGGCAAAATCCACGGTTATGACATTTGAATTTGCCCCTGCAACAATGGTTGCACCTACGGGTAATGTCCATGTATAGGAAGTGGCATTTAAAATCGGCGATACTGAATATACAACTCCTGTTTCTCCTTCACAAACCACAGATTGACCGGATATCAGACCTGCCCCCGAAGGAAGAATATTCACCGTAACGGCAAAGGAAGCAGAAGGGGTCCCTGTGCCGCAGGCATTGGTTCCCTGTACAGTGATAGTTCCTGATGTTGCTGTTGCCGAAAAATCCACTGTTATACTGTTCGTGTTTGCGCCTGAGGCAATGGTGGCCCCAATGGGTAAACTCCAGTTGTATCCGCTTGCATTTGGGATGACTGCAATGGTATAACTCACCCCGGTTTGGCCCTGGCATACTGAAGCCAGGCCTGTGATGGTTCCCGCTGGGAACGGGAGGGTATTTACAGTGACTGTAAACGGCGCTGAAGCCGGACCCGATCCGCAGGTATTGGTTCCCTGCACTGTTATTGCGCCACCTGAGGCCGATGCAGAGAAATCAACCGTTATAACATTCGTATTGGCCCCTGCCACTATACTTGCTCCAACAGGCAAGGTCCAGTCATAACCAATGGCATTGCTGATCACAGGCACCATGTACGTAAGCCCGGTCTGACCCTGGCATACTAAAGACGAGCCTACTATGCTCCCTGCCTGCGAAGGCAGGATCTCTACTGTTACCGGCAGGGAAGATGATTGTCCGTCGCCGCACAGATTATTCCCGTTTACCGTTACAAGGCCGGAAGTCGCTGCCAAAGAATAACTTACTATGATGCTTTGAGTACCCTGTCCCGAGATTATCACAGCCCCCGTTGGTACGGTCCAAACATAAGAAGTCGCATTCAAAACAGCTGCCACCAGGTACATGACATTGATCTGGCCCTGGCAAACTGTGGCCAGGCCCGTTATAGTTCCTGCTGCTGAAGGAAGACTGTTCACTGTAACAGTAAAAGGTGCAGATGTAAGCCCTGTACCGCAGGCATTTGTGCCCTGGACAGTAATAGTCCCGGATGAAGCTGAAGCCGAAAAATCAACCGTTATGCTGTTCGTGTTTGTGCCTGTGGCAATCGATGCCCCTGGGGGTAAAGTCCAGTTGTATCCCGTTGCATTGGGGATAGCCGGGATGGAATAACTTACCCCTGTCTGGCCCTGGCATACCGAAGCCAGGCCCGTTATGGTTCCTGCTGCGAACGGGAGGGTGTTGACTGTTACTGTAAATGGTGCTGAAGCCGGACCTGGTCCGCAGATATTGGTTCCCTGAACCGTTATTGGGCCGCTGGAAGCCGATGCGGAAAAATCAACAGTTATGCTGTTGGTGTTGGCACCTGAAACTATAGTTGCCCCTGCAGGCAAAGTCCAGTTATAACCACTGGCATTACCTATTACAGGAACCGTATACATTACCCCGGCCTGGCCCTGGCATACCGCTGATAAACCCACAATGCTTCCTGCCGGTAATGGCAGGATCTCGACGGTTACCGGGAGGGAGGATGATTGTCCGTCACCGCAGATATTATTACCGTTAACCGTAATCAGTCCCGAAGTTGCAGCTGAGGAATAACTTACTATTATGCTTTGAGTGCCCTGCCCCGATATTATGCTAGCCCCGGATGGTACAGTCCAAACATAGGATGTAGCGTTCAAAACAGGGGTGACCAGATACAAAACATTGGCCTGGCCCTGGCATACCGTAGCCAAACCTGTGATGGTTCCGGCGTCGGAAGGAAGGAGGTTCACGGTGACGGTAAAAGGAGCAGATGTAAGCCCTGTACCGCAGGCATTTGTTCCCACGACTGTGATTATCCCGGATGAAGCGGTTGCCGAAAAATCCACCGTTATGCTGTTCGTGTTTGCACCTGTGGCAATCGTTGCCCCTGAAGGTAAAGTCCAGTTGTATCCCGTTGCATTGGGGATAGCCGCAATGGAATAACTTACCCCTGTCTGGCCCTGGCATACCGAAGCCAAACCAGTGATGGTTCCCGCTGCGAACGGGAGGGTGTTAACTGTCACTGCAAATGGTGCTGAAGCCGGACCCGATCCGCAGGTATTTGTTCCCTGTACAGTTATTGATCCGCTCACAGCTGATACAGAGAAATTGACTATTATGCTGTTGGTGTTGGCACCTGCAACTATACTTGCCCCTGCAGGTAAAGTCCAGTTATAACCACTGGCATTTCCAATTACAGGAACCGTGTATATTACCCCGGCCTGGCCCTGGCATACCGCTGATAAACCAACAATGCTTCCTGCCGGCAATGGCAGGATCTCGACGGTTACCGGGAGAGAGGATGACTGTCCGTCGCCGCAGATATTATTGCCGTTAACCGTTATCAGGCCCGAAGCAGCGGCCGAAGAATAACTTACAATGATGCTTTGAGTGCCCTGTCCTGAAATTATACTGGCTCCCGATGGCACAGTCCATAGATACGATGTTGCATTTAAAACAGGTGTAACCGAATACAAAACATTGGTCTGGCCCTGGCAAACCAAAGCCAGGCCCGATATTGTTCCTGCCGCTGAAGGCAGAGGGCTCACCGTTACTGCAAACGGAGAGGATGAACTCCCTGTACCGCAGGTATTGGTCCCCAGCACAGTTATGGTGCCTGATGAAGCGGTTGCCGAAAAATCCACCATTATGCTGTTTGTGTTTGCCCCAGAGGCAATCGTTGCCCCTGAAGGTAAACTCCAGTTATATCCCGTTGCATTGGGGATGGCAGCGATGGAATAGCTTACCCCGGCCTGGCCCTGGCATACCGAAGCCGGGCCTGTGATGGAGCCTGCTGCCAATGGAAGTGTGTTTACTGTCACAGCAAACGGAGCGGAAGCCTGGCCTGCTCCGCATGCATTGGTTCCTTCAACAATTATCACTCCACTGGTGGCCGAGGCAGAGAAATCAACCGTTATGCTGTTGGTGTTGGCTCCTGTTGCTATAGTCGCCCCTGAGGGTAAACTCCAGCTATAGCCGGTTACATTGCCGATTGCCGGTACTGTATATATTACCGCGCTCTGTCCGGCGCAAACGGATGAACTGCCTGTAATGCTTCCTGCAGCTGAGGGAAGAGGATTAACCGTGACAGCAAATGCGATTGAAGGAAGACCGTTCCCGCAGGCATTTGTACCTGTTACGGTAATTGTTCCGGATGCAGCAAGGGCCGAGAAATTGACGGTAATAACATTCGTATTTGCCCCTGAAACTATACCTGCTCCTGTTGGTAAGGACCAGGCATAAGCTGTGGCACCTGTTATGGCAGGAACTGAATAGACAGCTCCTGATTGGCCCTGGCATACGATGGAGGGACCCGAAATTGTTCCTGCAGGCGATGGCAATGGATTTACCGTGACCGCGTATGGAGGTGACACGGTCCCTGATCCGCAGGAATTAGTCCCCTGTACTGTAATGTTGCCGCTTACCGCTGAAGTTGTAAAATTAACCGTGATATTGTTAGTATTGACACCCGAGGCAATGACTGCCCCCGCCGGCAAAGTCCAGTTGTAGCCGCTTGCATTGGGTATCGCTGCAACTGAATAACTAACACCGTTCTGGCCCTGGCAAACTATGGATGTACCTGCAATATTTCCTGCAGCACCTGCTAAAGGTGTAACTGTCACATGGAATGGAGCAGAAATGCCACCCGATCCGCATGAATTCGTTGCAAAAACGGTAATATCTCCCGAAACAGCAGTAGCTCCAAAATCAACAGTAATGATATTCGTATTATTCCCTGATACAATAGTGGCGCCGGAAGGCAGGGTCCAGACATAATTCGTTGCATTGGCAATATCCGGCACTGAATAAACAATGCCGTTCTGACCCTGGCATACCGGCGTTGTTCCGGTAATTGTTCCGGCATTACCCGGAGCTCCATCAACATGCAATGTCATCATATCAACCGCCGGTCCTGTACATGGCGGGATGCCTGTCCCGGTAAGAGTAAGAACCGCGCTGCCTGCGCCCAGATCTGTAATACTGGGGAAATATGTCGGGCTGAGTGTCCCGTTATTTATAAAAGTTCCGGTTCCTGACGTAGTCCAGGCAAGATTCAGATAATTGCCTGCCGATGCTCCTGATACCGTGAACGCTGAGGGATAGCATACCGAAGCATCCGGCCCTGCATTGACTGTCACGTTCTGGTTTATGGTAAGCACCATTACATCGCTGGTATTTCCCGTACATGGGGCGATGTTATATGCAATCATGGTAAGATCGACCGACCCGGCTGCGATGTCAGCCGCACTTGGAATATACGTCGGATGGATGGTGTTGACATTCAGGAAAGTCCCGGTTCCTGTGGTCATCCAGAGGATATTGGCAAAGTTGCCTGCTGATGCACCGCTGACAAGAAAGTCGGCCCCCGAACAAATTGCAGCATCAGGACCTGCATTGGCAACTGATGTTTTGACAATGGTCAATACCATATTATCGGTAATTGTACTGCTGCATGGAGGCAGACCGTTGGCAGTCAGGGTAAGGGTGACAGAACCCTGTGCAATATCAATAGCACTGGGGGTATACGTTGGATTAATGGAAGTGGCATTGGTAAAAGTGCCGGTACCTGAACTTGTCCATTGTAAATTCAAATAGTTTGTAGCGGTTGCCCCTGTGACCAGATAGGGAACATTTTCACAGGTGGAGGCATCAGATCCTGCACTGGCTGTTAACAAAGGAGGTAAGCTTAAAACCATCGCATCCACCGCAGTTCCTGTACAGGGGAGAATCCCCGTAACAGTCATAACAAGGGTAACGCTGCCAGCGTTCATATCGGCAACACTCGGAGTAAAGGCTGGTGATAGTGTATTGCCGTTTGTAAATGTTCCTGTTCCGCTGCCGGACCACGAAATCAGTGAATAATTTGCAGCCGAAGCACCGGTGATAGTGTAAACCGAAGAACATGCGGTTGCGTCCGGTCCCGCATTTGAGGCCGGTAAAGGCTGGATGGTAGTGACGACCGCTGCTGAAGGCAAACTTTGACAGCCTGAAGCATCAGAAACTGTAACTGTAAAGCTTCCGGCAGTATTGACCGTTATCGTTTGTGTTGTTTCCGTTGTGGACCAGAGATAACCACCACCCGATGGAGCAGGACTTGACGTAAGATCCACGCTCCCGCCCTGGCAGAGATTAATCGGGCCTGTAGGTGTAATGGATGGTGTGGGGGGTAACTGGTTAACAGTAACGGTGATTATATTCGATGACAGGCTGGTACAATTGTGTGAATCGGTAACCACAACACTGTATGCTCCCTGGGCAGTTACGATGATTGAGGGGGTGGTTTCACCATCCGACCAAAGGTAGGTATAACCGCCAACGACGGGCGTTGATAATGTCACACTTCCCCCGGCACAGAAAGTGATGGGTCCTCCGGCTGTAACAACCGGGGCAGGAGGCAATGGATTGATGATGACCAGGATTGTATTTGAAGGATAACTTACGCATCCATTGGCATCTGTAATAACAACATTATAGCTGCCTGCTGTGCTTACAGTAATATCTTTTGCAGTTGCTCCATTCGACCATAAATAAGTGTATCCTGCACCGGCCGGTGCCGACAATACAACATTTCCTCCTGCACAGAAAGTGGTAGGCCCGCCGGCAGTAATTACCGGGGTGATCTTAAGATATACGGTGACATTGATCACATTGGATGCAAAACTTCCGCAGCCGAATGCATCAGAAAGAACCACACTGTAGCTTCCCGAAGAAGTAACGACAATACTTTGCGTTATCTGGCCGCCTGGTGACCATAAGTAATTATACCCTGAGGGGGAAGCAGTAAGAGTTACCGATCCTCCTTCGCAGAATGTAACAGGGCCTCCTGCTGCAATTGCGGGAGTCGGTGGCATCGGATGCACGACAATTGCGAGGGTGGATGTGGTGCTGCCGCCGCAGCTGTTTACTCCTGTAACAGTAACATTACCGGAAACTGCAGTCAGTCCATAGTCAACAATTATGGAAGCTGTGTTTGACCCGCTTACTATAGTTGATCCCACAGGAACCGTCCAGTTATAGCCGGTAGCCCCGCTTATTGGGGTTATCGAATATACAACCCCATTCGTTCCCTGGCAAATTACCTGGAGACCGCTGATACTTCCCGGAGCCCCCGGTACCCCGTTAACCTGAACAAAGAAAGGCGACGAGATAGTGCCTGAACCGCATGCATTCACAGGGTATACCGTAATGTTACCCGAAACTGCAGATGGCCCGAAATTGACTGTTATGGAATTGGTGTTGCTGCCCGATACAATGCTTGCACCGGAAGGCACCGACCAAACATATCCTGATGCTGAAGTTACAACAGGAATGGAATAGGTTACCCCGTTTTGTCCCTGGCAAACAGTAGCCGTTCCTGTTATAGTTCCGGCAGGTCCCGGAGGGCTGTCGATTCCAAGGATCATGATATCGCTTGCCGATGCTGAGCATGGTGATATCCCTTGTCCTGTAATAGTGAGAACCACGCTTCCCGATCCAAGGTCGGAGGCGCTTGGAAAATATGTCGGGTGCAATGTTGTTGTGTTGATAAAGGTTCCTGTCCCGGTTGTAGACCAGGAAATATTAAGATAATTACTTGCCGTGGCAGCGGTTACAGTGAATGGGGCAGGATAGCAAACGCCCTCATCGGGGCCTGCATCAACTGCCACGTTCTGGTTAATGGTCAGTATCATGACATCGCTTGTATTTCCGGTACACGGAGCCATGTTATAGGCGGTTAAATTAAGATTGACTGATCCAAGGGCAATATCCGATGTACTGGGGATATATGTCGGATTAAGGGTGTTGAAATTCTGGAATGTCCCTGTTCCGCTGGTTTGCCATAGCAAAGCCGAGTAATTGGATGCTGAGGCGCCTGATATTGTATAGTTGCTTCCTGCACATATGGTGGCAGAAGGTCCTGCATCGCAGACGGCCAGTTTTGTAATAGTGAGGGCCATAGCATCCACGGCAACCGAATTGCATGGAGAAAACCCCTGGACTGTCAGGGTCAATGTAACCAATCCGCTGGCAATATCAGCAACACTCGGTGTATAAGTAGGAGTTAATGTGCCTGCATTGGCAAAACTACCCGATCCTGAGCTTGTCCACTGGAAACTGCTGTAGTTTGCAGCAGTGGCTCCCGATATCTGATAAGATGAACCCTGGCAGATATCGGCGTCGTTTCCTGCATTTGCCGTTGGCAAAGCCGGCAAAGTGAGGAGCATCTGATCCGATACCGTTCCTGTACATGGCGCAATACTGTTTGCATTTAACCAGAGGGTGACACTTCCGGCATTACGATCTGCTGCACTTGGAGTATAGGTGGGCGAAAGTGTATTACCGCCGGAGAATGTTCCTGTTCCGGTGCTGGTCCATGAAATAAGGCTGTAATTACTTGCCGAAGCCCCAGTGATTGTATATGTTAAGCTGCAGGCCGTAGCATCCGGTCCGGCATTGGCCGTTGGAGATGATGTAATTGAAAGGACCATGGCATCAGAAACAGTGCTTCCGCATGGAGATATTCCTGTAACGTTGAGAGTAAGGGTCACCGATCCGGCTGTTATGTCGCTGAAGCTCGGGAAGTAAGTCGGATTCAGAAGTGAACTGTTGGTAAAAGTACCGCTTCCGCTTGTGGTCCAATGCACCGATGAATAATGCGTGGCCTGGGCGCCGGATAAGGTATAATTATTCCCTGCACAGATTGTGGCGTTACCCCCGGCATATGAGGTGGCTGCTGGCAGAATGGTCAGAACCAGGCCGTCTGTGACTTCCCCGGTACAGGGAGCAGGTGAAACTGCATGCAGGGTAAGTATAACGCTTCCTGCAGTAATATCAGCCACACTTGGATCATAGGTTGGGGTTAGCGTGGTTCCGTTGAGGAAGGTTCCTGTTCCGGAGGTTGTCCAATAAATAGTTGTATAATTACCTGCACTTGCAGTAGGAATATAAAACGGATTCCCTGCACAAACCAGTGCATCGGGTCCGGCATTCGCCTGGGCAGGATGCGTTATGGTCAACACCATTGCATCGGTGGCAACAGCTGTACATGGAACCACTCCTGTGGCGCTGAGAGTAAGGATAACTGATCCCGCTGCAATATCTGCAGAACTGGGAGTGTATGACGGATTAAGCCAGGTCGTGTTTGAAAAAGTTCCTGTACCGGAACTTGACCAGCTTAAGGTGGAATAGTTACCGGCTGTTGCTGCAGTAATATCTAAAATACTTCCTTCACATAGGTTTATATCCGGTCCGGCATTCGCTGTTGCAACAGGAGCTATGGTCAGAACCATGGCATCAGTAACGACCCCGTTACAGGGTGGCAGACCTGTTGCTGAAAGAGTAAGGACTACACTTCCATTTGCCCTGTCGCTGGCACTGGGGAAATAGGTAGGATGCAGCAGCGCGCTGTTCGAGAATGAACCGCTTCCGCTGGAAGTCCAGTTCACCGAGGCATAGTTTGTTGCAGAAGAGCCCGATATCGGATAATTATCCCCAGAGCAGATTATGGCATTGCCGCCGGCCTGTACAGTTGCTGCAGGCAGGATTGTCAAGGTCATTCCCGCCACAACCTCGCCTATGCAAGGAGCCAGAGCCAATGCGTGTAAACTAAGAATGACGCTTCCAGCCGTATTATCTGCCGCACTGGGAGTGTATGTCGGATTCAGGGTGGTGGAATTCGTAAAAGAGCCTGTTCCTGAACTGGTCCAGTACAGGGAGGCATAATTGCTGCATGTGGCGCCGTTTACTGTAAAATTACCCCCGCAGATACTTGTATTGGGCCCGGCATAAGGAAGCGGGTTTGGAACAAGCTGAATAACCATCTGGTCGGTGGCGACTGAAGTACAGGGAGCATTGCTTGTTGCTGACAAAGTCAGGGTTACCGAACCCGATATTAAATCGAGTGGACTGGGAGAGTATGTCGGGCTAAGCGTAGTTGCGTTTGAGAGGGTCCCGTTTCCGTTATGGGTCCAGACCAGGCTTATAAAGTTTGAAGCGGTAGCATTATTGACCGTATAATTATTCAATCCGCAGATTGATGCATCTGACCCTGCGTTGGCAGTTGCTTTGGGAATAATGGTCAGGGTTATGGCATCGGCAGCCTGGGAAGTGCAAGGCAGAATCCCGCTGGCTGTGAGTGTCAGGGTGACAGAACCGCTTAAAATATCTGCGGGGCTAGGGGTGTATGTGGGGGTGAGTGTTGTGGCATTCGTCAAAGTCCCTGATCCGCTGGAAGTCCATTGTAATGTTGAATAATTTGTGGCGCTTGCTCCTGTGAGGGTATAACTGCCTTCGCAAATGCTTATATCAGGCCCTGCGTTGGCTGTGGGTATACCAATAATATTCAGCACCATAAAATCACTTACAGGAGAAGTACAGGGTGAAAGAGGCTGGGCAGTCAGGGTCAAGGTGGCATGTCCGAGTGTAATATCAGCAGGCCCGGGATTATACGTTGGGTTGAGTGCTCCGCTGTTGGTGAATGTTCCGTCGCCTGATGTACTCCAGAGAATACTCGAGTAATGGCTGGCCGTGGCTTGTGAGAGCAGGTATCCTCCGGTCGAACAAATGCTTGCGTCAGGACCTGCATTCGTTATGGGTTTGGAAATCAGGGTAAGGGTCATCTGATCGCTGGCATTGACCCCGCATGGGGTGATTGCCACAGCAGTAAGCGTGATGATCACGCTTCCGGCTGCTATATCAGAAGAGCTGGGTGTATACGTCGGGGTGAATGTATTGCCGTTGGCAAAAGTCCCGGTTCCATTGGTCGTCCAGTTAAACGATGCATAATGTGTTGCACTTCCGCTCAGGGTATGGCTCCCTCCTTCACAAATGGTAGCATCTGAACCTGCATTGGAGGTTGGCTGGGACTGAATGGTAATGATCATCTGGTCCGTAGCATTGGATGCGCACGGCGCCGTTGCATAGGCTGTTAATGTAAGGGTTACAGAGCCGGCTGAAATGTCGGCTGCGCTCGGGGTATAAGTAGGCGTAAGCGTAGCAGGGTTTGTCAATGAGCCTGTCCCGGATGTCGTCCACAGGAAACTTGACTGGTTGGCAACACTGGCTCCGCTGACAGTATAGCTGCCTCCTCCGCATATTGCTGCATCAGGACCTGCATCAGCAATGGGTGACGACACCAGATGAAGTACCATTGAAGCGGTAGCAGGAGTATTACAGGGGGCAATTCCGTTGGCATGAAGTGTGAGGGTAACCAGGCCGGTTGCATAATCAGCGACGCTTGGGTGATATGCAGGGGTAAGTGTTCCGTTACCTGTAAAAGAACCTGTCCCGGATGAGGTCCAGTTAAGGTTAAGGTAATTCGCAGCTGAAGCACCGACGATCGTATATGGGTTTGGCTGGCATATCGTGGCATCAGGACCGGCATCGGCTGATGGTGCATACTGCAGCAATAAAACTTTTGAAGATGTAACCTGCCCTATACAGGGGGAATTGGCATATGCGGTTAAGGTCAGGGTAACCGAACCGATAGTATAATCAGCAGAACTTGGCAAATACGTGGGCGTGAGAGTACTTTCATTTGTCAAAGTACCATTACCGGTTGTTGTCCATAGCAAACCAGAATAATATGAGGCTGTGGCATCTCCTACAGTATATGAACTTCCTTCGCACAATCCTGCGCTCGCACCGGCTGAAGCAAGGGGAGAATGTGTTATTGTAAGGATCGTACTGCTGCTGGCATCTGTGCAGGGAGGATTACCGGATGCATGTAAAGTAAGGGTCACCGATCCTGTTGCAATATCAGCAGCACTTGGGGTATAGGTGGGAGTCAATGTTGTTCCGCTGGTGAACCCCCCGGTTCCCGAGCTTGTCCAGTTGAGAGCTGAATAGTTGGAGGCCGTAGCAGCTGAAACAGTATAAGTGTTTATCTGGCAGATATTCGCAGGAGGTCCTGCATACGCTGTAGCTCCGGATATAAATGTAAGGATGAAATTATCTGTTGCTGTTCCGCTGCAGGGTGTATTTGCCTGGGCAGTAAGTGTAAGCTGCACATGGCCTGCCACAATATCTGCAGGGCTTGCAGTATAAACTGGAAGGAGGATATCGGGGTTTGAGAATGTTCCCGTTCCGCTTGTCGTCCATTGTACCGCTGAGGTATTCAGAGCCGTAGCAAGGGTAATGCTGAAATTTGAACCTGCACAGGTAGTTGAATTCGGGCCGGCATCAATTACCGGCAGCGGAATAATATACAGCACCATCTGGTCGCTGGCATCAGTGCATGGTGAAATTGCAGTGGAATGCAGGGTAAGGGTGACAGAACCTGCAAGCAGATCTGCAGCGCTTGGTGTATAAGTGGGCGTAAGGGTCCCTGCACCTGAAAGGGTTCCTGTTCCTGTGGAGGTCCAGTTTACGGCAGTGTAATTCGTTGCCGAGGCGCTGTTGATGGTATAGCTTCCATTTTCACATACCGAAGCATCAGGTCCTGCATTTGCTGTTGCCGGGCCAATGACATGTAAAACAAAAAAGTCGGAAGGTGTCGTTGAGCAACCTGATCCTCCGCTGGCAGTAAGCGTAAGTGTTACCGATCCTGCCGCTATGTCAGAAGCACTAGGAGTATAGGTTGGGTGTAGTATTGTACTGTTGGAAAAAATACCCGTCCCGGTACTTGACCATAACAGGCTGGCAAAATTGCTCGCCGAAGATCCGATTATGCTGAAACTGTTGCTGCCGCATGTCGTTCCGTCAGGCCCGGCATCTACTACCGGCATAGGGGTAACATGCAGAACCATATTGTCGGTAACCGTGGCAATACAGGGTAAGATACTTGTAACTGTGGCTGTAAGGGTTACTGTAACATCCGTAACGCTGGGCGTATAAGTAGGCGAAAGCGTATTTCCGTTAGCCAAAATTCCGGTTCCTGAAGCACTCCAGTTTATTGTGGCATAATTGTGGGCATTTGCATCGAGTACGGTATAGCTCCCGGGCTGGCAAACATAGGCATCGGCCCCTGCATAAACGTCGGCAACCGGATTAAAATAAAGGGTCATGCTTGAAGTGACAGGCATGAGACAAGGGGCAGCAGGAGTAACACTCAAAGTAAGCATTACGCTTCCCGAAATAATATCGGCAGCACCCGGCGTATAGGTTGGGGTCAATGTACCTCCTCCTGAAAATGTTCCTGTCCCTGAAGTTGTCCAGGCCAGGGAAGTATAATTGGTGGCGCTTGCTCCACTGACGGTGAATGTTGCATTTGCACAGATTGTGGCCGACGGACCGGCATTGGCTGTTGCCGAGGGTGTGATCGTAAGGACACGGGTACTGGTCACATTGCCTGAACAAGGTGCAACGGGATATGCAGTCAGGGTGAGGGTTGCTCCCCCGTTAAGGATATCAAGGGCACTCGGGGTATACACAGTGGCCAGTTGCGTTGCATTTGAAAAAGTCCCGGTACCGCTTGACGACCAGAGCGTGGATGCCGCATGGGTAACACTGGCACCAATCGTAAGGAAGGTGCTGCCCTGGCAAATGAGACCTGCCGGACCGGCGATGACAACGGGTTTCGACTGTATGGTCAGGGTTTGCTGGCTTGTGACGGTATTGGTACAAGGTAATATGCCGGTTGCACTCAGGGTTAAAATGACCGATCCGGCAGTTATATCAGCAGCGCTTGGGGTATAGGTTGGTGCCAGCAAGGTAGGATTGGCGAAAGTACCCGAACCCGAAGTGCTCCATAAAAGAGCAGAATAATTGCTTGCCGTGGCATCGTTGACCGTATAGGTCTGGTTTTCACAGATCAGGGAATTGGTGCCGGCATATGCTGTCGGGAAGGGATGAATGGTTAGGATGGATGAAGATGTGGCTGGTGTTCCGCAAGGGTTGTTGGGGCTGGCGGTAAGGGTGAGGGTTACTGAACCTGCTGCAATGTCAGCCACACTCGGGGTGTAAATGGGCGCAATTATGTTGTTATAATTAAACGTTCCTGTTCCGGAAGTTGACCAGAGAAGTGAGAGATAATGCTGGGCGGTGGCTCCCGTGATATTATAGGTTCCCTGGCATATTGTGGCACCAGGTCCTGCATAAGCTGAAGGAGCTCTCGTAATAGTCACGGTAATGTTGTCGGACCTGGAACCTACACATGGGGCTGTAGCATCCGCGGTAAGCGTAAGTATAACGGAACCATTAAGGATATCAGTTGCCGTGGGTGTATACGTGGTATACAGCACATTGGCATTGGAAAAGGTTCCGGATCCGCTGGTAGTCCATGTGAGTGAAGTCGAATTCTGCACAGTTGCCGTATTCGTTGTGTAAGTATTTCCTTCGCAAATGGAAGCGTTGGTCCCGGCATTCACCACCGGCATTTTCGAAAGAGTCAAAAGCATCGTACTTGTGGCTGTACCGGCACAGGGAGGGTTACTGTTCGCAGTAAGGGTAAGATGCACTGAACCTGCTGCAATATCAGCCGATCCCGGTGTATACACCGGGTTGATAATGTTAACATTGGAGAAGGAACCGTTTCCTGATGTCGTCCACGTAATGGAAGAGTAGGAAGAGGCTGAGGCTGTTGTTACCTGGAAAGTTGTATTTTCACAAATATTCGCATCCGATCCTGCATTTGCCGATGGGGCAGAAATTATCGTCAGCAGCATCGCATCTAAGGCCGTATGGGAGGTACAGGGTGAAACCCCGTCCCCTGTAAGAGTGAGTGTGACATTTCCAGTTGCAATATCAACTCCGCTAGGAGTGTAAATAGGCATGAGGGAGCCGGATGCAGGAGAAAAAGTTCCAGTTCCGGATGTAGACCAGGCAATGCTTGAATTGTATTGTGCCGTTGCGCCAATAACGGGGAAGGTTGCCCCGGAACAAATAGTGGCATCCGGTCCTGCATACATCACAGGATCATGGGTAATATGTAAAATCATCTGGCTAGTGGCAGTCGAAGAAAGGCAGGCAGCCTGTCCGATGGCTGTCATGGTGAGGGTGACAAACCCGATGGAAATATCACTGAGCGAAGGTGTATAGGTAGGGAACAGGGTGTTTCCATTGGAGAATGTACCCGTACCGTTCGTTGACCAGTTGAGGCTTGAATAGTTTGTAGCCGTGGAACCCGAAATTGTATGAGTAAGCCCCTGGCAGATGGTTGCATCCAGACCGGCATAAGCAGTTGGCGGAGCCGTAATATGAATGGTCATTGCGTCTGTATTGGGGGTCAGGCAAGGCGACAGGGGTTCTGCAGTCATTGTAAGCACAACCGACCCGGCGACCACATCAGCATCGGATGGAATATACGTTGGCGACAGGGTGGTAGCATTCAATAATGTACCCGTTCCAGAACTTACCCATGAAACGGATAAAGCATGCTGGGCTGTTGCATCAGGCACGGTATAAGCTGTTTTGTTGCATACACTTGCGTCGGCCCCGGCATAGGCAATCGGATTCGAGGTGATGGTGAGTGTCATTGAATTTGACACAGAGGAGCATGGCGGATGAACCGCGGTAATTGTAAGAATGACCGCTCCGTTGGTTATATCGCTTGCGCTGGGAGTGTAAACAGGATTAATAGTATTCGGATTATTGAATGAACCGGTTCCTGAAGATGACCAGGTAAGGTTGGAATAACCGGAAGCGTTGGCGCTTGATAAAGTATGGGTGCTGCCCTGGCAAATAGTGGCATCCAGCCCTGCATTAGCCTGAAGGTTTATAACGTCGTACCTTACTTCATCGGTTGCTGAACCTGAACAGGGGGAATTTGCGCTGGCATGCAGTGTCAGATAGACATAACCGGCCGTAAGGTCAGCAGAACCGGGGGTATAAACCGGAGCCAGGGTATTAGGGTTGGAGAATGTTCCGTTTCCCGCCGTGGTCCAGTTTAAAATATTGTAATTGCTGGCTGTTGCTCCCGTGACTGTATTGGGCCCGGCACACATGGTTCCGTCGGGTCCCGCATAAACCGTTGGATTCTGGTTGATTGTAAGGGTAAAAGCATCGGTTGCGGTGGCACAGGGGGCAAACCCGTTCACGGTCAGGGTAAAAGTTATTGTTCCTGTAGTTCCATCTCCTGAGCTGGGAGTGTAGGTCGGAGTAAGGGTGTTCGCATTGATTACCCCCCCCGAACCAGTAGTTGACCAGGTTACCAGGGAATAATTTGAAGCGCCGGCTCCGGTAAAAGTATATGCGGAACCAACGCAGGCAGCCTGGGGCGGCCCTGCCTCAGCTGTTGGTGGAGCGGCAATGTGGAGGGTCATGGTACTCGTTGCGTTGGAAACGCAGGGAGTATTTGCATAGGCTGTAAGGGTAAGGGTTACCGAACCGCTGGCAATATCCGTAACGCTGGGGATATAAACAGGTGAAAGGGAATTACCGTTAGTGAAGGAGCCGGTTCCTGAAGTCGTCCACTGAAGTGAAAGATAATGAGTTGCCGTGGCACCAGCCACTGAAAAATTTGAGCCCCCGCATATTGTTCCATCAGGCCCGGCATAAGCCGCAGGGGGTGCAACAACAGTGAGCTTCATCTGGTCGGAAACCGGTGTTAAACAAGGCGCTGTGCCTGTGACAGCTAAAGTCAGGATGACCGAACCGTTTGAAATATCTGTAGCTCCCGGTGTATACGTGGGTTGTAAAAGGTTAGGATTGACAAATGTCCCATCGCCTGCTGTTGTCCAGTGGACCGAGGTATAGCTGGAAGCGTTTGCGTCGGTAATAGTATAAGTAATTCCCTGGCAGATGGATGCATCAGCACCGGCATTGGCGGTGGGCATTGCTGTAACTGTTACAGCAAAGGGTGCCGAGATAAGGCCCGACCCACAGGTATTGGTTCCCTGCACGGTAATAATACCACTGGCCGCCCCGGCAGAAAAATCAACTGTGACGTTGTTGGTTCCGGCACCCGATACGATCGCTGCCCCGGTAGGCAGGGTCCATGAGTACCCGGTAGCATTCAGGATAACCGGTACGGAATAGGAAACGCCGGTTTGTCCCTGGCAAACTGCAGATGTTCCTGTAATTGAACCGGCGGCTGCCGGAAGGGGATTAACTGTTAGTGCGTAGGCCGGAGATACTGCCCCGCTGCCGCAAATGTTAACACCCTGTACGCTGACATTCCCGCTCGCTGCGCTGGAAGTGAAAGTGACCGTGACACTATTCGAGTTCGCCCCTGTAATAATAGTTGCACCGGTTGGAAAACTCCAGTTATAGGATGTGGCATTCAATATCGTCATAACTGAATATGCAACTGTTTGTCCCTGGCAAACGACCGCAGTCCCTGTAATGCTTCCTGCAGCTGCCGGCAAAGCGCCTACTGTTACCGCAAAGTTCGGCGAGATCATACCGTTGCCGCAGGTGTTTGTCCCCTGGACGGTAAAATTCCCGCTGGTTGCAACAGCCGAAAAATCAACCGTGATACTATTGGTTCCGGCACCCGAAACAATTGCGGCACCGGTAGGCAAGGTCCATGTATAGGAAGAAGCATTCGTTATAAGGGGTACAGTATAGATTACACCATTCTGGCCCTGGCAAACCGGTGTTGCCCCTGTAATGGTACCGGCATTGCCGGGAAGAGGATTTACCGTCACGGGAAAAGCGGGTGAACTGCTTCCCGCTCCACAGGAATTTGTTCCATATACTATAACATTCCCGCCTGCAGCTGAAGCTGAAAAATTAACAAGTATACTGTTGGTGTTTCCACCTGAAGCAACAGAAGCTCCAACAGGTAAAGTCCAAACGTATCCTGTTGCATTGGTTACCGGGGCAACTGAATAAGTGACCCCCGACTGGCCCTGGCAAACCGGGCTGGTTCCTGTGATTGTTCCTGCCACAGCAACCGTTTGGTTGACCGTTAAAGTAAAATCAGGGGAGGGAGCACCGTTCCCGCAGGAATTGGTTCCATAAACTGAAATAAAACCACTGGCGGCTGTGGGTAAAAAATTAACCGTGATGCTGTTTGTGTTGGATCCTGAAACTATATTTGCTCCCGAAGGCAATGTCCAGTTATATCCGCTTGCATTCGCAATAGTCGGAACAGTATAGACCACGCCGTTTTGTCCCTGGCAGACCGGCGAAAGTCCCGAGATGCTGCCTGCAGGGCCAGGAAGTGAATTTACCGTAACAGAATAGGCTGGAGAAACAGTACCCGAACCGCATGAGTTGGTACCATATACCGTGATTGACCCTGAGGCGGCCGTTACCGGGAAATTTACCGTGATGGAGCTGGTTCCTGAACCGCTGGCAATGACAGCACCTACCGGTAAGGACCAGGTATACGATGTGGCGCTGGAAATGCCAGGAACGCTGTAAGCGACACCCGACATTCCCTGGCAAACCGAGCTGCTTCCAGTAATGGACCCTGCTGCTGAGGGCAACTGATCTACGTTAACCAGAAGAGGAGCTGAAACACCTCCCGAACCACAGGCGTTATTCCCCTGAACAGTTACATTGCCGGTGGAAGCAGAAGAAGAATAACTGACCGTAATAATATTTGTGCCCGAACCCCCGCTTATGTTTGCTTGTGGTGGCAGGGTCCAGACATAATTACTTGCATAAGCTATACCAGGCACTGAATAAATCACATTATTCTGCCCCTGGCAAACAGTTGCAGGTCCTGTTATGCTTCCTGCAGTTGCGGGAAGCGAATTCACAGTGACTACATGGGGAGCAGATACCATGCCGTCGCCACATGAATTTGTTCCCTGAACTGTAATACTGCCGCTGGAAGCCGAGGCTGAAAAATCAACCAGGATAGTATTTGTGTTTGAACCTGATACAATGGTCGCACCGCTCGGAACAGTCCAGGCGTAGCCCGTTGCATAGCTAATCGGCAGTACCGAGAAACTGACACCGGTCTGACCCTCGCAAACGGAGAAGAGCCCTGTAATGGTTCCGGGTGCCGAAGGCAATGGATCAACAGTAACATTAAAGGCCGATGAAGTTCCCCCGCTTCCACAAGCATTGCTTCCATAAACTGTAATAATTCCACTTACAGCAGCAGCCGAAAAATTGATCGTGATACTATTGGTATGATCCCCGCTTGCTATACTGGCGCCGGTTGGCAAACTCCAGATATAATCGGTTGCATTATTGATCACCGGAACTGAATATGCCACTGCCGAAGCTCCCTGGCAAACTGTGGCTGAGCCGGTAATTGTAGCGGCATCCGATGGCAGGGGGTGTACCGTTACCAGGTAGGGAGATGAAGTTGTGCCGGTTCCACAGATGTTCAATCCTGTAACAGTGAATGATCCGCTTAATGCCGTATTTACAAAATTTACAAGGATGCTGGCGGTATTGCTGCCCGAAATGATGGTTGCCCCGGTAGGGACAGTCCAGTTATAAGAAGTTGCATTGGCAATGGCAGGAACAGTGTACTGAATGTTTTGAGAGCCTGCACAAAGTGAGGCAGTGCCTGTGATCGTCCCTGCTGCTCCGGGCAAAGAACTGACTGTGATCAGGTAAACCGCGGATATTGTTCCATTTCCGCAGGAATTTGTGCCATAAACGCTGAGGTTGCCTGAAGTTGCAGAGGCCGAAAAAGACATGGTCAGGCTGCCGGATGACCCGGTTAAGGTTGCGCCGGTGCCGGTATATGCCCAGATATAGGATGTAGCATTGGCTATTGATGGAACACTGTAAGCTACGCCTGATTGCCCCTGGCAAACCGTGGAAGTGCCTGAAATCGTTCCGGCTGCAGCAGGCAGGGGATTTACTGTAACAGCATAGTTTCCTGATACCGTTCCGTTGCCGCAGGAATTTGAACCGTAAACACTCAGGTTCCCGGAAGTCGCGTTGGGGGCATACGTGATAGTTATACTGTTGGATAAACCTGTGATGGTTGCACCTGTGCCGGTATATGCCCAGGTATATGATGTTGCATTGGAGATTGAAGGAACACTGTAGGCCACAGTTGTTTGTCCCTGGCAAACTGAAGCAGTTCCCGAGATCGCCCCGGCTGCCGCAGGCAGGGGATTTACAGTAATAGGATAGTTGCCTGATACCGTGCCATTCCCGCAGGAATTTGCCCCGAATACAGTGAGGTTTCCGGAAGTCGCATTGGAAGCAAAGGCGATGCTTATATTATTTGTGCTGCCATTAGAAACAGTGATCCCTGTGCCCGTATATGCCCAGTTATAGGATGTGGCATTGGTAATGGAGGGTACCGAATACGCCACATTGCTTTGCCCCTGGCAAACCGCAGGTGTTCCCGAGATTGCCCCTGCAGCAAGAGGTAAAGGATTTACAGTTACAGGATAATTTGCTGAAACAATACCGTTTCCGCAGGAATTTATTCCGTATACGGTCAGGTTTCCCGAGCTTGCATTGGAAGCGAACGTGATGGAAATATTGGATGTAGACCCGTTAGTTATTGTTGCGCCTGTGCCTGTATAAACCCAACTATAGGTTGAAGCATTGGCTATGGTAACCGAATAACTAACATTAATCTGGCCGGCACATACAGAGGAGGAGCCTGTGATGGAGGAGGGTGTGCCGGGAAGAGAAGTTACAACTAGGGGAAAAGGGTCTGAAACTGCCCCGTTGCCGCATGAATTTGTTCCGTATACCGAAACATTCCCGCCTACGGCTGAATTTGTGAAATTAACTGTGACAGTTCTCGTATTTGAACCTCCTGTAATATTTGTCCCGCTAGGGAAAGCCCAGATATAGCCGGTCGCATTGGCAATAGCAGCCACCGAGTAAACCACACTATTCTGGCCCTGGCATACCGGGGAGGATCCTGAAATAGAGCCGGCAGCTGCCGGGAGCGGATTAACGATTACTGTGAAAGGAGCAGAAACCGTACCTGTACCGCATGAATTGCTGCCCTGAACTGTAACAGAGCCAGAAACAGCAGAGGTCGAGTAAGTTACAGTGATGTTATTTGTACTATAACCGCTGGTAATACTGGCCCCGGTGGGTAATGTCCAGTTATATCCGCTGGCATTTGCAATGGCTGGTACCGAATATGTTACTCCACTTTGTCCCTGGCATACCGTAGAAGAACCGCTGATAGTTCCGGGAGTTCCTGGAAGGAGTGTTATTGTTAATGTCATGTGGGCTGATACCGTAGTAGTAGGGCATGCAGCATTGGTTGCAGTAAGCGTTATAGTTGCATGGCCGAGAGCAATATCTGCCGCCGAAGGGGTATATGTTGGGTTCAGTGTCGTGGCTGAAGGAGAAAAAGTGCCAGGACCGGGGGAGCTGGTCCAAAGCAATGAGGCCCCACTGGTCACAGTAACTCCACTGAAAGTGTATGATGTTCCCTGGCAAATCGTTGCATCTGTCAACCCGGTAATAACAATTGGACATTGTGCTGCCGCCTGAAACCCATTAATTAAAAAGAAGGTTGTGAGGGCTAAAAAGTATAAACGTTTCTTCATTTTCCGTAAGTTTTACAGAATAAAACACGTCACTTATTATGACAAGAAAAACCCGTATGATACAGGTTCTTCTCAAAAAATCCATAAAGAGATTCTCTCAAAATTAGCTAATTATTATTCATTATTATACTATTGTATGGGTAAAAAGTTTCAAAATTCTATACTTTTTATTCAGAATAAGTCCATTATATTGTTTTAATTACCTGTCAATGTGTATTTACAATAATTTCATAACCTAACTACCCAATATACATGATATGGCATGTAAGGTAATTGATAGATTGGGATCTGTTTAGGAGCTGTTTCCGGACAGGAAATCATACTGAAGGATAGTGAAATTTACAGGAGAAATTACACTGGTATTAAGCCATAGACACAGCCATGACCATGGTTTGCCCCGGCAGGTCTTAAAATTTCCTTAGAAAATAAGGGTATGAACACGGCAAGCCCCGGCCCATGGTTCAGCCGTATTGGCTTCGATTTTACCCTTAGCGCCAAAACAAAAAAATCGGGAAAGCAACCGGTTTCAACCGTCACCTTCCCGCTTTTTCAGGATGGATTAATTTACCCGCACTTCGAATACCCGCAGCTCTTGCATACAAGGCAACCTTCCTGGTATACCAGGCCGTTTGTGTCGCTGCATTTGGGACAGGCACCGGCAACGGCATGGGTGCCGTCGGGGATGAATTTCTTGAGCGCCCTTTCCACTCCGTTCTTCCAGGTATTGATGGAATCTACCTCGAAATGGAGTTTTGAAATGATGTTGACCACGAAAGGCAGGGGCATGCCATGGCGCAGGATACCGGAAATGAGTTTGGCATAGTTCCAGTATTCCTTGTTGAATGAACGGGAGAGGGCTTCGATGGTGATCTTGTACCCCTGACGGTCTTCAAACTGGAAATCGTACCTTGAGGTCATTCCATCAGGACGGGTCTTTACGATCCATCCTTTAAGCACCCATTGAGGGATCCAGAAATCCTCGGCATGGCCGGTGAACACTTCATAAGGACGGCCGTTGTATAATCCGACTACGGCAATCCATTTTTCATATTCGTTCTGGAAACGCACGATCTCTGCTTCGAGGCGCTCGGGACGGTGAGGGGCCTTGGTTTCCTGGAAATCGGTTACCTCTTCCTTCTTTTCCTTGGCTTCGTTATTCACAAGTACACCCGAACGTGATCCGTCACGGTACACGGTCATCCCCTTGCAACCTGCTTTCCATGCGTTTTCATAAATGCTGCCGATCATTTCCTCCTTGGCATCGGCAGGAACATTTACGGTGACACTGATGGAATGGTCAACCCACTTCTGCACTGCGCCCTGCATTTTGACTTTGGCCACCCAGTCAACATCATTGGCCGTGGCGCGGAAGAAAGGAGATTTCTTGATCATCTCTTTCAGGTCCTTGTCGTCCATGCGGGAGACTTCGTCAACATTATAATTATTGATCTCGAGCCAGGTTACGAATTTATGGTGGAACACATTGTATTCTTCCCAGGTATCCCCTATTTCATCCCTGAACGTGATCTTCACGTTCTTGTCGTTGGGGTTGACTTTGCGGCGGCGCTTGTAAGTCACTGCAAACACAGGTTCCAGCCCTGAGGTTGTCTGTGTAAGTATGCTCACCGAACCTGTAGGGGCGATGGTAAGCATGGCTACGTTGCGGCGGCCATATTCAACCATGTCCTCGTAAACATCCGGAGCCGATTCCTTCAGCCTGAGGATAAAGGGATTATTCTTCTCCCTTTCGGTATCATAAATCGGGAAAGGCCCCCGCTCCCGGGCCATTGTCACTGATGAGCGGTAAGCTTCAATAGCCAGGAGCTTATGGACCTCCACTGAAAAATCCGTGGCTTCATCTGAGCCATAGCGGGTTCCCAGGGCAGCCAGCATATCGCCTTCGGCGGTGATGCCAAAACCCGTTCTCCGGCCCTGAATGGCTTTCTTCTTGATATTCAGCCACATCGCCCGTTCCCTGGCTTTGATATCCTCGGGTTCGGGGTCAGATTCAATTTTATCAATAATACGATCCACTTTCTCAAGTTCCAAGTCGATAATGTCGTCCATTATCCTCTGGGCTTTGTGAACATGGTCGATGAACAGTTCCGAATTAAAACTGGCATCCGTTGTGAAAGGCTTGTCAACGTAATTGTACAGGTTGATCGCCAGGAGGCGGCAACTGTCGTAAGTACAAAGGGGGATTTCGCCGCAGGGATTGGTGCTTACCGTTTTAAAGCCAAGGTCGGAGTAACAATCGGGAATGGACTCGCGGAGGATGGTATCCCAGAATAATATTCCCGGTTCTGCGGATTTCCATGCGTTGTGTACGATCTTTGACCAGAGGTCCCGGGCGCGGATTTTGCGAACCACCGTTGGGTTCTTCGATTCCACGGGGAACTGCTGGGCAAACTCGCTGTCGTCGATCACGGCTTTCATGAAATCATCGGTGATCTTGACCGAGATATTGGCCCCGGTAACTTTCCCGGCTTCCAGTTTGGCATCAATGAAATGCTCGGCATCGGGATGCTTGATGGAAATACTGAGCATCAAAGCGCCCCGCCTTCCTTCCTGGGCCACCTCACGGGTCGAGTTGGAATAACGCTCCATAAACGGAACGATTCCCGTTGAGGTAAGTGCAGAATTCTTTACGATGGAATTTTTAGGGCGGATGTGCGAAAGGTCATGCCCAACCCCTCCCCTGCGTTTCATCAGCTGAACCTGCTCCTCATCAACCTTCATAATGCCGCCATAACTGTCGCTCTGGCCCTCATTTCCGATTACGAAACAATTTGAAAGAGATCCGATCTGGAAATTATTCCCTATACCGGCCATTGGACTTCCCTGGGGCACGATAAACTTAAAATCCCTGATCAGTTCGAAAATTTCTTCTTCGCCCAGGGGATTGGGATATTTCTTTTCAATCCTGCCCAATTCCCGTGCAATCCTCCAATGCATATCATCCGGAGTCAGCTCCAAAAGCTGGCTGTCGGAATTCTTCAATGCATATTTATTGACCCACACATTCGCGGCCAGACTGTCGCCTTTGAAATATACTGTAGATTTTTCTATCGCCTCATTATGAGAATATTTCTTAGGATGGTCTGATTTTTTCACCTCCAGCTCCTCCTTTTTCTTTTCCTCTGTTTTATTTTTCATCTCCAAATCAGCAGGCGCCATCTTAGGACGAATTCGCTTTGCCAGTACTTCAGTATAATGCGATGCCTTCAGATCCTGCTCTGATTTGACGATGGGAGTAATTTCCATGTTCAAACAGGTTTAATTATTAATACTAAGTTTTATAATTTATTGTCCTACCGGAAGATAATTCTTTGGGCCGGGGCGTTTTTCGAAGAGGCAATATACAACGAAGTAAAAGGGCGAGCCAATATAGTTATTAACAGAAAAAGGGTAGGGTGTGTTAAATTACTGAAAGCAACCCAATTAGCATTTAATAATTCATAAAATGCTGATTCATTGTTCGTTGTGCCGCCATACCAGTTTCTTCCCGAAACCCAGACGGTTATCTGTCATTTTGATGATTTCCGGCTGAAGTCCCCATAAATGGAGCCGGGCCAGCCGTGCGATAGGGAAAGCTTTAAGGTAAGCCGACTTCGCTGTTTTCAGCTCATTCCCGGTAAGCTCCCTCATCAAACCGGCAAACTGTATGCCCCTGATCTTACCTGCCATCCTTGTTTCCAGGGCTATTGCGCCCGCGGCATAATAATTATCTGCCACGACCACATCTGTTATGTGTTTCGTATCGTGGTCTGATGTAAATATGAACAAATTCAGGTCTTCCAGGTATACATAATAGCATGTTGCACACCAGGGGCGGTTATCACGCGATACGGCAAGCGTAAAGATGTGATGCTCCTCTATAAATTCGAGTACCCTTCTTTCTATCCCTTGTTCCATTAGAAGTCGAGGCTAAGTGAAAGATAAAAAACCGCCGGGAGCACTCTCCCGTCCTCAACACCCCAGGCGACATCGCCTCTCAGAAAATAGCCCAGCAACCTGGCCCGAAGTCCAAACCCGAAGCCCTCGACAATGGGGTCCTTTATCGTTTCGACTTTAATATACAGGGCTTTGCGGTAAATATAATTGGTAAACAGCTGGTTGTTTGCCGACCAGGGGGTGGTTCCTGTCCAGGCGGTACCGGCATCCCCAAAAGCCACGACCTGGAAATTGTTCAGGAAGTCGGAACGTATGGGGCGATTGAAAAAGTACCGGAATACAGGCATCCTGAGTTCCGAATTAAACACAAAGAAGCTGTTGCCGTTTCGTATATTCTGGTTAAAACCCCTCATATTGGTTGCGAGGGTCTGGAACACATAATTCTGATCCTGGGCCACCGGGGTGTTCGTGTTAAAACTGGGGAACAGCCAGTTATCCTCACCTCCCAGGTAATAGATGAGCTTTCCGCTGCCAAAAGAGGTGCTGGCCGCGAAACGGTTCGCCCAGATGAGGGTACGGTGTATTCTCTGATAATTCCTGATATCCACCCCTAAAACGAAGCAGTCGATGCTCCTGTCCTGGGCCAGTTGGTAAGCTTCTCCGAACAATTTATACCTTGTCCCCTGGTAAAGATTAAGCCCCAGGCTGCGGGTATTGTCATAGGTAAGCTCGCCTTTAAGGCTCAGCCAGAGTTTGTCAAGGTCGGGGGTGGCAAGGGTTGCAAGATCGGTCGAAAGATAGACCCCCCTGTCATACCTGGCGGTAAGGGTTCCCTTAATATTCATGACCGGGGTGAAAGGATACGTAAGCACATAATAAAGTTCATTGATGCGATGCCGGATAATGGAATAGTCAGTCGCTTCTTCCACCGATTGCCGGTGGAAAATGATCTGGTGGTCGAGGCGCTTTTTGAAAATTGAATAGCTGAGCATATACTCGTTATTGACCAGGTTGAAGTTGAGCCTTACCCCTCCCGATATCCTGTAATCCTCCATCAGGTCTGTAACACCAACCATGAAGAGCGCATTGAACCCGGGATTGATATAAATGGGCGAACTGGCATTTGAAAAAGGCTGGTAGGCCCAGTTCAGGTAGGTGAAATCAATCTGGGTCACCATCTGGTCAATGGAATATTCCACATTATAATTCAATTGCTTGGCATTTTTAAATTTGTTCAGACTGTCTTTTTTCATGGGGGCCGGGCGGCCGAAAATACCTTTTTTCGAGGTGTCGGATAATGCCATGGCCATCATCTGCAGCTGTTGCAGGCTTACCGAGTCCTTTTCAGGGGATTTCTTAGGAGGCGAAGGCTTCACTTTCACTGTTGTAAATCTCGGGTGGCCGGGTTCAGGAAGCGTATTGGGTTTAAGCAGCTTCAATATGGTATCATTCAGATCGGGCCTGGCCTGGGGCCGGGGTGGCCTGGGATTTGGCTTCAGCTTGAAGAATGCAGGGGACAGGCTAAGAGGTTCCAGCAACTGCGGCTTTACAAGATCCCGGATATACATCCTGTAGTTCTTATTCTGGAAGACCACTTCGCCGTATCTCCCGCCGGGACCAGACAGGTCTGTTTCAAGGATGTTCCTGGAATAATTGGTTACAGGAAAAGATGTAGTGAAGTAGCGGTAATGCGTGCTTGTATCGATAAAGGAAACCACACTGTCGTACCGGGCAAGGAACCTGTTATAAACCCCGTTCTGGTTGCTCAGATAGGTATAATAATTTCCCATCCACACATTGGGCTGGATCTCGTTTACCTCGGGTGTATTTGTGATCCTGCGCAATATGGGTGAGTGCGATTTGTAATCAAGCACGAAGATGTCGTTATTGTATTTTATCTTGCTGATGTCGACCACCGGGTCAAATTTAAGGGTGTCGCCTGGCCGGTTTGAAGCGAAGATGACCTTGGTTGAACCGTCGATGAACCTTGGGTTCAGGTCATTGTAAATATCTTTAGTAAGCTGTTCATGCGATCCGGCAGCTATGTTGTAAACATAGATGTCGCTCTGCCCCTTCTGTACTGCCGACATCAGCAGTAAACTGCCGTCACCCGAATACGACATGTCGAGCACCTTGTCAAACTCATACAATATGACATGCTCACGGCTCTTATCCTCGGTATTATAAAAATAAAGGTAATCTTCACCCTTGCGCTCGGTAAGAATAGCAAGGTTCTTCGCATTGGGATGCCAGGCCAGAACAGGATAGGTGAGATCGGGTTTCTCGGCAAGCCTGTAGCCCCCCCGGTAAATCCTTTTCTTTTTGCCTGTCTCCAGGTCAAGCAGGAAGATCTTGTAAATACCAAGGTCCCAGGTGCAATAGGCCAGCTTATCACCGTCGGGGCTGATCTTAAGCTGGCGGAATATCCTGCCCTGCTTGTTTTTCTTATTCAGAGGCTCTCCCGGCGGACTTTCCCTCTGGGCCAGCTGTTTTGAATAAAGCCCCCGGTAATAAGCCGTCCATTGTTCTACCACGGTATTGTAAGGCACGCCAAGTACATTCTGGAAACCTTTCTCAATACTCCGCGTAAGGCGGGTCATGTATACAATGTTGGGGATAGCCGCATCCCCGTAATTCATTGCAATAAACTGCCAGATTGAATGTCCGGCATAGGCTGCATCAAGTCCGCTGAGGCTGTTGATCTTGATATGTTTCTTGTTAAGGACGGCATCCATCACCATATTATCCAGTTCTGAATCCCATGGCCTTGACATATAGGATATGAGGCCGTTCATGTACCAGTCGGGCATAGTAAACAAGGCATTGTTTTTGATCTGCGCCCCTATCCCGGTTCCGTAGGTCATCTGGTTAAGCAGGACCTGGGTGATCCCAGCCCTGATCTGCTGGTCGAAGTGACTGTAATCCCCATCGAAATAAATCAGCACCTTGCCTCCTATGATACGCGTAACACCTCCTGTATTATAGGAATCCCAGTCGCCATAAAGCCCTATATTGCTTTGCTTGAGATCGCTCAGGTTGTTGAAAATGATGAACTGTATCTTTTGTTCCAGAACCGTCTGCAAGTTCAGTTCAATTTCCTTGATATGCTTTTCGGAATATTCGGCACAGTACTGGGCAAGTTCTTTCCCGTTGAGATAGTAGTATGTATCGAATTTATCGAATTTAAAGTACAGCCAGAGGAAATCATTATACTGCACCCTCGATTTGCCGAAAGTCATCTGGGAACCGCTGTAGAACTGCCCGAAAGAGGAAATGCTGATAAAAAAAAACAAAACAAAACCACATCTCACCAGGAGGCGCCATAAAAATCCCTCACGAGTTGCATCTGCAGCCGGCATAAAAATTGATCAGAAAATTAATCGGGTCGCTAAGTTACAATTAATTTATATGCAGGGGGCAATGGCGGCTATTTCCTATATTTGCAGCGGATTTGATAATTATGATACAGATAGAATGCTTTACCTTCAACACATTCGGGGTTAATACATACGTATTGTACGACGAGACCCTGGAGGCTGTAATTGTTGATGCTGCCTGCTACGAGCCTTTTGAGAAACAGGGGTTGGCCGATTTTATTCAGGACTCCAGGCTTAAGATTGTCAGGAACACCAACACCCACAGCCATATTGACCATATACTTGGCAACCAGTTTATTCTTGACAAATACGGAATAAGCCCTGAGTACCACAAAGCCGGGCATCCGTTTGTTACTGAAGCGAAAGAAATCGGGCTCAATTTCGGGTACACCCTGGATGCAGTTCCATGGGCAACCGCCTATATAAATGACAATGACGAGATCCGTTTTGGCCATTCGGTAATCAAGGTTTTATATACCCCAGGCCATGCCGACGGCAGCGTATGCTTTTACAGTGAGGCCGATGGCTTCGTGATCACCGGGGATGTGCTTTTCAGGGATACCATCGGGCGCACCGACCTGCCCTCGGGTGACCTTGAAAAGCTTATGGAAAGCATTAAAACCAGGCTCTTCACCCTGCCCGAAAACACGGTGGTTTACCCCGGGCACGGGCCTGAAACCACCATCGGGTATGAGATGGCGAATAATCCGTTTATCAGATGAATATCCTCCTCATCCGCTTCTCGTCCATAGGCGACATCGTGCTCACCACGCCGGTCATCAGGGCTCTGAAACAGCAGTTGGGGGGTGCCAAGATCCATTTCATTACAAAAAAGCAGTTTGAGCCTGTTTTGAGCTCCAATCCTTACATAGACAAGCTCTGGCTGTACGACGGGAATTTCAGGGAGCTGCTTCCGAAACTCAGGGCCTGTCGTTTTGATTTCATCGTTGACCTCCATAAAAACTTCCGCTCACGTTACCTTAGGCTGATGCTGGGCAGGCCTTCGGGAACCTACACCAAGCTGAATCTCAGGAAATGGCTTATCGTTAATTTTAAATGGGATTTTCTGCCACGTAACCATATCGTGGACCGTTATTTCGGGGCTGTTCAGAAACTCGGAGTGAAGAACGACGGCCGCGGGCTTGATTATTTTATTTTGCCGTCGGATGAGGTTGTAGCGGATTACCCTGAGTTTATTGCCATCGTCATAGGCGGAAAGCATAACACCAAGATCCTGCCGGCCGCGAAAGTGGCTGAGGTGATCGGGAAACTAAACAAGCCTGTAATCCTTCTTGGCGGCAGGGAAGACCATGCAAGGGGAGAAGAAATATCAGGAATGACTTCAAAACCCACAGTCAATGCGTGCGGGCGCTATGGCCTGAACCAGTCGGCATCACTGCTGAGGCAGTCATCCGCAGTCCTTACAAATGATACGGGACTTATGCATATTGCGGCGGCATTTCACAAAAAGATGGTTTCGGTATGGGGGAATACGATTCCGGCATTCGGCATGTATCCTTACCTGCCCGATGGTGCCGGGGATTCCTACCTGGCCGAAGTTTGCAAGCTTTCATGCCGCCCATGCAGCAAGCTTGGTTTCGGGGAATGCCCCAGGCAGCATTTTCGTTGTATGATGGATCTTTCTGCGGATGACATAGCGGCTCACCTTGAGTAATCCCGTTTTTACCGACACTCATGCGCACCTCTACCTGGAGGAGTTTGATGCCGACAGGGATCAGGCGGTTAGCCGTGCCCTGGAGGCGGGTGTGAAGTACATTTTTTTGCCGAATATCGATTCTAAATCTATAGGGCTGATGCAAGATGCAGTATGCAGGTGGCCGCAGGTATGTTTCCCTATGATGGGACTGCATCCTACCTCGGTGAAGGCAAATTTCATTGAAGAGATTACGACAGTGAAGCAATACCTGGCCGATAAAAATTACCACTTCTGTGGTGTTGGTGAAATCGGTATTGACCTTTACTGGGACCGGACTTATGAAAAGGAGCAGGAGGAAGCATTTAATCTGCAGCTCGACCTGGCACTCGGTCACGGGCTGCCCGTTGTCATCCACACCCGTAATTCCATGGAAGTCACCCTGGAGATAATGGAAGGCAGGAACGATAAGGGTTTAAGAGGAGTGTTCCATTGTTTCAGCGGGGATGTGGCCCAGGCTGAACGGGCCGTTAAAATAGGATTCTATCTTGGAATCGGAGGAGTGGTAACTTATAAAAAATCAGGTCTGGCAGCCGTGGTTGCAGCAATGCCTACCGAAACCCTGCTGCTGGAAACCGATGCGCCTTTTCTGCCTCCCGTCCCTTACAGGGGAAAACGCAATGAATCATCATATATTCCGTTAATAGCTGCTAAGATTGCCGAAATAAAAGGAGTATCTTTGGAAGAGGTGGCCAGGGTCACTACAGACCATGCGGTTAAACTATTTATCGAAAAACCCTGATAATGTACAATGTACCATGTACAATTTAATTTATATTTATGATCGGACAAACAAGCATCCTCGTAATTTATACAGGCGGCACTATCGGGATGGTGCAGGACCCGAAAACCGGCTCATTGAAGCCGCTTTCGTTTGAAAATCTTTACAAGTACCTGCCGGTATTGGAAAATTTCAATTCCCAGATTGATTTTCACACCTTTCAGCCCCTTCTGGATTCTTCAAACATGAACCCCTCATTCTGGGTAAAACTTACCACTGTCATTGAGGAGAATTATGAAAATTACGATGGTTTCGTGGTGATGCACGGTTCCGACACTATGGCGTATACCGCATCTGCCCTGAGTTTTATGCTCGAAAACCTGAACAAACCTGTAATTTTCACAGGTTCGCAGCTGCCGATCGGGATGGTGCGCACCGACGGAAGGGAGAATTTCATCAATGCGATTGAAATGGCTATCGCAAAAGAAGTTGACACCCCGGTTGTTCCCGAGGTGGGTATTTGTTTTGAGAACAAACTGTTCAGGGGGAATCGAACTACCAAGCTGAACACCGAAAATTTCGGCGCTTTCATTTCGGCCAACTATCCTCTTTTAGCCGAGGTTGGAGTGAAGATAAAATATAACAGGGACAATATTCTCAAGCCCAATTTCAAGCGGCTGAAAGTGTTCAGGGAACTTGACGAGAACATTGCCATTTTAAAGCTGTTCCCCGGGATATCGAAATGTGCGGTGGAGGCCATACTCAATACCTGCGGGCTCAAGGCGGTGATCCTCGAAACCTTCGGGGCCGGCAACGCCCCTACCTTGCCCTGGTTCCTTGATGCACTGAAAGCAACCTCCGACAGGGATGTAATCATAGTCAACGTGACCCAATGCAAGGGGGGCACGGTGGAGATGGGCAAATATGAAACCAGCGCCGAGTTAAGCAGGATAGGGGTTATAAGCGGGTATGATATAACCACCGAGTCGGCAGTGACCAAGCTGATGTACCTTTTAGGCTGTAAATTCTCTACCCAGGCCGTGAAGCAATTGCTTCAAACGAGCCTGAGGGGAGAGATGACTGTGTGAAAATAAATTCCCGTTTATTGATTCATAATCAGTTTTTGTGTCACTTCGGTATTATCCATTTTAATTTTTACCAGGTAAGATCCTTTCTGAACATTTGAAAGGTCAAACTGTAGGTCCGATTTTTCGTGACATACTCTTGATACTACCGTTCTTCCGCTTAAATCCATGATAATTACTTCAAGCGAGTTGTACTTCAATTCGCCGATTTCAATCCTGAAGGCGCCTTTGGACGGATTGGGGATTAATTGAATTGAACCTACGGAAGTTTCGTGGATTGAGACGGTTGATTGGTTTTGGGTTACAGTGACAATTTGTGAAGGGATTCCTGTTACGGTCACAGTCACAGCTGCCACCCTGCCGGCATGATATGGATTTTGCGTAAAATTGGCATTGATGGTGCCGTTCCCTACTCCTGAAGCGGTAACAGTAAGCCATGAAGAATCACTGACTGCAATCCATGGGGAATTCGAAGTAACTGCAAATGTTGTACTGCCTGAGGGGTACTGCACATTACGGTTTGCCGGACTGACCGTTAAGGTTGGTATGGTTCCTGCCTGGGTCACGGTAACCACAATGGGTGCAAGGTATGGAGACACCACCGTAATATTAGCAATACGGTCGGTGGTTGCGGTATTTTCAGTATAGTTTGCCGTGATCGTTCCGTTGCCTGTACCGGATGAATTAACGGTGCACCATGTTTGATCAGAAGAAGTGCTCCAGCTGGTATTTGAGTTCACGCTGAAATTGGTGAACGACGGAGGCGATGCAGGTACAGTCTGGTTTGCTGGCTGAACCGTTAGCAAGGGCGCTGCCGCATCCTGGATAAGAGTCACTGAAACCGGTGAAAGACCGCTTGCAGTTACAGTGATGGTGGCAGTACGGGAAACCATGTCGGGATTCACAGTATATGCAGCTGAGATGTTCCCGTTCCCTGTTGAGGAAGGCGGGGTCACAGTGCACCAGCTTGCATTGCAGCTGGTTGTCCACGAAGTATTCGAAGTGACCGTGTATGTCGCAGTCCCGGCCGGTGAATAGGAAACAGCCTGCTGTGAAGGGAGAACAGTGAGTGAAGGAGCTGCGGCCTGGGTTACAGTTACCACGACAGGGGCCAGGGATGCTACAGTTACGGTAATATTCGCAATCCTGGGGCTGGTTAAATTACTCACTGCATAGGATGCTGTAATAGTTCCGTTTCCTGTTCCGGAAGGAGCCACGGTGCACCAGGTCTGATCAGAGACGACTGTCCAGCTGGTGTTGGAAGTTACTGTAAACAAGGTTGTGCCAGCGGGGGTATAAGGTACATTCTGATTTGCGGGAGTCACGGAAAGAGTTGGAGTAGCGCCTGCCTGGGTAACAGTTACTGTTGCAGTTGGAGCGCCGGAAGCTGTCACTGTTATGGTTGCAACTCTTGATGTGATCAGCAGGTTCTGGGTATATGCTGCACTGATGGTTCCGTTTCCTGTGCCGGAAGGTGTAACGGTGCACCAGCTTTGATTGCTGATTGCATTCCAGGAGGTATTGGATGTTACAGTGAATGTTGTTGTTCCTGCCGGCGTTGCGGGTACGTTTTGATTTGACGGGCTTACCGAAAGTGTATTGGTGGAAGTTCCGTTAACTGAAACATCATCAAATGCCCATGAATAACCATAAGCCCCGGTATAATTCCAGCGGAAATTCACCTGGGATTTGCCTGCTGCGCCTGGAATAACCATACTGAAAGCAGCGGGATTAGTGGCAGATGTTGTTGTGAATGTTTGCAATGTAGTCCAGGTAATTCCGCCATCACTGCTATATGAAAGGGTTCCTGATGTACCTGAATATGCTTTAAAATAATGGTTGAACTGGAGAGTGACATTTGTAAAGGCAGAACAGTCAATTACCGGGCTTACAAGATCGGCATTCTGCGAATTACCGGCTCCATATCCGCCACTGTTAAGAAAAGCATAATTTCCATTGAGGTTTGGATTTGGGGTTTGGTTGGTAATAACGCCAAACTGCCATATCTGCCCGTTACCCTGGTGGTCGACCTGGCTCCAGCAAGAGGGCATGCTTGTGGTTGCAAAACCTTCACTGAACGGCAGAGTAGAAGCTACACATTGAGTCGTGAAAGTGAGATCAGCGCCATAAAATGTACCGTTTGAATTTGTGGCATACGCTCTTACGTGGTAAAGGGTATTCGCTGTGAGGCCTGTTATTAAGCTTACAAAACTTCCAAGGCCTGAGCCATCTGTGGTGTGATTACCTGAAACAAGCGGGTTGACTGAAGTTCCCCAACAAACACCGCGGGCTGTGACTGAAGCCCCTCCGTCGGCAGTCACATTACCCCCTGAAGTAGCAGTGGTCATGGTGATTGCCGTTGCCGCAACGGTTGTCACCGCGGCTGCACAAGGGATGAAGGTAACATCGTTGCCATACGTGGTACCGTCAACGCTCACGGCAACAAGGCGGAAATGATAAGTTGTTCCGCTTGTAAGGCCTGTGATAGTTGCAGAAACGTTACTGATTGCGTAAGCAGAACCTGCTGAATTGGTGGCAGTACTGTTTCCATAAGCCGTTGATAAACCCCAATCGAAATGATAGGTCGTTGCTGCTCCGTTGGGGTTAACAGTCCCGTTAAGGGTAGCGCCTGTACAGGTAATTCCCGTAGCTGCCGTGGTAGTTACAGTTGGCGGAATGCTCCATTTAAAAGAGGCAATCCTTGTTTTCCAATTGGCATTGGAAGTTGTTGCAAAATACTCATTGGTATACCAGTAAGTACCCCTGGCAACCGGGTCGCAAGTCAGGGAGGAATAATCGCCCCAACGGTGGTTGGTACCATCGGTTGATGAACCTCCTCCATTGATAATCCCTTTCTCGGCAATGGTCATCTGGTTCAGCGGGTCATTTTTCATGCGCCCTGTATATCGTATGGACGGGTATGTGCTTGTTCCTGAAACAGAATAACCCAGGGCCATATTCCCGCTTGAATCCATGGCAATACTTCCCATCCAGCGGCTGTTATTATCGGCCGGTGCATACGTTGACTGCTGGTAAATAGTCCAGGCTCCTGAAGTCTTTCTTAACTCATACCACCGGATCCCCGCAATCGTGGTTGTAATATCAACCGTATTGTTGCAAACCATCGATGAGTATCCCGCGAATGCACGGTACTGAAGCCTGTACATCATACGGTCATTGAGCGGATCAACCTTAACGCTTGTATTGGGCTGCCTGATCCCGGTGATATTCGCCGTATATGTATTCACAGGAAGCGTAAGGAAATTGCCATAGGTTGAATTGGCCGGTGTAACCCAGTCAACATGAAATTCATATATCCCGAGATGGGCCGAAGCTCCTGCTATAGAATAAAGGTAATAATTGGGAGGATTACCTGTTGGGAAAGGCCCGTCACAATCGGCAGGGAGCCATCCGAAAGCTTCATTGGATGACGGTTTTGTAAACATAATCATCGTTGCCGAAGGGCTTCCGGCCAGCATGAGTGTGCGGTTATAGGCAACGGCTCCTATGCCGGCATAAGTGCCTGTACCCGAAGCAAACATATGCATCGACATATAATATGCATCAGGCCATACGCCGAATTTTGGATAATCATCCATATTCGTAAAGGAATATTGATAACGGTACCAGCTACCCGTTGGATCACCTGTTGTAGATATGGCAATCATCTGGTAGAAAGGCCCATTGGGGTAATTAGGCAGGGAGAATTGAGAAAAAAGCCATCGGTCGGCCTGTTCATCATACAAGGCCACGGCATCACCGTCATTTGAATTGTTCGGCAAGCCTGCAAAAACCGAATTATTGGCCAAAGGGCCAAGCAGCAGGGTGCCTGTTTTGCTGTATATGGAATAATGGCAATTTACAACCTGGAAATAATGATTTGGCCCAACATCTCCATGGGTATCAGGAGGGGTATATCCTTCGGTATTGGTGTTTCCATCAAAGTTCACGATTGTCGTATCGGTCATAACCATTCCAGGCATTGACTGAAGGGCAGGATCTGTTAATCCTCCGGGCGCCTGCCCTTGTACCCTTGGCCTGATATTGAACCTGTTCTTGACGATTCCATCCTTCCAGGAAGTTTCAGCTTTCTTTGGAAGAGCATTAATCATATCCCTTAAAGGTGGTGAAACATCAAAGTAAACTGGTTTCTGAACAATTGGCCCGGAGATGTTTTCCTGCGCAAAAATGCTATTAATGCTGAATAACAGTACTAATAGGAATAAAGCAATCTTTCTCATAGTTTGAGGTATGTTTGTTATTTTATTTATTTTCTGAAGGACTAAACATATTATTGACGGAGACGAATTTATGGATTAACAATTACTTTCCTGATAATTCTCTGGCTGGCATTTCTTATGACCAAAGTATAAATACCTGAAGAAACTTCACCCAGCTTGATCATCAGGTCAGTGGGTCCCTGCACTATGACATCATTCCTGGTGAATACAATGACGCCCAGGCTATTGCTGATGCTGATATCGAATGAGCCGGTTTCAGGAGTGTTCATCTTCAATGTGAATGCCCCCTTATTCGGCACGGGATAGACTACGAAGCCGGAAGAATTCGGTTCATTAATTCCGGTTATCGTCATATAAATATTGTTAGAAGTATCCGATCCGCAACCGTTCTGGATTACCTGGTCCCAATACCAACCCGTGTAAAACGCGATCAGTTTTTGGCCAGTGCCGGTAGCTATCGCACTGCCTTCATAATACCATTGGTTGCCGTCGGGGACATCGCTGATCAGTGTATCGCCATGAACGGTCACAACCGGGGTATGAGGCAACAGCCTTATAAACACAGGGAAGGCGGAAGATTCGGTACCGTCACCGCAATGGTTGGTTCCATGCACCGAAATGCTGCCAGGGCCTGCACCCATGCCAAAATCAACAGTTATTTCAGGAGTATTGTTTCCTGTAGCTATTGTTGCGCCTGCAGGCAAGCTCCAAACATATCCTGTTGCATTGGTCACAGGGGCAACAGAGTAAGCAACACCCTGCTGTCCGGCACAAACTGTATCCTGGCCTGAGACAGGGCCTGCTGCAAGAGGCAACTGGCCTACAGTCACATAAAAAGGAGCCGATACAGGTCCGTTCCCGCAGAGGCTGTTACCGTAAACTGTAATGTTTCCCGACTGGGCTGATTGGCTGAAGTCAACAAGAATGGAATTCGTTCCTGCCCCGGAGCTGATCGTTGCTCCCGCCGGCAGTGACCAAACATACGTGACCGCATTGGGTATAGGCGGCACTGAGTATGCAACTCCGCTGTTTCCAAGGCATACGGATTGCGAACCTGAAATTGATCCGGCCTGGCCCGGCATTGCATTTACATTTACATTAAACACTGTGGGGACAAGAGCAGAACAATTGGAGCTGTTATCATAATTGACTGCTACCCATTGGGGGCCGGGGGCGTTCCAGACTACCTGGGCAACAGCTGTGCCCTGCCCGGCAGTGATCGTACCGCCCGAAGAAACAGTCCAGTTATACGATGAATTCCCCGTTTGGGTAGTGTATTCATAAAATCCCGAGTTGATACACATGCTGCTTATACCCGTTATGGTTGGAACAGGGGCAGCAGAAACAGTAACCGGAAGGGTTCCCGGTGCTCCTGCAGTGCAACCTGTTACAGGATTAGTATAAACGACTCCCACGGTTTTTGCTCCCGCCAATGACCAGTTTATTGAAACAACCTCAGGGTTTGCCGTGGCTGTAATGCTGCCATTGGGCGAAACACTCCATACATAAGAGGAATTACCGGCCTGGGTACCGTAAGTATTATCTGAATACTGGCATACCAGGGAGGAGCCTGAAGTAATAGTAGGAACCGGCTGACTGTTTACTGTAACAACCTTGGTTGAAGTCGGGCTTGGAGCGCCGCAATCGCTTACAGCCTGAACCGAAACATTGCCTGAAACTGCATTATTCGCGATACTTACCGTGATAACGTTTGAATGAGGATAGGATGTGATGGTAAAACCTGCAGGGAAAGTCCAGTTATACATAAAACCATTAGGAACAGTACTTACAGAATAAACATATCCTGACCCGTTTTGGCATACTCCGGAGGGGCCTGTAATGGCTCCGGGGTTAACCGGGATTACGCAATTTGTATAGAAGTTCATATCTGCACCATATACAGTTCCTGCAGGGTTTACTGCTTTCGCCCTGTAATGGTATGTGCTGTTGATAGTAAGTCCCGTAATAGTGGCATTGAAATTCTGGATTGTGTTGCCCGTCATGGTTCCTGAAATAGTCGCGACTGAACCATAAGCTGTGGTGAGTCCATATTCGAACGATACCGTTGTACTTCCATTCTTCGGATTGACGGTTCCGTTTAAGGTTGCGGATGTAGGGAGTACAGGGAGTGCAGCTACCGTGGTAACGATGGGTGGTACCGCCGTGCTGAAGATCATATCCGAGCCATATATTGCTGAGCTTCCGCTGTTTCCTTTAGCCCTGTAATGATAGGTATTATTGACGACAAGTCCTGAAACATCGGCAGTGATCGGCGTCAGAGTGTTTCCCGTGACTGTTCCCGCACTGATTGAATTGCCGTAAGCGGTAGTCATGCCATACTCAAAACCGGATAAAATAATCAGGTTGTTGGCATTAACCGATCCGTTAAGCGTTACGGAAGTACATGTTGCATTTGTAGCAGCTGCAGTGGTTACGGTTTGAGCAGGTGAGAACTGGTAACCGCCTATATCGGGAGGATCCGTCCTGGATGCTCCGGAGAAATCTGTTGGAACGGCAGCAAGGAAAAACCCTTTATTGGCAAACGCTGAATTTGTAGGGTGAAGGTCGGTACCCACAAATGTCGGGTTTAGATTCTGGGAGTTGTTATTTCCCCCGAAACCTGTTTGTATATCGGCAAGGGTGGCCCTGTTGCTGCCTAAATAGCCAAGATTAGGCCCTGATGAAAAATAATCGTTATAGTCAATCTTGGAAAATGCCGTGATGTCTGAATTACTAAGAATTGCATACCGGTTTGTACCCACGGTTGCATCAATAAAGAAAATATTATTTCTGATATCCAGGGTTGTTATGCCCGCCACAGATATCAGCAGGCAAGCAGGCAAGCCAGTGGCCAGGGTCTGATTCGTGGATAAGCGAATGGTGTTGTGGTAGAGGTTGTATCCACCACCTGATCCGATGACGATTCCGTATCCATTGCGTTGGGTAAGGGAATTAAATCCGGCGGAGGACACATCATAAATCAGGTTGTTACTGGCTATGATATTTGATGTAGCAGAAGATGAAGTTAATGCAAGCCCGATGCAGGAATAACCGGTTGCGTTGGTGTTTTTAACATTATAAATTAAATTATTATTGATCCCTAACCCTGTACTGGCGCCCTGTACTTCGATTCCCGTAGCAGTAGCGCTGGCCCTGGAGGTAGTGAGCACCGAAACGGTATTCCCCGAAACAGAAGAATTAACTGCATTGACCTGTAAAATTCCCCAAAAAGCATTGGTAGCTGCAGTAGAAGCATTTTGCGTGAGGCCTGATACTGTGTTGTTCGTAATATTCGTATTGGAGCTGTAGGTGAGTATTCCTGCGAAACCACCGCCATTACCTGTATTGGCGAGTGTTTGGATAGTATTTCCGGTGATGTTGATACTGGTTGGAGCCGTGATCGTATTTACATAAATCCCATTAAGAACGGCAGCCGCATTGTTAGATGTAAGCGAAATAGAGGTAAGGTTATTTCCCGAAACCGTTGCGTTATTGATTCCATCGGCAATCCATATCCCCATCACGTTTTCGGCGTTGGCATTGGCTATATTGCCTATATTGTTGTTGGAAACTATAACATTTTCAACTCCAATAACATAGACACCGGCATCACGGATTGAGTTGGCGCCTGCGGTATTCATATCATTGCCTGAAATCAATAAGCCGCTGCCATTCCCTGCGGCTTTCACTGCAGAACAGGATATGCCGATCAGCGCTTTCTGAACACTGTTGTTCAAAAAGGAAATATTATTGAAATATCCTTTGTTTCCCATGGTGGTTCCATCGGAGAGAACAACAGCTGATGAAGTATTCACTCCATTGATTATAATGGAATTCTTTACAGCGATGTTAGTGATGGGCGTTGTTCCAGTGGAACCTATCCAAACAACATCGGTTGAGCTTGCTGAAGTGTTGGTAATGGTAAGATCCCTGGTCGTGCCACCGGCAGAGTTTGATCCATCAATAAAAGTATTGCAGTTTAAAATCCTGATGAGCGCACCGGCCATGCTTCCCGAGACAGAAGCTGTGACACCTGTGTTCGGCTTGATGGTAAGCGTGTTGGTAGCGCTGGATCCGGGAAGGACCGGAATCACGATAGGCCAGGTCTCGGATGCTGAGCTGTAATCGGAATTCAAAAGGAATGTGACAGGGCAGTTTAAGAAATGACCTTTAAGATCATTCACGGCTGTATACAGGTTTGGATAGTCAGCGCCTGAAGTTCCCACTGTTTTTGTGCCACAAATCGGTGTTGCGGGCAAGGTAGACTGGGAACCTGAAAGATATGTGGATTCAAGGTCTGCATAAGCAACTATCCTGAAATAATAGGTCTGACTGGCCCAAAGCCCGGTCTGAACCTGGGAATATATGGTTCCCCATGTTCCGACTGTTGTTGAGATGATATCTGCACCGTTCTGGGAATAATTAACCCCGTCGGTTGAACGATAAACCCTGAACCCGACTTCATTGGTTGACCCGTCCATCCATGATATTGTCATACTTCCGCTTGTTACGGCAGAAGCCGAGAATAACAAAGGGGGTAATGGAATAACCGGGTTCAGAACCCTCACTTCATCAATGCCTATATCGGTATAACCGTAGTCGGAAGTTGCCGTAAATTTAATTTTCGTGGTAGCAGAATTGCCTGGAAGAAAAACAAAAAATTCCTGCCAGGTGGATGTCGTTGTAAGCGTTAACAGGGAAGCCGACCAGGTTGTACCTCCGTCGTTAGAAGAATAAACATCCAGGACATCAGATCCATCGGTATTGATGTAATAAAATTTAACTACAACAGCACCTGCCGAATATGCCGAAAGATTCATGACTGGAGTGATCAGATCGCCGGTTGTTCCTGCATTTGCATAATACGTGTGAAACCTTGCCGAGGCGGTAGTGCCGTTTGCTCCCGTGGGGGTGTAGGCAGCAGTAGTGCCGCTGGTCCATCCGGTAGTATAGCTATTCTTATGCCATACATTATTGGCAGGAGTTGTGGTCCCGCTCCAGGCAGGACTGAGTGTAGGAGGCAAAGTCCATGTTGCTTCGAAATTTTGGGTAAAGATGATCTGTCCAAAAGTAAAAACACTTGTCAGCAGGACAAAGGATAAGAGTAAAAGTCTTTTCATAAAACTTTGGTTTTGGTTTCTTTCGGTTTAATAAATCTGCATTAGCTCCCGGCTCAAAGTCCTGAGTAAGGGTTCTGCCCCAAGAAACGGCAGCATTACCTGAAGAGAAAAAGTTAGGGAACATTGTTTCTCAGTACTTTACGGTAATTTGGACAAATATAAGTATAATTGTACATGAGTCCAATTATACTTATAATTATTTCATGGAAAAAACCCAGTTAAGTTTCATGTCAGGAAGCCACAAGATCCATTTTTGAGAAATCATGCCCCAGCCAGGTTGTTAAACAATTGCTTTATCCAAGCCTGTGCAGTGAAATTCCGGTTTGATATCTCGGAATTTTTCGTACTTTTGCACCCTTCAAAGCGAATCCGAGACTTTGAACTGGCAATTAATTCGCTATTTCGCTTCTCGCTACCTCGCTTCTGAGCCTGGAGAGGTGTCCGAGTGGTCGAAGGAGCACGCCTGGAAAGTGTGTATGCGCCAAAAGTGCATCCTGGGTTCGAATCCCAGTCTCTCCGCAAGTAAATTCTACAAAGCGTTGTAATTTAAACTATTATGACGCTTTATTTTTTATATACACCCAATGTCACACCCACTTTTAACTACTAAATGGCTTATTCTTCCCAGTCCTGATTCAGATTGCTCCCTTGGATCAAAATTTGCAAATGTGACCCCCGGTGGGTCTATAAAAACACTTTGTGGTTCTGAAGAGAGGGGGCGCAACCTGGTGATTAAGTTCAGCCCCATCGACAAGCTGTAGATTCCTTTTATAATGGCGATGCCCATTATAGCAACCCATTATAGCAACAATACCTTGGTTTTGTTGCGGTTAGCGACATGTTAGGGGCTGTATTAATTGATTATTTTGAATTATTATCATTCTGTTTCTTCTTTGGGAAAGTATATGCTAACCCTGCACTTAACCCAATTTCAAAAAAACGAATATTATATGTTGCCCAGTTCGGTCGGATATTTGGAATTGAAATTGTACCTGATGCTTCTATAACCAAAATCAAGTGCTTATAAACTGGGATATCAATTCCAATTCCTAACAATGCTCCAAATTCCCAAGTATTGATATAATCCTTAGCACTACCGTTTACATAATGGGTGGGTTCAGGAGGCCAACTACCTATCCATTTAATTGAACCGGTCAAGGATGAATGGAACATGTATCCGAAATAGATACCGGGAGAAATAAAAAATTTAATATCAGAACCAAAAATGAATTGAGGCTGCAATAGGATTCTTATATAATCTGAGGAGATATCATATGAGTAAGTGTTTTGGCCTCCTGCGCTGCTTTCAACAGAATTTACATGAAAAAGCCTATGTGTGTATTGAAGTTCTCCAGCCATATTAAACCAACTTGGATTTCTTTGTCGAAGCATGAACGAGAAAAAATATGAAGGATGATTATTTGTATAATCATTTGTTCCCGCATCATACATGGGGTTAGGCTTTAAAATACTTAAGAAAATCAGACCTCCTTTCAATCCTAATTGTGTCTGTGAAATTGCAGGAGTGATGTTAAAAAAAAGAAAGATGAAATATAAGAAGAAGTTTTTTTTCATGAAGGTAATATTAATATAGCCCCTAACGCCGGGTCTAAACGCAGCAAAGGTAGAACCTTAGCTGATAGACAATACCTTGGTTTTGATGCGGTTAGCGACATGTTAGTTGCGGTGTAAATTTCTTGTTTTATAGTTTTAAGCTAAATTAATATTTCAATTATAATATTTTTTCATAACAGGTAATGAATAGCCAATAGTTACACCAAATACACTGTAATATGATTTTGTCCCATCCAGATTGTCTATAATAAAAGGCTGAATCATATGATCATATTTAAAATTCAAGTCCAAAAACCCCTTCCATAAAGGAATAAGAAGTCCAGTTCCGACAGTCGCTCCCCAATCAAAACGGTTTATGACAATGCCCTGAACATTAATATCAACAATATCTGAATTGGTTACTGTTTTTTCAGAAGTTTCATCGTACAATAAATAGGTAACATATTTTGTTGAAATGTAATATGCAAAATATCCCCCGGCTTCAAAATATATCGAAACTCTATTCTTCTTAGACAATTTAAGTGAATACCTTATTGTTTGAGGAAATTGAAGAAAATAATTATGCCTCCATCCCGTCTGAGTTGCATCATATATCTTTCTGTTTGAAATGCTATCAAAATGAGTAATGTTTCGATTGCCTTTATCCTCAAAAATTACCTCCGAATGGAAACACCAACTATCGGAAATTTTCAGATTCAGAGTTAGTCCACCAGTAATAAAAGACAAACTGCGAATACCCTCTATATCCATAGACTTTCCTGATTCATAAGCTGAATACATTGATATACTCGTTCCAATTTTCATTCCTAAAGTAATCAATTGACCAAAAGACACAAAGGATACCAAAATCAATATATTGGTTAAGAATATCCCTTTAAAATTCATCTTTAATAGACATAGATTTTTGCATCTCATTTAATATTTAGGGCACTGTATTAAAATTTACATCGCAACTAACATATCGCTAACCGCAACAAAACTAACGTATTGTTGCTTCTCAAAGGCTTTGCCTTTGCTGCGTTTAGCGTTAGGGGGCGTTATTTTTCAATAATTTTAATTTTATGTTTAATGAACAGCAAATTAACAATTAAAGAGTTCGATTCAGTCTTATAACAATCAATGCGTAAAGAATTAACCCTACTGTCGGATGTAATACGATTGCGTTTATTGTTCCAATTTGGGTCAGTAAATACAACTATTGTTATTAACTCTTTATCAAATATAAGACCTTATTCTCCATATCTGCAACTTTTATATGTTAAATTCTTTAGCAGCCCCCTAGATCTTATTGCTTTTAAGACCCCCATAGGCTTTATAAGATCATCGAATCCTACGGACTTTTAATACCGCTGATTCCCTTTCTCGTGACATGGGAATGGAGAAAATTGTCAAACTGCCCACTTTCCGCCAATTTTGGTTGAGCACCTTAACTTATTAACAATCTGGAAACTGAGATGATCCTGCTGCTTTAGCGAAGGCTGGTCAATATGAGCAGTTTCCCACGAAGTGCCCTGGTTTTGGGGTTTGACTCCTCCCAGACAACCTAAATGCAACAGGATTGTCTTTTATTTGTTTATCTTTGTCTTTATGTCGTTGAACACAAGGGGAAGGTAAAATGTTTTCTTCCATTTTATGAAGTTTTCCTGCGCTACCTGTGCCGGACTCTTGCTTGTCATCTGCCTCCCGGTTTTCCTTGTCTCCCGCATTGCGGCTCAGACACAGACCCTGGTACTCCAGCCCGGGCCGTCTACCGGTATCGACGCCATGATCAGGAGCGATAGTGCCAATACCAACTACGGCACTTCGGCCGATTTTCCGGCAAACACATGGACGGCACAGGGGAATTTCTTTATTGAACGTAGCCTGGTTTTTTTCGATTTCACAGTCATTCCGGCGAACTCTGCGGTGATCAGCGCTGAACTGGATTTCTCGACAAACCAGAATTCCGGCAACTACCAGCTCGATGCGGGCCAGAATACTTCATACCTGCTGCGGGTGCTGAACCCTTGGAACCAGATGACTGTTACCTGGAACAACCAGCCGGCCTTTTCGATGGCGAACCCAGTCATCCTCCCTCAATCAACTTCAGATACTCAGCATTACACTGTTGATGTCAGCACACATGTGGCAGATATGGTGGCAAACCCGTCAGCAAATTACGGATGGATGTTCAAGCTGCAAACAGAGGCTTTATACCGCTGCCTTGACTTTGCGTCAAGCAATAATCCAGTAGTTTCCTGGAGGCCGAAACTGACCGTGGTCTACTGCCCGGTTCCGGGTCCTGCCGGGATAATCTCAGGACCCGATACCGTTTGCCGTGGAGATAACGGGAAGGTTTATTCAGTAAGCCCGGTTCCCTATGCGACTTTTTATACCTGGAACCTGCCGGCCGGCATGACAGCGATTGGGGGGGCGAATACAAACTCCATCACCCTGAACTTCTCCCCAACATTAATATCAGGGGATATCACAGTATACGGATCCGACAGCTGCAATAATGGAACCCTGTCGCCATCATTTCTTATCACGGCATTGCCCCGCGACACCGTTGGCGTTTCGATCACAGCTTCTTCCCTTAATGTCTGCCAGGGAACTCTTGTCCTTTTTACGGCTAACCCAACCAAAGGCGGGCCGTCGCCCTCGTACCAGTGGATTGTAAACGGGATCAGCGCAGGTACGAATAATGCAGTGTTCTCCTATACCCCGGCCAACGGGGATGTCATACAATGCATCCTTACCTCCGACCTTCCCTGCCCCATAGGGAACCCTGCCACTTCAAACTCCATTACAATGACAGTGAACAATCCCATGCCGGTGGATGTTTCGATCACAGCCTCTTCTGATACCGTCTGTGCCGGAACATCTGTCACCTTTACCGCCACGCCGGTAAACCCAGGTTCAAGCCCCTCGTTCCAATGGAAAGTGAACGGGGTGATAGCAGGGACCAATAACCCTGTATATTCATACACTCCTCTGAATGGAGATTTCATTACTTGCACCCTTACCTCGGATGCCGTTTGCCCTACCGGAAATCCGGCCACATCCGGTACTATTGTTATGACTGTGGATGTCATTCTCCCTGTAAGTATTACTATTTCAGCTTCAGCAAACCCTTTATGCCCCGCCACTAACGTCAATTATACTGCAACGCCTTTCAATGGAGGTGCTGCTCCCGTTTACCAGTGGAAGGTTAACGGGTTAAGCCAGGGTGCCAATTTTCCTGCTTATTCGTATATTCCCCAGGCCGGCGACAGCATCAGTTGCATACTTGCTTCAAACCTCGGCTGTGTTGCAAATAATCCTGCCTCATCCAACAGGATCGTAATGACTTTCTTACCTGCTCCGACAGTCTCTTTTACACTTTGTTTTGACAGTATCACCACCGTCGCAGCCATGCCATTCAAGCTTAAAGGCGGAATTCCTCTCGGGGGAACCTATTCAGGACCGGGGGTTAATCCGGGCAGCGGAGTCTTTACTCCTTCAACCGCGGGTAACGGGACAAAGACACTTACTTATTCCTACACCAATGTTTCCTCATGCACCTCGGTAATGACCAGAAGCATCATTGTACAGGCAGCTCCCTCTTTCAATTGCGGGAACAATCTTACGGATATCCGGGATAACAAAGTATATCCTACAGTCCAGATAGGTTCACAATGCTGGATGCAGAAAAACCTTAACTATGGTTCTTCGATCCCGGCTGGAACTGAGCAAACCGACAACTGCGTGAATGAAAAATACTGCTATAATGACGATCAGATCCAATGCGGTGCTTACGGAGGCCTGTATCAATGGGATGAACTGATGGCTTACAGCAATATTCCCGGTTCAAAAGGCCTTTGTATGCCGGGATGGCATATTCCCACCCAGGCCGAATGGATGGTCCTTTTCAACAACAACCTTACCCAGGGAATGGCCGGGAAGCCGCTCCAGGATTCAATCTTCAATGGGTTCAGGGCCAGGGAAAGCGGTGTCGGATATAGCAACATAGTATGGAAATTCCAGGGGTTTGCAACGATCTGCTGGTCCTCAAACTCTTTCGGTACAATCAAAGCCTTATCCCACGGAATGAACCTGCAGAATTTCGGGATATCCGATTACTACTCCAACCGCTCGAATGCATTCGCAGTAAGGTGCGTAAAAGACTGAACGACCTCCCGGCAGGCAGCAATGAGATCATAAGGAAGTTTCAGGATCGCCCTGGTATGGTAAACTTTACCGGCCTATCCTGGAATTTATCCACTCCCTGATAAAACAAAGGACAGTTTCTTTCCCGATTTCATTATGAAGTTCGTGGAAGAGACCGTCCCATGCCTTAAAAGTATGAACGGCGGTCACTTTGCCCGAGAATTCCCGGCTTGCCGAAAATGATGTCAGGGAATCATCGGTCCCCTGCATTAAAAGGAGAGGGCATTCCAGCTTGGAAGCATTGGCCAGGGCATATTCGCCTGCATTTGAAATCTCAACAAAGGTCCTTACAGAAATTCGACTATGAACCAAGTCGTCGGCAATATATAAGCTGGCAACTTCCTCATCATGGCTCAAAAAAGATGGATTTATTCCGTCGGCCTGGGTTAAAGAAGGGAATACCTTGTTTACCAGCTTTGCCATCAGTATCCTGAAAAGTGGCGGTTTTGACGCTAATCTCAGCCAGGGACTTGTAACAACAGCGCCAACCACATCCGGCTTTTGCCTGATTAGGTAATTCAATACGAGGTTCCCGCCCATGCTGTGTCCATATAAAACAAGCGGCAATGCCGGATGCCGCATTTTGGCTTCGTTTATGAAAAGGCTGATATCATCCATGTTCCTTTTATACGAGGGGAAATGACCTCTTTTCCCGAAGGACCTGCCATGTCCCCTAAGGTCAACGATAATCAGCAAATAAGCGGAATCCGCAAAATAAGTTCCCAAATGATGGTACCGGCCGGCATGGTCACTCAACCCATGGATAAGCAGGATCATGGCTTTGGGCTTTCCCGGGGGGGACCATTCACAGGCATGAAATGCCTTCCCCTTCCCGCTTGAAATTTCAAATTCAGTCTTCGGCATGGGATAAAAGTAATAAATTTAATCAAAGGTATGAACCCCGGGGCAGGCTCAGGAATATGAGCTGCACTGCATGCCGGCAGAACAACAACATTTTGTTTATCTTTGAGCCTTGTTAAAAGTTTCCCGGATATAATTCAGGAGGGTTTATCTTACTAAAAAATAATATCGTCATGAAAAAGTATACATTTTATTCCATGTTCCTTTTGCTTGCCTGCGCATTTCTTTTTCCATCAACCTCATCTGCACAGTTTGTAACCCTTGCACGGAAAATAAAATCCAAGCATACCCCCCAGGCTGATGTTGCAACAGTGACCGTTGAAACAAAAACCTACCGTGTTTACCAGGCGGTTATCGATACAGTCACCACCAATAAAAAGCTCACTATTATCAGCAGGGAAAATGACAAACGGCTTGTTGAATTCACCAACGGAACATGCAAGGTTTCACTGCAGGTTGATTCCCTTGGAGTTGCATTAGCCAGGATCACAGCCACCTCCACGCATTCAGAAACCGCTACAAAACAAGCTACCGAGATTGCTGTTGATGCTATCAAGGCAGTATGCGCAAAGCTAGGCATCAAATGTACGGTGGATAAAAAATAAGTGACCGGGTATTGGAATAAGTAATTTAAGAGTCCAGCCAGCTTGCAACCTCATCGATCCTGATTTTGCCATTATTCAGTATCGCCCGGTAAAAAGATCCTGCTTCGGAGTTCGGATGCCTCATGATGAACATGATCCTGTCGTTTCCGTTTATGAATGCTACCTGGTCGATACGGTTAAACTCCCTCCCCAGTTTTCTCTTCAGGTCGGAAAGTGCAGCCGTGTCGGTGAGTAGTTGCCTGATATCCGTAAGAGGTGAAGAATACACAAGGAAAACATTATGATCCCATACCTCCCTGAATGGTTTCTGATCCCTGGCGTTGATATACTTGATATAATCCAGGTTCTCCTGGGTCACCTCCCCGGGTGAGATGCCATTCAGGGCCGAAATGATCCTTTCATCCAGGTAAACCAGGTCCTTCGAAGTCTCATAATATTTGGAAGCCATCCTGTTCTGCTGAAGGTCCTGCAACACCTGTTCGGTCGTAACAAACTTAGGTTGCACGGCAGGGCCGGTCATGGCAGTATTCTGGCTGAATACCACAGCGGGAAGTATACATGAAATCAGATAGAGAAAAACAGTCCTCATACGAATTATTATTTATAAAATTTTGGGAAATGCCCCTGATATGCCATTAATGATAAACTGAATACCTATGGCCAGGGTGATAAGGCCGAATATCTTGGTAAGCACATCCAGCCCGGTAATACCAAGGAGTTTCACAATCTTAGGCGAATAGTAAAACGAAAGATAAATGATTACGGTCATTACAGCAATCGCCCCCATCAGCGAAAAATGAAGATAGGGTGTATTCTTTGCACTTTCGGCGAAAAGTATGATGGTCGACATAGTCCCGGCACCCGTGGTCATTGGGATGGCAATAGGGATTATGGCCGTGGAAATAATCTTCGAAAAGGTCATGCCGGTGCTTTCTATGGGTTTTTGTACCGAGTTCATCATCCCGAATCCCGTACTCAGCAATAAAAGTCCGCCGGCAATCCTGAACGCTGGCACACTGATCTGGAAAAAATTAAGAATTGCCAGGCCAAAGAACAAGGACGATATCATGGTGATGAAGGAAGCCAGGGTGGCAATCCGGCAAAGCTTATGCTGCTCTTTATTTGTCCTGTCCTGAATGAGGACAATATACAAGGGCAGGGCGGCAATGTTATTGGCTACAGCAAACAAGCCCAGGAGGTAATGCTGAAACGACATCTCGGCCATACGCCATAATTTTATGAAGTAAATATATTAAAAAATCCCGAAAAAATACCAGGAACGGAATTGTTTGTTTCAATTGTCAATTCCTTCGGCTTGTTCCTGCTGGCTAAACGGTATGATGATCTTATGATCTTTCAGGAGCTGCCTTGCAACACCCTTTAACTCAACATCGGGGACCAGGCGGTCGAAGTCCTGCCGGGTGATCCATCCCTTGTTCAGCATTTTTGTCGAGACAAGCCGGTAATAATCGGCCATGCTTGCCCTGAGATGAGCGTTTTCATCAAAGTTATACATGAACCATTTGGGCCTGGGAATGATAGAGGCCATGAAAATCGCTTCGGCCAGGGTCAGCTTTGACGCATCCTTGTTGAAATAGAACCGTGAAGCCTCATTGGCCCCATAGATCATAGGCCCCCATTCGATAACATTCAGGTACACTTCATACATCCTGTCTTTGCTGCATAGCTGCTGATTCTCGATCAGCCATACGATGAGGGCTTCCTCCAGCTTTCTCACAATGGTTTTATTCCTGCTCAGGAATACATTTTTGATCAGCTGCATGCTGATAGTGCTTCCCCCTCTCACAAACCGTCCTTCCTTGATATTGACGATAATGGATTCCCTGAACGAATCCTGTATAAAACCCCTGTGGAGATAAAACCCCCCATCTTCGGAAGTCATTACGGCATACTGCAGAAAAGGCGAGATCTGCGAGATCTTCCTGAAGTTCGGATACCCAGGACCCACGGCAAAAGTCCGCACGGCCATCCCGTTTTCATAAGCGGTATACAGGAAAGAACTGTCAAGCTTCAGCAACTCACCATTGCCGTATGAAAGCACCCTGAACTGCTGCCTTTTCAGATCCATATCGAACTTAAGCGAATCGGGGATTGAGAGATCCACAAAAAAATCAAGATAGTATGAAAGATCGCCTGATGTTTTAAGGCCCTTCAGATTTGTAAAAAGCCCCTCGGGTAAAGAGGAGAAAAGGTCCTGCCCGGGAAAAAAGGGTTTGTTTATCCTGATCGTGATCTGCCCCGGCTTAGCCGGCCGGTATTTCAGGTATGGATGAAAATCGAGGTCGTTGAAACTTACCGTTGTTTCAGAATCCAGTTCCACGGCATCCCGGCCGAAGTTCAGGAGGTAATCAATACCAAGCTTCCTGAATTTCACCGTATCGGCTGCGATCTTCTCATGGAACACCTGCAGCCCGCCAAAGGAAATCCTTCCCTTTATGCCAGCCGCATCATCCCTGAATTTACCTGCAAACAGACTGAATTTCAGGGAATCAAAACCAAGGCTGGCATCCCATTTAAAACCGATGTAGGGCAGTTTGATTTTTTTGTTGTCGGCTGATGACAGGGTGGCTTCAATATACCGGCTCCTGCCGTCAAGTCTCCCTTCGGCTTTCCACCTCGCCTCAAGCGAATCTTCATTTATCCTGATAATGGTTGAAAAAGCATGGTCCTCCAGCGAAAACCTGTCGAGGTGCAGACTTACAAGATGCGAACTGGTAATGCTCCTGATGTTCAGGTTGCTGATATCCGTTTCGCCCGGGATCTTGTCAAACACCCAGCGGAAGATCCGCTCTGCAGCCTCTGCATAATTTGTTGTTCCTGCCCCTGCAACAGTATCCCTTTGCCGGGGAGCACCGCTCGCACTGTCTTTCACAGCCGCAGATTTTCCCCTCCCGAGAAGAAAACTGTAGTTCGTAACGCTGTCGTGCCGGTTCACCGTAAGATAAAGGTTACGGACCTCAAGTGAAGAAATATTAAGCCTTTCGCCAAGCAATTTCCAGGCATTAATGGAAACAACCAGGGTATCTATCCTCAGGAGTGAATCTCCTGCCCCGGGTTTGAGGCTGAAACCGGTAAGAAAAACTGTAGACAGACCCTGGAATTTTGCTTTCCTGATCCTGAGATCGGCTTTATAGACGGTATTGAACCTGGCAATCCTGGAACCAAGGACGACTCTCATCACCGGGTTCCTGAACATGAAGCATAGTAATATTATGAAGAGCAGCACGACTGCGCTCCACTGCAAGGGTTTTGCTAAACTGAACCTAGGCTTCATGAATGGAAACTGCATTTAATGTTCTCAAAGTCCCGGCAAAGTTAAGGATATCAGAACATATGCCCTATCCCGATGTAAAGCCCACTGCCACCGTCCTGTTTGTTGAACGCGAACCCGTAATCCACCGTAAGAATGAAATTTTCATTGTATGCAACCCTGAGACCCAGGCCGGATGCAAGATGCAGGCAATCGCTGGCGGCACTGAAATAGTACGATTGAAGGTTTTCGGGGATAAGGTTCCGGTAGACTTTCTTCGGCTGCACCACCATCCCCCCGTCGAGGAAGCCTACCAGTCCGAAATACAGGTTCTGCTTCAGGAAATGGGTTCTCCAGAATTTCCAGCGAAGTTCTATATTTCCAAGGGCCACCCCGTCCCCCACCACTCGGTCGCGAAGAACCCCTCTCATGGTCCTGGCACCTCCAAGTCCGTCGGGTTTGGTCGAAAGGGACCAGGAAGTAAACATATATGGATCGATATAATAAGGCGAGGTCCCCCCTATAGTCCCCTGGTAATTGAGGCGGTAAGCAAAGACCAGGTATTTTTTCACTATCGAAATGAACTGGCGGTGGGTTATCGATAGTTTCACAAACGCGTACGGACTGTTTCCCAGGAAGCTTGGCGCAGCCATGATAAGCACCTCAGACCAGATTCCCCTGTTAGGGGCCGCCTCATTGTCGCGGGTATCATAGATCAGCCCCGTTTTTATAAAGGTGAGATTTCCCCCGTTTGCTTCCTGCGGATTAATGAGCCCGTACTTCACATAATTGTCCCAGAGAAGCGCGGTATCGGGCAGTTTATTGCTTTCCTTCTTCCCGGCATTGATCTTGCTGATGTCCACAGTTGACATGCGTATATCGAAAAAATTGACCCCGGCCAGCCAGCGGACTTTCTGGCCAAAGATAGGGCCCTGGAAATCGGCCATTATACGGAAAAGCTTTCTCTGGGTGCGGTAATAGACCCTGGATATATAATCGCTGCTGCCCTGGGTTTCAAGTGAATGATTGTAGTTGGCCTCATACCCGTTGAAACCGTAAAAGTCGAGGGCCCGTTCCGGAAGGTAAGTGATGTCGCCAGTGAACCGTATATGACCAGGAATGAGCGTTTTCGAATCGTAAAAAACCTGGAAGACCGAGCTGCCCTTGGTAAAGAATGAAACCTCGGCATAAAAAGTCTGCCTGTAATCGGGGTAGATAGAACCATCCCCGTAATCGAAGATCTGTCCCAGCACCCCAAGCTGTAGGCCCTGGTCGGCATCATATCCGATTACCGGGAGTGCAGCGGGAACCCAGCCTTTCTTTCGTTTTTCCTTCTTATGCAGGGTGGTGTCGGCCTGTGCAAAGGCCATCTGCGAAGCGAGGATGAATAAACCTGTTACCAGCAGGAGTAAACTTTTTCTCATCATGCCCGGTTTTTCGTGAACAGGTTTACGATCAGTAAAGTCAATGCCGAAACAACGATGGAAAGAATAGCCAGGTCGGCATTATCCTTGAAGAATTCCATGGACTTTCCCTGGAACATGGCTATCGCTATAAGTACAAAAACATATGCGATCCCGCTTAGAAAACTGGACAGGGCAGCCCTGCTGCTGATCTTCCAGTGAAACGAGGCTACAGATGCGGGGATCAGGGTAAACCCTATCCCCGTAATAAAAATGATCACAGCTACAAGATCCCTCAGGAAATAAGCTCCGAAGCAGCTCAGAAAACTTACCGAGATAATGCCGATGCGGGTGATCAGCATGCGGCGCTTGTCATCCGATGCTTTTCCCGACAGCTTGTCGTACCAGTCAACAGCCACGGAAGAAGCCAGAACGAAGATCTGGGTGTCGGCGGCGCTCATGATGGCTGCAAAGATCATGATCAGGGAGGCCCCCAGCAGTTTCCGGGGAAGAAGGAGAGTAAGCCCTTTGGCGAAGGCATCCTTGGCTTCTATGCCCGGAAGATGGCTGTGGGCGGCAAGGCCCACAATGGTGATGGCGATCCCTGTGATCACTGTAAAAATTGCCGACAATATGAACCCGTCCCTGACAATCCTGTCAGACCGGGCCCCGTAAACCCTCTGCCAGTATTCGGCGCTCTGGAAAATGATAAAGATGCCGAAACCTGTAAATGCAACGGTCATTCCAATGTTCATTCTTGAAAAATCAATAAGCTCCATGGTGAAATCCTTTTTATCATCCTGGAAGATCACCGATGCGATCATTATGATGATGACCAGAAGCACCATGTACTGGAAGATGTCGGTGCGGATCACTGAACGGAAGCCACCGGCCAGAAGATAGGTGACGATGAGTGCGGCGCTCAGCAATAAGCCCGTCTCATAGGACCATCCGCTGATTTGAGCCAGGAGGCTGCTTCCTGCAATGAACTGGTTCAGCAGCATTCCCGAATAAACAATCAGAAGTATGATGGCCGAGAACAAACCCACCGGCTTGTTGAATTTGAAATAAAACCAGTCGGAAAGCGTGTAGAATTGCTTCTCCCCGCTGAATTTCCTGAGCTTGATCCCGTATGGAATAAATACCAGGAAACCAATGGCGGTGCCTATGAAAACTGCAAATGCCGAGATCCCGAAACGGTAAACATAAGCCGAATAAGCCACCAGGGCTGCCCCGCCTATATAACTCGCAACAACCGAAGTCACAAAACCAATGATGCCGATCTTCCTACCGGCTATCATGAAATCGGAGTCGGATTTGCGCCTTGAAGCATATAATCCTATCCCCAGGCTGGTGCATGCATACAATATGAGCAGAAAAATATCGAATGGGCTGAGGTTGCCGCCCTGGAGTTGTTCGAAAAACCTGTTCATTAAACAAAGATAAAAGGATATTCATAAATTTCAAGGTGCTCATTAACAAAAAACCTGACACATAATGCCTGTCGTTTGTCGTGCTTTTCATGACGTTCGACGAATTAATTTTTTTTCAGAAGCCGGCGGGGTTTACTTTGCTGTAAAATTAAATAGCCATGAAAACAAAAAGCATAATCCTGGCAAGCCTTTTAGCTCTAATCATGAACTCGGGTAGGCCGGGAGGAAGTGATGAAATTCTTCAGACAAAGATGATGCAGCTACGGTTTCGGCCGGTCTATGCTGGCCTCATCAGGCCTGAGCATGTTATAATTTACCTTGTACAGGTATGCCGGCTCATTATCGGAGGTCCCCACCTGGCAGATTTTGGTCGTGAATTTCGGGTATTTGAATTTGATATATTCCACAAACCGCTCAACCGTATTATTGGTATTCCCGTTCCTTGTGGCGCCATCGGCCCTCAGGCTGGCAGTGAGTATATGGGTGACCCCTGAACGTTTCAGTAAATTTACCAGGGTGTCAGCAAAGACGATGGTGATCTTGTATTGAGTCTCATGGACCCATGAATTGACTGTGTCAAAACTGTCGGTTATGTCGATGCGTGCATTTCTCATTTCCTGCACCAGTTCAACTTTCAGGCTGTCGGGTATCTTCAGAACGTAGCAAGGTATCGCTTCCGAAGCCGCCTTCCTTATGATCCCATAACCAACAAGCCACTTTTTGAACTTGTAATAAATTTCGCGGGGAACGGGATGGTTGCTTATGGAATAATTCTGGATAAAAGTGAAATTTTGCTTTTTCTGAAGTTCCCCCATTAACATTGAATCACTTGAAATTGCAGGGATTTTTGCGATCCCGAAAAAATCCCTCCCCCTGCTGTAGATAAACGAGATGGAAGGTTTGCGGCAGGCGGTTACAGAGCCGGCGGGAAGGTTTTCGGATGTCCATTCGCTGATACTGCAGTAATTCTGCCAGTCGGGTGTAAGTCCCGAATACTGGTCCTTTATCTGCTTTACCACAAGGATATCCCTGGCAGTACCTTCCAGAGCTGAGACCAGGAGGGCTAAAAACAGGATCGGCAGAACGAACTGGAACACTGCCAGTTTTTTCAGGCAGAACAGGTAATAAAAGAAAGAGACCAGCAGCAGGAGGAGCAGGGGAAAGTATGAAATGATATAACGGTCCTGTAGCCACATCACCTGAGTGATGAGGAAAATACCTGCCATGGAAACTGTTGTGTAAATGATGGTAAATAAAATAAAAAGGTTTTTCCCTTTAACCATAAAAAGTAATCCGCAAACCAACAGCACGGTCAGAACTGTAAGCCAGGTAAGGGCTGCAGTGTCCCTGCCACCTTCACGCAGACCCATAAAAACATATACCGTTTTGGAAATATAATAGTTGGAATTCTGAATAAAACGGCTCGCAAAGCCGGCAGCATCTTCCATGCCTGAGCCGGGGGAATAATAATCTTTTGCCATGAAACTGCCGGCCTGTCCCGAGAACATGAAGCCTGCACTTCCCCAGATCATGGATTTAAGGGCAAGGAAAACAAGAAAGACCAGGGCGAAGGAACCCAGGAAATACAGTATGTTCTTCCATTCGGCCTTGAGGAGGAAAAACACGGCAATTGCAAGGACTGAAGCAAAGCCGATTGGGCGGGTCAACACCAGCCCCAGTAAAAGGACCGAGAGGATGAGGTGGTTCACCGCCAGGGTTTTAAATGAACCCGGGTGGACCTTTCCCACGAACAGTTTAAAGAATAAAAAGAAGGTTAGTGATTGAAGAAAGAGGAAGAAGGCTTCGGTGTATGTTTGGCTGGAGTAATACAATAAGGAAGAGTTGACCGTAAGCAGGAGAAGGGTGATGGTCATTACCAGGGGCGGAACATTGTCAATTAACACCCTGTACATGAAATATACGAAGCCCAGCATGCAGATGAGCGAGATTGATTTCAGGGGTATGGCGCTGATCCCGAAAACAGCAACGAATGGCCCGAGGAATACCGGGTAAAGCGGCCCCTGGAAGGATGGGAACACAAAATGACGGACGAAGTTGTAGGCCCTTTCTACATAAGCTGAATCATCACCAGCGAGGCTGAAACGGATATCAAAAAGAAGAATGCTGAAAACCAGGGTAAGCAGAAGGGAGGCAATAATGACTTTGCCCGAATTTTTTAACAGGTAGGTATTGGTTTTTGAGAACAGGTCCGAGCTGGTGCTACTGCCCGGTGTTTTTCCTTGTTTGCCGCCATTGACGCCCTGCGGATTTTGCCGGGGCCGGTTGCTCCGGTCTGGTTTTTGGTTTGATCTTGCATTCGTTTTTGCCATAGGCTTAAAATCAGGTCTTAAACGGTTTTCTTCGGTATACCATCAGAAGACAGGCAAAACTCATCAGCAGGCTGAGCAAGATGAGCAAGACATTATGGGTGCTGCCGAAGTCCTGGTATTTCTGGCTTATTATACCCAGGTTTGCAAGATAGGAAATGATGATTGCGCCGCTGTTATTAACGAAATGGGCAAATACCGGGACCCAGATGGTACCGCTCCAGTAAAACAGGTATCCGAATATAACCCCCAGTATCATTCTCGGCAGCAATCCGTAAAACTGCAGGTGCATGACCCCGAACAGGAAGCCTGTTATAAAAATGGCGATATGAATGTTCTTAAACCAGTCTCTCAGAAGCTTTTGCAGCAGGCCCCTGAACATAAACTCCTCTCCCACTGCAGGCAGAATCCCGATCATAAAAATATTAAACAGGAAGTTGGGAAAGGATTTACCGGAAAGGAAGGTATCGGTGAGCTTCCCGGCCTGTTCCTCTGCGCTTTTCATCCAGTTCTCGATGCCCTCAAGGAAAGCCGGCAGTTTCATCATGGCATTGATATCGACCAGCCAGTTGATGAAGGGAAGGCAAACAAACATCAGGATAAAGACAATGATATAAAGAGCCACTTTGCCCGTGCTGCCTGCATGGAGGTAGGACCAGGAATTTCTCTCAAACAGGTACCCAAGCATTATGGGGGGGATGATGAAGAGTCCGAACGACTGGGTAACCTGGAAATATTCAAGCAGGGGAAGCGCTTTTGGATTGTCTGTCTGGCTCAGGACAGCCATTATTCCGGTCAGGTTCATATGCCACAGAAGCATAGCCAGCAGGAGGGCTGCGAAAAAGACAATGATAAAACAGGAAAAAGTTAGTGCAAGGGCAAACACCAGCCTGCCCGAAGGCGTAAGGTTCCCGAGTATGGCTTGTTTCATCAGATTGTCTATTTTTGCGCTAAAATAATGAATTTTGGTCAGGATAGGTGAAACGGATTTTGGAGAATTCCCTGTAATTCTTGCTCCCATGGAAGATGTCACGGATTCGCCTTTCCGTTCGATCTGCAAGGATTTCGGGGCTGATGTGATGATCACCGAATTCGTGGCTGCCGAGGGGTTGATCCGTGATGCATTGAAAAGTACGATGAAGATGCGGTTTGAGGCTAAGGAAAGGCCGATCGGCATACAGATTTTCGGGGCCAATACCGATTCAATGATGAAAGCGGCGGAAGCTGCCTCTGCAGCTTATCCTGATTTTATAGATCTGAACTTCGGTTGCCCTGTGCGCAAGATCGTGATGAAAGGCGGGGGGGCCGCCCTTATGCAGGATATTCCCAAAATGATCTCAATGGCCGGGGCCGTCGTGAAAGCCACAAAGCTTCCTGTCACTGCAAAAACAAGGCTGGGCTGGGACGAAAAGCACCGGGAAATAGTGGATATTGCTGAACGGTTGCAGGATGCAGGGATCAGGGCCATAAGCATCCATGGTCGTACCCGTATCCAGTTATACGGGGGCAAGGCCGACTGGACGCTGATAGGGGCTGTGAAAAACAACCCCCGCATGCATATCCCTGTTTTCGGAAACGGGGATATAGATTCCGGTATTAAAGCCAGGGAAATGAGAGACCGGTATGGTGTTGACGGAATACTGATAGGGAGGGCGGCAGTTGGGAATCCCTGGATTTTCCGCGAGGTTAAATCCTTCCTGGAGAATGGCAGCTTACCACCTGCGCCATCCGTAAGCGAAAGAATAAAAATACTCCGTCTTCATCTTGTAAAGTCGGTAGTTTATAAAGGGGAACGCGCCACCTTGTTCGAAATGCGCAAGATATACAACGGGTATTTTAAAGGGATTGCGGGCTTCAGGCCTTTCAGGATCAAGCTGGTCACGGCAGCATCATTGGAGGAAATTGGTTCGATCCTGGCCGAGATCGAGGCTCTTCAATCATTTGTATAAACGATAATTTCAAGCCATGGAGGAATTGAAAAAAGGTAAACAGCAGGAACGCATCGTCTCGATCGACGCGTTAAGAGGTTTTGATATGTTCTGGATCTCAAGCGGGGATGCATTTTTCGTAGCCCTGCTCACGTTTATAAATACTCCTTTCTGCCAGCGCCTGGCCTTACAGCTGGATCATCCGGCATGGACCGGATTCCGCTTTTATGATATGATATTTCCCTTATTCCTTTTTATCATGGGGGTTGCCATGCCTTTATCGATAACCCGCCGCATTGAAAGGGGGGATTCGCGAAAGAAATTATATTATCACATTATCCGCAGGACCCTTCTCCTTTTCCTTCTTGGCCTGGTTTATAACGGGCTTTTTAATTTTGATTTCGCCACCCAGCGTTATACCGGGGTACTGCAGAGGTTTGCCGTTACCTATTTCTTTGCTTCCCTCATCGTAATGAACTTTAAACAGAAAGGGCAACTCGTTTGGGCTGCTTCCATACTTTTAATATACTGGCTTATCCTGCTTCTGGTTCCTGCCCCGGGATTTCATGCATATGACCTGACGCCCCAGGGTAATCTTTGTGGTTATATCGACAGGCAGTTTTTGCCCGGGTCGTTCTGTTGTTACAAATTCGGCGACAACGAAGGTTTTCTTACCATGTTACCTGCCGTGACCAACGTTTTATTCGGTGTTTTGGCCGGCCGCTGGCTGCTGGGGGAGGCGGAAGAGGCAAAAAAGATCAGGAACCTGCTTACCTCCGGCGCTTCATTCATTGCGGCAGGCCTGGTCTGGAGCCTGGTTTTCCCTGTAAACAAATACTTATGGACCGGCTCCTATGCATTGCTTACTGCCGGGATTTCTTTCATGCTTTTATGCGCTTTTTACTGGATTATTGATGTGAAAGGATATAAGAAATGGGCTTTCCCCTTTGTAGTGATCGGATTAAACCCCATTACGATTTATGTGATCCAGGGAATTTTTGACTTCGGGATCATTGCAAACATATTCATTCACGGCTTCGCAGATTCTTTCGGGAGTTTTAAACCCGTGGTATTTCAGTTCAGTGTAATCCTGGTTAAATGGTTTTTCCTGTACTTCCTGTACAGGAAAAAAATCTTTTTAAAAGTGTAGGGATACGGTGCCCCTGCCGGTTTCAGGAATCGGGCAGGCAAAAGTTATGATAGGTTTTTTGTTTTTTTTCATTACCTTTGAGGTAATGGGAGAAACCAGTGTAAAATAAGACCCTAAGATTATGAAAGATTTCAAAAAATATTATCATATCCCCGCCCCTCCTCATGATGTGTATGCTGCCCTCACCAACCCGGTTACACTGCTGCTGTGGACCGGGGAACCTGCAGTAATGACAACCCAGCCCGGATCGGAATTCTCACTCTGGGATGGCAGTATCGTGGGGATGAACCTCGAATTCGAGGAAGATAAAAAGATAGTGCAGCAGTGGTATTTCGACGGACAGCCTGAAGAATCCATTGTCACTATAATCCTGCATGCCCAGGGCAACGGCACATCCGTTGAGCTCAGACATACCAATATCCCTGACGAGGAGTTCGAGGATTTTACCAATGGCTGGGATGAATATTATTTCGGTTCTTTATTAACGTTTTATAAAGATTAATTACAAACCTTTTAATTAAAATTATCATCATGAAAAAACTTACATTACCGGCAGGCATCCTTGGCATAACCGCCCTGATGCTTGTTCTCTCCTGTACTTCCCCGATCTCGCTTACCAGCTGGAAAAACCCCAACGATCATGTACAGATATCCAAGGTCGTTGTTGTTCCGATGTTTGCGAAACTGGAATATGTGAAGCCTTTCGAACAGGCCATGTGCGGCTATTTCAACCAGATGGGCCTGAAAAGCATGGGCTCACTCGATTTCCTGAATCCCACCAAATCCTACACTGTTGACCAGGTTAAGGCAAAGATCGACAGCCTTGGCGCCGATGCCGTGCTTATTTTCAAATACACAGGCACTGATAAAGAAACAAGCTATGTGCCTGCAACGTATTACGGCGGATACGGCAGTTACTGGGGCTGGGGAGGCGGATTTTACGGTGGAGGAGTTTATTCCGGCGGTTATTGGTCCACCACTTCCACTGTGAATATAAAATCGGTGCTTTATGAAGTGAAGAACAGTGAGAGCGCTTTCTGGACTGCCGAGATCAGTGTTGACAATCCCCAGTACGTGGATCAGTCGGCGATGCAGCTTGCACAGAAAATATATGCCGACTGGCAGGTCAACGGCATGATCAAAACGGTGGCAAAAAAATAGACAGAATTGAGGGGGGATCAGAAACGGTTTTCCACCAGTTCCTTTATCCTTTTAAAGGCATTCGAAGCGGAATGCCAGTTATTACGGCGCCTCAGGAGGTCCAGGTATTCCTGGGCCTGGGGGAGGGTTTTAAAACCGCCCAGGGTTTCGATGCATTCATTGTATTCACGAAGGTTGCCGTCGAAAAGTTCGTTGATAAACATGAATTTATCATTGATCCCGATAGCGGCTTTGAAGCTTTCGTGGCGCGAAACCTTGGGACCAAGGCTCTTTTCCCTTGCTTCTTTAAGTTTGATATTGAACACCGGTTCTTCGGAAGCAAAAAGGTCGAGCTCGGCAGTCCTGGCAGGGCGTTTCTGCCTTGGTTCTTTATCAGCCAGAGGCCTGATTGGAATTTTAGGGCCTGAAACGGGTTCGGTAGTTTCAGGAATTTCCGGCTTAGCTTCAACTGAAGGCTCAGTTTCGTCATCCCGGACCGGGGTTTCGGCAAGGTGAACCATTGGCGTATCCATCTCAGGTTCAGGGAGGATCTCCGGCAGAGGCTCAGCAGGCGGCTTCTCATTCACAACCAGTTGATCCTCATCCTGTTTGCCTGCTATTATTAAAGGTTTAAGAGAGTGATGGGCATTCATTGAGTTTTTAATATCCTGAGGGCCCGAGATCTTTTTTTCAACGAAAAGCAGTGGGTCGTTCAGCCGTTGGAGGCGGTGGAAAGTCTCGTACAGTTTACGGACGTTTTCCATGATCATGTCGAATTCAATCTGGGGAATAAAATCCTCATATTCCCTTATGATCTCAAACTGTTCGTTGATTGCTTCGAGCAGGATCTGTAATTCCCGGGTAATTATACTTTTATCCATAAACAGGTTTAAAGATACTGCATTTAAGATGTGCTCTGAAACAATTGTGGATAATTTCTGAGAAAAAATTCCTTAGATTTGCAAGCAGATTCAAAATGTTATTCCTATGAAAAAGATCGTATTATTCATTCTTGCAAGCATTCTTGTTCTTAGTTATTCTTCTATGTCTCAACCCAAAACCTCCAAAAAAGTGGTAAAATTCGTAATTCATACAGATTACGGTGACATGAAGGGTTTTCTTTACAATGAAACCCCCCAGCACCGCGATAATTTTGTCAAACTCGTAAAGCAGGGCTTTTACAACGGGACCTTGTTTCACAGGGTTATTCCCGGTTTCATGATCCAGGGCGGCGACCCTAATTCCAAGACGGCAAAACCCGGTCAGCAGCTTGGCAACGGTGATGCAGGTTATACGGTTCCGGCCGAATTCAACCCTGCACTTATCCATAAAAAAGGTGCACTTGCAGCTGCAAGGCAGGGCGATGAAGTTAACCCCAAGAAAGCCTCTTCGGGCTGCCAGTTCTATATTGTTGAAGGCAAGCCCTGTCCCGCTGCCTCTCTGCCTGCAAAGTATACCGATGCACAGAAAAAGACCTATGAAACCCTTGGCGGAGTTCCTTTCCTTGACGGAGGTTATACCGTTTACGGTGAAATTACCGAAGGCCTCGATATTATCGATAAAATCGCAAACGTTGAACGCGACAGGAGCGACAGGCCGAAGACCGACATCAAGATGACAGTGAAATTGATTGATTGATTGATTGATTGACTGATTGATTGATTGAGAGATGAAGGGCCGGATTGAAAACTTACTGAATGAGATAGGAGCTTTGACGGCACAGGTTCCTGACGAGGTGGAGCTGCTGCGTTTGAAATACCTCAGTAAAAAGGGACTGGTTTCAGTTTTGTTTGATGATTTCAGGAATATACCTGCCGAACAGAAGAAGGAGATCGGCCAGCTCCTGAACCATCTGAAGAATGCCTCCCAGGAAAAGATTGAAAGCCTTAAGGCCGCCTTTGACGAAAAGGATGAAGTGCACGAGCAGGGCATGGACCTGAGCCGCCCGGTGGATCATATGAACCCCGGGACCCGTCATCCGCTGTCTATTGTAAGGAATGAGATAATCCGCATTTTCGGGCAGATCGGGTACACCGTTGCCGAAGGTCCTGAGATTGAAGACGACTGGCATAATTTCAGTGCACTGAATTTCCCTCCGGAACACCCGGCCAGGGACATGCAGGATACTTTTTTCATTGCAAAGGAACCCGAGATCCTGCTTCGTACCCATACCTCATCGGTTCAGATAAGGACCATGGAAACCGAAAAACCTCCGATAAGGAAGATATTTCCCGGCAGGGTTTTCAGGAATGAAGCTATTTCGGCAAGGGCCCATTGCATCTTCCACCAGGTTGAAGGTCTTTACGTTGACAAAAATGTATCGTTCATGGACCTGAAGCAGACTTTGCTGTACTTTGCCCGTGAAATGTTTGGCGAACAAACCAAAATCCGCCTAAGGCCTTCGTTCTTCCCTTTTACCGAACCTTCGGGGGAACTCGATGTTTCCTGCAACATTTGCGGTGGAAAGGGCTGCAATATATGTAAATACACCGGTTGGGTCGAGATACTCGGCTGCGGCATGGTTGATCCTGCTGTGCTTGAAAATTGCGGGATCGATAGTAAGATTTACACCGGTTTTGCCTTTGGAATGGGAATAGAACGTATCACGCTGCTGAAGTACCAGGTGAAAGACCTTCGTTTATTTTTCGAAAATGACCTTCGCTTCCTTAGGCAGTTTACGGGTACCCTATGAATGTCGAATATTGAACATTGAGTGCTGAATGTTGAAGTGATTGAATTTTTCGTTCATAATTCAACATTCGTTGATCAATATTCGATATTCAAAACTTGTTTCTCCTGAGAAGTTTTATCAGAAGCCAGAAGCCAAAGATCCCGGCGAGGATGAAGACCGCGGTGCCTATCCAGCGCACCTGCTCCCATTGTGAAAGGATTGATGCCCCTATGATAAGGGCTGCGAGAACGATAGCTATGGCCAGCCTGTTGCCCACGGTATCCATATGATCGATAAGGGGCTCGAAGCCCTTGAGTTCGATCTGGGTTTTGAAGCGGCCTTCTTTGATCTTGCTGATGATCTCGTTGAGATCGGCGGGGAGTTCTGTAACGAGTCGGTAATATTCCTTCAGCGATTCAAAGACCTCCCGGGCAATCACCCGTGGGTCGTACTGCCTCGAGATGAGCTCGGTTGCATAAGGTTTCATCTCATTGGCGAAATCAATTTCGGGGTTCAGCACAACCGCCACTCTTTCGATCGCCATCAGGGCTTTGGCAAGCAGGTAAATACCGGCCGGCATTTTCAAACCATAGTGGACCAGGAGATCAACTGATTCGTTCATGATCTTCCCGAAATCCATCTCGTCAATGGAGAGGTATTTATAATGCGCAAGCAGATCATTGATCTGATGTTCCAGTTCGGCCGACCTGGCAAAATGCCGTTTACCTGAAACCAGAAGAAGGGCCTCGGTCATTCCGTGTGCATCCCTTTCGAGGTATCCAAGAGTGTACTTCCCGAGAAAATCCAGGTGTTCTTCCCTCAAGGAGCCCATCATTCCGAAGTCAATAAAACTGATGACATTGCCCGGGAGCACAAAAATATTGCCGGGATGAGGGTCGGCATGGAAGAACCCATGCTTGAAAAGCTGGTCAAACATCAGCCTCACTGCATTTTTAGCAAGCTGATGGGTATCGAGGCCTGAAGCATTAAGGGCTGCCATATCCGAAACCTTGATCCCGCTTACAAATTCTTCAACCAGGATGCGCTGGCCTGTAAACTGGGTATAGATCTTAGGGATAAAAATATCAGGATCGTTTTCAAAATTATGCCTGAACCTGATCACGCTTGCCGCTTCATGCCTGAAGTCGAGCTCCTTCTTGATTGTGGTACCGAATTCCTTTACGATGCCTACTGTGTTGATGGCTTCCATCTCGGGATTATTTTTCTGCATCCGGTTTGCAAAATAATTCATGAGGTGGAGGTCAAGATTGATTTTCTTCTCTATCCCCGGCCTCTGGATCTTAACGCATACTTCTTCACCATTAAGCAAGGTGGCCCGGTAAGTCTGGGCCATGGAAGCAGATGCCAACCTTATACCATCAAACTTGCTGAAGATTTCAGAAACGGAACAATTAAGGTTTTTCTCGATAAAGGCGATGGCAATATCATCGGGCATAGGGTCAGCCTCATCCTGGAGTTTTTTCAGTTCATTCCTGAGTTCTTCTTCGAGGACATCGGGCCGGTCGGCAAGTATCTGCCCAAATTTAATAAAGGTAGGACCAAGCTCCTCAACCGCCAGCCTGATCCTTTCATACTGATTGAACTGCTCAATCCGGGCCAGGCGTTTCCTGGTCACCAGGTACTTCCCCAGGCCATTTTTACTGATCCAGTCCTGGAACCCATATTTGATCAGAACACCCAGTATTTCCCTGGCTCTTCCAATTTCATGCATGGCCAGGCCGATTTGAGAGATACGCATAGCGATAGTGATTTGACTATAACAGGATGCGGGATGCAGGATTGAAGATTGATGGATTTTTAATCCATTATCTCACATCTTGCATCTGCTCAACTCATACTTTTTTAATAATTTTCGGTTTAGCCTTTGCGGTCGGTGCTTTCTTCGTTCCTTCCAGCTTCTTGATCCGGTCTTCCAGCTTTTGAATTTCTTCCTTGGTGGGAATATTCATTTTCTTCATGGTGGTTTTAACCAAATCCTGGAAATTGTCTTCGAGCGTTTTCCTGGTTTCTTCGGATTTTTTGACCAGAAGATCAAGCAATTTTTTAGCCTCCTCTTTTGTCAGGTTATTTTCCTTTGCCATTTCTTTGGCTGCTTTCGCAAGTTTGTCGGTGGTCATAAAGGCATAATCGAGGCCTTTGTCGATCGATTTTTTTAATTCTTCAAACATAGATACCTCCGTATTTTTTGGTAGATGCTGATTTTGGCTGACTTTCTTTTTTAATCTTCATAAGATGAAGTTCAAGGTCGGCAAGAAAACCCGAAAAGTTTTTCAGGCTGCTTACCTGGATCTCAAACGTTGTTAAAACATTCGGTATTGTCCTGATGGTTTTAAGCAGGCGGTCAAGCTGGGCCTTTTTAAACGGGCCTTCCACAAGCAGGACGAAATCGGTTTGCTTGAGTTCCTGAAAAAGGATTTTATCCTCGCTGCGGTTGCTCACAAGGTAATAAGAATTCCGGCATTCCTCATCCAGGTAAAAATACAGGCTGTAATTCCCGCCGAAATCATCCAGTTTTTTGAATGAAGCCGGGAGTTTTTGGTTAAGCAGATAAGAGAGGCGGTAGTCTTTCAGGTGGCAGGAAACCCCTGCGAGGGTATAGGATAAAGCTTCAGTGCGTGATTCGAGTACTGTTTTTTTTGCCATGACCGGCCGGATTGATCATAACAAATATAACCAAATATCAGGCTTTTTCCAAGGATTCAGTGTTTATTTTTTGCCAGGCTTTTTCTGAAGCATTCTGCTCGGCCCCTTTGATTGAAAAATCCTGCCCCCTTGCCAATGGCTGTCCTTCAATAAACAGTTCCACGAGATATTGTTTCTTATATCCGCTGCCAATTTCCCCGATCACATTAAAGCTGAGCTGTTTCTTTTCTTTCTGCGCCCATTCTATAACCTTGCTTTTGAAGTTCACATCATGGTTCACCAGTTCATCCATATCAATATAATGGCCAATAATCCTTTTAAGGATGATCTTGCGGGTGAAAATGAAACCTTTATCGAGATAGATAGCTCCTATAAGGGCTTCAAAAGCGTCGCCCTTAAAAGACCTGAATACACCTGAGGAGGAGTTTTCAAGTTGTATGAGGTTATCAATCCCCATCTTTTGAGATAATTTGTTCAGCTGGGCACGGCTTACCAGTTTAGACCTCATTTCGGTAAGGAAGCCTTCGTCTTTTGCCGGAAAAGTTTTGAAAAGGAAGTCGGCAACAACGGCATCGAGGATCGCATCGCCCAGGAATTCAAGCCTTTCGTTATTTATCCTAAGGTTTTTAATAGTTTCCTGGCTGGCCGACTTATGGGTGAATGCAAGACGGTATAAAAAGATATTCCCGGGACGGAAGCCGAAAATATTCTTTATAGCATGCCTGAGATGTTTATCGGAATGGTTGTCGAAGCGGACCGCTTTTAATGTCCCTAACCTCAAGGCGGACTCCTTAATATTTTTTAATGATCAAAGTGGCATTATGTCCGCCAAATCCAAAGGTATTGCTGAGTGCCGTATTCACAGGCCTTTTCTGGGCTTTGTTAAAAGTGAAATTCAGCCTGGGATCCAGGTCAGGGTCATCGGTGAAATGGTTGATAGTGGGAGGAACAATATTGTTCCTCACGGCCATAACCGATGCGATAGCTTCGATAGCGCCTGCAGCCCCGAGAAGGTGCCCGGTCATCGATTTAGTTGAATTGATGTTGATCTTATATGCCTGTTCGCCAAAAAGGCTCAGGATGGCTTTCGGTTCGGCAATATCGCCAACCGGGGTTGAAGTGCCGTGGGTATTGATATGATCAATATCTTCAAGCTTCATCCCGGCATCTTTGAGCGCATTCCTCATTGCAAGCATGGCTCCGAGTCCTTCGGGATGGGGAGCCGTCATATGATGGGCATCGGCCGAAACCCCTCCACCTGCAATTTCAGCATAAATAGTTGCCCCACGGGCCTTGGCATGTTCCAGTTCTTCAAGTATAAGCCCGCCTGCACCTTCGCCCATCACGAAACCGTCACGGTCCTTATCGAAAGGCCTTGAAGCAGTGGAAGGATCGTCGTTGCGTGTGGAAAGTGCGTGCATCGCATTAAAACCGCCTATACCAACCGGGGTGATTGCAGCTTCGGAACCTCCGGCTACGAAAACATCGGCCATGTCATTCCTGATATAAAGCATTGCGTCAACCAGTGCATTGGCCGAAGATGCACAGGCCGAAACGATCGCAAAATTCGGGCCCCGAAAACCATACTTGATCGAAATATGGCCTGCCGCTATATCGGCGATCATCTTCGGGATGAAAAAAGGATTAAAGCGGGGAGTCCCGTCCCCTTTGACGAAGGCCGAAACTTCCTGGTAAAAGGTATCAAGGCCTCCGATACCTGAAGACCAGATAACCCCTATCCTGTCTTTGTTGACCTTCTCAAGGTCCATCCCGGAATCAGCAATGGCCTGGTCGGCACAGATCATTCCAAAATGGGCATAGAGATCGTACTTGCGCACTTCTTTGCGGTCAAAATAATCCTCCGGGTTGAAATTCTTTACCTCGCAGGCAAAGCGGGTCTTGAATTTTGAGGCTTCAAAGCGGGTAATCGGGCCGGCGCCACTTACTCCTTTAACCAGATTATTCCAATACTCCTCGACAGTATTACCAAGGGGTGTAATCGCACCAAGGCCAGTTATGACAACTCGTCTCAAAGTCTTTTACTTAATGGTTAACATTATATTCGTTAAAGGAGAACCCCCTGTCAAGGGGGCAAAATTTCCATAAAAGAAAGGGTAGAAATCCTTACTTTGTGTTGTTTTCGATATAGGCAATCGCTTCGCCAACTGTACTGATCTTTTCAGCCTGATCGTCAGGAATAGCAATATCGAATTCCTTTTCAAATTCCATGATGAGCTCAACAGTGTCCAGGGAGTCAGCACCCAGGTCATTTGTGAAACTTGCTTCAGGTGTAACTTCGCTTTCATCAACACCAAGCTTATCAACAATGATAGCTTTTACTTTTGCTGCAATATCAGACATGTTTTTTAATTTTTTTTTGGTTAAAAGGAGTGCAAAGGAAATAATTTTCGGATACCCACGAAAGAATTTTAAGATTTTTTAACATTTCTAAAAATCAAATGCCTGATTACCAGCACCATTTGGATAATGTTAGGTTTTGTTAAAATTTAGGTTTCAGCAACTTATAAATTTAAGGTTAGGGAAGAGCATGGATCGCCCTGTTTTGTACTTTTGTCACCGAAACTGTTAATCATGACAAATATAGCAATTCTGGCTTCAGGGAGCGGGACAAATGCGCAAAGGGTTTCGGAATATTTCGCCTATCATCCCTCAATCCGGGTCAAGCTGATCCTAAGCAATAAGCCAGACGCCTATGTTCTGAACAGGGCCCGGCAGCTCGGAATACCCAGCCAGGTCTTCAGCAGGAAAACGTTTTATGATACCCATGAGATTCCCGATCTTTTGAAGAAAAACGACATCTCATTCATAGTCCTTGCGGGCTTCCTCTGGCTTCTTCCCGAAAACCTGCTGAATGCCTATCCCGGCAGGATTGTCAATATACATCCCGCCCTGCTTCCAAAATATGGAGGCAAAGGCATGTATGGCGCGAGGGTTCATGAAGCGGTGATAAGGTCAGGTGAACGGGAATCGGGCATCAGCATACACTATGTAAACGAAAAGTATGATGCGGGGGATGTCATTTTCAGGGCATCATGCCCTGTAATGCCGGATGATACGGTTGACCGCCTGGCTGCCAGGATACATGAACTGGAATATAAACACTATCCTGTGGTGATTGAAGAAGTCCTGAAGGGGAGTTAAAGGTAAAGCTTACCCATTATCATTAAAGATTATTCCTTCCCTGTTAAAGGCGTTTGCGGATTTCTTCAGATTCTTTTTCAAAACCTGGTTTATCAAGCAGGGCAAACATGTTTTTCTTGTAAGCCTCCACCCCCGGCTGGTCAAAAGGATTCACACCCAGCGCATACCCGCTGATAGCGCAGGCAAATTCAAAGAAATAGATAAGTTGCCCCAGCCAGTACTCGTCGATGGCCGGCAGGGAAATTTTAATGTTAGGCACCTGTCCGTCTACATGGGCTATGCGCGTACCAAGCCCTGCCATGAGATTCACTTCCGAAAGCCGCTTCCCGGCGATAAAATTCAAACCGTCGAGGTTTTCGTCATCCCCGGGAATGACGAGGCTGTGCCTTGGTTTTTCGACCATTATCACAGTTTCGAAAATGACCCTCAGGCCTTCCTGCATATACTGTCCCATGGAGTGAAGGTCGGTAGTAAATGTCACACCTGCCGGGAATATCCCTTTTTGTTCCTTGCCTTCACTTTCACCGTAAAGCTGTTTCCACCATTCAATGAAATACTGCAGTGATGGCTCATAGGTTGCAAGCACCTCTATAATCTTATTATTGCGGTAAAGGATATTCCTTATCCCGGCATACATGGCCGCAGGGTTTTTCTCACAGTCGCCCGTGCTGATGGCAATTTCCCTCATATCCGCCGCACCGGCTATCAGCCTGTCCACATCAAACCCAGCTGCCGCGATGGGAAGAAGCCCAACGGGAGTAAGAACTGAATAACGCCCTCCCACATCATCAGGGATTATATAGGAAGAATATCCCTCGGTACCGGCCAGCATTTTAAGGGCTCCGCGGCTTGCGTCGGTAATCGCAAAAATTCGTTTGCAGGCTTCCTTCCTCCCGTATTTTTTCTCTATATGTGCCCTCACCAGGCGGAAAGCCACTGCGGGTTCTGTTGTAGTGCCAGATTTGGATATCACGGCCACGGCATAGTCTTTTTTATCAAGCAGGTCCATAAGCGCCGAGTGGTAATCCTCGCTAAGGTTCTCTCCTGCGTAGACTATCTGCGGATGTCCTTTCTCGTTAGCCAGGGCTGCAAAAGGATTGTTCAGGGCATCGATTACAGCCCTGGCGCCAAGGTATGAACCTCCAATGCCGATGACAACCAATATCTCTGCGCACTGAGCTATCTTTAATGCATCCTCTTTCAGCCTCAGAAGCATGGCTTTGTCAATATTCACTGGCAAGTCGATCCAGCCCAGGAAATCATTCCCTTTTCCTGATCTTTCCATGAGGCTTTTGTGGCAATTGTGGATTTCTTCCTGGAACCTGCCAAGGCACTTATCGCCGATAAAAGGTTCAACCTTGCTTATGTCAACTGTGATCCTGTTCATAAAACCTGAGATTTATAGTCTGTACGAAATTAAAAAAAAATCCCGGAGCCGGTCCGGGATTTAATCACTAAACAAAACGTTGTCTCACTTAACTTGCACACATTACTGCCGCATCAAAGCTATCTTGATTCTTATCTGCCAGTAATCAGGATACAAAGATACGCCCGCAATAAGTATACAAATGTTAAGGATTATTAATTTACGTTAAAAAGTGTTAAAACTGTAAGTCGGCTTTTTCCCTTACTTTTGTAGTATGAACCGGAGGTTTATAATCTTAACGATCGTCGTGATGACCATCGCTCTTGGAGGGCTGATGGGCATACAGATCTATTGGATCAGGAACGCATCTTCGGTCAAGGAAGCCAATTTCCGCAGAAGCGTCAATGAGGCGATCACAAAAGTTGTTTCCAAGGTCGAGTTGCTTGAGAAACGCCGTTCCATTGAAAAATCCAAACCCGAGGGGCTGCTTAACATCAATCCCCATCTGCCTTATGATGAGTTCCTGAACAAGAACATCCTCGATTCCCTGATATCCAGGGAGCTGAACCTCAGGGGTATTGATACACGTTTTGAGTTTGGCGTTTACAAGCCCGAAAACGAGGCTTACCTGGTTGAGAAGTCTCCTAACTACCGCAAGGAACTCTTCGAGAAAGGATACGCTTTCCCATTATTCCAGAGCGACATCTTCACTCCTCCCGAGTATCTGCTGATCGCTTTTCCCAACGAGCAGCGATTCCTGTTAACCGAATTATGGGGCATGCTTCTGATCTCCCTGGTGCTTATCATTGTGATCGTGTACTCATTCATTTATACCATTGCGACTATTTTCAGGCAGAAACGTCTTTCAGAAATGAAGAATGACTTCATCAACAACATGACTCATGAGTTTAAAACCCCGATTGCAACGATATCGCTGGCCTGCGAGGCAATGAGTGACACCGGCATCCTGAAATCGGCCGAGCTCTCTTCTTCCTATGTGAGTATGATAATGGAGGAGAACAAGAGGCTTGCAGGCATGGCCGAGAAGATTTTGCAGACCGCGGTGATCGATTCAGGCGAATTAAAAATGAAAAGGGAGATCATCAACATACACGAAATCATTCATGATGTCGTGAAAAACATCAGGATACAGGTTGAGATCAAGGACGGCGTCATTATCAAGAGTTTTTATGCTTCCAATCCCAGGATAGAAGGAGACAAGGTGCATGTGACGAATTTAATTTACAACCTTCTTGACAATGCCAACAAATATTCGCCTAAAAAACCGATGATCCGGATCAGCACCGAGAATTCGGGCAATGGCATACAGATCACGATTGAGGATAACGGGATTGGGATAAGCAAGGCGGAACAGAAAAAAATATTTGATAAACTTTACCGCGTTCCAACTGGGAACATACATGATGTAAGAGGCTTCGGTCTAGGCTTAAGCTATGTAAAGGCAATAGTAGGTGAACATCACGGGAGGATCAATATTGAGAGTGAAGTGAATAAGGGAAGCAAGTTTAAGGTATTTCTTCCGTTTGTCTATAAAGAGTAAAATTTTGAAGATATGGAAAAAGGAAGTATTAATGTTTTACTGGCCGAGGATGACCGCAACCTGGGCAACATCCTGAAGAATTACCTGGATGCCAAAGGATATAATACGACCTTATGCGTGAACGGGCAGGAAGCTGTGGATGCCTTTGGGAAAAAAGAAATTGACTTTGTGATCCTCGACATCATGATGCCCGTGAAGGATGGATTTGCCGCTGCCAGGGAGATACGGAGCATGAACAGGAAAGTGCCGGTGCTCTTCCTTACGGCAAAAGCGCTGCAGGAAGACAAGCTGAAGGGCTTCGAAGCCGGTGCCGACGATTATATCACCAAGCCTTTCAGCATGGAAGAATTGCTGATGAGGATGCACGCCATCCTGAGGCGAACCGACGAAAGCGGGAAAGCAAGCGGCAATGAGAATGTTTTTACGATCGGCAAATATCATTTTGATTTCAACCGGCAGGTGCTCAGTGTGCTGGACCAGGAACAGAAACTTACTTCCAAGGAAGCCGGGCTGCTCAGGCTGTTGTGCATAAACGCAAATGAAGTCCTGGACCGTTCCACTGCACTCACACAGATCTGGAATGACGACAGCTACTTCAATGCCCGAAGCATGGACGTATATATTGTCAAGTTACGCAAATACCTGAGGGATGACCCCAATGTTGAGCTGATCAATGTGCATGGGGTGGGGTTTAAATTAGTTATGAAATCATGAAATGGGGAGTAATGGATTAAAAATCTATGGCTGGAAAACTATACATTGTCCCCACTCCCATCGGCAACCTCGAGGATATAACCCTGAGGGCGCTGAGGATACTGAACGAGGTTGACCTGATACTGGCTGAGGATACGCGCAATACAGCCTTCCTCCTGAAACATTATAACATCGTTAAGCCATTGCAGTCGCACCACCAGTTCAACGAGCACCGTTCCATTGAAAACATCATTGAGCGATTACAGGGCGGGGCCGTTATTGCTGTAGTGAGCGATGCCGGCACCCCGGGGATCAGCGATCCGGGCTACCTGCTTATACGGGAATGCGTGAAAGCAGGAATTCCCGTGGAATGCCTGCCCGGCCCAACGGCCTTTGTCCCGGCACTGGTCAACAGCGGCATTCCTTCGGACCGTTTCATGTTCGAAGGCTTCCTGCCTCATAAAAAGGGCCGACATACACGTCTGCAGGCGCTTGCTGCCGAACAAAGGACCATCATCCTTTATGAAAGCCCCTTCAGGCTGGTTAAAACGCTTACTCAACTTGCCGAATTCCTGGGTGCAGACCGTTACGCCTCCGTTTCCCGCGAGCTTACCAAGATCTATGAGGAAAATGCCAGGGGAAGCCTGGAAGGACTGATCACACATTTCAGCGGGAAAACAGTAAAGGGCGAGATTGTTATCGTGGTGGAAGGAGGGAAAAAAGGAATGTCGAATATTCTACCCGGCCCTTGAGCTTATGATATCAAATCCACTGAAATTTTTCAGATCTCCTTCGCTTACCTCGACATTCTCCACCCTGGCCCCCATGGGTCCCCTGTTGCACCACTGAATAAAACTGTTTATATGTTCTTCTTCGCCTTCGGCCTCGATATAAACGGTTTCATCAATCATGTTCCTGACAAAACCATGGATCCCGAAGCGGTATGCCGCCTGCATGGCCGAGAAACGGAACCCGATTTTTTGGACCCTGCCGGTAATACTGATGTTATAATGTTTCATCAGCAGGCTTCGTAATTTGTTCGGCAGGCGCTTTTACCGTTTCCCGCTTTGAATGGTGCCGGTGGCGACGGCTGATTCCCTTTGCTTCATGTTCACGGTGCCGGAAGTATCGCTTCATTTTAGGATACATGAATGAAAGTGTAAGCACGATCATCCCCACGGTAAAAAGCACTGCCGACCTTGAATTGCCGCTTAATACCCTTACATCAATATACAGCATTTTAACAAGTGTTCCCAGGAGGATGGCCAGGCCCGCAGTGCGCAGAAGCCGGTTACGGTTCAACATACCTATGCCCAGGATCAAAACGGAGTATGCAAGCAGTATAAACGTATAGGGGATGACCCGGTTGGCCAGGCCGATCTCTTCAATAGTTATCCTGCGTTTTAAACCTGTCCAGATAGTGAAATGATCGTATTCTGAAAGAATGATAAACAGGCCCATCAGGAGTAAATAAACAGTATAGAAGCTTACCAGCATGGTAGTCTTTGTGAAAGTCTTCCTGAGAAAAACCAGGAGTATAATAATTTCGGCGATAAAAAGGACTACAACCGGATAGTGGAACAAAAATGAAAGCTTTGAAACATGCTCATGCAGCAGGGCCTCGTTTCTAAGTTCAAGGGTTGAAAAATGGATCAGGCTTGGGTACGCAAGTGAAAAGAAAAGTGCAAACCCGATAGCGGGAGCAAGAAATTTGGATTTTTGAGCTGTAAGCATCGGGATAGCGATAATGAAAAAGAGGCAATTATAACCAAACCAGCTCATGAAATTCAGATCAGGGTTTTTTGACCACACCAGGACAATATAATTTATCACCCAGAAACCTGACAGGTATAGTACTACAAGATTAATCCCCTTGAAAAACCTCTGGTAACTCCTGCGGCTGAACCATTCCTTTGAGAAGTCGACATGCAGTTTCCTGACAAGCCTGCTGTTGATAACCATAACGGGAAAGATCACCAGCCCTGCCACCAGTCCTTTCATCATCATCGAGCGGTTATCGAGTACATTGCCAAGGAAGGCTGTGGGGAGATACTGGAACACCCAGTCTTTAAAATAAGCAAGAAGCATAAGTACTATGGAAAGGAGGGACACGATCACGGCAAGCCTGTCACCGCTGTATTTCGAATAGAACAGCAGGAGAACCGACAGTACAGCGAGAAAAAGCATCATGGCATTGGAATGGAAAATAAACGGGAATATCAGGCTGAGGATGACCATTGAAGGGAAAACATAAGGCCCGGGGGCCATCCTTTTCCCTGCATTGGCCGCCAGAAATAATATCCCGAAATTAACCGATGCAATGAGGAGGGAGAAAACCCATGCAAATTCTGTATGATTGAATTTTACCAGGCTGATCATTCCCATCATGTAAAATGCTGAAATATTCAGGATGATGAGGCCTATCTCGGTGAAATCCGAAAACTTATGATGTCCTTTGTATCCCCCGTAAACGCCCATGTACAGGAACAGCAAATAAAACAGGAAGCCGTAAGTAAAAAAGCCCGGGAGCAATCCTGAATCCCCGCCCAGTATCATTTTGAGTGCCCACCACATCATGAAAAAGACCAGGCAAACAAGGTAATTCCATTTACCCGCAAGCATGGAATGTAAGCTGAGCCCGGAATAAAATACCAGGGCCGAAAATATAAATATCATTGGAAAAAGAATATGGATCTGCCAGCCATATTTTCTTGCCAGGATGAAGGCAAGCGTATAAAAGACGAACAAGGCTATCCTGGGAATCTCTTTACGGTGAATACGGATTGAAAGCAGCAGCAGGGCCGCGAAAAATAAGGTTATAACGCAGCCAAGGATTATCATTGTTTTAACATCTTCAGCATTGAACCCGGAATCAGGCGCCGGGGCAGGCGATAACCCGGCAGGCATGGCTGCGGAAGGGGCCTGCCCAGGCTGCTGCATTATTTTCTCGTGCGAGGCAAGCTGTTTGGCAATCCCCCTTAGTTTACCCAGTGAACTCACCGAGTACCCCGCAACTGCAAGAATAAAAACAAAGCCGATGATCTTCAGAAGGTGTTTTGTGATGATCGATTCAATCCGGCTGTAAGGGTTAGACTTACCGGAATGATGCGAACTGTGCTGTTTCTTATGCCTGTGATGAGAGGCCCTGGGTTTGGGTTCTTCCACCTTTACCATTGTTTAGAAACCAAAAATAAAAAAAATAACTAACTTTAAGCTGTTATTCTTTACTGCTTCCGGTTTTAACGCTTTAAGGATGTGCGGCAGGTATTCGTTTGCGGTTGTTGATGAGCTTATCGAAGAACGTTTCGGGGTAAGGGTTCGCACGGCCATTTATAAAGCCAGGTACAATTGTGCCCCCGGGCAGGATCTCGCAGTTATCTCGAATGAAGATCCTTCGGAGCTGAGGCTCTACCACTGGGGCCTTATCCCTTTCTGGGCAAAGGAGAAATCCATAGGCTACAAGCTTATCAATGCCAGATCGGAAAGCATCACCGAAAAATCTTATAAGAATGCTTTCAGAAGCAGGCGCTGCCTGGTTCCCGCCGACAGTTTTTTTGAATGGAAGAAACATCCCGCTAAGGAACCATACCGGATCCTGATGAAAGATGAAGCACCTTTTTCCATGGCAGGGATCTGGGACAAATGGACCAGCCCCGAGGGGGAGATCATCCATTCCTTTTCAATAATGACTACTTCCCCCAATGAACTGCTCAGCCAGGTTCACGACAGGATGCCAGTAATCCTCGATAAATCTGACGAAAAACGCTGGCTTTCGCCCTTGCCCGAGTCGGAACTCATGGATATGCTGAAACCTTATCCGGCAGAAAAAATGAAAGCCTATAAAATTTCCCAGCTGGTGAATTCACCAAAGAATGATTCGGCCGAAATACTTACTCCTGTATCATAAGCGAGCAACCCCTCAGGTCGCTTGAATCAAACCGGCCAAGGACTTCAAAACTGCCGTCTTCGTTTACTCTTCCCAGGTCCTGGCTTGCAATAAAACTGCAGGAATACAGATTGGCCAGGTCAACAATGCTGATCCCCCCTGTGCGGTCGGGCGAACACCAGCAAAAAGGATCGTTCACCTCGCGCACCATGACCTTCATCCAGGGCGGGGTCCTGAAAACGCCCTCCTGCACCGACCAGGCCTGCGACAGAAGTTCGGTCATGCCATACTCGGAATGTATCGCTGCACCCCTGAAAGCTTGTTTAAGCTTCTGGTGAAGTTCGGCCCGGGTGATCTCTTTACGCTTTCCTTTCATTCCGCCTGTTTCAATAACCACCAGGCCCGGGTAATCGCCGGGGTACTTCTCCCCGAAATCAAGCAGGGCCCAGGTAAGGCCTATGAGTATGGTTTTGCCCGGTATAAAACCAGGTCCTGAGAGCTGCTGCCTGAGGCCCCCCGCATCCTTTAAAAAGAAACCATGCCTCAGAACCGGATTCTGCTGCATCAGCCTGGCTATCATGTAAATGAGAGAGGAATGAGGGTTTTCGCCGGGCAGGGGTGTTAAAGAAAGAAATGTATATCGCGCAGGATCTCCGTACGCATATAAAAATCCTTTCAGCAGCGAGCTGTCGTACAGCAAAGGATCGGCAAGCAAATGCCGGCCCGGGATGGAACCGCTTGTTCCGCTGCTCCGAAACTCCCTTACGGGTTTCATCCCGGAACAAATGACCTCCCGGGATTTATAAAATTCTACAGGGATAAAGGGAATGCCCTCAAGCTTCTTTACATTTTCGGGCTTACGCGATAATGCATCGGCAAACTCACGGTACACTTCGCAGTTTTCATACTGGAACCTGAAAATGTCCAGTGCAAGCTCATTGAAACCCTCGGTATCAGCAGCTGTAAAGATCCTTTCACGGAGTGATTCTGCGCTCATTTCACGGTTATTTGCAGCAATTTCTTATTCCATTTGCGTGCTCATTCAGGCTTTGGCAAACACAGTTCACGGTTCACGTATATTCATTATCTTTGCGAGGGTCCAAATGTATTAAAAATTCAGGCATCCCATGGAAGTAAAAGGGAAACCAAGATGTGCTGTTTTTTTTCTCCTGCCTGCCGCAGTTTGCCTGATTATGCTTTCTTCGTGCATAAAAAAAGAATCCTATTCAGAGATTCCGCAGATAGGTTTTTCAGCTTATTACAATATTTTTGACACCAGTAAAATTGCCCAAAGAGGAGTACTTACCATCACTTTCCAGGATGGTGATGGGGATATCGGCCTGGACCCCTCCGATTTAAGTCCGCCATTCGATACCGGCAGCATATATTATTATAATTATTTCATCGATTTGTATGAAAAAAAGAATGGCAGTTTTGTGAAAGACACAACGCTGAATACACCTTTGAGATATCGTATCCCCAATTTGACCCCCATTGATCGCAATAAAGCCATCAAGGGGATCATTGTTGATACCCTTCCCCTTAATCCTGCACCGGTCTGGGACACTATCATGTTTTCGATGTTCATCTATGACCGTGCCTTGCATAAAAGCAATGTGGTCTTTACGCCCGAGATCGTAGTCAGGAGGCCATAAAAAGGAATGGAAAGGGTTCTGGCTTACCGGAGGTTGATCATAATTGGAATATTCCTTTCTGTCGGGCTGATTTTCATCATCAGGCTTTTCTATGTCCAGATCCTGGTCGACAAATATATACTGTCGGCAAACAATAATGTTCTCCGTTATATTATCCAATACCCTGCAAGGGGCCTTATTTTCGACCGTAACGGGAAGCTATTGGTTTACAATGAAGCAGCCTACGACCTCATGGTCATACCCCGGCAGGCGAAGAATGTGGATACCATGGAGCTGTGCCGGCTTCTCGGGATCGACAAGGATGAATATACCAGGAGGATGATAAAAGCCCGTAATTACTCTCCATACAGGCAGTCCATCTTCGAAGGCCAGATTACACGCGAAAACTATGGGTTTCTTGAAGAAAAACTGTTCCGGTTCCAGGGATTTTTCGTGCAGTCGCGCACCCTCCGGAAATATTCCTATTCCATAGCCGCCCATACTTTCGGTTATATAGGCGAAGCAAGCCCCGAGATCATTGATGCCAATCCCTATTACAAATCGGGTGATTACATAGGGATTAACGGGATTGAGAAATCCTACGAAGAGATCCTCAGGGGTGAAAAAGGAATGAAGATCAGGGTAGTGGATGTGCTTAACCGTGACAAAGGCAGTTTCCAGGATGGGAAGTACGACACCCTGGCCTATGCAGGGACCGACCTGTATTCTTCTATGGATGAGGAACTCCAGGAATACGGTGAGAAACTGATGGCCGGCAAGAAAGGGAGTATCGTCGCCATCGAGCCTTCAACGGGTGAAGTCCTCTGCCTTATTTCCAGCCCTTCCTATGACCCCAACCTGCTCGTCGGCAATATCAGGAAGAAAAATTACAGGAACCTTGTTTTCGATACCCTTTATCAGCCGCTTTTCGACCGTGCGCTCATGGCTATGTATCCCCCGGGGTCCACGTTCAAGCTTGTTGATGCTCTGGTAGGTCAGCAGGAAGGGGTCCTTTTCCCCACAACGACCTATGGATGCCCCGGTGGATTCAGCCTGGGCAACGGGCAGATGGTTGCCTGCCACTCCCATCCCTCCCCACTGAACCTGATGGGAGCCATCCAGATCTCATGCAATACTTACTTCTGCCGGGTTTTCAGGTCCATAATGGATAACAGCGCCTACCCTGGCATCAGGCAGGCCTATGAACACTGGCGAAAAGAAGTGATGAGTTTCGGCCTCGGTAAAAAACTGGGGCTGGACGTAACGGGTGAACTTAACGGAAACATCCCTACCCCTGCTTATTACGACAAATACCACGGAAAGGACCGGTGGAAATCCATGACGATCATTTCCCTTGGGATCGGGCAGGGAGAGATAGGGATCACACCCCTGCAGATGGCCAACCTTGCGGCGACCATAAGCAACCGGGGCTGGTATTATGTGCCTCATATTATCAGGGCAATAGGCAGGAAGGATTCCCTTAACCCTGATTTCAGGGTAAAAAAAGTCACCGATGTCAATCCTGCCTATTTTGAAGTTGTTGTTGATGGGATGGCGGATGTGGTTACGTCGGGAACCGCACGTGCCTCGCAGATCGACAGCATTGAATTTTGCGGTAAAACCGGCACTGCCCAGAACCCGCACGGCAAAAACCATTCAATCTTTATTGCATTCGCCCCCAGGCTAAATTCAAAAATCGCCATTTCGGTCGTGGTCGAGAATGCAGGTTCCGGAGCAGAATGGGCAGCTCCCATCGCCAGCCTGATGATAGAAAAATATCTCAAGCGTACAGTCAAACGCAGGGACCTGGAAGAACGCATGATGAACGCGGACCTTATCCATGGAATAAATATTAAAAATGAGAGCGGAAAAGGGCATTTTTTACCGGATTGACTGGGTACTGGTTGTACTGTACCTGGTCCTTGTACTCATGGGCTGGCTTAATATTTATGCCGCCGTTTATAACGACAGCCACCAGCACATCACCGACCTGCATCAGAAATACGGTAAACAAATGATGTTTATCGTGGCTTCCATCTTACTGGCAATCATCATTATTATCATAGACCCGAAGTTCTTCGCACAGTTTTCATATTTCTTCTACGCGTTTTTCCTTTTCAGCCTGGTCATGGTAATCTTTGCAGGGCGTGAAATCTCAGGCTCTAAGTCCTGGTTCCAGATAGGCGGATTCGGCATTCAGCCGGGGGAATTTGCCAAGATGGCTACGGCCCTCGCACTTGCGAAATACCTGGGCTCCCTTGACCACAACATCAAAAACCCCCGCCATCTGTTCATGGCTGCAGCTATCATCGTAATCCCGGCCCTGCTGATCCTGGCCGAACGTGATACAGGAACCGCCCTTGTGTTTCTTTGCTTCGTCCTGGTGCTCTACAGGGCGGGCCTCACTGGCTGGGTTTTACTTGCCCTTTTAGCTCTTCCTGTGCTGGGAGTGCTCACCCTGAGCATGAACAAATTTCTGCTCATTGCCGTTTTGTTCGTGATAGCAGCCCTGCTTTACCTTCGCACAAGGCGGCACTCCAGGCATTTTCTAGTAATACTGGCGGTTTTCCTGGCTTCCACCGGTTTCGTTTTCTCGGTGCATTATACCTTCAACCATATCCTTGAACCTCACCAGCGCCAGAGAATCAATGTACTTCTCGGTATTAATACCGACCTGAAAGGGGCCGGTTATAATGTAAATCAGTCGCTTATCGCAATCGGTTCAGGAAGGATGTGGGGCAAAGGTTTTTTGCAGGGAACTCAAACAAAGTATAATTTCGTCCCCGAACAAAGTACTGATTTTATTTTCTGCACTGTAGGCGAAGAACATGGATTTATAGGATCATTGGTTGTTATTGGCTTGTTCCTGTCACTGATGATCAGGATTGTGCTCAATGCCGAAAGGCAGAGGTCGAAGTTCAGCAAAATGTATGGTTATGGGGTGGCTTCCCTGTTTTTTATCCATGTCTCGATCAACATCGGCATGGCGCTCGGGCTTTTACCCGTAATCGGTATTCCGCTCCCGTTTTTCAGCTACGGGGGATCCTCACTCTGGGCTTTCACGATTCTACTGTTTATTTTCATTAAACAGGATACCCAGAGGTACGAACTGGTCTGATTAAAACTTGCCTCCCCCCGGCATACCACCCTGCATACCTCCGCCCATATGGTTATGCTGGCCTCCCGGTTGCTGCTGATGCCTTGGCTGGGCCGGGTTTTCTTCCCTCTGTTTTTTCAGGTCGGCCAGATAAGTGAGATACAAATCATACTTCTTGTCGTCGTGCAGGATCTTCTTCACTTTATCGTCCCTCGATTTGGTCAAAACATCCATGACCTGAGGGTTCCCCTGTGCATTGTATTTTTGGATATCATCTATAAACTGAAGGAATGCAGTACTCAGAGAATCCTTTTGCCCCTTGGTCATTTGGATCTTCTTCCCCAGGTAGTCAACAGTCTCCTTTGTTCTCTCTTCAGGAGTTACCTCCTTTTTACTGCTTTGCTGGGCCTTGCTCCCTAAGCATGTTACAAGCAGCAGCAGAAATAAAAACCATTTTCTTTTCATGAGATGAATTGTTAAACCTTAATTTGTACATCGTACATTGTACAAGGTACATTAAAATACTTCCTGAGTCTGAACGTACAATCCATGCGACATATTGCCAATGCCGAAGTCGATGGCGATGTTTGTACGGTCATTTTTTCCAACCATGATCCTGAGCCCAACCCCTGCCGCAGGCTGAAAAAAGCCGAATAAGGGGATATTCATATCCCGGTTTGAAACAGTGGTGACATTTGTAAAAACAACACCTCCCAGGATATGGGTGTGAGGTGAAATGGGGAAACGGTATTCCATCTCACCGTAAACAAAATCCTCCCCCCTGAACCTACCCTGGGCATACCCCCTGCCCGAAGAATTCATCTGGTCATAACTGATGCTCATCAGGTCCAGAAACGGGACCGAGCCGCTGACCAAAAAGGAACCATAGTACCAGAATGCCAGTAAATGCCTCGGGCATCGGCTTGAAAGGGGGATGAATGCCCTGAATTCAGTCCATAAGGTGGAACTGTTCTTGCTGCTTCCAAGCCAGGTGGCATTGTAACGATAATTTACGTTTACAAAGACACCTTTGTAAGCATTGACCTGGTCGTCCCTGGTATCAAACACAAAATTCGCGCTTACTCCTGATGTAATATAATGACCAGGGTTGAAACCATGCAGTGTGCTGTAAGCAAAGTGAGGTGTATTATACAGGGTGTCGTGGGTGATCAAAAGATTATCATCACTGATATTATAATGAATATCAATATGATAGCCAACACCAACGTTGATCGAAGAGGTCAAACGCCTCGAAACAACGTTATAAAACCTTATCCAGTTGTAATCCATGGGATAGACCCCGTTGAAAGAAGGGTCGATGAGCACTGCTTTGTACCCGGGAACCTGTGGAATAGCCACCTGATTAGTGCTTCCGAGGGAGTAGGTAGGCAGGTTAAAAAAATAGGCCCTCCAGTCGCTCTGTAAAAACCATTTATTCTTCGGGAAATAAATATTTCCCTTGTACTGAATGAAAAATTGCTGATTCAGGGTATATAAGACCGAAGCCACCCCGGCCGACAACTTGGTGTTTTCGGCCTTTCCAAGCTGAAGAGAGAAGGAACCTCCCAGTCCGAACTGAAGGCTGGTTGCCGGGTCGTAGGCTACAAGGGGGATGGCGAAAAACCTGAAGCGTTTTTCTTTTTTGGGGTAGAAAGGATTTTTACCCCTGAAAAAAAAATCGATGAGGTCTTTCTGCGGACAGCATGTGTCGCATTTCAATGGTTTGTGCGAAGGAGGCGCAACCGCAGCAGCGGTTGAATCTTTCAAGCCTTGTCCCATGCCATCAGCATACATGAAAAGGGCGAAAAAAATAATTGCTGACAGCAGCAGGGTTTTAACCGTCATGGAACGATGGAGGATATTGGGAAGGGCAGCTGGCATTCGAGAAAATAGATGTTTGTATCATCGATCTGCCTGAATTCACGGTATAAGCCATCCCGGGTAGTCGTACGTGGGACAGGGTCAAAACCGTTCATCAGTCCGGCGCGGTTCAGGAAAGTATTTTTATCACTCTGGGCTGCAAAGCTGATCCTGGCAAAATAAACATCCCTTTCGAACGGAAGAATCACTACGAACATAGTGTTCCGGACCATGGCAAAAAGGTCCTGCCACGGGACCGGGGTATGCATCACCCCCAGTACCCCTTTTGTACACCAGGGATCACGCCCGAAACGGCTTATCAGGGTCTGTGTAAATTCTGAAGGGAGTTGAAAAACGGTGTCGGCGTTATTACTCATGAATCTCTTTGCCACCGCTGAAAAGAAGCCTTTATCTGCCGGCGACGGGATATCGCTTGTGATCCTGATATAAAACCTTCCGTAGGCAGCCTGGTAACCATTGGATGAAAAACAGTCATACACTGTCAGGGTGTCCCTTGTGCGGCAGGAAGCATGGGAAACCGAAAAAATACCGTAGGCCGAACAGGCGTCGGTCATTTCAAAAGCTTCAAGCACCACGTGCTCGGTTTGCCATCTCAGGTCCTGTACAAGCAGGCTTTTAAAACCGTATTCAAGAAAAAGTTCCCCGCTCCCATGAAGGTAATCCCTGAAATCCTGTCCTGTAAGAACTGCGGTATTGGAGATCAGAGCCTGTGGAACATCCCTGTCCTGTAAGGGAACGACCTGGGAGAAAACGTTAAAAGGGAAGATTAAAAGTATCAGAAAAAAGCGATACATAAAGCCTGATTAAAATTTGAATTCTTTTGACTCAGACAAAGTTATATAATTATGCCGGATTAATCGCTTTTGATGAGCGAAGCTGCTTTCCCCTGTAAACCCTTTGCACGATGACAGGAAAAATAAAGAGTGTGAGGATTGTTGCGCTCATCAAGCCTCCGACTATAACAATGGCAAGTGGTTTCTGGGTTTCAGAACCAATACCGGTTGAGATTGCAGCAGGCAGCAAGCCGAAAATCGCCATCAGTGCGGTCATTACAACCGGGCGCACACGGCTGATGGCTCCTACCTTGATCGCATCATTCAGCAGCATATTGTTGGTAAGGTTTTGTTTGATCACCGAAATAATGATCACTCCGTTCTGAATGCATATCCCGAATAATGCGATAAATCCTATGCCTGCAGATATGTTAAAATTCGTCCCGGTGAAGAGCAGGGCCAGAATGCCCCCGACGATGGCGAAAGGGACGTTGAGCAATACCAGAAGTACGTCCCTGATCTTGCGGAACAGGATGAGAAGAATAATGAATATGATGCACAAACTGATGGGAACCACTATGGATAGCCTGGTCATTGCCCTGATCTCGCTCTCATAGTCACCCACCCACTGCATTGAGTATCCCTTGGGAAGCCTGATCTCTTTTTCCAGTATTTTCTGGCCGTCGGCAACCGTACTTCCCAGATCCCTTCCGCGCACTGCAAAAGCCACAGCCGAGAAGCGCCGGTTGTTATCCCTGTAAATGAATGCAGGGCCACTGCTCAGGTTGATATCGGCAATCTCTTTGAGCGGGATTTTTGAGCCCGATGCTGTGGGGATCATGAGTTCAGCGATCTCCGTTTCACTCTCCCTGAAAGGGAACTGGTAACGCACACGGATGTCGAATTTCTTCTCGCCCTCATACAATTGTGAAACAGCCTTGCCTCCTACGGCCATTTCAATCACTGTGTTGGCCTCTGAAGCTGAAATTCCGTAGGCAGCCATCTTTTCCCGGTCAAGTTTTATGCTCAGTTCGGGCTGCCCCAGGTTTTTCAGGATGCCAACGTCTTCCATCCCCGGAATCGGCCTGATTTGCTCACAAACCTGCCCCGCAATTTTAGTTATGGTATCCAGGTTTTCTCCAAACACTTTAACCGCCTGGTTCACATTGATGCCGGCAACTGCCTCGTTCACGTTATCAATAATAGGTTGTGAGAAAGACCATAGGGTCCCTATATATTTTGAATCCAGTTTCGCCTGCATTTTGGCTATCAGCTCATCTTTTTTAAGATGCGATTTCCATTGTTCCTGGGGATAGAGATCAACCAGGCATTCAATATCATAAAATCCTTTCGGGTCAGTTCCGTCGTCGGGCCTTCCTATTTGTGAAACGACTTCCTTCACTTCGGGGAACCTCAGCAAATCATACCGCAGGCTGTCGGCGAGTATTTTAGACTCCTTAAGCGATATGCTCATGGGGGCGTTGCCTTCAACCCAAAGGGTCCCCTCGTTCAGGTGCGGAATAAATTCGGTGCCCAGAAATTTTGCGAAAAAGAACACTATGAGAATAAGGGAGGCAGCCATGCCGAGGCTTAGCTTCTTGTTCCTCATTATCCAGTCGAAGATTTTCTCATAGTACTTTATCATCCCTGCAACGAGGGGATTGTGTTTTTCAACTACATTTTTATGCAGCAGGCTGCTGGCAAGTGCCGGCACGAAAGTGAGAGTAAAAAATAAGGCTCCCAGCAGGGCAAAGCCCAGGGTATAAGCCAGGGGTGAAAATAATTTTCCTTCAACTTTTTCAAATGAAAAAATAGGGATCAGGGCGGTAATGATGATAAGCTTGGAAAAAAAGATGGCTTTTCCCATATCTACGCTGGTGCGCCGGATAATTCCAAGTTTTGCCACTTTATTGAATTTTTCCATTCCAATTTCCATGGCATAATATCCCAGGGCAACAAACACCCCTTCGACCATTACCACGGCGCCATCAATCAGAATCCCGAAATCAATGGCGCCGATGGAAATAAGATTGGCAAACATCCCTCTCGAATAAAGCAGGATAAAAGCAAAAAGCAGGGAAAGGGGGATGATCAGTGAAACGATCAGCGTGGCTCTCCAGTCGCGCATGAAAAGAAACACAACCGCGGTAACTAAGATAATTCCCAGCAGTACGTTATGGAATACCGTGTGCAAACAGAAGTCGATAAGGTTCTGCCTGTCATAAACCGTTTGAATTTCAACATCCGGAGGCAGTATCTTAGTGTTCAGTTCACTTATTTCTTTTTTTATCGCTTTAAGCACCGGGCCGGGGTCAATCCCTTTACGCATCAGCACGATACCTTCCACAACATCAGGATCATGACCGCGGGCGACCATCCCGAGCCGGGGCCGGTTCGACTCCACCACATCGGCAACATTCCTCACCAGTATGGGAGTTCCTTTCACCACTTTGATGACGATGCTTTTAATTTCTTCAATATTATTGACCAGCCCTATCCCCCTCACCACAAAAGCCTGGGCTGAGCGTTCAATCACATCTCCCCCCACATTGATATTGCTTTTGCTTATTGCATCGTGCACATCAACAGCAGTAAGGTCATATTGTGAAAGCAGTTCGGGATTAACCTGCACTTCGTAGGTTTTAACAGGGCCTCCAAAGGCAATCACATCGGCCACTCCCGGCACGGTATGGAGGTTACGGTCGATCAGCCAGTCCTGTATCGTACGCAGTTCCGTTGGCGAGCGGTGCTTCGAATGCAGGGTGTACCTGAAGATCTCATCGGTTGGACCGGTGGGCGGAGTGAGTTCGGCTTCGGCGCCTTCAGGCAGATCGATGGATGGTAAAAGCCCCGTGATCTGCTGACGGGCATACAGATCATCCACATCATCTTCAAATACCAGGGTTACAACTGAAAGCCCGAACAGAGACTGGGACCTGAGATTGGTTTTCCTCTGCACGCTGTTCATAACGATCTCAACCGGGATGGTAACAAAACGCTCTACCTCCTGTGCACTGCGCCCCGGCCAACGGGTAATAATCTGTATCTGGGTGTTTGTAAAGTCGGGGAAAGCGACAATAGGTGTTTTTAAAAAGCTGTAGATACCTGCAAACGCCAGGATGCCCGTCATGAAAAAAACAAAGAGCTTGTGCCGTAATGAGAAGGAAATTACATTTTTAACAAAGTCGTTCATAGCCGGTCTCTTATGGGATATTCGGGGAGTTTGCTTATTGTTTTTCCATTGCTGTGAACACAAACAATCCGTTTCTTGCGATCGCGAGATCCCCTTCGCGCAGCAATGAGCCCTCAATAAAACTTATACCGTTAAAGGATTTGAAAATTTTGACCTGCTCACATTTCACATCGCACTTACTTCCGAAACGCAGTATATAATTCTTGTTATTACTGAAGATGACGGTATTCGATTTTACGGCCAGCATTTGTTTATCCTCAGGAAACCGGATAAGAAAATGTGCGAACATCCCCGGTTTCAGTTTAAATTCGGGGTTCTCGAGACGTATCCTTATACTCATAACCTTTGTTTCAGGGTCAAGTATATTTGAGATTCGCTCAATGTTCCCGCTGAATTTTTTACCGGGATAGCTTAAGGTCGTGATTTCGGCGGAAGACCCCACACTCACTTTTTCAATATCGGTTTCGAATACATTGGCTACCGCCCAAACATCTTTAAGGTCGCTGATGATAAAAAGGGCACTGTTGTCGTCGGGGCGTATGTCCTTGCCTGAAGTAATGTTTTTTTCGACGACAAAACCGCTGATGGGCGACTTGATCACATAACCAGAACCGCTGGAGTCCTTGGCCGAAAAAGAGCTTCCGTAAATCTTAAGGACCTCGCTTATTTTATTGTACTGTGCGCTGGCTTTCTGGTATTCGTTCTGGGCCACGAGGAATTCTTTGTCGGAACTTACCCCGCTGTTCTTCATGGCAGCCGTTACCTCCAGGCTTTTCTTTGCTATGGCAAGTTCGGATTGGGAAGACCTGAACTCGTTATAAAAATTCGCCATGTCGGAACTGCGGATCACGGCAAGGACTTTCCCCTTTTCCACAAAATCTCCAAGTGAAACTTTAACTTCGGCGACCTGCCCGCTCACAAGCGGGAAGATTTTTGCAACATTATCCTCATTGTAAGTGATTTTTCCTGCAAGGGCAAGTTCACTGTTTACAGATTCTGCCTTTAAGGTATCAAACGTGATGTTTTTCAGAAGGGAATCGGGAAGGCAAAACTGGTTCTTATTTGCATTGTCCTGACTTGTATCAGGCCCGGTACATGAAAGCAGAAACGCAAATGAAAGCATTACGATAAGGCCGGGAAATATTTTTCTGGGGTCCATGATGATACTATTTAATGACAATTGTTCCTGAGGCCATGTTCAGGTCCTCCATGGCTTCAAGCCGGTTGTTCTGGAGATTGAAGAATCCGATTTTGGAGTTCTTGTATGTTTCGTAATAATCAATAAATTCAAGCAGGCTGATGGTGTGATTCTGATAAGCAAAGCTTATCCCGTCAAGCAGTTTATCATAGTTGTTGTCGAATTTCCGCATGGATGATTTATAAAGCCTGTCGGTTTCGGTCAGTTGTGTGTATGCCTTGTTTATTTCATTCCTGACTTCAAGTTCACATTGACTTTCCAGGGCCTTGCTTTCTTCTATTTTATTCTGAGCTATTTTAATATTCCCCTGGTTCTGGTTGAGTACAGGAAGGTCAAAACTTAAAGAAACCGAATTGTAGTTTTGTATATAATTCCCCTGCTTATCGTAATTTGCACCAAGAGTCAGATCAGGAACCCTCATTGCTTTCTGAAGGGAGAGATTGGTTTGCTCAGCCCTGACCTGGGCTGCAGAAATTTTTATGTCATATCGATGGTTAAGACCCGAATCGAGAAGCTGGAGGCAGGTAAGGGAAGCAGGATTTATTTGATCAAATTGTGAAATATCCAGCAGGGGTTTTATATGCCCGGAGGTTGTATCACCGATGAGCAAAACGAGATTGCTTTGATTTTCGGTAACATTTTTCAGCACTTCAATTTTTTCATTTTGCAGGTTAAACTGAAGGGATTGCAAACGGGCCAGCTCATTAAACGAAACATTGCCTTTCTGATATTCGGAAGCATACGCATCAACCAGGGTTTTTAATGCATAGAGTTCCCTGTCGTATACCGAAACAGATTGCTGCGAAAAATAAAGCCCGAAGAATGAAACTCTCAGTTCGTGGCGTAAAACACGCATCAGATCATAAAACTGGTATTTTGCGATTTCCGAATTGATCTTTTCGCTGCTTATCCGTTTGCTTCTTTTACCCGCAAGAACGAAAAGCTGCTGAAGCGAAAAGGCAGTTTCACCCGTAGTAGAAAAATCGAACCATTTTTTCGTATCGGGGTTATAGGCTCCCTGTTCAATGCTGAAAGTTGGGTTGGCCCACAACTTCGCCTGGATTACGGCAGCATCGGCTTCACTGATCTGGTATTTGGCGGCCAGAAGTTCGAAATTTCTTTCAAGAAATAACTTTTCTGCATCCTGAAGCGATAGTTTAAGAGTATCTGAAATGAAATTTCTTTGGGCATTGGAATGATCAACAGAGGAGCAAATAAAAAGCAGTAACAGTAAGAAAATCTTTCTCCTCATCATTGTAAAATTACATCCGGCCGGGACCAACAGAATTCAACAGGTTTATTAACAACTTCAGGCCGGAATTATTGTGTGAGAAGAACTGTTTTCTCCCCCTCATTATTTCCTGCTGTCTTCTTATCATGAAGGCTTCTCCTGTAAACCAGGTGGATAATCAGGGGAAATATGATCAATGTAAGGACCGTCGCGCTTATAAGTCCGCCAATAACAACAATGGCAAGGGGTTTCTGGGTTTCAGAGCCTATTCCTTTAGAAATTGCTGCCGGGAGTAATCCGAACATGGCCATCAAGGCGGTCATGATGATAGGGCGGATACGTGATTCAACCCCTTCCTTGATGGCGGTTTCATATGGCATTTTTGCCCTTAGGTTCTTTTTGATGACCATTGTCAGCAATACACCGTTCTGTATACAGATCCCGAAAAGAGCGATAAACCCTATTCCGGCTGAAATGCTGAAATTAACGCCTGTGATCTGCAATGCTGCGATGCCCCCGATTATGGCAAATGGAACATTAGTCAATACCAGCCCTGCATCGATCACATTTCCGAATAGCATAAAGAGGACAAGGAAGATCAGCAGCAGGCTTATCGGAACAACCTGCATCAGCCTGGCCTGTGCCCTTTGCTGGTTCTCGAAGTCACCAGCCCATTTAACTTCACTTCCCTTGGGGAGTTTCAGAATGCGGTCAACTTTGGCCCTGGCTTCATTTACGGCGCTTCCCATATCCCTGCCCCTGACCGAGAACTTCACGGCAATGAACCTCTGGTTCTCTTCCCTGAATATCAGCAGCGGGCCTGTAACATAGCGGATTTGCCCAAGTTCTTTGAGTGTGATCAGTTTCCCGTTCATGGCTGGGACCTTGAGATTCCCGATCTGCTGTTCGTTCCTCCGGTATTTTTCCTGGTATCTGATACGGATGTCAAACCTGCGGTCACCTTCATAAAACTGGGTCGCGGCCTTTCCGCCAATCGCCATCTCGATCACGGCCTGGCAATCGGCAGTCGCAACACCGTACTGGGCCATTTTACGGTCGTCGAGATCGATCCTGAGCTCAGGCTGACCAATATTGCGGATAATTCCCAGGTCTTCAATTCCCTTGACGGTTCTCAAAAGTTTGAATACCGTATCGGCATTGTCTTCCAAAACATTAAGATCGGTACCGAATATTTTAACGGCAATGGATCCTTTGACCCCCGAGACTGCTTCCTCCACATTATCCATAATAGGCTGGGAGAAGTTAAAATTGATCCCCGGGAAAACCTGCAATTTATCCTGCATTTCCTGGATAAGGTCCTCTTTTGAAATATGCCGTTTCCATTGTTCCTTCGGATACAGGTCAACATGAAATTCGGCATTGTAAAAACCCGTGGGATCAGTACCGTCATTCGGGCGGCCGGTCTGTGAAAGCACCTGTTTCACTTCGGGGAAACTGCGAAAAACCGCCCGCATCTGTTCACTGAGTTTTACTGCTGCTTCCAGGGAAATACTCAGGGGAAGGTTGGCCCGTACATAAATGGCTCCCTCGTTCAGCTGGGGAAGGAATTCGGTGCCAAGGAATTTAAAGGACGCAAAACCGCTTAGGACAAGAAAAAGCGCTATTCCAAGGCTTATTTTCTTGTACCTGTACGAAAGATTGAAAACCCTCATCACCGTCTTCTCAATGAACCCGACTACAGGATTATGTTTTTCCCTTACGTTCTTATTGAGCATAAGCCTGATCATAACGGGCACCAGTGTCAGCGTAAAGATCAAAGCACCCAGGAGTGCAAAGCCCAGGGTCCAGGCCAGGGGAGAAAACATTTTGCCTTCAACTTTCTGAAACGAGAATATGGGCATCAGGCAAAGTATGATGATCAGTTTTGAGAAAAAGATGGCCCTGGCCATATCAGTCCCCGATTCCCGTATGATGCCTGATTTGGCAAGCAGGTTAAATGCAGGCATCCCAATCGTTTTCGCTTTCCGGTCGAAGACCACGAACAAGCCTTCGACCATCACCACGGCTCCGTCGATGATGATCCCGAAGTCGATTGCACCCATGGAAAGCAGGTTAGCCGACATGCCCATGAGGTGAAGACCAATGAAGGCAAAAAGCAAAGCGAGGGGAATTATTACAGAAACTATCACTGTCGTCCTCCAGTCAGCCATAAAAAGGAAAACAATGACTGTTACGAGTACTATGCCTTCGATAAGGTTGTGCAGGACCGTACCTGTTGTATAATGGATCAGTTCTTCCCGGTCATAAAAGGGGATAATCTTTACATCCGAAGGAAGGATCTTTTCGTTGAGTTGTGCTATCCTGGCTTTGATGCCTTTGATCACCTTGCTGGGGTTCTCGCCCTTTCTCATCACGATAATGCCTTCAATGGCATCGTTGGTAAGGTCGCGCCCCACCTGCCCCAGCCTGGGGAGGCAGGTTTCGCGCACCGTAGCCACATTCTTAACCAATATGGGAACATCCTGAATATATTTCACGATGATGTTTTCCATATCCTTCATCCCCGTAATCAGGCCGATTCCACGAACAACATAGGCCTGGTTGTTTTTTTCAATGATATCCCCGCCAACATTGATATTGTTTTTATTTACCGCCTGGTAAACATCCAGGGGGGAGATCCCGTACTGTTCAAGAAGGAGAGGGTCGATGCTGATTTCGTAGGCTTTGACCTCTCCCCCGAAACTGACTACATCGGCAATACCGGGAACTGATTTGAACTGCCTTTCCAGCACCCAATCCTGGATGGCCTTTAACTCCCTGATTGACCTGTATTTGCTTGAAAGAGTATACCTGTATATTTCACCTGTAGGCCCGTATGGGGGTTCCACTTCAGGATCCGCTCCTTCAGGTAAGGTAATATTGGAAAGCTGGTTGTTTACCTGCTGACGGGCAAACGCATCCGTAATGTTGTCCTCGTACATTATGGTTACCACCGAAAGGCCGAACAGGGTTGTGGAGCGTACATCCGTTTTACCCTGAACGGAGTTCATTGCGATCTCGATAGGAACGGTGACGAACTTTTCGATTTCCTCGGCGCTGCGGCCGGGCCACTGGGTGATGATAATAACACGGGTATTGGTCACATCGGGAAATGCTTCAATAGGAATATCCCGGTAACTGATAATACCGATAATGACCATGACAAGGGTGGCAAAAAGAATAAAAAACTTATTCTTCAGCGAGAACCCCAGTATCTGTTTTATAAATTTATTCATACCGCTTAGCTGTTAAGGGCATTGTAAACAACAAGCGCATTCTTGCAGACTATGATTTCGCCGGGTTTCAATCCCGACTGTATATATGTTTTCCCGCCCACCGGGTGGTACACATCAACTTCACGGGTTTCAAAACTGCCTTTGCCTTTAAGGACCATGACATAATACCGGTTTTTATCGAAGATAATGGATTCGGAAGGGATGCAGGCCATGGTTTTGTTACCTTCACGGTAATATACCGTGATATTGGCAAACATCTCGGGTTTCAGCAGGTAATCGGGATTGGTGAGCTCTATCCTTACTTTCATTACCTTGGAAGCAGAATCTATCACATTCATGATCCTTGAGATAGTCCCGTCATAAACCTTATCGGGATAACTCACCGTTGTTACTTTTGCCTGGTAGCCGGGCTGTACGTCGGGAATATCGGTTTCGGTGACATTGCCCACAGCCCAAACGTACCTCAGGTCGGCAACCGTGAAAAGTGCATTCTGCCCGTCCTCGGTACGAAAAACCATGTCCTGCGTGGCATTGCGTTCAACAACGATGCCATCGATTGGCGCTTTTACCGTATAACGTTTTGCTGTTTCGTCACCATAAATGGAAAGGATCTCCTTAATCCGCTGAAGTTCCCCGTTTGCTTTTACAAGTTCCTGCTGCGCAGTGAGATAATCCTTTTCGGAAGAAAGCCCGTTCCTGTACATTTCGTTTGTAAGCTCCGAATTCTTTTTTGCTATTTCATAATTGGATTTAGCTGTTGTATACTGATTTGAGTATTCGGCTGTTTCAATGCTGCGGATGCTGGCAAGCACCTCGCCTTTCTTCACGTGATCACCCAATTGTACATTCATTGTTTCCACGATACCTCCGCTGATAGGAGAAATCCTGGCAAGATGATTTTCGTCGTAAGTGATCTTCCCGGTCAGCAGGATCTCGTTCCTGACTTCCTCTATTTTTACCGTATCCACCTGGATAAGCTTGTTGAATACCTCACCCAGGACTTCCTGATTTTCCGGTACTGATTTCTCTTCCCCGCCACCGCAGCCGCTCACCGAGGCCGTTGCCAGCATCACTATCAGGAACCCAAAGAATTTAATTCTGCTCATAATTATTTTCGTTACGATACTGATGTGCTATTTCAGGTTAATTCCCACCACATAATTTAAATTCTCTATCGCATTGATACGGTCATTTTCAAGCTGCAAAAACTGCAGCTGCGATTCCTTGTATGATTCGTACAGGTCGATGAACTCGAGGAGCCCGATTTCCCTTTTCAGGTAACTCTCCTCAGCTTTCCTGATAATCATGGTAAAATCCTTGCTGAAACCGGCATCAAGGCTTTTATATACCCTGTCGATCTCGCAAAGTTGTGCCAGGCTACCGGCAAGATCATTGTACACCTGAGTACTGTAATTCCTGTAATCGGCCTGGCTTTCGGCTATCCTGGCCCTGGCGGCGATAACGTTTCCTTTATTCCTGTCCCAGAAAGGCATGTTGAAGCTCAATCCTATATAATTGTAATTACGTACAAAAGACCCGTTCTGATCCCAGCCCAGGAAAAGAGTGGGGTCAGGTATGTTGACAAGCCGCTGGTATACCAGGTCGGTTTCGGCATATTTCATTTTTTGCTCATAGATCATCAGGTCATAACGGTTCTTTGAAGCAGAATCGGCCAGGGCTCCCAGGGTATATTTGCCGGGGTTGAAATCCCTGTAAGCAAGGGGGTCGGGAACCGGCAGGATGAAATGAGAGCTTTTATCGTTGAGCAGGATTTTCAGGGTATTCTGGTTTTCGACAAGCTGAGCATATATGTCAAGCCTTTCGCTTTCCATGGCAAGAAGAAGCGCTTTGACCCTTACAAGTTCCTTAAGTGATATGAACCCCCTGGGATAAAGCTCTTCATAACCATGAATAATTTCTTGAAGTCTGCTGATCTCGGAATCGTAAACCCTGATTTGTTCAAGAAGGAAAAAGGTATTGTAAAAGGCCGCCCTCAACTGTACTTTCAGCGACCTCATAAGGTCATAATACTGGTATTTTGCTATACCGGCAGTGGTACGGGCCATGGATACAAGTTTCGACCTTTTGCCTGCGATCACAAGCAGCTGCTGCACCTGGGCCGAGGACTCACTGCTGTCGGAGAATTGAAGCCATGTTTTATGCTGGGGATTATACAGCACATGTTCAAAAGTCATATTCGGCTGGTCCCAGATCTTTGCCTGCTTTATATAAGCTTCATTCTCGGTAATGTTATACTTTTGCGAAAGAAGCTGAAGGTTGCTGTCGAGGAACTGCTTCTCGAACTGTGCCAGTGTGCAGGCCAGGGTATCGCCTTTGAGCAGTAAAGGCAGGGTGCTTCCGTTTTGGGAAACCGAGAGCAGGGGTACTGCAAGGACTACTAAAATGAACAGGTTCCTGAGACGGAGCATGCGTAAACATTAGGATTAGTCAAAACTGATCCGGTAAAATCTTATTGCAAAAAAAAACATTCTTTATAAAAACTTAACGCTAAGATAGTCATAAATCATGCCTGATACAAACCCGGTAAAAGAAACTGCCATCCTGGTAGGTGTAGCCACACGGCTGCAGGATATGGAACGGACTTCGGAATACCTTGAAGAACTGGCTTTCCTCGTCGACACAGCCGGGGGGACAGCATTAAAACGTTTCGTGCAGAAGCTGGAATACCCCGATCCAAGGACTTATATCGGCAGCGGGAAACTGGCTGAGATCCGTGAATGGATTGAATCGCACAAGGTGGATATGGCTGTATTTGACGATGAGCTCACGCCCAGCCAGATCCGGAATATCGAAACTGAACTGAAATGCCGTATTATCGACAGGAGCAACCTTATCCTCGACATCTTTGCAAAGCGGGCCAAGACTTCGAATGCAAAAACCCAGGTTGAACTTGCGCAATATGAATACCTCCTTCCAAGGCTGACACGCCGCTGGACTCATCTTGAAAAACAAAGGGGAGGCATTGGGTTGAGGGGGCCAGGAGAGCAGGAGATCGAGACCGACCGCCGGCATATCCGCGCCAGGATTGCATTGCTGAAAGATAAACTGGAAGAGATCGACAAGCAGAAATCAACTCAGAGGAAACACCGCAGGGATATGATACGGGTGGCCCTTGTAGGGTACACTAATGTGGGGAAATCTACCATAATGAACCTTCTGAGCAAATCGGATGTATTCGCCGAGAACAAGCTTTTTGCAACCCTCGACACCACGGTACGTAAAATGGTAATCGACAACCAGCCATTTCTGCTCAGCGATACGGTTGGGTTTATCAGGAAGCTTCCCCATACCCTGGTGGATTCCTTCAAATCGACCCTGGACGAGGTAAGGGAAGCCGATATCCTGGTCCATGTTGCCGATATCAGCCACCCAGGCCACGAAGAACAGATTAACGTAGTCAAACAAACCCTCACCGATATCAAGGCCTCAGATAAGCCTGTGATCATGCTGTTCAATAAAATAGATGCATACAGTTTCGAACAAAAGGAAGACTACGACCTCGCTCCCCTTACCCGGAAAAACCTCAGCCTTGAGGAACTTGAAAAGACCTGGATCGCGAAGGCAGATGATGTTTCACTGTTTATCTCGGCAACTGAAAAAATTCATGTCGACACCCTGAAGGAAGCCCTGTTCCAGCAGGTACGAAAGATAGCGAGGCAGAGATGGCCCGAAAAGGCGTTTCGCGATGATGATCGCGCTTTGTGGGGATGATCGCGCTTCGCGCCTTATCCGCAGAAAAAAATCATAAAATTTTTCACTTTTTTCTTGCTCAAACGAATTTGTTTGTATATTTGCGCATTCGAGTACCTAATTGTCTCATTAAACAAAAACGCTTATGCAAACAAAAAAACTCTGGTTAGGTTTTACAGCAGTTATGGTGGTCTGCTTTGGTGTTCTGATCTTCTTCGGGGGGCAGATATACCGTGAAAAACCGCCTATCCCCGCCCGGGTGGTAACATCCTCTGGAACTGTTCTTTTTACAGGACAGGATATAAAAGACGGTCAGAACATCTGGCAGTCTATTGGCGGACAGGAAGTAGGAACAGTATGGGGTCATGGTTCGTACGTGGCTCCGGACTGGTCGGCCGACTGGCTTCATCGCGAATCGGTGATCATCCTCGATTACCTTGCCGATTCCTTATACCTTAAATCATATGATGAACTCCCGGCCGAGGACCAGGCGGCCCTGAAAGTGAAGCTGCAGAGGGAACTCCGCACAAATACTTACGATGCCGCGGGCGACAGGATCATAGTGTCAAATTTAAGGGCAAGGGCGATAAGGGAAGTCTCAAAGCATTACAGCAGCCTGTTCATGGCCGACCCCAGCCTTGACAAACTCCGCGATGCCTGTGCAATCCCTCCCAACACCATCAAAACCGATGACAGGATGTTCAAAATGAATGCGTTTTTCTTCTGGATCTCCTGGACCTGTGTAACAAACCGTCCTGGCCAGGAGATCAGTTACACCAACAACTGGCCCAGCGAGGACCTGGTCGCGAACAAAGCCACCAGCGCACTGATTCTCTGGACCGGTTTCAGTGTGATCATGCTCATTGCAGGCATTGGCCTGATGGGATGGTTCTATGCCCGGAGAAAGGATAACAGCCTGGAGGCAAATGAATTTCCTAAAAAAGACCCCCTGCTTGGAGGAATTTTCACCCCTTCGATGAAAGCCACCTTAAAATATTTCTGGGTTGTTACAGCCCTCATTCTCGTTCAGATCCTGATGGGTGTAATTACGGCACATTACGGTGTTGAAGGACAGGCATTCTACGGATTGCCGCTCTCGTCGATCCTGCCTTATTCGATTTCAAGGACCTGGCATATCCAGCTTGCTATATTCTGGATAGCAACTTCCTGGCTGGCAACAGGCTTATACCTTGCCCCTGCCGTTTCGGGCAAAGAGCCCAGGTTCCAGTTGCTTGGCGTGAATTTCCTGTTCCTGGCATTGCTTGTCATTGTCGTTGGATCACTCGCAGGCCAGTGGCTTGGCGTGATGCAGCATCTGGGCCTGGTCCAGAACTTCTGGTTCGGCCACCAGGGTTACGAATATGTGGACCTTGGCAGGTTCTGGCAGCTCTTTTTATTTATCGGTCTTATTTTATGGCTGGTGCTGATGGCCCGGGCTCTTATGCCTGCCTTAAAGAACAAATCAGAAAACCGCAGCCTCCTCACCATGTTTCTTATCTCCACGATTGCCATTGCCGCATTTTACGGGGCCGGGCTTATGTGGGGAAGGCAGACACATCTTGCAATAGCCGAATATTGGCGGTGGTGGGTGGTCCATCTCTGGGTCGAAGGATTTTTTGAAGTGTTTGCAACTGTAGCCATCGCTTTCCTATTTGTTCGCCTGGGACTGGTGCGTGTCATATCGGCCACGGGAGGCGTTCTGTTTTCTACTATCGTTTTCCTGGCGGGCGGTATCATTGGCACGTTCCACCATCTGTATTTTACCGGGACTCCTGTGGCTATCCTTGCGCTTGGGGCGACATTCAGCGCACTGGAGGTTGTGCCTTTGGTACTGATAGGATTTGAAGGATATTCAAACTTGAAACTCAGCAGAAGCAGCGAATGGATCAAGGGTTATAAATGGCCCATCTACTTCTTCCTGTCTGTTTCGTTCTGGAACCTGGTAGGAGCCGGTATTTTCGGCTTCCTAATCAATCCGCCGATAGCCTTGTATTATATGCAGGGACTGAATACGACTCCCGTTCACGGACATACTGCCTTGTTCGGGGTTTATGGAATGCTAGGAATTGGTCTGATGCTGTTCGTTCTTAAAAGCATGGAACCTGAAAAGGTCTGGAAAGAAAAATGGATAAAATTCGCTTTCTGGTCCATCAACATCGGCCTTATGGCGATGGTGCTGCTGAGTGTTTTGCCCGTAGGACTTGCCCAGACCTGGGTAAGTGTGAAGACCGGCATGTGGTATGCCCGTTCTGCAGAATTCCTTCAGGATCCCACCCTGAGGACATTCCGCTGGATGCGGGTCTTCGGGGATACTCTTTTCTCGGCAGGAGCTATAGCCCTGGCCTGGTTTATTTTTGGCCTCAAAGGCGGATGGAGTGTTGAGAAGAGAACGAAAGTTTAAAACATTGTGATAAAATGCATCTTGTACAATGCACAAATACTCACTATTTATTTTGTAAATGGTACATGGTACATTACAAAATGTCTGTAACGGAAACATAAGTATGAAAAAGGGCAACGAGGCGGAGAAAAAAACACTCAGCACGATAATCAGGATTAATTGCAGATCGGTGCACGGGAGTAAACATCTGTGTGAAGACTGCAGCAGGCTTGAAGAGTACGCACTAAGGCGGGTTGATCATTGCGTGTATGGTTCCGGCAAACCGGCCTGTAAAAACTGTCCGGTTCACTGTTACAGCCCGAAAATGAGGGAAGAGATAAGAAAAGTAATGCTGCAGGCAGGGCCCGGGATGCTATTCAGGCATCCCCTGCTCTCCCTGGCGCATATCCTGCGCGAAAAAAGAAAAATCAATGGTATGCATTCCGTGGCAAGCCCAGGTTCCCGGTTCCGCAGCAAGTTGCAGGGAATTAACCGGGAGTGATTAAATGAGAAACCCGGGATTCACGGCAGAATGACATCCGCAGAGAATAAACCCATAATTAATAACATTAATACATAATACAATGGAAAAGAGCATTTTTGAACCCGGAACAAAGTTCCGTTTTCCCGAAAGCGTGGAATACTCCACCGACGGGATAATAAGTAAACGTGTGATCGATCGTCCTACGGGCTCAGTAACCCTGTTTGCCTTTGACAAAGGTCAGAAGCTTAGCACCCACTTGGCGCCTTATGATGCCATGGCACAGGTGGTCGAAGGCGAAGCCGAGATCGTGATCGATAACAATCCCAATCATCTCGTAACAGGCGACACAATTGTAATGCCTGCAGGGATACCCCATGCCGTGAACGCAACCGAAAAATTCAAGATGGTGTTAACAATGATCAAAGGGTAAGGCCATGAGCGAACTGATAAATAATTCATCGGAAAGAAAAGGGCTCCTCAAGCATATGATTCTGGAGCTTCACGAAGGCAGGGCTCCCGAAGAAGTCAGGAAACGCCTTATGGAACTGATGTCGAAGATCCCGTACGGTGATGTGGTCGAAGTTGAGCAGGAACTGATCAGCGAAGGACTGCCCGAGACCGAGGTCCTGCGCTTATGCGATATCCACGCCATGGTGCTTGAAGGCAGCATAGACCTCTCGGGTATGCTTATAGTCCCCCCGGGCCATCCGGTCGACACATTTAAAAAAGAAAACAGGGAACTGGAAGCTGTGGTAAAAAAACTGTACGACCTGTTTGGCAGGGTTGAGGAATTATACGCCGGTATTGGACCTGTGGCTTATTTCAACAAGGTGAAGTCTTTGTTTAACAGCCTGATGGATGTTGACAAACATTACCGCCGAAAGGAGAACCTGCTGTTCCCTTATCTCGAGAAATACGGGATCACCGGTCCTCCCAAGATAATGTGGGGCAAGCATGACGAAACCAGGTTGTTTCTGAAAAACGCCATGGAAAGTCTTTCGTCGGTTGTTTACAACGATCCGGACCAGGTGAAGTTCATCATCGACCTTTATCTCAGGCCGGCCGCCAAAGCGATAACCGATATGATCATGAAGGAAGAGGAGATCCTCCTCCCAATGGCCATGGATAAGCTTAAGGATGCCGACTGGTACGACATTTACAGTCAGACCAATGAAATCGGGTACTGTCTTTATGACCCCATGATTGAATGGGAACCCGAAGGGATAATGCTTAGCGAGCACAGTACGGCCGATGAAGGCTACATAAACCTGCCCAGCGGGAAGTTCAGCGTGGAAGAGCTGATGGCCGTTTTAAACAGCCTGCCTGTGGACCTGACGTTTGTAGACAGGAACGACAAGGTGAAGTATTTCACCCAGGGAAAAGAAAGGGTGTTCGACCGTAACCGCGCAATCCTGGGCCGGGATGTGAGGATGTGCCATCCGCCTTCCAGCGTTCATATTGTAGACAAGATCATCAGTGATTTTAAAAGCGGTCATGCAGATTCAGCACCCTTCTGGATACAGATGCAGGAAAAGTTCATACATATTGAATACTTTGCCCTGAGGAATGAAAAGGGAGAATACCTGGGGACCGTGGAAGTTTCTCAGGACCTTACAGCAAAACGAAAACTTGAAAACGAGCAACGAATATTGAATTATGGAAACACCGGAATGGCTGAATAAAGCCAACATTAAAACCACCCTGGATGCCAGGCCACTCCTGGCTTCAGGCATTCATCCACTGGAGCAGGTGATAAGAGAATCTGCAGGGTTTTCGACGGGTGAGATCTTCGAAATCATCACCCCATTTCCTCCCATGCCTATGATCGAAAAGATGCAGGCGTCAGGTTTCGATTACTTTTCGGAGCAGCAGGGAGGAGAATTCCACACTTACTTCAATAAGTTATAAAAGGAATCCGGTTAATACCCTTTAAACGGGATCCGGGTCAGGCCAGGCTTATTTTGAGTGGTGGTAGATCCATTTTGCGCCTTCTATGAAAGCCGTTGGCGCAACAGATACATGGATAGTGCTGCCGCTTGGGTCAGGATCAACTGCCGGCCATTCCACGTATTCTATGTTGGAAATGCCCAGGGTTGAAAACCTGTCACGGGCGGCGACCAGGTTGCCAAAAGGAACGCAGTCGTCGTTCTTGCAATGCCAGATAAGCATTTTTGATTTCGGCGTCCAACCCAGGTAAGAGTTATTCTCTTTCATGGTCTGGAATGCCTGGCTGTTGTTATTTCTCAATGAATCATAGAAAGAAGCTGTAAAGACCTTTTTCAGGATTTTATCGGGAGGCATTATGCCATTCACGACCGGGATATCGTAAAAGCCCGTGGTGTATTTCGGGATATCGGTCCTGTATGGCTCTATCAGCGCATTTGAATAATCGAATATCCCGGGATACATGGTATTGTAACCAACCAGCATCATGGGCAGGAAATAAGGGACAGGGAATGGATTTTCACCTAACAGAGTGTTCAGCATGGTTCCCGAAAGGTCATACGGACCGTCCATGCATACCACACCGTCAAGTTTTACATCCCTTGCCTCGAGTTCCCTGGCTGCAGCCATAGTCACATACCCTCCTTCGGAATAACCGTACAGGTAAGCCTGCCCGTCCCAGGAGACGTATGTATTGCCTCCACATCTATAGTAATCCTCGGCAGCCTGCAGCATATCGGCGGTAGCAACACCCAGCCTGTCCCTTATGCAATAAGGATGGTTTTCGGTGGAATCATCTCCCATGCCTTGGTAATCGGGCATAATGATGATCCATCCGTACCAGAGGCAAAGCATATCGGCGACAGCCATTTCGGGAAATTTTTTCCAGTCGCTGTAGCTGGCTTTTTTCCAGCGTGAAGGCGCGAGGTTTTTCATCAGTATTGTCCCGTGGTCTACCGAAACGATTGGGGCTTTGAGTGTTTTCCAAACCGACCAGGGGTAAACAAGAAGTCCTGAAAGAGTCACAGGATTTCCGTTATTGTCGGTCGAAGTATAATGCACCATATCATGGGCGATGAGGTTGATGGCTAAGCCATTCCCAACAGCATCGGCCTGCATACTGTGAAACATGTCGGTATAATCATAATACCCCGGGTAATCAGGCTGCATATTCACCTGATCCATCACATCCTGGGAAGTCCTTTCGGTATGGCTGACCACAACAAAACCCCCGGAAACCGTGGGAGGGCATTCCGGGATAGCTTGTATCTTGTGGTAAGAGCAGGAGTTGATACTCAGGGTGGCCAGGAAAAGCAGAAGCCCCTTAACTAAAGTAAAATACGGAATCCCGTTTCGAAGTAAAAATTTTTCTTTTCTCATTGCAGCTATTTTACAACTCAGACAATATAAGTGGATTAAAAGTTGCGTACACTCACAAAATTAATCAAATTAGCAGTCAGGAATAAATAATAAATGCCTGACCCATACAAACCGCACAAGTTCCCAGGGGAAAAATCATCTAAATTCTAAAAGAGCAGTTTGTCAGAAGAAAATTTCATACTAAAACTTAAACAAGGCGACCAAAGTGCTTACAGTGAACTTCTTCTGAGGTTCTCCGGCAAGGCGTATAATACCGCCCTCGGACTTCTTCAGAACAGGGAGGATGCCGAAGATATCATCCAGGAAGTATTTATCGAAGTCTTTCAATCGGTCTCAGGTTTCAGGCAGCAGTCGAAACTCTCAACCTGGATTTACAGGATTACGCTTACAAAATCCCTTGAACTTATCAGGAGCAGGCAAAGGGAAAAGCGAAAAGGGATCATTTTAAACCTTTTCGGTAAAGAACATCTTATCAATGTGACTGCGGATGAGCCGTTCTACCATCCCGGCATCAGCCTTGAAAACAAGGAAATGTCGGCGATTCTCTTCAATGCCATCCGCAGGCTACCCTTAAACCAGAGAACAGCTTTTACAATGAATAAACTGGAGAACCTGAGCTATGCCGAACTGGCCGAAATCATGGGTCTTTCGGTTTCTTCGGTGGAATCGCTGCTGTTCAGGGCGAAGCAGAAACTGAGGGAATTACTTGGTGATTATTATGAAAAAAACATCAGGTAAACGCAAGGTTTTAAGTCGTAATTCATCAAAAACATATGAAAACAAAAGAAGAATGGGTTGACAAAGTGATGGGGAGCCTGGATGGGGCCAGTCGTGCTGAATTAAATCCAGCCGCGAAGGAGGATCTTCTGAAGAGGATACAGAATGCAGGATGCAGGATGCGGGATGCGGGATACGGGATGCAGGGTGCGGGATACAGGATTGATCCCGTAAAACCTGCCCTGGCGTGGAAGATCGCAGCCGTTATCCTTCTGCTGGTCAGCCTGAATGTTTTCACCATGGTCTATTATCATAAATCATCGGCCGGCAGCATTAATCCTGCCAAATCCGTTGCCAGTGAATATTTCTCATACATTGATCATTATAATCTCTGAGCCATGAAAAATTCAAAAATATTTAAGATAATCATAGCGGTCCTCGTGGTCCTCAACCTTTTCACCCTTGCGTTTATGTGGTTAAACAGGCCGGGTCATGAAAGGATGGGCAAACGGGAAGGAGATGCCGCTTCATTCCTGGTGAAGGAACTGGGATTATCCGACAGCCAGCAGAAAGAATACACCTTGCTGCGGCAGGAACACCATGCCAGGCTAGAAGCCCTAAACCAGCATGACAAAGATCTGCATAACCGTTTCTTTGACCTGGCTTCGCTTGAGAAACATGATACCATCGCCATGGATGCCCTCTCGGATTCCATCGCAGCCACCAGGAAAAAAATGGAGATCCTTACCTATGATCATTTTTACAGGGTGAGAATGATCCTTAAGCCCGAGCAGCAACAGAAATTCAATCTTATTTTTAAAGATGTACTGCGGATGATATCGCCCCCTCCGCCAATGCCCCCGGCTAACATTCCTCCTCCCCTGCCTCCAGGCCCGGGAAACTAAACCCGCAATCCATAGTGTATCCATTGAACTAAAATAATCCTCAAAATTATGCATAACATCAGGTCCCTGCTCGTAAGCTTCCTTTTTGTCTTAACCGGTCTAACGGGCTATAGCCAGACACATCCCTATACCATTGTGGGGACAGGTGTGAGCAAATGTTACGACAGCCTTGTACAGATAAGTTGTCCAACCAATCCGGCAGCTCCTTATTTCGGCCAGGAGCAGGGCCTTGCTCCTTCATATCACGACAACGGGAACGGAACCGTGACCGACCTTAATACCGGCCTCATGTGGGTGAAGGCGAGAGGCTCGAAGATGCCGTGGGACAGCGCCTTTCTCATGGCTTCTCAGTGTACTCTGGGAGGGCACAACGACTGGAGGGTTCCCACAATCAAGGAATTGTATTCCCTTATCAATTTCAACGGGAAATCGGGTTTGACCGCGGCCCAGTGCATTCCTTATATTGACACGAATTATTTTGGCTGGACCACCGGCAACACAGCAATAGGCGAAAGGGTCATCGATGCCCAGGACTGGTCGGCGACAAAATATAAAGGACTGACCATGCTGGCTGATTCGACAGTGTTCGGGGTGAACTTCGTTGACGGCCGCATCAAAGGATATCCCCAGTACCAGCCGGGGACCGGTAACACTGTCAAATACAGGCTATATATTAGGTTTGTAAGGGGCAGCGCAACTTACGGTATCAATAATTTTCATGACAACAGCGACGGTACGGTTACCGATAATGCCACCGGGCTGATGTGGATGACAGACGACAGCGGCAGCGGCATGAACTGGAAGGATGCCCTGGCTTATGCCCAAACAAAGAATACCGCCAATTACCTTGGCTTTAGCGACTGGAGGCTTCCCCATGCCAAGGAATTGCAGAGTATTGTGGACTATACCCGCTGCAAGGATTATACAAATTCACCGGCTATAGATCCGGTGTTCAATAGCACCCAGATCAGCGATGAGGGAGGTAATGTAAACTGGCCGTTCTACTGGACAAACACTACCCATCTTGATAATATGGGCGGGGTGTATGTTTCTTTTGGTGAAGCCCTAGGCTGGATGAATATGCCCCCAATTATTAATTACTTTACTCTGCTGGATGTTCATGGAGCCGGTGCCCAGCGAAGCGATCCGAAAAGCGGCAGCCCCACCGACTATTTCCTCGGTTATGACCAGCAGGGCCATGCTGTTTACGGCCATGGCCCCCAGGGTGATGTGATCCGCATCAATGACTACGTCCGTCTGGTCCGCGACGCTGCCACATCCGCAGTCATTGAAAAAATCAATGATCATTCCCCGGATATTTATCCCAATCCTGTTTCGGATCTTTGCACCGTATCGCTGGGTAAGGTTTATTCTTCGGTTCATGTTGAGATCTTTAATGCGATTGGCCTTAAAATCAGGGATTTTAATTTTACCAGAACACAGGCTGCGGATTTGAATCTTGCTGACCTTCCCGCCGGGATCTTTGTTGTCAATGTGGCTTTTGACAACTGCCAGGCGACGCAGAAGATAATAAAGCGTTAAAGCGACCAGCATTCGAGCCGGTTATCAGCTTTATAAATTTGAAGGATTTCTGAAACGGCTAAAGCCTGTCCTTCTCACAGACCTGGCTTCGCTGATAAAATTCCCGTTTCCGGTATAATACCCCCCCGTTTTGCTGAACATATTTGCCCAAACTCCTGTTGTGGTTTATGTTTGCTGAAGAATTTCCAATGATCTTCATAACCAAAACCGGAGCAATGAAGCAATTCGACCCTGAATCATGAGAATCAATTCTTAATCACTACTAAAAACAGGGTGTTATGAAAACAACAGAAGTAAATTACAGGAAAAACCTGAACAGCGCAACAAGTGGCAGGTTTCGGGTCACAATGATCAAAGTTATGAAAACAAGATTCTTCGGAATTGTATCAGTGATCATGTTCATTGCATTAACATCGGTCTTTGCCCAGTGCAGGAAGACCGAGGATACCACTACTACTTCATCGGCCAGTGCAACAACGAATAACGACGAGTATAACATCACCCAGGCCATTTCGGATGAAGCCCAGAGAAACACCATTGCTTTTGACGGCTTAGCTTTTCTGACCGGCTGTCTCGGTTCACAGTCATTCCTGCCCCCGGGCAAGGTGGCCGATTACAGCGGGTTCCAGTACCTTCGCGATAACGACCCCACTAATCTCGGGCATAATACAAGCTTCGTTACCATCATCGCTTTCAATGTGCTTCATATCCTTACTAAGGACCAGATTAATATGTACGTTGCAAGGGCGCAGAACCAGGTTGACCAGATCAATGCTTTTGCTTATAAACGCTATCCCTTACTCAAGGCATTCCGCAGGCTGAAGGATGGCAATATTCCATCAGGTACCACCGGGCTGAGCGAAGATGCCGTTTTAAGCTACTACTCCGACTTATACACTCTCGACGGGCAGATCAGCTATGACAGGGCAAAATTGTTCGGCAGGGTGATAACATCATTAACTTCTGACCAGATTGCGAAATTTGCCGCTCTTAAGGCCCTCAACGGGGTGGCCTACTGGGACAGCACCTTGTCGAACCCCCTGCAGGGCCTCAACCTTACGCCTGAAGTGAGTGTGGCCGTGATGACCTATGCCAGCGAAATGTATGCCTGGTATTCAGGTTCAGTGACAGCCGACACCTATTTCTGTCCAGAAAGGCATGGAACGTATTTCGGTTCTTTTTACCTGAAGGACTGGCCGGCCATGGGGAACCCGAATTACAGCATTGATGAGACACTTACCGCCAGTGCAGGCCAGAACTTCCTTGCCGCCCTCAATTCATCACAGTCCTCCCAGGTGACAGGTATCGTCGACCTGCAGCGCAGCGCACTCATGGAACTCGTAACTAAACGGGAAGCCATCTCTACCGAATTGCGGAAGTTCCTCGCATCCGGCATCGCCGATTCTTCTACCGTCATTGCCCTTTCGCAGAGATACGGCCAGCTTGATGGCGAACTCAGCTATTATTACGCAACTACATTCACCCAGGTTTATAATACTCTGACAACAGACCAGAAGACGAAGCTGACCCAGCTTGCATCACAGCTTGGGTATGTTGCTCCCGGCGGGGGTTTCCTTTACTCACAGCCAATCGATATGCCCACAATAGAAAGTACTGATTTTATGTTCAAATAAAAGAAATTTTTAACATTTCCGCGGCTTGACGTACCTTCAGTCCGCGGAAACTTAACCAAAAAATGACAAGCCATGAAAACAACACTGCAAGGGATACTGAAAATCAGTTTAACGGTTCTGATCGTAATGATCCTCTCCCAGGGCAGGGGAATCTGCCAGGTCAATAAAAACGCCGCTCCGGCCGCAAAGCCTCAGCAGCAAACCAAAGCCGTTACTCCTGAACAGGCCTCGACCATCAAAAAGATCCTTTCAAAGTATAATCCTTCCACCCTGAATGCAGCCGACGCCAAAGCTATTATGGAACAATTCAGACAGGCCGGTATTCATGCCGGACCCGAAACCGCTGATGCAATTAAATCTGCCGGATTCGATCCCGAGAAGTTGAAAGCCCTTGCACCTCCCCCCGATGCCGGGAACCAGGGTAAACAAAATCCGCCCTCAACAGAAGAAAGAATGAAGAGTACTGAGGCCAATGTGATCAAGCCTCTCGGGCTCAGCGCTTCACAAAACGAGGTGGTGACAAAGGCTTACAAGGAATTTTATACAGGTATGGAGGCGCTGATGAAAAGTCAGGGAAATGCATCAGGACCCCCTGACAAGGCAAAGGTTGAACCTCTCAGGCAGAAAAGAGATGATAAGATCAAACAGGCGCTGACAGCTGATCAGTATAAAAAATACCAGAACCTGGAAAGGGCGAACCACCCAAAGGGAGGGAATGAACAAGGGCCTGAACAGAAATAATAAAATATCTTTGTTGTGGGAACCCGGGGAAAATATAAACGTGACAGAATGAATATCCGAAGCAGGACCATTAAATATACTGAACTGGCTCTGATCATCTTTGTATGGATGGTCCTGCTTATGACCCCGGTGCTATTCAGGGAGGACAACAACAAACCCCTGCTGGGAAGCGTGCTGAACCAGCTTGAGATCCTTATTCCCCTTTCGGTCCTGTTCCTTGTCAATCGTTTTGTTTTTGTGCCCGGATTGCTTTTCAGGGGGAAACCTGTATTATTTATTTTCTCTGTCCTGGGGGTCATCCTCCTGCTTGCTGTAGGTTCATATATCTATGATACTAAGATCAAACAGTACCCTCCTTCAAGACCAGGTGAATCAATGAATGTGCAAGCCCGGCAAAATCCGCCTCCTGAGAGGGCCGGTGAACCGGGGAATCCTCCTCCGCCTGATCAGGCAGCTGATGTGGACTGGCCCTCAAGGTCCGACCAGGGTGTTAATGACAACAGGCCCCCCCGGCCCGACCAGGCCAATGACAACGGAAGTCAGGGGCAGCAGGGCGGGCGGCAACCCAGGCCTGTTCCACCGTTTGCCAACTTTTTAATATTCTCGGTTCTTATTGTGGGATTCGACACCGGTTTGCTTTCGGGCCTCCGCTGGATAGGTGCGGAAAATGAAAAAGTGAGGCTGGAAAAAGAAAATGTAGCCACCCGGCTAACCCTGTTAAGGACCCAGGTAAGCCCTCACTTCTTTATGAATACACTGAATAATATACATGCACTTGTTGATACGAATACCGAAGAAGCCAAGGAAGCCATCATCAAGCTGTCGAAAATGATGAGGTACCTTCTTTACGAAACCGAAACAGAGAAGACTACCTTGAAAAAAGAGGTGGAATTCCTCGAAAGCTATATCAACCTGATGAAACTCAGGTTCAGCGAGAAAGTCAAAATTACCATGAACCTGCCAACCCTTGTCCCCGATGCCTCCCTGCCTCCTTTCCTGTTTACATCTTTCATCGAAAATGCATTTAAACACGGGATCAGTTACAAGAATGAATCGTTTATCACCATAGATCTTATCCCGGGGCAGGAACGTCTTTTATTTACTGTGAAAAACAGTAAAAACGACAATAAGCAGATTGGGGAATTTTCGGGTATTGGCATTGAAAATACACGTAAACGCCTCGATTTGCTGTATGGCGACAAATACCACCTGGATATTATCGATAATGCTGATTTATTTACCGTGAATTTATCTGTGCCAACATGATCAGATGTATTGCAATAGATGATGAACCTCTGGCCCTGCAACAGATTGCCGGTTACATAAAGTCTACGCCATTCCTGGATCTCCGGGGATTATGTGAAAGCGCATTGCAGGCCATTGAACTGCTCGAAAATACCGCTGTTGATCTCATGTTCGTCGACATCAACATGCCTGATCTTAATGGTATGGAATTCGTGAAGAACCTTGAAAATCCCCCTTTGGTTGTGTTTGTGACGGCCTATGGAGAGTATGCACTGGAAGGATTCCGGGTCGATGCTGTAGATTACCTTCTCAAACCGGTAAGTTACAAGGATTTCATGAAATCGGCGAACAAGGCTAAAGCCTGGTTCGACGCCCTGCAGCAGAAACCTTCGGAAATAAGCAGCAACAAGGAATTCCTGTTTATCAAATCAGAATACAAGATCCTCAGGATAAACTTTGACGATATAAAGTACATAGAGGCCATGAGCGAGTATATCCGCATACACCTGCTCAGCTCCAAACCGGTCATGACACAACTTAGCATGAAAGCTATAGAAGAACAGCTGCCCGAAGACCGTTTCATGAGGGTGCACCGCTCCTATATCATCAACCTTTCAAAGATCTCCGTAATAGAAAGGAACAGGATCATCTTCGACGTGAGCACATATATTCCTGTAAGCGAGCAATATAAAAGCAAGTTCCAGAACTATATCGATAAAAATTTCCTGGCCTGAACATACTATGATTTTGGGGCCTTTGGGATATTGCTGGTTCGCCATGAAAAGTATTATTGCGGGCTTTTTGAATCGGCAGAAGATCAGGGTAAATCAGTCAATCAGTGTATTATTTAGTATCCATACTGCGGATTATGATTCCTGTAAAAAACTAATTATCTGTCGCTGAAAAAACGAGGTATTTCACAGATAAAAACAGCCGTTATGTTGAATGTTTTTGCAGAAGGATTTATTGTAAAATATTTTTGTAGAAATGTTATATAAAGATCCGGATTATGAAAAAAAAATTGTTTCTGCCGCTATTTCTGCTGATGTCAGCCTCAGTGTTTCCCCAGGAATGTTTAATGGTCAAAACCGAAACCCGGTACTGGGATCATACAAGGACCTATGAGGGTTACACCTTGTTTGGTACGAGGGGAACCACTTATCTCATAGACTTTGAAGGCCATGTGATCCATACCTGGGCCTTAGGCACGAATCCCCGTTTTACCGAGGCCGGAACCCTGCTGGATGCCGTAGGGGGTAATCCGAGCAACCAGAATCAATGGAAAGAACTTGACTGGAACGGCAATGTTACGTGGCAATACACCGAGAGCCGCAGCAACTACCACGGGCATCATGATTTTGCAAAAATATACAACACCAAGCTGGGAGATTCCACTTTCATTTATATAGCCAACAAGGATCTCACAGCCCAGCAATGCCTCAATGCCGGCTGCGATGCCCAATATGACTACACCGGCTCCCAGATGGATGCCATTGTAGAAGTTAACAGGGCAGGGACCGTGATTTGGGAATGGTGGTTCTTTGACCATGTGGTCCAGGATATGTACCCGGCCATTACCTCAACCTACGGCGTCATTGCAAATACTCCCGGCAGGATCAACCTGAACATCCGCGGCAATCATGTCAAAAGCGACTGGCTGCACTGCAACTCCCTCGATTATAACCAGGACAAGGACCTGATCGTAATCAACTCGGTTCACGGGGAATTTTATGTGGTGGATCATGGAAATACTTTCGTACCCAATGATCCGGTTGCAAGCATCGCCCTTGCCGCAACAACCGCGGGTGATTTCAAGTACCGTTTTGGCGATCCCGCAAAATACAACCAGGGGGACCCTCCTTCCGTTGAAGATAACTGGGAAAAAGCCACTGCAGGGAACAAGCAGCTCGGAGGAGCACATGATATCCAATGGATCAGGTCAGGGCTTACCGGTGCAGGCAACTTTCTAGTCTTCTGCAATGCCGAGAACCTTTTTGAACTTACACCCCAGTCCTATATCATCGAGATCAACCCTTACCTGAATTCCGCGGGAGTGAATACCGGGAATTTCTTCAATCCTCCCGATGCGGGCTATACTGTTGTAACATCTCCAAATTCCAACCTGATGAAGGAGAATAAAAATGTATCGAAGCAGATTGTATGGACATACTCTGCAAAGAACAACGTTTCGTTTTACAGCACGATAGGATCCAGCGCCCAGCGTCTGCCCAACGGGAATACCCTGATATGTTCTATGAACGACGGCCATTTCTTTGAAATTGCACCTACCGACACTGCCGTTCTGTGGGAGTATGTCAACCCTATGACAAGGGATGGGATAAAGAAGATAAAGACCTGTCAATATCCCACCTATAATGGCGTTTTCAGGGTCTATCGCTATGCTGCCGACTGTCCGGCCCTTGCAGGGCATGATCTTACCCCGGGGCCGACGATGACAGGCGACCCTCCCGATTACTGGACCCCCGATGATATTACCGGCTTTGAAGAACAACAAGGCCCGACGACGTCCTCAGCCAATGTACTGAAACAAAATTATCCCAACCCGTTCTCAGCCGGTACAACGATTGCTTTCGACCTTATAGAGGCTGCTGATGTTTCCCTGGTTATCTATGACCTGAACGGGAACTACGTAAAAACCCTGCTGAAGAATTACTCCATCGAAGGGAATTACTCCCTTTACTGGGATGGTACGAACGACAACGGCTCGAGAGTGGCCAGCGGGATGTATTTTTACATCCTCACAGCCGATAACCAAAGGCTGGCAAAGAAAATGATTTGTATCAGATAAAATGAAAGGAAGTATTCCATGTCAAGAACAACCCAAATAGCACTTATCCTGGCAATAATTGCAGGAACAACCATTCCCGGCCTCAATGCCCAGAAACTAAGCAAATTCAGGATCCCCGATACCGGGCAAACCGGAAGTTTCACATCAACAAAGGGTGAAGACTCTGATTTCCTGATCAACCCTCCTTCGTTTACCGATAACGGTGACGGCACCATCACCGATAACAATACCGGCCTGATGTGGCAGAAGACCGACGGGGGAGAGATGATCTTCGAAAATGCCGGTCCGTACTGCAACAGCCTCACGCTTGGCGGGTATTCCGACTGGCGGCTTCCTACCGGGATTGAACTCTTTAGCATTAACAATTACAGCCAGCTGAATCCGGCTCTGAATACCCAATATTTCTTGCTTACCAATGCAGAGTACTGGTGGACCAGTGAGGCCAGGTCAGATGATTCCACCATGATCTGGGTTGTGAATGCAGGAGGAGGAATAGGAGCCCATCCCAAATCGGAAACACATAGTGCAGGAGGCACAAAATATTTCAATACAAGGGCAGTGAGGTCAGTCATTACGACTTCATTCGCTCCTCCCCATTTCATTGATAATGGCGATGGGACAATAAAAGATAACTATACTGGCCTTACCTGGCAAATGATCCAGGCTGCCGACAGCATGAGCTGGGAGGACGCACTTCTGTATAGTAAAACCGTTTCCCAGGGCGGCAAGACCGACTGGAGACTACCTAATGTAAAAGAACTTCAGTCATTGAATGACGTAAGTAAAATCAATCCCTCTTTCGATAATACTTATTTTCCCGATGTTGTTTCGGGGAATTTCTGGTCATCGACCACACTTATCGGAGATAATGCCAAAGCCTGGGACATCAATGTGCAATTCGGAATTGTTTCATATTCGGTGAAGACTAAAAAAGAACAGGTGCTGCTGGTGAGGGGCGGGCTGGACAATGCCTATACCAATATCACCGAAGTGAACATCCCCGGCGGGGTTTATGAAATGGGCGATCATAACGGGCATTACGATCCCAGCCATCCGAACGATGAGATCCCTATCCATTCGGTCAAGATCGACTCTTTCAACATGGCTAAAACAGAGACTACCAACGAGCAATACCTGACTTTCCTGAATTCGGCCCTGCTTGCTGGAAATATCCAGGTCACAAGCAACAGGGTCCATCTTACAGGGGATACCAATACGTTATATTACACCTACCAGGATGCCCCGTACTACAGTATAGGTTATGACGGGACTTCCTTTTCCATGGCCGATTTCAGAGCTCAGCACCCTGTCAGCGGGGTAATGTGGCTTGGCGCAATTGCTTATTGTAACTGGCTGAGCCAGCAAAACGGGCTGAATTCCTGTTACGACATGGCTTCGGGCAATTGTACTTTCACCAATAGCGGGTACCGCCTTCCCACCGAGGCGGAATGGGAATATGCAGGCCGAGGCGGGCATACCAATCCCTACCTGAAATTCGAGAACGGCGATACCATAGACGTCACGCAGGCAAACCTGCCAAGCTCAGGCGATCCTTATGAAACCGGAGCTTACCCGCTCACAACTCCGGTGGGATTTTATGACGGAGCACTGAAGCAGAAATCGGACTACAACTGGCCAGGAAGCGCCGCTACCTACCAGACCGGCAATGGCATCAACGGTTTCGGTCTGTATGACATGCAGGGGAATGTATGGGAATTTGTCAATGACTGGTATGCCTCCGACTACTACTATAACAGTACTTATGATAATCCGACAGGCCCGGCGAGCGGAAGCATCATGCCCGACGGCAAGCAGTACCGCGGGATGAGGGGCGGCAACTGGTACAATGGCATTGATTCGAATAATGTGAATGACGGGCATTCGAGGGTTTCAAACCGTGACCCTTCGTATTTCAGGGGGCCGCAGGATCCAAACAACCCATGGTACCACGTGGGTTTCAGGGTTGCCAGGAAATATTCGACTTTGACCGGGATCCAGGATAACGGGATGCAGGATGCAGGATACAAGATGCTACAGCAGAATTTTCCGAATCCCTTCAGCGGTTCGACAACAATTAAATATTATCTGCCCTCATCCTCAGATGTTTTATTAACAGTGAGCAATACCTTGGGCAGAGTAGTTGATGTAATAGCCGATGGTATGGAAAATGAAGGATGGCATACCATCAGTTGGGACGGCGGGCAACTGGGAAGTGGTATTTATTTCTGCAGGCTTGTGGCAGGTAGTCATCAGTCAACAATAAAATTAATACTGAACCGATAAAACCGAATAATCAATATACTTTGCCATGAAAACCAAACTTCTTATCATCGCATTGCTGGTTGCAGTCCTGGCCAGGGTTTCAGCCCAGAACAGGACCATGGGCCTGTTCCTGGACGATACAACGCAGGCATTCGTGGGTTATACCGTTTTTGCACCCAAGCATAATACCATGACCTACATCATCAATAATGAAGGCCGGAAATGTCATGAATGGAAGGCCAGCACCTATACTCCCGGGCAATCGGTATACGTTCTTGAGAACGGGAACCTGCTCCGAACCTGCATGTTAATGGGAAGTCTTGGTTCGGGCGGAGGCGAAGGGGGCAGGCTGGAAGAATACACATGGAATGACAGCCTGGTGTGGTATATGGAATATTCCACATCAACTTACACCCAGCACCATGATGTCAAAAAACTGCCGAACGGGAACATAATCATGTTGGTGGTCGAGAAAAAGACCCTTGCCGAAGCCATAGCGGCAGGTTTTGATCCCAACAATTTCCAGCCGGATGTTGCTCAGAAAGGGTACATACTGCCGGATTGCATTATCGAGATACAGCCCACCTACCCCAGCGGAGGGACCGTGGTTTGGGAATGGCATGTATGGGACCACCTCATCCAGCATTTCGATCCCACGAAAAACAATTATGGTGTCATCAGCGCCCATCCTGAGCTGATAAGCACCCTTGGCGATGGCAGGGTGGAGCCATTGTTCTGGAACCATATGAACTGCATAGATTACCGGTCTGATCTCGACCAGATCGTTATGAGCGTGAGGGGAAACAGTGAACTTTGGCTTATCGATCACAGCACGACCACGGCCCAGTCAGCGGGGCATACGGGGGGCGTACATAACAAGGGAGGAGATCTCCTTTACCGCTGGGGGGACCCACAGAACTACGGCGCCGGGACTGCGAACGACCAGAAATTCTTCGAGCAACATTGCGTGGAGTGGATCAAACCCGACTGTCCGGGTGCAGGCGACCTTATGTGTTTTAACAATGGAGTGAACCGAAATTATTCTTCGATTGACGAAATTACGCCCCCGATCGACGGTAATGGTGATTACCCCCTGACCACAGGCCAGGCGTGGCTCCCGTCAAACCTTACATGGACTTATGTGGCCAATCCTCCGGCTTCGTTATATGCAGGGGACATTTCAGGTGCCCAGAGGCTGCAAAACGGGAATACCCTGATCGACGACGGTCCCCTCGGGACGTTTATTGAAGTCACCCCTGCCGGTGAAACCTGCTGGAAATACATCTGCCCGGTCGACGACAAGGGCCCGATGTACCAGGGAGATTCTATCCCCCATGATTCTGTGCATCCCGATGAAACGCTGAATTCGGTGTTCAGGGTTTACAGGTATGCCCCGTCATACGCGGGCTTTGCTGGCAGGGACCTTACACCGGGTGATTATATCGAGCTTTACCCTACCGGTATTAATGAGCAGGGGAACCTGAATTCTACGGTTCCGGAACTTTATCAGAACTTCCCTAATCCCTGCAATAATAAAACCCAATTCAGCTATTTCCTGCCCGAAGGCTGTCTTGTTACACTCAGTATCTTTGATATGCTCGGAAATGTCATCAGCATACAAAATATTAATTATCAGTCAAAAGGGAAACATGAAATAGTGTTTGACGCTTCTGCCCTCCAATCCGGAATTTATTTTTACAAACTCACTGCCGGGGAGCATTCTGCCGTGAAAAGGATGACGATTGTACGCTGAAAAAATTCCCGTCATGCCTTAAGCATTCTGCAGGAATTGCTTATTTTTACAGCTGAATCCCTCAGGCTTGGGAGAACAACGTGAGATGAGCAAACCAAGAAAGAAAGAATCCTGGTTGAGCAGATAAAGCTCGCCGTTATACTCCGGCCCAGGTGTGAATGAGCAGCATTTGTTTTCGGGCTGGGCGCAGGGAATTTCCTGTGAAAGCATCCAAACTAATAAATCGTTATTAAACCAGGGTCAGAGGAGCCATGGACCCGGGTTTTGCCCCGGTGGCGGGGAAAACACCTGCATTATTAAAATCTTATACAAGATTTCGAAAATTTCAGAACACGTCTGCCGGGGGTTTAAATTATTTTTGTCGAATACTAAATTAAAAATTCATGAAAATCAGGAAAAATATTGCTGTCAGCGATTCCGGGCTGGTGTTTAACCCCGAAAACGGGGAATCTTTTTCCGTTAATCCCATAGGGGTCGAACTTACAAGCCTGATGAGAGAAGGGAAATCCTTTGATGAGATATCCAACGTAATCCTGAAAAAGTACAATACCGAAAAACAGGTTTTTGAAAAGGATTTCCATGAATTTCTTGAAACTCTATCCAATTACGGTTTATTAGACAAAAATGAAAAGGAAAAAGCTTAATATAGCAGTTACAGGCCTGAATGCCGTTGACAGCCCGGGTCCGGGAGTTTCTGTGATCAGGGCTCTACGGGAGGCAGAATCCTTTGATGTAAGGATCATCGGCCTGGCTTACGAATCTCTCGAACCTGGGATTTACATGCATGATATCGTTGATAAAACATACCAGATCCCCTATCCGGGCGCAGGAACCGATACCCTGCTGCCAAGGCTTGAATACATTCATTCCAAGGAAAAACTCGATGTAATCATACCAAATTTTGATGCTGAACTTTTCCCTTTCATAAAACTTGAGAAGAAGCTGCAGGCTATGGGGATAAGGATGTTTCTGCCTACTCTTCACCAATTTGAGGAGAGGCAGAAAGTAAATCTTTCTGATTTCGGCATCAAATATGGCATTAAGGCCCCCAGGTCAAGGGTGCTGTACGATATGTCGACCATCTACAGTCTCACTTCCGAGTTTTCCTTCCCGGTGATCGTCAAAGGGAAGTTTTACGATGCATCCGTTGCTTACAGCCTGGAACAGGTAAGGAATTATTATAACAAGATCAGCGCCAAATGGGGCCTGCCCATCATCATCCAGGAATTCATACACGGCACCGAATTCAATGTTACCGGGCTGGGCGACGGGAAAGGCAAAACCATCGCCGCCATTCCGATGAGGAAACAATATATTACCGATAAAGGCAAAGCCTGGGGAGGCATCTCCATTTCCGATGAAAAGATGCTGGAACTTACACGACACTTCCTTAAAGTAACAAAATGGAGAGGTGGCTTTGAGCTCGAACTGATGAAAAACAAGGATAACGAACTGTACCTTCTCGAGATCAATCCCCGCCTGCCGGCCTGGATCTATCTTTCGGTAGGGGTCGGGCAGAATATCCCCGAAGCCCTTGTGAACCTCGCCCTTGGGAAAAAAGTCGAACCTTTCAGTGAGTTCAAGATAGGCAAAATGTTTGTACGGTATTCCTGGGACATGATCGTTGACCGGGAGGAATTTGAACAGATATCAATTTACGGTGAACTGTAAATCAATAGCGAAAAGCGAAATAATTTCGCTATTTTATTTCCCGCTACCTGAACATCATTAAAAATAAATACTATGTCAAAAATAAGATATGAACGCCCGGCAATACGTAAGCTGGAATCATCAATGCCTAATAAATTCGGGTTAAAAACCGAATATCTGCCGATGACAAACATTGACGGGGTGAATATAAACGAACTTATAAATTCTTTTGGTTCACCCCTGTTCGTGATTTCTGAGAAAACCATAAGAAATACATATAAAAAAGCAAAGAAGGCTCTTATAACAAAGTATCCTAAGGTCCAGTTTGCATGGTCGTATAAAACCAATTACCTGAATGCGATCTGCAGTATTTTCCACCAGGAAGGTTCATGGGCCGAAGTTGTTTCAGGCTTTGAATATGACAAAGCCTTAGCCTTGGGCGTAGCTGCCGACAAGATCATTTTCAACGGTCCGGATAAAACCGAGGAAGATCTCACCAAGGCCATTAAAAACAACTCCCTGATCCATATCGACCACCTGGATGAATTCTATACCATCGTAGAACTGGTCGATAAACTGAAAAAGCGGCCTCGGGTTGCCATCAGGGTGAATATGGATACGGGAGTTTACCCTATGTGGGACAGGTTCGGGTTCAACTATGAGAATGGGCAGGCCTGGGATGCCATGAACAAAATCATGCATTCCGAAAAGATGGACCTAGTGGGACTGCATTGTCATATCGGGACTTTCATGCTTTCGCCGAATGCCTATGGAGTTGCCGCCGTAAAGCTTGCCGACCTGGCGCTTTCCCTGCAAAAGAAATTCAACCATGAAATTTCCTATTTCGATATGGGAGGCGGTTTTGCTTCGAGGAATACCCTTAAAGGCGCTTATATGCCAGGAAGCGACATCAATCCCACCTTTGATGACTACGCTGAAACTATTACAACTGCATTGCTTAACAGTAACTTCAAGAAGGATAAACTGCCATTGCTGATCCTTGAAACCGGGCGTGCACTGATTGATGAAGCAGGTTTTCTGATCGGCACCGTGATTTCAAATAAACGTTCCAGTACAGGAAAGCGTACCACTATCCTGGATGCAGGGGTGAACATACTGTTTACATCTTTCTGGTATGATCATAAGATAACCCCGGCCCAGCCTTTTACACATTATTCTGAAGAGACCTGCATATATGGTCCGCTCTGCATGAATATCGATGTGATCAGGGAGAATGTGAACCTTCCATTGCTGAATAAAGGGGAACAGGTGGTAATCCATAACGTCGGAGCTTATAACATGACCCAGTGGATGCAGTTTATCACGCTTCGCCCCAGGGTGGTATTGATCGACGAGAACAGAAATCCGCATATCATCCGTGAAAAAGAAACTCTTGCCAATATGGTTGATATGGAAAGAATACCTGAATATCTGAAAAAATTCGAACTTTGAAAAATTTAAAGCGCGACCCGGAATTAATCTGTACTGATGATAAAGCGCCTGCATAGTCTTTTTCCTTCCCTTGCCGACAGTGTGCTAAACAGCTATACCCAGGTTTATTTTTCAAATAACAGGGTATTTGCGGTCATTCTGCTGGCAGTTACCTTCTTTGATCCCTGGGCAGGTCTCAGCGGGCTGCTTTCGGTTGTCTTTGCAAATGCAGTTGCATATATTGTAGGATTTAACCGGTTGAACATACGGCTTGGCTATTACGGTTTCAACAGCCTGCTCACAGGGCTCGGACTGGGAATATTTTACCATCCGGGGCTTCAGTTCTTCACCCTCCTTGCCTTTACCGCAGTGCTTTCCCTTTTCATTACCCTGTTTTTCGAAGGGGTTATCGGGAAATACGGGCTGCCTTTCCTGAGCATGTCCTTTTTGTTTACTATATGGCTGGTAACCCTGGCATCAAGACATTTTTCGTCGCTGGTTATAAGCGAAAGAGGTGTCTATTCCCTGAATGAAATGTATTCTTTGGGTGGATTGAAAATGGTGGGTTTATACGAATGGTTCAATAATATACCCCTTCCCTATTCACTTAAGATGTATTTCCGTTCACTGGGAGCTATATTGTTCCAGTATCACCTTTTACCCGGGATACTGGTTGCCGCAGGATTGCTGATCTATTCCAGGATCGGCTTCGTGCTCTCTCTTATAGGTTTTTACTCGGCATTTTATTATTATCATTTCATTGGTGCAAATTTCGCCGAACTCAGTTATGGGTATATAGGCTTTAACTATATCCTTACGGCCATTGCCATCGGGGGATTCTTCATTATTCCTTCAGTATATTCATACATCTGGGTGATCCTTCTTACTCCTCTCATATCCATCCTGCTGACCAGTACAAACCAGCTTTTTTCAACTTTCCAGCTTTCGGTATTTTCCCTGCCGTTCAACCTCACCGTTCTGTTGTTCCTTTACATCCTGAAATTCCGAGAACGTTTTTATTCCAAGCCGTCCCTGGTCGCCTATCAGCAATTTTCACCCGAAAAAAACCTCTATTCACAGCTTAATTATTCCGAAAGGTTTGGGAATATGGCCAATATCCCGCTTATTCTTCCCTTTTTTGGAGAATGGAAAGTGACCCAGGGACATGAGGGGGATATTACCCACCAGGGGGACTGGAGGCATGCCTGGGATTTTGAGTTAACTGGTGCCGACGGGAAAACATACAGCGGAACAGGAGATCAGCCGGGCGATTATTATTGTTTCGGCAAACCCCTGGTTTCTCCCGCTGATGGCTGGATCGAAGAAATCGTTAACGACATCGAAGATAATGAAATCGGCAGGGCGAACATTGAACAGAACTGGGGGAATGCAGTCGTGATAAGGCATGCCGACCATCTGTACTCCAAACTATGCCATCTGAAAAAAAATTCGGTTAAAGTGAAACAGGGTGCGTTCGTAAGAACCGGTGATATCATAGCATCCTGCGGAAATTCAGGCAGGTCGCCTGTTCCGCATCTTCATTTCCAGGTCCAGGAATATCCCTATATAGGGTCCAAAACAATAGAATACCCCTTGTCCAATTACATCATCCGTGAAAGCAACCGCTTCCTCCTCCATGCCTACGGCATACCTGAGAAGGATGTATCGCTCTCAAATACCGAGAATAAACCCTCCATGGAGAAAGCATTCCGTTTTATACCAGGCGAAAAACTCAAATTTACTGTAACCCGGTCCGATGGCAAAACCGGGAAGGTAAGTTGGGAGGTGCAATCAGGATTAAACGACAAACCTTACATTTTTTGCGAGCAATCAGGCTCACGTGCATATTTCAGCTTCCGCAACCATGTGCTTTCCTTTACCCACTTTGAAGGCGACAGGGCTTCCCTTTTATGGTATTTTTACCTGAATGCCTATAAAGTTGTAACGGGATTTTATAAAGGCCTTGTTATTGAAGACCGCCTCCCGCTCAGTATTATAAAATCGGGATTTCTGAAATATATGCAGGATGTCATTGCCCCATTCATTATTTTCCTCAAACCTGTTTATACCATGAACTTTATCAGAGAGGCCGATGACTTTACAAATTCCAGGATCTGGCTTGAATCCGTTTCAATGGTGAAGTTTGGAAAGTTTGACAGGAAGCAGGTCCTGGCCCGGTTTGAGATCAGTTCCAAAGGAATCGATAAAATAATGATACAGGATAATAAATTATTTCTTGAGGCTTTGAGGGATGAGCAGGACTAGGAACATAACCGTGTTTGTGCTGGCAATGTTTTTCCTGCCCGGACTTGCAAATGCCCTTGATTTCAGGACGGTGGATTTCCAGACCTCCCGGCTTTTCAATGAGCAGAAATGGGATTCGGTTGTATTCCTAGGGAAAGAAGCATTGCATGACGACATTGATTATTTTTATCTCCGGCAAAGGATGGGTATATCTTACTTTCACCTGGGCAGGTATTTCCCGGCTATAGAACATCTTGAAAAAGCAATGAAGTTCAACTCCTCCGATCTGCTTACAAGAGAATACCTCTATCTGTCGTATGCTGCAGCAGGGAGGGAGGATAAAGCCAGGGCAGTATCACCTTCGATTAATAAGGAGACTAGGCAAAGGTTGAAGATCCGGTATAGCGTATTCGACCAGATTGACGCCGAAGGGGGAGCCATCTTCAGCAGCGAAAATAAAATCCAGCAAAATCCCTTTCTCATGGGTAAAGACAGTATCGCCGGTGAAAAAGACGTTTACAGGAATTCATATTACGCGCATCTGGGAGTTAACCTGAATATAGGGAGCAAGATCAGCGTATATGTTTGCTATAACTATATGGATTTTTTGAAAGTAAAATATTTCCAGAATGCGGAACCCGGGAATGCCCTTGTGAAAATTGCAGATTCTGCCTGGGGGAAACAGTATATTTATTCACATTCAAAGGTTGCTAACGATACCAGCTTCCAGTACCATATGACGCAGCATGAGGCCTATCTTTCGGTTTCGGTGGTTCTCCCGAAAGGGTTCAGGATCAGGCCCGCATTTCATTTTCTCAATGTCAGCTACAATAATATAAATGTCCATCATTCCCAACAAACCATACAGGATACTGCCCGTTTCCTCAGAAATCCCCCCAGGTACCTGTTCATCCCCTTCGTAAAAATTACTGATAGTTACTCTCAGAGCGATACGTCGTTCAGCAATTATTTGGGGTCTCTTGCAATTGACTGGGACATAAAAATTTTCAGGCTCACCCTCAGCGGCAGCATCTCAAACCTGAACGCCAGGACACAGACCCAGGGAGGGCTTTCATTGACTTACTTTCCCCTGGGTTCTGCCCGATTCTATGGCACATCCGCTGCAACCGCATTCTTTGAGGGAGGGAAATCCCGGCTTATTTTCCAGCAAACCCTGGGAGGGGAGGTTTTAAAAAGACTGTGGATTGAAGGCTCGCTCATTTATGGTGACCTTTCAAACGCAAATTTATCCAACGGCTACCTTGTATACAATATCACCGACACCTTTAATTACGGAGCCGGAGCTACCCTGAGCTATTATTTTTCAAAACACTGGGGTATCTCCTTTACATACCAGTTCTTCAGCAAGGAAAGCACAACGACGTATATGCTGCCAAATCCTGAGGGACCGGGAAGGCCAGTACCCGCAACGACTATCAGTAATTATTATACAAACACCTTAATAGGAGGAATAAAATGGAAATTTTAATAAAAAAGATCCTTGTATCGTGCCTTATTTGTTTCAGCATCCAGCTAAAGGCCCAGACCAGCGAAATGAAAAACGTGGAAGATGCCTTCAGCAGTTCTTATACCCTGGAACTCAAAGCTGAGTATAATGCCACAATGGCAATCCTTAAAACAGTTTACGATGAAAAATCCTATGAGATCAATCTCAGGCTGGGTTGGCTGAATTACCTTGCCGGACTGTTTACCGAATCTTCGGCATATTACCAGAAGGCCATCAGCCTTAAACCGTATTCCATTGAAGCGAAACTTGGTTTTGCATACCCTGCAGCCGCTCTCGGGAACCTCGACCAGGTGATCAAACAGTACCAGGAAATATTGAAGATCGACCCCCAGAACACGATCGCAAATTACCGTATGGGATCGATCCTATATGGTAAAAAGGAATATGCCGATGCAGATAAATATCTTGAAAAAGTGGTTAATCTGTATCCATTCGATTACGACAGCAATATCCTGTATGCCTGGACTCAATACCGTTTAGGGAAATTCCGCGAAGCCCAGGTACTGTTTCATAAAGTGCTGATGATACGCCCGAATGACTCATCGGCATTGGAAGGCATCGGACTTATCAAGTGAGCATGCTTATTTTTCAATTTTCCTGTACAGCCCGTACAGAAAAGGATTCCCATGCCTTATGCTGAACGACATCCCCCTGATCATAAGATCCTGTTTTTTGGGGTTCCAGATGAATGCCTGAACCACCAGGTTATGATGCCTCCAGTCAATGTCGGCAAGCCGGCAGGAGCAAAAAATACGATGGCATTCCCCCGGGGACGAGCCTTTGATGCTTGCATACTGGAGAGAAAGCAGACTGTCCTTACGGTAAATGCCCAGCTGAAGGTAGGCTTCCTTAAACCCTTGCGGGGTTTCAACATCGGCATACACATCAATAATATCATTTTTATGACGGCAGATGTCCCTGAGGGATCCTCTGAATAAGGGACTGAATTGCAAGTTGCTGTCCATGCATACCACGGGATTCTTCAGGTCCTGGCCTGTGAACCATATGCTTTCGGGCCTGATATTTTCCCAGCCTGATTTGTTCGAAACGAAATCGGCATACGAAGAAAAATAATATTCCCCCGGCCCCTGAACACTGTCTTTCGAAAACACATAAAAGTCGCCCTCGTTAAACCGTTTATGGGTCATCAGACAGGGATACCTGCTCCTGATAACAGGATAGTCCTCCCATCTCGAGTTTGATATGCAGCCGTAAACAAAATATTTGCTGCCGCAGGTATCAATAATATTGCCAATGACGGGAGGATCAAAAGCATCGTGAAAATAACTTAAGTGAAAACCGTTCATCCCTGGTTTTTGAAGATAATAATCGCTTACAGGGCGGTAAGAATCGATCAGGATAAAGCAGTTGGCCCTGCCTAGCGAATCGGATGAATGCTTTGCTTCCATGATGATCTCCCGGTAAGGTGAATTGTAAAACAGCCGGTAATGCTTTCTTTCGGATACCAGTGACGGTATGATGAACAGGGCGCAGGCTGCTACAAGGACGCATTTTTGCCAGGGCCTGTCAGCATCAGCATAAAAAAACATCAGCAGTAAAAGGAAAGGAAAGGAAAAAATAAGCATGGAGTACTGAAGCACCGGGTTGATATAAACGGAGTAAAGGTATCCTGCCGCAAGGGGAATGAAAAACCATATAAAGGCAACCACCAACAGTCGGTAATCAATTGGGTTCTTATTGGTCCTCCATACCAGTGAGAGCGTGAGCAGAAGGAGTAAAAGGGCAGCAAGGTACCATGAGAAATGAAAAACATAGGCCAGGTAATCGATCACAAAGTCGGGCCTCGGTTTGCCCAGCCATCCGCCGATCCCTCCCTGGCTGAGCTGGGCGAAGAAGATGGGAAGATGGGGAACATACAGCAGGAATATAGCGGCCCAGGACAGGATGAATGCTTTGCGGTAGCCGCGATTGATAATGAAAACGCCCGTCAATCCGGCCACGCCGACAAAAAGCAAGGTAAAATGATGATTATAGGCGCAGAGTGCCGAAGCCAGTATGTACCCTGCAAGATTGACGTAATAACGCTTCCCGGGGAAAAGCATAAGATTTGTCCAGAAGTGAACCATCAGCAGCACCAGGAACAAACCGCTGGCATAAGGCCTGGCGACCTGCCCGTACATCACCGAATATTGAAGGAAGGAGAGAAAGGATGCAGCGATAAGGCCGGATGCAGCACTGAACCACTTCTTCCCAATGCTGTATACCAGGTAAACCGAAAGCAGGCTGAGCAAGGTAAATGGGAGTTTTACCAGGGGTTCCGATATACCCGTAAGTTTTACCCAGTAATAAAGAAATACCTGCACCCCGGCGGGATGGCCGTCAATCATGACTCCTTTTGCAATAAGCTCGTGAAAGCTGCTGAATTGTGTGCGGATTATGGCGCTGAATTCGTCATGGGTGAAAGGGATATTGCTATAGTTATAAAACCTGAGAACAGCGCCAATGGCGATGATAAGGAAAATCAGTATTCTGTCAATATGGATATTAAACCGGGCCTTCATTCAGGACCCAAACATACGAAATTCCGGGTTAACCGATGCGGCTGATCCTCTTCAGGGATTCATGATCGAGCAGCCTCAGCTCTTTGTCATTAAACTGAATGATCCCCTCATGCTCGAAAGACCTCAGGATTTTCACCGCGCTGTCGCGCGACATGGCCGAAAGATCGGCCAGGTCCTGTTTGTTCAACAACATTGGAAAATGATCCGATAAAAATATCTCTTCAAAAAGGTACAGTAGTGAATCGGCCATCCTCCCAGGCATCTGCTTTTGGGTAAGATAGATCAGGCGGTTGTATACATTAAGGGTATTGCGGCTGAAGTCTTTCATGAATTCCTCGGCAAACCGGTTATTCCTCCTGATAACTTCCTTGATGACGTTGAGATCGATGAAGCAAACTGATGATTCGGTAAGTGCCATCACGGTATAATGGTGCATCTGGTCAAGGTAAACGCCGGGTCCCCCTATAAAGTTGGTGGGTTTTACAATGCGCAGGATGGCATTCCTGCTTTCGATGCCTTCAAGATACAATTTTGCCATCCCCGAGCTTACCGAGATCACATGGGTCATTTGGGTCCCCTGCTTGCGGATGGTCTCTCCCGGCTTAAATACCACGTTCAGCCTGTTTTTGTCAACCATCTCAAGTTCTTCATTGGTTAAAAGACAAAACAGGGCTGATTTGCAGGAGCAGTTCATGCAGCTCCTTGTTTGTTTGTCGAGATATTCCAGCACAAGGCAAAAATAAGAAAATATTGATATATATCAATATTTTCCCTGCTTTTTTCCCTTACGAGAACGGAAAAGAAACCACATTTATTCCTGAAAATATCGCTCTTTTAACCGGAGATGCAAATGAATGTAGAATTAGCTTTGCATTGGATAAAATCAGGCCTGGTGGCTGTTTGAATTCGGCTGCCGGGATGAATGGTTCACCATTATCAGGCAATACATTTAATTTTCATACAGCATCAATATGAAGGACGATAATTCTTCCAGAAGAAAATTTCTGAAACTTGGCCTGGCAGCAGGCGCTACAGCCCTCATAGGGGGAGGCGGGAAAGTTTTATCAGCGGTTTCCAACCCTGAAAAAGTCTCCAAAGAAACGGGTGAAAAAGTCAAATTACTCTCACCCGATGGTTCACTGGTTGAAGTTGACAAGGGGCATTGCCATGCTTGTCCCGCAACCGGCAAGGAAGCCAGGCAGGGCATGCCTAACAAGAAAATGGTCATGGTCATCGATCTGGCCCGTTGCAGGAATGCAAGAAAATGCCTTGAAGGCTGCCAGAGCATGCATCATCTTCCCCAGGACATCCAATGGATCAAATTCTTCCTTCTCAGGGACAGCAAGGATACTTCGCCTTACTGGTTTCCGAAGCCCTGTTTCCAGTGCAACAATCCACCCTGCGTAAAGGTTTGCCCGGTTGGCGCCACATTCAAGCGCACCGACGGGATCGTCCTCATCGACAACGACCGCTGCATCGGTTGCAAATTTTGCATGGCTGCATGCCCGTATTCTTCAAGGGTATTCAACTGGGGAAAGCCCGAGCAGGCTGCCCTTCCCGAAGGAAAAAAATATTCGCCCGAAACGAGCTGGCCCCAGAAAGTCGGCACCGTGGGCAAATGCGATTTCTGTCCCGATATGGTACGCCAGGGCAAACTGCCGTCTTGCGTCACCTCATGTCCCAACGGGGTATATTTCTATGGCGACAAGAACGAAGACACTGTTACCAACGGCACCGAAACAGTAAGGTTCAGCGAGCTTGTACAGCAAAGGTCAGCATACCGCTATATGGAAGAGTTGGGAACCGAACCCGGGGTGAATTACCTTCCCCCGGTTAACCGCCTTTTTGATTACAAAGTGGGATTCCAGGATCTGAAACCCGAGGAAATTGATTTATACAAGAAAGAAGCCAATATATCCGAATAAACCCATACAGCATGGAATACAACAGTAAAACATACAGAAATTATGAGGATTTCAAGCCTCAGCTTGAGTCTATAGGCAAGTACGGTTATATTTTCATCACCACCATGATGGTCATTATCCTTTGGGGGGTATATGCTTTGTACAAGCAGTTAACGATAGGACAGGTTGAAACAGGGATGCGCGATTACGTGATCTGGGGGATTTACGACGCCAATTTCATCTTCTTCATCGGGATCAGTTACGCAGGCGCCCTTATTTCAGGTATACTTCACCTGCTCAGGGTCGAATGGAGGCATCCTATTTTAAGAATGGCCGAAACGATAACCGTGGTCTCAACCATGATAGGCCCGAGTTATATTTTCCTCAGCATGGGCAGGCTTGAAAGAGTATGGCATATCCTTGTCTACGGAAGGATTCAGTCGCCTATCGTTTGGGATGTTTTCGCAATATCGACCTACCTGATCGGCAGCTTCATTTTCCTCTACCTTGCCTGCGTACGCGACCTGGCCTTCATGAGGGATCATCCTGTTGGCATTGCAAAATGGCGAAACAAGGTATATAAATTCCTGTCGGCCAATTACCAGGATACGCCCAAGCAGCGCGAACTCCTCAACAGGCTCATCGACCTTATTTCTATCGTGATCATCCCCCTGGCCATCCTGGTGCATTCGGTACTGGCATGGATCTTCGGCATGACGCTCAGACCGGGCTGGCATAGCACGATCTTCGCACCGTATTTCGTACTGGCTGCCATTTATTCAGGCACCGGAGTGCTCATTCTCGTCATGTTCGCATTCCGTAAGCTCTACCATCTTGAAGCCCATATCACCAAAAATCACTTTACCTACCTCGGCATACTGCTGATGATACTCGGAGCCCTTTACGGCTATTTCACCTTCAGCGAGTACCTGACCAACTGGTACGGCAGCGTGAAATGGGATATGGAAGTCCTCCACCGCCTCTTCGACACATCGACCTACTGGTGGTGGTTCTTCTTCTCGGCATTTATAGGAGTTCTTCTTCCCATCGTCATCATCGCTTTGCCCCGCCTGAGGAGCATCAACACTATAGTGTTTGCAGCCCTCGTTGCTGTCACCGCACTCTGGGTGAAACGTTACCTCATCATCATCCCCACCCTTGAGACCCCGCTTCTGCCATTGCATGACCTGAGGCCCGAGTTTGCAAGTTATTCGCCCAGCTGGGTTGAATGGTCGGCAACCGCCATGGGCATCGCACTCTGGTTACTACTGTTCTTCCTCTTCTCTAAATTCCTTCCTATAGTTCCTGTAGTAAGAGTCCCGACTGCCGACGAAAGGGATTATTTCAAATTACGGAAACAAGCCAAGGAAAGGATCTTGCGCCGCATGATCCGTAAAACAAGAAAAGAGAAGAATGTGGTGGCGGGGATACTGATCCTTCTTTTCATGACAGCGGCCATGGCCGGTCATGCCCAGGACCCTTTGAGGTCGAGGCTGAAACTTGAATTCCTGAATAAATCGGGTTCCCATACCCTTACCGCAAAACTCACCAGTAAAAAAGATGACCAGACTGTTCCTCTCGAAGGAATGGAAATCAGTTTCTTTGTGCAGGGAGCCAAGGACAAGGTCCAGCTCGGTAAAGCCTCCACCGATGAGGCAGGCAAAGCAGCCTTCACCCTTCCCGATAAACTTGATGTTCCAAGAAACAAGGAAGGTAAATATCTTTACTCTGCAACCTACGCCGGGAGCAAGGAATACCAGGGGTCGGAATCTTCGGCAGAGATCATGGATGTGTTCATGAAAATCACCTTTTCGCAGAAGGACAGTACCAGGCTTATCAACCTCTTTGCAGTTGAGATCAACCAGAAAGGGGATTCCGTCCCAATCGAGGGGCCTACGGCAATATTTTATGTGCCCCGAACATTCTCTTCCCTTAAAATCGGGGAACAGCCTGTTAAAGGAGGCCATGCCGACCTTGACTTCCCGGTAACCCTTCCCGGTGATTCAGCAGGCAACCTGCCCATTGTCGCCAGGTTCGAAGATAACGACAAGTACGGCAATGCCGAAGTCAGCGCCACCATGGCCTGGGGTAAAAAACTCCCCCCTATGGTCATCGTTAAACGCGGCCTTGGCGACACCAATGCCCCCCTGTGGATGGTGTATACCCTTATCGTACTGCTTTCGCTTGTATGGTTCCATTTCACCTACGCCATCTTCACAATTTTCCGCATAAAACATATCGGGAACAAAGCCTTGAAAGAGGGAAAATCTCAAACCGCATCACATTAAACAAAAACCAAATATTAACAAATTAATTAAATCAGGAGGTAATTATGAAAATGAAGAATGTAAACCGTTTACTTGCAATATTTCTGATGATGAATTTCATCTGCCTGGTAGGGTTTGCACAGAAACCGGCTAAATGGGTTGCACCGGATAAATACAAAACAATGAAAAACCCCAACGCAGCCGATGTAAGCACCGGCAAAGACCTTTTTGCAAAACATTGTAAATCATGCCATGGCAAAGATGGTCTTGGCGACGGCCCCAAGGCAGCTACCCTTGGCACATCCTGCGGTGACTTTACAGCAAAAGAATTCCAGGCACAGACCGACGGTGAAATTTTTTATAAAATCACAACCGGACACGATAAAATGCCTGCTTTCGGCAAAACCATTACCGAAGACAGCGAACGCTGGTCCCTGGTAAATTATCTCAGGAAACTGAAATAAACTGAGGTTACCGTTATTGCCGGGAACCTGATTTAAAGGCTTTTATTTTACATTTTCTTCCCTTAAAAAGAAAAGGAGATAGAATTATGTCGCAAAATGGAACTGCAGGAACCCAGGAATCTGGAAATATTTCTGAACGGCTGGCCCGTATTGAAGACCGGCTCTCGGCGCTTGAAGAGAAAGCCATTTCAGGTTCCCGGCAACAACAATTGATGAACAGGCTCGAAAACGCCGGTTTATCCGACGGCGAAACGGTAGCCGTTGACGAAACTACCATTGAATCGAATATCCTCGAATACGGACTTTCATGGATCGGTATTGTGGTCCTCCTTTTCGGGATAGGCTTCCTGATGATGTTCATCCAGAAGCAAACGAACAACTACATGGCGGCCATTATCGGCTATGTTGCCGTGGGAGTGGTTTATGTTCTTTCAAGGTATCTTAAGGATTCGCATGAACACCTTGCCTATATGCTCAATATAGGCACCCACCTTCTGCTGTTCTATGTCACCATGCGGCTGTATTTTTTCAGCAGCATACCCCTTATTCCGTATAAAGAGGCGGTATGTTTTCTGCTCTTGATCGTAATAGGGTTCCAGCTTTACCGCTCCACACGCTTAAATTCAGAACTTATCGCCGGCATCGCCCTTTTTCTTGCCCTGGCATTATCCGCATTCTGCGATACAACCCACGAATCATTGCCTCTGCTTACCTTAACAGCCGCTGTTTCCCTCTGGCTCTTTTACCGTTATGGATGGTGGAGGCAAATGATTTTCGCCATTATTGCAGTCTATTTATCGCATATTATCTGGCTTATGGGGAACCCGGTAATGGGGCATCCCATCGGTGGCCTTTCGGCTCCGCAGTTCAACCTGGTATACCTGTTTTCCTATGGCATATTATTCTCCCTGGCACCCCTTGTAAAACAAAACGAACGTTTCAAGGCTAACGTCTACAGTTCATCCATAGTGGTGAACGGGATATTCTTCTTCCTGGCCCTGCTGCTCGAAGTCCTGTTATTTTACATGAATAATTACAGCAGAATTTTCGGCGGTGTCTTCATCGTCTGCCTTGCATATTCCATCTTTCTTAAATTCAGGACCGAAAGGGTTTTTGATTCGGCCTTCTATGCAATTTTCAGCTTTTTAGCCCTGAGCGCAGCCGTTTACGGGTATACCGGCCTGCCCGGGGCATATTTTTTCCTCTCGCTTCAAAGTGTTCTCGTTGTTTCATGGGCCCTCTGGTTCCGCAGCCAGTTCATCGTAGTGGTCAATACCATTTTGTTCGTAAGCATGCTCCTCGTTTACATGATCTCGGGAACTTATCTCGACACGGTGAATTTCACTTTCGCGGTTTCAGCCTTCCTTACCGCAAGGCTGATCAACTGGCAGAGAATGCGACTTGAACTTAAAACCGAGATGTTCAGGACCATTTACCTGGTTTGCCTGTTTTTCACCTTTGCATTCGCATTATACAGGGCCGTACCCTCTCAATATGTCACCCCTGCATGGACCGGAGCCGCCATACTGTATTTTCTCCTCAGCCTGGTGCTTAAGAACAGGAAATACCGCTGGATGGCAATCATAATGCTGCTTGTTACCGCAGTCTACCTTTTCACGGTTGACCTTGCACATATGGAAACGGGTTACCGCGTGATCGCCTTCCTTTTCCTGGCCCTGGTATTGTTCGGATCTTCGCTTTATTTCACCCGCTTCCTCAGGAAACAAAAGACAAACTCATACGCAGAAAATACAGAAACAGGAAAACAGTAATTCCTGTTTATCCTATCTTTGTTCAGCTTAATCGCTGAAAAATGAAAAAAGCAATATACTTTACGGTATTATTATTTCTTGGTCTGCGGATGGCATTTGCCCAAGATGCCAGCCTGTTTCCGCAGGAGAAAGTCATGTATCTCCCAAAATCCAGGCCGGTCGAACAAATGGAAAAGCTGAAGCTTAAAAACGGATCCTCAATACTCGATTCTTCCTGGTATTCCCAATGGCTCACGGCCTCCCAGTCGTGGAACCTTTACCAGAGGGAGTTTTTCCAGTACAACAGCAGTTCCAGGGTGATCCAGGACCTGTTTGTGAGCTGGAATTCAAGCCTGAGCCAGTGGCAGAATTCAAACCAAACCCTTACCCTTTACACCGGCAACGGCAACCTCACTTCGATCAGCAGCCAGGTTTGGTATCCTTCAGGCCTTAGCTGGAAAACCACCAGCTACATGCATTTCAACGACCAGGGGCGCATCGACACCACCTTTAACAAGACTTACGATGCCCAGGCCAATAAATTCACTAACGGGTACATGGACCTCATCACGTATAATTCCTCTTTTTTAACCTCCGAAGACCTTGGCCAGGCCCTTGACACCACTTCGGGAGCCTGGGTAAATTCAATGCTTCAGCAATACACCTACGGTTCTTCAAATAAATTATCAGAATATCTTCTCCAGCAGTGGAACCCCTCCCAGAATGCCTGGGTAAACTACAAAAAGACCGATTATTCCTATGATGGAAGCGGGTATACCCTATCGTTTATTGAATACAATTGGAATACCTCCGGCTCCCAATGGATCCAGTCCCTTCAGTCGGTTTACACCAACAATTCCTCCGGCATGATCCTGAACGAACTTCAGCAGGAATGGATCGTTCCCTCTTCCTCCTGGCGGAATAAATCCCAGGTATCCAACCAGTATGGCAGCGGGAACCAGCTAACGCAAAGGCTTGTCCAAACCTGGGATACTAATTCATCGGTATGGGTGAACTCAGGCAAAGATCAATTCGACTTTTATTCAAACAATTACATTAAAACCCATTACCAGTGGTCCTGGAACCCACTCAACAGTACCTGGATGGACACATGGTATTCGCTCAACGATTCCATTACCGGGAGCACCCTGGAATATTATTCCAAAACACTCGATAATACTACATATGCTTATGTTTACGGATACCGTTACGTTTACACCTACAATGCAGCCGGCCAATGCACCGAATACGAACATTACGACCTGAATATATCATCAGGTTCATGGGATCTTTCGGGGAGAAGATTGTACACTTACGATGCGAACGGGAACAATACCGTTCAGCTCGACCAAACGTATAATTCGGGCAGCTCGGGCTGGGACAATTATTTCATGCTCCAGAATTTCTATTCGGGAACAACCGGTATTAAAGAAAAACCGGGGCTTTCAAAGACCTGCACTTTCGCAAATCCCCTTCAGCAGGGCCAAACCATCATCTGTCCTAACCTGGAGTCGGGCAATGAGTATACGATAGTACTTATAAGCCTTAACGGCCAAACCATGATGCATTCCGCTTATCATACCGGCGAAACCCTGCAGCTGCCATCACTTTCGGCAGGCATGTATATCATGCAGATCCTGGACCAGGGGCAGTTGGTAACATCGGGCAAAGTGATAGTAAAATAAAGAACGGGGGAGGTCGGGATTCAAGCCGGTTAAATCACGTTCTTTTCACTCAGCTCCATCCATCTTTCGGTTTTGCTGTCGATACCCGAAAGCAGTTCCGAATAGCGTTGCGATTTCTCCATAAGTTCCTGCTGGCTCAGGGAACCCGAAGCCAGGGCGGTTTCAAGATGGTTCTTTTCCTCCTCCATTTCCCTGATCTCATTTTCCAGGGACTCGAACTCCACTTTTTCCTTATAGCTGAGGCCTGGTTTCTTAGGTTTGTTCACTGCGGATGAGGACGCGGCTTCCTTTATGGCGCCCGATCTGGCAAGTGCTGCCTGTCGTTTCCTGAGATCCATATTTTCCCTGTACTGGCTGTAATTTCCCGGGAAATCCCTGATCACGGCATTGCCTTCAAACACGAACAGGTGATCCACTATTTTATCCAGGAAAAACCTGTCGTGGGTGACCACCAGCACGCATCCCTGGAACGAGGCCAGGTAGTCCTCGAGTATGTTCAGGGTCAGTATATCCAAATCGTTGGTAGGCTCGTCAAGAATGAGAAAGTTCGGGTTCTGCATCAGCACGGTCACCAGGTAAAGCCTTCTTTTTTCTCCCCCGCTGAGTTTGTAAACGAACTGCTGGTGCATGGGATACGGGAACATGAAATAATTCAGGAAGTGGGCCGCCGAAACCTTGTCGCCGTTACTAAGCTGTATTACATCGGCAATGGATTTCACCACATCGATCACCCTCGTTTGCTCATCAAACACTATCCCATCCTGTCGGTAATGCCCGAATTTGATGGTTCCCCCGGTTTCAACCGTACCTTTTTGAGGGCGTATCCCCGAGGTGACAATATCGAGAAATGTCGATTTTCCTGAACCGTTCCTTCCAATGATGCCGATTTTTTCGCGACGTTTGAAAATGTATACGAAGTGGTCGAGAATTTTCAGATCGCCCCAGCCGAAGCTCACATCATGCATTTCAAGTATCTTTTTTCCTACACGTTCCCCTTCCATGCTCAGGGTCATGTTCTTCTCCCAGGATTTATTTGCCGCCTTTTCCTTAAGCTCATAAAACGAATCGATGCGGGCTTTGGATTTGGTGGTGCGGGCTTTGGGCATCCGTCTCATCCATTCGGCTTCGGTGCGAAGGATGTTCCTTGCCTTTTCGGTTTCCTGGGTTTCATTATCCTTGCGTTCCTGCGATTTCTCCAGGAAATACTCATAATTTCCCTTATGCCTGAAAATCCGGCCGTTTTCCATCTCCAGTATCTCATCACAGACCCTGTTCAGGAAATACCGGTCGTGGGTCACCATTAGAAGGGTGACCTGGTTACGGGTAAGATATTCTTCCAGCCATTCTATCATATCGATGTCGAGATGGTTGGTAGGCTCATCCAGTATGAGGAAATCCGGTTCGGTGATCAGGGTCTTGGCCAAAGCCAGCCTTTTTTTCTGCCCGCCCGATAAAGAGGATACGCCCTGGTGAAGGTTGTTCAGGCTGAGCCGTGTAAGGATCTGCTTGATCCTGTTCTCATAATCCCAGCCGTTGATGGCATCCATGCGCTCCATTGCTTTCGAAAGCAGGTTCTTTTGAGGCGATTCCAGGGCCTCCTCGTAATCATGGATGGTTTTAAGGATGTCGTTGGAGGTTGCATAAACCTCGTCAAACACCGTGAGCCTGTTATTAAGCTCAGGCTCCTGCTTCAGGTAAGCCATGCTGGCCTGGTTGAAGAGGGTGACACTGCCGCCGTCAGAAGGTTCCAGCCCGTTAATGATGCTTAAGAGGGATGTTTTACCCGCCCCGTTCCCCGCGATCAATGCCACCTTCTGGTACTGGTTGATGGTAAAGCTGATATTCTCAAACAGGACTTTCTCCCCGTAATGGCGGGTCAGGTTTTCAACTTGCAGCAGGGTGGACATTTAATCTCCGGTTTTGGAAGCGCAAATGTAGTGATATGTGCAATGTATCATCTACCAATACGAAAAAGGCATGAACTAATCCATTTGTACATGGTACATTGTACATAGTACATTAAAAGTTGTATCCTATATTCACGAAAACCATGGGGTTCGGGTTCAGGTTCCCTCCCATCAGGGTCAGTTCAACCGGCCCGATTATACTGTTGTAGCCGGCTGTGATTCCATAGCCGCACATAAGGCTTGCCGGCTGGAACACCTTTTCGAATTTCTGTTCATCGGTACCCAGGTCCCCCAGGGCAGTCACGTACAGGTTCTGAAACACGTTATACTGCAGCTTAAGCCGAACTATGGCAGAATAATAACCGAATTTCTGGATGAACTGTGCCCCTGCGAAACCCACGTATTGATCGATGTAGTTGTCAGAACATAATCCTCCTACACCAAAAACATGCTGAAGCGGAGGCCGGTTGTTTTCCCAGATGGTAGCACCGGCAAAAAGACCGGGCTGCAGGGTGAATTTTGCAGATAAGGGGATGTTGTGTTCATACTTCAGATAAAACACTCCTGCATTGTCAAAGATCTGTTTTGACCAGTTGTTTGAGAGAGGCATTACGTATTCACCTCTCAGTGTCAGTCGTATACCCCGTTTCGGGTAAGTGACACGGTCACGTGAGTCGGCGTTAAGCGAAAGGTAAACGGTGCCGTAATTCGTGAAATGTTCATAGGAATGCAGGCTTGAATCCACATCGACATCCTGCTGGAACCTGAAATATTCATAATCAAACCCGGCTTTAAGGTTAACCATGTTCCTGAAGGTATACTGGAAAAACAGGCTTGATTTGTAATCGGTGAAATCGATCTGGTTGATCCTGTCGGTGCCTTTATAAACGCCGAATTTGAACTGGTAAAAGTCGGTGCCCAGTCCTACAGCTGTTTTGCCGCCGAATCCAAGCAGGTAAACCACCCTCAGTCGCGGGGCCATGCCGATATTCAGATTGGCGAAAAGTTTGGAATTCCGCCCAATGACATTCCTGAACGTGCCGCTCAGAATAAGCCCCACATTGTAATCATTATCGAAATGGACTCCTGCCCCCAGGGAGCCTGGTCCGCTCTCCAAAGCTTCTATCACAAGATCGGTTTTCCCGTTTTTTTGTTCGAGTTCATAAAATACATGTTCAAAATATCCCGAACCGTGTAATTTCCTGATGTTATTCTGAAGGTCGGTGACGGCCATTTTCGTATTCTTTTTATGCTTGAAAAGGCTGGAGAAATAATAATTGTTCAATTTTTTATTTCCCTTGATAATGATGCTGTCGATGAGCAGGGAATCCAGGGGACGGGCCTCGTACTTTTTCAATGGCCTGTATTCAATGGCATTCAATGAATCGGCAAGGGCTTTGATCTCTTTGAAGTGTGAACGGGCCACCCTTTCGCCAAAGGCAATAATGGAATCATATTTCTCAAAATCCATCATCCCGTAATCCATTTTAAATCTCACTTTCAGGTCGGTCAGGCTGTCGCCTATCCTGTTGGCCTGGATGCGGGCGTAGGATGTGATCTGGTCGGCTATGGCCGTAATTGAATTGAGCTGCTCACGTTTGTAAAGGCCCGATTGAACATCCCCCCCGATAATGATTTTCGCGCCCATTTCCTTGACTTCCTTCACAGGGTAATTATTCACCACTCCGCCATCCACAAGATAATAACCCATATAATCGGTGGGTGAAAAATAGCCTGGGATCGACATGCTTGCCCTGATAGCCATGGGAAGATAGCCTTTGTCGAGTATGACCTCATCACCGGTTTCAAGGTTCGTTCCTATACACAGAAATGGAATCTGCAGTTTTTTAAAATCATAGGTCTTATAGGCAGGTGAAAAATACCGGTTCAGTAAAAGGTTGACCTCCTGCCCCTGGTACATCGATGCCCCCAGCCCCAGTTTCTTATTTCTTATAGGTAACCTGATAATGGATTTTTCGCCGTATTCTTTTTCCTCATAAGCTACATACCTGCGGTCAACATTATCCTTAAGCAGGTTGCCCCAGTCCTGCTGGCGTATCATTTTGGCAATTGAATCGGGATGGTAACCCAGTGCATACAAGCCCCCGATAATGCTTCCTATGCTGGATCCCCCTATATAATCAATTGGCAACCCTGCTTCCTGTATGACCCTGAGGAGGCCGACATATGCAAAGCCTTTGGCTCCGCCCCCGCTCAGGACAAGTCCTACCGAAGGCCGTTTGGATACAGGAGGTACAGCCTGGGGAAAAAGCGACAACTGGGAAACAAGTAAAAGGCATAGCAGGGCCGGCGTTTTAACTGAGAAATACCATTTGGGCTTTACCATGATAAAGGGCTTTGAAGTACTATTCTGTTGTTTCCGGTTCGTCATAAAGCCATACAAGGAACAATTTGTATCCCAGTGAAAGTATCACCGATCCTACGAAAAGGCCAATAATGCCGAAGTAAAGAAACCCTCCGATGGCGCCAAGAAAGATTACGGCCATGGGAGCCGGTGCTTTGCGGCCCAGCAGGATTGGTTTAAGCACATTATCTATAAGAAGGATGGGCACGCACCAGGCTGCAAGCAGAATGGCAGTGAGCATGCCGGCTGTGAAAAATACATAGATAAGGACCGGTATCATAACGAGCAGGGGGCCCAGCTGTATGATGCACAGGAAAAAAGCAATGAATGCCCAGAGGCCTGCTCCCGGGACCCCTGCAACAAGAAAGCCCAGTCCTGCCAATACCGCCTGGATAAAAGCCACTCCCAAAATGCCGCGTATGACATTTCTCACTGTTATGGTTGCATTATCCACTGTGGGGCGGCCTAGTTTACCCATCAGCCGGGCAGCCAGATCATATGAAAGAGGACCGGCTTTTGCCGAAAAGATCAGTAAAATCCCTGAGATTATGATGGATATAAGGAAGAGAGCAATATTAAGCCCTGCACCCGATACCGATGTCATCAGCCATTTAAGCCCATCGATCAGTTGCTCGGAATGCTGCCCTGCAAAGCCTGTGAGATTTGAATTCGCTTCCTGCCATACTTTGAACAAAGGCTGGCCTATCATGGGCCAGGCCTGAACTGAAACCGGGGGAGGGGGAATCACGCTTTGCCTGGTTTCTATCGTTGTCTTGATCCAGATCACTGCATCCACCAGTGATCTCCCCAGGATCACCATAGGCGAAATAATGATGAGCAGAAGAAGCAGGGTTACCAGAATGGCGGCCAGCCTGTGCCTGTTGCCCAAAAGTTTACCAAGGCGCAGGTAAAGGGGATATATGGAAACTGAAATAATTATTCCCCATAAGATGATCAGGATAAAGGGTTTGAGAATAAAGAAACATAAAAGGACCAGGCCTGCAACCAGTCCCAGCTTGATAGTTACCTCCAGGGAATTTGACACCATTTCCTGCTGATCAGCCTGTTTCCTGTCTTCCGTCATAGTATGAATTGTTTTGATTTGTATTCGCTGCCTTCAACAAATATATAATAATTTTACCGGAAATTGGAATGAATGAGCAGTTACCCGTTGACTGGCAGGGACTTCACCCCCGAACTAAGGTTTTCGGCTTCGCGCAGCAGCGGCCCGGGCGGTCAAAACGTGAACAAGGTGAGCACGAAAATGGAATTGCGTTTTCACGTGATGAATTCGGCCCTGCTTACCGGGGAAGAAAAAACGATACTGTGCGAAAAACTGGGCACGAGGATAAACAATGAGGGAGAGCTGATCCTGGTTTCACAAAGTGAAAGGACGCAGCTGAAAAACAAAGAGGCTGTATGTGAGAAATTTTACGCAATGCTTACCAAAGCGCTAACACCACGAAAGAAGAGGAAACCCACAAGGCCATCCGCAGTCGCAAGGGAAAAAAGGCTGGAAAGCAAAAGGATCATTTCAATAAAGAAGGAACAGAGGTCAAAGCCTAAGCCCTGAAAAACTTTTTATTCGGGGTCTTTTTTTCGTTCAGAAAATCCACCTTTACCCCGGCATCGCCGAACCTGGCATTTTTCATCACCTTGATCAGCTGGCCTGCCTCGGCGCCCGGGACTTCAAAAATCGCGGCTTTCTTGGTCAGTTCAATTTTCCCAAGCCTGATCTTTTTACCATGGGTGTTCCTGTTGATGAGTTCCATCAGCTCGGCGGCATACATGCCGTCCTGCCTGCCTTTGTTGATGATGAGCTTTACAAAGCCTGCATCTCCGCCCTGGTTTCTCTCCTTCCAGTCGGGTCTGCCCTCGTCATTGCCGCGGCCCCTGTCGCCCCAGTCTTTCTTTCCCTGTTTCTCGCCCCGGCTTCCCCTGAAGCTCTCTTCGGGGACGTTCAGGTCGGGAGCATTTTTGTAATAATCCAAAAAACGGTTGAACTCAAGGGCTACAAACCTCTTGATGATCTCTTCCTTGTCGAGCCATTCAAGCTTGCGGTAGATCTGTGGCAGGTAAGTATCTATCTCTTCATTGTCGATATCGACCTTTTCCATCTTGTCGACCAGGCTGAACAGCTGCTTTTCGCAGATCTGGCGGCCCGAGGGGACAGTTGAGGATGTAAAGGCCTTATTGATCTTCTTCTCAATTTTCTTGATCAGGTATTTTTCCTTCAGGTTGATCAGGATGATCGATGTGCCGGCCCTTCCTGCCCTGCCTGTCCTCCCGCTCCTGTGGGTGTATGAATCCAGGTCTTCGGGAAGATTGTAGTTGATGATATGGGTGAGGTTTTCAACATCGAGTCCGCGGGCGGCAACGTCGGTTGCAACCAGCAGCCTGATATGGCCGATCCTGAACTTGTTCATCACCGTATCCCTCTGGATCTGTGAAAGGTCCCCGTGAAGCGATTCGGCATTGTAGCCATCCTGGATAAGCTTATCCGCTATCTCCTGGGTTTCCTTTCGGGTACGGCAAAACACGATGCCATAAACGGCAGGATAAAAATCGACGATGCGTTTTAATGCAGGGTACTTGTCCTTGGCGTGAACCGTGTAATAAACATGTTTGATATTTTCGGCGCCCGAATTCTTCGTGCCAATGGTCACTTCAAACGGGTCTTTCATGTATTTCCTCGCTATTGAAGCAACTTCCGAAGGCATGGTCGCCGAAAACAGCAGGGCCCTGCGCTGGGGAGGAACGGTTTCAAGGATGTCGTTGAGGTCTTCGCTGAACCCCATGTTCAGCATTTCATCGGCTTCGTCAAGGACAACGGTTTTAATATTGTTCAATTTTATCGCCTTACGGCGGATGAGGTCGAGGAGGCGTCCCGGCGTGGCCACAACGATCTGTATCCCCTTTCGCAGGGCTTTAATCTGTACGTCGATGCTGCTGCCCCCGAAAACCGGGAGGGTTGTGAGATCATCATTGAACTTTGCAAAATCGTTCAGGTCATCGGCAATCTGCATGCAGAGTTCACGGGTAGGGCAAAGTACCAAAACCTGGGGGTTGTTGATTTCAGGATCGATAAGCTGTATGAGCGGAAGTCCGTATGCGGCGGTCTTCCCCGTCCCGGTCTGCGCAAGGACGATCATATCCTGGTTTTCGCCCAGGACAAGGGGAATGACTTTTTCCTGGACAGGCATTGCAGTTTCAAAGCCAAGTTCTTCGATGGCCCTGACATACTGCTTGGAAATGCCTAATTCTTCAAATGTAAACATGATACAATAAATTTATGTGCTAACGGATTTTCCGGTCCTTGGTGTGAATCTCTTAAGGGGGGAAAAATAGTATGACCGGGAACACGGATTAATAAGACGACAAAGGTACAAATTTTTTTTGACATTGATAAACAAGGTTTTAAGACTCCCTTAGAAAAATAATCGTAATTTTGAGCATCGCTTAGTTTTCCAAAATATTGCTGTATGAAACGAATGATTTTTCTGTTCTGCCTGATGTGTGTAATGGTTTATTCTGCCAGTTCCCAGGATATTGCCCAGTGGAGGGGCCCCGGCCGGGATGGCATTTACCCCGAAACCTCACTGATGAAAGCATGGCCCGAAGCCGGTCCTGTGCTGTTGTGGCATTTCGACGAACTCGGAGAGGGCCATTCATCGCCTGCCGTTACCAGCGACCGCGTATTTATCAACGGGGAGATCAGCGGCATTGGCTACTTGTTTTCGTTTGACCTGGATGGCAAACTGCTATGGAAGATCCCTTATGGGGAAGAATGGACCGAAAGCTGGCCGGGAGTGCGCAGCAGCCCGCTCATCTGCGACGGGAAAATCTACCTGGAAAGCGGCTTTGGCAAACTCATCTGCCGTAAAGCCGAGAACGGGGATTTTATCTGGGCCATTGATATCCTCAAAGACTTCAATGCCCCGAATATCAAATGGGGGGTCACCGAGAACCTGCTGATCGACGGGAACAAACTGTTTTGCACCCCGGGGGGGCCCGAAGCCAATGTTGTAGCCCTTGACAGGAATACCGGCAAACTCATCTGGAAATGCGCAGCCAAAGGAGAAAGCAGCGCATACTGCAGCCCGGCCATCTTCACGCATAATAAACGAAGGATACTGGTAACCCATACTGCCAGTTCCATTATCGGCATAGATACGGAAACCGGGAAATTCCTCTGGAGCGTTGACCAGCCCAACACTTATTCGGTGCATGCCAACACCCCTGAATATATTGACGGTTCGGTATATTGTTGTTCGGGATACGGCAAAGGCGGGGTACTGTTCAAACTCAGTGATGACGGGAGCAGTGTGACCGAAACCTGGAGAAGCCCGTCCATCAGCAACCGCATGGGCGGCTTCGTGGTTTTGAATGGCAAGATCTACGGATCGGATGATGCCGGCAAGGCATGGTATTGCACCGACTGGAAGACCGGCGCCGACATGTATTCCGAAAAAGTCACCGGCAAAGGGAACATCATTTTGGCCGATGGAATGTTATACCTGTACGGCGATAACGGGGAGATCGTGCTTGCCCAGCCCACTCCCACCGCTTTCGTGAAAGCCGGTTCATTCAAGGTCCCCTTCGGTTCGGCCCAGCACTGGGCCCACCTCGTGATCGGTAAAGGCCGGCTCTACGTGCGGCACGGGAATTCGCTGATGGCCTATGATATCAGGAAAAAATAAACGTGAAAAAGTCCTCCCGCTTTATCCTGCCTTTACTTTTGTTGCTTGGCCTCGGCCTGATGGGGGTATGGTTTTTCCATGACCCGGCTTCTTCCTTTAAACTGTCGCTGCCGGGAATGGATAACAGGAAGAAAGGGGCGGCAGTCCCCGCCGAAAAGGTCAGCATAGGAGAGGTTTTTCAATCATTTAAACCACTGCCCGGTATGCCGGGAACCAGCTGGCCCCGTTTCAGGGGAGAGCAGTTCGACAACATCAGTAAGGAAAATATACGGCTGATATCGAAATGGGGAAGCTCAGGCCCGCGTATACTGTGGAAGCTCAGCCTGGGCGAGGGCCATGCAGCGCCTGCGGTGTATGACGGCAGGGTGTACATCCTCGATTACGATGAACAGAAAAAAGAAGACATCCTGAGGTGCCTTTCACTTCAAACCGGTGACGAGAGCTGGAGAAGGGGCTACCATGTGCACCTGAAACGCAACCATGGACTTTCGCGTACCATCCCGGCAGTGTCAAAGAATTATGTGCTCACCATCGGCCCCCGCTGCCAGGTGATGTGCTGCGACCGCATCAGCGGGGCGTTTCTCTGGGGTTTCGACCTCGGCAGGGAATACCAGGCCGAAGTGCCGTTCTGGTATACAGGGCAGTGCCCCCTTATAGACCAGGATACAGCTATCATAGCCGTGGGCGGGAAGTCGCTGATGATAGCCGTGGATTGCAAAACAGGCAAAAAAGCCTGGGAGACTCCAAACCCCCGTAACTGGAAGATGTCGCATTCTTCGGTCATGCCGATGATGCTGAACGGGAAAAAGATGTACGTATATTGCGCTATAGGCGGGGTGTGCGGGATCGCTGCCACCGGCGCTTCCAGGGGAAAGGTCGTATGGGAAACCACTGAATTTTCACCTTCGGTGGTGGCTCCGAGTCCCGTGATTATGGACGAAGGCCGTATCTTTGTATGCGCGGGCTATGGGGCGGGTTCGGCCTTGCTGCAGGTAAAAGAATCAAACGGCGTTTTTTCGGTAAAGCTGCTGCAGAAACTCAAGCCCCTGGACGGGCTGGCTTCGGAACAGCAAACACCGGTATTTTACGGGGGTTATCTTTACGGGATACTCCCGAAAGACGCAGGAGGGCTGCGCAACCAGTTCGTATGCTGCAAGGGGAATGACTGCAGCAACATCGTGATGAGCAGCGGCAAGACCGAAAGATACGGGATGGGGCCATACATACTGGCCGATGGTAAATTTTTTATTCTGAATGATGATGGGGAGATGACCATAGCGAAAGCTTCACCGGCGGGGTTCACCGTCCTGGACAAAGCCAGGATCATCGACGGCCAGGACTCCTGGGGGCCGATTGCATTAACAGGAGGCTACCTGCTGATGAGGGATTCGAAGACGCTGGTGTGTTTGGATATCAAGGGGAAGTGAATATCGAATATCGAATACTGAACATTGAAAATTGAATACAATGAAACAGAAAATATTTATAGTTGCGGGATTGGTATTGCTGATGATCGTGATCGTGATCATGCTTCTGGACCTTTTTTCGGCCAAAAAAGCTGATCAGTCGAATCCCTATGACTATAAGATGGGGGAGATCAGGAAAACCGACAGCACCCACATTGCCTATGCCGAGCTAATTACCATCAAACCATCCCTTGAAGAAATTCATGCAGTTGCCTGCGGGGCCGGGGACCGCATTTATGTTGCAGGCAAAAACGGGCTCGAGATCTTTACCCCTGAAGGAAAGTCCGACGGAAATTTCGGTTTTGAAGGCATTGCCAGTTGCATAGCCCTGGATAAAAAAGGTAATATTTTTATAGGCCTTCAGGACCATGTTGAGATTTTTGACCAGCTCGGGAAACCGCTCAGGAAATGGAAAAGCTTTTCCTCCGAATCCCTGCTTACCAGCATTGCCGTATCTGACTCGTATATCTTTCTTGCCGATTTCGGGAAGAAGACGGTTTACCGTTGCATGCCCGATGGAAGGCTCATCAACCGCATAGGTGAAAAAGATCCCGAAAAGAATATCCCTGGTTTCATAATCCCCAGCCCATATTTTGACCTGGCCCTGGGGAAGAAAGGGGAACTCTGGGTGGCCAATACCGGGAGGCATTCCCTTGAACAGTTTTCCAACGACGGAACCCTGAACTCTGCCTGGGGAGAGGCCTCCATGGCTATTGACGGCTTTTGCGGCTGCTGCAACCCCTCGCATTTCGCCATTCTTTCAAACGGCTCGTTTGTGACCAGCGAGAAGGGTATCGAAAGGGTTAAAATTTATTCGCCAAAAGGAGAGTTCCTGTGCATTGTTGCGCCTCCTTCGGCATTTATTGAAGGTACTAGAGGATTGGACCTGGCCGTGGATTCAAAGGACAGGATCATTGTGCTGGACCCTGAAAAGAAACAGCTAAGGGTATTTGTAAAAAAGAATTAACTCCCTTCCCTGCTGCTTGTTTAAAGCGGCTGTAAGGGAACCAATAAGATGCAGGACCAATGCCAAACAGGAGGGAATTTTTAAACACACTTATGCGGGGAGGGATACTCGCGGCCCTGGGGATGCTCAGCGGGGCCCTGGTCTTCCGTTCACGCGATAAGAATTCCTGTTCCTACGGATTTGATTGCAGCCGCTGCAGCAAAAGCGAAAGCTGCAGCCTGCCGGCTGCCATCGAAGCCCGGCAAACGGTATGGCAGCTCGATCCTGCCAAATGCATACAATGCGGCCGTTGCGCCACCAATTGCGTCATGAGCCCCTCGGCGGTAAAATGCACCCATGCCTTTGCCATGTGCGGCTATTGCGACCTCTGCGGGGGGTATTTCAAACCCGGAACGAAAGCCCTTGACACTGCCGCCGAGCATATGCTATGCCCCACCAATGCCCTCAGGCGAAAATTCATAGAAGATCCTTTCTTTGAATATACCATAGCCGAAGAACTTTGCATAGGTTGCGGCAAATGCGTGAAAGGCTGCAGCGCTTTCGGCAACGGATCCCTGCAGCTGCAGGTGCACCACGACCGATGCAAAAACTGCAACGAATGCTCCATCGCAAGGAACTGTCCGTCACAAGCCTTTTCAAGGGTTCCCGCCAATAAGCCATCCCTTTTGAAAACTTTCGGAAATGAAAGCCCTGCAAAGGTACCGCAGAAAGGAGGGGTGAATGCCTAAGCCAGTATGCGTTTCCCCGGGATTAACAGTAACCCCTTTGCGCAAAACAGCCGGGACCTTCATGCTTACAGCCTCCGCCACCCTGCTCTCCACCATGGCCATGGCCATACAGCGCTTCCCCAAGCCTGAATTCGAATCGGCCTATACCCAGCCCCAAACGCAGATCCCCCTGCCAAGGGGAGAGTTCCTGGCTTACCTGGATGTGTTTGTCCTGTTTGCCTCACTCTGCCTCATCACCTGGCTGGTGCTGAAGAAACGTTCAAGGTTTTGGGTGTTTTTCATGTCGCTTTTCTCCCTGGCTTATTTCGGGTTTTACCGTGAAGGCTGCATTTGTTCCATAGGCGCAATACAGAATGTAAGCCTGGCCCTCTTCGACCATTCCTTCGTGATACCCCTCAGCGTGATCGCATTTTTTCTTCTTCCCCTCGTATTCACCCTGTTTTACGGCCGAACGTTTTGTGCCGGGGTCTGCCCTTTCGGGGCTTTCCAGGACCTCTTCGCATTCAAACCCCAGGCCCTGGGCTCAAGGCTCAATACCGTTTTGGGGATCATCCCTTACCTTTACCTGGGTCTCGCGGTTTTATTCGCCGCCACAGGCACCGACTTCATCATCTGCCGCTATGATCCGTTTGTAGGGATCTTCAGGTTCAATGCCTCCTTTGGCATGTTCCTCTTCGCCGGTATTCTACTACTCTCAGGTGTATTCATTGCCCGTCCGTACTGCAGGTTTCTTTGTCCGTACGGCGTATTGCTCAACTGGACCAGCCGCTTCTCGCGCAAACACCTCAGCATCACCCCTAAGGAATGCATACAATGCAGGCTTTGCGAGCATTCCTGTCCGTACGACGCCATCGACGTCCCCGTCACCACAAAAAGCCCTGAAACAAGGCCGGCGATGGTGAAAAAGATGATGATGCTCACTATTCTGGTTCCTTTCCTGGTACTTATCTTTGGGTACACGGGATCCAGGTTGCAGGAAACCTTTGCAGGGGTTGATTCCAGGGTTAAGCTGGCAAAGGAGGTCCTGGCTCTGTCGAAGATGCAGGATGCGGGAAACAAGATGCAGGATGATTCATATGAAATAAAGGCTTTTAAAGCTTCGGGTAAAACCGAAAGCCAGGTATACAGCGAAGCTTCTGCAGTACTTAAGAAATTTTATGTCGGCGGATGGCTTTTCGGCGGGTTTATAGGTCTTGCCATCGCCCTGATGACAGGCGGGCGCATGCTGCCGGTTTATCGTACCGATTATGTTACCAATAAAGGCAGGTGCTTCAGTTGCGCCCGCTGTACGGATTATTGTCCCGTAAAATCCTGAGACTGCTGTAAGATGAACATGAAGACCGGGAAACCACAGTTTAACACCATCAGGCTGCTTGAGAACATCTCTATCGGAAGCGCGGTATTTGCCGTGGTCCTCTGCGTGCTCATCATCGTCAACTACATCCAGGTCAAAAGGGCCGATCCCCTGAACACTCCCGCTATGAGCGCCCTGGTGGAAAAACTTCAGAACGATCCCGGGAATGAACAGATCAGGCAGGAAGTGCGCACCCTTGACCTCCTGGCCCGCAAAGCCTTTTTTACCGCCCAGTGGCAGGTGAGAACAGGCGGTTACCTTTTGTTCATCAGCATCCTGCTTCTTGTATCCTGTGTAAAGGCTATAGAGCTTATGCAGGTGAAACTTCCCGATGCTCCGTACGGTAAACCGGCATTGTTCTGGGAGAACAGGATACTTAAACGGCGTTGGTTGGTTTATTCCGGGGCAGGCCTGTTCGTGCTCACCCTGCTGCTTGCCTGGCTCACGCATAACGATATGGGGAAGGATTTGGAAACAGCCGGGAACCGGGAACCGCAATCCGTGAACCGGGATGCAGGATCCGGGATCAGGGACCAGGGACCAGGGAACCAGAAACCTGCAGCAGGCAACAGCGATTCAGTAAAAGCCAGCCCTGATTCCTCATCCAATATCCTGCATCCAGCATCTGATTATCCCTCCTGGCAGGAAGTTAAACTCAACTTCCCCTCTTTCAGGGGCCCCGGAGGCATAGGCATCACGGAGCGTACAAACATCCCCACCAGTTGGGACGGGAAAAGCGGGAAAAACATCAAATGGAAAACGGCAATCCCCTTGCCCGGGAATAATTCGCCCGTGATCTGGAACGACAGGATATACCTGAGCGGGGCCAGCGAATCAAAACGTGAGGTGTATTGCATTGATGCCCTGAGCGGGAAAATACTCTGGACAAGCACCGTGGATAAGATCCAGGGCTCGCCTTCACAGGTTCCCGGCGTAAGCAAGGAAACTGGGTTTGCCGCACCCAGCCTCACCACCGAAGGGATCAGAGTGTATGCCATCTTCGCAAACGGCGACCTTATTGCCCTGGATATGGACGGGAAAAAGGTCTGGGCGAAAAACCTGGGGATGCCGGCCAATCATTACGGGCATTCATCTTCGCTGATCATGTACCGTAACATCCTCATCATTCAGTACGACCAGCGCTCAGGGCCGGCCGTGATGGGACTTTCGGGAAAGACCGGCGAACAGGTATGGAAAACCTCCAGGAATGTAAAGATCTCCTGGGCCTCGCCTGCCCTGGTCAATACAGGCAAACGCATGGAACTTCTGCTATCGGCCGAACCCTGCGTAGCCTGCTACGATCCCCTGACCGGCAAGGAACTCTGGAAACTCGACTGCATTTCGGGTGAGGTGGGCCCTTCCCTTGCTTACGCAAAAGGTATAGTGTTCTCGGTGAATGAATATTCGAACCTGAGCGCTATCAGTACAGGCGAAACTCCAAAAGTCCTCTGGGAAAACAACGAATATCTTTCGGATGTCCCCAGTCCTGTTGCAACGGATAAATACCTTTTCCTTCTGACTTCATACGGCACCGCGGTCTGTTACGATGCCGCAGCGGGAACCAAATACTGGGAACATGATTTCGGGAACCCGGTCTACTCCTCGCCCATGCTGGCCGAAGGCAGGGTATACATCATGGACAAAAAAGGAGTGATGTATATCATCAAAGCCGGCAAGGAATTTTCGATGCTCGGCCAGTGCCCCCTGGGTGAAGGCTCATTCTGCACCCCCGCTTTTACGAACGGCCATATTTTCCTGAGGGGCGATAAAAACTTATACTGCATAGGGAAGTGAAAGAATACACCGAAAATATCCACGATGCCGTGGACCGTATTGTTTCCCGGCGGGGGCGCTCGACCGATGCCGTTATTCCCATACTCCAGGACATACAGCAGGAGTTCAACCATCTTCCCCTGGAGGCCCTTAAATACACCTGCCAGGTTACTGAAATAAGTCCTGCCCGCATCGAGAGTGTAGCTTCATTTTATTCACAGTTCCGGCGGCAGGTCACGGGCGAACACATCATCAGCGTTTGCACCGGTACAGCCTGCCATGTGAAAGGCTCTTCCCTGGTTTACGATGCAATCAGGCGGGAGATGAAACTGAAGGATAACGAAAACACGGATGCAAGCGGGGTCTTCACCATCGAAAAGGTGGCCTGCCTGGGTTGTTGCACCCTGGCCCCTGTGGTTAGGATAGATACGGTAACATACGGGCATGTGATGCCTGAGAATGCAGGGGAGATACTCTCCGACTTCCTGAAACGCGGCCGTGTGGCGGTGAAGGCAGGTTCCAACGCCGCTCCCTCATCCGCAGTAACAGGAGAAATAAGGATAGGCCTGGGTTCATGCTGTATCGCCAGCGGAAGCCAGGAAGTGAGGGCTGAACTTGAAAAGACCGTAGCCGAAGCCGGGCTCAGGGTCGACGTAAAACAGGTAGGCTGCGTGGGCATCTGCAACCAGGTACCCATTCTCGAGATCGTCAAACCAGGCGAAAACACTGCTTTTTACGCCCGCATCAAACCCGAAGAAGTCAGGAAGGTCGTGCTCAGCCATTTCAAACCCGAAGGCGGTTACCGAAAGTTTAAATCGAGGGTCGTGAACCTGTTTGAGAATATGATGGCGGATGATGCGCCCCGCTCGGTTCAGAAGTATATGTTCGAACAGAGGGATACCCCGCTCTCGGACTTCCTGGGCCCCCAGATCAATATAGCCACCGAGAACCGCGGTATTGTCAGGCCCTGCGACATAGGCGAATACAGGAAGGCCGGGGGTTTCGGGGCCCTGAGGAAGGTCCTCGAAACCATGAGCCCCCTGGATGTCGTTGAAGAGATCAAAGCCAGCGGCCTCCGGGGCCGGGGCGGGGCAGGTTTTCCCACCGGCCGCAAATGGCAGCTGGTCCATGAACAGTCAGCAGCCGAAAAATATATAATCTGCAATGGAGATGAAGGCGACCCCGGTGCATTCATGGACCGTATGCTGCTTGAATCCTATCCCTACCGCATCATTGAAGGCATGATCATCGCGGCCTATGCTACGGGATGCCATAAGGGCCTGTTTTACATACGCGCCGAATACCCGCTTGCAGTGCAGAGGATCAGCGAAGCATTGCAGGTTTGCCAGAATGAAGGCATGCTGGGTGAGAATGTAATGGGAAGCAATTTTTCGTTTGATATAAAAATATTTGAAGGAGCCGGGGCCTTCGTTTGCGGGGAGGAAACAGCCCTTATCGCCTCCGTTGAAGGGAAGCGGGGGATACCTCGGCTGAGGCCGCCTTATCCTGCCATCAGCGGGATCTATGGGAAGCCTACGCTGATCAACAATACCGAGACCCTGTCGCTGGTTTCATGGATCATCCGCAAAGGCGCTTCTGAATTTGCCCGCATAGGCTCCAAAGGCAGCAAGGGAACCAAGGTGTTTGCGCTTGCCGGGAAAGTTAAGCGGGGAGGCCTTATCGAAGTACCCATGGGCATCAGCATAAGGAAAATAGTTGAAGAGATCGGGGGAGGCATTGCCGACGGCCGGCAGTTCAAGGCGGTACAGATAGGAGGCCCCTCGGGAGGCTGCATACCGGCTTCGCTTGCCGACCTGCCCATAGATTTCGAAGCCCTTTCTGAAGCCGGGGCCATGATGGGCTCGGGAGGGCTTATCGTGCTCGACGAAAGCGACTGCATGGTCGATATTGCCCATTACTTCCTTTCGTTCACCCAGAACCAGAGCTGCGGCCAATGCACTTTCTGCCGTATTGGAACCCGGAGGATGCTGGAACTGCTTGAAAAGATACGAAGCGGCCAGGGCGTTACCGAAGACCTTGAAAAGCTGGAACACCTTGCCCGAAGCACCCATTCCGGCAGCCTCTGCGGCCTGGGCAAGACCGCGCCGAATCCCGTGCTTTCTACCCTTAGGTATTTCAGGCGTGAGTACGAAGCCCATATCCTGGGCCGCTGCCCGGCCGGGAAATGCGCCCCTATCATAAGTTACAGCATCAATGAGGATTGCATAGGCTGCACCAAATGCGCACAGCGCTGTCCCTCGGATGCCATTGCCTTCAAACCCTACGAAGTTCACAGTATCGACCAGGAAAAATGCATCAAATGCGATATCTGCCGGCAGGTTTGCCCGGTCAACGCGATTAAGATAGAATGAGGATAAGGATAGATCATAAGGAGGTTGAAGTAAGTGATGGTTCGACCATCATGCAGGCTGCAAAGTTAGCTGGCATCGCCATCCCGGCGCTTTGTTACAGCGAAGGCATTGCCCACCACCCCTCCTGCATGGTTTGCCTGGTCAAAGATCTCGACAGCGGGCGTTTGCTTCCGTCCTGCGCCTACCCCGTATATGAAGGGATGAACATACAAACGCATTCCCACGAACTGCATGAAGCCAGGCGCGAGGCCCTGGAACTCCTGCTCAGCGACCATGTAGGCGATTGCGAAGCCCCATGCCGAAGGTCCTGCCCCGCTTTCATGGACATACCCGAAATGAACAGGCACATCGCTGCCGGGCGTTTTGAAGAGGCCCTAAAGCTTGTACGCGAAGAGATCGCCTTGCCGCTGATCCTGGGGTATATTTGTCCCTCCCCCTGCGAAAAAGCCTGTCACCGCGCTTCCATTGACGGGGCTTTGAGCATATGCCTTTTAAAAAGGAGTACTGCGGATGAGGGAGCCCGCTTATTTGCCGGCATCTCACCGCTGTTGCAAAATAACGGCAGTGTGGTTCCTGCAAGCGAGGGTTCCCGGGACTCCCGGGGGATTTTGCAAAGCAGCGGCAAAAAAGTTGCGATAATCGGAACCGGCCCCTCGGGGCTGTCAGCGGCATTCTATACCCTGAGATGCGGGCATGAGGCAGTGCTCTTTGACCAGCATAAGGAAGCCGGGGGAATGCTTCGCTATCATATTACCGAAGAAAAGCTTCCCCGCAAGGCCCTGGATGCCGAGATAGAAGTAATAAGGCAGATGGGAGCCGGATTCAGGATGAATACCCTCATCACCAGGGAATTTTTTAATAACGTACTGATGCATGAATTTCAGGCCGTGATCATTGCCAGCGGTCGTGAAGAAAAGCAGATCACCGATGATTTCGGGCTGGAACTGGACGAACACGGGCTGCATGTGAGCCTCAGGACCCTGGAAGCACATATGCGTGATGATCATGATGACCATGACGGATCAAGGATCAAGGATCAGGATTCAGGGACCAAGATTCACGGCATTTTCGCCTGCGGGAATATCATCCGCAAACGACAGATGGCCGTGCGTTCCGTTGCCCAGGGAAAAGCGGCGGCCCTTTCGGCCGACCATTACCTGAAGACAGGGAAACCGGGACTTGCCCGGCAGTTGTTCAACTCGTCCTTTGGCCGGCTGCTGGAAGACGAATTTGAAGAATATCTCGGGGAAAGTCCGTCTGCCGAAAGGATTGAGCCTGTAAAAGGATTTGCAGGAGGATTCACTGAAGCTGAAGCGATGAAGGAAGCGGCACGCTGCATGAACTGCGACTGCCGTAAACCTGTCAGCTGCAAACTCCGCATCCATGCAAACGAATACCAGGCCCACCAGAAGCGCTTTGCAGGCCCCGGGCGCAGGCTCATTACCAAATCCATACAGCATGAATTCGTGGTATATGAAGTCGAAAAGTGCATAAAATGCGGGATTTGCATCGAGATCACAAAATCGGAAGGCGAATTGCAGGGGTTGACTTATGTTGGAAGGGGATTCGACGTTCGTATAAGTGTTCCCCTGGGAGGGTCTATGAAAGAAGCCCTTCAGAAAACTGCTTCCAGGGTCGTCGGGGCCTGCCCTACAGGGGCCCTGGCCTATAAAATAAACCACAATGAAAAGAGGCGGGATTCTTAGTTTGGTGATGCTGCTTGCATTCTGCAATGCGGTCTTCGCCCAGGTGAAATCCCAGGCCTGCTGGCCATCATACAGGGGCGATCCGCGGCTCTCAGGCTTTTCGGAGGCTGTCATCCGCCCACCATTAAAATTAATCTGGACATTTAAGGCAGGCGACGGCATCAAATCCTCGGCGGTGATCTGCAAGGGTGATATTTATTTAGGATGTGACGACGGTACTGTTTATGCCCTGAAGGGTGACGGGCAGCTGAAATGGAAGTACAAGGCGGCTGCCTCCGTCGAAGCCCCTCCCCTGCTGTTGAACGGCATGGTGTACGTGGGTTCCCTTGAAGGGATCATCTATGCCCTGGATGCGGGCAGCGGGGAGCTGAAATGGAAATACGTAACCGACGGCCAGATCTCGGGTTCCTGCAACTGGTGCATGAGCCCGAATGGCAAACAGGTCCGCATCATTGCCGGGAGCTACGATTTCAGCCTACATTGTGTTGATGCATTCACCGGAAAGACTGTATGGAAATACACCTCGGGGAATTATATCAACGGAACGCCGTCGATAGCAGGCAAGCTGGCTGTATTCGGGGGCTGCGACGGCTTTCTCCATCTTGTGAGCACGGCGGCCGGCGGACTGGCAGGCAAGATCAATATGGGTACTTACATCCCTGCATCGGCCGCTATCAGCGGGAACCTGGCCTATTTAGGAAATTACGACGGGAATTTTTTCTGTGTGGACCTTAAAACCAGGAAAGAAGTGTGGAAGACCCAGGGAGGAGGGCCCTTCGTGGCTTCTCCCGCATTATCTGCAGGCAAAGTTGTAAGCGCGACACAGAACAGGAACCTGATCTGTTTTGATGCAAATAAAGGGACTGTGCTCTGGAAGTTCAAAGCCGGGGGTAAATTTGATGCATCCCCCGTCATTGCCGGGAATTTTGTGGTGATCGCCTCCTCCGACGGCAGGCTGAGGCTTATTGATCTTGGTACCGGGACTGAAAAATGGACTTATGAAACCGGGAGCCCGATAAGCGGGACCCCTGCGGTCACAAGCGCTTTGATCGTGGTTGGAACCGAAGACGGGACGGTGTATGCATTCGGACCGGCGGGAACAAAATAAATTACAGGGGCTGTACCCCCCGGGCCGGGGAAAAGGCCAGGGGAGAAAAAAACGAGAAAATGAAAATTGTAAACATAGTCCCCGGTTTCGGGGGTACATTCTACTGCGGGAACTGCCTGCGTGATTCGGGTTTTGCAAGCGCCCTGCGCAAGGCAGGCCACAACGTCACGATACTCCCGGTATACCTTCCGCTAACGAGCAAGGGCAACGTTCAGGAGACCCCTGTGTTTTACGGGGCTGTGAATATTTACCTCAAGCAGGTCTTCCCTATCCTCCGCCATATGCCGTCATGGATGGAGCATATGCTGAACTCCCAGTCCATGCTTAAACTTGCGGCCAGCAAGGCCGGGTCTACCAGGACCCAGGGGCTTGAAGAACTCACCGAGTCGATGCTGCTGGGGAAAAAGGGCAGGCAGGCGAAAGAACTGGACGAACTGGTGAGCTTTCTCAAACACCATGAGAAACCCGATGTAGTGCATTTTTCGAATGCCCTCCTGCTTGGGATGGCACGGCAGATCAGGGAGGAAGTGGGAGTGCCCGTGGTTTGCTCCCTCCAGGATGAAGATGTTTGGGTGGACCCGATGAATGAACCATACCCTGCCAGGGTCTGGGATCTGCTGGCCGAAAAAGCCGGGGATGTGGATGCTTTTGTAGCCGTAAGCCATTTTTTCGCAGGGGTGATGAAGAAAAAAATGAGGCTGCCCGATGAGAAGGTGCATGTTGTTCACATAGGGGTAGATCCCGGGGAATATGAATATTTTCCTGATCCTCCTACCCCCCCGGCCATAGGCTACCTGTCGAGGATCTGCGAAGATAACGGGTTCGGGATACTGGCCGATGCCTTTATCCTGCTGAAGTCGGGGCCGGGATTTGATGATCTAAGGCTGATGGCCACAGGAGGCATGACGGGTGACGACAAACCGTTTTTCCAGGAGCAGCTGAAGAAACTGCAGAAAGCCGGGTTGGAAAAGGATTTCAGCCTACAGGAGGATTTCAGCCCCGAAAAGATGGGGGCTTTCTTTAAATCGGTTTCGGTTCTTTCGGTCCCGGTGCTGAAGGGCGAGGCTTTCGGGCTTTACCAGGTTGAAGCCCTGGCCTCGGGAGTGCCCCTGGTGCAGCCTGCTTTAGGGGCTTTCCCCGAAATTATCAGGGCTACGGATGCAGGCTTGCTGTATGAGCCGAATACTGCCGCTGCCCTGGCTGAATGCCTGTCGGTGCTTTTGAGTGATAAGCGAAGACTGGCGGGTTTCAGGGCAAACGGGCGTAAAGCGGTTGAAGAAAAGTTTAACTGCAGCCTGCTTACGAAAAAAATGACAGAGGTTTATAATCAGATATATGCTTGCAGAACTTCAGGATATTAAGAAACATTACAACCAGGTTTTATCGGGCCGTCAGAAACCCGTGCTCGACGGGGTTTCACTAAGGATCGGTAAAAATGAATCCATTGCTGTAACCGGTCCTTCGGGTTCGGGAAAAACCACCCTTTTAAATATACTGGGCACTCTCGACACTGCGGATTCAGGAAGCGTGATCCTGAATGGGAGGAATGTTATTGATCTCAGTGAACCTGAACTTGCCCGTCTGCGTAATGGTTTTATTGGTTTTGTGTTCCAGCTTCATTTTCTGTTGCCCCAGCTCAGCCTGATCGGGAATGTGTTGTTGCCGTTATTGCCCCTGAAGGATAAGCAGGCGCGTAAGGCCGGGCATGAGAGGGCGATGCAACTGATTGAAAGGGTGGGATTGAAGGACCTGGTAAACCAGAAACCTTCGGGGCTATCGGTAGGTGAGTGTCAGAGGGCGGCAGTTGTAAGGGCACTTGTGAACAAACCCGCATTGCTTCTGGCCGACGAACCTACGGGTTCCCTGGATGCGGAAACTGCCGCCCGACTGGGTATCCTTCTCACCGAACTTAAAAACGAAGAAGGCATCTCGATGGTTGTTGTAACTCATTCTCCTGAACTGGCAGCCCGAATGGATAAAATTTACAGTCTGGGCTCAGGGAAACTACTGCCAATCAACAAAGCATGAGCTTCGTCAGGCTGATAATAAGTGATTTCAGGTATTACAGGAAAGCCTTCCTGGCTGTTCTTGCAGGAACCCTCGTAAGCACAGCCGTTCTTACCGGGGCCCTGATGCTGGGCGACTCGGTGAAGTTCAGCCTTGAGAGGCTGACCAACATCCGCCTTGGCAGGATACGTTATGCCCTTCATACCGAAGGCCGCTATTTCAGCCAGGATATAGCCGGCGAGATAGGCGTCAAAAATGGCGGACTGGCAGCCCCGGCCCTTCTGCAGGAAGGAATAGCCGTCAATCCCGAAAACAACAAAAGGCTCAACAAGGTCCGGGTGCTTGGGATCGACCGCCGTTTTACAAAGTTCTGGGACAAAGCGGGCGAGTGCCCGGGATTGAACTCAGCGGTCGTCAGCAGCAATACAGCAAAGAAACTGGGTCTGAAACCCGGAGACGATCTGCTGATCAGGGTTTCGGGCCAGGGTATGGCTCCTGCCAATGCCCCTTTTGTCGAGGAAAAATCGGCTGTGGAAGTAGCCAGGTTCAGGGTCACTGCCGTTGCCGACGACGGGCAGATGGGCCGTTTCAGCCTGAACGCCAACCAGGCTGCACCTTTTAATGTATTTATTCCTCTCGATCGGATGGCTGGCCTGCTTAAGCTTAAAGGCCTGGCCAATGTTCTGCTGTCTGATGAAACCAGGGCGGCAAGCTGTTCGCCCGACAGCCTTTTCAGGCTCTTATGGAAGCCCGGGGATGCAGGATTGACAATACATTCCACGGGCAGGGATCCGGTAAACGAAATTACCTCGGGCCGTATCTTTATCGATGATCAAACGGCGGCTGCCATCAGATCGGTTCTTCCCGGTAGCCGGGCCTTTCTGACATACCTTGCCAATTCATTCTCATATAAAGCCCACTCAACACCGTATTCATTTATTACTGCGGCTTCGCCGGATTTCCTTGGGCTGGATCCCGGCAGGGATGGAATTATTATCAATTCATGGCTGGCTGAAGACCTGGGAGTGAAGAAAGGAGACTCGTTAAGGCTGAAATATTTCATCATGGGATCTCACAGGCAGCTCACCGAAGACAGCTCGGGTTTCGTCGTAAGCCAGGTAAGGCCCATGCAGGATCCGACCTGGGATCCTTCGCTTATGCCCGCTTTCCCGGGCATGTCGGATGCGGGGAATTGCCGTGACTGGGAAACCGGAGCCCCCGTAGACCTTAAAAAGATCAGGGATAAGGATGAGCAGTATTGGAAACAATACCGTGGAACTCCAAAAGCTTTTATTTCACTGGCAAGCGGACAAAAACTCTGGGCCAATCCTTTTGGCAGCCTTACCTCCATCAGGTTTTCGGCCGGCAAAAAAGACCTGGCCTCAATAGAAAAGGCTATTATGAGTAAGATAAGTCCCGCTCAACTGGGCCTTACTTTTACCCCGGTATACAGGGAAGGCAAGATCTCGGCATCCAATTCTACTGATTTCGGTGAGCTGTTTCTCAGCCTGGGCTTTTTTATAATCCTTGCGTCTCTTCTCCTTGTAGCCCTTCTGTTTTCGCTGCATATCCGCAACAGGATGCAGGAAACGGGGGTTTTATCGGCCATAGGGTTCAGCAAACAACAGATCTCGGGCATACTGCTTACCGAAGGCCTTGTCCTGGCAGTTGCAGGCGGTTTCGGCGGGGCAATAGCCGGCATATTGTTCGACCGGCTTATGCTCCTTGGCCTGAATACGATCTGGCAGGATGCAGTGGGCACCTCGGCCCTGGTAATCAAGATCAGGTTCTCAACCCTTATCCTGGGGGCTTTTTCAGGTATTCTGACTTCTGTTGTCGTGTTGCTCATTGTCAGTTATAGCGCACTAAGGAAACCTGCCTGGACGAGGGCTCAGGCCGGTCAGCTCGAAAACGAAGCCTGGAAAAAAAAGAAAACAAGGATTGCCGTTTTCTCAGCCATACTGTTTTGCCTCGGCTCCCTGGGCCTTGTTGCGTATCTTCTTCCAGGCCCCGGGATCAACAACATTTCACTATTCCTTACTGCAGGAGCCCTGTTAATTGCAGGAGGATCTTCTGCCTTTTATGCTTTGCTCACCAGGAGATCATTAAGCACAAAAGCTGAAGGGGGGCTTATTCACCTTGCATTTAAAAATGCAGCCCTGAAACGAAGCCGAACAATGCCGGTGATGATACTGCTTGCCCTGGGGATTTTCAGCATTTTTATCACTGCTGCAAACCGCAGGACATTTTTCCAGTCAGAAAACGACCGGCATTCAGGGACAGGAGGATTCCGTTACTGGGCCGAAACCAGCATTCCTCTTCGGTACGATCCATCATCTCCTGAAGGGCAAAAGGAATATTCCCTTCAGTACCGGTCTTGTTTGAAAAACACCAGGATCACAGCCATTCAGAGGCTTGAAGGCGACGACGCCAGTTGCCTTAACCTGAACCAGTCAGCACATCCTGCCGTTTTGGGTATTCCGGTTAATACTTTTCAAAACCGGGAAGCCTTCGCTTTTCTTGAGCTGCTGCCGGGCATTGACCCGGATAAACCCTGGCTTGCCCTCCAAAAACCCCTGGGCCCGGGAATTATCCCGGCCTATGCCGACCAAACCGTAATTACCTGGGGGCTTCAGAAAAAAATCGGTGACACTGTCTTCTATTCCGGGACAAACGGGGAAAAAACAGGATTGAAACTTATAGGCGGACTTGATAATTCAATATTCCAGGGGTATCTGCTTATTTCCGACAGCCTTTTCCGTATCCATTTCCCCCAGGTCGCGGGTTTCAAAAATCTTCTTATAGACGGATCTCCCTCTTCCACCGACAGCATAAGCGGAGTTATGGAGACTGACTTCAGGGATTATGGTATGTACTTTACCCGGACTTCCGAAAGACTTGCCTCCTTTAATTCGGTTGAAAACACCTACCTCTCGGTTTTCCTGCTGCTCGGCGCACTTGGGGTTATCATCGGGATTTTAGGGCTTGGCCTTGTTCTTCTTCGGAATATGCTTGAACGCAAAAATGAACTTGCATTATACACTGCGCTCGGATTCCAGCGGAATTTCATCCTCAAACTGATCATTGCCGAATATATGGGAATACTGTTTGCAGGAACCGGGCTTGGGATAATTTCAGCTTCCGTGGCAATTCTTCCCTCGATCCTCTCTCCTGCCTGGCATATGCCTGTAACGGTGATGGTGCTGATGCTTGCAGTTTTTGTGCTTAACGGATTATTATGGGTATGGCTGCCTGCCAGGGCAGCTCTCGGGAAATTGAAAGACGATTCCATTTCGAGAGGACTGTTTTAGCGGATGAAAGGGTTACGGCCTGTTGAATTTTTCAGGATTTTCATTTCAATGATCAGGACCGGGCAGATACTTATTGAGTAACCTCAGGACTTCTTCCTTTTTCATGGGTTTTGAGATATAATCATCACAACCGGCGGCAAAAGATTTTTCGCGGTCCTCCGACATTGCATAAGCCGTTTGGGCTATAATCGGGATGTTCCGGCCCGTTGCTTTCATTTCCCTTGCCACTTCATACCCGCTGATATCGGGAAGTTTGATATCCAGCATCACAAGATCTGTTTCGGGGTGAGCGTTGAAGAATTCAAGGGCTTCTTTACCATTCCATGCATGTAAAACCTTGACAGATGCCCTGCTCAGCAAAACCCTTAAGAATTCGAAGTTTTCGGCCTGGTCTTCAACTATCAGCACCGTGGGGATCCTTTCTTGTTGATAAACCGGCAGTTTTACCTGAACCGGCCTTTTATGATCTTCTTTTGAATGGTCCAGGGGGATGGTAAAGAAGAAAACACTGCCTTTGCCTGGTTCCGACTCAAGCCAGATATGTCCTCCCATTGCCTGTACATATGCCCTGGTGATGGATAAACCAAGACCATTGCCCCCTATATGACTGCTTGTATCATGTACCTGCCTGAAACGGTCAAAGATAAGTTCAAAGTGGCCGGGATCAATTCCTATACCGCTGTCTTTAACAAAAAACTGAAGAATGTCGCCGGTTCTACGGTACCCGAATTTCACGTACCCCTTATGCGTGTACTTTAAGGCATTACTCACGAGGTTATCCAGGATCTGCCTTAGCTTGGTCTGATCGGCCCTGATGGGTTCCGGATTTTTTCCCGGCTCGCTCTCAATGGTAAATTCAATTCCTTTGTTTTTTGCTTTGGGTTTGAATGTTGAATGAATGGAATCCATGACTACATCCAGGTCAAATTCTGTTTTTATCAGGTCGATTTGCCCGGCTTCGATCTTGGAAATATCGATGAGGTCATTGATAATGTGAAGAAGTTGTTCGCAGTTTTCATTAATCACACGGGTAAATCTCTGCCTCTCCTCTGCACTTGTATCAGGGTCATCCAGCAGACTTGAAAAACCGATGATCCCGTTCATGGGTGTTCGAATCTCATGGCTCATATTGGCAAGGAAGGCCGATTTCAGGCGGTCGCTTTCCTCGGCCTTATCTTTTGCCATCACCAGCTCTTCCTCATTTCTTTTACGGCTTGTAATATCCTGTAAAACCCCTCTTACCTTTACACCCTGTCCTTTATCATCCCTTATCAGTTCAGCCTTTGAATAAATATCCCTTCTTTCCCCGTCGCTGTCCCTCTTAATCTGAAATTCCTCCTTATAATCACCCGAATCCGAAAGAAGATTTTGTAAGGCCAGGTCCAGATGGGGCCTGAAAGTCCCGATTACCTGTTCCTGTATTTTCTTAAGAGGCAAACCTTCGATCGAGTACTCTAAGCCGTAAATCCTGAAAGCTTCAGGGGAAGCCCACATCTTTTTAGTCCTGAGGTCAAGCTCCCAGTTCCCAACATTGGCAATCTCCTGGGCTTTGGTTAAACGTATTTCACTTTCTTTTAAATCATCCTCGGCTTTTTTCCTGTCGGTGATATCAAGGATTGATGAAAGTAGGAATTTCTCCCCTCCCACATGGATAATGCTTACAGAAATAAGAGAATCGATAAGCCTGCCATTTTTCATACGGGTTACAAAAGGCATCCCGTATACTATCCCGTCCTTTTTTACCGCATCAACAAGTTTGTCCCTGTCGCCAGGCTTTTCAAATACCCCAAGTTCCTGTGACGTATGCCCTATCACTTCTTCACGGGTAAACCCGGTATCCCTCAGGAAAACCTGGTTCACATCCTTGTATTTTGCGTCTGCTGCCCCCGAAAGGGTCATGGCCACGGGGCTCCTGTGAAAAATCGCAGAGAATTTCTCCTCACTCTCCATGATTATTTCCTTTGCATGTTTCTGTTCAGTAATATCATGGCAAATGACCAGGTCGGCTTCCTGGCCCTGGTAATCAACTTTGGCTCCACGGGCTTCAATCCATCCTATACTTCCATCCTTGCGGAGGATCTTATACTCAATCAGCGGGTTCTCGCCCTGGTATACCTTTTTAAGGTCTTCAATGGCCACCGGCACTGAATCAGGATGAAGGAAATCAGTCATATTCGTAAGAAGGAACTGACGGCTTTCAGCCGGGGAGTATCCAAGGATGTTTGCAACCGCGGGGTTAGTGAAGAGTATCCTTCCCTGGAAATCAATAATGACAAGACCTTCTATCAGGTTATTTATAAGGGTACGATAGGTGGCTTCGCTGGCAATGATGGCTTTCTTCGCTTCAATATCCTGAAGGTTCTTAAAACCCATTCCTGCAAGGATTTCGGTAAAGGTTTTAATAAAGTACAGGTAGGGATCCATCTGTTTCTTTGACCACACAGGCACTTTTTCCAAAGCTTCCAGGTATGGTTTTTCGTCGAAGCCGTATTTAAGGGCCTGTTCTCTGAAAAATTCCACATCCGGCTTTTCAAGAAAAAACTGCCCGGTGAAGAAAGTTCCAAGATGCTTCCCGTTAATCATAATAGGTGTGGCATTATCCACCATTCCAAGGGGACAACAGTAAGTCACGGCGGGATCAGCTTCAGAGAGATGACTTACGATGTAAGCATCGCTTCGTTTGCATAATTCCCTGGTCTGATCGTTGAGCCTGTGGAATTTTGTACATATATCCTGCCAAGCAGTAGCAGTAAGAATATTACCTTCGGTATCAATTATCGCTGACGGGAATGAATAAATTTCGTTTAGCTTGTCCTGCAAAGATTGCAGCATCGGGATGTCAATAAGGTCCTGTAATTTGTATTCCATGCAAAAGCTGTTTAGATCTGATCAGCGGAAATCCGTCATCAGTTATCAAAGATAAAAAAAGATATTAGCTTTTAGTTGTTTAGTTTGTATTTCACCGTCTTACCATTATATTTCGTACCTTTGCACCCCCAAACTTAAAACCACAGTCCTGATCCCGCAAGGATGGTTTGTCATTCTTCGCCGGGATTGTTTATTTATCATCTGCGGATGACCAGATTTAATGAATATGCCGGATATCAGAAATATTGCAATTATAGCCCATGTCGATCATGGTAAGACCACCCTGGTCGACCGTATTTTATACCAGGTTCACCTGTTCAGGGCCAACCAGCAGATGGGCGACCTGATCCTTGATTCCAATGACCTTGAACGGGAGAGAGGGATCACCATCCTTTCAAAAAATGTATCAGTAAGGTATAAAGGGGTAAAAATCAATATTATCGACACCCCAGGCCACTCCGATTTCGGAGGGGAAGTTGAAAGGGTCCTTAATATGGCCGACGGGGTACTGCTGCTTGTGGATGCTTTTGAAGGCCCCATGCCCCAGACCAGGTTTGTACTTGACAAAGCCCTGGAACTCGGGAAGATCCCCATTGTGGTCATCAATAAAGTTGATAAGCCTAACTGCGCCCCCGATGAAGTTCATGAAGCCGTATTTGAACTGATGTTCAGTCTTGATGCCAGCGAGGCACAGCTGAATTTTCCCACGGTCTATGGCTCCTCGAAACAGGGATGGATGGCTCCCGACTGGAGAAACCCCACCACCGATATATCCTATTTACTGGATACCATCATCAGCCATATTCCCCCTCCATCTGCAACAGCCGGGAAACTTCAGCTTCAGATAAGTTCCCTTGATTACTCATCGTACGTGGGGCGTATTGCCGTTGGAAGGATATCGCGTGGCTCGATCAAAGCCGGGGACCAGGTGTCGCTGGTCAAGAACGACGGTACAATCCTGAAATCGGTCATCAAGGAACTATACCTGTTTGAAGGCCTGAGCAAGGAAAAAGTAAAATATGAGGTCGAAGCCGGTGAGATCTGCGCAGTTCTCGGTCCCGAGAATTTCGACATAGGCGATACCATCTCCGATGCCGAAAATCCCGAAGGGCTGAAAAGGATCAGCGTGGATGAACCCACCATGAGCATGGTATTTACCATCAATAATTCTCCTTTTGCAGGCAGGGAAGGCACTTATGTAACCTCCCGTCATTTAAGGGACCGCCTCTTCCTGGAAACCGAGAAAAACCTCGCACTCAGGGTCGAGGAAACTGGTTCTCCTGATACCTTTAATGTATTCGGACGAGGGATACTTCATCTTGCCATCCTGGTTGAGACCATGCGCCGCGAAGGCTATGAGTTCCAGCTCGGGCAGCCCAAGGTGATCACCAGGACGATCGACGGTATACTTCATGAGCCCATAGAAAACCTGAAAGTTCAGGTTCCCCAGTCTTTTTCGGGGAAAGTCATAGAGATCGTTACGAAGCGCAAGGGTGAAATTGTAAACATAGAACCAAAGCGAGACCGTATCACCGTCGAATTCAATATCCCTGCCAGGGGGCTCATCGGCATCAGGAATCCCATACTCACAGCCACCGAAGGCGAAGCTATCATAGGCCACAGGTTCAAAGGCTTCGAGCCCTGGAAAGGTGAAATGCTTGGCCGTACAAACGGTTCGCTGATTGCGATGGAAACCGGGGAGGCTATTACCTATTCGATTGACAAACTGCAGGACAGGGGTAAGTTTTTTATTGAACCCGGCGACAATATTTATGCAGGGCAGATCATAGGCGAGCATACCAGGGGAAATGACATCGTTGTAAACCTGATTAAAACTAAAAAGCTCACCAACGTAAGGGCCTCAGGCACCGACGACAAAGCCGTGATCTATCCGGCAACCAAGTTTTCGCTTGAAGAATCCATGGAATATATCCAGGGCGATGAATACACCGAAGTCACTCCTAAATCCATCAGGATCCGAAAGATCATACTGGATGAAACTGAAAGGAAGCGGAGCCAGAAGAGAATCTGAGGATTGATTCGTATATTTGATATTTCATCAATTATACCATCATGTTCGCTACAATAAAACAATCAGGGATGGGCATTATCATGTTCGTCCTTTTTTTATACGGGGGAATTGCCAGGCCCCAGGCAGTATCAGGCCCGCCCGTTTATACCAATGCAAACCTTCCGCTTGAAGAGAGGGTCAATGACCTGGTATCGCGAATGAGCCTTAAAGAGAAGGTCCTCCAGATGCAGAACAACGCCCCGGCCATAGAGAGGCTGGGCATCCCGGCCTATAACTGGTGGAGTGAATGCCTTCATGGTGTGGCCAGGAACGGTATTGCCACGGTTTTCCCCCAGGCTATAGGTATGGCGGCAAGCTGGGACCCTGAACTTATTTACAGGGAGGCCGACGTGATCTCGACCGAAGCCAGGGCCAAATATTACGAATGCTCCGGCAAAGGCCAGCGCGGAATATACCAGGGGCTTACATTCTGGTCGCCGAACATCAACATATTCAGGGATCCGCGCTGGGGAAGGGGCCAGGAGACTTACGGGGAGGATCCTTTTCTCACGGCACACATAGGGATTTCCTTTGTGAAAGGATTGCAGGGAAATGACCCCCGTTATTTCAAAGTCATTGCCACGGCCAAGCATTATGCAGTTCATAGCGGTCCCGAGCCCGACAGGCACAGTTTCGACGCCTGGTGCAGCGAAAGCGACCTTTACGGGACTTACCTCCCTGCATTCGAAGCCCTGATCCGCTATGGGAAAGCATATTCGGTGATGGGAGCCTATAACCGCTTCTGGAATGAACCCTGCACGGCCAGTGACCTGCTCCTCGATAAGATCCTGAGGAAAAAGTGGGGTTTCGGCGGGTATGTCACCTCCGACTGCGGGGCGATCTGGGATATCTATAACGGGCACAAGCTTCAGCCGGATTCGATAAGGGCATCGGTACTTGGAGTCAAGGCAGGCTGCGACCTCACCTGCGGGGATGAATACACCAGCCTGGTGGCTGCCGTTTCAAAAGGCTATATCAGCGAAGCAGAGATTGACGTTTCGGTCAGGCGATTATTTACAGCGAGGTTTCGCCTGGGCCTTTTCGATCCTGATTCCCTCGTGCAATGGTCAAAGATCAGGCCATCGGCAAACAACACAGCCGAAAACAAGCAGCTGTCGCTGAAAGTTGCCGAAGAAAGCATGGTGCTGTTAAAGAATGAGAACCACACCCTGCCTTTGGGTAAATCCATAAAAACCATAGCCGTGATTGGCCCGTATGCCGACAGGCTTTCGGTACTCCTGGGCAATTATTGCGGCAAGCCTTCCGACCCTGTGACCATTTTAAACGGGATCAGGGAGGTTGCGGGCGGCAAAAGAGAGGTGCTTTATGCCAAAGGGGTTGAAGGGCTTGAAGACAATTCAATCAAGCCTACCGATAAATCAGGAAAACCCCTGCAGGCTCCATCAGCAGCCGATCTCGAGTCGGAAGCCTTGCAGATCGCGGCGAAAGCCGGCGTGGTCGTGTTCGTCGGCGGGATCTCACCTTACCTCGAGGGCGAGGAGATGGATGTGAACATCCCCGGTTTCAAAGGAGGCGACAGGACCAGCCTCGACCTGCCCGCAAACCAAAGCGCACTGTTAAAGAAACTGGCCTGGCTGGGTAAGCCTGTGGTCCTTGTCCTTACCAACGGAAGCGCTATTTCGCTTAGCCGGGAGTCGGAACAGATCCAGGCCATTGTCGAAGCCTGGTACCCAGGGCAGCAGGGAGGCAAAGCCTTGGCCGAAGTTCTGTTCGGCCTGTACAACCCTGCCGGGCGGCTTCCTGTAACTTTTTATAATTCGGAGGATGACCTTCCCCCATTTACAGAGTATTCGATGAAAGGGCGAACCTATAAATATTTTACCGGCAAACCGCTTTACCCGTTTGGCTATGGGCTCAGCTTTTCGAAATTCGCATATATTGAAGCTGGTCCTGACAAACCGGCGTACTCATCGGCCGACACCATTAAACTTACGGTTAAAGTGAAAAATGAAGGGCCTTTTGACGGGGATGAGGTTGTGCAGGTGTATTTCAGGAAGAAAGATTCGAAATATGAAAGGCCATTGAAGTCGCTCTGCGGATTTCAGAGGAAGAACATCAGGAACGGGGCCGTGGAATCCATGCTGGTGAATGTGGCAGTGAATGATCTGCGGATTTTCGATCCCGTCAAACAGGATTATGCCGTGGAGCAGGGAGGGTATGAACTGCTGATCGGGCCTGATTCGGCTACTCCCTTGCTTACTGCAAATATTGAGGTTAAATAATGTATCCCGGGCAGATGGTATTCAGCATCCGCCATTTCCTGAAAGCATGGACTGCGGTTTTGCTGCTTTTCGGGATGAGTGCAGGGGCGCAAACCCTCTCTTACCCGGCTCCCGGCAAGCTCAGGGCCGATTCGCCCGTGTATATCCAGGCCCTCCAACGCTGGGCCTTGCTGGCAGGGAAATCGGCACACAAACAGGATAGGGATTTTATAACCATCAATGCCCTTGCGGCCAAATGCATTTTCACCCTTCTGAACAACAGGCAGGGGCCGGCAGGAGGACTGAAACATGAAGGGGTATATCCTTCTTATACGGGTTTTCCCGGTTTCTGGGCATGGGACAGCTGGAAACATGCTTATGCCCTGGCAGGCATTAGCCCTGAACTGGCAATGAACAACATCAGGGCGATGTTCGATTACCAGGACTCATGCGGCATGGTTGCCGATTGCATCTTCATCGACAGTTCTGAAAATAATTACCGTGATACCAAGCCACCCCTCTCAGCCTGGGCCGTGTCAGAGATCTTCAGGCAAACCTCCGACACCTGCTTCGTAAAGGAGATGTTCCCAAAGCTGTTGAAATACCATAGGTGGTGGTACATTTACCGCGACCATGACCATAACGGCCTCTGTGAATACGGTTCAACCGATGGCAGCCTGCAGGCTGCCCGATGGGAAAGCGGCTGGGATAATGCAGTACGTTTCGACAGCGCCCATATGGTGAAGAACGGTACGCATGCCTGGAGCATGAACCAGGAGAGCGCCGACCTGAACGCATACCTCTTCGAAGAAAAAAAATGCCTGTCGCGCCTGGCCCTGGTTTTAAGAGACACCAATGCTGCCGAAGCCCTGGACGAAGAGGCTGTAAAACTGGGGAAGATGATACGGAGCATGATGTGGGATGAGCGAAGCGGCTTTTTCTATGATATCCACCTGGATACAAAAAAGCCCATACTTGTTGCCGAACCCAACGGCTGGATACCTCTATGGGCAGGGATTGCCACTAAGGAGCAGGCAAGGAGGATCAGGAACAGGATTCTGAACCCCGGGGAGTTTAATACCTTCGTTCCATTCCCTACCCTTGCTGTTAACAACCCGGTCTTTAATCCCGAACAAGGTTATTGGCGGGGACCTGTGTGGATTGACCAGGCTTATTTTGCCATCAGGGGCCTTTGGAAGTATGGGTATAAGGACGATGCCGTTATGCTCATGTATAAGCTCTTTAATCATTGTGACGGCTTGCTCGATCCTGAACGTCCGATTCACGAGAATTATCATCCTCTTACAGGTAAAGGATTAAATGAAGAGAACTTCAGCTGGTCTTCTGCACATTTTATTATGATAATAATGGAAATATATTTATAATCGTATAAGTCTCTTATGCAATCACATACAGCATTTTTTGTAATGTTTTTAAATAAAAAACAGCATCCCCTGCAATAAAAAGTAAATAAAAAAGTGTTAATCACGAATATTGTCGTATCTTTGCATAAATTATTAAAAATTATAGTATTATGAACAAAGGTGTTGTCAAATTCTTTAACAATAGTAAAGGATTTGGATTTATCAAAGACGAAGAGTCAAACAAAGAGTATTTTGTACACGCATCTGGTCTCATTGATGAGGTCAGGGAGAACGATGAAGTAACTTTTACACTTCAAGAAGGAAAAAAAGGATTAAATGCAGTAAACGTTAAAATAGCATAGCTACTGACGTTACGATATTTTTAGATCTTGAGGCTGTTTCTGTAACATGGGACAGCCTCTTTCTTTTTTAGTTATACGGGTATTAATAAAAGATAAAGATTTGAAAAACATTGCTATCGCCCCTGATTTTTCGTATCTTGTAGCGAATATCACAAAATTTATTTTCCTTGAAAAACAGTAGAACCAGAAAAAATGATACCGCGGCAGGCAGGATGAGCCCGGGGAACCATCGTGTGAATGTTCCTCATGGAAAACCTGCCACAGGATCAGTCCTTGATAAATTCCCGATAGTCCTCGACGGCGGAAGAACGGTAATTTTCATTTCCGATAAAAGCAAAGAAGCAGAGATCAGGCTCAGGTACGGAATGCGCGGACAGTAAATAAACCCCTTGCGAAAGGGTTTTTACCATACTTTTTTCGTTTGGCAGGTGTACGCTTTCCTTTGCATCTCAATAATAAATGCCTGCATGTCCTGGATACTCCCACAAGTATCTATTACCGATACAGGATTATGTTTTGAACATTCAACACAAGAGCTTGTATATTCTGTAAGATCTTCCTTTTCGGAGCAGGAGATCAGCAAACAAAATGCAAAGAGTGGTACTATTTTGATAATGCCACCCCCTGTTTGGATTTTAAGGTTGATGACTGGGCGCATAATGCCATCGTAAAAGTTCCATAAAAATAAGAAAAAAAATATCCATTTGCAATAATTTCCATATTATTGTGCTGTCATTTAATAGTTTGCCTATAAGTTAGGTATTGAAGATGCGCTAAATGATCATTTATCCGGGCCGATGAGCATCAATTGCCGAATTTTATGCTAACTCACTATCTGAAAATAAGGCTGAAATGAATTTCAAGGAAAAGACCAGTGCGGAACTTATTGATGAGTTGAAGGAACTACAGCAGAAGATGGATAATATGAAGTCTTCCCATCAGCAGGATCTGTCAGAATATAAACGTGCAATTTCGGAACTGCAGTTCTACCGCATAATCCTTGAAAACATCACTGAAGGTGTTTTACTTACTTCTGCCTCCAATGGAAGTATTATTTATACGAACCATAAATTCGAACAGATGTTCGGTTATGGCCCATTGGAACTTGTAGGACAATCTGTAAGCAAAATCAATGCCCCATCCGGTAAATCTCCTGAAGAAATAGCTGCTGAGATAATGCAGCAGTTAAAGGCCAATGGGTACTGGGAAGGTGACCTTAAGAATATCAGGAAAGATGGCACCATCTTCTGGTGTCACGCAATTGTATCGGCTTTTGAGCATTCGAGATTTGGGAAGATCTGGATTGCAGTTCACAACGATATCAGCGAAAACAAGCAGATAAAGGAGAACCTGCAAACCAGCGACGATAAGCATAAGATCATACTGCAAACTGCCATGGATGGATTCTGGCTGGCCGATAAGCATGGTAATCTTGTTGAAGTTAATGCCGCTTATAGCAGGATGAGCGGTTACAGCAAACAGGAATTGCTTGAAATGAATATTTCGGACCTGGAGGTTATTGAGTCGGAATCTGACACTTCCAGACATATGCAAAAGATTTCCATACAGGAGGGGGACCGTTTTGAGTCCCGCCACAGGCGTAAGGACGGGAGCATTTTCGACGTGGAGATAAGTGTACAGTATAAACCTATAGAAGGCGGGCGGTATGTGGCATTCCTTCATGATATTACCGAGCGGAAGAAGATCCTAAATGAAATTATCACAGCCAAGGTAAAAGCCGAGGAAAGTGATCGCCTGAAGTCGGCATTCCTTGCCAATATGAGCCACGAGATCAGAACCCCTATGAATGGCATTCTTGGCTTCGCTGAATTGCTGAAAGAACCTATGCTGTCGGACGAAGAACAGCAAAAATACATCAAGGTCATTCATAAAAGCGGCAAACGCATGCTCGGTATCATCAATGATATTGTAAGCATTTCGAAAATAGAATCAGGGCAGATGCATGTTTCTATATCCGCTACAACCATCAATGAGCAAATCGAGTCTGTATATTTCTTTTACCTTCCCGAGGTTGAAAAGAAAGGCCTCTTGCTATCGATTAAAAATTCACTGCCGGCAAAACAATCCCGCATCAAAACTGACCGTGAAAAACTTTATGCCATTCTCACCAATCTGGTTAATAATGCCATTAAATTCACGAGTAAAGGCTCCATTGAATTTGGATATGAGAAAAAAGGTGAGTTCCTTGAATTTTTCGTTAAGGATACGGGTAGCGGAGTGCCAGAGCAAAAGAAGGAGATAATTTTTGAACGGTTCAGGCAGGGCAGTGAATTAATTACAAAACCTTATGATGGGGCAGGCCTGGGTCTGTCCATTTCAAAAGGTTACGTAGAAATGCTTGGCGGGAAGATCTGGGTGGAAAGCCAGCCCGGAGAAGGCTCCACATTTTATTTCACCCTTCCATACAATACCCAGTCTGACGCTAAAAAAATCATCCGGAAAGCAGCTACTGAACCTGTCGGGATTTATAAAGGTAAAGAACTGAAAGTATTGGTAGTTGAGGATGACGATGAGTCACAATTTATAATCTCAACAGTACTTAAAAAGTTCGGGAAAGAAATATTACAGGCAGGCACCGGATCTGAAGCCGTTGAAACCTGCCGCATTAATCCCGGCCTTGACCTGGTGTTGATGGATGTGAGGTTGCCCGAAATGGATGGATATGAAGCAACGCGTCAAATCAGGCAATTCAATAAGGATATAATAATTATTGCACAAACGGCTTATGGTTTTTCGGACGACAGGGAAAAGGCAATTGCGGCAGGATGCAATGATTATATTTCAAAACCTATTGTCATCGAAGACCTAACGGGCTTAATACAAAAGTATTTCTCCAAATAATGCTTGCCCTTTGTTTAGGACCTTGAAATCCCTGATACCTATTTATAATTAGTCTTATAGATGAATCCCGCCAGGTCTTCACCAGCCCGCGTATAGCTTCCCTGTATCCTCAATCCTGTATCTACATCGGAAAAACCTCCCTGGTATTCAGTATTCTCTTTCTTCATTTCAATAGTTGCAAGCACTTTGGCGGGATTGTCGGTCTCAACAAGGTCAACAGAAACAATGATATAGGTTTCCTTATGCCCCATGGATCCGAATCCGTAACCGGCAACACTGCTTGTTCCAATTTCCAGGAAGGTCGTGTGCACCATTAATGTATATTTGGCAGTCACTGCATTTTCCCTCGCTTTAAAATTAAAATTCGCAAGGACCATGTTCATCCCTCTTTCAAATCCAGGTTGATATTTGTCGGTCTTGTCATTTTTCCATTTTTCAGCCCAATTATCACCGCTGCCATCTTTATGTTTGTTCAGTTCAGCTTTTTTATTATCAACATATTCATCTTCGGTCTTGAATTTTCCGACGGCCATTTTGGAATAGTCGAACTGCAGATTTACTTCAGACTGGCCTTTCAGTACAGAGATATCACCTGAAGTCAATTTGCACTGGGCAAATGAATAAATTCCTGACAACAGGAAAAGCCCGGCTAAAATGCTATATCTTATCTTTTTCATTTTCAATGTAATTTAATTGTTTGAAATTTTTCCAAATTTATATCTATTCTAAATAAGTTGAAATAAAATAAATATAAAATTATTAGTGGGGTGATTCGCTTTATTGAAAACAGGATCGATTCGCACTTGGTTTACAGTGTCGATTAAGCGAGCATTTTTTACACTTACCCGCTTAATGCTTGATTACTATTTTCCTGGTTTCAGAGCCTGCTTCGTTTCGCAGGACCACCGTGTATATTCCGTTGGGCAGATTGCCCTGTTCTAATGGCAGAACTTTTTTTCCTTTAACAATGATGTCTTTTACTTCGCAGATGACCTGTCCCAGCTGGTTATAGATCCGGATTGAAAATGTTTTTTGGTCTGCGGATGTGATTGCGGCGTTGAACTCACCATTGTTGGGGACAGGGTAAACTTCAAACTTCGTTGCCGGCATATTATCTTCAACCCCGTCACCGTACTTGTATACTACCGTTGGCGAGGTCAGTATCAGGGTGTCAAAGGCAATGCCTTCGGAATTGGTTATTTCGGATTCCTTGCCGAGCACAAGTCTGATCTGGTCATTTTTTGAAAATTGTTCTGATATTTTTACCACCAGAGTAATCATGGTTTGATCCTTGCCGAGCGATAGCGGACTGGTTTCCGACCAGGCCATCCGCAATCCATCATTGCCCGCATTATAATACGGTGTTCCCTGCTGGATCTTAATCTCGTTGACCTGCATCAGGTTATTGGGGTAAGCTGCAACTAACGAGATGGCTCCTATAGTGACTTCACTTGAAACCTTCACAGGAATTTCTATCACCTCTCCGGGCGCTGCTTTGATGATTTCGTTCTGATCAAGCGCCAGGAATCCTGCCCCGGTTGATCCTGTTCCCGGAATGTTGGACTCGGTTACATCGCCCACACACAGGCCGTAAAAATTCTGGTTGACGTGTGAACCGTTGATGATCACGGTATCCCCCCCTGTTGGTTTGGCAAAGGTCCAGTCGCCATGCTCGAAGTAGTTGATCAATCCAACGAACCTCCGTTTAATCTTGATCTCATCGATGTCGTTGATCACATTATTATTGTCCACATCAGCGGCCTGCAGCCTTACCGGTTCTGTCAGGGTTTCAATACCTGTAAAATGCCGTTGCACTTTGAGGGCATCCGTGGCGTTGACGCCCGACCAGGGTTTGGAAGTGGTCGCGCTGATTGTATAAGTTCCGTTCATTTTATTTGAGAAAACATATGAACCTGCCTGGCCTGTGCGTATTGAATCAAGCGGGATGTTGTTTTGTTTGAAGATTACCCCGGTTGAATCAAGAGGGGTATGGGCCGAGTTGGGGTATCTGAATGACCCCATCATATCGTACCCCTGACCTTGGCCAAGACCGAATTGGCTGAAGCTGGTCAGGGCTTCGGTGTTGGTATAGTAGGGAGAGTTTGTACCAAACGCAGCGATCGTGTCTGCATCTTGTTTTAGCATCATAACAGAATTAGTGGGAGCATAACCTCTTGGATCGAGTGTTAGGAAATACTGAAGATTGCTGCCTCCTGTCTGAGTAATGGTCCAGGAACGGTCGGTCGACAGCAGGGTAAATCCTGAAGGCAAAGTGCCTGTTAAGGGTGTCTCAAACTGCTCGGCTGTTGCCACGCTGGTTCCGGTTATACCGGTGTATTGCAGAGTCAGCGGATGGTAGTTACCTCCTTTGCCGATAGGGAACATTTTCGTTGCCGGAGCTGCATAGGTGATTGCAAGCTTGCCGTTAACATAACTGGCAGAATCTGCACCGGTAATGCTGCCTGCCAACCCTATGGTAACAAGAAAGTTCCCGGTAGTAAGCAGTCCGCCCTGGAAAGCAAGGATCCCGTTTACACCGATGCTGTTTGACATTAAGAAACCATTGCTGTTGTTCAAAGTAAGGTTGCTGAATATGGTATAATTGTTCCCTCCCAGCGTCTGGATTGAATTGCCATTGAAGATCACTGCACTGCCAGCTTTCCCGTCAAAATTGCCATCATTAAGCCAGTTACCGCCGAGATTGATCGATCCCGTGGCATTGTTTATAATTGTACCATTGTTTACAATACCGGCACTACTCACCACAACCATTTTGCCGCTGTTGACCAGGCTGGCCCCGTTACCGACATTGACTTCCTGTGCAGATACCTGAAAAGGCTGAAATACTGAAAAAATGCCTCCGAGAGTGAGGAGAAATATGAATAAAATGTCCTGTTTTGATGTATGCGCGTTCATGGGATCCTGTTTAACCGCGTTAATATTCCTTCCTGAGCAAGCGGGTTTCAACTGTGACTTTACCAAATATACAACAATTTAAGGAAAAGTCAAGCAAACACATTATTGAATTTTGTCCTACATTTAAGGTTTAATACGCAAGTTGGAAAGCGCGTTAACCTGACAGCCTGCAAATAAAAAGAATAAGTGGACAATGGATAAACCATAATGTATATGAAAAAGAACATTGCGCTTTTCGGCCTGATCGGAATTCTGATGTTGATTGCCATCCAGACCTCGGCTCAGATCGCAGTCAGCTCCAACAACCTTCCTGCAGATCCATCGGCCGGACTGGACGTCAGATTTAACAATAAAGGGTTTCTCCCGCCACGCATGACACTTCAGCAAAGGGATGCAATTGTGAATCCGGCAAACGGCCTGATGGTTGTCTGTACCGACTGTGGGACAATCGGGGCTTTGTGCATGTTTCTTTCGGGGAACTGGGTGAACGTGACTCTCTGTAATCCGCCAGCCCCCCAGGCCGGTACACATGATCCAACGGGAACCCAGATCATATGGCACTGGAATGCAGCTCCGAATGCAACCGGATATAAATGGAACACGACCAATGATTACAATACGGCAGCCGACATGGGAACAAACACCTCAAAAACCGAAACCGGACTTACCCAGGGCAGCATATATACCAGGTATGTCTGGGCATACAACAATTGCGGTGTTTCTTCGGCCACTACCCTCATACAGGCGTTGCTCTATCCCGGAATGAGTTACCAGGGGGGGATATTTTTTTACTTGTATCAGCCCGGTGATTCCGGCTATGTTGCGGGTGAATTGCACGGACTGATCGCTGCTCCTTTCGACCAGAGTAATTCTGCAGGCTGGGGTTGTGATGAGACCTTTCTTGGAGGCACTTCAACTACCATTGGCAAAGGGCTGGCAAATACAACCCTGATCGTAAACGGCTGCAGCTATACTGAGAACCCGCATGCTGCCCAGGTCTGCGCCGCCCTTGTTTTAAACGGTTACAGTGATTGGTATTTACCGTCAAAAGAAGAACTTAACCAGTTGTTCCTGCAAAAAGCTGCTGTCGGGGGTTTTCATGATAAGCAATACTGGAGTTCCTCTGAGTGCGATGCTAAGAATGCTTGGTCAGTGTTCATGTACAGTGGCGAATGGAGCCCTACAATTAAGATGCGCATCCCCTATTCAACCTTTAATAATACCCGGGCTATACGTTCATTTTAATACTACAGCCTGCCAAAAAATATTGACTGGACAATGGATAAACCAGAATGATTATGAAAAAAGAACTTACACTTTTTTGCCTGATCGGAATTTTGACATTCCTGACCACCCGAACCTCTGCCCAGGTCGGGATCAACGCTGATAACGCCCCCCCCGATTCATCAGCGGGATTGGATGTGAAATTTACCGATAAAGGTTTTCTCCCTCCACGCATGACGCTGCAGGAACGCAATGCCATTTACAATCCGGCAAACGGACTGATAATCATCTGCACCGACTGCAGTTCAGCCGGGGCATTATGCATCTTTTTTTCGGGCAGCGGCTGGATAACCCTTGCCCCCTGCAATACACCGGCCCCGGTTGCAGGCACTCATGTACCTTCAGCATCCCAGATAATATGGAACTGGAATGCCGTGGCAGGCGCTGTTGGCTATAAATGGAATGACACCAATAATTACAGCACGGCAACGGACATTGGAACAGGCATCACAAGGACTGAAACAGGACTTAAATGCAATACCGAGTATAACAGGTACATCTGGGCCTATTTTGCCTGCGGGACATCGGCCGTAACTGTCCTCGCACAATCCACTTTGCTGGTTCCTGTCTCTTCACCGCTTGCGGGCACTAACGTGCCTTCCTTGAACCAGGTCATCTGGAACTGGCATTCCGCCGAAGGCGCCACAGGCTACAAATGGAATACTACTAACAACTACCCAACTGACTCTACCGCAATCGATGTGGGGAAAGATACATCCTATACTGAAACCGGGCTTGCCAATACCAACACTTATACACGTTACGTTTGGGCCTACAGTGACTGCCAGGTTTCCCAACCAACAACCATGACCCAATCGATGTTTTACCCGGGAATGCCTTACCAGGGTGGCATCATTTTCTACATTTATCAACCCGGAGACCATGGCTATGTATCCGGGGAGACGCACGGGCTTATTGCCTCTCCTACCGATCAGGACATTATCACCGAATGGGGTTGTCCGGGGATCCAGTGGATTGGCGGCACAAGTGAATTTATTGGCTATGGCAAAACTAGTACGGATGCTATTGTAAATGGCTGCGGTGATCCGGAATTTGCAGCCCGAACTTGCTATGAACTGTATTTAAATGGTTACAACGACTGGTTTTTACCCACTATTAATGAGCTTAACCAATTGTACATTCAAAGATATGTGGTTGGCGGTTTCACTCAATACACCTATAGCTGGTACTGGAGTTCCTCTGAATACATGGAAATGTCGGGACAAGGCACGTCACTGGCAATGGATATGAATAACGGAATAATCTCCTATTGGCAAAAGTTCTATCCATACGTGGTCAGGGCGATCCGGGCTTTTTGATATATATCTGCAAAAAACAATAATTTGATCTTGGATAATCCAGAATAATTATGGAAAAGAAAGTTACACTTTTGGGCCTGTTGGGAATCCTGATAATTATTTCCATCCAAACTTATGCACAAGTGGGGATTAACTCCAATAACAGCCCCGCCGATCCATCGGCCGGACTGGATGTGAAATATCCCGACAAAGGTTTTCTCCCCCCACGCATGACGCTTCAGGAACGGAATGCCATTCCGAATCCTGCCATCGGGCTGATGGTTATCTGCACCGACTGCAACCCTATGGGAGCATTGTGTATCTTTCTTTCCGGCAGTTGGATTACCGTTTCCCTTGGCAATCCAGCAGCACCGGCCCCGGGGACTCCTGTCCCTTCCGGAACCCAGATCATATGGAGCTGGAGTTCCGTTCCGAATGCTACCGGGTATAAATGGAACACCACCAGTGACTACAATACGGCGACAGACATGGGAACAAACACTTCCATAACAGAAACAGGTCTTATTGTAGGCAATTCGTATAGAAGGTACGTCTGGGCCTATAATTCCTGCGGATTGTCTCCGGTAACCATCATGGAACAGTTGTTGGTTTACGTTGGATTGAGTTATGAGGGAGGAATAGTTTTTTACATCTATCAACCCGGGGATTCCGGTTATATTGCCGGAAAGACACACGGATTGATTGCCGCTCCCGTTGATCAGAGTTCCGGGGCATCGTGGGGTTGTGGAGGGACCTATATTGGCGGCACATCCACTACCATTGGAATGGGGCAGGCAAATACGACTGCAATCGTAAACGGCTGCAGTACTGCGGGCATTGCAGCCCGTATTTGTGACGACCTTGTTTTAAACGGTTACAACGACTGGTTTTTACCATCCAAAGACGAGCTTAACCAGTTGTACGTGCAAAGAAGTGTTGTTGGTGGTTTTGCTTTTGATTACTATTGGAGTTCCTCAGAGTACGATGCGACATCGGCCTGGATCCAGGGCTTCGAACCCGTCTCGTTCACCCTATGGGGCACTAAGAGCTCGACTTCCTTAGTACGGGCTATTCGGGCTTTTTAACGATTGCTAATATTAATTTTGAAAAAGATCTTTGCTTTTGTTTTTGTTAATGTTTATCTATAAATATACCCCTATGAGATCCGGTATTCTTTTTTGTATTATTATTTTCATGATCATGGAAAATAGCTTCGCACAGGAAACAAGCAGTTGGCGAGAAAAAAACCGCACAGGGGTTTCATCCGAAACCAGTCTGCTTAAATCGTGGCCTGAAGGCGGACCGACCCTTTTATGGACCAATTCCGACCTTCCGAAAGGTAATTCCTCCCTTGCTTTCGGGAACGACACCATCTTCATCACCGGGTTGAAGGACTCACTTGATATTCTAATAGCCCTTGACATGAGCGGGAAGATCCTTTGGCAAACTCCAATGGGCAGGGCATGGAACGGGTCGTTCCCTGAAAGCAGGGCCACACCGACTGTGGAAGGGAACCGGGTTTACACATGCAGCGGATACGGAGACCTTGCCTGCATCAATGGATCCAATGGCAGGATAATATGGTCTTATAAGGGCAGTGAGATTAGCAATGGCACTTACGGAAGATGGGGGATTGCCGAATCCCTGCTGATCGATGGGGACAAGCTGTATTTTTCACCGGGAGGCCCGGAAACCATGACCATAGCTATTGACAAAACCACAGGCAAACTGATCTGGAGATCTTCTTCAATTGATGACAAACCGGGTTATGTTTCGCCGATAATAATCGATTATTCCGGTAAAAGGATGATCGTGAATGTTGCAATGGGGCATGTTTTCGCGGTCGATGCTTCTGATGGCGGGATCCTCTGGACTGTCGTCAACGAGCGGCCGAAGTCTCTGAACCCAAACTGGGAACTGATCAAGTGTACTACGCCGCTTTACAATCAGGGGAAAGTTTATGTGACGGGAGGATACAATACGGGCGGGATGATGATAGTTATTTCGTCCGACGGCAGGAACGGACATGTGGCATGGACAGACAGCATACTGGATAATCATCACGGAGGTGTGGTTCTGATCGACGGTTATATCTACGGCTCAAACTGGCTTAACAATGCCGACGGGAACTGGTGCTGCATTGACTGGGAAACCGGAAAGAAGAAATGGGAGGAGCACTGGCAGTGCAAGGGGTCTGTCATTGCCGCAGAAGGGATGTTATATCTTTTCGATGAAAAAAAGGGAACGGTCGGGCTGGTGCGGGCCACACCCGAAAAATTCGACCTGGTCAGCCACTTTAACGTAACACAGGGAGCCCAGGGACCCTTCTGGGCACATCCTGTGATCCATAAGGGAATTTTATACCTGAGGCATAACAATGCTTTGATGGCTTATGATATAAGAGAGAAATAACCTGCTTGTATTGGGCCGGCAAAACAGTTATCTATATGGATCGAAGGGAACGGATTTATACATCGGCACAGGGATACAGTTTGATCGGCATAGACTGGTCAGATAGAATGGTTTATCCAATTACTTGACGTAACAAAGCAGGAGGCTTCATTGAATTGCAAATCCTATACAGTTTTTGATATTAACAAAACATTCTATCACCTTCCGGAACAAACATACACCAAGACATTTCTCAACATTTTCTTTGATATCTGCGAGATTCAAAGACGGGAAATGGAAAAAGAACAACAAAACAATAATAACTCTCTTTCCCGGATAGATTCCATTTATAAAAAAACTTTAGAAAGAATCGATAACGTTACTCATCGCTATCTTAAAGAAGTAAAACTGGGAGCAAATGAAAAAGAATTGGAGCAGTGGAATCAATATGTAATAAATAACTTAAATATTGATAATATTAAAATCTTTCAAGAAAGTAATAATGACAAGACTCAGTAAACTTATTCTGATTTTAAAACAAATATACCTGAAACTGGGCAGTCAAATTAACACACAGATTAACAATGAATAATAAGATAGCCTCAGGTACTATTCCTGTAAATAATGCAAATATTTATTTTAAAATCTATGGGGAGGCGAGACCTATCCTTCTTATGATTACAGGAGGCACGGGTGATGCTGACAGTTTCGACAATATCATTCCATTCCTTGCAGATCATTATACCATAATAACTTATGATAGAAGGGGATATACGAGAAGCCAGATAATAAAAATTTCCGAAAATGAATTTATAGATATTCAAACACAAAGTAATGATGTCCATTCCCTGCTTAAAACATTAACTACCGAGCCCGTGTTTGTTTTCGGGAGCAGCATTGGGGCAGTAATTGCACTTGATTTAGCTACCCGGTATCCATCGCTCGTGAAAAAAGTCATTGCCCATGAACCACCGTTAATAAATCAGCTCCCAGAAAGCGAAAAAGCTGGGAAAGTTCCAGATATGATGCTCAATGAAACACCCTTTGAAGCGATGCGAAGGTTCACAGAATCTTTTGGATTGGTTCCCCGACATCTTGCCGGGCAAACTTTTATGCACATTTCAAAAGATGCTATAAAAAGAAAAGCAGCCGATACAAAATTTTTCTTAGAACACGAGTCAAAAGGAGTTGATAGCTACCATTTGAATTTAGAGAAGATCAGAGGTGTTAGTTCAAAGATTGCATTTGTCGCCGGGAAAGAGAGTAAGGGTAACTTCTTGTATGGACTTGCAGTTAAAACTGCGAAGGACACCGGAGCCCCATTTTTCGAAGTTGTGGGGCATCATATCGGTTATGGGCAATACCCAGCGGAGTTTAGTAAAGAGATGATTTTTCTTTTGAATACTTAAAATTAGGAGTAATATGGGATTTGAGTCTTCAAAATCAGTATTAGTAACGGGGGCTTTTTCTGGTATTGGGAACGCAACGGCACTTTATCTTGCCAAGCAAGGTTATACAGTGCTGGCAGGAGTGCGGAAAGATTCTGATGTCCAGGCCCTGAATATTCTTGGATTGAATAATATCCAACCGTTGTGTCCGCTTGATCTCACAATAACAGAGCAGATTCTTTCTGCGACCTGCCTAATTAAGGAACAGGTCAGAGCTAATAGAAGTAGCAAAACAAATCGAGAAAGTTCTTGAGGTGAAAAATCCCAAAACAAGATATCAGATCGGTTACATGTCAAACCTTGGGGCATTCCTTGAGAAACTTCCTCAAGCGTGGGTAGATTTTATCATGGAAAGAAGAGAGAAAATATGAAAAGAACCCTTGAACAAATTATCTCGTTTATCCTTCCAATCATTGTACTGATCATAGTCCCACTTTGCATCGAGAAGGAAATCACCATTAAATTCTTACCGGTTTTTATCACTGGAATCCTCGTTATGGGCATGGGATTATTTTTCATTTCAATGTCGGTTGTGAGTATAATAAAGATCGGCAGGGGAACACTGGCACTATGGGCTCCATCCCAACATTTGGTCATTGCTGGAATGTATGGATATGTCAGAAACCCTATGATCTTGGGAGTACTGACCGTTCTAATCGGGGAATCTATCTCAATATTATCCTTTAGAATACTGATCTGGGCAGTATGCTTCTTCCTGATCAACACTATTTGGTTCTTAGGATTCGAAGAGCCGAGTCTGGAAAAAAAGTTCGGAAAAGAGTATCTGCAGTACAAAAAGAATGTTCCTCGTTGGATACCAAAATTGAAGCCATTTAAACGCCAATATTGAAAAAATCAAATCATTAATACTTTATTGAAAATTAACCCTGTGAAATCATGACAGCATTCAAGAGCGATATTTCAAATCAAGAGTTTCCTATAACAGATAGGATTTCCGGTAAATCAGTAAGACAACCCATTCTGGATTATATTCAGAAAGAGAATCCTGATTTCACAACGGATAAGTATTTATCGATCAGTGAACTGAATTTTTTCCGAGAAAAATATATTTCAGATTACCTGATAAAAGAAGTTGGTGAGTTGACTGAACTTGAAAAAACAGTATTAACCTCGGTGACTTCCAAAACCACGCTTACAGATAAAATAGATGGTGAGGAGGATACACTATTAACGAAAGGGCAAAAGATTGCAGATCATGTTGCCTCCTTTGGAGGTAGCTGGAAATTTATTATTGGGTTTGGAGTGTTTATTCTGTTCTGGATAGTACTTAATGTGTTTTGGCTCATGAACAGAAGTTTTGACCCCTATCCCTTTATTCTTTTGAACCTGATCTTATCCTGCCTTGCAGCCATACAGGCACCTGTCATCATGATGAGCCAGAACAGGCAGGAAGACAAGGACAGGAAGCGGTCTAAAAATGACTACATGGTTAATCTCAAATCGGAATTGGAAATCAGATTATTACACGAAAAGATTGACCATTTAATTATGCACCAGCAGCAGGAACTTCTGGAGATTCAAAAAGTTCAGATCGGCATGATGAATGACATTATTAATTTGGTTGGAAAGAAATAAAAGTTCTGAAAATTGATCCTTACAATTAATCAAAAGTGTCCAAACTTTACAACTAACCAATTCCCCAAGATCAGCAACCGCTAAATCGGGCCATGGGAATGTTAATCTCTAATCGAGTAGGAAGTGAGTGATTATTTCACTCACTGTCCTCTCACGCCACCGTACGTGCCGTTCGGCATACGGCGGTTCGTAAAGATAAAGATTTAGAGTAAACCTCGGAAAGACCAGAAAGACCAA